>Ga0208613_1000002_pt1 | contig 398812 bp, 402 predicted proteins | sample CryBogmetaGMA6M_FD_184543 | JGI IMG/M metagenome (GOLD analysis project Ga0208613, IMG submission 184543) | Freshwater microbial communities from Crystal Bog, Wisconsin, USA - MA6M (SPAdes) | ecosystem: Environmental > Aquatic > Freshwater > Lake | place: Crystal Bog, Wisconsin, USA... | reverse complement strand
TGGTTATGCCAGGCGACAACGTCAGCATCACTGTTGCGTTGATCAACCCGATCGCGATGGAAGAAGGTCTGCGTTTCGCGATTCGCGAAGGTGGTCGTACTGTTGGCGCGGGTGTTGTTGCCAAGATCATCGAGTAATAGCTGGATTGAGGATTGAGGATCGGGGATTGAGTTATTTGTGCTCACTCGCTGATCCTCTTTTCTTTTTTGTTGCAATTGTATTTCATTACGAATACAATGCGCCCCCTCACGTGGATTAGTGCGCGTGAGTTCGTTCTTTAATTAGCGGCATTGCCGCAGTCGCCCGAGAAAATATATGCAAAGTCAAAAAATTCGCATTCGCCTCAAAGCGTTTGATTATCGTTTGATCGATCAATCTGCTGCCCGTATTGTTGAAACAGCCAAGCGCACTGGCGCTGTCGTTAATGGTCCTGTTCCATTGCCTACTAAGATTGAGCGTTTTGATGTGCTGCGTTCACCGCACGTCAATAAGACATCTCGCGATCAATTCGAAATTCGTACCCACTTGCGTTTGATGGACATCATCGATCCTACTGATAAAACAGTGGATGCTTTGATGAAACTTGATCTGCCAGCCGGTGTGGATGTTGAAATCAAGTTGCAGTAAGAAAAGAAGCTTGTAGCGAGTTGCTTGTAGCTGTCGAAAGCTACAGGCTGTCAGCTAAAAGCTGAATGTTGTAAAAAGAATCGGCTGACCAATTGTAGTTGGCCCCTTAACAAGAGGAAATTAAAATGAGCTTAGGACTTGTCGGTCGCAAGATTGGCATGACCCGCGTATTTACCGAAGACGGAACATCGTTGCCGGTAACTGTGCTGGAAGTGTCCAATAATCGTATTACTCAGGTTAAATCCGTTAGTACTGATGGTTATACTGCTGTGCAACTTGCACACGGTGTACGTCGTGCTACCCGTGTCAGCAAAGCTGCTGCCGGACACTATGCTAAGGCTGGTGTGGAAGCTGGTAGTGCGCTGAAAGAATTTACTGTCACCCCTGAACAATTGAACGATCTTCAACTTGGCGCAAACGTCAGTGTTGAAATCTTTCAGGTCGGTCAGTTGGTTGATGTAACTGGTACGACTAAGGGTAAGGGCTATGCCGGTACCATTAAGCGTCACCATTTCAAATCCGGTCGTGCTTCACACGGTAACTCAAAGTCACATAACGTACCGGGTTCTATCGGTATGGCGCAAGATCCTGGTCGTGTTTTCCCAGGTAAGCGCATGACGGGTCATCTCGGTGATGAGCAGCGTACCGTTCAAAATCTACAAATCGTGCGTGTTGACGTTGCTCGTCAATTATTGCTGGTTAAGGGCGCCGTTCCTGGTTGCACTAACAGCAAGATTATCGTGCGTCCCGCAGTGAAGGCAGGTGCCTAATGGAACTCAAAGTCATTAATGATAAAGGTCTGTCATCCGCGAATCTGGTAGCTTCTGACGAAGTTTTCGGTCGTGGTTACAACGAAGATCTGGTGCATCAGCTGGTAACAGCTTATCAAGCAAATGCTCGCGCTGGTAACAGCAAGCAAAAGAGCCGTTGCGAAATCGCCAAGAGTACTCGCAAGCCATTTGCCCAAAAGGGTACTGGCCGCGCGCGTGCCGGTATGGCCTCCAGCCCGTTGTGGCGTGGTGGTGGTAAGATTTTCCCTAACACAGGAGAAGAAAACTACTCGCAAAAAGTTAACCGTAAGATGTATCGCGCAGGTTTTGCAGCGATTCTGTCCCGTCTGGTAGCTGAAGAGCGTTTGGTTGTGATCGAAGATCTGACTGTTGATGCGCCTAAGACCAAGCTTTTGGCTGACAAAATCAAGGGTTTGGGTATTGCTGGTCGCGTTCTCGTGATCACAGACAGCATGGATGAAAATCTGTACTTGTCATCACGTAATCTGCCTAACGTACTGGTTCTGGAAGCATATCAGGCTGATCCTGTCAGCTTGGTTCGTTTTCCAAATGTCATCGTGACACGCGGTGCGGTAGCTAAAATTGAGGAGATGTTCGCATGAGTGCACAACCATATAGTCAAGAGCGTTTGATGAAGGTTTTGGTCGCGCCGCTGATCTCTGAAAAAGCAACTTACGTCGCTGACAAATACGAACAAGTTGCTTTCAAGGTAACTACTGATGCGACTAAGCCAGAAATCAAGGCTGCCGTTGAATTCATGTTCAATGTCAAAGTTGACAGTGTTCAGGTTGCTTCTGTAAAGGGCAAAGTAAAACGCTCAGGTCGCTTCGTTGGTCGTCGTAATAACTGGAAGAAAGCTTACGTTTGTTTGGCTTCCGGTCAGGAAATTAACTTCGCTGTAAGCGAGCAAGGATAATTATCATGGCATTGATTAAACTAAAACCAACGACCCCGGGTCAACGCGCAGTAGTTCGCCTTGTTAATCCTGAGTTGCACAAGGGTAAGCCTTTAGCTTCATTGCTCGAAAAGCAAACGAAGACTGCGGGTCGTAACAACAACGGTCATATCACGACTCGTCATATGGGTGGTGGGCATAAGCAACATTACCGTCTGATCGACTTCAAGCGCAATAAAGATGGCATTCCATGCACGGTAGAACGTCTGGAATACGATCCTAACCGTACTGCGAATATCGCATTGTTGTTGTATGTAGATGGCGAACGTCGCTACATCATTGCTCCTAAGGGGATTTCTGCTGGTGCCGCACTGATCAGTGGTTCCGATGCGCCTATCAAGGCGGGTAATGCTATGCCTTTGCGCAACATTCCAGTCGGTTCGACGATTCATTGCATCGAAATGTTGCCAGGTAAGGGTGCTCAATTGGCACGCTCCGCCGGTACTTCGGTTCAGTTGTTGGCACGTGATGGAAGCTACGCTCAATTGCGTTTGCGTTCAGGCGAAATTCGCAAAGTTCATATCGACTGCAAAGCGACTTTGGGCGAAGTGGGTAACTCTGAGCACAGTCTGCGTTCTATCGGTAAAGCTGGCGCGATGCGTTGGCGCGGTGTTCGTCCTACCGTTCGCGGTGTGGTCATGAACCCGGTCGATCACCCTCACGGTGGTGGTGAAGGTAAGACTGCAGCTGGTCGTCATCCGGTTAGCCCATGGGGTGTTCCGGCTAAGGGCTTCCGTACACGTCGAAACAAGCGCACAAACAGCATGATCGTGCGTCGTCGTTTTAAGGCTTAAGGGGTAATTAAACATGGCACGTTCCATTAAAAAAGGTCCATTTGTTGACGCACATTTACTCAAGAAAGTTGAGACTGTGCGCGCTACGAATGACAAGCGCCCGGTAAAAACCTGGTCACGCCGTTCAACGGTGTTGCCTGAGTTTGTCGGTTTGACGATTGCAGTACACAACGGTAAGCAACATATTCCTGTGTACATTTCTGAAAACATGGTAGGTCATAAGTTGGGTGAATTTTCCCTGACTCGTACCTTCAAGGGTCATGCTGCTGATAAAAAAGCAGTGAAGAGATAAGAGGATATGATGACTACGACTACTGCAGTTGCAAAAAACATACACCTCTCCGCACAAAAGGCTCGCCTGGTTGCGGATCAGATTCGCGGTTTGCCAGTTGCGCAAGCGCTTAACATACTGAACTTCAGCCCTAAAAAAGGTGCTGGTATCATCAAGAAAGCTCTGGATTCAGCAATTGCTAATGCAGAACACAATGATGGTGCTGATATCGATGAGTTGAAGGTTAAGGTCATCTACGTTGACAAGGCATCATCGCTGAAGCGCTTCATGGCTCGTGCGAAGGGTCGCGGCAATAAGATCGAAAAGCAGACCTGTCATATCACTGTTAGTGTCGGAAGCTGAGGATAAATATGGGACAGAAAATTCATCCAACCGGTTTCCGGTTGAGCGTTCGTAAGAACTGGGATTCCAAGTGGTATGCAAATAGCGAAAATTTCGCAAGTTTGCTGTTGAAAGACATCGAAGTTCGTGCCTATCTGAAGAAAAAGCTGGCTGCTGCTAGCGTTTCCAAGATCGTTATCGAGCGTCCGGCTAAGAGTGCAAAGGTTACGATCTACACTGCACGTCCTGGTATGGTTATCGGCAAGAAGGGCGAAGATATCGAAATCTTGCGCGCTGAATTGCGTAAGCGTATGGGTCTGCAATCTGTTGATCTGGCGATTGAAGAAGTTCGTAAGCCTGAAATTGATGCTCAATTGATCGCAGATAACATTACTGCTCAGTTGGAAAAGCGCATTATGTTCCGTCGTGCGATGAAGCGTTCTATGCAAAACGCAATGCGTCTGGGTGCTTTGGGCATCAAGATCATGAGTGCGGGTCGCTTGAACGGTATTGAAATCGCTCGTACAGAGTGGTATCGCGAAGGCCGTGTGCCATTGCATACACTGCGTGCAGATATCGATTATGGTACTTCAGAAGCTCAAACAACGTATGGCATCATCGGCGTTAAGGTTTGGGTCTATAAGGGTGATTACGGTACGGAACTGGTAGCCCCAGTTGCTGCTGAACCGGAAAAACGTGTAAAGAAGCCAGGAGCTAAGCATGCTACAGCCAGCTAGAAGAAAATACCGTAAGGAACAAAAGGGCCGTAACACCGGGATTGCTACTCGTGGCAACAAGGTAAGTTTCGGTGAATTTGGTCTGAAGTCTGTTGCTCGCGGTCGTTTGACTGCTCGTCAGATCGAAGCCGCTCGTCGCGCAATGACTCGTCACATCAAGCGTGGTGGTCGTATCTGGATTCGCGTGTTCCCGGACAAGCCAATTTCCAAGAAGCCAGCTGAAGTTCGTATGGGTAATGGTAAGGGTAATCCTGAGTACTACGTCGCCGAGATTCAACCTGGCAAGATGTTGTACGAAATGGACGGCGTTAGTGAAGAACTGGCCCGTGAAGCGTTTAAGCTGGCATCTGCAAAGTTGCCGCTTGCGACTGTTTTTGTCGTTAGACAGGTAGGTGAATAACATGAAGGCTAGTGAACTTAAACTCAAGTCTAAAGCGGAATTGCAAACAGAACTGCTCTCTCTGACCAAGTCTCAATTTGGTATGCGTATGCAGGTTGCAACTCAGCAAATGACCAAGACCAGCGAATTGCGTAATGTACGTCGTGATATTGCGCGTATTAAAACCGTAATGAAGCAGAAGGATGCACAGTGATGAGCGATTCTAAACTTAAGCGTACCCTGACCGGTACTGTAACAAGTGACAAAATGGACAAGACAGTGACTGTCTTGGTCGAACGTAAGGTTAAGCATCCTTTGTTGGGTAAAATTATTCGCGTATCCAAAAAGTACCACGCGCATGATGAAACTAACGAATGCCATACCGGTGATGTCGTTACGATTGAAGAGTGCCGTCCTCTGGCTAAAACCAAAGCATGGCGTGTCGCTAAGGTTGCATAGACACAACTTCAATTTTATTGAAATATAGCTTGCAAGTTTTTTTAACTTGCATATAATACGCGGCTTGTTACATCGCCGCTAGCGGCGTCCTTAACCCGAACGGGTTCCAAAACTGGCCGCTGTTAGCGGAAAAAGTTGGAGATTAAATAATGATACAAATGCAGTCTGTTTTAGATGTGGCTGACAATACCGGTGCGCGTTCTGTAATGTGCATCAAGGTTTTGGGTGGTTCAAAGCGTCGTTATGCTTCCGTTGGTGATGTTATCAAGGTAAGCATCAGAGATGCGGCTCCACGTGGTCGTGTAAAGAAGGGCGAAGTCTACAATGCTGTTGTTGTTCGTACAGCGTATGGTGTTCGTCGTTCTGATGGTTCCCTGGTTAAGTTTGACGGTAATGCTGCAGTTTTGCTCAATGCAAAACTTGAGCCTATCGGCACACGTATCTTCGGACCAGTCACACGTGAGTTGCGTACTGAGAAGTTTATGAAGATCGTTTCGCTTGCACCAGAAGTGGTTTAAGTGATAACGGGTCGATTCGAGGAAAAACATGCGTAAGATTAAAAAGAACGATGACGTAATCGTCATTGCTGGCAAAGACAAGGGTAATCGCGGTAGTGTACTGGGTGTTCTTGGTGACTACTTGATGGTTGGTGGTATCAACAAAGTCAAGAAGCATCAAAAGCCTAACCCTGTTAAAGGTGTTGCTGGCGGTATCGTCGAAAAAGAGGCACCAATTCATATTTCGAATGTAGCTTTGTATAACGCTGCAACAAATAAGGGTGATCGAGTCGGTATTAAAACGTTGGAAGATGGCCGCAAAGTGCGTGTTTTCAGATCTAACGGCGAAGTTATTGACGCTTAAGGGGTATTAGATGGCTCGTTTGTATGAGTTTTATAAAGATAAGGTTGCTGCTGATCTTATGGTGCAATTCGGTTACAAGTCAGTAATGGAAGTGCCTCGCATCGAAAAAATCACACTCAATATGGGTGTTGGTGAAGCGGTTGCAGATAAGAAGGTAATGGAATTTGCTGTTGCTGACATGCAAAAAATTGCAGGTCAAAAGCCTGTTGTTACATTGTCTAAGAAGTCTATTGCTGGCTTTAAGATTCGCGAAGGTTACCCGGTTGGTTGTAAGGTGACTTTGCGTAAAGAGCGTATGTATGACTTCCTGGATCGTCTGATTACGATTGCAATTCCTCGTATTCGTGACTTCCGTGGTATTTCTGGCAAGTCTTTTGATGGCCGTGGTAATTACAACATGGGTATCAAAGAGCAGATTATTTTTCCTGAAATCGAATATGAAAAAGTTGATGCCCTGCGTGGTATGAACATCACTATTACGACTTCGGCGAAAACTGACGAAGAAGCGAAGGCTCTTCTGTTGGCTTTCAAGCTCCCATTAAAGAAATGAGGGATTAGCAATGGCTAAGATGGCAGTAATTAATCGCGATCTAAAACGTCGTGAAATCGTAAAGAAATTTGCGGTCAAGCGTGCAGCTTTGGTTGCAACTATTTCCAACACAAAGGCGAGTGATGAAGAGCGTGCTGCTGCACGTACTAAGTTGCAAGCATTGCCACGGGATTCAAGTCCGGTGCGTTTGCGTAATCGTTGTGCGTTGACAGGACGTCCTCGCGGAACATTTAGCAAATTTGGTTTGGGCCGCACCAAGGTTCGTGAATTCGCGATGCGTGGTGAGATTCCCGGTGTCGTTAAGGCTAGCTGGTAGGAGAAAAAATTATGAGTATGAGTGATCCAATCTCCGATATGTTGACGCGCATTCGTAATGCGCAGATGGCGGAAAAAGCTACTGTTTCAATGCCTTCTTCAAAATTGAAAGTCGCTATTGCGGTACTTTTGAAAGAAGAAGGTTATGTTGATGGCTATAAAGTAAATCAAGGTGAGGGCGGCAAAGCTACCCTGGAAATTGGTTTGAAATACTATAGTGGTCGTCCAGTTATTGAAAAGATTCAACGCATTAGTCGTCCTGGTCTACGTATTTACAAGGGAAACAATGATATTCCTAAGGTAATGAATGGCTTAGGTATTGCTATTGTTTCTACTTCGAAGGGTTTGATGACTGACCGCAAAGCTCGCGCCAATGGTATTGGTGGCGAAGTGTTGTGCGTCGTCGCGTAGTGAGGTAAATATGTCTAGAGTTGCCAAGAATCCTGTCGTAGTACCTAGTGATGTTGAAGTTGTCCTAGCTGCTAATGAAGTGTCTGTTAAAGGTCCTTTGGGTATGCTTACTCGCAGTTTGACTGCTGATGTAAGTGTTGTTCGTGAAGGCGATAGCCTGTTGTGTTCAGCGACTAGCGCGTCTAAGCAATCTAATGCTATGTCCGGAACGATACGCGCCCTGTTGGCGAATATGGTTGAAGGCGTGAGCAAGGGTTTTGAGCGTAAGTTGACGCTGATTGGCGTTGGTTATCGTGCGCAAGCTGTCGGTGATGTACTTAACCTGACTTTGGGTTTTTCTCATCCTGTCACTTACACAATGCCTAATGGTGTTGTCGTCACTACCCCGACGCAAACAGAAATTGTTTTAAAAGGGGCTGACAAGCAACGCGTCGGTCAAGTTGCTGCTGAAATTCGTGCATTCCGTTCTCCTGAGCCATATAAGGGCAAGGGTGTTCGTTACACGGGCGAAGTTGTAGCTCTGAAAGAAACCAAGAAGAAATAATTGAGGCGGATATGTTGAATAAAAAAGCATCTCGTCAGCGCAGAGCACGTAAAACTCGTGCACGTATTGCTGACCAAAGAACCGTACGACTGTCAATCAACCGTACTAATCTGCATATTTACGCGCAAGTGATTTCTGCTTGTGGCGGTAAAGTACTTGCCAGTGCTTCAAGTGTTGAAGTTGATGTTCGTAAGGACATGGCAAATGGTGGAAATATTGCGGCTGCGACTGTCGTAGGACAGCGTATTGCTGAAGCTGCCAAGAGTGCGGGTATTACTCAGGTTGCGTTTGATCGTTCCGGTAATCGTTATCATGGTCGTGTTAAGGCGTTGGCTGAAGCTGCGCGTGAACATGGTCTGCAGTTCTAATTGGAGTTGAGCAATGGCTAAGCCGCAAGGAAAAATGCAACAACAAGCCGATGACCTGATCGAGAAGATGATCGCTGTGAATCGTGTCACCAAGGTTGTTAAGGGTGGACGTATCATGGGTTTCGCTGCTCTCACTGTAGTAGGTGATGGTGATGGTCGTATCGGTATGGGTAAAGGTAAGTCTAAGGAAGTTCCGGTTGCCGTTCAAAAGGCAATGGAAGAAGCTAGACGTAACCTGGTTAAAGTGAATCTCAAGAACGGCACTTTGCATCACGCCGTTATTGGTACTCATGGCGCGGCTAAAGTGCTGATCCGTCCTGCTGTTGAAGGTACGGGTATTATTGCCGGCGGCGCGATGCGTGCAGTATTTGAAGCTGTTGGTGTGCGTGATGTTTCAGCGAAGTGCCTGGGTTCTAGCAACCCGTACAACGTTGTCCGCGCTACGCTCAATGGTCTCAAGGCGATTAACTCTCTTGCTGAAATCGCTGCAAAGCGCGGCAAGAACCTTGACGAAATTTTGGGGTAAGAAATGACACAAGCCAAAACTATTAAAGTGACTCAGGTCAAGAGCGTGATTGGGACTAAGCAATCACATCGCGATACCATTCGCGGCTTAGGTCTGCGTCGTATCAATCATACAGTGCAACTGGAAGATACACCTTGTGTGCGTGGCATGATCAACAAAGTGTTTTACCTGGTTAAATACGAGGCTCAATAATGCAACTTAATACTATTCAAGCAGCACTCGGCGCTAAGCACTCCAAGCGTCGCGTAGGACGTGGTATCGGTTCCGGTTTGGGCAAGACCTGTGGTCGCGGCCACAAGGGTCAAAAATCTCGTGCGGGTGGATTCCATAAAGTTGGTTTCGAAGGCGGTCAAATGCCTTTGCAGCGTCGTCTTCCTAAGCGTGGTTTCGTGTCTCTGACTCGTTACGATACAGTTGAAGTTCGCCTTTCTGATCTCGAGCAAATGCCGGTCGATACAATTGATCTGTTAGCTTTGAAGCAGGCTGGTGTCGTTCGTGCTGGCGCGCTCGCGGCTAAGGTATTCCTTGCTGGTGAAATTACCCGTGCAGTTAATCTGCAGGGTTTGATGATCACCAAGGGTGCACGTGCAGCGATCGAAGCTGCTGGCGGAACCGTAGCAGAGTAAGAAGGTTCACGTGAGCTCAGTTGCTAAAGATGTACCTAAGGCCAGATACGGTGATTTAAGTCGACGTCTCTGGTTCTTATTGGGTGCTTTGGTTGTGTTCCGCATTGGCGCTCATATCCCTGTTCCTGGCATTGATCCTGTCGTACTGGCTGATCTTTTCAAGACTCAAAAGAATGGCATCTTGGGCATGTTTAACATGTTCTCAGGTGGTGCTCTATCGCGCTTTACGATTTTCGCGTTGGGCATCATGCCGTACATTTCTGCATCGATCATCATGCAGTTAGCGGCGATAGCTATTCCTTACCTTGAGCAGTTGAAAAAGGAAGGCGAGTCAGGCAAGCGCAAGATGACTCAATACACACGCTACGGCACTTTGGGCCTGGCAGTGTTCCAGTCTTTCGGGATTTCTGTGGCTTTGCAGGCGCAACCTGGCTTGGTGTTGAATCCGGGTAGTATGTTCCAGATGACGACGATGATCACCCTGATTACCGGGACTATGTTCCTGATGTGGTTGGGTGAGCAGATTACAGAGCGTGGTTTGGGTAACGGTATCTCGCTGATTATTTTTGCAGGTATCGCAGCAGGCTTGCCTAATGCGATCGGTAGCACGCTTGAACTTGCACGTACCGGTGCTTTCTCTATACCGCTGGTGTTGTTCCTGTTTGTGGGTGCGATCGCTGTGACTGCATTGGTTGTGTTTGTAGAACGCGGTCAACGCAAGATACTGGTCAACTATGCGAAGCGTCAGGTGGGTAATAAGGTTTACGGTGGTCAGAGCTCGCATCTGCCTTTGAAGTTGAACATGGCCGGTGTAATTCCTCCCATCTTTGCTTCAAGCATGATCCTGTTTCCTGCAACTATCGCGGGTTGGTTCGGCAATACGCCGGGGCTCAGTTGGCTAAAAGATGTCAGTCAAATGTTGTCTCCAGGTCAGCCTGTTTATGTGCTGGCTTATGCTTCTGCAATTCTGTTCTTTTGCTTCTTCTACACGGCGCTGGTGTTCAGCCCTAAGGAAACGGCAGATAACTTAAAGAAAAGTGGTGCGTTTTTGCCTGGGATCAGACCCGGTGAGCAAACAGCAAAGTACATTGAAAAGATCATGTTGCGTTTAACACTGGTAGGCGCGGTATACATTACCGGCGTTTGTTTATTGCCAGAGTTCCTCGTCGTGAAATTTAATGTTCCGTTCTATTTTGGTGGAACTTCGTTGTTGATTTTGGTTGTCGTTACTATGGATTTCATGGCACAAGTGCAGTCTTTTTTGATGACGCACCAGTATGAAAGTTTGCTCAAGAAGGCTAATTTTAAAGGTGGGTTGTCGCGCTAATGGCAAAAGAAGATGTAATTCAGATGCAGGGTGAGATTGAGGAAGCGTTGCCAAATGCAACATTCCGTATCAAGCTGGAAAACGGTCATGTAGTTTTAGGGCATATTTCCGGAAAAATGCGTATGCACTATATTCGCATTTTACCTGGCGACAAAGTGACGGTGGAATTGACGCCGTATGATTTGAGCAGAGCGCGAATTGTGTTCCGCGCCAAATAGTTAATCGAGTTAGGAGAAGCAAATGAGAGTACAAGCATCAGTAAAGAAAATCTGCCGTAACTGCAAGATTGTCATTCGTAAACGTGTAGTACGTGTTATTTGCACCGAAGCACGTCATAAGCAACGCCAAGGTTAATTGTATTTAATTGGTTGTTAGTGTTATAATTTTTTATTTTAATGATAGGGTAGCTGCATGGCACGTATTGCAGGGGTAAATATCCCAAACCATCAACACACTGTAATTGCTTTGACAGCAATTTATGGTATCGGTCGTATTCGTTCGCAAGGAATTTGCGCGTCAGCGGGTGTAAACCCCAGCACAAAGATGAAGGACCTGAGCGACGCTGAAGTAGAAAAGTTGCGCGACGAAGTTGCTAAATTTACTGTCGAAGGTGATCTGCGTCGTGAAACGACAATGAACATCAAGCGTCTGATGGATTTGGGTTGCTATCGTGGCGTACGTCATCGTCGTGGTCTGCCATGTCGCGGTCAGCGTACACGCACTAATGCGCGTACTCGTAAGGGTCCACGCAAGGCAATTGCCGGCGCTAAGAAATAAATTTGCTGTATAGCGAGAGGATTTAATTATGGCTAAGCCAAGCACGAAGGTGCGCAAAAAAGTAAAAAAGAATGTAGTTGAAGGCATTGCACACGTGCATGCATCTTTCAACAACACGATTGTTACCATTACCGACCGTCAAGGCAATGCGTTGGCATGGTCTACCAGCGGTGCAAACGGTTTCAAGGGCTCACGTAAGAGTACTCCTTTTGCCGCCCAGGTTGCTGCGGAAGTCGTGGGTAAGTCTGCTGCTGAATGTGGTGTTAAGAATATTGAAGTGCGTATCAAGGGTCCAGGCCCAGGTCGTGAATCTACAGTACGTGCATTGAATGCAGCTGGTTTTAAGATCACAAGCATTTCTGATATTACGCCGGTACCGCACAACGGTTGCCGTCCGCCGAAAAAGCGTCGTATCTAATTATTAGGAGTTGATCTTGGCTAGAAATCTTGATGCAAAATGCCGTAAATGCCGTCGTGAAGGCGAAAAGCTTTTTCTGAAGGGCGAAAAATGCTTTACTGACAAATGTGCAGTAGAGCGCCGCGCTTATCCACCTGGTCAGCATGGCCAGCGTCGTAACACACGCTTGTCCGAGTACGGTGGTCAGTTGCGTGAAAAGCAAAAAGTTCGTCGTATCTATGGTGTTCTTGAGCGACAGTTCCGTCTGACTTACAAGAAGGCTGATAGTGCTCGTGGTATCACCGGTGAAAACCTGCTGCAATTGCTGGAATCCCGTTTGGACAACGTAACATACCGTATGGGTTTTGGTGCTTCACGTGCCGAAGCGCGTCAGGTTGTTCGTCACAACAGTTTGTTGGTTAACGGCAAGCGTGTAAACATTCCTTCCTATCAAGTGCGTCCTGGTGATGTGGTTGAAGTGGCTGAAAAGTCTAAGGCTCAATTGCGTATTAAGGCCGCTCTCGCAGCTGCTGAATCACGTGGTTTTCCTGAATGGATTGAAATGGATACGAAGGCATTCAAGGGTACCTACAAGGCCAACCCTCAACGTGCTGAACTGCCTGCAACCATCAACGAGCATCTCGTGGTTGAGTTGTATTCCAAGTAATCCACGCGGAGTAGCTTATGTATAACAATGATTTTTTGAAACCTCGCATTATTGATGTTCAAAAGATATCCGAAACTCAGGCTAAAGTGGTCATGGAACCATTTGAGCGTGGTTTCGGCCATACTTTGGGCAATGCGTTGCGTCGTATTCTATTGTCTTCAATGGCAGGTGCTGCACCTACTGAAGTCAAGATGGCTGGTGTTTTACATGAATATGCCACGATCGACGGTATTCAGGAAGATGTCGTCGACATTCTTCTGAATCTGAAGGGCGTTGTATTGCGCTTGCATGGCATCAAGGAAGTTGTTCTGACACTGAAGAAAGAAGGTTTCGGTGTTGTGACTGCGGCTGATATCAGTGCCAATGCGGATGTTGAAGTTGTTAATCCTGATCACGTTATTGCTCATTTGACTGCCGGCGGTAAGCTGGATATGCAGATCAAGGTTGAGCAAGGTCGTGGTTATGTTTCAGCAATTTCACGTCAGTTGCCGAATGAAACACGTGCTGTTGGCCATATCGCACTGGACGCTTCGTTCAGCCCGGTTAGCCGTGTCAGCTATGCTGTTGAGAGTGCTCGCGTTGAACAACGCACTGACCTTGACAAGCTGATCATGACGATCGAGACGAACGGTGCCATTGATCCTGAACAAGCGATTCGCAGTGCTGCGCGTATCCTGGTTGATCAATTCTCTGTGTTCGCTGCCTTGGAAGGTACTGAGCCGGTTGTAGAGAAGGAACATGTACCGCAAGTTGATCCTATCTTGCTGCGTCCGGTTGATGATCTGGAACTGACACCTCGTTCTTCGAATTGTCTCAAAGCCCAAAGTATTCATTACATTGGTGATTTGATTCAATACACTGAAAACGATTTGTTGCGCACGCCGAATTTGGGACGTAAGTCTTTGAATGAAATCAAGCAGGTTCTTGCTGAGCACAATTTGTCGCTGGGCATGAAGCTGGAAAACTGGCCAGTTGCTGCTGCTTAAAGCTGCGCTCGCCATTAGTGGAATAACTGAAGTTTAAGAGAGGCAAATTATGCGTCACCGTTTAGGTTTAAGAAAACTCAACCGTACCAGCAGTCACCGTCTGGCAATGTTCCGTAACATGACAGTTTCGCTGTTGCGTCACGAAGTCATCAAGACTACACTGCCTAAGGCTAAGGAACTGCGCCGTGTTGCAGAACCTATCCTGACGCTGGGTAAGACTCCAACTCTGGCAAATCGCCGTTTGGCATTCGCCCGTCTGCGTGACCGTGAAATGGTTACCAAACTGTTCGAAGAACTGGGTCCTCGCTACGCAACACGTAACGGTGGTTACCTTCGCGTTCTGAAGTTCGGTTTCCGTCAAGGTGACAATGCCCCTATGGCATTGGTCGAACTGATGGATCGCCCGGCTGATGCTGAAGTAGTTGATGCTGAGTAATACATAGTTGAGTATTTGAATAAACAAAAAGCCGGATTTATCCGGCTTTTTGCTATTATACGGAAAAACAGTCGCAAGACTTAAGCTGTAAGCTGGGTTAAGCTTAAGCCTTGTTGTCTTGCACCTCATCTTTTTAGGAGTAAGCATGTCAAAGTGGTTCGAAGATAATTCATTATCCATAGGGTGTACGCCGCTGGTTCGATTGAATCGTATCTCCGATGGTGCGCCGGCGACCATCTTGGCTAAGATTGAAGGTCGTAATCCTGCTTACTCTGTTAAATGCCGTATCGGTGTGGCTATGGTCGATGATGCGATGCAACGCGGATTGATACGCCCCGGTTCGCATCTGGTCGAACCCACCAGCGGGAATACCGGAATAGCCTTGGCCTTCGTTGCGGCGGCACGCGGCATCCCACTCACACTCACGATGCCTGAAACCATGAGTATAGAGCGCCGCAAGCTCTTGCTGGCCTTCGGTGCTAATCTCGTATTAACCGAAGGGGCCAGAGGGATGAGCGGAGCTATCGCACGCGCCGAGGAAATCGCCGCCTCTGATCCTGAAAAATATGTACTGTTACACCAGTTCAAAAATCCGGCCAATCCCGCTATTCATGAAAAGACCACGGGGCCTGAAATCTGGAATGACACGGGTGGCTTAGTCGATATTCTGGTATCCGGTGTCGGAACGGGTGGAACGATCACCGGTATCACTCGCTACCTGAAAAACACTTGCGGACGTGCCATTACCTCTGTGGCGGTTGAGCCTGCCGCCAGTCCTGTATTGACTCAGTCGCGAGCGGGTGAGCCGATCAAGCCGGGGCCTCATAAAATTCAGGGTATCGGTGCTGGTTTTGTACCGACTATCCTGGATATGTCTTTGATCGATGAAATCGCTCAGGTTACCAATGAAGAGGCGGTTGAGTATGCGCGGCGTCTGGCGCGTGAAGAAGGAATTTTATCCGGTATTTCTTGCGGTGCGGCCGTCGCGGTTGCGGTCAGGTTGGCACATCGCCCGGAGAATGCGGGCAAGACTATCGTGGTGATCTTGCCCGATTCGGGTGAGCGCTATCTAAGCTCGGTCCTTTTCGAAGGGATGTTTGACGAAAAGGGCGTTGCGCTCTAGTTTTTCGTTACTTATTTCCACCTGCGCCCAGCGTTAACTTAACCGGGATGTTTTTTGCATCGGTTGTTATTTTTGCAGATGTCTGCATCTGAATACGTGCTGTGGGCGCGCCTGCATTAACCAGGGCGTCCATGGTGGCGTGGCCGCGATTGTCCGCCAGTTGTATCAATGTTTTATCCTCGATGGGCAGTCCTGCACGCAAGCGTTCAAACAGCACGGAATAAAAGTCAGTTCCCTTTAACTTGGCTATTTCCGACTCGCTCAGCTTGCGCTTCTCTCTGAATAGTCCGGTGAGTTTACCCATCGCTATCTTCGTCGCGCTCAATTCAAGTTTGCCGGGGTTGGCTAAACGGTATCCGTCTTGCATAGCGCTCAATTCTGTTGCACCCAGGCTATCCGTAAACAGCGTTTCCAGTGCGGACTGAACTTTTTGATTGTGCATAGCGAGCGGTCCGGGATCTTCATTGGCTTCCAGATGTTGTCCGCTCTTGACTGCTACGACTGTGCGCAATTTTAGATCCTGTAAGGCCAATTTATCCGCTGCCGCATAGGTGCCTTGGATGGCTATTGTTAGTGCCGGTCGTTTGTTTAACGCCGCAGCGATGCTGACTAATTTTTCCTTTTCCGGTGGCGTCAACGTATCGCTGCCGGATTCAAAGGCGATCTCCTCGAACTTATCCCCGCCACCAAACAAAGCACCTAGTGCGCGGAAGGGGGCAGTGGCGATCTTGGAAATCACGTTGCTGATGATTTTCCAGACGATCCCGCCGAAACTAAACTGTGGATCGTTGAGGTTGCCTGTCATCGGTAGTCCCAGATCGATACGGCCGTCAGCATCCTGTAGCAGCGCGATGGCAAGATCCAGAGGCAGGTCATGAGCTTGCGCACTCGCTACTCGATCGCCCAGCACTAAACGGTCTATCGTCACCTGATTCTTCCCCTCAAGTTGACGCTGCTTGATCTTATAGTCCAAATCTAACGATAGTTTGCCAGAGGTGATTTTACGTCCGGCGAAAGTGGCCGAATATGGCGTGAGGCGATTCATATCGATATTTCTGAATACGACTTTCAAATCCATAAAATCAGCTGGGTCGAGCAGGCTGATGCGACCCACGGCACGGGCCACACCAAAGTCATCTACCTGACCATCCAGTTGGATTTGCCCTAGCGCACCGGGTTCGGTAGACAGGCCGCTGACGGTGCCTCTGAGATCAACTATGCGTGTGCCAAAAGGCAATGCCAGCGAAAGATCCGAAAAATCCATCTCGCCGTGGATAAGCTTAACTTTGTCTATGTTGACAATAAATTTACTCGGTTCTGTTTTGACCGCAGGTTTGGCGGTGTCAGCGATCAAAATATTTTTTATGCTGACCGACTTGTCCTTGTGGATATGCAGTTTGCTATCGAGTCCGTCTATGGACAGTTCATCCATGTTCAGTTTTGTCGCACTCACCTTAAGTGTATTGCTCGATAGCTTTTTCCAGGCGAGAAACAGATCGCCAGTCTCAGACTCATTGAGCAACAGGTCGCGCAGGGCAAAGCTGCCGCTAAAGCCGGCGTCCTTGGGCGAGTAATTAGCATTTCCTTCCGCCGATAACTTGCCGTCGATAATCTTGAGTTTGGCGACCTTGGATAAATAGCCTTGCGCGGGCTTTAAGTTGAGTTCGCTGAGTTTGAACTGAATATCCGCTGCCGGGAGAGCGGGAGTTATCTTGCCTGTAGCGTCGAAGCTGCCACCCTCTGCAACTTTAAAGGCCGCCTTTACGGGTAGAGCGATAGTCTGATCATCGCTGATGTGCTCGACCGATATGCCGATGTCTTGCAGCGCAAGATTTGCCGTGCCGTCATTCATGGTTACATCAAAACCCTTAAGCTCAAACTTGCCAAGTTGGTAATGCCATGGAGCAGTATGGGATTTCGGTGCAGGAGATGATTTTGGCAAAGCGGCTTGCAGGGCTGTCACAATATCCAGTTGTCCGCCGGCATCCCGGGCTATATTGATTTGTCCGCCATTCAAAACAACTGATCCCAGCTTGGCCTGCTGCGTAGCCAGGTTAACCTTGATATCTTCCACGGCGATGGATTTGAGCTCCACGGATTTTTTTGCTGCTTGTGGCAAAGTCAGGTCGGAACCGTTGAGTGTAAGAGACTCCAATTCAAAGCTATTTTTCAGCAGATCATAGCGTCCGCCATTCGCGGCGATCGCGGCAATATTAAGGCGCGGATTGCTTTTGACGGCGATGTCGGTGATGCGCGCCTGCATATGGTCCAGTTGCAACTCAAGTCGCCCCTGCTGATAACCCATGCGATAGGAGGTCGAGGCGGATACGATGCCGGCGGGAGCCGCGATAGGCAGCGAGCCTTTTAAATAACTCGATATATCAATAAGTTGTAAGTTATCGAGCGCCAGCGTTCCCGTGGCGGACAAAGGTTGCAGTGTCGCTGTTCCTTGCCACGCCAGGCTGGTTCCTGTCGCTGTCTTGGCGGTAAATTTGTATTGCCCACGTTCTCCAATAAATGAAGATAATTCGGTAATATCCAAATCAACCGGCTCTAAGCGAGTGGCAAAGACCGGGTGTATACGCTGGTCGAAAAAATTCACTTTAGTGCCGGAGATGACCAACTGATGCACATCGAAGCGCGGCATGCCTGTATTCGGCTTGCTGTCGGGACTCTTCAGCGCATCTAACAGTGCCGACCAGTTTAATTTTCCTTCGGGCAGCAGGATGGCAGTCGCCTCCAGTCCGTCTAGTTTAATGGCGTCAAATACCAGCGCGCCGCGATACAGGCTAGTGGCGGATACGTCGATCAGCAGTTCGCGAAATGCCAGCAGCGGCTGGTTGCCGGGCTGGGTGAGGCGCAGTCCGGTTAGTCTAAGACTCAGGGTGAGCGGATTAAACTCAGGCTTGTTCATCACCAGGTGGTGCCCGGTCTTTTCCGAAATATACTTTTCCGCCTGAGTCTGAATGATTCCCGGCAACGCCAGCCAGAGAAAAAGCAAGCCGGCTATCAGTACCAGAGTAAAAGACAAAATCAGTTTTTTGAAGGAGAGCCGGCGGAGATTCATCGTTAGATCTTTCTTGTGCTTCGTTGATATAACATATTGTTTTATTTGTATAAATTGATGCGACTATTCTGCAACCCTGCCGCGCAGCGATTTTAATTCGCCTCGTTTGACTTTGCCTTCCAGACGCCTCTTATTTGAACTTCTGGTGGGGCGGGTCGGTGTGCGCTTTTTTGCGGTCAAACCTGCGCTGGCGATCAAAGCCTGAAGCCGGTTCAGTGCATCTTCGCGGTTTTTGTCCTGACTGCGATAGCGCTGCGCCTTGAGGATAATCACATCGTCATTCGAGATGCGCCTGTCCGCTAGGTGGCGCAGTTTTTCCTTATATTCTTCCGGCAGCGATGACGCATTAATGTCGAAACGCAGGTGGATCGCACTCGATACCTTGTTGACGTTCTGGCCGCCTGCGCCCTGTGCGCGTATTCCATGCAATTCTATCTCAGAATCGGGAATCGCTATGTCAGCCGTTATTTGCATGCCGCCAGCACTTTCTTCAAATATACACCGGTGACGCTGCGCTTGTTTTTAGCGATATCCTGAGGTGAACCCTCCGCGATGATCTGTCCACCGCCGTCTCCGCCTTCCGGCCCCAAATCGATTACCCAGTCAGCGGTCTTGATCACGTCCAGATTGTGTTCGATGACCACCAGCGTATTACCCTGATCGCGCAGTTTATGTATCACGCGCAGGAGTAGCGCGATGTCGTGGAAATGCAGTCCGGTAGTAGGTTCATCCAGTATATATAGCGTGCGCCCGGTGTCGCGCTTGGATAATTCCAGCGATAATTTGACACGTTGCGCCTCGCCGCCGGACAACGTGGTCGCCGATTGTCCCAGCGTGATATAGCCTAAGCCCACATCCAACAGGGTTTGCAGTTTGCGGGCGATCAGCGGTACGGGTTTGAAAAATTCGTGGGCCGCCTCGACCGTCAACTGCAGGATTTGCTGGATATTTTTGCCCTTGTACTGCACCTCCAGCGTTTCTCGATTGTAGCGCTGGCCGTGGCACACATCACACGGAACATAGATGTCCGGCATGAAGTGCATTTCGACTTTGATTACGCCGTCACCCTGACAGGATTCGCAGCGTCCGCCCTTGACGTTGAAGGAAAACCGGCCCGGTCCGTAACCGCGTTCGCGCGACGAGGGGACGCCGGCAAACAGTTCGCGTATCGGCGTAAACAGGCCGGTATAAGTGGCGGGATTGGAGCGCGGTGTGCGACCGATGGGGGATTGATCAACGTTGATCACCTTGTCGAAAAACTCCAGTCCGCTGATCGCAGCATACGGCGCGGGTTCGGTGTTGCTGCGATACAGATGATGGGAGACGGCGGGATACAGCGTGTCGTTGATCAGTGTCGATTTGCCGGAGCCGGATACGCCGGTGACGCAGACCAACAGTCCTACCGGCAGATTGAGCGTGACATTTTTGAGATTGTTGCCGCTCGCCCCCTTAATTTGCAGCATGCGCTCAGGATCGGGCGTTAATCGTTTCTCCGGCATGGGGATTTGCCGCCGCCCTGTCAGATAGTCACCGGTCAAGGATTGCAGGTCGTTGCATATTTCTTCCGGCGTGCCTTGTGAGACGATCATGCCGCCGTGTTCACCCGCGCCCGGTCCCATGTCGACGACATAGTCCGCGTGGCGGATCGCGTCTTCATCGTGTTCTACCACGATCACACTGTTCCCCATGTCGCGCAATTTGTGCAGCGTGGTCAGCAGTCTGTCGTTGTCGCGTTGATGCAGTCCGATGGAAGGCTCATCCAGCACATACATCACGCCGGTCAATCCTGAGCCGATTTGTGATGCCAGACGGATGCGCTGCGCCTCGCCGCCGGACAGGGTTTCCGCTGAGCGCGCCAAAGTCAGATAATTCAAGCCTACGTTATTCAAAAAGGTTAAGCGGCTGGCGATCTCGTGGACGATTTTTTCAGCGATTGCCAGTTTTTGACCGTGTAACGTGAGACTCTGAAAAAATTGCAGCGCTTGTGATAGTGGCAGTGCGCTGATTTCATAGAGATTTTTATCTGCAAATCGGACGTGGCGCGCTTCCAGTCGCAAGCGAGTCCCTTTACATTCCGGGCAGGTGCAACCGTTGAGGTATTTGGATAACTCTTCGCGCACGGTGGGGGAGTCGGTCTCCTTGTAGCGGCGCTCCAGATTATTGACGATGCCTTCGAACGCGTGTTCACGCAACATTGGCTTGCCTCTGTCATTTGTGTACTGAAAAGCGATTTCATCACGGCCTGATCCGTACAGCACTACCTGCTGGATATTTTCGGGCAGGCTCTCGAAAGATTGCTCCAGATCGAAGTCGTAATGGCGGGCGAGTCCTGTCAGTAGTTGATGATAAAACTGATTGCGTTTGTCCCAACCCTTGATCGCGCCCGAACTCAATGATAACGAGGGCAGGGCGACGATGCGTTTGGGGTCGAAGAAGCTGATGGTGCCCAGTCCGTCGCACTTGGGGCAAGCGCCCATCGGGTTGTTGAAGGAAAATAATCGCGGTTCGAGTTCCGGCAGCGAGTAATTGCAGATCGGGCAGGCGAACTTGGCTGAGAACATGTGCTCACGGCCCGTATCCATTTCCACCGCCACCGCACGTCCGTCGGCATGGCGCAGCGCGGTCTCGAACGATTCGGCCAGTCGCTGTTTGGATTCGATATTAACTTTTAGCCTGTCCACCACGATTTCGACGGTGTGCTTCTTGGTTTTTTGCAAGGCGGGCAGTGCGTCGATCTCGTACACCGTGCCGTCTATTCGTAACCGGGTGAAGCCCTGGGCGCGCAGTTCGTCGAACATATCCAGTTGTTCGCCTTTGCGGTCTACCACCAGCGGTGACATGATCATGACTTTTGTGCCTTCGGGCAGCGCCAATACATGATCGACCATTTGCCCCACGCTTTGCGACTGCAACACCTGATCGTGCTGCGGACAATACGGGTCTCCCGCGCGGGCAAACAGCAGGCGCAGGTAATCGTGTATCTCGGTCACTGTGCCTACGGTTGAGCGGGGGTTGTGTGAGGTGGCCTTTTGTTCAATTGCGATCGCGGGCGAGAGCCCTTCGATCAAATCCACATCCGGTTTTTCCATCAGTTGCAAAAACTGGCGCGCGTAGGCGGAGAGCGATTCCACATAGCGGCGCTGTCCCTCGGCATACAGCGTATCGAAGGCGAGTGAGGATTTTCCTGAACCCGACAGCCCGGTGATGACCACCAGTTTATGGCGCGGCAGATCAAGGTTGATGTTCTTCAGATTGTGGGTGCGCGCGCCGCGTATCTTGATGCTTTTCATGCTGGATTCAGGCTGTTAAAGTTGACCCGTCAATATACGCGATTTTCTGCGCATTCCCAAACCGGAATGCGATAGCGTGGCGATCCGCTTAAGGGTGACGTAATACGCGGCGAACTGATAAAATGCCCGACTAATTCATTTATTGCAAAAGGCTGTTATGCAAACTGCGACCGATATGATGACTGACACCGAACGCCGCGCCAGTTTTGGCCTGGCGAGTATCTATGGCCTGCGTATGCTGGGGCTGTTTATCATCCTGCCGATTTTCGCCTTGTATGCGGCCAAGTTGCCGGGCGGTGAAAGTCATTTGTTGATGGGGATTGCGCTCGGCGCTTACGGTCTGACGCAGGCGGTGCTGCAAATTCCGGCGGGTTGGATGTCCGACCGTTACGGACGCAAGCCGATTATTTACGCAGGCTTGGTGATCTTCGCGCTGGGCAGTTTTGTCGCCGCCTCGGCTGACAATATCTATTGGGTGATTGCCGGTCGTGCGATACAGGGCGCAGGGGCGATTAACGCGGCGGTGATGGCGCTGACCGCCGATCTGACCCGCGAAGAGCATAGAACCAAGGCGATGGCGATGATAGGCATGACCATCGGTATCACCTTTTCGATTTCGCTGATCTTGTCCCCTATGCTCAACGGGGTGCTGGGCGTTCCAGGCATCTTCGCGCTGACAGGTGTGCTGGCCTTGCTGGCGATGGCGATCGTGCGATTTGTGATTCCGAATCCTGCGATCACGCGTTTTCACAGCGATACCGAAGCCACTGGCAGTAAATTCGCTGAAGTATTGAAAAATCCCGAGCTGCGCCGTCTGGATTTCGGTATCTTCTCGCTGCATGCCATCCTGATGTCAGTATTTATGCAAGTGCCGTTCGTCTTGCAGCGTGATGGACTGGAAGCTTCTGCGCACTGGAAGGTCTATTTGCCGGTAATGATGATCGCCTTTGTGCTTATGGTGCCGCCAATTATTATCGCTGAGACAAAAGGTAAGTTAAAACAAGTGTTTATGGGTGCTGTTGCACTGGCGATGTGCGGTCAGCTGATGCTGATGTTTCTGCAAAACAGTTTGTGGGGTGTAGCGGGTGCGTTGTTGATTTTCTTCACCGCCTTCAATGTGCTGGAAGCAACACTGCCATCGATGATCTCCAAGATTGCGCCGCTCGCCGCCAAGGGTACGGCGATGGGCGTATATAGCAGCGTGCAGTTTCTGGGGGCGTTCTTCGGCGCGGCGATGGGTGGTGCGCTGATGCAATATGTTGGTCACGACGCCGTGTTTGTCTTCGCTATCGTTCTGCTGCTGATCTGGCTGATTGTGGTTTCCGGTATGCAGCAGCCTGCTGTCGTGCGCACCCGTATGTACCATCTGGAAGCGATGAGCGGGGCTGACGGGGCGGCGTTGCAGCAACAGTTGATGAAGGTGCAGGGCGTGCGTGAGGCGCTGGTGGTTGCGTCCGAATGTATGGCTTGTATCAAGGTCGATATGCAGGGATTCGATGAGGTCACTGTGGATCGGTTGTTGACGCCGGCAGCGAATAGCCCGTTGACCGATGACTGAGTTCACTCTCAACAGGATAAGCCGCTATAATTCGCCAGCTGAAGATTTAGTAAGACGGACACAACATAGGAGCATGACATGTCGGTAAATAAAGTAATTTTGATCGGGCGTCTGGGTAAGGACCCGGAAACCCGTTACATGCCTAATGGCGAAGCGGTGACCAATGCGACGCTGGCGACTTCGGAAAACTGGAAGGATAAGAGCGGTGTTAAGCAGGAAAAGACCGAGTGGCACAATCTGACCTTTTATCGCAAGCTGGCTGAGATTGCCGGTGAGTACCTGAAGAAGGGTTCGATGATCTATGTCGAAGGCAAGCTGCAAACCCGCAAGTGGCAGGACAAGGAAGGTAAAGACCGTTACACCACCGACATCATCGTCAATGACATGACCATGTTGGGTGGTAAGGCGACTGGCGGTAGTTTCGAAGTGGTTGATGATCAGCAGCAGTCTGCGCCGCAACGCGCACCAGCTCCGCAAAGATCAGCGCCTTCTGCACCTGCTGCGACCAGTCAGGCGCGCAGCTTCGATAACTTCGACGACGATATACCGTTTTAGTAGTCACCTGCGACTTAAATTGTAAAGTTTTAAACCAAAGCCCATGTTTACATGGGCTTTTTTACGCACATTTCATTTTTTGCTAAAGGCGAAAATAAAACAGGGGAAACCGAATAACCAGCCACTTTCATTCAGAAACAGGAGCGAAGCTCCGTAGTTTTGTGGGAATGCCCTTGCGGCATAGCGCAAGTTTCACCGCGCTTAGTGGAATGGCTAGTTGTTTCACCATCAATAGCGGCTCAGTGAGCGTCTTTTGCTCACCTAGTCCGATATTGAGTTGTTTCATCAGTCGACCCTGTCCTTATGAAATAAAACAGGGGAGACCGAAGTCTCCCCTGTTTGTATCATGCTAACGATTTGTTGATTGCTTAAACTGCAATCAACTCATCATTAGAATGCGGCTTCGAGCAACAGTGTTGTTGCAGTCTTGCCAACTGGAGTAACCTGATTAGCCCAGTAACTACCTGACTGAGTTGTGTAATGCAGGCTCAAGCCCATGTTCTGCGCCAGATCGTATGTTGCACCAACCAGGAACGCATTGTCTTTTTCTGACAAGCCAGTAGCAGCAAAGTTTTCACGGCTAGCCATACGGAAGGCAGCTTGTACAGTGCCGTGAGGGATTAAGCCCATTTCAGCAGCGAAGTTGAATGTTGATTTGGTAACGGTTTGGCTTGTATTCAGAGCATTTCCAAGTGAAGCTACGCCGCCAATCGTTACGCCTGTGAAGGCAACTGCTGGTGCGCGACCGTAAGACGCGTACAGACCGGTTGCGTAGCCAGCCAGTTCACCTTGCATTTGACCATCGATGATGGTTGCTTTCGTCACGTTTCCAGTGACAGCACTTTGACCGCTGAAATTCTGAACACCGACAGCAGAGTCAAAACCAGCCAGGTCGAATGTGCCGGCAACGCGAGCATAAGTCAGAGGCAGTGTGTTAGCGCCGCCATTTGCAACGCCAGCAGCTTCATAACGACCGATGTTGACGAAGCCCATGGTGTTGTTAGCAACGAAAGAAACGCCGCTAGTACCTGCCATCGCTGTGCCTAAATACTGTGAAGCATAGGCTGCTGTGATGTGTTGACCGCTTATGCCCCCATTGCCCATCATCTTGTGGGTGCCGACAGCGCCGGTATTCAGTGTTTCAAAGCTGTATGCTGCGCCTTGACCATTGCTGCTATGCATGACCAGACCTACGCGTGCATCGCCAACTGGGAACAATAACGCCAGTTTTGCAGAGTTTGTAGCAGCGGCAGCGCCAGTCAAACCAACTTCAGCCAGGAAGCCGGCAAATTCTGACATGCGACCACCAACGAACAGTGAAAACTCGCCGCCGTTAGCAGGAAGCAGCCATTTGTTGACAGGTACTGCGCCAACAGCATTCTGGTTGGATTGAGTTTGGAAACCGGCTGTTGTGAAAATCGCCATGTTCAGAGTGTCAGGAATTGACAGCTCTTCGCCTTCGATCTTACCTTGAGCGCCCATCATGGTGTAACCAGCGCCCTTGAATGCACGGCCAAAACCGTTCAGCAATGGGAAATGTTGGAAGTGACATGCAGAGCAAGCCATGCCGGTTTGACGTGCGAATACTGGCAATGCAGACGCTTCTGGAGCGAATGCTGCGGCGGCCATAACGGCTGCGATAGATAGAACGATTTTCTTCATGATTTATCCTTAGGAATATTTTGAAGTGACTGCAAGCCCTCCCTGCCTTCACTGGGACGTACTTTATAGAATAGGGTAGAAAACTGTCAAAAAAATCTTAATACTGTTGTTTTTTTGCAACACTAAAGACAGGATTGAGGATTGAGATTTATTGCTTTTCGGCAAGGGATTTTTTGAGGCCGGAGATCATTTTACCGATTTCATCCGTTTGGGATAGCAGGGAAGTTGCTTTATCTCCGCTTAGAAAATTCAGTCTCGCTGAAATTTGGATTTGAGTTTCTACTTCCATGAGAGAGCCAAAGGCAATAGATAAGAAGTTGATGAATGAGGCCGTGGATTTTCGACCATGCCCTTCGGCAATGTTGGACGGAATGGAAACGGCAGCCCGCCGAATTTGAGATGTAAGGCCGAAACGCTCTTCGCCGGGGAACGCCTCTGTGGTTTTGTAAATTGCTTCCACTAAATTCATGGATTTTTGCCATACAATCAGCTCGCTATATTTCACTTCAGCACCTTACTCCTCACTCCTCACTCCTTCGCTCAAAACAACGAGCGCAAAGCGCGACTATGTTTTTAGGCGAAGACCCTTGCGGTCTCAATCCTCAATCCTCAATCCTATATTCTGTATACCATGCTGGTCATGACTTTTCCGCTGAGTTTCATGGCTGCCGGAACAGGGTTAGGTAGCGGTGCGCCGCCCAATTCAACTGCCATGTCCGCATGTCCGATTTCATCGGTGTACATTTGCGATACGATGGCGCGGCTTTTTTCATCCTGCGGCGGGAGTTTGGCTAAATGACTCTGCAAATGTCCGCCCACTTGTTGTTCGGTTTCTGCCAAAAACCCCAAGTTCCATTTGTCGCCCAGAATTCCGGCAAAGGCGCCGAGTCCCAGTGAGGCGGTATACCAGATCGGGTTGAATACGCTAAGACTTCCACCCAGTTCATGCACTCGGTGAGACGTCCAGGCCAGATGCTCGGTTTCTTCTTGTGCTGCGTGCTGTAATCTTTGTTGAACGATCGGGTCGCGAGCCGTTAGCGCTTGTCCCTGATATAGCGCCTGTGCGCAAATCTCGCCGCTGTGATTGACGCGCATCAGTCCGGCAGCATGCTTCTTTTCAGCTTCAGTCATCGGCGCATCCGGTAAATCCGCATCAGGATAGGGGCGTACGCTGTGCGCTTGGCTAAACAGCGTGCGCAAGCCTTTGTCGAACTCAACGATAAAACGATCAAGATTTAGCATGATGTATACCCTTTTTTAGGTGGGGTCAGGTCTTGCATTAACACATTTGTGTTAATGCAAGACCTGACCACGAGTGTTATTCAATTCCAGTCTTGCCACATCCTGTTTCGTAGCTAAAGTATTGGAAGTCGTTTTTGGCCGTTCGACATACTAAGTGTGTCAAAAGGGATCGTCGTCATAGTGGTCCGATTCTGCACAGAGTGTCCAACTTCGTCAAATGGAAAACAGTATGAATTGCGATAACTCGAAGCTGCATAGATCGAATTGAAAATGTTGGAATGTGAGAACTGACCCCGTATCCCAATGACAGCGGCCGAAAAAACGGAGAGTTGGGGGTGTTAGTGCGGCAGGGCAAAAAATAGCTTGGCAAGCAAGGCTAGGATACCAGAGGATAAAGCAAGAGACAGGCCGACCATCCAGCGAATCAGCTTCATCTCGCCATTGATTTCAGTGCGCATTTCACGCATTTCAGAACGAACGTCACTGATATCATGCTTAGTCGACAATTCCTGTGTGCCAGTGGATAGTACGTCCGCCAGTGCTTCAGCTTCTGCCTTGGCATGATCGCGGGTTACCCCGGCTTTTTCTAGCCGTTCGACATATTTAAGTGTGTCAAAAGTGACGGTGGTCATAGTTGCGCGATTTTGCACAGAGTGTCGAACTTTGTCAAATGAAAAACGGACACCCGAAGGTGCTGTCATCGCGACCGCGAACGAAGTGTGGCGGGGGGCGATCCAGTTTGTCAAAAAAAATGCCGTCATTCCCGCGAAGGCGGGAATCCAGCCTGTTAAAAAAGTATCTAGATTGCCGCCCGCCACACTTTGTTCGCGGCTAAAGGCCGCTCGCAATGACAGCAGGCAAAAAAACGGACACCCGAAGGTGTCCGTTTTGATTCTCACCCAAAAACTATGTTTTTAGGGGAGAAGTCTTGCGATTCAAATCAACAAGCGTCCATAAGGACGCGAGTGATTAGAATGTGTGCTTCATACCAAATGCCAGAGCAGATGGGGATGCGCCAGCACCAGCGATGGTTGTAGCGCCACCAACTGATGAAGTGCCTGAACCCAGAACGTAGCTAGCAGCAGTGCCGTTGCTCAGTTTTGTGTACAGAGCGTAAACGCTAGTGCGCTTGCTCAGAACGTGGTCGTAACCAATGGTAACTTGCTTAGCGTCAGTGCCAGTCAAGCCATTGATGGTGTTAGCCTTGGTGTAAGCCAGCTTGATTGCATCGTTAGCAGTTAAGCTGTACTTGCCTGACAGGTAGTAGTCGCTATGACCATTTTTGTTGGCAGCAAGTGCAGCCAGGTCATCACTTGTCTTTTCGTAAGCGAAGTTAACGTTGATAGCGTCCATAGTGTAAGAAGCGCCAATCTTAGTTGCTTTTTCCTTAGTAGCTGCAGCAACGCCAGCAGCGCCAAAGTCATGAGCTTCATAAGCCAGTGCAGCGCCGAAACCAGAACCAATGTCAAACATACCCGCTACTGAAACAGCGCTGTTCTTTGCTTGTGTGGCAACGTTGTCTAATGGCGCCAAGTTTACATAACCAACTGCCAGAGTAGCTACGCCACCCAACTTAGGTGAGATGTAAGCAACAACTTGATCTTGACGACCGTCGAAAGAAGCTGCAGCAGCTACACCGCCACCGGTAAGAGCACGGCTATCAGCAATACCATCGCCGAAAACGTCATAAGCACGTGTAGAAATCTTGTATGGTGTGTCGTGACGGCCCATTACAACAGTACCGGCAGAAGCGCTAGACAGACCCAAGAACGTGTTACGGTTGCCGATTTGTGCGTTAGAAGCTGCAGTTGTAGTTGCTGCGACGCCAGCTGTGTTACCAACCAGAATCAAAGACTCAACTTGCCAGATAGCTGACAGACCGTCGCCCAGATCTTCAGAACCCTTCAGGCCGATCAGTGTTGTGTTGCTTGAAACGCGGTTTGATGTAGTGCCCGCAGTGCCGATAGTAGCAGTGCCAGTCTTGATTGAATCGTAAGACAGGTCAGCCTTACCGTAAACGGTAACGTTGCTGGTGTCAGCGAAAGCTGGAGCAGAGATAGCAGCGGCGATAGCCAGAGCGATAATTTTCTTTTGCATGTGAGACTCCTAATTGGTTAATTGTGGTTGGTAGTATTAGCTGCCAACTGAATGAAAGTTCAAAAGCCGGAACTTCTGGGTGGTGATTATGCTGATAGAAAAAATGGCTGCAACTGAAATTTGATATTTTTAACAAAACCTTCACAAAGTGTTGTATTTTTGCAACAGCTTCTTACGAGAGGCTTACTTTTGTCCTGTTGGTTTGTCATTGCGCCCGCATAAGCGGGTTAATGAAGGCATCGTCTTTGCGATGCAACGAAGTTGCAGAAGTAATCCAGCGAATTCTAAAGGGGCATATTAAACGAATCCGGATCGCCACGACCTGCGGTCTCGCGATGACGGTTGCGGGATGTCCTTGCTATGTCACGAAGTTGAGGAGTTAGTTCAGCCAGATTAAAGGATGCCTTATTGGTTAATTTGGAATCGGGCATTGATCTTGACTTTCATATATTGATTTTAACCAAACACGCGGGCGAGTTCTGTGCCCGGATTTTCGGCACGCATAAAGGCTTCGCCGACCAGGAAGCTGTTGACGCCGTGGCGTTGCATCAGTTTGACGTCATCCGCATTCATGATGCCGCTCTCGGTAACGACAATTCGACTGCTCCCTCCCCAGCCCTCCCCCTTGCAGGAGGAGGTGGTTGGAATGATGCGCGGCAGCAAATCCAGCGTGTTTTGCAGACTGACCTCGAAGGTGCGCAGGTTGCGGTTGTTCACGCCGATCAGGGGCGTCGACAGTTGCAGCGCGGAATCGAGTTCCTCGCCATTGTGCACTTCTACCAAAACTGCCATTCCAAGTGAAAATGCAATAGATTCAAATGTTTGCATTGTTTTTGTATCTAGGGCTGCGGCGATCAGCAAGATGGCATCCGCACCCATCGCGCGCGCCTGATAGATTTGATACTCGTCCATCATGAAATCTTTGCGCAATACCGGCAAATCGCAGGCGGCACGCGCCTGTTGCAGATAAGCCTGACAACCTTGAAAGAATTGTTCGTCGGTCAATACGGATAAACAAGCTGCGCCGTGCTGCTGGTAACTGGCGGCGATCTGCGCCGGATTGAAGTCTGCGCGCAAAATTCCTTTGCTCGGACTGGCTTTCTTGATCTCGCTGATGACGGCAGGTCGCCCGGAATCGATTTTTGCGCGTATCGCTGCAACGAAATCGCGGGTGGGGGCAGCTTGTTCCGCTTCTGCGCGCATTTCTGCAATGGGCTTGAGTTTTTGCGCGGCAGCGACTTCCTGTGCCTTGACGGCGAGTATCTTATTTAAGATGTCAGACATGACGATTTTCAGAATTAATGAGTGTTGCTGTGCATTTTATCATCCATCGAGGTGATAAAATGACGGATAGTTCGAATTGTGAGGTGGGCATGGAAAACGTCAAAAAATACATGAAAGAAGTCGGTCAGTCGGCGCGCGTCGCATCTCGCATCATGGCGCAGGCTGATACCGCAGCTAAAAATCAGGCGCTGCTGGCGATTGCCGATGAAATCGAAAGGCATAGCGAGCAACTGCGTCTGGCTAATCATCAGGATATGAAGACGGCGAAAGAGGCTGGGCTTGATGAAGCTTCGCTCGATCGACTGTTCCTCTCTGAAAAGTCTGTTGCCGGAATGGCTGAAGGATTGCGCCAGATCGCGCAACTGCCTGATCTGATCGGCAGCATCACTGATCTCAACTATCGCCCCTCGGGAATACAGGTCGGCAAGATGCGCGTGCCGCTGGGTGTCATCGGTATTATCTACGAGTCGCGTCCCAATGTGACGGCGGATGCGGCGGGCTTGTGTCTGAAATCCGGCAACGCGGCGATACTGCGCGGCGGCTCTGAGGCGATTCATTCCAATCAGGCGATTGCGGCTTGCATCCATGCCGGATTGCGCGCAGTCGGTTTGCCTGAGACGGCGGTGCAGGTCGTCGCCACTACGGATCGTGCGGCGGTCGGTGAGCTGATTACCATGCGGGACTATGTGGACGTGATCGTGCCGCGTGGTGGCAAGAGTCTGATCGAACGCATTTCTCGTGACGCAAAAGTGCCTGTCATCAAGCATTTGGATGGGATTTGCCACGTGTATATCGATGATGAGGCTGATCTGAAGAAAGCCATCCGCATTGCCGATAACGCCAAGACGCACCGTTACGGGGTGTGTAATGCGATGGAAACCTTGCTGGTGGCGCACAGTGTGGCTGCACAAGTGTTGCCACCGCTGTGTCAGATTTATCTGGATAAGGGGGTCGAGTTGCGCGGCGATGCGACAGCCTGTGCGCTGATCGATCAAATGCATCCGGCGACATTAGATGACTGGCATACCGAATATCTGGCGCCTATCCTGAGCATACGCGTGGTTGACGGGATGGATGAGGCGATTGCGCACATCAATACCTTCGGCTCTCAACACACCGACAGCATCGTGACGGAAAATTACAGCAAAGCGATGCGATTCCTGCGTGAGGTGGATTCCAGTTCGGTGATGGTCAATGCCTCGACGCGTTTTGCAGACGGGTTTGAATATGGATTGGGTGCTGAAATTGGCATCTCCACCGATAAAATTCACGCGCGTGGACCGGTCGGGCTCGAAGGGCTGACTTCGCAGAAATATATCGTATTGGGTAGCGGGCAGATCAGAACGTAGCAAATAAGGGAATGGGGGGCGATCCCGTTTCCTGCGTCATTGCGAGCGAAGAGAAAATGGGGTCTGACCCCGGTTTTTACTGAGAGAGCAGAATGGAGAGAAAATGGGGTCTGACCCCGGTTTTTACGCTGTCATTGCGAGCGTAGCGCGGCAATCTAGAAAATTTCGTAGCAATTTTAGTCAGTTACTAAAGAGAGAGCAGAATGAGCCAAACAGTTGAAGTCAAAGTTCCTGATGTGGGTAATTTCAAAGACATCGCCATTATCGATGTTGCGGTGAAAGTCGGAGATCAAGTCGAAAAGGAGCAGACGCTCATTTCGCTGGAAACAGACAAGGCCTCGATCGAGGTGCCTAGTCCTTTCTCGGGTATCGTCAAAGAGATTAAGGTTAAGGTGGGCGGCAAAGTTTCGGAAGGCTCGGTTATTTTGATGCTGGAAATTGCGCAGGATTTAGGAGCGAGGAGTGAGGAGTTAGCAACGGCTGCCTCGACTCAATCCTCAATCCTCAGTCCTCAATCCTCAGATATGCATGCTGAAGTATTGGTGTTCGGTGCCGGCCCCGGCGGATATACCGCTGCATTTCGTGCTGCTGATCTGGGCAAGAAGGTGGTGCTGGTTGAGAAGCACGCGAACCTGGGCGGCGTGTGCTTGAATGTCGGTTGCATCCCATCCAAGGCGCTGTTGCATGTCGCCAAGGTTATTAGTGAGGCGGAAGAAGTGTCGCACCACGGTGTGACCTTTGCTAAACCCGTTGTGGATATCGACAAGATACGCGGCTGGAAAGAAAGCGTCGTCAATAAATTGACCGGCGGGTTGAAACAGTTGGCTAAACAGCGCAAGGTCGATGTGGTGCACGGGTTGGCGAAATTCACGTCGCCTAATTCCATCTCGGTGCAAACGGCGGATGGCGAAAAAATCATCACCTTTGACAACGCGATTGTCGCAGCAGGTTCCAGTGTGGCGCGTATCCCCGGTTTTCCATACGAAGACGCACGCATCATCGATTCGACCGGCGCACTGGCGTTGCAAGATATACCGAAACGCTTGCTGATTTTGGGCGGCGGCATTATCGGGTTGGAGATGGCGACGGTTTATGACGCCTTGGGTTCCAAGATTTCCGTCGTTGAATTGATGGATCAGTTGATCCCGGGTGCGGACAAGGATCTGGTCAAGCCTTTGCATAACCGTATCGCGAAACGCTACGAGGCGATTTATCTCAAGACTAAAGTTACCAAAATCGAGTCGCTGCCGGAAGGGCTGCGCGTGACCTTTGAAGGTGAACAGGCACCTGAGCCGCAACTGTACGATCGCGTACTGATGGCGGTCGGTCGTCGTCCTAACGGTCGCGAGATCAATGCGGCGGCTGCTGGTATTACGGTCAACGAGCGTGGATTTATTCCGGTGGATAAACAGCAGCGCACCAATGTGCCGAATATCTATGCGATCGGCGACATCGTGGGTGACCCTATGCTGGCGCATAAGGCGGTACATGAAGCCAAAGTGGCGGCAGAAAATATCGCCGGACACAAGGCGTTCTTTGATCCGTTGACCATTCCATCGGTTGCGTACACAGATCCTGAAATCGCGTGGATGGGTCTGACCGAAACTCAGGCTAAGGCGCAGGGCATTGCCTATGAGAAGGGTTCATTCCCTTGGGCGGCTTCGGGTCGTGCCTTGTCGGTCGGTCGCGAAGAAGGTTCAACTAAAGTGTTGCTCGATCCTGTGTCCCGCCGCATCTTAGGCGCGGGCATTGTCGGGGTGAATGCGGGTGAGTTGATCGCGGAAGCGGTGCTGGCGCTGGAAATGGGCGCAGATATGGAAGACATCGGACTGACCATCCATCCGCATCCGACCTTGTCGGAAACGCTGTGCTTCGCCGCTGAAATGGCCGAAGGCACGATTACCGATCTGTTGCCACCACGCAAGAAGTAAGTAGCTGGGTGTCGTAACAAGTTGTTGAGAGTGGCGGATTGTCTCAGGACATCCGCCCTTTATATTAGAACTGGAGTTTATGATGAAATCACGTTTATTGTCTTCTGTTGCATTGATTTTATTGGCTAATTACTCGTGCGCTTTCGATCTTGGCTCGCTGGTCAATAAGGATGAATTGAGCAAGCTGGAAAAAGCCGTGCAGAACAAGTCGCAACCGGCGTCAACAGCTCCTGCGGCAGCACCGGGCAATGCGGCAGGGCTGTCGGGTTTTAGCAATGCCGATCAGGTGGGCAGTTTGAAGCAGGCGTTGACGCAAGGCGCGGAAACCGCAGTCGCCAGTCTGGCCAAAGAGAATGGCTTTCTGGGCAACGACAAGGTGAGGATTCCGCTGCCGGCTAGTTTGCAAAAGGCAGACGCTATGCTGCGTAAAGTGGGCATGGGAAAGTATGCGGACGAGTTGAATACCTCGATGAATCGCGCTGCCGAAGCGGCTGTGCCGGAAGCCAAAGCGTTGCTGGTGGGGGCGGTCAAGAATATGACGGTGGCTGATGCCAAAGGCATCTTGATGGGGAGCAACGATGCGGCGACCCAGTATTTTCGTAAAAATACCGAAGCGGCATTAACCGGGAAATTCAGGCCTATCGTGGTTAACTCCATGCAAAAAGTGAAGCTGGCCGAAAAATACGACCAGTTCGCAGGTCGTGGCGTGGGTTTGGGTTTGGTTGACCAGAAGGATGCGAATCTGGAGGATTTCATTACTCGCAAGGCGATGGATGGCTTGTTCCTGATGATGGCAGAACAGGAGCAGGCGATACGCGCTAACCCTATGCAGGCCGCCGGATCGCTGGCTAAGAAAATCTTCTCGGCGATCAAGTTCTAAGTCCATTCATCCCTGATATTTCGGCGGAGCCTTAACCGTTCCGCCCTGTGTCGCGTTTAAACCTGCATTACCGATATTTTCATCGTACATGGTAGAATTCGCGACTATCCCGCTTTTTATATTTTTTTAGGAATAACCGCTATGTTCTCCAGCAAAAACACCATCGCCGTCACTGACCCGGAATTGTGGGCAGCGATTCAGAATGAAAACCAGCGTCAGGAAGATCACATCGAACTGATCGCTTCTGAAAACTACACCAGTTGTGCGGTGATGGAAGCGCAAGGTTCCAAACTGACCAACAAGTACGCCGAAGGTTATCCGGGTAAGCGTTACTACGGCGGTTGTGAATATGTCGATGTGGCCGAGCAACTCGCCATCGATCGTGCAAAGGCTTTGTTCGGCGCGGAATACGCGAATGTGCAACCGCATTCAGGTTCTCAGGCAAATCAGGCTGTGTATGTTTCCGTGCTGAAGCCGGGCGACACAATTCTGGGTATGTCGCTGGCACACGGTGGTCATCTGACGCACGGCGCATCGGTGAATATCAGCGGTAAGTTGTACAACGCCATTCAGTACGGTCTGAATGACAAAGAAGAAATCGACTACGATCAGGTGCAGGCGTTGGCGTTGGAGCACAAGCCTAAGATGATCGTCGCGGGCGCATCCGCTTACGCGCTGGTGATCGACTGGAAGCGTTTCCGCGAAATCGCCGACAGCGTTGGCGCGTATCTTTTTGTCGATATGGCGCACTATGCCGGTCTGATTGCGGCGGGTGTTTATCCCTCTCCGGTTGGTATCGCGGATTTCGTCACGACCACGACACACAAGACGCTGCGCGGTCCGCGCGGCGGCCTGATTCTGGCGAAAGCTGAGCACGAAAAAGCGCTTAATTCGGCGATTTTCCCGGCCTTGCAAGGCGGCCCGCTGATGCATGTGATCGCAGCTAAAGCGGTTGCTTTCAAGGAAGCGGCAAGTCCTGAATTTAAGATTTATCAGCGTCAGGTGGTGGAAAATGCCCGTGTGATGACGCGTGTTTTGACGGAGCGTGGTTTGCGTATCGTTTCCGGACGCACCGACAGTCATGTGTTTCTCGTTGATTTGCAAGCAAAAAATCTGACCGGTAAGGATGCGGAAGCAGCGCTGGGTCGTGCTCACATCACCGTCAACAAGAACGCAATCCCGAATGATCCACAAAAACCATTCGTAACCAGTGGTATCCGTATCGGTAGTCCGGCAATGACGACGCGTGGTTTCAAGGAGCTCGAAGCCGAAGTGCTGGCGAACCTGATCGCCGATGTGTTGGATGCACCGAGCGACGAAGCGGTGACCGCTCGTGTAATTGGTGAAGTCAAGAAATTGACCTCCCAATTCCCGGTGTACGGAGCCTAGGGTAGGAAAGAGGAGTGAGGATCGAGGATCGAGGAAAAACCTTGGTTTTCGCTTTTCAATCCTCAATCCACTATCCTCAATCCTATGAGGTGTCCCTTCTGTAAAGGTCACGAGACTCAGGTCGTGGATACACGCGAGAGCGAGGAGGGCGACAGCATACGTCGTCGCCGCCGTTGCGTGTCCTGTGATAAGCGCTTCACCACTTTTGAAACGGTGGAGTTGCGTATGCCTCAGGTCGTCAAGCACAACGGCATCCGCTGTGAATTCGACGTGGAAAAACTGCGTATCAGTTTCAAGCGCGCTTTGCACAAACGTCCGGTTTCGACCGAGTTGGTGGATGCGGCGATCGATCGTGTGGTTCACGCCCTCTATGCCTTGGGCGAACGGGAAATCGACTCGCGTCACGTCGGTGAGATGGTGATGCAGGAATTGTTGAAACTCGACAAGGTGGCCTATATCCGTTTCGCCTCGGTTTACAAGAGCTTTCAGGATGTCGGTGATTTCGCCGATGCGGTCAAGGCCGTGCGGCGTGCGCCTACGCGCGTTATTGATAAAACTGATTGATGTTGAGCGAGGACGATAGCCGCTGGATGGCCGAGTCGCTGCGATTGGCCGCGTTGGGTTTGAATAGTACCAGTCCTAATCCGCGCGTGGGTTGCGTGCTGGTGAAAGACGGGAAGCAAATAGCTAGCGGCTGGCACAGAAGAGCGGGCGAGCCGCATGCCGAAGTTTATGCATTGCGGGAAGCGGGAGAACAGGCGATAGGTGCGACGGCTTATGTCACCCTTGAACCTTGTTCTCATTTCGGCAGAACGCCGCCCTGTGCCGATGCGTTGATCGAATCGGGTGTGGCGCGGGTCGTGGTAGCGATGCAGGACCCTAATCCGCAAGTGGCGGGTAATGGGATTGCAAAGTTGCGAGCGGCCGGTATCTTGGTCGAGTGCGGTCTGATGGAAGCGGCAGCCCTGGCGTTGAATGCGGGTTTTGTCTCGCGTATGTCACGCGGTCGCCCCTTGCTGCGTAGCAAGATCGGCATGAGTCTGGATGGACGCACGGCACTGGCCAACGGCGTCAGTCAGTGGATTACCGGTTCGGATGCAAGGCTTGATGTGCAACACTGGCGGGCGCGTTCTTGTGCGGTGATGACCGGTATCAATACAGTGCTGGCGGATGATGCGCAATTGACTGTGCGCGAGTTTGATGTTGAGCGTCAGCCGTTGCGTGTGGTGCTCGACAGCCGCTTGCGTATGCCACTCAACGCGAAGATTTTGCAGGGTGGCAAGACGCTGATTTACACTGCTTCTGATAATAATTTAATAAAAATCAATAAGTTGCGTGATTCTGGTGCAGAGGTTGTAGTATTGCCGGATGGACAGAGGCAGGTTGATTTGGCTGCTGTGTTGAACGATCTGGCAGTTCGTGGCTGCAACGAGGTATTGGTTGAGGCAGGTGCGATTTTGAACGGCGCGTTGCTTAAAGCCGGATTAGTGGACGAGTTGTTACTGTATATTGCACCAGCTTTGCTGGGTGATGCGGCGCGTGGTATGGCAGATTTGGGTGTGCTGACAGGACTTAACCAGCGCGTTGATCTGGTTTGGCAGGATGTGCGTCAGGTCGGTTGCGATTTACGCATCACTGTCAAAATAAGTACGTGATCCCCTCACCCTGACAGGGGGAGGGCTAGGGAGGGAGTTTATGTTTAGTGGAATCATAGCGGATGTAGGCATTATCACCAGAGCGGACGACAGAGATGGCGGGTTGCGCTTGTCTGTGGCGACTGAAGTGCTGGGCATGGATGACGTGCAGTTGGGCGACAGTATCGCGGTGAATGGTGTGTGTCTGACGGCGGTGCAGATCGATGGTCGCACCTTTACCGTGGACGTATCGCGCGAAACCTTGAACTGCACGGTGGGTCTGGAACATCAGGGCGCGCGCGTCAATCTGGAAAAGGCGCTGCGTCTATCTGATCGTCTGGGCGGACATCTGGTCAGCGGTCATGTGGACGGCGTGGGCCAAGTGGTGGCTTTCAACGACATCGGCGAGAGCTGGCGTCTGGTGGTGCGCGCGCCGCATCAACTCGCCAAGTTCATCGCGGTGAAAGGCTCGATCACCATCAATGGCGTGAGTCTCACGGTGAATCATGTTACAGGCTCAGAGTTTGAGGTGAATCTAATCCCGCACACGCTGGACGTGACGACGTTGAATGAATTGAGAACGGGGGCGAAGGTCAATCTGGAAATAGACCTGATCGCGCGCTATGTAGAACGTATGATGCAGAAAGAAGTGATATGACAGGAATTTCACCGGTAGAAGATATCATTGCGGAAATCCGCCGTGGCAATATGGTTATCCTGGTCGATGAAGAAGACCGGGAAAACGAGGGCGATCTGGTGTTCGCGGCTGAATTTGCTACGCCGGAAAAGATCAACTTCATGGCGCGTCACGGTCGCGGGCTGATTTGCCTGACGCTGACGGAAGCGCATTGCCGCCAGATCAATTTGCCCTTGATGGTGCAGGAAAATGGTCTGCAACTGGCAACCAATTTCACCATGTCGATTGAAGCGGCGACCGGCGTGACCACTGGAATTTCGGCAGGAGACCGGGCGCGTACCGTGCTGGTGGCTGCCGATAAGAATGCCAAGCCCGCCGACATCGTGCAGCCGGGACATATTTTCCCGTTGCGTGCGCAAAACGGTGGTGTGCTGGTTCGTGCCGGACACACTGAAGCCGGATGCGATTTGGCGCAACTGGCCGGATTAACGCCTGCGTCGGTGATCTGCGAAATTCTCAAAGATGACGGCGAAATGGCGCGTCTGCCCGATTTGATCGAATATGCGAAATTGCACGGCTTGAAGATCGGTACGATCGCGGATCTGATCGAACATCGTAGTCAGCATGAAAAGCTGGTGGAGCGCGTATCACGTCGCAAGATACAGACGGCGTATGGTGAATTTGATCTCGCAACTTATGTGGACAAGACGACGCAGCGTACACATCTGGCTTTGGTAAAAGGTGAAATTAATCAAGATGTTGAAACGCTGGTTCGGGTGCATGAGCCATTGTCTGTGATGGATTTTATGGAACAAAAGACAGCGGGCTCATCGACCAGCGTGCATCAGGCCATGACAAAAATGGCCGGTGCTGATGCCTGTGTGCTGGTGTTGCTGCATCGCGCTGAGACGCCCGCTGATTTGCTGGCGCGTGCGAGTGGTGACGCAGGTTTAGGACAGCACGGTCACTGGGATCCACGCAGTTATGGTATCGGCGCGCAGATATTGCGCGACTTGAATGTGGGTAAAATGCGATTGTTGGCTACGCCGCATAAGATGCCGAGCATGGCAGGTTTTGGTTTGGAAGTGACAGGTTACGCCAGTCACGAATAAAGGAGCAGGACAATGAAAGAAATCGAAAAGAATCTGGACGGCAAGGGCTTGCGTATCGGCATCGTGCAAAGTCGTTTTAACCCGGAAGTGTGTGAAGGGCTGCTGGCTTCCTGCCGTGCGCAACTGGTTCATTTAGGCGTTGCCGAAGACGATATCACGCTGGCAACCGTACCCGGCGCGCTGGAAATTCCACTGGTGCTGTTGCACATGGCGGACAGCGAAAAATTTGATGCGCTGATCGCGCTGGGCGCGGTGATCCGTGGCGATACCTACCATTTTGAGGTGGTGTCGAATGAATCCGCACGTGGGGTAGGCGATGTGCAACTGGCCTGTGGAGTGCCGATCGCCAATGCGATCCTCACCACTAACGACGACGATCAGGCGCTGGCACGCATCAGCGTCAAGGGCAGTGAAGCCGCAGATGCCGCCGTTGAAATGGCTAATTTGCTGCGTGATCTGGCATGAGCGCTGTGATCGATGCGACTGCATTAAAGAATTCTCCGCAAAAGAGCCCGCGCCATCGCGCACGGGAGTTGGCGCTGCAAGGGATTTACCAGTGGCGCGTGTCGGGCACGGATGCGTCTGACATCGAGAAGCACATGCAGGGCGAAAAAAATCTCGGTCGCTACGACAAGCCTATGTATTCCAAACTGTTGCGCGGCGTGCTGGCACAACACGCGGACATCGAGGCTTTATTGACGCCATATCTCGACCGCGCGCTGGAAGAGTTGAGCACGGTAGAATTTTCAGTATTACTGCTGGCCGCCTATGAGTTGTCGCAGCAACTGGAAGTGCCGTACAAGGTCGTGATCAACGAGGCAGTCGAACTGGCTAAAACCTTCGGCGGTACAGACGGACATAAATACGTCAACGGCGTGCTGGACAAACTGGCACCCAAGGTTCGCGCTGTCGAGTTCGCGGCAAGATAGCAAGGAACAGCTGGTAGCGCGATGTTGCTATCAGCTACTAGCTACAGGCTAACAATGTCTGAATTCGATCTGATTCGACGTCACTTTACGCGTGCGACGCCCGGTGCCTTGCTGGGTGTCGGGGACGATGCGGCCTTGCTGCAAGTGCGGGAAGGATTCGTGCTTGCGGTGTCGTCCGACATGCTGGTTGCCGGTACGCATTTCTTTCCCGATGCAGATCCCTATCTTTTGGGCCATAAAACGCTGGCGGTGAATCTGTCCGATCTGGCGGCGATGGGCGCTATCCCTCGCTGGGCGACGCTGGCGATCTCACTGCCTCAAGCCGATGATATCTGGCTGGAACGTTTTTCCGCCGGATTTTTTGCGCTGGCCGATCAACACGGGTTGGAGCTGGTTGGCGGTGATACCACGCGCGGCCCGTTGAATCTGTGCGTGACGATCTTCGGTGAAGCCGAGGCTAATCAGGCCTTGCGGCGCAGCGGCGCAAAAGTGGGCGATGAAATCTGGGTGTCAGGTTGCTTAGGCGACGCGGCGCTGGCGCTGGCGCATCTGCAAGGTCGCGTAGCGTTAAGTGATTCCGAATACAACCTTTGTGCACCTTCTTTGCATCAGCCGCAACCGCGAGTTGCCTTGGGGCGCGCACTGCGCGGCATCGCCAACAGCGCGATCGATGTCTCCGACGGCTTATTGGGTGATTTGGCTCATATACTGGCTGCCTCCGGTGTAGGAGCGGAAATAGAATTCGTGCGTCTTCCTGTCTCTGCCACCTTGCGCGGCTACCCTGAGCTAATCAGTACTTGTGCCCTGTCGGGTGGAGACGATTACGAGCTTTGTTTTACCGTCCCCGCAGCGCTACATGATGCGCTGCAAAGTTTAGGTGCACAGTTGGCCTGTATAGGCCGTATCGTCGCAGGCTCTGGCTGTCTAGTGCTCGATGCAGAGGGTAGTTCGATTCATTTAAAAGGCGCAGCTTATGACCACTTCCGATGAATTAAAAGTTACGCCTAGCTGGAAATTTATTTTCAGTCATCCGGCGCATTTGTTGTCCTTTGGCTTCGGCAGCGGGTTGGCCAGAAAAGCGCCCGGCACGTTCGGCACGATGGCCGCTTTCCCGATCTACTGGTATCTCGCGCCTCGATTATCCGACGCAGTTTTTCTGTTCGTGCTGATCTGGGCCTTCGCCATCGGCGTGTGGGTGTGCGACATCACCGGTCGTGCACTGGGTGTCGCGGATTACGGCGGCATCGTCTGGGATGAAATTGTCGCGATGTTGCTGGTGTTGTTTTTTACGCCGCCGGGTTGGGCTTGGTCGCTGCTGGCCTTTGCCCTGTTCCGCTTTTTCGATATTCTCAAGCCGCAACCGATCCGTTATTTTGATAGCAACTGGCACGGCGGTCTGGGTGTGATGTTCGATGACCTGCTGGCTGCCGGTTATGCGCTGCTGTGCATGGCGGCCATTAAGAGCGTGCTGCTGTGACTTATGCGTTGATGTCGATGCTCAGAACAGATTTGTTTAGCAGGTAGAATTTTAATCCGACTTGAATTATAGGATTCATCAGGAATAAACAGGTGAGGGAATATGTTAATTAATAAGGATATTGTTGCTGACGCGCTCCAATGTTTAGACGCGCATCCGGATTTTAAGGTGATACGCCGGATACGGCCTCGCGAGATGTTTAACGACGCAGGTGGACGCGCCTTGTCGCTGGGGGTGGTGGTCGATACCGAGACGACCGGTGTCAATCACGATAAGGATGCGATCATCGAGTTGGGGATGGTATTGTTCGAGTACGATCCTGACACCGGCAGCGCATACAGGGTTTTGGGTAGTTTCGATCAACTTGAAGATCCCGGCTTTCCCATTCCACCCGAATCCATTGCCGTTCATGGCATCACTGATGAGATGGTCGCCGGTCGCCGTATTGATGATGATGCCGTATCCACATTTCTTGCCGGTGTGAGTCTGGTGATCGCGCACAACTCAAAATTCGACCGTGTCTTTCTGGAAAAGCGTTTGCCAATATTTGAAGCGCTGCCATGGGGTTGCTCATTTGCACAAGTGGACTGGCGGGAAGAGGGCATAGGCTCAGCCAAGCTCGATTACATTGCCTACCAGTATGGCTTCTTTTACGAGGCGCACCGGGCCGAAGGAGATTGTTACGCCTTGCTGGAAATTTTGCAGCAGCGGCTGCCAAAGTCTGGTGAACTGGTGATGAAATCCATACTGAATAGTCTGGCTCAGAAGAGTTATCAGGTGTTCGCGACAGGTTCGCCTTTTGAGACCAAGGACATACTCAAAGCGCGCGGCTATCGCTGGGATGGCGATAAAAAATGCTGGCATCACACCGTCGCGGGGGATGACGCGATCAAAGCAGAGGTAGTCTGGCTAAAGAGCCATGTGTACGGAGGTCGAAGCGCTAAAGTCGAAATCGAAGTGCAGAACTGTATGAGCCGTTTTTCTAACCGTATCGGCAATCGGGCGATTAAAGAGATTTAGGGAAACACTGAAAAATTCGTCTTTGCGAGGAGCGTAGCGACGTGGCAACCCATAATTTGTTTTATTATCAATGTACTGGGTTGCCGCCCGCCACACTTCGTTCGCGCTCGCAACGACAGTTTAAGTGAATAATTTAGTATTTCCTTAGTTTATGTTGATGGGTGTTCGGCAGGGTCTGAATTGACAGCTGCCGATCTGCCACCGGCATTAACTGATGCTTTGAAAGCGGATGCCGCTGTTGTCGCAGCGCAGGACTGCGATTTGGCTGTCCCAGTCGCTTAGTACCCAGCGTTCGCACAGATGCCCGTCTATGAGGTGTTCATGACGTGCCGGGCGGTGTGTGTGACCGTGGATCATGCGCGGGTAGTCGAATGCGCGTAGCAGGCCTGCAACGGCTTCGTTGTTGACGTCCATGATGGACATATTTTTGGATTTTTTTTCTGTTTCGCTGTGGCGGCGCAATTGCTCGATATAGGCTTTGCGCTCAGCGAGTGATTTGGCTAAAAAATCGGCTTTAAAATCGACTGAGTGGACAAGGGTTCTGAATTTCTGATATTCGATGTCGTCGGTGCACAGCGCATCGCCGTGAGAGATCAGTGTCGGTGTTCCGTATAAATCGATCAAGGTCGGATCTGCAAGCAGCGTTGCGTTACAAGCATGCGCTAACTCTTCACCCATCAGCAAGTCGCGATTGCCGTGCATCAGATAAACGCGTGTGTCTCTAAGGCTGCGAAATGCGTCTATGACGTGTTGGTGAAAGGGAGCGTGCAGGTCATCATCGCCAGCCCAATACTCGAACAGATCGCCTAGCACATAGAGCGCTTCAGCTTGGCATGCTGCGGTGGCGATGAAATCATCGAACGCCGCCGTGCTGTGAGGGTGATCCGCGCTTAAGTGGAGATCCGAGATAAATAAGGAGAATTGAGGATCGGGGATTGAGGATTGGGGCAAAACCACTGCGCCGCCTTTCACTCGATCCTCGATCCTCACTCCTCACTCCTCAATCCTTATTTAACTACTTCCGCCTTGGTGATGATCACATCTTCACGTGGCACATCCTGGTGACCAGCCTTGCTGCCGGTCTTGACCTTGCGGATTGCATCGACGACATCCATGCCTTCGACAACCTTGCCGAACACGCAATAGCCCCAGCCGTCCTGGCCTGGATAGTTCAGGAAACTGTTGTCTGTGCCGGTATTGATGAAGAATTGCGCAGTCGCGGAATGCGGGTCGCCGGTACGTGCCATGGCAATCGTGTATTTGTCGTTTTTAAGGCCGTTGGCTGCTTCGTTCTTGATCGGCGCATTGACCTTTTTCTGATTCATGCCAGGCTCAAAACCACCACCTTGAATCATGAAGCCTTCGATGACACGATGAAAAATGGTGTTTTCATAGAAGCCGGCGTTAACATAGCTAAGAAAATTCTTGACAGTTTCAGGTGCCTTTTCAGCGTCCAGTTGCAATGTGATTACGCCCAGATTAGTGTGCAGTTTGACCATTTTTTGTTTGCCTTGAGTTAAAGAATAAGAGGATTGCATAACAACGCACAATATCAGTGCGAGCAGCGCGGTAAAGAAGGATTTGATATTCATTATGCGGCACCTTCGTAGACGATTTGCCAGTGATTGTTTTTCTTGATCCAGTATTGGCGCTTCTTCATGCGATTCGTCAGATTGCTACTGGTGTAATCCTGTTCAAAATTGACCACGACCATATCAGGTTGCTCAGGATATGTGAGCAGGCTGATGTCAGACAAATTGAGTTTAATCCAGGATTTACCTGCATTGACTGTCTGTTTTTGACGAACCCACGTATCGTAGTTGGTATTTTCGCTGGCGAAATTACGTGAGTAATGCTTCAAATAGGCGTTGGTGTCCAGGCTGGCCCAATCTTTGCGCCACAGTTCCAGTTCTTGCAGCAAGGCGGTGCGATCTGCCTCGTCGTCGCTGTTGTTCCACGCCATCTTGTTGGTGATGATAACCGGTGTGATACCCACTTGCAGATAGGGCGAGAGTTTGTTCAGATCTTCGTTGCCCAGCACGACGCACCCGTTGCTGGCGCGGGGTGGGCGGCTGTAAGTGTCGCTGGATGTGCCGTGCAACCAGATGCCTCTGCCGGTACGGCCATTTCTTTTATCCCATTCGTTCGGGTAGCTGAGTGGATAGGCACCGCTGCCATACATGTCAGCCAGTTGCTTTTTGGGCAGATTGGCCTGGATGAAGTACACGCCGATAGGCGTACGCTGATCGCCAGTCACTGCTTTTTCTGTGCCGAGTTTACCTATCGTTACATAAAAATCAGTCACATAGCGAGGCTCCCCGTCTATGTTTTCGTAAACATACAGGGTGGAACGACTGGTGTCGACAACCAACGCATATTTCTGTTGTGCATTGAGTTTCCACAAGTAGCGCGGTGCGTGCTGGGTCTGCGGCTGAGCCTGGGCGCGTTGTATGCGTACACGGGCCTCGTCACGCAGGTCCTGAATCTTGTCGCCAGAGCCGTGCGGGGCACTGCCGAAACTGGTAATGGCGCCGGCTTTAGCCATTAACAAATCGCCTTTGACTAGTTGTGCCAGTTTGTAATTAGGGTTGACGCGCAGCAGGCTATCCACTTCATTCATGGCAAGATCAAGATGGTTGTTCTTGATCGCCATCAGACTCTCAGCGAGTTTGGTTTCGGTGGTGCGTGTGTCAGTTGCGGCCTGAACCGTGCCGATCAGCATGCTGCAAAGCGTGAGAATAAAGAGGCGCATCTTCATATTAATTTTTTCGTTCTTCCTGGATAAGCCAATTATCGCCGGACTTTACCATTAACAGCGTTTTATTGTCGGCGGACTTGATGTTGCTGGCGAGATAACGCTGATGAAATTTGACGCTCGCGTGTGACTCGTCGCTAAAATCAACTTTTATGTTTCTTGCCTGTACAGCGATATTTGCAGGTTTTGCGATGCGCTCGCGGCGCTGCGCTTCCCAGTCGTTGCGGCTGACACCCTCCGGTGTATGGAAGTCGGGCGCATAAAATGCTAAATATTTGTCAGTGTCTTTCGCTGACCATGCCGCAGCCCATGCCTTAACGGTATTGACAGGGGTTTGTGTCTTGTCTCTGACTACGGGTTTAGCCGTGATTTTGGTGTACGCAAGTTTTTTTGCGGGCATGGCTTTGACGGCTGTTTGCGATGCTGAGACAGGTTGGGTGGCCGGTGCATTTACTTCAGGCTTGCGTTCACCCGTTTCGGCCTTGTTTGAAAATAAATTCGGAATGATTCTCTTTCCTGCTTCTACCTTGCTTGATTCGGTTGCGGCATACGCAGTCCCGGCCAAAATGCAGCATAAAAGGAGTGAGAGTCTAGCCAGCATCATATCAATTCGAGCGCTCTTCCAAGATAAACCAGCTGCTGCCCGATTTAACCATCAGCAGCGTCTTGGGGCCTGCGGCCTTGATACTGCTGGAGCGATATTTTTGATGGAATTTAACGGTGGCGTGGTTGTCGTCCGTGAAATCAACTACGCCGTTGCTCACGACCACTTCAATGCTTTTAGGCTTGCTGATCCTGTCTTTACGGCTGGCCTCCCAGTTAGTTCGTGTTTCATGATCCGGCGTGTGGAAGTCGGCAGCATAGTAAGATAAATATTTCTTCACGTTTTGTGATGACCATGCTGCAGCCCATGCGTTGACAGTTAACAGTACATCGTGAGACTTGTCAGATGCGGCTGGTTTTTCAGCGACTGGCTTTTCTGCGGCTGGTTTTTCAGCTGCGACTTTTACTGGCGCTGCTGTGATTTTGGCAGGTGCTGTGACCACCGGTGCCGTGACGGCTGTTGCTGTCTTGGCTGACGCGACTTCTGCTTTAACTGGTGTAGTTGCTACCGCTTTGGTGCCGAAAAGTCCGGTGTCGCGCGCGGCGGTTGCTTTGCTGCGCGGCTTATCAGTAAACAAATCCTGAATCATCGCCAGTTTGGTTTGAGTCGCCGGATTGTTGCTGTCCAGTTGCAAAGCGCGGTCATAAGCCTGACTCGCCATCTTGGCATAGATATCGCCCAGATTCTCGTGCGCGGTTGCATAGCTAGGATGAGTGCGTATCGCCATTTCCAGGGATGACTTGGCTTTGTCGTATTGACTCTGGCTGGCATAGAGTACGGCCAGATTGTTGTAAGGTTCAGGCAGTTCCGGATAATCTTCCGTCAAACCGGAAAACACCTTGATTGCATCTGCCGTCTTGCCTTGTTGTGTGAGGATCAGCCCTTTCAGGAAGCGGCCTTGCGCGTCTCTGGGCTTGTTCGCCAAGTAGTTATTCAGTTTGGTTAACGCGGGCGCTTGCTGTCCTTGTTTGAATAATTGCGTGGCCTCTTGAAGTTCATCTGCGTTGGATGCCATGCTGGCGCCAAGCAGTACTGAACCGATCAGTAACGTGGCGGAAATGTGCTGGCGGGCAAAGCGGGTTTTGCTAAATCGGTTCAATATATTCATCGGTAATTCATATCCTGTGGGTACGCACGAGACGCGCTTACATAATTCTTTTCTAATTCTACCAAATATCTGGGGTGTTTTCACAAGGTTAATGTGATTTTGATGCGCGCTGCCGGGGTTGGCGAGCCTGTTTTCGGGTAAAATCCAAAAATAGTTTCATCTATCCAACCTAAGTTACAGGAAGTTCCAGTATGAGCAGTCCTCGTTTGCCCGAAGTTTCTCCAGCCACGGTTTCTAATTTTATCCGTACGATCATCGACGGTGATCTCGCAGCCGGTCGTCACAGCAGTATCGTCACGCGTTTTCCACCTGAGCCTAACGGTTATCTGCACGTCGGACACGCTAAATCCATCTGCCTGAATTTCGGTCTTGCGGAAGACTATCAGGGCAAGTGCAATCTGCGCTTCGATGATACCAATCCTGAAAAGGAAAGTGAAGAATATGCGCTGTCGATTCAGGACGATGTGCGCTGGCTGGGGTTCGAATGGAACGGCGCGGTGCGCTGGGCATCGGATTATTTCGATGACTTGTATAATTTTGCCGTTGAGCTGATCAACAAGGGTTTAGCGTATGTGGATGACCTGACGCCCGAGCAGATGCGAGAATATCGCGGCACACTGACTCTGCCTGGTCGTAACAGTCCGAATCGCGACCGTTCATCCGCTGAAAATCTCGATCTTTTCGCGCGCATGAAGGCGGGCGAATTTGCCGACGGGGCGATGGTGTTGCGGGCGAAGATCGATATGTCGTCTCCCAATATGAATATGCGCGATCCTGCGATTTATCGCATTCGCCGCGCGCATCACATCCGCACCGGTGACAAATGGTGCATCTATCCGATGTACGACTACACGCATTGCATCTCCGATGCGCTGGAAGGCATCACCCATTCGATTTGCACGCTGGAGTTTGAGGATCACCGTCCGCTCTACGACTGGGTGCTGGATAACATCACTATCCCCTGTCATCCGCGCCAGTACGAATTCTCCCGGCTGGAGTTGCAATACACCATCACCAGCAAGCGCAAACTGTTGCAACTAGTCAACGATAATAAGGTTTTCGGCTGGGACGATCCGCGTATGCCAACCATCAGCGGTATGCGTCGACGCGGTTACACTGCTGCGGGTATCCGGGAATTTGCCAAGCGCATTGGCGTGTCCAAGGGTGAAAACAATGTGGATATGGTGGTGATGGAAGGCGCGATCCGAGAAGATCTGGAAGAGAGCGCGCCACGCGTGGTCGCGGTGATCAATCCGCTCAAAGTTACGATCTCCAATTTTGAGGGTGCGCTGACGCGTGAAGCAGATTTTCATCCTAATCACCCTGAATTCGGTAAACGTTTCGTTGCGATCGGCCCTGAACTAGTCATCGAAGCCGATGATTTCGCCGAAGTGCCGCCCGCCGGTTGGAAGCGCCTGACGCTGGGCGGTGAAATTCGTCTGCGTCACAGTTATGTGATGCGCTGCGACGAGGCGATCAAAGACGCGGATGGCAATGTCATCGAACTGCGTTGCAGCATCGATCACGCAACTTTGGGCAAGAATCCGGAAGGGCGCAAGGTCAAGGGCGTGATTCACTTTTTATCCGTACAACACGCGCTGCCCGCTGAAATTAGACTCTACGACCGTTTATTTACGGTTGCTGTCCCTGACGCGGACAAGGACGTGGATTTCTGCCAATTCCTCAATCCGCTATCCTTAACGGTGGTGCAGGGCTGGGTGGAAGCCGCCGTGCAGGATGCCGCGCCTGAAACGCATTACCAGTTTGAACGCTTAGGTTATTTCTGTACCGACCGGCGCGATCACCAGGCAGGCGGAAAACTGGTGTTCAATCGCACCGTCACGTTGAAAGATTCCTGGACGAAATAAGCCGCTAGCAGCGCTGCTGTTTGCTATCAGCCGCTAGCTAGCAGCTTAATTATTAAGGTTTTAAGATGCTAAAAATTTACAATACCCTCGCCCGCGACAAGCAGGAATTCATTCCCATCGTACCGAATAAAGTCAGCATGTATGTGTGCGGGATGACGGTCTACGACTATTGCCATCTCGGTCACGCGCGCGTGATGGTGGTGTTCGATATGGTGTACCGCTGGTTCAAAGCATCAGGGTATGACGTGACTTATGTGCGTAATATAACCGATATCGACGACAAGATTATTCGTCGCGCTGCTGAAAATAATGAATCTATTCATGCGGTTACGCAGCGGTTTGTGGATGAGATGCACGTGGATGCCGATGCTTTAGGTGTTTCCCGTCCCGATTTTGAGCCGCGCGCCACGCAATATGTCCCCGAAATGCTGGAGATGATCGCTAAGCTGGAAGCCAATGGCTTAGCTTATCAGGCGGCCGACGGTGATGTGAACTACGCGGTACGTAAGTTCGAGGGCTACGGAAAATTGTCCGGTAAGTCGCTGGAAGATCTGCGTGCCGGGGAGCGCGTCGAGGTGACTGACGCCAAGAACGATCCGCTCGATTTCGTGTTGTGGAAGCACGCCCGCGAGACGGAAGCGGAAGAAGTGAAGTGGGATTCAAAATGGGGCAAAGGTCGCCCCGGTTGGCATATCGAATGTTCGGCTATGGGTTCCAAATTGTTGGGCGAGCATTTCGATGTGCACGGCGGCGGTGCCGACTTGCAGTTTCCGCATCATGAGAACGAGATTGCGCAGTCCGAGGGCGCGCATCAGTGCAGTTACGTCAATTACTGGATGCACAACGGCTTCGTGCGCGTGGACAACGAGAAGATGTCCAAGTCGCTGGGCAACTTTTTCACCATCCGCGAAGTGCTCAAGCAATACGATCCGGAAGTGGTGAGATTCTTTATCCTTCGTGCGCATTATCGCAGCCCGCTCAATTATTCTGACGCGCATTTGGACGACGCAAAAAAGGCGCTGGACCGCTTGTACACGGCGCTCAAAAGCACGCCCTCACCCTCAATCCCTCCCCCGCCTGCGGGGGAGGGAAGCAAGTTCCCCTCCCCCGCAGGCGGGGGAGGGGCTAGGGGAGAGGGTATCATTGACCGGAATGCCCCCTATCCCGCCCGTTTCAAGGCTGCGATGGACGACGACTTCAATACGGCGGAAGCCATTGCCGTGCTGTTTGATCTGGCTAACGAGGTGAACCGCACTCAGTCGGCAGAATCTGCAACACAACTGAAGGCATTGGGTGCCGTGCTGGGTTTGCTCGAACGCGATCCGACTGTGTTCTTGCAGGGTGCAGGTTCCGATGACGCGTTGATTGTTGAACAAATCGCCGCTCGCAATGCCGCAAAACTGGCCAAAAATTACGCTGAAGCCGATCGTATCCGCAAGGCGTTATTGGCGGATGGCATTGTGCTGGAAGACAGTGCGGCAGGGACCAACTGGCGGCGTGTGTAATGATCAGGTATGCCGAATTTCTGCGTGTAAATTAACACCAAGCGCCCGCACCACTTTCATGACTGTTTCATATCGCGGTTTCGCACCCGGTGAGAGCGCTTTGTAAAGGCTTTCGCGCCCCAAACCAGAATCTTTGGCTAGCTGTGTCATGCCGCGTGCGCGAGCCACAGTCTTTACGGCCGCAAGAAATGTGTCTGGATCGGGATCGTCCAGTGCAGCCGTCAGATATGCGGTGATGGTCTCTTCGTTATCGAGATAGTCCGCCGTGTCAAAGGGGGTGAAATTGGTCATGGCATTAATCCTCGGGGGGCAATCCGGATGGCCAATTAAAATAAAGGCAGCTGTCATTCCCGCGCAGGCGGGAATCCAGCAAGACAAATAATCCGCGTAGCGGACAAGGCCTCGATTCTGTCCCGCTTCGCGGGGATAATTCTATCAACTGGATTCCCGTCTGTGCGGGAATGACGAATCTCACCAAGCATCGAATTCATCAGATTTCTGAAATGTGTTCATGAGTGTACTCGTTTGGATACAATAATCAAGCTGCTCGATGTAAAGCCCGCGTTAGCGGGCTTGGCTCAACTTGAAACGGTAAACCGATAGCGGTTTTTACAGCAGTTTGCATACCGTGTAACTTGTGACAGCAGATGAGTCAATGTAAGAGGTGGGAGCGGCAGCTAAAGGAGTTTTGTTGGCGGTGCCAGTACTATCTATCGCACGTACGTTTCCGGTGGCAGGATTTCCGTCATCGAAACTGGCATCAAGCGCCTCAGCAGCCTTGGGAGGCAGGTTGCCGAAACAAAGGTTCAAACCGACCACATATCCGGTATTGGCGGCTGTAGTACCATCATTCTGGATTATACGTATCACACCGCCGTAGGCATTGACCGGGTCAGAGGGGTTGGGGGCGCCGGTGATCAAACCAGCCAAGCGTAAATGATGTATGAACCCGCAGTTTTCCGTTGTGGAAGCAGTCGCGGCGCATGTAGACCAAGTATCAATTGTACCGACGATACCATTCCCGTCACCAGCAGTCGGTGAGGGGCTGTGGGTCGCGGCTGGCCAGCGGGTAAGTGCATTAATATCATCGCCGGGAAGTGCGTTGTAGCGATCACGGTAGGCGTAATAGGCAGCGGTCACCCCTTTGACATCGTTTTGCAGGTTCTTGATCTTGCCATTTTCGATTAATTCCTGGCCTTTTAGTACGCCACCCAGCAGCAGGCCGATGATGACTAGCACGATGGCGAGTTCAACCAGCGTAAAGCCGGATTGATTGTTGTATTTCTTGTTGTATTTCCACATGATATTCTCCTTGGAAGCAGTGATTCGATGTGTGTCTTCAATCCACCGGAGTGGTTTTTTTCGAGGTAAGGAAGTGACTAGAGTTTCATACATATCGTATGTGTTTCATCCATTGTTCCGGGATTTGGAACGCCTGATGTTGTTCCGTATACAAGTTGTGCTGTCGTTTCTGGGGTCGCATTCGCTGTTTTAAGTGTCCCTGCTCTTACAGTCCCGGTATCGCTGTTGCCATCATCCATGACGATGTCAACCGCCTGGGCGATTTTCCAGGGTATATTGCCGGAGCAAACCACATTGCCGAGCAAGCCAAGAACTGGCGTTGATGTACCAGGAGCAGCTTGAGAAGCAATATCCGATTGAACGCCGAGTATTCCGCCAAACGAATTGGTGCCAACAGGCGCTGTTGTGGCGGTTGCAGCTCCAGTCATGAAGCCCGCCAAACGGGTGTGTTGCCAGAATAATTGGCTTTCGGTGGCTGGCGTGCCAGCGTTATCTTTAAACGTGCCGTTAAGGATCCCGTCACCGCCTCCGGCGATTGCAGTCTGTCCCAAATGTGCGGTGGCGTTTATATCGTCGCCTGGTATCGCCTTGTAACGATCCTCGTAGGCGTAATACGCAGTGGCTATTCCTTTTAACTCATTGATTACGTTCTTTACTTTCGCGTTTGACATCATTTCCTGCCCCTTGAGCACGGCTGCCAGTATAAGTCCGATAATCACCAGCACGATAGCCAGTTCCACCAGCGTAAAGCCCGACTGTTTGTTGTATTTCCACATGATATTCTCCTTGTAAAAGTATGAATTAATTGCGGTTAGACGAACGATAGTTACGGGATGAAATGTATGTGCTGCGCAATCTTGCGGGAAGTAAAAAAGTTTTACACCTGAGTCACTACGCTGGATGGACTGGTGCGCCCGGCAGACTGAGCAGGAAGCAAATGTGATCGTTTTCTATTTCGGCGATCAGTTCGCCTCCGGCCTCAGACAAGCTCTGATGCGCCTGATACAGCCCTAATCCCAGACCGCCGGGGCGTCCGCTGGCGAAGGGTTCAAACAGTTTTTCAGGTGGAAGTTGAGCCACTTCGGGTAAGTGCGGTATCTGAATTCTGGCGATAACCTTGCCCTGCTGGCGGATGATCGTGACCGCGATGCAAAGGTCGGTGTGCAAACGGAGCAGTGGCGCGACATTGCTGAAAAGATTATCCAGTGTGCGGTCAAGCAGATCGCGGCGCAGAAATACACTTGCCTCCTGTTCTACGGTGACGGATATGCCCGCGTGTTCCGCTGCATCGCGGATGGCATCGCCTAGCGCGATCACTTGAGGCACGTGCGTGGTAGTCGGCGGGTTCTTGCAGGTCGCATCGAGAATATGTCGCGCGCGCGCGGCGGCATGGGGGGCGCTGCTGTAGAGACGTTTCGCGACACCAAGCAGATCATCATCATTTTTCGCATTGGCGAAATCCGCTGCCAGCCATTCCACCCACTGTGCCAGGTTGCGCAGATCATGTTGCAGATAAAGGGTCAGTTTTGCCTGTTCGGCCAGCGCGGCTGACAGCGCTTCCATTTTGCTGTGCATGGCGGTTTCCAGCAGCAGACGAAATACCCCCGCCAGATTTTCGGCAAACAGGCGCGCCTCCCCACGGTCGTCCCTCGCATAGAGATAAAATTCGAGGCATACATCGGCATCGGCAATGATATTGAAATTGAATGGATGGCGGGCTCTGTCATTAGGAGCAGTCCCTAAACTGTTCTGCACAGTTTGTCCGAACCACAAACCAGAATATTCAAGCTTCACGATGCCGCCTGAGGCTAATGTAGGCCATGCGGCGGCAGGCAGTTGCAGCGGGTCAAGACCAGATTGAGCCAGTTGTAACAGTTGGGCCAGCGAGCGCCGATGTGTTCGTACCCGTTGTGCAAGATAGGCCAACGCAGCCAGCAATGCCAGTCCCGCAGCGAGAAATAGGAGGGGTAATAGGGGGTAGGCCTTCATGCTGTCAGTTATGACCTGTGCAGTTGGATGCCATACTTTTTTAGGTAGTAATACAGATGTTCGCGTTCCATCCCTAGACGGTGTGCGGCTTCGGTTACATTACCATGAGCGTCGGCTAGTGTGCCGCGTACCATTTGTTCTTCGACCGCATCGGCGGTGTCCTTGGGGCCGTCGGCGAACCTGACGGTGATGTGCAGTCTGGCTTCACCCGCTTCAGATAAGTGTTCTTCATGATGTAAGAATAGATGCGCACGTTTGATGGCGGCTTTGACGTCATTCATGCTCGCAGGCTTACACAGAAAATCAAATGCCCCCCGGCGTACCGCCTCGAACGCGGCGGATTCCTCGTCCTGACCTGTGACGACGATGATTTTGCTGTGCGGATCATGAGCCAGCAGCGAGTCAATTAAAAATAAGCCTTCGCTGGTACGGTTTTGTGCCGGTGGTAACCCCAAATCCACTAGAGCAAGTAGAGGTTGTGGTTTGATTGCCAGCGCTTCCTGACGGGTGCTCGCGCAAACCACGCGATAACCCTCATCTGTCATGACACTGGCCAGATAGCTGGATAGCGCTTCATCATCTTCGACGATCAGTAGCGTCGGGATTCCCGGTTCAAGAGAGGCGTGAAATGCGCGCTGCCCGTTCATGGCAGTTTCCCCGCTTGAACCATGCGGTTGAACAGCGTGTATTGCGAAAGCCAGATGACCTGGTCGTCAAACTCACCATTGGTCGGATTGTCTTTAGCATAAGTGATAGTATGACTGACGAACACTACATCACTGTTCAGATTGGCCGTTTCATCGGTGCCCACGATGCCGGTTGCAGCATCGCCTCCCAGCGAATAAATTACCGCGACCGCATTGCTAGTGAGAGTCGTCGCCGTCCCGCAATTGGTGGCCGTTATTGCTCCGGTGGTGTTGTCGCAGACATGGATATCAGGGGCAAAAGTTCCCATTGTTACTGTCTTGATTCCATCAGTGCTCGTGGCGGCATTGCTATGGTCTGTCGTCACGGCATAGCGGATGCGGTTCGACGCGATACGCCAGGCGTCCTGGAGGTAACCGTTGCTGTCTACATTACTCAGTCCTAGGGTGACGGCAGGCAGGAAACCATTGTAAAAATTTGAACAATTCCCATTGAGTGCACTTCCACTGGTAGCAAAACTTTCCACGCCATTGCTTGAAGAGGAAGCGGGACAGGGCAGCCGCCCGTTGGCGATGGCAAACCCAATCAGAGCTTCCTGTGCACTGCTGAGCAAGGAGTTGGTATCTTCAATTCGTCGCTGATCCTGCTGGGCAGAAAGCAGTGTCAGGCTGGTACCGAGTATCAGCGCGATAATGGCCAGAACAATGGCCATTTCTACAAGGGTAAATCCGTTTTCTGGTTTAATTTTCATGGTTTTATTCGACTGTTATGGACAAGCGGGTGTCTGCGTCACGTCGCCCTTGACGACACTTAGGTCTTGTTTGATGCAATAAATAATGTCGTTGAATGTCGTGCTGGTTGCACTGATCTGGTAATCCTCGTTGCCGTTTGAATGAGGACTCGCGATATTCGTCGCATTGCTGCCTTCAAGATATTTGGTGACGTTGCCGCGTTGGGTATCGGTCAAACTGCTGGCGCGGTTTTGTCCTGACAGGGCTTGATTGGCAAAGATAACGACGGCGGCATACTTGCTCGCAGCATTGCCGGGAGTGTTTTTATTGACAGTCACGCAAGTGCCGCAATTATTGGTTGGATGATTGTCTGGCTGATACTCCTGGCTGACGGCATAAAATAACTGATCTTTCCAGTTATTCCACCAGGGATAAATACTGGTCCAGTTGCCAGGAACAGGGCAATTGCTACCATCGGCTTGCAGTAAATAATAAGGATAGGGAATTGAGTTGCCGTTTTGTCCGCGCGCGGTGTTGACCTTGTATGGCACGCGACCAACCGACAGCCCATCACTATCGTTGTAATTCGTATTAGCCGAATAGTCATTCAGGGGGAGCTGAGCTGGCCAGGGCAGGCTTTTATTTGATGTGGTATTGTTATTAAAACCGAAACCGGCGACACATAATGCAACTTGCTGCGTCATGTTTGTGAGTGTACTGAGAAAGTCGCTTCGTTTTTGCATCGCGTTCCAGATGTCTTGTTTTGTGATGAAAACAAGTTGGTCGTTGACTGTCAGAATAATGTTGCCATTGATATCGCGATCTTTATGAGGTTGAATAAACTTTCCTGTGGAAATGTCCGAATTGTTGATGCCGTGCACAGTGTCGTTATCCAAGTAATTGGATGCAATGTAATTGCCGCCACATGATGAAGTACCCGACGCCACAGGACGGCTCTGTCCCAAGGCCACGCCGGGTGCGAAAATGACTGCCACAGCCTGATTGTCGGTGGATGTGAGCAATGTTATGCCGTCAGAGGCATAAACCTGTAGTTGCCCGTTGGTGTCCCAGTTCATCAGGCCGGTCTTGGGATTGTTTTTATAAGTGCCTGAAACTGCATACCACAGGCATTCGCTATCACCTCCTCGTAAAGCCGGTAGGTCGAGTGTTTTCCACGGCAGTCTGCCTATAACACTGACATCCTGTGCGCCGCAATTGCCCTCTGCGGCACCTTCGCCTCCTAATGCAACTCCTGATGTATCTGGGCACGGCAGGTAGCCATCCACATTTCCGGGATGACTCTCGGCATAGGTAATCGCGTACCCTATCAATGCTTCTTTTGCCTGAGCCAATGCTGCGGCGGTGATTTTGTCGCGGGAGAACTGGCTGTTTCCGCTATTGCTGCTCATGGTTTTGGCGGCAAGCGCAGCAGCGGCCAATGTCAGCAGCGCCATCAATATGAGCAGTGCGTAACCGCTTTGTTTTTTATGGTTTTTCACGGCTTTGTCCGGACGGCTTGTTCAGGCAGGCGTAAGGTGCGCTGGCCTGAGATGATGTCGAGGGTTTCACCGACCTTGATGGTTTTGTTCTCGATCAGCACGTGGTCACGGTCAATGACCAGGGTTGGAATGGCCGCATCGGGCGGCACCTGGGTGACGGCGCGACCGTTGATCCATGCCACGCTTTTACCTGCGTCGCGCTGGGTGATGCCGGTCAGGGTATAGGTGGCGCTCTGCGTGATGCCGCTGCGTGCTGCGACCAGTGCCGCGCGTTCGGCGGGCGAAAAAAACACCGTGCCGATTGAGTTGGCCTGCGCACAGCCGTAAAACATCAAAATATTGATTAATAATAGTTTTTTCATGGTATTTGCCCTTCCAGATTAGCTATCAAGTTCAGCGCACGTCTTTGCGAATTGATTTGCTGGATTGCTTCCCTCCATGCTTTCTGTTTCCCGCCACGACACACTGTGTCTCGCGGTCGCAGCTAGCGCCCTGTCGCAAAGACGGCCTATTTGTTCGTGGTTGAACTTGCTGGCTAATCATAATTTCCCACTTCCCACTTCCCACTTCCCACTTCCCACTTCCCACTTCCCACTTCCCACTTCCTACTTCCTACTTCCCATCACTTGCCCGGCAGTGAATAGACTTGCAGGGTGCATTTGATTTGCAGTCCGCTCATGGGATCCACTTCGCGCGACATCTGACAAGTCTCCACCCGATAGGGCGCGCGCCAGTCTTTACTAAGTTTATCCATAAAATCAAGGAATTCACCCTCGTGGATGCCGGAGAGCTCCATGCTTAAATCGTGGTGCGATACGTTGTTCTGGTAGGCAAGCGGGCCTGCGGCAGGTTGCGGGTTGAGCAGTTGCGGCGGCGCCAGCGTATAGCGCAAGGTGGGGGGCAGGTGCGTGTCACGGTAGAAGGTTTCCAGGCGCTGCACCCAGCCATCCCGATCCGGTTCGCCGATGAAACCCAGTTGGCTGAGCTGTTGGTATTTTTGCGCCAGCTTGTTGATGGTGTCCAGATCGTCGGTGAGCGCCTTGATGTTGTCGCGCGTGGCAGACAACTGTTGCTCGGTTTGAATGATGGACCGCTCTTTTTCGGTGCGATAGCGGGCGAGGCCAGTCACGGCGGCAAGGGCGATTGCCACGGAGAGCGCAAACAGTATCAGGACCAGTTTGGCTGGTTTAAGTATGATCCAGTAGTCGTTCATGGCATATCCTTGAGTGAGGCGGATTTCCAGGGAACACTCATGCACCAGAGATTCTCTGCCTGGGCGGTGTCCATGCCAAATCCGCCCTTGAGGGTGTTGATCAGCGAGAAGGCGGCGGGATCCTCCATCAACTGGATGCCCTCTGTAGCCTTGAGCGCAGTGGAGATGCGTTTGCGTATCTCAGCTTCCGCCGCAGGCGTCAGGTTTTCAGTCAGCAAAATCGAAAATTGCAATTCGGCGTAGCGGTTCGGAATGGCTGCCGCATCGTTGTTGCCTGCCTCACGCGGTTTGCTGCCCAGCGGTATCCCGAGATCAATTTTTTGATTCACCAGCGGTACGTCAATCACGGTGTGCCCCTGACAGTAGCGCTCGCCTTGTTTCGGAAAGCGGTAAGTCAGGCTCTTGATGCGAACCAGGGGTAAGTCGGCAATGGTGTCGGCGGCGAGTTGAAGCATAGATTCGGGTGTGTGGGCCGCATCCATTTCCAGTGCCGCAAATCGCGTCGCCTGACGTACCAGTGCCGGGTCGAGGCCGGATGCGCTGATGCGACCCGCAAGGCGATCGCGCTCGCTGGAGGCCTGTTGCAAATCGGTGGACAGAGTTTGCCCGCGCCGGTGTAAGGTCAGCAGAGCGCGAAAATCTTCCTGTCCGAATAATATAACCGCCAGCAGACAGGTGATGATGCCAGCATAGGCGGCGCGACGGACATTTTCAGCGAGGTGGTTGGCGCGTAATCGCAGCGGGGCTAACTGCCCGTCTGGTGAGGTGGTGACGTACTCAAACAGCGGATGCAAGTAGGCTACCTCCCCCTTGGGGGATAGGGCCTCGGGCAAGGGCAAGACAGTGATTCCTGCTGCGGTCAGCGGTGCGGATATCGGCGTGGGATCTCCCAGATAGAGCACAGGCGGGATTGCGTCCTGCTCGAAAATCCGGTGATGTTCGAGATGCTGGCGGGTGCGCAATATTTCATTGGCATCGCTGTCCCGCTCCTCGCTGTAGCGGTTTACGCAACGTGTGAGTACCGGAACACCCTCTTTGATCACCAGAATGCGCAAATAGTGTTCGCTGGGCATGACCAGTAGCACATCAAGTATAGCGAGATGTTTGAGCATCAGGGCTAGCAGGGTGGCTATGCCCCAGACACCCGTGACGGAGATGTTGAGTTTGTTGAGTTTGCTGATGACCGTGTCGGCGTTGGTAAGTCCTGTGAGCATCGCGAAACCGGGTTTGAGCCAAGTCCCGGTAATCAGCGGCGCGGCGCGGTATTGGCTATGCGGGTAGGCGCTCGCCAGACGGCGTTCCAGATAGTTGCTGCGGTCCCGCCCGTACAAGACGGGTAATTTGAAGGCTTCCAGCGTCTCTTCAGCCAGATTGGCGATTACCCAGAGTTTGTCGTTCTGCGCAGGTTGGTCGACGGGCAGCCATAGGCCGTGTTCGCGTCTGAAATAGTGCGCACCGGAAGCGTGGATGAGCAGAACGGTTTTCATGTCAGTTTAAGCTTGCTGATCGTGTCGTAGATGGGGCCCAGTACGGCCATCATGATCCAGCCCAGAATGACGCCGAGCACGATGGTGAGTGTGGGTTCGATAAGCGCTTGCACGCGGCTGATGGAGTCATTGATGTCGCGGTTATAAAAGTAGGAGATATTTTTCAAGGAGCCTGCCAGATCGCCCGTTTCTTCGCCGACCTTGATCATGCGGATCACCATGGAGGGAAACAGTTGTTGGCCGGCGAAACCCTGGCTGATGGACGAGCCGTTGGCGATGTCGGTGCGCGCGCGGTCGATCGCCTCTTGGACGATGACGTTCGCCGATATGTTGCTGCAATACACCAGCCCGTCCAGTACCGGGATGCCGGTGCGATAGGTCAGTCCCAGGGTGTCGCTGACACGGGCAAGAATGATTTTCTTGATGATGGGGCCGATATACGGGATGCGCAATTGGGCGGCATGCATTTGGCGTTTGAATTGCGGGTTTGTTTTTGCCAATAAAATCATGGATAACAACAAAATAAACGGAGCGAAAACGATGATCCACCAGTATTTGACAAAGGCGGCCGACACCCAGATCAATAGTTTGGTTTGCAGCGGAATAGTGCCGCCCATGTTACCGACAAAACCGACGATTTGCGGCACCAGATAGGTCATCAGAAAAATCACCACGGAACCTACCACGATGGTGACGAAAGCCGGGTACATCAACAGTTGCCGCATCTTGGAAATCAGTTCATCCTGCCATTTTAGGGATAGCACGACTTCCTGCAACACATCGGCCAATTGACCGGTCGCTTCTCCCGCGCGCACCAGATTGACCACCAGTTCCGGAAAAATGCCGGTGTTCGCGGCGAGCGCTTCCGAAATGGTCGATCCTGAATCGATTTTTTCATACAGGTTGGCGCAAAGATTTTTGATGTGTGGTGTTTCAGCCGTGTCGCGCAAATCTGACAGTATCGCTTGAATAGGCACGCCGGCCCGAAGTAGCATTTCCAGCTGAAAGATGAAATTAATCAAATCGCGCCGTGCCAGTTTACTGACAGTCTGATCGTGTTCTTTGACCGGGCGAGCCCCAATCAGATCGAGATTGTTCTTCTTGAGTTGGGCCTCAAGATCAAATTCGTTGATGGCATCAATTTGACCCTTGACGACATGGCCTATGGCGTCAACAGCGCGGTAGCGGTAGAGTGCCATCATTCGGCCATCCGTTCGCTGAAGTCGACCACGCGGCGCACTTCATTGAGGGAAGTGAGTCCTTCCCTGACGCGTCGTATGCCATCCTCGATCAGCGGGGTGAAGCGGTGTGCCATCGCATAGTCTGATACTTCTTTCGTGCTTGCGCGGCGCGAGACCAGTTCTGTCATGCCGTGGTCGAAGCGTAACAGTTCCATGATAGCGAGTCGGCCACGATATCCCTGATTCTCGCAATCCGGGCAACCCACCGGGCGGAAAAGGGTGATTTCTTCAATATCGCTCAGACACATCAGTCGGCGTTCAACTGCATCAGGTGCATAAGCTGCTTTGCATAGCGGGCAAAGACGGCGCACCAGTCTTTGTGCGATGATGCCGATCAGGTTAGCCGCAAACATGTCGTCGATGATGCCTAAATCATGCAGTCTCGGGATGGCACCCAGCGCGGAATTGGTGTGCAGTGTCGAGAATACCTGGTGTCCGGTCATCGCGGCGCGCAGCGCCATTTCGGCGGTGTCATGGTCGCGAATTTCGCCCACCAGGATGATGTCCGGATCCTGGCGCATCATGGAGCGTATCCCGTTGGAAAAGTCTAACTTGACGGTTTCTGAGATAGACGTTTGGCGGGTAAGCGGCAGCGGATATTCGACCGGATCTTCCAGCGTCATGATGTTTACCTCATCATTGTTCAGATGGTTGAGTATCGAATACAGCGTGGTGGTCTTGCCTGAGCCGGTGGGGCCGGTGGCCAGCAGGATGCCTTCGGGTCGCTCCAGCATGCGCTTGAGCAAGGTAAGTTGTACGTCGGTCATGCCCAGTTTTTCCAGGCTGACGATGCCTGACTTGCGGTCGAGTATACGTAACACGAAATTCTCGCCGTGTATGGTCGGGTGGGACGCGGCGCGAAAGTCTATCTGACGACCGAACAGCGAGAGCGAAACCCGGCCATCCTGCGGGGCGCGTGTTTCGGCGATGTTCATGCCTGACAAGACTTTCAGTCGTACCAGTATCGCCATCCAGTTTGATTTGGCTAGAGAACGTACCGGGCGCAACACACCGTCTATGCGGTAGCGGATGCGCAGAAACTGTTCTTCCGGTTCGAAATGAATGTCCGAAGCACTGCGGCTGACGGCGTCAGAGAGTAAGGCGTCGGTCAAGCGCACAATCGGATGGCTGTATGAGACACCGGTTTGAGTCAGTGCGTTAAGGTCGAGTTCGCCGCCCTCTAGTTCAAAAAGAATCCCTTCGATGGAGAGTTCGTGGTCATAGAATTTGTCGATTGCGGCCAGCACATCCGCGCTGGGGGCGATGTGCCAGGTGGGAATGATGCGCTGTCCGGTCACTTGGCTGGCCTTGAACAGCAAGGGGACGATTGCATCACGTGCCAGGATGTCATCCGGATTGGCGGCGACGATATCCAGGTGAGCGGTGGTCGGGTCAAAGCTGACCGGGAACAAGGTGTGTTTGAGGGCGACCGGCTTGGGGATGAGGGCTAACGCCGGCGCATTGGCTACGAAGCCTGCGAGGTCGATGGACTTATAGCCTGCGGCCTCAGATACCGCCTCGCGCATCGCCTCATCGGTGATAAAATGTAAGTCGAGCAACTGTTCGCCCAGCGGCTTGTTGTCATTTTTTTGCCGTTGCAATGCGATGCGCAGCTGATCGTCGTTGATTTGTCCGCGTGCGATCAGTGTCTCGCCGATGCGCTGACGAAGAAGCTGGGAATTTGGCGTATTCATTGCGAGTTGACTATCCGTTTAGAAAAAAATATCTATAATTCATAATGTTAGCGGCCCACTTCCCACTTCCCACTTCCCACTTCCTACTTGCTACTTGCTACTTGCACTCAGTTCTTTTATCCGGCGGGAAATTGCGTCCAGATTGATTGCTGTGTCGCCCGGCCTTGCTAGTTGCATCGCCTTTTCATAGTAGGGACGGGCTGCAGCAGGTTGTCGTAAACGGTCGAGGGAGATGGCTAGGTTGTAGGCGTACAGCGCGTTGTCAGGTGCCAGGTTGTAGGCGTGGAAAAATGCTTGCTGTGCCTCGCTCCAGCGTTGCTGACGTGCTAATACGCCGCCCAGTGCATAGTGAAACTCAGGCGCGGTCGGCCTCATGTCGAGTAGTTCACGAAGTTGGCTTTCGGCGGCAACAGGATCAGCCTGTGCGGACAGGCTGACGAGACCCGCTGCGGCGGCCGTGTTGCCCAGATCCTCACGCAACACCTGATGGTACAAGTCGGCGGCGCGCTCCGTTTGCAACTTGCGCTGGGCTATCACCGCCAGTCCCAGCAAGGCATCTTTTTCATGAGGGTACTGAAGAAGCACGGCCAAGTATTTTATTTCTGCCTGATCCAAATGTCCCTCGGACAGGGCTATGTATGCTTCTTTGAGCGGGTCGCTAGCGGGCTGTATGATGGGTTTCGCGATCTTGCGCGGGTGCCTTTTCGAATGAGGTTTTTTTGCCGCGACGGGATGTGTCCACGCCGAATTGGCTGGGATGCCAGCTCCTGTGGCAGGCAAGCTTGCGATGGCTTGCGCTACACTGGATGCGGCGACCGGTTGTGATTCGGCAGTGGGAGCCGTTGTGGAGATGAGCTCTGTGCCTGGCGCTGCGTGCTGAGTTGATATTGCAGTATATTGATTTAATTGATAAAAATACCAGGCGGTCACGCCGGATAGCAGCACGAGTCCCGCGATTGCGTAAGGCAATGCGTTGGTTTTTGGCCTGTTGCTAGCGGCAAGTATCGTGGCTGTTTGCTTCGCCGACTCCTCAGCAATTTGTGCAAGTGCTTTGGCGTCATTGCCCTGAGCTCGTTTTAGCGCGTCGAATAGCAGACTCATGGTGTCACCTCTGTCTTTTGGGTCGCCTTTTGCCATTCGGCGCTCTCTGTCGGATTCTTGAACTGGCGCACCACGTCGTACTGGGTTTCCTGATTTAAGATGATGGGGCGCAGGAAGATAACCAGTTCAGATTTGGTGTTGGTGTCGTTACGTGCCTTGAACAACTCGCCTAGTGAGGGGATGCTGCCTATGCCGGGAATCTGATTGGTGCTGCCATTTCGCGTGTCCTGCATCAGTCCGCCAAGCACGGCGATGTCGCCATTGCGTACACGCAGGATGGATTCCATTTCACGGGTCTGGATTTGCGGGATCAGATTAGTTACGCTAAGCGCAGGATTGGTCGGATTGATCAGGGCAGGATTTGGGTCTTTTGCGTAACTCAAAATGCGTGTGATGGTCGGCCTCAGATTGAGCGTGACCTCTGTGTCTGCGCCGATTTGCGGCGTTACATACATCATGAAACCCACAGGGACCGTGTGTATGGTTGAGGTGTAAGTCGGGAGAGTGAGCGGAGTGTTGTTCGCGCCATAGGTTCCCTGTGTCACATCGATGGTGAAATACACAGATTCATCTACCACTTTGAGTAAGCTGGTCTGGTTGTTCAGTACGGAGAGTTTAGGGCTGGACAGGACATGCAGTTTGCCGAAGGTTTCCAGTAATTTGATTGAAGCGCTCATATTGAATTTGCTGCCTGTCGTCGTATTGACTCCTTGGGCATTAAATATGCCGGGTGTGAGGTAACTCAGTGTGCCCATCGCAGGTAGCGCAGTGACCGGTGACGTTTGAGTCAGGCTCATTCCCATGCTGCGCATGACGGACCAATCTATGCCCTGTTGGTATTGGTCGGATAAAGTCACTTCGACTATGGTCGCCTCGATCAGTACCTGGCGGTGGACGTTGTTCATCACTTTGTCGATGAACTCGCGAACAAAGGCGTGTTGGCGCGAAGTCGCTCGTACGCTGATGATGCCCGCTTCGGCGTTGGCAATCACATAGGCGGCTTCGCGATAGGTTACGCGGCGCGCTTTACTGGTGTTCTGACTCTGAATCTGTGCGGGTAAGGTGGCTATTGCACTTTTCTTTCCGGCAGATTCGGTTGCAGTGGTGCCGGTCTGAGGGGTGATTTGCTGTTGGGTGCTCTGTTCAGTAACGGTTTCGGTTGATCCTTCAGGTAACTTCTTGTCGGTTTCTCTCAACAAATCCTTGATATTTTCGGTCAGTGTTTCCCAGAACTCGTTATTGGAAATATTGTCGATGGCGGAGGTGGAACCGTTGCTGCCCCCTCCGCCCGAGCCTTGCCCCTTGCCAATCACGGCGATACTGGTGGACATGTTGATGCTGTTTTTAGCATTGCGCGCCACGTTGGGATATTCAACCTGATAGCTTTTGAGATAGGGGCTGTCCGGCATGATAGCCAAGTTGCTTCCATTGAGTTCATAGCGCATGTCTACCTGTCGGGCAATGGCATCCAATATTTCCGGCAGGGTGCGATTTAGAAGATTCATCGTCACAGTTCCCGTGATGCCCGGGTGAATCTCGATATTGAGTTTGGCGTCTCTTGCCAGTGCAAACAATATTTCCTGTGCCAGTACGTTGTTGACCACGACGCTGTAACGCTCGGCAGGCTTGTTTTTTTTTGGCGGAGGCGGCAGCGGGGCGTTTTCTGCAAGAGGCGGGATGTCGCCGTGAGTTTCTGTGTCGGGCAGGTTGATGTGTTGCGCTGCGGGTGCCATTGCTTTGGGAAGATTTGTGCATGCGACCAAGGGGGCGCATAACACGGCTAAGATGCTGAACAACAGTTTGTGTTGTTTCTCGCTATTACGACCGGGTTGCATTGCCGTTTCCTCTCAAATGCGAATATTCGGTTTGGCTTTTTTCTTAATGTATGCAGTCTTTCAGTATTGGCGGGGGGGGTCAATAGGCCAAATTACATAGGCCATTCGGCCTAGTTACCGGATGTGCTTCCTGTAACATATTGATTTATTGTAATATTTGTATTTTATAATATTGTGATGGAGCCGGCCTTTAGTCTGACTATTTTCTATAAGCGGGAAGTTTGGCTATTTCAATAGCCAGATTGTAGTTATGGTCAATATCAGCAGGGTCAAGGCGATTGACCACTGAGTGAAGTGGATCGATGAAAAATTGGCACCTGCATCCTGTATTGCTAAGCGCACATGTCGTGCAGCCACCTGCCGATGACCTTCAGCGAAGGCGGCAAGCAGGGCTTTGTCTGCGATCAGATTGATGCGTCTGACTCGTCCTTGCGCATCGTTCAGTAAAAGTCTCATTGCCAGCCATGAAAACAGCTGGCCGCTGCACCATCCGGCGATGCGCAGCCTGTGATCCAGATAACTAGCTGCGTCAGTTGAAGTTAAATTGCGCAGCGTCAGGCGATAGACCACGCGGTCACGTACCTGGCGTAGTGCTGGCGCAGCAAGCAGGGTGTCCAGCTCGGGCTGGCCGCAAAGGATTAGTTGAACCAGTTTGCGCTGGTCGGTTTCCAGATTGGATAAACGCCTGACTTCCTCTATAGATTCAACGGGCATGGTGTGCGCTTCGTCTATCAATACGACGACCTGCCGACCCAGCGCATGGCGTTGAATGAGTTCCTGCTGGAGTGCTTCCATACGCATGCCGGGCAGGGTGGTGGTAATCCCCAAGTCGCGTGCGATCACGTCGATAATTTCGTCGTGCGAAAAAGCTGGATTGGGCAGATAAACGGTATCGACATGGGCAGGCAGGCGCGTGAGCAGAATGCGGCTCATCAGCGTTTTTCCGCTACCCACTTCACCGACAACCAGTACGATGCCCTCCGCTTGCAGTGCAGCGTGTAATAAGCCGTCGATAAACGCCCCCCTGTCACTGCCCTCGAAGAAAAATCCAGCGTCCGGGGTGATCGCAAACGGTGGCGAATGCAAGCCGAAATGATTCAGGTAGAGTGAGGACATGGTCTGCATCGTATGACGGCGGTTTCACGCCTGTCAATCAGCCAAATTATATAGGCCATAAATGTGAAACTCGCGTAGCGACGAACCGTACCCCTCGCCCTTTGGGAGAGGGGGAGCGGGGGTGAGGGAACGGACATGGGTGAAAATCGCCATGCCCGTTCGTCTGAATGCTTGCCGTATACGCGCATTTACGCTCTAATATGAGTCGTTTTTTAATGCCTGAATCCAAAATGAAATTTATTGAAGCTTTTTTTGAAGGAACATTGTGGAATAGCCGCTTTGTTATTTTGTCCGCGGTCATCGGCAGTTTGATCGCAGGCTTTGTGATTTTTTACATGGCGACGGTGGATGTGTACTTTCTGTTTCAACATGCGGTGCATTATGCCGACGCCAGTCTGTCTGACGAGGCGCGCAAAGCCCTGCACGATAGCACGGTGTCTCATATCGTCGAGGTGGTGGACGGTTATCTGCTGGCAACGGTGATGTTGATTTTCTCACTCGGTTTGTACGAGTTGTTCATCAGCGACATTGATCAGGCGCATGGCAGCAAGGCGTCCAGCAAGATTCTGGTGATCAATAATCTGGATGATCTGAAAGGTCGTCTGGCCAAGGTGATTCTGATGATCATGATCGTCACTTTGTTTGAGGAAGCGTTGCACATGAAGCTGGAAACGCCGCTGGATCTGGTCTATCTGGGCGCGAGCATTCTGCTGATTGCACTGGCACTGTATTTTAGCCATGCGGCTGAACACGGCATATCTCAAGGAACGGCTGAACATGATGAACCGGAAGCGTCAGAAGAACATGGCCATTAATTCGATGTTGCGTCGACTGTGTGTCTGCCTGCTGTTGTGTTTGCCGCTATCCGGCTTTGCGGCTGATTTTGTCTTGCAAGATGTGCAAGGTAAGACGCAGCGGTTGTCCGACTATCGAGGCAAGTGGGTGCTGGTGAATCTCTGGGCGACCTGGTGCCCGCCTTGCCTCAGAGAGTTGCCGGAATTGAACGCGCTGCACAAGGCGCATAAGGACAAGGACCTGGTTGTAATCGGTATCGCGATGGAATATGCATCCGCGAAAGTGGTCAACGATTTCGTCAAAAAACACGGTCTTAGTTACCCCATCGTGCTGGGTAACGACAAAATACTGGCGCAAATAGGTGATCTTGACGTGCTGCCGACCAGTTATCTGTATAACCCGGCGGGTGAACAAGTCGCCGCACAGAAGGGCGAAGTGACACGGGAATTGATCGAGAGTTACATCAAGAGCAAGCAGAAGTAACGGGCGCGCCCTCCGGTTTGTCGGGTTTAACCTGCCGGTGAATAACCGTTGCTGGCGGTGCTGCGATTGATTGCCCAGTGGTTGTGCCAGGCGGCGCGCACCATGTTGGGGTATTCAGGGCGCCCCAAGCTGCCGTTATACCGACCCAGCGCCCGGTACAGGTCACCCTTTTCGATATCCAGATAGTGGCGCAGTATGGTGCATCCGTAACGCAGGTTGATGCGCAGGTGAAACAGGTCGTGCTCGGGTGTGCCGATTTCACGGGGCCAGAACGGCATCACCTGCATATAGCCGCGTGCACCGGCAGACGATACCGCGTATTTCTTGAAACCGCTTTCCACCTCAATCAGACCCAATACCAGTTGCGGATCGAGTCCCGCACGGGTAGCTTCGTAGTGCACGGTGTTCAAAAATTCTTCGCGGTAGACTTTATCGGGTAGTCGCTTTATCAGTCGAGGTGACATGTCGGCCAGCCAGCGATCGGCCTCGTACTGCGTGTCAAAGGCTAATTTAGGTGCCGCCTGATCCGATACGCTGCGTTGCATCACAGCCCTGACACTGGCGGAGAGCGGCGTGTTGGCCTGTGCGCCAGCCCAGACGTTCGTGGCGAAAAGTGCTGCTAACAGCATCGTGGATGCGGGATTGAGGAACGAGCAAAAACTGCTGCTCCGCAGTTTACTCAATCTACGGTCCTCATTCCTAAATACTTTCATCTCAATCCTCAATCCTCAATCCTCAATCCTCAATCCTCAATCCTCAATCCTCAATCCTCAATCCTCAATCCTCAATCCTCAATCCTCAATCCTCAATCCTCAATCCTCAGTTCACAATCCTGCTCTTGATGAACTCCAGCGCACTTTGCAAGGGGATGGAGGTAGCAGCAGCGTCGCGACGGCCCTGATATTCGATCATGCCATCCTTTAAGCCACGGTCGCCGACCACGATGCGATGCGGGATGCCGATCAGTTCCATATCGGCAAACATTACGCCAGGACGCTCGTCTCGGTCATCCAGCAACACATCGATGCCGGCGACTTTGAATTCGCTGTAGAGTTGTTCAATCGCGCTCTTCACGGCTGGACTCTTGTTCATGCCGATCGGCACGAGGGCGATCTGGAAAGGAGCGATCGCAGCGGGCAGTGCGATACCCCGTTCATCAAAATTCTGTTCAATGGCGGCGGCAACGATGCGTGAGACACCGATGCCGTAACAGCCCATTTCCAGAGTTTGCGACTTGCCTTGTGCATCCAGGAAAGTGGCTTTCATGCTCTCCGCGTATTTGGTGCGCAACTGGAAGATGTGTCCGACTTCGATGCCGCGACAGATCTCGAGCGTGCCATTGCCATCAGGCGAAATGTCGCCGGTGATTACATTGCGAATGTCGGCGATCAGATCGGGCTCAGGCAAGTCGCGACCCCAGTTGATGCCGGCAGTGTGGAATTTGGCGACATTGGCACCTGCCACGAAGTCGCTCATCAGCGCCACTGTCTTGTCGGCAATTACGCGAACCGTTGATCTGTCGATACCTACGGGGCCTAAGAAGCCGGGCGGGCAGCTGAAGAAGGCGCGGATTTCATCTTCGCGAGCAAAGCGGAAATCGCTCAAGCCCGGCAGTTTGGCCGCCTTGATTTCGTTGAGACTATGATCGCCGCGCAGCAGCAGAATGTTCAGTTTGTCCTCTGCTACGACAGCCAGTAGCTTGACGGTGCGCTGCAATGAAATTTCCAATAATTCAGATACTTGCTCGCAGGTGGTCTGTTTCGGTGTGTCTACGTTGCGAATTTCTTCTTGCGGTTCTGCACGTAAAGAGCTTGTCGGGATGGATTCTGCCAGTTCCACGTTGGCGGCGTAGTCGGACGTTGGGCAATAAGCCAGCGCGTCTTCGCCGGAATCGGCGAGTACGTGGAATTCATGCGAACCGCTGCCGCCGATGGCGCCGGTATCCGCTGCAACTGCGCGGAATTTCAGTCCAAGTCGGGTGAAGATACGACTGTAGGTTTGGTACATCACATCGTAGGTAGCTTCCAGACTTTCGAAGTCGGCGTGGAACGAATACGAGTCTTTCATCAGGAATTCGCGGGCGCGCATCACGCCGAAACGAGGGCGCACTTCATCGCGGAATTTGGTCTGAATCTGGTAGAAATTGACCGGCAACTGACGATAGCTGCGGATTTCTCGGCGCGCGATGTCGGTGATCACTTCTTCGTGGGTAGGTCCAAAGCAGAATTGATTGTTGTGGCGGTCTTTAATTTTCAGCATTTGCGGGCCGAACACTTCCCAGCGGCCGGTCTCATCCCATAGTTCCGCCGGTTGCACGGCGGGCATCAACAGTTCGAGTGCGCCGCAGTTGTTCATCTCTTCGCGCACGATCGCTTCCACTTTACGCAGGGCGCGCAGTCCCAGCGGCATCCAGGTGTACAAACCGCTGGCGAGTTTTTTGATGTAGCCTGCTCTCACCATCAGGATGTGGCTGGGCAGTTCGGCTTCGGTTGGAGCTTCTTTGAGGGTGGAGATGAAAAATTGTGAAACGCGCATGATGTATAAAAATTAAAGTTTAATTGAGTGGCGGATTTTACAGCGATAGTTGGATGAACGCATGAGTTCAACGCCATTTACAGAAGTTTTGAAGCGATTGCGCTACCTTATAAGGGTATAGGTTGCATATTCGCTTTTCAATAAAGGTGAAATGTGAAAGAATCCGTAAATTGAAATTAACCTGATAGAGTGACAAATGATAGACCGAGACGGCTACCGCCCGAATGTCGGCATCATTATCACGAATGACAAAAATCAAGTATTCTGGGGGAAGCGGATTAGGCAGCACGCTTGGCAGTTTCCGCAAGGCGGCATACAACACGGGGAAAATCCTGAGCAGGCGATGTATCGCGAGCTGTATGAAGAAGTCGGTTTAATGCCTGAGCATGTGCAGATACTGGGGCGCACTCGTGAATGGATGCGTTATGAAGTTCCTCTCAGTTGGAATAAGCGGGAATCGCGAGGCGGTTATCGCGGTCAGAAGCAGATTTGGTTTTTGTTACGCTTAGTGGGACGTGATTGTGATGTCAGTTTGCGTGCTTGCGCGCATCCGGAGTTTGATGCATGGCGCTGGAATGATTACTGGCTGGATATCCAAGCGGTAATTGAGTTCAAGCGTGAAGTTTATACACGTGCGCTGAATGAGTTGGTTCGTTATCTTCCTGAACTGAGGGGGAAATCGATTGGCGTTCAGCATGGTATGCAGCAAGTAATAATAAGATAATTGAAGACTTTTTAGGGAGTGATAATGATGATCAAAGAATATTCCGAGCTGCATTCCGTACCGTTGAAATCAGGGGCGACCTTCGTTCGTCCGATACAGGTTTTGCCGTCGCACGTTAAATTGAGCGACCCTGCTAGCAGTGTGATGACTGATCTGACCAAAGTTTCGGTGGTGAATGTGCGCGCGAAGACGACGATGGATAAGGCGAATGCCAAGATGATCCGTTACGGCGTGCGTATGTTGCTGGTGTTGGACGATAACGAGCAGGTGGTCGGTTTGTTGACAGCCTCAGATGTTCTGGGTGAAAAGCCGATGCGTTTCCTGCAAAGTGTGGGCGGTACGCATGCAGAAATTCTGGTCAGCGATATCATGAGTTCACAAAGTGAATTGGAAGTTCTGAAAAGCGATGAGGTTCAAAAAGCCGCTGTTGGTAATATAGTGGTTAGCCTGAAAAAAGCCAATCGCCAGCATGGTCTGGTGGTGACTGAAGCGGCCGACGGTCGTCAGAGCCTGTGCGGTTTGTTCTCTATTACACAAATTGCACGCCAATTAGGCGCTCAAGTGCATAACTTTGAATTGGCCAGAACTTTTGCTGAAATCGAAGCCGCTATACCGCACGCTTGATTGCGTTGATAAATCCTGAGGTCATGTTAATGAATTCATTGTCGCAACGAATTGCAGTGCTGGTCTTGCTGGCTGCTGTAGCAGGATGTTCCACCATCAAGGATGCCAAAGATACCGTTGGTGGTTGGGTGAGCGGCGGAAGCAACACGCTCGACACTAGTAAAAAGGTGAACAGCAGCAATACGGGGCCGCTACTCAAGTATGCGGCGACTTTGCGCGTGAGCAATTACGTGGATCAACGCAAAACCAGTAATCCCCGTTATCTCGGTGTGTTAAAGGGGCGCGTTACCGGCATGAGCGGTGATGAAATTCTGATGGATCAGGATGTGGCGGCTATTGCGACCACTTCAATTAAAAAGCGTTTCGATACCGAGGGCTATCAAATTGTCGAGGGCGGTGCACCGGCGGTGTTTGAAGTGTCTGGTGTGATCAAAGAACTGACGCTGAACGTCAAGGAACGCGATGATGTTCTGATCACGATGGAAACGACACTGAAGGAAATCGCAACGGGTAAAGTGGTGTGGTCAGGTTCAGTGACCGAGAAAAACGATCGCTTTGCCGGCGTGTCCGGAAATAATAAAGACGACGTGGTTTCTTATCTGAACAAGGAATTGCGCATCGCCAGCACAAAAACCGTTGAGGCGATCAGTTCTTCCCTGATGGCTGCTCGTCCAGACTTGTTTAATCTGACACCCGGCACCAAACCGGTTGCCGGTGTGACGGTTTTTGTCGCCCCGCAGCTGCCTAAAACAGCGGCGCCCGTGATGATACAAACAACACAACCTATCAGTGATGCGCCTGCCTCGAGTTATCGTCCTCATGCTAGCGAAACGACCGGTCTGTTGCTGGTGAATACCAGTCCTACCCGTGCGCGTGTCTACCTGGATGGCGTGTATTACGGTATGTCACCACTGCGTCTGGAGATGGAGCCTGGCATACATGCGATCAGCGTGAAACTGGTTGGCTACAATATGGTCACCGAGAAGGTGTCAGTGCGCCGTGGCGATAACACCGAGATCGAGTTGAATCTGGAGCACTAAAGTCAGGATGCAGGATTGAGGATTGAGGATTGTAATGTAATAAAAAACCCGCTTCGGCGGGTTTTTTATTGGGGCGATCAGTCTTCTCTAAAAAAGCACCAAGTCGTCGCTAAAGTGTTCTCCAGCCAGTTTCCCTTCGCTGATCAGTTCCTCGTAGAAACAAACCTGGTTTCTTCCGTGCTCCTTCGCGTAATACAAAGCCTGGTCGGCTCGGCCCACAATGGAGGTAGGAACGTCCGCCTTGTCTAGTCGGACGAAACCAATACTGATTGTTACTTTACCCACTTGAGGAAAATGGAAGTTCTCAATTCCGTGACGAAATCTTTCCAGTACTTTCCTTGCGCTGTCCAGCGTAGTGCGTTCCAGAACCACGATGAACTCTTCTCCACCAAAACGGAACAGTTGGTCTCTTTGCCTGAAAATGCGCTTCATCTTGCGTGACAAGAGTATCAGCACTTCGTCCCCGTAAAGATGCCCGAATTGATCATTGATCCTTTTGAAATGGTCGATATCCATCACGGCAAGCCAGTGCGGATGTTGCGGGTTGATGTTGCGTCTGGCTAGATGGGAGTTGGAGTGCGGCTCGATAATCGTGTCTGTAGTACGCTCGTTGGCGATAATCTGATCCATGTGGTTTTCAAAGGTTCGGCGGTTGAGCAGGCCGGTGAGCGTATCTGTCTCACTCTCATCCAGAATGCTCAGGTAGTTGCTGTAGATCATCAGGAAGGGCAGGATCAGGCGTTTGTCCATCTCTGTTCTGGTGTCTGAAATAATTTCGAGTAAACCCGCTATGCCATGTTTGCCAGTGATCGGAAAAACGGAACGCAGGGTGTACTCCGCGATCGTATTAATCTGCTCCGTCCCCAAATCAAATACTGTTTTGAAATCCGGGCGGGTGGACAGGAATACGCTGAGTTCTGATGCCGGGGTCGTATCTTCCGGGTTGCGCTCGCTCTGCGCAACTAATATTGCCTCTTCATCCTGTTCGTTGGGCAGAATCCGGTACATGGTGATGCGTATGCTGTGTATCAACTCCGTCAAGGTGCTGACGAGCGATTGCGCGAGCATCTCCCTGTCTCGTTGCCCCGTGATCGCGGCAATGGATTGTAATACGCTAACGGGCGTATTTTGCTTGGCGACTCGAGCTGGAATTGTTGACATGTGATTCTTTATGTGGGAACGAGACACTAAACGTTCTAATCTTAGCATTGCTATGTGCACAGGATGAAATGAATTTAAACATAAAGATTGTGATCCATTCTGTTCTTCTGAAAGCGACCCGAATTTACCCTATACTAACGGTCTGAGCAGACTATACAGCGACTGTCTTTTTGTATCCGGCTTTGTTTTATCAACATATCCAGGGCGTTGATCGTGAGTAACTTTCCACTCAGTCCCAAGTTAACTCCCGCAATCAGTTTCAGCGTTTCTGCAGCCTGGATCGCACCGATTATCCCGGTTAGCGGAGAAAACACCCCTGTTGTCGCGCATCTTAATGCTTCGGATTCGGCTTCCTCAGGAAAGAGGCAGTTGTAACACGGCATGTCCTCCCGGCGAAAATCAAACACAGAGGCTTGGCCTGAAAAAAGAATGGCGGCGCCAGATACCAGTGGTTTGTGTCGTGCGTGGCAAGCACGGTTGATTGCATAGCGCGTAGCAAAATTGTCTGAGCAATCCAGTATTACATCGGCATCGCTCACCAAGTCGGTCAGCTGTTGTTGCTCGATGCGCGAGGCAATCGCGATGCAGGAGACTTCAGGGTTGATGTCCAGAATAGCTGTGCGCGCAGATTCAACCTTTAACTGACCGAGCGTCGAGGTGCGATGCGCGATCTGACGTTGCAAGTTACTTAAATCCACCTGGTCGTGGTCGCAAAGCGTTAGTTGACCGATGCCGCTTGCGGCCAGATAGAGGGAGGCTGGAGAACCTAAGCCCCCCATTCCTATGATCAACACGCGGGAATTCAGGATTTTGCTCTGACCGTCTATGCCGATTTCATTGAGTAGAATGTGGCGGCCATAACGCTGTAGTTGTTGATCGTTCATGCGTTAAAGGCTGTTATTCAAACTCGCGAAGTTCTGGCGGCTTGCCGGCTTGCGCCGCCTGTAAGTGATGGCCGTTTAGACCAACGAAAACATCTTTTTCATTTTTTTTGGTCACATGGTCGCGTATTTCCATATTGTGCCGCGTCGTGTCTTCACAGTAATAAATGATATTGCGGCCTACGTTGTGTAAGAAACTATGGTCAAGATGAAATCCTTCATGTTCCAGTGCGCGTTCAAGCCCTTCGAGCATGTAATCCATCAGGTTGTATTGGATTTGCAGGGTATGCGCCTTGTGAGTACGTGTAGCCTGGAGCTTAGGCATGCCGCTGAGTATCAGCAGGGCGCGCTCAATCTGGTCAGCAGGATAGGGTGCAAAACAAAGGTCGCGTGTTTTTTCCAGCTCGAAGGGATTAATCATGATGCGCTCCAATAACGGTTGTTATTTGCCTTGTAAAATTTTCATGCCTTTGAGCAAATTCATCGCCTGGTTAAGCTGGTAGTCCTGTTTCGAACCGAACTCGACCGGCGCTGACTTTTCGGTTTCACTCTTGTTCTTTGCTGCCGCTTCGACTTTTGGCGGTGGTTCTGCTTTATCTTCCGGTTGCTTATCGTTGCTCAGATGCTTTTCCAGATCCGATTCGCGCAGACGGAACAGGTTGTCCATGCCCGCTGTGGCTGGGTCGTCAACCAAAATATCCGGTACGATACCCTTGGCCTGTATCGAGCGCCCGCCGGGCGTGTAGTAACGGGCTGTGGTCAGCTTGATCGCGGTGTTGTTTCCCAAAGGGAGTACCGTTTGAACTGATCCCTTGCCGAAGGTTTGGGTGCCCATAATGACGCCGCGTTTGTGATCTTGCAACGCTCCGGCGACGATTTCCGATGCGGAGGCCGATCCACCATTCACAAGCACAACTAAAGGCACGCTCTTGATCGAAGCCGGGACCTTTTTAAGGTAGTCGTTTTTACTGTTTCCGCGCAGATAAAATTCAGGCGTTGCGGTCAGTCTCATCTTGGCGTCTTCGGTGCGGCCTTCGGTGTAAACCACTAAGGCGTCCTTCGCTAGAAATGCGGCGGAAACCGCAACAGCACCATCGAGCAAACCGCCAGGATCATTGCGCAAGTCGAGCACTATGCCACTTAAGGCACCTTTATTGTCCTGAACCATTTTTTCCAGCGCAGTGGCCAGATTTTCGCCGGTATGCTCCTGGAACTGAGTGATGCGGACAAAGCCGTAGCCGGGTTCTATTAATTTCGCTTTAACGCTCTGCACTTTAATGACCGCTCTCATTACAGTGAAGGTGAGCGGTTTAGGGATGTCTTTGCGCAGGATGGTCAGCGTGATCTTGCTGCCCGGTTTGCCGCGCATACGTTTAACGGCATCGTTGAGCGACATGCCTTTCACCAGTGAATCGTCCAGTTTGATAATCAGATCGCCGCTTTTCACGCCGGCTTGATAGGCGGGCGTATCTTCGATCGGTGAGATGACTTTAACCAGGCCTTCTTCTATGCCGACTTCGATGCCCAGTCCGCCAAACTCGCCTTGTGTGCCGACCTGAAGATCTTTAAATGCGTCCGCATCCAGATAGGCTGAGTGCGGGTCAAGTCCGTTGAGCATGCCGTTGATGGCTTCTGTGAACAGTTTTTTGTCAGAAACCGGCTCGACGTAGCTACTCTTGATGTGGCCGAAAACTTCAGTGAAAGCGCGAAGTTCTTCTATGGGTAAAGGCGTAATGGGGGTATCTTTTTCTGCCATAGCTGCGAAATGCAGGCTGAGTGTAACTCCCGCTACCAATCCTAAACCGACTAAACCAATTTTTTCCAGACGACGCATAAATACCTCAGTTATTTTTTAGCTAGCCACTGTAGTGGGTCTAGTGGTTTGCTTTCGTGTCGAAGTTCAAAGTATAAACCTGAATCCGCATTTCCGCCGCTGTTGCCCACCGTGGCGATAGTGTCTCCGCCGCGCAGCTCGTCGCCCACTTGTTTGTAGAGTGTTTCATTGTTGCCATATAAGCTCATGTAGGCGTTGCCGTGATCGACGATCAACAGGTTGCCGAATCCTCGCAGCCAGTCTGCAAAGACGACGCGTCCGGCGGCGATCGCCTTGACCGCTTGCCCGCTGGAAGACCGGATGAACAAACCCTTCCATACGACGGTGCTATCGGGGCGTGTGGCACCGAACTGGTTGCTGATATCGCCCTTGACTGGCAAAGTTAATTTCCCCCTGAGTTGCTCAAAAGGTTTTCCGTCAAAGCTATTGTCAGGTATGTTGTTGTTTCTGAATAATGTTTTGTGTTTTGGTTGCGCTAACATCTCGGTAATTTTAGTCACCAGTTTAGCAAGCCGGTTTTCGTTGTGTTGCAAATTGGTGTATTCACGTCTTTGCTGACTCAGTTGTTTGGAGACTTGGCCGAGTACTTGCTGACGTTCACGCTGATCTTCTAACAGCTTTTTCTTTTCAACTGTCTGTTCTGCTCGCATGCTGTCCAACGCACTACTTTGTTTTTGTACTTCCAGACTGACTGTGTTGAGTGAATTCAGGCTGTTGCGCAGGTTGGCCAGCCATGCTGCACGGTTGCGCGCAATATAGCGGTAATACTGGAGATCGCGAGCAACTTGATTAGGGTTGTGGTTATCCAGCATCAGTTTTAAATATTCCTGTTTTCCCCCCAGATATTGCTGGTAAAGCAACTTGCCCAACAAGGTTTGTTCCTTGGAGACGTTCTGGTTTAAGTCTTGTTGCTGAGCTTGTAGGGCATTGAGCTTGAGATCGGCTTCCCTTTGCTGTGTTGCAAGTTCGGCAATTTTTCGGTTGCTGTTGCTAATCGCCATTTCAGAGGCGCGCAGCGCATCAGCGGCCTCGGATTTGGATTCACTGGTTTTGGCGATTTCACTCTGCATCTCAGCGATACGCAGTCGCAGGTTTTCCAGTTCTTCCTGCTGGTTGGACGAAGCTTGCCCTGCCAGCATCAGGGCGAACAGAGCAAAGGCGAGCTGTTTACCGAATATGCTCACTGGATATTGATGAGACTATGACCAGTCATTTCCGCGGGTTGTGGCAGTCCCATCATGCAGAGCAGACTGGGTGCAATGTCGCGTAGCGAACCGTTATCCGTCAATTTTGCTTTGCGGCCGATATACAGGAAGGGCACGGGGTTGAGCGTATGTGCGGTGTGCGCCTGATGAGTCTGGTGATCCATCATCTGTTCGGCATTGCCGTGGTCCGCTGTGATGATTACTTCGCCACCGATAGACTGCATGGTTTTGACTACGCGACCAATGCAAATATCAAGTGTCTCTATGGCTCGGATTGCGGCATTCATGTCGCCGCTGTGACCGACCATGTCGCAGTTTGCGTAATTGCAGACCATCAAGGGGTATTGCCTGGATAAAATCGCCTCTTCCAGTTTTTCGGTGACGGTGAACGCGCTCATTTCCGGTTGTAAATCATATGTTGCTACCTTGGGAGACGGGACCAGAATGCGCTCCTCGCCGGGATAAGGTTGCTCTTTGCCGCCGCTAAAGAAATAAGTGACGTGAGCGTATTTCTCTGTTTCTGCGATGCGCAGTTGTTTTAAGTCTAGTCCTGCAACATATTCGCCCAGATCGTTGTGGATGGCGTCGGCGGTATAAGCGCAGGGTAGGGTAAACTCGGCGCCGTAGTTGCTGAGTGTGACAAAGTTGCTGAATTTCGGCAGATACGCTCTTTCGAAGCCGTTGAATGCTGGATCTGTCAAGGCTCGGGTAATTTCGCGGGCTCGATCCGCGCGGAAATTCATGAATACGACAGCATCGCCATCTTGCATGGTGACGGGCGCGCTGCCGGCGGCGTGGATACTGGTCGGTTTAACAAACTCGTCCGATTCATCACGGGTATAGGCCGCCGCTAATGCACTGAGTGTGTCGGGTGCGGTGTATTCGGCGACCCCTTGTGTTAGCAAATTGTAGGCAGGTTGGACACGCTCCCAACGATTATCCCTGTCCATGACGTAAAAACGACCGGTCACCGTGGCAATTTGTCCCACACCCAGCGTGTCGCACTTGTCTTGCAGCGCGATCAGCGATTCTTTGGCGCTTTTAGGCGGGGTGTCGCGGCCATCGAGAAAGGCGTGCAGAAACACTTTTTTCAGACCGTTCTTTGCCGCCATTTCCAGCATCGCAAAAATATGACTCTCATGGCTGTGTACGCCGCCGGCGGACAGCAGTCCCATGATGTGCAGTGCGCTGTTATTCTGCTTTGCGGTGTTTATCGCCTGTTTGAGTGCTGGATTGCTGAAGAACGTGCCGTCTTCAATGGCGACATCGACACGACTCAAATCCTGATACACCACGCGTCCTGCACCGATGTTAAGGTGACCGACTTCAGAGTTGCCCATTTGCCCTGTTGGTAGGCCGACAAATTTTTCTGAAGCATGGATCAGCGTGTGTGGGTGATCGCGCCAAAGGGCGTCCCAATTGGGTTTGTGCGCTGCAGCGACGGCATTAGAATCGGTTTCTTCGCGGTAGCCGAAGCCGTCCAGGATAAGCAACAAGACAGGAGTGACATTCATTGAGGTAATATATCGCTAATTGTAAATTTTTTGATAGCGCATTTTAACCGAATTGGCTTTGCTGAGGACGTGATTAAGGAGGATGTATGGAAAACAAATTGATCGACAGGGATGAGGATATTCAGCAGGCGTCACAAGCCATTAAGGCGATTGCGCATCCGTTGCGCCTGAAAATTCTCTGTGTGTTGGGCGAACAGGAGATCAGCGTGCAGGATATTGTGGAGCAAGTCGGTACCTCGCAGAGCAATATTTCCCAGCATTTGGCAATTTTGCGCGATAAAGGCGTGTTGTCTACGCGCAAGGATGCCAATCGTGTTTTTTATCGTATCGGCGATCTACGCACGCTCAAATTGGTGAGTCTGATGCGGGATGTGTTTTGCTCGGCTTAGATTAGTGTATTTTTACTATTATATTAGAACATGCTAATATAATAACAGTTGCGATTTTATTGATGAGGTTGATGCTGTGAAAAGACTGGGTATGGTTGGGTTGCTGATGATAGGGGTGCAGGCTGTGGCTGGGCCGTTGGCTGTCGCGCCGGTGGAGTTTCGCGATGTGCCGCAAACCTATAGTGTTGAAGGTTTGGTTGAAGCCACACGTCAATCTACTGTTTCCGCTCAAATTTCCGGGCGTGTTAAAGAGGTGAGTTTCGATGTGGGTGACCGGGTTAATAAAGGCCAGGTTATTTTGCGCATCGATGAACGGGAAGCGGTTCAGGCCTTGGCGGGCAGCCAGGCGCAGGTGATGCAGGCGCAAGCGAATGTGCAGAATGCTAAAGCGACACTGGATCGTTCGCAGCAGTTGTTCGCACAAAAATTTATCAGTCAGGCGGCGCTCGATAAGGCGCAGGTGGATTATCAGGTCGCCACCGCGCAGGCGGCCGCCAGTGTCGCCGGGGCAGGACAGGCAAGTTTGGCTCACGGCTATACATCGGTAGTGGCCCCTTTTTCCGGTGTCGTGTCCGCACGTCTGGTTGAGTTAGGTGAGATGGTGGCACCGGGCAAGCCGTTGATGACGGGATTTGATCCGGTAGACATGAGAGTCGTGGTCAGTGTGCCTCAATATAAGCTGGGCGAGATAGGTGCAAAGCCTGAAGTGAGTGTGGAAGTGCCGTCGCTGGATCGCTGGATTAAGTCCGCTTCAACGCGCGTACAGCCGATTGCGGATGCCCGTACACACAGCACGCAGGTGCGTGTCTACCTGCCGGCCAACGAAACCGGTCTTTATCCTGGCATGTTCGTCCGTGCGCACTTCGTGGTAGGAAGAACTAAAAAGTTAGTGATTCCAAAAAGTGCCGTTTTGCGCCGCAGTGAAGTCGTCGCAGCTTATGTAGTCAATGATCAAGGTGGCGTTATATTACGCCAGATTCGCGTCGGTGAAGCCGAAACAGACGGCATGGTTGAAGTGCTGTCCGGCTTGCGAGCCGGAGAAAAAGTGGCGATGGATCCGGTCAAGGCAGGAATGAAGTAAAAATTGCTGGTAGCTGGTAGCTGGTAGCTATTAGCAAGAAGTGGATTGTTAATTAGGGGTTTCAAGGATGGGTATTTCAGGTCGTATCGCCAAACATTTTCTGCATTCACAGATGACTCCGTTGTTGGCACTGGTGGCCGTGCTGCTGGGGTTGTTTGCGATCGCGGTCACGCCGCGCGAGGAAGAGCCGCAGATCAACGTGACGATGGCGAATGTGTTGATCGCCTATCCTGGCGCGTCAGCCAAGGATGTGGCGCAGACCGTGGCGACCCCTGCAGAACAGGTGTTGTCACAAATCGCCGGTGTCGATCACGTGTATTCGGTGTCACAGCCGGGTATGGCTGTGGTGACGGTTCAGTTTAAGGTCGGCGAGCAACACGTCCCGTCTCTGGTCAAACTGTACGATGTGGTGAACTCTAATTCCGACTGGTTGCCGCCCACGCTGGGTGTCGCCCGTCCGATCATTAAGGCCAAAGGCATTGACGATGTGCCGATTGTTGCGTTTACGTTGTGGCGCGATCAGGTTGCCGGCGGTGGAATTGAGTTGTCACAAGTGGCGCATGCCATTGAAGCTGAGCTCAAACGCGTACCCGGGACGCGTGAAGTTTCGACCTTGGGTGGAACGCAGCGCATGGTACGTGTATTGCTCAATCCGGAGAATCTGAATGCCTTCGGTTTGTCCGTGCAGGATGTCAGAGCGGCTTTGCAATCTGCCAATGTCTCGCAAAATGCGGGAAATCTGGTGCAGAACAATCGTGAAGTACTGGTGCAGACAGGTAGTTTTTTAAGCAATGCGGATGAAGTTCGACAACTGGTGGTCGGTGTTTCAGAGGGTAAACCGGTATTCTTGCGTGATATCGCCGAGGTGCAGGATGGTGCGGATCAACCGGGTAGCTATGTCTGGATGGGCACAGGTCCTGCGGCTGAAGACAAGCAAATCAAGGCGCATGGTGAATTCACTGCGGTAACGGTCGCGATTACCAAGAAGCCGGGTGCGAACGCGGTGGAAGTGGCCGATCAGTTGCTCCGTCGTGTGGATGAACTCAAAGGGCGCGTGATTCCAGATGACGTGCAGGTGAGTACGACGCGCAATTACGGTGAGACGGCCAATGATAAAGCCATGAAACTCATCAAGAAGTTGCTGTTCGCAACGAGTGCCGTGGTGGCGCTGGTGTGGCTGGCGATGGGGCGGCGCGAAGCGATGGTGGTGGGTGTGGCGGTGTTATTGACGCTGGCCGCGACCTTGTTCGCTTCCTGGGCCTGGGGTTTTACGCTCAATCGCGTATCGCTGTTCGCGCTGATCTTCTCGATCGGCATTCTGGTGGATGACGCGATCGTGGTGGTGGAAAATATTCACCGCCGCCGTGTCTTGACGCCGAATCTACCCTTGGCGGAAATTATCCCCGATGCGGTCGATGAAGTGGGTAGCCCGACCATACTCGCGACCTTTACCGTGATCGCGGCGCTGTTGCCGATGGCTTTTGTCAGCGGGCTAATGGGCCCCTATATGAGTCCGATCCCGATCAATGCCAGCATGGGTATGTTAATTTCGCTGGCGGTCGCATTTGTCATTACGCCTTGGCTGGTATTGAAATTTTCAGGGACACAGCACCACGCGGAAGTGGAGGAGAACGAATCCGGAATTAGTCGTTTCTTCCGTGCGCGTCTGAGCCCGTTTTTAAAGGGGGCAAACGGTAAAGCTGCTAGGCGCAAACTTTGGCTGGTGATACTGGTGGGTTTGGTGCTCGCGGTCTCGCTGGGTGTGGTGAAACTGGTGATACTGAAAATGCTGCCATTCGACAATAAATCCGAATTTCAGGTGGTGGTCGATATGCCAACCGGCACTGCGCTGGAGCAAACTACGGCGGTGATGCATGAAATTGGTGGCTATATGGCGACAGTGCCTGAAGTGACCGATTACGAGGTGTATGCCGGTACGGCGTCTCCGATCAACTTCAACGGCCTGGTGCGCCAATATTATCTGCGCAGTGGCGCCGAGCAGGGTGATGTACAGGTCAATTTGCGCGACAAGCATCACCGCAGCCGCAGCAGTCACGAGATTGCCACCGCAGTGCTAGAACCGATACAGAAGATCGCCAAAAACTGGGGCGCCAAGGTCAAGATCGTCGAAGTTCCACCCGGTCCTCCTGTGATGTCGCCAATCGTCGCAGAAATCTACGGGCCTGACTATGAAGGAGCGCGTAAAGTGGCCGGCAAAGTGCGTGAACAGTTCGGTAAGACCGAAGGCATCGTGGCGATTGATGACACAGTCACGGAAGCTGCGCCCAAGATGTTGCTGCGCGTGTTGCAAAGCAAGGCCGCCCTGTTGGGTGTCGCCCCGGGCGATATCGTCGATGTGATCAGCGTGGCCTTGTCGGGTCAGGATGTTGCGTCCTTGCACGATATCAGCGCCAAGTATGCGCCGCCGCTGCGCATTGGCTTGCCGTCCGATCATCGCAGCAATATCGACGAAGTGATGAAGCTCAAAGTGCGTGCGCGTGATGGCGTATTGGTGCCGTTGTCCGAAGTCGTGCAGGTGGTTCCGGTTTCCCGTGATTATCCTATCTATCACAAGGATATGCTGCCGGTGGTGTATGTGTTCGGTGATATGGCGGGTAAGCTGGACAGCCCGTTATATGGCATGTTCGACATCAACGGTAAGACCGGCAATGCCAAGCTCGAACAGGGTGGCCAGCTTGAGAGCTATTTCTTCAAGACGCCAAGCGATCCTTATACCGGCTATTCCCTGAAGTGGGACGGCGAGTGGCAAGTCACGTTTGAGACTTTTCGCGACATGGGTATCGCCTATGGTGTCGGGCTGATTCTGATTTACCTGCTGGTGGTGGCGCAGTTTAAATCCTATCTGGTTCCCTTGATCATCATGGCGCCGATTCCGCTGACCATTATCGGGGTGATGCCGGGCCATGCCTTGCTGGGTTCTCAATATACGGCGACATCGATGATAGGGATGATTGCGCTGGCGGGGATTATCGTGCGAAACTCAATTCTGCTGGTCGATTTCATCAATCTGCAATTGGCTGAAGGAATCAAGTTGGAAGAGGCGGTGATTACCGCTGCCAGTGCTCGTGCTAAACCGATTGTCCTGACGGGATTGGCGGCGATGCTGGGCGCATTCTTTATTCTGGATGATCCTATCTTCAACGGTCTGGCCATCTCGCTGATCTTCGGTATTCTGGTGTCCACTGTGTTGACGCTGGTGGTGATTCCTGTGCTGTATTACGCTACATTGTATAAAAAACATCAATAATCAAAGGGTTGTATTTATGAATGCTGAACGCATAGTGCACATTGTTGCCGGTAGTTTTATCCTGTTGTCGCTGGCGCTGGGTGTGGATGTCAGCCCGGTCTTTGTCAGTCAGAAGTTTTTGTTGTTAACCGCCTTTGTCGGCTTGAATTTATTTCAAAGCGGCTTCACGCAGTTCTGTCCCTTGAATAGTATTCTTGCAAAGCTGGGTGTGAAAAGCGGTTCTTGCTAAGCGTTAAAACTGCATTCGTGCCCTCTCTTCATCTCTCTCCCGGAGGGCGAGAGTGATAAGGGATCGCTACGCGATGCCCTCATTATCTCACCTCAGTCTGACTCTGGTCGGATTGATGTGGGTTTTTCCGTTTCTGCACTATCGTCATCAATATCCGCTGACCACCTTTGATCAGGAATGGTGGAGTGCCTTTCTCGGCGTTCTGGCTCTGCCGTTGTTGGTCGCTCGCAGCAATTGGTTAACCCCGCAAATCCCACGCATCGTTCAATTGCCTGCCGCCCTCATTCTCCTGGTGTTGCTGCAAGCTTCGCTGGGCATGATGGCTTATTTCGATCAGACTTTGCTGTATCTGTTGTATTTGCTATTCGCCCTGTTGCTGATGATGCTGGGTGCGAGGTTAAGGGAATGCATCGGTCTGGACGGGTTAGCCGTCGTGCTGGCGATATTCTTGCTAACGGGCGCCGAGCTGAGCGCGCTGATCGGCGTCTCGCAACATTATCGCTGGCAGACGCCCTTCGATGCAGTGGTGGTGAGGAAGGTCTCCGCAGGCGTTTACGGCAATCTGGCGCAGCCCAATCATTTCGCCAATTACATCGCGCTAGGGCTGGTGTCCTTGGGGTTGCTGTTTGCGCAGCGGAAATTGCCGGTGGCCTATGTCGTGCTGCTTTCTCTGCCTTTGTTATTCGTGATGACGCTGAGCGGTTCGCGCAGCAGCTGGTTCTATCTGGGGATGCTGTGTGTCTTGTCGGCTTGGAGTGTCTGGAAAAACCGTCAACTGCGCCCCTTGCTGTATTACAGTTTGCTGTTGCTGGCAGGATTTGGTTTGATGCATGGGGTGGTGCAACTGTCCTTTATGAAGGGAACCGGCAGCGGTTACGACATCATGCAGCGTATGTTCGCCGATACAGCGTCCGGCGGAATTCGCGTATATTTGTGGCATGAAGCGTGGTTGATGTTTCTACAGTCACCTTGGTTGGGGGCCGGTTTTGGTCAGTTTGCCTGGCAACATTTTCAATTGGGCCCCGTGTTGCGCCAGACGCATATTTCAGGTCTGTACAATAATGCGCATAACCTGATTTTTCAATTGGCAGCGGAAGCGGGGATAGCAGGAGTGTCGGTCTTTTTTGCAGGATTGGCTGCATGGCTGTATGGTTTGCGGCGCGTGGCGTTGAGTAGTGCGCACTGGTGGGGTTATGCGGCGCTGGGTGTGCTGGGGATACACAGCATGCTCGAATATCCCTTGTGGTATGCCTACTTTCTGGCAGTTGCGTCCCTCTTGCTGGGACTGTTCGATGAGACGCGCTACCGGCTGGAATTGAAAATAGCGGGGCGGATTTCGGTTGCAATCATGATTTTGCTGGGATTTTTCTCGTTGCTGCAATTGAAGTCGGGCTATGCACAGTTAAAAGAGACGCTCACGCCAGCCAGCGGTGTTCAGACTCCGCAACGCGTACGTGACGGACTGGTTGCGGTACATGGCAGTTCCTTGTTGTCGCCCTATGCAGAGTTGTTTATGAGTAACTATGCGGAGGTGAGTGGGGATAATCTCAAGGCTAAGCTGGCACTCAATTCTCAGGTTATCCGCTATGTACCTATAGCCCCCGTAGCCTATCGTCAGGCGTTTTTGCTGGCGCAGGACGGGCGGGTTGCGGAGGCGCGGCAGATATTGCGGGCAGCGATCTGGTCCTATCCTGGTAATGCGGACGCTAAGTCGCAGTTGATCCGATACGCTGAGAAAGATCCCGCACATTTTGCGGCTCTGCTAGAATTCGCCCTCCAGACAGAACAGGAGTATGCCCGTGCAGTTCATAACCAGTAATTTTTTCCCAATTTCGCTCGCCCTGATGAGCGGTGCGATGTTGTTATGGAATATTTTGGGCAATCGCGTTCGCGGTATTACGGATGTTGATACCAGCGGTGCCGTGCAGTTGATCAATCACAAAAATGCGTTTGTGCTGGATGTGCGTCAGCCGGATGAGTTCAAGACAGGTCATTTGTTGAATGCGCATTTGATTCCATTGGGTAAGCTCAAGGAGCGTATCGGTGAGTTGACCAAATATCAGGACAAACCGATTGTGGTGGTTTGCCGTAGCGGCAATCGTTCCGGCATGGCGTGTGCTACGCTCGCCAAGCAGGGATTTACTCAGACTTATAATTTATCAGGTGGCATGATGGCGTGGCAAAAGGCCAGCCTGCCGGTACAAAAATAATGGCGACTATCATCATGTACAGCACCGAAGTGTGTCCTTATTGCATCAGGGCTGAGCAGCTCTTGAAGCGTCGCGGCGTCACTGAGATTGAAAAAATCCGCATCGATTTGCAACCTGAGTTGCGCATCGCGATGGTGGAGAAAACAGGTCGGCGTACGGTGCCGCAAATTTTTATCGATGGACTACATGTCGGCGGTTACGATGATCTAGCTGCATTGGATCAGGCTGGCGAACTCAATGCATTATTGGCTAAATAATCAAAGGACGAAACATGACTGAAGTTGCTCAGGAAAACACTGCTGGAATGTTCAATATGGACAAGATCTACACCAAGGATCTGTCTCTGGAAATCCCTCACGCGCCACAGATCTTTCTGGAACGTGAAAATCCACAAATCGAAGTGCAGTTGCACACCGCTGCGACACAGGTGGATGAGGGTGTTTTTGAAGTGAGCGTGACCGCTACCGTGACCGCTAAACTGGCAGAAAAGGTGATGTTCCTGATCGAAGCCAAGCAAGCCGGTATCTTCACCGTGCGCAATTTGTCTGACGCCGAAATGGAACCGCTGCTGGCCGTGATGTGCCCTAACATCCTGTTCCCGTACTTGCGTGAAGTGGTCTCCGATGTATCCGTTCGTGCCGGCTTTGCGCCGGTTATGTTGAACCCGATCAATTTCGAAGCGCTGTATTTGAAACAGAAGCAACAGCAGGTTGAAGCGGCTTCAACGACCACACATTGATGAAATCGCTTGCCATCCTAACGGGCATGGCGATGAAACCTGCCATGCACGTTCCGTCATCCCCGCTCCCCCTCTCCCAAAGGGCGAGGGGTACGGTTCGTGGCTGCGCGAGTTTCTTGTTAATGGCCTTGTCCCTGTGCGGCACCGTGCAGGCGGTAGAGCACGTGTCGGTGGGAGATGGTACGGCGATACTCTATGACGCGCCCTCGCTCAAGGCTAAAAAGTTGTTTGTCGTCAATCGCTATATGCCCTTTGAGCAGGTGGTGTCGCTGGATAACTGGGTTAAGGTGCGCGATCATTCCGGCGGCTTGTACTGGCTGGAAAAGCGTGTGCTGACCAACAAGAAATATGTCTTCGCTTTGAATCCGATGGTTGATGTGCGTAAAGATCCGGATGAGGGCGCTGCGCGCCTGATTCAGGTGCGTGCTCAGGTTGCGCTGGAGTTGCTGGAAAACACCGGAACAGGCTGGATTAAAGTTCGCCACAAAGACGGTGAGACGGGCTATGTGCGCAGCGTCGAAGTGTGGGGCGAGTAAATGCAGGATCCAGGATCGAGTGTTTAGCTGGTAGATTTTGTTTTGTCTCAATCCTCAATCCTCAATCCTATATCTTATTGATTATTAAATGAATATTACTGTTATTGGCGCGGGTGCATGGGGAACGGCCTTAGCGATCAGTTTTGCCGCGCGGCATTCTGTGACTTTGTGGGCCAGAGATATCGATCAGGTCAATCAGATGTCTGCCAACAGGCGCAATCTTCGCTACCTGCCCGATGCCGCCTTCCCTGAAAATCTACACCTGAGTGCCGATTTTTTGGTGTCGATCGCTGATGCTGAGCTTGTCATTCTCGCCGTGCCGACAGCCGCGTTGCGCGCAACGCTGCAACACTTTGTTCAGGTTGCACCTGCCGGTTGCGGTGTGGTGTGGCTGTGCAAGGGATTTGAAGCCGGAACATCATTGCTTCCCCATCAGGTTGCGGCTGAAGTTTTGCCGCTTGGCATTCCTTGCGGTGTACTCTCCGGGCCTAGTTTTGCCCTTGAAGTCGCAAAAAGTTTGCCGACCGCTGTGGTACTCGCTTCTCGTGACGAGGCTTTTGCACAGCGCACCGCGCAAGCCCTTCATCATTCCCGGTTACGCGTCTACGCCAGTTGTGATGTGATCGGCGTGGAAGTAGGTGGCGCAGTCAAGAATGTGATGGCCATCGCCGCCGGTGTCTGTGACGGACTGGGTTTGGGCAACAACGCCCGTGCCGCATTGATCACGCGCGGCCTGGCTGAGATCACACGGTTGGGTCTGAAGTTGGGCGGTTGTCAGGAGACGCTGGGTGGCTTGTCGGGCGCAGGAGATTTGATCCTCACCTGTACCGGCGACCTGTCGCGAAACCGTCGGGTAGGATTGTTGCTGGCACAGCAGCAGAGCTTGGAGCAAATTTTGCAGCAACTGGGCCATGTCGCCGAAGGTGTTTATGCCGCGCGCGAGGTACATCAACTGGCCGAGCGCCTAGGGGTGGATATGCCCATCTGCGAAGCTGTGCATCGTGCACTCTACGATCACGTCCCCCTGCTTGACGTGGTCAATGACTTGCTCAGCCGTACGGCGAGTCAGGAATTCGGCTTGTAATTCCTCTCTCTCTTTGTTGCACGGTTGCTGGTGTTTCGGGAAGCTGTTCACCGAGCAGGGCTTGAGCTTCAAATATTTAGAGCCAATCGAAAAATTTACGCTATTTTTATATTCGGCGTGAAATAATTTCTACCGTGGCGTATCTATTGGGGGAATGAACATCATGCAACAGGCTCCGGCCATTGGATCATCCCGTTGGGCTCAACATCTGCTGGCAATTCTGTTTTGCGTCTTTACGGCGATAATCACTCAGCCCCTACGCGAGTTGGTCGATCAGGCAAATATTGTCATGCTTTTTTTGCTGACGGTCGCCCTCGTGGCCGCATGGCTGGGGCGAAAACCTGCGATCACCGCCTCGCTGGTCAGTATCGCGCTGTTCGACTTTTTCTTTGTCTCCCCGCGATTTTCCTTTGCCGTCAATGATGCGCAATATCTGATTACCTTTGCCGTGATGCTGATGGTCGCCTTGATCATCGGGCATTTGACCAACGGGCTGCGTCAAAGCGCGATCGATGCAGGTGAGCGGGAGCAGCAGACGCGCGCGCTGTATGCACTGGCACAACAGTTGGCGGGGGCGGTGACGGCAGAACAAAGCACAGCTTACGTGCAGCAGTTTGTAAGTGGTCACCCGCAGTTAGGTTTTAGAGTGCTGGTGCCAACGTCGGATGAACAACTGGTTTTAACAGGGAATACTCAGCATGCGATCAGCTTAACGGAAATGATGGTGGCCAAATCGGTGTTTACTTCCGGTAATGCAATTGAAATCAGCGATGAGTCACCCGCGACCCTGGTGTTGCCCCTGCTAGGTGCGACACGTTCGCGCGGAGTGCTGTTGGTCGACGGTCAAATCGCCACACTGCGCGGGCAGCGCGCCCTGATGGAGGCGGTCGCATCGCTACTGGCCACCGCGCTTGACCGCTTGCATTTCGTCGAAGTTGCTCAGCAAAACAGGATGCAGATGTTGAGCGAACGCTTGCGCAGCTCGATACTGGCAGCTCTCTCCCACGATGTACGCACGCCACTGACGGTGCTCTATGGCTTAGCGGATACGCTGACCTTGCCGCAGCAGCAATTGCCTGAAGCGGCAAGACAGACGGCCTGCTCAATCCGGGATCAGGCGATGCGGTTGAATAATATGGTCAATAATTTGCTCGACATGGCGCGACTGCACGCGGGGCAGGTGCAGTTACACAAGGAATGGCAACCCATTGAAGAGGTAATTGGTACCAGCATCCGCTTGTCAGGAGCGGATTCTCAGGGGCATGCGGTCAAGGTTTATCTGGCGGACAATCTGCCGTTGATCGAATTCGATGCAGTATTGCTCGAACGCGTATTTTGCAACCTGATCGAAAATGCCGCCAAATACTCCCCGCCAGATAGCGATATAGCTCTGTCAGTGACCACTGAAGGTCAGGAGGCGGTAGTTGAGGTGAGCAACGCAGGCGCAGGTTTTGCTGCGAATAAATTAAAACTGGTTTTTGAGCCTTTCGAGCGCGGCAATGCGGAGGGTACGGTGGGCGGTGTCGGTATGGGTTTGGCTATTTGCCGTGCAGTCATTGAAGCGCACTGCGGACAAATTTCAGCGAGCAACCTAGCGGGTGCCCGTGTACGGTTTACCCTGCCGCTGGGTGTGCCACCCGTCGTCGAACCGGAACAGGAGGATATGTCATGAATACGGCTGAATTTTCCGTTCTACTGGTTGAAGATGAAAAAGAGATACGTCGCTTTGTGCGTCAGGCGCTCGAGGGTGACGGATGCCGGGTGCGTGAAGCCGGCACTATGGCTCAGGGGCTAAGTGATGCGACTAACGACAAACCCGATTTGATCATCCTGGATCTGGGGCTGCCGGACGGTGATGGGGTGGTTTTCGTGCAGCGCTTGCGCAGTTGGTCCAATATTCCGGTTTTGGTGCTGTCAGCCAGAACGGCCGAGCAGAGCAAGATCGCCGTGCTGGATGCGGGGGCGGATGATTATCTGACCAAGCCTTTTTCGGTGGGGGAATTGTTAGCCCGTGTGCGCGCCTCGTTGCGCCGCAGCAGGTCTGGTCATATGCTCGAATCCCCTGTGGTTCAATTCGGCAATATCGAAGTCGATTTGTCACGACATCTGGTCAGTAAGGACGGCCTGCCCGTTAAATTGACGGCAATAGAGTTAAAATTGCTGTCTGTGCTGCTCGCCAATGCGGGTCGAGTGATGACGCACCGGCACTTGTTGCGCGACGTGTGGGGCGCATCGCATATCGAGAGCACCCATTATTTGCGCATTTATGTCGCCCATCTGAGACAAAAGCTAGAAGAAGATGCGACGCAACCCGTACATTTTCAGACTGAAATCGGTATCGGTTACCGCTTCCAATACTGATTTGCAGACAAATTTCAGGAGAACATCATGCATAAAGAACCCGGCAGTGCGGGTAAGTCCAGTCTCTCAACTTTAGCGATCGGCGCCATTGGCGTGGTGTTTGGCGACATCGGCACCAGCCCGTTATATGCACTGCAAACCACTTTCTCCGGTTCGCATCCGTTACCTGTCGTGGCAGCGAACGTACTGGGCGTGCTGTCGGTGATGTTCTGGACCATCATGTTGCTGGTCTCGCTCAAATACGTGGTGATCATCATGCGCGCGGATAATCACGGCGAAGGCGGATCGCTAGCCCTGTTGGCGCTGGTGATTGAACTGACCAAGCCCTACCCTAAGACCAAATGGGTGCTCACGGCGCTAGGATTGTTTGCCGGTGCCCTTTTTTACGGGGACGGCATGATCACCCCTGCTATTTCGGTGTTATCCGCCGTTGAAGGGCTGGATTTGGTCTCGCATGAATTCAAAACCTACATTTTGCCAATTACCCTGATCGTTCTGACCGGCTTATTCTTCATCCAAAAACGCGGAACCAGTGTCGTCGGGATGGCTTTCGGTCCCATTATGGTGTTCTGGTTTCTGTGTCTGGCCGCGTTCGGCGTTAGTTCCATTGCCGAGAATCCGCAGGTGCTGTGGGCATTGAACCCCGTCTATGCCTACCGTTTTTTAAGTGCGGATCCCTGGGTGGCGTTTTTGGCATTGGGTGGTGTCGTGCTGGCGATCACCGGGGGCGAAGCCTTGTATGCCGACATGGGACATTTCGGTAAATACCCGATACGTCTGGCGTGGTTTTACTTTGTGTTGCCAGCCCTGGTGCTAAACTATTTCGGGCAAGGCGCGCTGCTGCTGCACAATCCACAAGCGATTGAAAATCCGTTTTATCTGTTAGCGCCAGCCTGGGCTCTGGTGCCACTGGTGTTGCTGGCCACGGCAGCCACGGTGATCGCCTCGCAGGCCGTGATTTCCGGCGCTTTTTCCATTGCCAGTCAATCGGTTCAGATGGGCTATTTGCCGCGTATGGAAGTTCGTCAGACCTCGGACAAGGCGCAAGGACAAATCTATGTGCCGTTCACCAATTGGTCGCTCTATCTGGCCGTGGTGTTTCTGGTTTTTACCTTCCAGAGTTCGAGTAATCTGGCTGCCGCGTACGGTATCGCTGTCACGGGTACGATGACAATCACTACCATCTTGATCGCCTTCGTGATGGTGTTGTACTGGCGCTGGTCGTGGGCACTGGTCGTCCCCCTGATTTCGATGCTTTTTGTGATCGATGTGACCTATTTTGCTGCCAATGCGATGAAATTTGCGCAGGGCGGCTGGTTTCCTGTCGGTATTGCAGTTGTCTCGTTTACCGTGCTCACTACCTGGAAGCGCGGCAGACAACTACTTTTTGAGCGGATCGCTAATCTGGAAGTGCCGCTGCAGGCGGTGATAGACGGCATGGATAGCGTGCCCAGAGTGGTGGGGACAGCAGTGTTTTTGACCCCCGTAAGCTCGGGCGCACCGACTGCGCTGTTGCATAATATCAAGCACAACCACGTGTTGCACGAACGCAATGTATTTATGAGTGTGATCGTTGAAGATAAACCCTATGTCACCAAAGGCAACCGCTTGCTCATCGACGATCTCGGGAAAAATTATTTCCGTATCCGGGTGTTTTACGGCTTTATGGAAAAACCGGATTTGCCTGCCGCACTGGATTTGTGCACATCGTTGGGGGTGACTTTTGACATGATGGACACTTCGTTCTTCATCTCGCGCGCACTGATCGTTTCGAGTCCAGCGCCCGGCATGATGAAGTGGCGCGAACGTTTGTTTGTCTCGCTGTCGAAAAATGCGATGAATGCGGCCGACTTCTTCAACATTCCGACCAATCGGGTCATCGAGATGGGTACGCGTGTAGAAATTTAGAAACGGTTACCGTGCTTGTGACACATACGAACGAGAGTTTTTTATAAAGGAGAGCGCATGAGCGTTTCAATGTATCACAACCCAAAATGTAGTAAATGCAGAGCAACCTTAACCCTGCTACAGGAAACAGGGGTTGAACCGGAACTCATTCTCTATCTGGACACGGCGCCTTCAGTGGCTGAGTTGGAGGAAGTGCTGAAAAAGTTGGGCAAAGGTCCGAAGGAGCTGATCAGGTTCAATGAGGAAAGCGCAAGCCAACTCGGTATTTTCCCGGGAGACGAACGGCCTGATGCCCAGTGGCTGGAAATTATTTCAGACAACCCAAAGCTGCTGGAACGACCGATCGTGATCAAGGGCGACAAAGCAGCGATAGGCCGACCGCCTGAGCGAGTGCTCGAAATTCTCTAAGCACTAAATCTGTCGACCTGGAGGTAGTCTGAAAAGGGTTGGAGGTCAGGTGCGCACGCCATAGCCGCGATTTAGCAGTCGTAGTGCATACCAGAATAGCACGGCGTTAAAGCCTAGCATGGTCAGGTAGGCTACACCCAGATTGACATCCGACACGCCCAGCAAGCCATAGCGAAAGGCATTGATCATGTACAGGATGGGATTGGCTAGTGAGACGGATTGCCAGAACGGCGGCAGCATCGCGACAGTATAGAAAACGCCGCCCAGATAGGTGAGCGGGGTGAGCACAAAGGTCGGTACCACGGTGATGTCATCGAAACTGTTCGCATAGATCGCGTTAATCAGGCCGCCCAGCGAGAACAAGGTGCTGGTCAGCAGCAACACGGAGACCGCGATCCAGAGGTTGTGCAAGGGGATGGTGGCAAAGAACATCGATACTACTGTTACCGCACCGCCAACCGCAATCCCCCGTGCTAATCCTCCACCAATAAAACCTATCATAATTAGATAATTAGGTAGTGGTGAAACGAGCATCTCTTCGATGTTGCGCTGAAATTTAGAGCTGTAAAACGAGGCCACTACGTTGCCGTAGGAGTTAGTGATCACGGCCATCAGGATCAGACCGGGCACGATGTAGTCCATGTAGTGAAAGCCGTGCAAGTCGCTGATCTGACTGCCGATGACCTGACCGAAGATCACGAAATACAAGGCGGTGGTGATCATCGGTGGCAATATGGTCTGTATCCAAAGGCGTGAAAAACGCAGCACCTCTTTCCATAGGATCGCCTTGATGGCGATCAGCTGTTCGCTGGCGTTCATGCGTTCTCTCCCTTGTTGCCGACCAGTCGGATGAACAACTCTTCCAGCCGATTCGTCTTGTTGCGCAAACTTCGAACCTCGACATGCTGCGCGGATAAGGCGGCAAATAAGCCGGTCATGCTGGCGTGCCCCGGGACCTCGACCTCCAGCGTGTGTTGGTCCACCCGGCGGGTCACAAAACCCGGTAAGGCCGGCGCCTCATCGATAGCGCGCACCAGATCCAGCACCAGCGTATGCGTATCCATGCGGCCCAGTAACTGGCGCATGCTGGTGTTCTCGACGATGCGTCCGTCATCGATGATGGCGATGTTGCGGCACATCTGCTCCGCCTCTTCCAGATAATGCGTGGTCAGGATGATCGTCGTTCCCGCCTCGTTGATGCCGCGCAAAAAATCCCACATCGAATGGCGGATCTCGATATCGACGCCAGCGGTAGGTTCATCGAGGATGAGCAAGCGCGGTTCATGCACCAGCGCACGCGCGATCATCAAGCGCCGTTTCATGCCGCCAGACAAATCCCGTGCGTTTTCCCGTCGTTTGTCCCACAAGCCTAACTTACTCAAATAAACTTCGGCGCGTTCCAGCGCGACAGGGCGAGGAATGCCGTAGTAGCCGGCCTGATTGGCCAGTATCTCGATCACAGGTTCAAACTGGTTGAAGTTGTATTCTTGCGGCACCAGACCGATGCTGGCTTTGGCTGCAGCGATGTCGGTATCCAGATCATGACCGAACACGCGTACCGTGCCAGCGCTCTTGTTGACCAGAGACGAGATAATGCCGATGGTGGTGGACTTGCCCGCGCCATTGGGACCCAGCAGCGCAAAGAAATCGCCTTGTTCGACGGTGAGGTCTATGCCGCGCAACGCGACAACGCCGTTTTTGTAGACCTTGGTGAGATTCTGAATGGAGAGGGCAGCAGGCATGAGATCGGTGGAGTTTCTAAAGTCTGAATTGTAATGGTTCTGTAAATCTGCGGTGGACAGACTTCGGGTTGTTGCTCACTATAACCGTGCGCCGCCTAATGCTTTTGGCCGTGTTAAAATGCCGCGAGTTGAAGGTTATGTTGATATAGAGGCTCATTTTGCAGACGTTAGTTATAAGCCACGCGGCGCTGGCCAACAGCCTTGGGCTGGGAACAGTCAAAACCATGGCGGCCTTGCGCGACCGCAGGTCAGGTCTTGCACCTTGTTCCTTTCTGGATGTGGAGCTGGAGACTTATATCGGCCGGGTGGCGGCACTGGATGAGTATTCTGTTCGCTCCGATCTGTCATCTTATGACTGCCGCAACAACCGTCTGGCGCAGCTTTGTCTGGAACAGGACGGTTTTTCTGAGGCAATTTCCGTTGCGAAAAGCAAATACGGCGCTGCACGCATCGGCGTGTTTCTGGGCACCAGCACCTCGGGTATTTTGCAGGCGGAATTGGCTTACCGGCATGCGGAGACGACCGGGTTGCCGCCGGATTTTCATTACGCCGAAACACAGAATTCCTATTCGCTGGCGGATTTCGTCTCGCGTTATCTGGGGCTAACTGGCCCGTCCTTCGTGGTTTCTTCCGCCTGTTCGTCCAGCGCGAAAGTGTTTGCCAATGCGGCGCGTATGTTGCAAGCGGGCGTCTGCGATGCGGCGATCGTCGGTGGCGTAGACAGCCTGTGTTTTAGCACACTGTATGGTTTTAATTCGCTGGGTTTGATCGCACGCGATGCCTGCAAACCTTACGATGCGGCACGCGAGGGTATTTCTATCGGTGAAGGCGCGGGATTTGTGCTGCTGGAGCGTTCATCATCCCCGGCTTCGGGTGCAACACGAGTGCTGGGTATAGGCGAGAGTTCGGATGCCTACCATATGTCTACCCCGCATCCGCAAGGGTTAGGTGCCCAAATGGCCATGCAAAAAGCGCTGCATTCGGCCGGCTTGCAGGCTGCTGACATCGACTATATCAACCTGCACGGTACGGCAACTAAATCGAATGATGCCAGCGAAGGTTGTGCGGTGGCCGAGGTGTTCGGTCGCGGAGTGCCGTGCAGTTCGACCAAGGGTTGGACGGGGCATTTGCTGGGTGCTGCGGGGGTCACTGAGGCGATCATTTGTAAGCTGGCGCTGGAACAGGGATTTATTCCGGGTAGCGTGAATACGCAGCAAGTGGACCCGTTGATTGAGATTGGTTACCGTATCGACAACAGCGATGCCAGGTTGAACTATGTGCTGAGCAACTCGTTCGGGTTTGGCGGCAGCAATTGTTCTATCGTGATGGGAAGATGCGCATGATGCGGCTTTATCTGGAGGGCGTGGGGCTGCTTGGGCCGGGGTTGCAGAGTTGGGTTGCGAGTCGTGCGGTGCTGGGCGGCGAAGCACCTTACTCTTTTGCGCCAGCCGTATTGCGTGCCGCGACTACGCTGCCTGCGACCGAGCGTCGTCGTGCAGGCGTTCCGGTCAAGCTGGCGCTGGCGGTTGCCGAGGAGGCATTCAGCCACTCCGGGCGCGAACCTTCCAGTACTGCGACGGTATTCACCTCATCGGATGGCGATTGCGACAACATACACGCGATCAACTGTATTCTGGCGGATAAACCCGCCGAAATGTCGCCCACGCGCTTTCATAACTCCGTGCATAACTCGGCGGCGGGTTACTGGTGCATCGCGGCAGGGTCGCGTGCACCCTCCACCAGTCTGTGTGCATACGATGCCAGTTTTGTTGCAGGCTTGCTCGAATCGGCTACACAAGTGGTGGTCAACGACGCGGTGGTGGCGCTGGTCGCCTATGATCACGCCTATCCTGAACCGATGTCGGCATTGCGTCCGATTGCCGGCGCCTTCGGTGTCGCATTGATCCTTGCGCCTTGCAAAACGGTACACTCGATTGCGATGCTGGAAATCGATTTTGTCGCTGGCACTGCGGTTGAAACGATGATGCCGGACGCAGGGCTGGAGGGCTTGCGTGTCGGGATACCTGCGGCACGCGCGCTGCCGTTGCTCGGCGCTTTGGCGGGTGACGCTGAGCGTCAGATCAGTCTGTCTTACTTTGATGACAATCACTTAACGATACGCGTTATGCCATGCTAGTGGATCGCGCAGCAATTGCGAAGGCGATTCCCCATTCGGGCAGTATGTGTCTGATCGATGGTGTAATTTCCTATAATAATCAAAGGATAGTCTGCGTCAGCTCGACGCATCGCGACATCGACAATCCTATGCGCACAGGCAATGAACTGCTTGCGTTGTGCGGGGTGGAATATGCGGCGCAGGCAATGGCTTTGCACGGGTTTTTTACGAATCCTGCCGAAAACCGTCCGCGAGCCGGGTATCTGGTCGGTTTGCGGAATGTTAGTTGTAATGTATCGCGACTGGATAATTTGCCAGAAGATCTCTTGATCGAGGCGGAAAAGTTGATGGGCGATGAGGTGCGGGTCATTTATCAGTTTTCTCTGCATGCCGGAGAGCGCCTGATCTTGAGCGGCCGAGCGACGGTCGTGCTCGATGCCGATAAAATGAATTCCTGAAAAGTGAAACTGCTGCTATGGCGTATCTTTCAGCTAATTGATTAAATAAGGAGGTTAGGCAATGAAGCCCCAATCCGCGTTATTTGAAAGCCATGAAATTCGCCGCGTGTATGACGAGAGCACGGAGACGTGGTTTTTTTCGGTGATCGATATAGTTCAGGTGCTAACTCAGCAGTCCGATTATCAGACTGCCAGAAAGTACTGGAACAAGCTGAAAGAACGGCTGGACAAAGAAGGTAGTCAACTGGTGACAAATTGTCACCAGTTGAAATTGCCAGCAGCCGACGGGAAGAATTATCTGACCGATGTTGCTACAGCAGATGGAACTGGAAGAAAAAACCGGCCAAAAAGTCGTGAGTGGTGAGAGCTATCTGGCGCCACCGAAATACAAAAAAATAGAAGATAAATAATTACGACGCTTTGAAGTCGATTGAGAGCTGTCCATAATAGCTCAGTGCCGTTTGTCATAACCCATGTGAGGACAAATGATTTAAAATGACGCTCATGGCTTGAGCCGCGCTCAATAAAAGAATAAGCAAAGGGTAGTTATGGTAGTCAATGAACAAGAAATGGCGTTGGCGGAATTGATCGTCTCCGCGCTCAATTTAGAAGTGTCTGCAAGCGAAATCGAGCCTGATGCACCGCTGTACGGTGACGGTTTGGGATTGGACTCGATCGATATACTCGAAATGTCGCTGGCGATTTCCAAGGAATACGGTTTTCAACTGAAGTCTGACGACGAAGATAAGACCAGAATTTTCAGTTCTCTGCGCAATCTCAACAGCTATATCCAGCAACGTCGCACCCGGTAAATCGCAGGTGACCGCCCGCCGCGACGAGTCTGCCCGGTTGGGGCCGAAGCCGAATATCAATTCGCCTTCGGAGCAATCTTCATGTTGATGCAGGCGGGCCGATGGCTGATCCCGTTTGCCTTGGGCGCATATCTCATTCTGTTGCATCTGTTTATCTCAAAAAATGAAACGGACATACTCACCCTGCTCAGCGTTTTTTCTCCCTTGCTGCTGGCGTCGGTCTGGGTGCTATTTCGTTCGATCTCCGTTAAAGTCTGGCCGCTGGCCGGCGCGCTGTTGGTGTTAGCTGGTTTCTACCTGAGCATGGAGGGGAATGCTCGTGTCGGCTTACTGGCGGTGAACGGCGCGTTTCACGCATTGCTCAATTTGTCCGCGTTGCTGCTGTTTGGACGCACCCTGATGAGCGGTGGGGAAGCGCTGATCACGCAGATCGCGCGTCATATCAGCGGTGAACTGCCCGAGGAAATTGTGCGTTATACCCGGCGGATCACGATCGCATGGTGCTGGTTTTTTGTGATGCAAGTATCTGTTTCTATGTTTATTTATTCGTTTTTTAGCGTCGTGACATGGTCGTTTTTTATCAATGTTCTGGACTTACCTCTGGTGCTGCTGATGTTCGCCGGTGAATACGGCTATCGCAGGCTGCGCTACCCGGATCATCCGCGTATTTCCGTTGCGAAGGTGATGGAAATCTACCAGCACGTCACCGTGTCGCCCAAGACGAAACCGGAAGTAATGCGTTGATGATTCCGCTCATTTCTCATCGCGGGCAGACGTGCGTCTTTGCTTATTGCAAGGGGCAAGCTGTCAGTGTCGCGCAGTATCTTTGCGATGTCCGCAATCTGGCGGCCACGCTGCCCGACAGGTCGCATGTGCTCAACCTTTGCGCCGACCGCTACCGTTTCGCCGTGGGTTTTGCGGCGGCCTTGCTACGCCGGCAAATCAGTCTGCTGCCGCCTAACTACACGAACAGCTTCGTGGCTAAGCTGCAACAGTCCTACCCCGAACTGTATTGCCTGACCGATGAGGACTCGCAGTTCGATGAGATGGAGATCGTGCGCTATCCGAATTTGCCGCAAACCGATGGCGTGCTGCACGATGTTCCGCTGATTCAGGCCGATCAATCTGCCGCGCTGGTGTTTACCTCCGGCTCTACCGGACTGCCGGTCGCCCACCTGAAAACCTGGGGGAGCTTGTGCCGGGGCGCTGCATCTGCGGCGAGCCGACTCGGTGTCGAACAGGGGATGGCGGTGTTGGGCACAGTGCCCGCGCAACATATGTACGGCATGGAGTCGTGCATGCTGATGGCGATGCAAAACGGCTTGATTCTGGTCGCCGGGCGTCCCTACTATCCGCTGGATATCTGCGAGCAGTTAGCCGCGCTGCCCAAACCGCGCTGTTTGATTACCACGCCTTTGCATCTGCACTATTTGCTAGCCGAAATGCCGGTGATGCCGGAAGTCGAGTTTGTGCTCAGCTCCACTGCGCCTTTGTCACCTCAACTGGCGATCAAGGCGGAAGCGTGTTTTGCCGCGCCTGTGTATGAGATTTACGGCTGTACGGAAGCCGGGATGGTGGCCAGTCGGCGTCCCGTGCAGGGAATGGCATGGCAGTTGATGCCCGATGTCAGCTTGCGACAGGATGAGTCGGCCAATTTCGTGAGCGGCGGCCACATAGAGATTGAGGCGCGACTGGGCGATGAGATCGAAGTGATGCCGGAACGCCAGTTTCTGTTGCATGGACGGACGGCGGATATGGTCAATATGGCGGGAAAACGCACTTCGCTGGCTAGTCTTAATTTCTATTTGAACGAGATTCCCGGTGTGATGGACGGTGTGTTCATGTTTCCGGATGAGAGCCAGGACAGGGCACGTCACCTGCTGGCCTTTGTCGTGGCACCCAATTTGAAAAAAGACGACATTCTGAGTATCTTGCGTCTTAAATTGGATGCGGTATTTTTGCCTAGACCATTGTATTTTTTAGATAAATTGCCGCGCAATGCCACGGGAAAACTGACCGCACAGGCACTGGCTCAATTGATGGCGGAATGCCGATGAATAAACTGACGGTTTCGTTTGCTGCTGATCACCCGACGGGGGAAGGTCACTTCGCCGGTAATCCGATCATGCCTGGTGCACTGCTGCTGGCCGAGGTTTCTGGCGCGCTAGAAAAGGCTGCCGGCAAGCAATTCGATCAGGTGGCTATGGCCAAATTTCAGCATCCGGTCCGCCCCGGCGATACGGTCGACATTGAATATTCCCCTTCGCGTCAGGGCGGGGTTAATTTTCAATGTACCGTGTCAGGCCAACTTGTGATGTCGGGTACCTTGAGTCGTCATGCAGACTAAAACAGATTGGGTCAGTCGGCCTGAACGGAGTAGAACGTGGGTGATCCGCCTGATGGCCTGGATCGCGCTCACCACGGGGCGCTCGTTTGCGCGGCTGTTCCTGTACCCGATCAGCCTTTATTTCTTACTGTCAGCCGGTGAGGCTAGTGCGGCATCCGGGCAGTATCTGCAAAAGGTGTTCGGACATCCGCCGACCCGGATGCAGCGCTTTCGCCATATTTACTGTTTTGCGGCCACTATTTTGGATCGCGTGTTCTTGCTCAACGGGCGCTTCGATCAGTTTGAGGTGCACGTTCATGTCGATGATGCGGTGCAGGCCTTGATTGGCAAGGGGCGGGGCTGCATCCTGCTCGGTGCGCATCTGGGCAGTTTTGAAATCGCGCGTGCCTATGCTCACGAGCGTCAGGGGCCGGCCGCCACCATGGTGATGTATGAGGAAAATGCCAAAAAACTCAACGAGGTGCTCAATGCGATCAATCCCGATCTGGAGCAGCGCGTGATCGGGTTGGGCAAGGTAGATTCCATGTTGCGCGTCGAACAATCCTTGCAGCGCGGTGAATTTATCGGCATCCTCGCAGACCGTGGCTTGGGGGATGGCGGCCGCAGCATGGTGTGCGATTTTCTGGGTGCGCCGGCGAAGTTTTACACCGGCCCTTTGCGTATGGCCTATCTGTTGAAAGTGCCTGTCCTGTTGATGGTAGGGCTTTATCAGGGCGGCAACCGTTACGATCTGCATATCGAACAACTGGTCGATATGCATGAGTTGGAAGGTCAGCACAGAGGTGAGGTGCTGGCGCAGACGATGGCGCGTTATGTGGCTGGCATAGAACGACATTGCTGCAACGCTCCCTACAACTGGTTTAACTTTTACGATTTTTGGAAATGATGCTGCGAATTATCCTTATTATTTTGATGTGTATGCCGGCACTGAGTCGGGCGGAGTCTGCCTGGAATGTGCGGCAGTTGATGCGAGAAATGTCGCAGGTTTCTGAATCAAAAGGAAAATTTGTCGAGCGTAAATATATGGCTGTCCTGAATCGTCCGCTGGAGTCCTCCGGTACCTTGCTGTTTCGTTCACCCGATTATGTAGAAAAGCACACGCTGAAACCGAAAATAGAAAGCGTCGTGCTCGATCATGGCGTGCTGACGGTGGAGAGTCCGGCGCGTAACTTCAAGCGCACGGTGGTGGTGCAGGAATATCCAGCAGTGTGGGCGTTGGTCGAGAGCATACGCGCGACGCTGGCTGGTGATCTGCCGTCTCTGACCCGTTTTTACAAGATAGAACTGGAGGGAGAGTCAGCGCACTGGAAAATGAGATTGCTGCCGCTGGACGCTAAAACCAGCGCAGCGGTGCGCGAGATTCTTATCAGCGGACGAGGCCATCGGGTAGACAGTTTCGAGACTGTCGAGCCCAACGGCGATCATGCGTTGATGCAAGTGACCGAAGACGCCCCGTGAGCCGCTCCCGCGTCATCTTCATCTGGCTGTTATTTGTCGGCGTCTGCGTGACGCTGATCGCTCGGGCGACATTTAATGCCGATATGTCGGCTTTTTTGCCGCGCACGCCGACCGTCAACCAGCAGATTATGGTGGAGCAACTGAAGGACGGCGCGGTATCGCGCCTGATTCTGGTCGGAATTGACGGGGTGCAGCCGTCAGAACTGGCGCAAATCAGTAAAAGCATGGCGGTTCAGTTGCGAAAGTTGCCCGAACTGGCTTCCGTGAATAATGGCGAGCGCAGCGGCGTTGAAAGCGACTTTCAATTGTTGTGGAAAAACCGCTATTTGCTGAGCGATAACGTCACTGCGCAGCATTTTACAGCGGAGGGGCTGCACGACAGTTTGCTGATGTATCTGGATCTACTGGGCACGCCGATGGGCAGCATGGCGCAGCGCGTATTGCCTGAAGATCCGGGCGGGGAACTGATCCATCTGCTCGAGCAATTGTCCGGTGCGACGCCACCGGCCATGCAGGACGATGTGTGGTTCTCGCGCGACGGCAAACGCGCCATTCTGTTGGTGCAGACTCAGGGTTCGGGTGCTGATATCGACGCGCAGGAGAGGGCGATGCAGCAAATACAGCACGCCTTTGAATCGGTGAAATTGTCCGGTGCCAGGTTGCAAATGACCGGACCCGGCGTGTTCTCGGTTCAGTCGCGCGCCAGCATACGCGATGACGCATATCGTCTTTCGCTGATCGCCATGCTGCTGGTGATGAGCCTGTTGCTGCTGCTCTATCGCTCGTTTTACGTTCTGGCGCTGGGACTGATTCCGGTGGTGACGGGTGCGCTGGCTGGCGTCGCGGCGGTGAGTCTGGGCTTCGGATCGGTGCACGGCATCACGCTCGGTTTCGGCATCACGCTGATCGGCGAGGGGGTGGATTACGCGATTTATCTGTTTACCCAGATTGAAGAAAATACCACGCCGCAAACGACGCTGCGACGCATCTGGCCGACCCTGCGCTTAGGCTTGCTGACCTCGATCTGCGGTTTCAGTGCCATGCTGTTTTCCGGTTTTACCGGGCTGGCGCAACTGGGTTTGTTTTCCATCGCCGGTTTGCTGGCAGCAGCGATCACCACGCGCCATGTGTTGCCGTCCTTGCTGCCAGCAGGATTTTCTGTCCCCGGTTTGACTCATTTAAGCCGTCGATTGAACGGGTTGGTGAATCAGGCGCCGCGTGCCAGCATGATACTGTTGGTGCTGGTCGTGCTCGCCACGATACTGCTTTTTTTGCGGCGCGATGAACTGTGGAACGACAATCTGTCGTCCATGAGTCCGGTCGCACCCCAGTTGCTGCAACTGGATCAGCAGTTACGCGACGATATGGGTGTGTCCGATGTGCGCTATATGCTGGTGTTGCAAGCGCCCGATCAGGAAGGCGTGTTGCAGACGGGCGAGGCGATAGCATCAGCCTTGCAGGGGCAGGTGAAAGACGCGCAACTGGCGGGATTCGATGCGCCGGTGCTGCCCAGCGGGAAGTTGCAGTTATCGCGTCAGGGTGCGCTGCCGGAACAGGTCGTGTTGAAAAGCAATCTGACGGTAGCATTGCGTGAACTTCCCTATCGCAGTGAAATTTTTGCGCCGTTTTTTGGACAGATCGCACAGGCAAAAAAGCAGGCGATCTTGGATCGGGCCGATCTTAAGGGCAGCAATCTGGGTTTAAAGCTCGATGCGCAACTGATGCAAACGGGCAACGGCTGGCAGCTGATACTGCCGCTGCGCGGTGTTAAGGATGCCGATATATTGACTCGCAATTTGCATCATCTGACCGCTACGCCTTTTATTCTGCTCGATATGAAGCGCGAGTCGGAAATGATGCTGCATGATTACCGTCAGCAGGCCATGAGCTATTCGCTGCTGGGTGTCCTGATTATTTTTGCGCTGTTGTTCGTCAGTCTGAAATCCGCACGAAGGGTATTCAACGTCTCGCTGCCACTGATCGCATCGGTCATTGTGGTGACGGCAACGCTGGTGCTGACCGGGCATCCGCTGTCCATCTTCCATCTGGTAGGGCTTCTGTTGGTGGTCGCGGTCGGCTCCAACTATGCCTTGTTCTTCGATCATGGCGGCGATACAGAGGAGCGGCGCGAGCGCACCATGAGTTCTGTCCTGTTCGCCAATTTGTCCACCGTAATCGCCTTCGGGCTGCTGGCATTTTCGCAATCTCCCGTGTTGAATGCGATCGGTTTTACGGTGGCGGCGGGATCATTTTTTAGTCTGATTTTTTCGGCAATTTGTATTGTGGATAGCCGTGTTTATAAGGAAGTGTGTTGATGAGCTTTTCAAAATTTTTAAGCTGCCTGCTGGCGGGACTCGTGATCGCAAGTGGCGTTCGGGCGGAAACGAAACCGCTATGGGAGCTGGGAGCCGGTGTTGCGGCGATCAATTTTCCCATCTATCGAGGTGCAGATGAGCGTCGCTCCTATATCTTGCCGGTGCCCTATCTGGTCTATCGCGGCGACACGTTTCAGGTCGATCGCGACCGCGCGCGAGGGCTGCTGTTTCGCACTGAAAAAATGGAGCTGGATATCAGTGTCAATGGCTCCGTTCCGGCCAGGAGCCGGGATTCCGTCGAGCGGCGCGGCATGCCGGATCTGCTGCCCACGCTGGAGATCGGCCCTTCGTTAAATACCCATCTGTATATGGCGGAAGATAAGAAAATCAATCTCGATCTGCGTTTGCCCGTGCGCACGGTGATCGCCGCCGATTTTAACCATACGCAGCAAGCCGGTTGGGTGTTTCATCCCCAGCTAAATTGCGATGTCAAAGACCTCGGCCACAGCGGCTGGAATCTGGGATTGGTGGCGGGTGTCCTGTTTGGGGATAGTCGATATCACCGCTACTTTTACGATGTTGCGCCAGCATTTGCGACCGCTGCACGCCCGACCTACACCGCGAGCAGCGGCTATTCCGGCACACAGTTCATTGCGGCTTTGAGTCATCGCAATAAGGATTATTGGACAGGCGGATTTATAAAATGGGATGATTTAAGTGGCACGGCATTTGTCGACAGTCCACTGGTCAAAAAACGTCAATATTTCACGGTAGGCTACAGCATCAGCTGGATACTGGATAAGTCGGATACAAATGTAGATGTTGTTGAAGATTGATTTTTATAACTAATTGATTGTTTTCAGTATATTTTTACTTTAGCAAAGGTTGCTGTGTCGCAATGAGCTGGATTTTTAGACAATTTAAATCTCTGTATGAGTATGTCGTGTTATACGGCGGCTTGCTGTTTTTTGCGCTGCTCTGTCTGGCTGCCAGTATGACGGCTAGCCTGCTTCACCCTTTTATGCCGAAACGGTTTGCGGCGCGTGTCAGTCGCTATGTCATCATGGCCGGATTTCGCTTTTACCTGTTTGTGGTGAGAGTGACAGGCTTGGTCGAGTGTGACTTGACGGCGCTGGACGTGTTGCGCGACCAGCCTTCGCTCATCATTGCGACGAATCATCCCGCGCTGATCGACGTGGTGCTGATCGCTTCCCGATTGCCGCACATCGTCTGTGTACTCAAAGCTTCATTGCTCAACAATCCACTGCTGGGCGGGGCGGCACGCATGGCCGGTTATATCTGCAACGATTCGGTGGCTAATTTGATACGTCAGTCGTCCATTGCGCTCAACGAGGGGGCGCAGTTGCTGATATTTCCCGAGGGGACGCGCACCGTGACGCAACCGGTCAATCCTTTCAAAGGTGGTTTCGGGCTGATCGCAAAAAAAGCCCCGGCGCCGGTCCAAACGGTATTCATTGAGGCCAGCAGTCCTTTTTTGTGCAAAGGCTGGTCGTTTTTTAAAAAACCTGAATTTCCTCTGGTGTACAAGGTGCGGCTAGGAGAGCGTTTTGAAGTCGGCGGCAACGTCAAAACCTTTGTGTCTGATCTGGAAGCTTATTATCGACGTGAAATGCAATCAAAGATCGCTACCCATGAATAGCGCGACTCATCTGGTACTCATTCCCAGTTATAACACAGGCGCGGTGCTGGTCGAGACGGTACTTGATGCCATGCAGTATTGGTCTCCGGTCTGGGTGGTGGTCGACGGCAGCACCGACGGCAGCCATTTGCCGTTATTGCGTATGGACGATCCGGGGCTGCGCGTGTTGGTTTTGGAACGCAATCAGGGTAAGGGTGCGGCCGTGCTGCACGGTCTGCAAGTTGCCACCCGTGCCGGTTTTACTCACGTTTTGACCATGGATTCCGACGGGCAGCATCCTGCCGTCAAAATACCCGAATTTATGGCCGCGTCGCTAGCGGATACTAACGCCTTAGTGCTGGGCGTGCCGGTGTTCGATGCGAGTGCACCGATGTTGCGGGTGCGCGGGCGCCGTGTTTCCAACTGGTGGGCGAATCTGGAAACCCTATGGCAAGGTATAGGCGACTCCCTGTACGGATTTCGCGTCTATCCGGCACATTTGCTGATGGATGTGATGGAAAAGAATGCCTGGATGCGGCGCTTCGATTTCGATCCGGAAGCCGCCGTGCGTCTGTGCTGGCGGGGGGCGCGTCCAGTCAATATTCCAGCACCGGTCAAGTATCTGCGCGCCGATGAAGGAGGTGTATCACACTTCAATTATCTGCGCGACAATCTGCTACTCACCGGCATGCACGTGCGCCTGTTTGTGGGATTTATATTGCGCCTGCCGCTGTTGATCGTACGGAAGTTGTTCGGATAGTTTACGACGGCATAGCGTCACGCAAGGTGACCGGATGAAGTTTCTGTTGCGCGATGTGATCAAGCAGGCGCGGCAGTACGCTCAAAATCACCGGTTTTTTTTGTGCATCACGCGCGCTGTTGCCATCGTGCAGCAGCAAAATCTCTCCGCCTTTCAGTCCCTCTGTCAGGCTATTGAAAATCGCATCGGCATCCCTCACACGTGTGTCAAAACCGCGACGGCTCCAGCTGCACATACGCAACTGGCAATGCGTCAGGATCGGGTCGAGCGCTGGATTGCGCAGGCCTGCAGTGGGGCGGAAAAACAGCGGGGTTTGTCCGCTGATCTCGCTCAATGTCGCCTGTGCCAGCCTGATTTCGCGGTGCATGCGCCACGGACTCAGCAAGGAAAAATACCAGGGATGGGTCTGGCTGTGATTTTCTATCGCGTGCCCGCGCCTGATAATCTCGCGGCACAGTTCAGGGTGGCGTGTCGCCTTCTCGCCGATACAGAAAAATGTGGCACGGCAATCGTACTTGTCGAGGATGTCGAGCACCTGTGGGGTGACGATAGGGTCAGGTCCATCGTCTATGGTGATCGCGATACAGCCATTCTTTGCGGCTTCATCTGGCAGATGCGTGATGTTTGCGCCCAGCAGTTTGTTCTTCGGAATTAGACCCGCGATGGAGAGCGATGCATGTGCGATTACCACGATGCCCAGCGTCCATACCCACAGCGCGGGTTGATACAAAGTTGTCAGAATGGCGCCGGTAAACAGCAGGGCGAATAGCCGTATGCTTAATGCCGGCTTCCAGTGTTTGAAAAGGCTGCTCATTATTCAGTGTGGATCAAAATTGGCGAGGTTTGTTTAAGCTTCCAGTTTTGCGCCTGAAAAGCCGCACTGTCGCCAAGCCTCAAACACCGCAACGGCGACCGTATTGGATAAATTTAGGCTTCGGTTGTCGGGTAGCATGGGTAGACGGACTCGCTGTTCTACTTTGAATATATTGAGTATTTCTGCGGGCAGGCCGCGACTCTCCGGGCCGAATAAAAAGGCGTCTCCCGCTTGAAATGCTTGTTGATGGAATGGGGAAGAACCTTTGGTGGTGAGGGCAAACACCCGCTGTGGATTCAATGTCGCCAGGCAATCCGATAAGTCGTCGTAGACGCGCAGTTCGGCGAATTCGTGATAATCGAGCCCCGCGCGTAACAGTTGCTTGTCTTCCAACGTGAAGCCGAGCGGTTTGATCAGATGCAGCTGGCAGCCGGTGTTGGCGCACAGACGAATTATATTGCCCGTGTTAGGCGGAATCTCGGGTTGAAACAGGATGACATGAAACATTTGATTGGCCTCGTCGTGTTGCCGGCAGAAGTGCCTGCTGCAAACCGCGAATTATCCTCTGTCTGACGGTAAATCGCTTAGCGAATTTTCATATTGTACTGGCTGGTGGGGCCGGGTTCTCGCCACCACCCAAGCCCTGATATCACGAGCACCGCATTTTTGCACGGCACGGGCTAACTCGTTCAGGCTGGCACCGGTAGTCATCACGTCATCGATCAGCGCGACGTGTTTGCCTGTCAGATCCTTCTCGCAGTTGAAAGCGTCCTTCACGTTTTTCGTGCGTTCACTCCAGGGTAGATCGGTTTGTGAAGGCGTGTCGCGCAGACGGTGACAGGCGTTGGTGAGCAGAGGGATATTCAAAGCATCTGCCAGAGGCCTCGCGATCAGCAGCGCCTGATTGAAACCGCGCTGTTTTAGTTTCGCCGGGTGCAGCGGCATGGGGATTAAATAATCCGGCAGATGAGTCTTGTCCACTCGCGACAACAGTTTTTCTGCAAAGATGCCGGTCAAGGCCAGTTGCTCCTGATATTTCATCGCCTGAATCAGCCGGTCGACCGGAAATTGATAGCCGAATGCTGCCTGTGTGTGTTGATAGGCGGGGGGCGTTTGTAAACAGTGTCCACATATCTCACCGGACGTCGTGGGCAACGCGCAAACGGGACAGACATTCGTGTCCAGATAGGGCATGGCGGCATCACAAGGCTCACACCACAGTCCAAAGTGGCTCATGCTGCCGCATAGCACGCAGGGTTGCGCCGGTAAGAATTGCTTAAATTTTGCACTGATGTTCAGTTTCAGGTCTTTGAAAATTGACAAGGGGTCTTCCTTTCAAGGATGATGCCAAGCTGATTCCTTCCTGCATCATACCGAGTAAAGTGACTATGAACACCCAGACCATTGAATTTCACCATCATGTTAAAAAAACTATCGCGCCGCAACGCTGGAGCGTGGAAGACGTCGAGGCGCTGTTTAAGTTGCCGTTCGCCGATCTGATGTATCGCGCCCAGCAAATTCATCGCGAACATTTCGACCCGAATGCGGTGCAGCTCTCAACGCTGTTGTCCATCAAGACTGGCGGTTGTTCGGAAGATTGCGGCTACTGCCCGCAGTCCGCGTTTCACTCGACCGGTGTCGAAGACCGCAAAATGCTGGATCTGGATGTGGTGGTCGCTGCGGCGAAAGCGGCGCAACAGGCGGGTGCTGATCGTTTCTGCATGGGTGCTGCCTGGCGCGAACCTTCGGAAGCCGACATGCTGAGCGTAGTCGATATGGTTACGGCGGTGCGCGGCTTGGGGATGGAAACCTGTGCGACACTGGGGATGTTGAACGATGAACAGACCGAACAATTGCGCGTCGCGGGGCTGGATTACTACAACCACAATCTGGACACTTCGCCTGAGTTTTACGGCGATGTTATCAGTACGCGCGACTATCAGGACAGACTGGATACGTTGGATCGCGTGCGCCGCGCCGGCATGCATGTATGCAGCGGCGGCATCGTCGGGATGGGCGAGAGCCTGACCCAGCGCGCCGGACTGGTCGCGCAACTGGCGAATATGGAGCCCTATCCTGAGAGTGTGCCGATCAACAATCTGGTCAAGGTGGAAGGCACGCCGCTGGCTAATCAGGCTGATCTGGATCCGCTGGATTTTGTGCGCACCATCGCGGTGGCGCGTATCACCATGCCGACGGCGCGTGTGCGTTTGTCTGCCGGGCGTCAGGAAATGTCAGATGCGATACAGGCGCTGTGCTTCTTGGCCGGTGCAAACTCGATCTTTTACGGTGAACAACTGCTGACCACCGGTAATCCGGAAGTGGAACGCGATCGCGCCTTGCTCGACAAGCTGGGCATGTATTCTCTGGCCGATAAACATTAAACGGTTGTCGTCGGGTTTCGCGGGGACGATGGCCTTGTTTGGTGAATTGCAAGACGAGCTGGATGAGCGCGCAGCCAAAGGGTTGTTGCGTTCCCGGCGCACGGTGTCCGGTCCTCAGTCGACCCGTCTGGTGGTGGACGGAAAACCGTATCTGTCCTTTTGCAGCAACGATTATCTGGGCTTTGCGAATCACCCTCAATTAATCAAAGCGTTGCAACAGGGGGCTGATGAGTTCGGAGTGGGGGCGGGCGCTGCTCATCTGGTGAACGGCCATTTCTCCTCGCATGAACAGTTAGAAAGGGAATTGGCGGAATTCGTCGGTAAACCCGCAGCACTGCTTTATTCCACCGGTTACATGGCGAATTTAGGCGTGGTGCAGGCGCTGACCGGACGCGGCGACACGGTGTTTGCCGATAAACTCAATCACGCCTCATTGAACGACGCGATGCTGTTGTCTCGTGCGGAGGTGAAACGCTATCGCCACAACGACATGGCGCAACTGGCCTCCCTGCTTGAGAAAACCACTTCGGGGCGCAAGTTGATCTGCACCGATGCGGTGTTCAGCATGGACGGTGATTATGCGCCGCTGCCTGAGTTGCTGGCGCTGTGCGAGGCGCATGACGCCTGGTTGCTGGTGGACGATGCACACGGTTTCGGCGTGACGGGAGAACTGGGGCGCGGTTCGCTGTTCAGAAATCCTCTCCCCGCCCCCCTTTTGCAAAGGGGGGAGCAGGAAGGCGGTGAGAGGAAGGGTGATTTAGATTCTCCGCGCATCATCTATATGGCGACGCTGGGCAAGGCGGCCGGTGTGTTCGGCGCATTTGTCGCGGCCGAATCGGTTGTTATAAATTATCTTATTAATCAATCGCGTAGCTATATCTATACGACGGCAACGCCGCCGGCCTTGTCGGTCGCGCTGCTGGCTAGTTTAAAATTGATACGCGAGGGTGATGCGCGGCGCGCCCGTCTGCAAAGTTTAATTGCTCAGTTGAAACAAGGGCTTGTTGGTCTGCCTTGGGCGTTGATGGAGTCGGATACCGCGATACAGCCGCTGCTTGTAGGCGAAAATCAGGCGGCGCTGGATCTGAGTCTGGCCTTGCGCGAGCGCGGACTCTGGGTTGCGGCGATACGCCCGCCTACCGTGCCCGAAGGGACGGCGCGGTTGCGCATTACCCTGTCCGCAGCCCATACGTCTGCTGAAGTGGCTCAACTGGTGGAGGCGTTGCATGAACTTGCACAGGAGTTATAAATTTGCGCAGCAATGCGTTTGCTTCCTCGCCCGCTTGCGGGAGAGGATTGAAGAGAGGGAAACGTGCATGGCAGCTACAATTGTTGAAATGAAATATGGCTGCCTTGCACGTTGAGACAACAGGTCAGGGCGCACCGTTGTTGTTCCTCCACGGCTGGGGGATGCACAGCGGCATGTGGGGCGAGGCCTTGCCGCAACTGGCTGAAAGTTTTTGCGTGAGCGCAGTCGATCTGCCGGGGCACGGTTTAAGTGCGGGAAGTGGAAAGTGGAAAGTAGAAAGTGGTAAAAGCGCGTGCGATTCCCCGCTCCCTACGCCCCGCTCCCCACCCCCGACTCTCCATATTGATGCCATCGTCGATCAGCTGGCCGCGCAATTTACTGACCCTCTGGCTTTATGCGGCTGGTCGCTGGGCGGGCAGATTGCATTGCGCTGGGCGCAGCGTTGCCCGGAGCAGATCAAGCGTCTGGTGTTGATCTCTTCCACACCCTGTTTTGCGCAACGTGACGGCTGGGAGTGTGCGATGCCGCAAGCCACGCTGGCGGAATTTTCCGCCGCCCACGCGGTAGATCAGATGGCGACCCTGCGTCGTTTTCTGGGTTTGCTGACGCGCGGCGGTGAACAGGAACGGGCGCTGCTGGTTGTCTTGCGCGGTGAGTTGATGAGCCGTGGCGAGCCGGATAAGCGGGCTTTGCAAGCGGGCTTGGAAATACTGCGCGATGTGGATCAGCGTGCGGCCTTGCCAGAAGTTCATCAGTCCACCCTGATCATTGCTGGCGAGCGTGATACCCTCACGCCACTGGCTGCCTCTCAATATATGGCGGATCGACTGCCTGATGCGCGGCTTGTGGCGATCGCGGGGGCTGCACATCTGCCGTTTCGTTCGCACAGGGCTGAATTTGTAAAACAGTTAACGGATTTTTTGCATGAATGAATTTGTCATCGACAAACAGGCGATGCGCCGGGCTTTTTCCCGCGCCGCGCCCAATTATGACGCGACGGCGGTGCTGCAGCGGGAAGTGTGTACCCGCATGCTGGAGCGCTTGGACTACATCAAGCTGCAACCCGCTCGTCTGCTCGATGCGGGCAGCGGCACCGGTTGGGGCGGGCGCCAGTTGGCGGAAAAATATCCTGCCGCCCAGATTGTTTCCCTAGATATCGCCATCGGCATGTTGCAGGCCGCTCAGGATAAATCGAGTTGGTGGAAAAAACTGTTTGGTGGCGCAGGTCCGTTGCAGGTGTGTGCCGATGTGGAGGCCTTGCCGCTGGCGGCGAACAGTGTCGAGATGATCTGGTCGAATCTGGCGGTGCAATGGTGCAACGATTTGCCCGCGACATTTGTCGAGTTGCACCGTGTGTTGAAAACGGACGGCATGCTGATGTTCAGCACGCTAGGACCTGATACCTTAAAAGAACTAAGACTGGCTTTTAAGGGAGTAGACGAGCGCAGCCATCTGAATCGTTTCGCCGACATGCACGACATAGGCGACATGCTGATGCAGGCCGGTTTTGCGGAGCCGGTGATGGACATGGAATATATGACGCTGACCTACGAGGATGTGCGCGGCGTGCTGCATGATTTGAAAGGCATAGGCGCGCACAACACCACCGCCGGGCGCGGTCAGGGCTTGATGGGTAAGGCTGCTTGGGCGCGTTTGCTGGATAACTATGAAAAGCTGCGGCGCGATGGTCGATTGCCGGCAACCTATGAGGTGGTTTACGGTCATGCCTGGAAGCCGCAGCCTAAGGTAACGCGGGACGGTGCGTCGATTATCAAAACTTCCTTTAAACTATGACGATTCTGAATCCTCAATCCTGAATATATGAGTTACTTCGTGGTCGGCACGGATACCGATGTCGGCAAGACCTTGATCAGTTGCGGGTTGCTGGAAGGGTTTGCCGCACAGGGATTAAGCGTGGTCGGCATGAAACCTGTTTCCGCAGGTGTCAACGAGCTTGGCGTCAATGAGGATGTCAGACTGTTGCGTGCGGCTGGCAATGTCGAAGCTGCGACCGGTCAGATTAATCCCTACCGTTTCGAGCAGGCGATAGCGCCTCATCTGGCTGCCCGATTTGTCGGGGTGAATATCGATTTGTCGCGCATCGTCGAGTCGTATCGCGAACTGGCGACACAGGCCGATGTGGTGATCGTCGAAGGTGCCGGTGGTTTCCGTGTGCCGCTCAACAATCATCAGGACGGTGCGGATCTGGCCAACATGCTCAATCTGCCGCTGATACTGGTGGTCGGCATGAGGCTAGGCTGTCTGAACCACGCGCTGTTGACCGTGGAGTCTATCCTGTCTCGCAGTCTGCGGCTAGCCGGTTGGGTAGCCAACTGTGTGGATAAAGATATGAGCATGCTCGATGAGAATATCGCCGCATTGCACAGCAGAATTGCGGCGCCGCTGTTGGGCGTGGTGCCGTATTGTCAAAATCAACCTGATGCCCGCGAAATGGCGAAATATTTAGATTTGGCTCTGTTAAGCCGCTAAACTCCAACTTACCACTTACCACTTACCATCTTATGACCGAATTTAGCATCATCGCGGTATTTTTTGTGGGTCTGTTAGGCGGCGTGCATTGCTTAGGCATGTGCGGCAGCCTGGTCGGCATCCTCACCACGCAATTGCCCAAGCCTCCTCTCCAACTCTCCCCCGCAAGCGGGAGCGAGGACGAACGACTCTCCTTTAGGGAGAGACTAAAAATTAAAAACGGCGCGCGCTGGCCGTTTCATTTGGCTTACAGTAGCGGTCGGGTGGCGAGCTATACGCTGGCAGGCGCGCTGGCAGGTTCAATCGGACAGGCAGGGCTATTGCTACGCGATGTGGTACCCATCCAACATCTGTTGTTTGCGCTGTCCAGTCTGATGCTGGTGGCGTTAGGTTTATATCTGGCCGGTATCTGGGGTGCAGTGCGGCGCATCGAGACAGTCGGCAAAGTGTTGTGGCAACGCATCCAACCGCTGACGCGCGGACTGTTTCCGGTCAGCACGCCTGCTCGTGCCTTTCTGCTCGGCACCCTGTGGGGTTGGTTGCCTTGCGGTCTGGTCTACAGCGTGTTGGTCACTGCGTTGGCCAGCGGCAATGCTAAGAGCGGTGCGCTGGTGATGCTGGCATTCGGTCTGGGCACGTTGCCGAATCTGCTGGCGATCGGTCTGTTCTGGGAGAGTCTCAAGCGCTGGGTGCAGTCGCCCGCCGTACGTCGTGCAGCCGGCTTGCTGGTGGTGTGCTTTGGTATTTATGGCCTGATCAAGGTGGGTTACACCTTTTATATCAACGGTTGGGCGGGGAGTTGTCATGTTTCTGCGTAATTTATTGATTTTATTATTATTTATTATTTTTTCCGGATGCGGGGAGCCCAAGTTACCCTCGCCGTTTCACGCGGCGGATGTGGGAGCCAAGTTTGCCGGGGCGGACTTTAAACTGACCGATCACCACGGCGTGCCGCGTACGCTGGCGGATTTTCGCGGCAAGGTGGTGGTGCTGTTCTTCGGCTATGTGCATTGCCCTGATGTGTGCCCGACCACGATGGCGGATCTGGCGCAGGTGATGACGAACTTGGGCAAGGACGCTGCTCGTGTGCAAGTGTTGTTTGTCACCGTCGATCCGGAACGCGATACGCGCGAGTTGCTATCGCAATACGTACCTGCTTTTTCTCCGGCCTTTCTGGGTTTGTCAGGCGATAAGGCCGCCACGGAAGCTGCGGCTCGTGCCTTTGAAGTGGTGTATCAGAAGCAGCCAACCAAAACAGGTTACAACGTCGATCACAGTTCAGGTACGTTTTTGATCGATCAGAAGGGCCGTGTTCGCCTGCTCGCGCCATTCGGTCAGCAATCTGCCTGGATGGAACAGGACATACGCGTATTGTTGGCGTTAAACTAAAGTTCGCGTAGCGATTCGCGCCCTCCCCTGAGAGTCATCTGTGGGAAGGGTTGGGAAGGGAGAGGTGGATTTTTCGTGTTTATCTCATGTGGGGTGGCGCATGTTAAATGCCCGTAGAGCAGGAAGTAGGCCATGGGTTTTAGTTGCTGCCGGATGTTATCATTGCTCTTGTTAAAGAATTTGTCCGGGTGGATGGCATGAAAATTTTGTTGGTAGATGATCACGCGCTGTTTCGTGAAGGGTTAAGCTATGTGTTGCAGCAGTTATCAGAGGTGGTGGAGATAGTCGAGGCGGGTAATTTTCAGGATGGTTTGACGCTGGCCGCAGCAGAGCCGGGACTGGATTTGGCTTTGCTGGATTTGCATATGCCAGGCAGCGAAGGGCCGAAATCGATTGGTTATTTCCATCAATGTTATCCGTCTATTCCGGTCGTGGTGATCTCTGGCGAAGAGGAGAGTACCAACATGGAAAAAGCGATTAATTACGGTGCTGCGGGTTTTGTCTGTAAGAGTTCAAATTCACAGGTGATGCTGGGCGCGCTGCGTCTGGTGTTGTCGGGCGGGATTTATGTGCCGCCGGAGGTCTTGTTTCATCATGCAGTTGAAGTTGTGGATAAACGCAATACCGGTATGCATGGTTTGACGCCACGGCAAATGGATGTTTTAGGGCATCTTTGTGGCGGGATGAGCAACAAAACGATCGCGTCAGCGATGAGCTTGGCTGAAGGCACCGTCAAAAGCCACGTGGCTGCAATTTATCTCGCGCTCAATGTCCGTACTCGACTGGAGGCGGTACGTGCGGCCGAAAATTTAGGTGTGTTTGGGGTGCCGCATGGCTGAAGTCATTCTGCCGGGAAGTAAGTTGTTCGGTTTACTGCGCGAGTCGCGCTGGTTGCTGCTGGCCACCGGCGCGCTGTATTTCACGGCCGCGATGTACGGTTACACACCCGCCGATTCTGCCTGGTCGCACAGCACCGCGCTGACAAAAATCGAAAATCCCATGGGCGTGTTGGGCGCTTATCTCTCGGATTTATTGTTTTATCTGTTTGGTATTTCAGCCTGGTGGCTGGTGTTATTCATGCTGCAGCAATTGTGGGCGGGTTATCGCCGCTTACGCAGCGACAGTGTTTTCTGTCAGCGCACGCTGTGGGTTTCCGTTATCGGTTTTAGCCTGTTGTTGCTCACCAGCAGTTCACTCGAAGCTATCCGCATGCATACGCTGAAAGTACATTTGCCGTTAGCGCCTGGCGGTATGTTCGGTATGCTGATTGGGGATGCTCTGAGCCGATTGCTAGGATTTACCGGCGCAACTTTATTGCTGCTGGCGTTGATGGTGAGCAGTTTCAGTATCTTTACCGGTCTTTCATGGTTGCGCTTTATGGACTGGCTGGGCGCGTCACTGGAAAACGGTTTTATCTGGGTGCAGCAGACATGGCAGACGCGTGAGGATAAGCGCATCGGTGTGCAGGCGGTCGGTGAGCGCACCGCTGCAGTGATGGTGGAGAAGAAGCGTGTCGAAGTACACCAGCCCATCCACATTGAGATGCCCATCGTAGAAGTGGTTAAGTCGGTGCGGGTCATCGAAGAGAAACAGATCACGCTGTTTCCTGAATTGCCCGATTCGCCGTTACCTCCTCTACATTTACTCGATCCTGCCGTGCTGCAAGTGCAGACCGTCTCGGCTGAGACGCTGGAATATACCTCGCGTCTGATCGAGCATAAACTCAAAGAGTTTGGTGTGTCGGTCACTGTAGTTGCCGCGTATCCCGGACCCGTCATCACGCGTTACGAGATCGAACCTTCGGTCGGCGTCAAGGGCAGTCAGATTACCAATCTGGTCAGAGACTTGGCGCGCGCGCTGTCGGTGGTCAGTATTCGTTTAGTCGAGACGATACCCGGCAAGGCGTATATGGCACTGGAGTTACCCAACCCCAAGCGGCAGATGGTACAGTTGTCGGAAATTTTAAGTTCTAAGGTCTATGCCGATATGGGCTCCATGCTGACCATGGCGATGGGCAAAGATATCTCAGGGAATCCGATTGTGGCGGATTTGGCCAAGATGCCGCATGCGCTGGTGGCGGGTACCACAGGCTCCGGAAAATCGGTGGGGATCAATGCGATGATCCTGAGTATTCTCTATAAGTCCACGCCGCAACAAGTGCGTATGCTGTTGATCGACCCCAAGATGCTCGAATTGTCGATCTATGAGGGTATTCCGCATTTGCTCTGCCCTGTGGTGACGGATATGCGTCAGGCGGCTTCGGGTCTTAACTGGTGCGTGCAAGACATGGATAAGCGCTATCGACTGATGTCTCATTTCGGGGTGCGTAATATCGCTGGATTCAACCAGAAGCTGCGTGAAGCTATTAAGGCAGGAAAACCGCTGACTAATCCGTTTACGCTGACGCCTGATAACCCTGAGGCTTTGGAAGAATTGCCGCTGATTGTGGTGTTTATCGACGAACTGGCCGATCTGATGATGGTGGTCGGCAAGAAGATCGAGGAGCTGATCGCACGACTGGCGCAGAAGGCGCGCGCCTCCGGTATTCATTTGGTGCTGGCGACGCAGCGTCCTTCCGTGGATGTGATCACCGGACTGATCAAGGCGAACGTGCCGACGCGCGTGGCGTTTCAGGTTTCCTCCAAGATCGATTCGCGCACCATTTTGGATCAGATGGGCGCCGAAGCGTTGCTGGGGCAGGGCGATATGCTTTACTTGCCGCCGGGCACTGGTTATCCGTTGCGCGTGCACGGCGCGTTTGTATCCGATCAGGAAGTGCATCGCGTGGTCGAGTATCTCAAGGCACAGGGCGAACCGCAATATATCGATGGTGTGTTGAATTCAGTAGAAGAGTCGAGTGAGGGTGGTGATCTAGGCGGCGGAGGTGGGGGCAGCGGCGAGGCCGATCCGCTTTATGATCAGGCGGTGGATATCGTCGTGAAATCACGCCGTGCCTCGATTTCGCTGGTTCAGCGTAACTTGCGTATCGGCTACAACCGCGCCGCACGACTGGTCGAACAGATGGAAGCGGCCGGTATCGTGACGCCTATGCAGACCAACGGTAACCGCGAAGTGATTGCACCTGCCAGACAGGAATAGAGGATTGAGGAATGAGGAATGAGGAATGAGGAATGAGGAATGAGGAATGAGGAATGAGGAATGAGGAAAATCCGCAGTCCCACCTTTCAATTTACTCCTAGATCCTCAATCCTCGCCCCTATTTAATAGAGAAAACAATGAAATATATATTCGCAATCATGATGCTGGCCGTATTACCATTGAGCGCGCAGGCCAGTGCGATCGAAAAGCTGAAGAGTTACATCGCCGCGACGCATTCCGCGCAGGCGAATTTCACGCAGACTGTGCTAGATCAAAATGGCAAACGGATGCAGAGCGCCTCCGGTGTGATGCAGTTTCAGCGTCCGGGCAAGTTTCGCTGGACCTATCAAAAGCCGTATGAACAAATCATCGTCGGCGACGGGGCAAAATTCTGGCTGTACGATGTGGACCTGAATCAGGTGACGGTGAAGAAGCTGGATGCCGCGCTGGGCAGTAGTCCTGCGGCCTTGCTGGCGGGCAGCAACGAAATTGAACGAGGCTTTTCGCTCAAGGAGGCGGGCACGCGTGAAGGTCTGGAGTGGTTGCAAGCGAGTCCCAAAGCGCAGGACAGCAGTTTTTCCGCTGTGTTGATGGGTTTTGATGAGCAGGCCAGTCTGGTTGCAATGGAGTTGAATGACTCCTTTGGTCACAAAACTGTGCTGCGCTTCTCAGGTATGCAACGCAACCCCAAGATTGCCGGCGCGCAATTTCAGTTTTCGCCACCTGCTGGTGCGGATGTAATAAGCAATTGATTAATAATGTATAACGACTCGCTGTTTGATAGTCATGCAGCCGCAGCGCCGCTTGCCGAACGCTTGCGGCCGAAACACATCGATGAGGTGATCGGTCAGTCGCACCTGTTAGGTGAAGGGCGTCCGCTGCGCCTGTCGTTTCAGTCGGGCAGGTTGCATTCGATGATCTTGTGGGGGCCGCCGGGCGTGGGAAAAACCACGCTGGCACGCTTGATGGCGTCTGCCTTTGATGCCGAGTTTATGCCGTTATCCGCCGTGTTGTCAGGCGTGAAGGATATCCGCGAGGCGATCGCCGAGGCGCAGCGCGTGTTACAACAAAGCGGTCGACACACCATTTTGTTCGTGGATGAGGTTCACAGGTTCAATAAGTCTCAGCAGGATGCGTTTTTGCCTTTCGTCGAGCAGGGCTTGGTCACCTTTGTTGGTGCTACCACCGAAAATCCCTCCTTCGAGGTGAACAACGCGTTGTTGTCGCGCGCGCAGGTGTATGTGCTGCATGCCTTGTCGGAAGATGAATTGGGGCAATTGTTTGATCGTGCGCAGCAGGTCGCGTTGCCGGGCCTGAGTTTTGCGGAAGATGCACGTGAACGCATCATCGGTTATGCGGATGGCGATGCGCGCCGCTTGTTGAATGTGCTGGAGCAGTTGCAGACCGCAGCAGAGACCGCCGGTAAAACGCTTTTAGACAGCGCATTTCTCGACAACACGCTGGCGCAAAACTTGCGTCGTTTCGATAAAGGCGGTGAAGCGTTTTACGATCAGATTTCCGCCTTGCATAAATCGGTGCGCGGGTCGAATCCCGATGCGGCGCTGTATTGGTTGGTGCGTATGCTGGATGGCGGGGCTGATGCCCGTTATATGGCGCGGCGCATCGTACGTATGGCGTGGGAAGATATCGGGCTTGCCGATCCTCGCGCGATACAACTGGCCAACGATGCCGCGCAGACTTATGAACGGTTGGGTTCTCCCGAGGGTGAGCTGGCGCTGGCGCAGGCCGTGTTGTACTTAGCTTGTGCGCCGAAGTCGAATGCGGGCTATGTCGCGTATAATGCCGCCCGCGCGTTTGTCGCGAAGGATGGCTCGCGCGAAGTGCCGCTGCACTTGCGCAATGCGCCGACTAAGTTGATGAAACAGCTCGATTACGGGCGTGATTATCGTTACGCGCACAATGAAGCGGGTGGCTATGCGGCGGGAGAGAGCTATCTGCCCGATGGAATGCCTCCGGTTAGTTTTTACCAGCCCACCGATCGTGGACTGGAAGGCAAAATTTCAGAGAAATTAGAACGCCTGCGTGAGTTAGACGCGGCAGCAAAAAAATAAGCCACAGAGAGCACAGAGAATACTAACCGTGAGAGATTAACTGACCGAGAAAATCATTGCAGCGGCAATCGAAGTTCATAAAACACTGGGCCCTGGGTTGTTGGAATCAATTTACGAAGAGGCTCTGTGTTTCGAAATGGCTACAGTCGGGATTTCCTTTCAGCGACAAGTGCCTATTCATGTGATGTACAAGGGGCATGTCATACATGGGCAGCGTTTGGATTTATTGGTGGAGTGTGAAGTTGTTGTTGAAGTTAAATCTTTGAAATCACTTCCTGAGGTTGCTACCGCGCAATTATTGTCGTATTTAAAAGCAAATGGTCTCAAACGTGGACTGTTGTTGAATTTTGGTGAGAAGCAGTTGGTCGCGGGTATAAAACGCATTTCTCTGTGATCTCTGTGGCTTGGTTTTTTAAGCGGTTTGGATTTGGAGTTTTTATGTTAGACATTCAGGTTTTACGTAGTGATTTGGACGGAGTGGCAGCGCGTTTGGCAACACGTGGTTTTGTGCTGGATACAGTGCGATTTCAGGAGCTGGAAGCGCAGCGCAAGACCATACAGATGCGTACACAGGAGTTACAGTCGAAACGCAACAGTGCGTCCAAACTGATCGGTCAGGCCAAGGCCAAGGGCGAAGACACTGCGGCGATTATGGCAGAGGTTGCTTTGGTTGGCGAAGAACTGAAACAGATTGAAGTGCAACTTGTTGAATTACAAGAAAAACTACAAGAGATGCTGGAAGGTTTGCCGAATATGCCGCACGAATCCGTGCCGGTTGGAAAATCTGAATCGGACAACGTCGAAGTGCGTCAGTTCGGCACCGTTCCTGTGTTCGACTTCGAGGTGAAGGATCATGTCTCCTTGGGTGAAAACCTGAAGGGGCTGGATTTCGAGACCGCAGCGAAGATTTCAGGTGCGCGTTTTTCGGTTTTGAAGGGTGGCTTGGCCCGCTTGCACCGTGCGCTTGCACAATTCATGCTCGACACGCATACCGACCACCACGGTTACACCGAAGCCTATGTGCCTTATTTGGTGAATGCTGATTCGATGCGTGGCACCGGACAATTGCCGAAATTCGAGGAAGACTTGTTCCGCGTACCGCGCCAGATGGGCGAGGGCGGTGAGCAGAATTTCTATCTAATTCCCACTGCCGAAGTGCCTGTGACGAATATGGTGCGCGATGAAATCGTCCCGCTGGAACAATTGCCGTTGAAATTTGTAGCGCATACGCCGTGTTTTCGCTCGGAAGCGGGTTCCGCCGGTCGCGATACGCGCGGCTTGATCCGTCAGCATCAATTCGATAAGGTGGAATTGGTGCAGATGGTGCATCCGGATGAGTCTTACACCGCACTGGAGCAATTGCTGGGGCACGCTGAGACCATACTGCAGAAATTGGGCTTGCATTACCGCGTCGTGCGTCTGTGCACCGGAGATATCGGTTTCTCATCTGCGACGACTTATGACATCGAGGTTTGGTTGCCGGCACAAAATACCTATCGTGAAATTTCCTCATGCAGCAATTTTGAGGCGTTTCAGGCGCGTAGATTGCAGGCACGCTTCAGAAATTCTGCCGGTAAACCTGAATTGCTTCACACCCTGAATGGTTCCGGACTTGCGGTTGGTCGTGCCTGGGTGGCTGTACTTGAAAACAATCAGCAGTCTGATGGCAGTATAGTCATTCCTGAGGTGTTGCGCCCCTATATGGGTGGGCTGGAAGTATTAAGAGCGGGCTGATTGTTTCAGCGAAGACAAAAGCTGTGAAGGACCGTTGCTAAGGAAGCGCTGTTTTATTCATAAAATTGTCGTTGTGACCGCGAACGAAGTGTCGCGGGTGGCACTCCCGCATGTTGATATAAAATGAAATCTGGTTTGCCGCGTCGCTACGCTTCTCGCAAAGACGATTGATCTGACTTTCCCTAAAGCAATCAGCCAGTTGATGGCATAGTCATACCTGAAGTATTATGCCCTGTATGGCGGCTTGTAAAGGCTATCTCGCCAGGGAATAGGATGTGTCTGTCGCTTTGCTTTCTGAGGTGGGTTCGCGAAGTGCATGTAAGGCAAAGGCAGGTTTTTTTCGCGTACTGATGAGTTGATAGGTGTGCGTTTGGGGTAATCCCGGTTCGTTGTCGGTGAGTCGGGATAGCATGTCGTAATAAGCACGGATATTCTCAACGAAAATTACCGCCTCGCCGCCTCGCGCATAGCCGTGTTTAAGTGACTCAAAGTAAACAGGCTTGTTGAGGGATGGCATCCATTTTTTGATGTCTACCCAAGTGTCTGTATTGCCACCTTGCCGCCGTGTCAGAATACGCGCGTCCTCAAGATGGCCGTAGCCCTGATTGTAGGCGGCCAGAGCCAGCCAGGTTCGTTCAGGTTCTTCTATGCGCACTGGCAGTTGCTTCTTAATCAATTCCAGATATTTCGCTCCTGCCATAATGCTCTCGCGTGGATCGAGACGGTTGGTGACATTCATGCGTGCGGCCGTTGCCTCGGTCAGCATCATCATGCCGCGTACATTGCTGTCAGAGGTGGCCAACGGATCCCAGTGCGATTCCTGATAAGCAATCGCAGCGATTAGTCGCCAGTCCTCATCGATGAGTTTTCCCGCCTCCTTGAATAAGGATTTAAACTTGCTCAGTGTCTTGTCAGTCTGGTTGATGAATTCAGCCGCGTCCAGTGGCGCGAGCCGGTCGTTGTGTCCGTAGTATCTATCCAGCAAGATCTGCAGCTCACCATTTTTTTCGATGTCTGTGAAAAACTTGGCCGTCGCGGTCATTAAATCGTTATCGGCCTTTTCAGGGAAGGCCCAAGCTAATTTGGAAGGTTTTCCGATGTCGAAAGCGACGGCTAGATTGACGTAGTAATTGAGCATTTCAGAAATCTGCTCATGATTGGCTAGTGTGTAATCGAGTTTGCCTTGTCCGACTTCTTTGAGTAAATCCTCAACGGTCTGATCTGTACGCGACTCCCAAGTGAGCTCAGGAATTTGTTTTTTGAGTTCGAGTAGCGTTTTTTCCTGATTTGATCCGGCAATGACCGCGATCGTCGATCCGATCAGATCGCGTAATTGGCGTGGTTGCGGTTGATCTTGATTGAAAGCCACTTGTTCATGCACGGTCATAAAGCCTGGTCCAAATGTCAGGGCGTTATTCGTTTCATCCAGTTTAAAGCCGGAAGCTGAAAAATGAGCATGCCCTTTTTGCAGCGTAGTTTCTATTTGGTCAGCGGGGACAAGAATGATTTTAAGCTGAACGTGCAGGGAGTCAGCAAATTGATGCGCCAGTTGCTTGGCAAATTCTTCGTCAGAAAGCGTGGAATCCTGGGCGATTGCGACGACTAAGCCGCCGGTGTGCCACGGGGGGAGAGCTTGGCTCAGGTTGTAGTAGGCGTATGCAAGCAGCGACATAATAATGCCGGTAAATAGTAGCTTAAATAGCAGTCCATATTTCCACATATCAATATTCTGCACGAAATTCTCACTTGCTGGTAGAATTCGCACCCCGGAGAGGTGGCAGAGTGGTCGAATGTACCTGACTCGAAATCAGGCGTACGGTACTCCCGTACCGAGGGTTCGAATCCCTCCTTCTCCGCCAAATTAAAAAGGACACCCGTAAGGGTGTCCTTTTTAATTTGGGAGAACGGCGGGTGAGACCAGCGAGCACGGCTTGCACAGGACGCCCGTAGGGCGGTCCCGAGTGAAACGAGGGATGAGGCTTTTGCGGATGAAACGCAAAAGCCGAACAAGACTCCTGGGTTCGACCAGCGAGCACTGCTCGCGCAGGACGCACGAAGTGCGGTTCCGAACGGAGTGAGGAACGAGGATGGCGCGGAGTAACGTGCCATCCGAGCACCAGGAGTCCGACAAATGGGAGGGCGACGCAGGACGCGCAACGCGCGGTCCCGAGTAATACGAGGGACGAGTCTGCCGCCAGCGACAGACGAGCACCAGCGAGCACTGCTCGCGCAGGACGCACGAACAATCCCGACATTTGTGAAATGTAGGGCACCCGTTAGGGTGCCCTTTTTTATTTGGTAACGAATAGCGGAAGTGTGTGCTGAGCGTTGTGCAAACGAATAATTATCTGAAATATTTATAATGATTATAAATATATTTTTGTGTGAGTAGTGCTGAGGCAACATGAGACCGGTGCGCGTTAGTTCTAGTGTGCGAATAAATATATATATAACTTGTTGATTATTTGTGTTAATTGTTAATTAAGCGGTTTGTGTTTTAGGTGGATTTGCATAGAATCTGCGAATTGCCAAATTTATGTCGATGAAGACAAATGGGGGTGTTTTGTGTATTATCAAGGCGTGTGATTTCTGGTAAAACCCGAGCAATTTGATTGGTCAAGTGCGGCGTAAAGTCGCATTTTCTCTTTACTTAAAGCGGATGGGTGTGCCATGATTGCGCAGCTTTTATAAGCTGTAAGAAGAGATGGGTAATTTGCCAGGTATTAAATAAGCAAATAACCCGTTATTTTTAACTTTGCTCTTGGGAGGAGATACTGTGGAAGCTAAACAAGCGACACCGGTAAAGTATGACATGGATGTAGTCAGATGGTTTACCATCGCGGCCTGTATCTATGCAGTTGTAGGGACTCTGATCGGTGTGTATGTTGCATCGGAATTGGCGTTCCCATTTTTAAACTTTGACATTCCTGAAATTACTTTCGGGCGTCTGCGTCCACTGCATACCAATGCGGTGATTTTTGCGTTTGGTGGTTGTGTACTGATGGCGACTGGTTTCTACATCGTACAACGCACCGGTGCAACCAAGCTGTGGAGTAATACCATGGCGTGGTTCACGTTTGTCGGCTGGAATCTGATTATCGTCTGTGCAGTAATCACTTTGCCACTGGGTTTGTCTGAAGGTAAGGAATACGCTGAGTTGCCTTGGTGGGTTGATATTATGATCGCTGTGGTTTGGCTGTCATACGGTTTCAACTACATTATGACGATCGGTATCCGTAAGACTTCACACATCTACGTGTCGAACTGGTTCACGATGGGTATGATCGTTATGATCACTTACCTGCACGTGGTTAACAGCTTGGCAATTCCAGTGGATTGGGCTACTTCGTACTCCATCTATTCTGGCGTTCAAGATGCGATGATTCAATGGTGGTGGGGTCATAACGCGGTTGGTTTCTATCTGACTGGCGGCTTCCTCGGTATCATGTACTACTTCATCCCTAAGCAATCGGGTCGTCCAGTGTTCTCGTATCGTTTGTCTGTTCTGCATTTCTGGACACTGACTTTCGGTTACGTATGGCTGGGTGCTCACCATCTGCAATACACAGCGTTGCCTGACTGGACTGGCTCACTCGGTGCGGCTATTTCTCTGGCAATGATCATCCCTTCATGGGGTGGCGCGATGAACGGTATGATGACTTTGTCCGGTGCATGGGACAAGCTGCGTACTGACTACATTCTGCGTTTCCTGGTAACTGCAATGGCGTTCTACGCAATGTCTACATTCGACGGTCCTGTTATGGCGATCAAGTCTGTAAACGCATTGTCACATTACACTGACTGGACGGTAGGTCACGTTCACGCAGGTGCTTTGGGTTGGATGTCAATGATCTCCTTCGGCGCGTTGTATCACATGGTTAAGAAATTGTGGAATACAGAGATGTACTCTGACAAACTCGTTAACGTTCACTTCTGGATCGCCTTGATCGGCGCGACTACCTATGTTGTAGCAATGTGGGTGTCAGGGATCATGCAGGGTCTGATGTGGCGTGATTATGATGAATACGGTACGTTGACCTACACCTTTGTTGAATCTGTATCTGCTATGCATCCTTACTATGTAATGCGTGCGGTTGGCGGTGCGATCTTCAATCTGGGCACGTGGATCATGTTGTTCAACGTGGTGATGACTGTTCGTCAAGCTGGCGCTGTTCGCGGCGTGAACGCTGTCGCAGCTAGAGCATAAGGGGAGAGAAAACATGTCTGATCACGGAAAATTTTATTCAACCAAGTTCCAAGATACGATCGAACAGAAGACTGTTCTGATGTTTGTCTTAACCGCAATTGCAGTCGCGGTGGGCGGTATCGTTGAAATCGTGCCTTTGTTCTATCTGCCAAATACGGCGATGTGCCAGGGTGATGCAACTTGTAATAATACCCAGCACAAGGACTTGCAAGGTAATACGATTCCTATGGACAAGATCATCTGGAATCCAGTTACCTCGGCGCATAAGACCTTGGCTGACTGGCAGCCAGGCGACGGTGTTCGTCCTTACACACCATTGGAATTGACCGGTCGTTACGTATATATCCGCGAAGGCTGTTTCTTATGCCACTCGCAGATGATTCGTCCGTTCCGCGATGAGAAAGATCGTTATGGTCACTACTCAATCGCTGAAGAGTCGATGTACGATCACACCTATCAGTGGGGCTCCAAGCGTACCGGACCTGATCTGGCTCGTGTAGGCGGCAAGTACTCCGATGAGTGGCATCGCAAGCACTTGAAGTATCCGCGTGACGTGGTTCCTGAATCTGTCATGCCTAACTTCTTCTTCCTGGATAAGAATCCGATTGATGCGGTCAAGACAACCAAGACTATGAAAGTCATGACCCAGATGCCGTTCAATCCTGTTCCTAAGAACATCTACACTGACGCCTACATTGCAGGCGCGGCTGATGAGCTCAAGGGTAAGACAGAAATGGACGCAGTGATCGCTTTCTTGCAGGGATTGGGTAATCAGGTTAAGTTTGAGGAAGGTGTCAACTACCGTGACTAAACTGATGAACTACTTTCACACGGACTGGGCAACGTTGAGCGGTAACGACTGGCAGGGGATTTTCTTTACCGTGGCCGCTTTCGTTGCGATGATTGTTGTCTATGTGATGGTGTTCAATCCCAAGAACAAGGATGCATTCGACTCGCAGAGCGACATGGCTCTGCGGGAAGAGGGCGAGTACAACAATTCAGGAGATAAAAAATGAGTGATAATCACAACTCCGCTGGTGGTGTGCCAACCACGGGGCATGTATGGGATGATGATTTGGCAGATTACATCAATCAGCCGCCGAAATGGTGGATGCTTGGTCTGACAGCCAGTGCGCTTTGGGTCGTAATTTACTGGATCATGTATCCAGCTATTCCAATCGCAATCAACGGTACGTTCTTCCAGGGTGTCGGTTTGCCAGGTTCGGGCAAATGGACTGCGATCAAGGAATTGGCTGAAGATCAAAAAGTGCTGGATGATGTTCGTGGTAAGTGGGAAAGCAAGCTTAAAGACATGACGCCTGCCGCTATTTTGGCTGATGCTGACTTGTCAGAGTATGTAACCCGTTCAGGCAAAGTGTTGTTTGCTGATAACTGCGCAGCCTGCCACGGTCAAAACGGTGTGGGTACTGAGCAAAAAGGTGCCAAGTTCGCAGTACGCGAACAAGGTCTGATGGCTCCTCGCCTGAACGACGATGACTGGCTGTATGGCGGTAAGGTCGACACTATCTATGAAACAGTCGCTGGTGGACGCCAAGGTATGATGGTGGCTCATAAGGATAGTTTGACAGCACAGCAAATTGACGATGTTGCACATTACGTCAAGGCGATGAGCGAAGAAGGTGGTAAGGATAAGGCTGATGCTGATTCCGCAGTGGCTGCAGGCAAGAAGGTTTTTGCTGAAAGCGATTGTACAGCTTGCCATGGTGCTGATGCCAAGGGTATTCAAGCCATGGGTTCTGCTAATCTGACCGATAAGATCTGGCGTTTTGATGGGTCTTTGGAAGGCATCAAGCAAACCATTACTTACGGCGTTAATTCGGGTGATGCAAATGCTCGCGTTGCGATTATGCCTCAGTGGTTGAAGAAGGATGAACAGGGGCATGTAGTCAGTAAGCTTGATGAAGTTTCCATCAAAAAGCTGGCGGTCTATGTGTACAAGTTCGGCGGTGGTCAGAAGGAAGATGCTCCTGCAGCAGTCGTTGCAGAAGCACCAGCAGCTACCCCTGCAGCCAAGTAAATATCCCTAACTGCACGGCCTTATGCTGTGCAGGTTTTTTGAAAGGAAATAGAAATGCACCATGACTTTGTATATTGGAGTTTGATGATTGGCACTGCCGGCGCATTCGGGGCTTTAATCGTTGCGTTGATCTGGTTGTTCAAAAATGCATTAACCAAAAAATCTGGCGATAAGTAATATCCTTGGATTGAAGAAGGGGGAGGCTAGCCTCCTCCTTTTTTATTTATTCATAAAACCTAAGAATTTCACTGTGTAAATTGATGTGTATTAGAATAAGCTTATATAATGCACGTGTTTATTCAGAGTAGTTTTTTCAATACGTATTCAGATAGATGAATATAAGTACATTTGGAGTTGAAAATGAGCGAACCAGTTAAGAAAGCGCCTGCCGAGGTTGGTAGTGTTACCGGCATCTATAATGAACACGCCGAGTGGTCAACCAATTTAGGCGATGCCACGATTCATGCAAAGCGCATGCCGGGCCGTTTCCGTACACTGAAATACATCACAGAATCCTTCTGGCTAATTTTCTTCTTTGGCGCCTATTTGCGCTGGAATGGCAAACAGGCACTGTTGCTGGATGTGAATAATCGCCAGTTTCATATCTTTAACCTGACTATCTTGCCGCAGGATATCTGGATGGTATCTTTGCTGCTATTGCTGCTGGCAATGACTTTGTTTGCAGTCACTTCGGTTGCCTCGCGCGTGTTTTGCGGCTACTTTTGTTTTCAAACTGCTTGGGTAGACTTGTTTACCTGGATAGAAGGAAAAATTGAGGGCAATCCAAATAAACGTCAAAAGCTGGACGCGGCTCCGTGGAATGCAGATAAGATTCGTCGTAAAGTATTTAAGCATCTGATTTGGTTGCTAATTTCATTGTTTACCGGGATTAGCTTTACCATCTGGTTTGTGGATGCGTTCGCCTATTGGCACGACCTTGTAAATCTGAACCTTTCATTGATGGAAATTGCAACGCTGATCGCCTTTACTCTGGGTACTTATCTACTCGCTGGTTTTATGCGCGAGCAGGCGTGTTTGTGGCTGTGTCCGTATGCTCGTATTCAGGCAGTGATGGCGGACTCACAGACTATCCTTCCGGCCTACGATGTGGCGCGCGGTGAACCTCGCGGCAAATTGCGCAATGCGGGTAAAACGGTTGCCCAGCAGGGTGACTGTATCGATTGTTTCCAGTGCGTACAGGTCTGTCCTACCGGTGTGGATATTCGCGACGGTCAACAATTGGGTTGTATCACCTGTGGTCTGTGTCTGGATGCGTGTGATTCTGTGATGGACAAGATTGGTCGCCCGCGCGGATTGATCCGTTATGCCTCACTGGATGAGCTGGAAGGTCGTCCGGTGCATAAGTTGTATCAGCACCCGCGTACTTGGGTGTATGTCAGTATTCTGTTGATGGCATTGGGCGGTATCATCTATGGATTGAACCATTTGGGAACATTGACTTTGCGTGTGGAGCCTGAGCGCCAACCTCTGTTTGTACGCATGAGCGATGGTTCAATACAAAATAAATATACCTTCAAGGTGTTGAACAAGACCGATAACGACCTGTCTGTGATCGTGAAGACTGAGGGTGGAATCAAAGGCCAACAGTTAATCGGTTCTGAAACGCCCAAACTGATCGCGCACGGCAGAGCTTCTTCTTTCACGATCTTCGTTAAGGCGCCCGAAGAGAATATTCAGAAGGAAATCACGCCTATCGAGTTCAGAGTAGAGAATGCGGAAAATCCTGGTATGGCGGCAGAATATACGACCAAATTTACCGCTCCGGCTCGTTGATTTCTAATACATATAAAGGATTGTTATGATTTCGCAAAAGAATAGCAAGGGTTGGCGCAATCCATGGGTCTTCGGCCTGTTGGCCATTGTTTTGTCAGGTGTGTTAATCAATGGCAAATTTTTATGGGGTGTATTGAGTCATCCGGTACGTGTGCTGGACGATAATTACAGTGTTAAAGCGCACAATCATGTCGATGCGAAGTGGGTGCAGCAGCAGGCGGAACGTTCAACGCTGGGTTGGAAGACCAGCCTGCACTCTCCTCAACAGATCGCGAATGACAGTGCTGCACCGACGGTCGATGCTCAATACTTGTTGTTGGGCCAGCATGTCGACTTTAAGTTTAGTCTGAATGATAAGGATGGAAAGCCTGTGCAAGGTGGTAAGGTGGATATCAAGGCGCAATGGCCTGGAGATCCCACTTATGACTTCGCCGGTTCCTTGAAAGAAGTTAGTGCAGGGAATTATGAAGGTAAATTGACGTTTTCTCGCGCGGGTAATTGGGATCTCTTGATCAGTGCCGAGCGCGATGGCCGTGAATTCGATACCGAGCAAAAAATCTTTGTAGCCTTTCCGAAATAATCTTGGCAATTACGACTACGCTGCAAAGTAACACCCGGCACCTCGCTCAGGCGGGGTGTTTTCATTGCGGCCAGCCTATCGATGCTGATATCGATTACCACAATCAGTTGGATGGACAGCAACGCGACTTTTGTTGCTTCGCCTGCCAATCGGTCTGTGAAGCCATATATGATGCAGGTTTGCAAGGATATTACCAGCGCACACCGGAAGGCACGCTGTTAGCGCCGCCTCCCACGCCGCCAAAGGATGTCGAGATGTACGACCTGGATGAAGTGCAGCAGGACTTCGTGAATTGCCAGGGTGATATGCGTGACACGCATCTGTTGGTCGAAGGCATACATTGTGCCGCTTGCGTCTGGCTGATCGAACGCGGCATGATGCGAACACCGGGCGTGCTTTCTGCGAGCGTTAATCTGGCAGGGAAACGCCTGCATCTGCGCTGGGATAATTCCAATGTTAATCTATCTAAATTAATCAATCTGTTATCTAAGATAGGCTATTCGGGGGTTCCTTACGATCCGGAAGCGGCTGAAGGTTCGATGAAGCGCACGAATCGCGCAATGCTGTTCCGGTTGTTTTTCGCTGCCTTCGCCATGATGAATCTGAATCTTATCGCGATTGCGCTCTACAGCGGTGCGGATCGCGGCCAGTTCTTGAGCTTCTTTCACTGGATGGCTTTTTCTCTGGCAACCCCGGCGCTGTTGTATTCAGGTTATCCGTTTTTCAAGGGAGCATGGAGTGGGCTGCGCAACGCCAGTCTGACCATGGATCTGCCGATCGCCATCGGCCTGACCGTCACCTATAGTTATTCACTATATGTCACTCTGGCAGGTAGCGGGCAGGTTTACTTCGATACGGTCACTAACCTGACCTTCGTGATTCTGATCGGTCGTTATCTGGAAGGGATGTTCCGCCATCAGGCAGTCGCGGCAACCAATCGTTTGATGGATCTGCAACCCCGCGTCGCGACGGTGCTAAACGATGGCGTTGAGAAAATCACCTCGGTTCGCGCGGTGAAAGTCGGCGAACTCGTCCTGGTGAAGCCCGGCAGCAATATTCCGATGGACGGTTTTGTACGTGAAGGCAGCAGTTCTGTGGATGAATCCATGTTGAGCGGGGAGTCCATGCACGTTAGAAAGCATATCGGGGATCGCGTCGCGGCAGGAACCTTAAATGGCAGCGGCGCGCTGGTGGTCGAAGTTCAGGCAGCGTCTGCCGACTCAACCCTGTCGAAGATTATTCGGCTGGTCGAGGAGGCGCAGTCATCCAAGGCACCTATCCAGCGTTTGTCCGACAGCATCGTGCCATGGTTTGTGCTGGTGACCCTGATACTGGCAAGTATCACCTTCTATATCTGGTCTGATAACTTCGAAATGGCGTTGATGGCGGCCACCTCGGTGCTGATTATCACCTGTCCTTGCGCGCTGGGAATGGCGACACCGATGTCGATCGCGGTCGCCTCAGGATTAGGTGCCAAGCACGGCATACTGGTCAAAAATGGTGTTGTGTTGGAGACCTTGTCTAAGGTGACGCATTTCGTGTTCGATAAGACGGGTACCTTGACAGAAGGCAAGATGCGCGTCGATCAGGTTATCGTTGCGCAAGGGCAGGACGAGACAACTTCGCTGGCACTGGCTGCTGCGGTGGAACGCTATTCGGAGCACAGCGTCGCCCGTGCGGTGGTTGCCGCGGCGGAGTCGCGTGAATTATCATATCGCAACCTGGTTGTGCAGGGCTTTCATGCCACCGCTGGCGCGGGTGTCGAAGCGATGGTTGAGGGGCGTCGCGTCCTGCTGGGTACGGCTGAATGGCTGGCTCGTAACAGTGTGGTTGCACAACCCGCCTTGATGTTGTCGCTGGATGATTTGGAGGCGCAGGCGAAGACTTGTGTGCATCTGGCCGTCGATGGGCAACATATCGCCGTGCTGGTGCTGGGCGATACGCTGCGCGCCGATGCGCAGGCGCTAATTAATACTTTGCGCGCCAACGGTATCGGCATGACGCTGCTCTCCGGAGACCGGCGTTTGGTTGCCGAAGCGATTGCCAGTCAATTGGGCGGCATGGAAGTGATTGCTGAAGTGCTGCCGCAGGACAAGGATCGCGTGATCCAGCAGTTGCAACAGCGTGGCGAATGCGTGGCAATGGTAGGCGACGGGGTCAACGATGCGCCGGCCCTGATACGCGCCGATGTAGGTATTGCTTTAGGTTCTGGTACGGATGTGTCGGTCGAGAGCGCGGACATCGTGCTGATGCGTAATGAACTCGATAAGGTACGCTTAGCCACCTTGCTGTCGCGCCGCACGCTGCTCACGATTAAACAGAATATTGGATTGTCGTTCGTGTATAACAGCATCATGGTGCCGTTAGCCATTATGGGGCACGTGACCCCACTGGTCGCGGCCATCACCATGCCGGTCAGTTCGCTGCTGGTCATCGGCAATGCCGCTCGCATCCGCAACTTATTTAAGGAATAGTCACAATGGAAGTAATCTACAGTTTGATCCCGGGTATGACTTTCTTTGGTCTGGTATTCGTGGGGATTTTGATCTGGGCGGTGAAGCGAGGTCAGTACGAAGACATGGAAGGCAATGCCAGTCGCATCCTGCTGGATGACGACGAAGACGCGCTGCTGCACAGTCAGAGCAAAGAAAAAGCGCCGAAGTAAACCTCAGCGCTTTAGTCTGGCTTACGGATTTAACGCAATTATTTCAGGACTTCGCCATTGGTCAGTAAGGGCGTTCTCAAGAGTTCAAAGTCTTTAGTCGGCAGATACTGAAAAAATGGTTTGGCGTCCAATACCACGTCCAAGCCGTGTTGCGGATACAACCAATGTATCAGGTTCGTCTTCTTCTCGCGAATGCGCTGTGCAGGCTCGCCAAATCGCTTGGCGATGACAGACTGTTCCAGCGTTGTGGTGGGCAAATACGTCAGACTTGCGACCGGTAAAGTGCGTACGCGTGCAAGATCATCCGCCGTCAGCGTGATTCGTTTGCCACTGGGCGTGCTGTTCATGCGTAAGCCGCGCTGGAACATGCCTTGCAGTTCTTCTTCAGGAATTGCAATCGTCATGATAATTTTGGCTTTAAGGCCGTTGAAGTTGACCTCTTCAAAAAAGGCTTCAACGCACATCTTGGCGTCAGTGGGTTTGAACAGGCTAATTTCTAACTCTGCCTCATGCTTGTAATCATTCGCAATCTCATTGAGTGTGCTCTTACCCAGGGTGATGCCGAATACGCGGGTCGTGTCGGCGGTGGGATGGGTGATCTTCCACGGCAGGGTGTCAGGTGTGCTCACCGAATTGTCCGGTGCCATGAGGATCACGGAAATCGACACGATGATAAGCGCGAAGACGCCCAATATTATTTTCTTATCCATCTTTGATTATTCTTTCTTAAGGGCGGCATGTAAGGCAAGGGCAGAGGCGGGGATTTTCCCGGTTTTGCATTGATGCTCGGCATCAAATTCCAGTACCACCAGGACGAGCAGCACGACCATAAAGGGGAGTTGTCCTACCCCGCCGGCGAGCGCATAACTGGTGATTTTGCTCATGCCAAATTGTGCACCGGCAACGAGCAGTAGGGTGGTCAACGTGCCAGTCACCAGAAACAGTAGCAGAAACAGTTTGGCGCGTTTGGCGGCAAGCAAGTTGTGACACAGGACAAAAACGGAAGACTCCTGTGTGATCGCGCTCTTGGCTTTTAGTATGACGCGGCTCAGGAGTGCGATGGAGAGGACCGGCATCAGCATCAGAGGAATGAGGCTGGCTTTTAACAGACTCAGGGCGAGCACAAAAATAAAAACATGAATGACGATGAAATCAAACAGCAGTATGGAATGTAAACTTTTGGCACGTGATACTTCAGCTTCGGTGACTTGATGTTCCATGATGGGACTCCGGTAAAAAAACAGGTTACGAATAATCCACTCTGGCGGGGTTGCTGTCAAATCCACCCAGGTTGGCAGGGTTTAGCGCGAACTGTTCAGGCAGGATTTTAGTCTGGCCAGGTCGACAATTTCGATAGCACGTACTTTGACGTTGATAATACCTACTTCCTGAAAATGGGAGAAGGCTCGGCTGACTGTTTCCAGTTTTAATCCCAGATAACTACCGATTTCCTGGCGGGACATGCGTAACTGGAAGTGGGTGGCCGACATATTGCGCGTAGCAAAGCGTTGCGACAAATTAAGTAAAAAAGCGGCCAGGCGTTCTTCCGCGCGCATGGAACCTAACAACAGCATGATGCCCTGATCCCGCACGATTTCGCGACTCATAATCTTGTGCAGATGGCGTTGCAATGAAGGAATTTCGCGGCTTAGCGTTTCAAGTTTGTTGAAGGGCAGTTCACAGACCACGCTATTTTCCAGTGCGACCGCCTCGCAGGCGTGCATGTCGGTGCTGATGGCATCTAGGCCGATAATTTCCCCGGCCATCTGAAAGCCTGTAACTTGCTCTCTTCCGTCTTCGTGCAATATCTGCGTCTTGAAAGAGCCGCTATGGATGGCGAACAGCGAGCGAAATTTGTCACCGCTGCGGTAAAGGTAGTCGCTGCGGGAGAAGTTGCGCTTGAGTGGACTCAACTCGTCGAGTTTCTCCATTTCTGTTTGGGTAAGATCGACCGGCAAACAGAGTTCGGCCAGATTGCAGCTGGAACAGGCTGTTTTGGGTTGGAAATTTGCAGCGAGTAATGGCACGTCACTTACCTGTAAAGTTGTCACAAAGGATGCTAGGGCAACAGGGCGCATATACGCTGCTTGCCGCTTTTTTGCGGGCAATCAGTGTTTGTCTGACTGTTTATCCAACACGTTGATTAATATTGTTTTATTGTTTTTGGTGTACGTTGTTGGCGTATAAGCGCTGTTTTTTGTTAGTCGCTTAATGAATTACCTGTGTCCACCGGTGAGAATATGCCACGATTTTTGATATATATCAAACACGCTGTGTGCCCAAGCTGGCAGTATGCATCCTCATTCAAACTGTTATATGGCAAATTTATGTTGAACAACTCGGTTACTCAATTGGTCGTGGATCTTGAACTGATACGCAGGCTGGATAAGAACGGTCCGCGTTACACCTCTTATCCGACTGCTGATCGTTTTGTCGAAGCATTCAATGCCGAGACTTACAGTCTGTGGCTCGCGAAGCGTGAAATCGGCGGCATCGCGCGCCCCTTGTCCTTATATATACACATCCCGTTCTGCAACACGCTGTGTTTTTACTGTGCGTGCAACAAGGTGATCACCAAGGATCGCAGTAAGTCGGCGGAATATGTGCGCTACCTGATCAAGGAAATGCAGATGCAGGCGAAGTTGCTCGGTGAGCGTCAGGTGGTCGAGCAACTGCACTTCGGTGGCGGTACGCCGACTTTCCTCTCCGATGACGAAATTCGTCAGGTGATGGCCGCGATCCGTGAAAATTTCAAGATGGTCGAGGATGGTGAATACTCCATCGAGATCGATCCGCGCAAGGTGACCGATGAGACCATCGCGTTGCTGGGAGCTGAGGGTTTCAATCGTATCAGCATCGGTGTGCAGGACTTCGACGACGCGGTGCAGCGTGCAGTGAACCGCATACAGAGCGAGGAAGAAACGCTGGGCATCATCAAGGCGGCGCGCGCTAACGGATTCAAGTCGGTCAGCATCGATTTGATCTACGGTTTACCTAAACAGACCTTGGCGGGATTCGGCGTGACGCTGGACAAAGTGATTGCCGCCAATCCGGATCGCCTGTCGATCTATAATTACGCGCATATGCCGACGCTGTTTAAACCGCAGCGCCGCATCCATGAAGAGGATTTGCCTTCCGGGCAGTTGAAATTGGACATTTTGAGTATGGCTGTGAGCAAGTTGACTGGTGCGGGTTACGTTTACATCGGCATGGATCACTTCGCCAAGCCGGAAGACGAACTGGCGGTTGCTCAACGTCAGAGCCGTTTACATCGCAATTTCCAGGGTTATTCCACCCATTCAGACTGCGATCTGATCGCATTGGGTGTGAGCGCCATCGGCAAGATAGGCCCTACCTACAGCCAAAACTATCGCGATCTGGAGTCCTATTACGACGCGCTGGAACGCGATCAGTTGCCTATCATGCGTGGCATGGAACTGAACGCGGATGATCTGGTGCGCCGCGCCATCATTCAGGATTTGATGTGCCATTTCGAGCTGGTTAAACAAACACTCAATATCGCTTATTTAATTGATTTTGATAGTTATTTTGAAACGGAGATGGAAGAGCTGCGCGACTATGAGCGTGAAGGTCTGCTGGAAATGTCTGACGAAGGGATACGCGTGACGCCCAAGGGACGCATGCTGATCCGCAACATCTGCATGGTGTTCGACAAATATTTGCGCACCCGCACCGAACACGCGCGTTACTCCAAGGTGATTTAACGACTGAACGGGAATCAGGCTATAGACAAGGGATGCACCATGAAACTGCTCGGCACTCAAACCAGTCCTTATGTGCGCAAGGCGCGCCTGGTCCTGTTGGAAAAAAATATTGCACATGAATATGTGATCGATCCGCCGTCCGAACCGGGTAGTCTGGTCGCGCGCGTGAATCCGCTAGGCCGTATTCCGGCGCTGATCCTGGATGACGACTTTTGTGTGTTCGACTCCTCCGTGATCGCGGACTACGCCGATACGCTCAACGACTCGCCGATCTTGATTCCGCGTGACGATGCGCTGGCGCGGTTACGAGTTAAACGCTGGGAGGCGCTGGCGGATGGCATCATGGATTCGGCGATCGTCGTGCGCAACGAAGTATTGCGTCCGGCAGAGCAGCAAAGTGCCGCCCTGCTTGACTTGCACAACACGGCGGTCAGCCACGCGCTGGAATATGTCGCCGGCTTGCTGGGTGAGCAGGAGTGGTGTGAGGGCGATACCATCACGCTGGCGGATCTGGCGCTGGTAAGCGCTTTGATCTATCTTGACTTGCGTCAGGCCGAACGCGACTGGCGCGGAAAACACGCGAATCTGGCGACCTGGTTTGATCGTATCAGTCAGCGTGATAGCGTGATCGCCTCAAGATAGCTGAGTTGAGCATCATTGACTGACGGTCATGGTGTCTACTTTTTGGTGTAAATCTGATCGAATACGCCGCCGTCAGCAAAGTGCGCCTTTTGGGTCTTGGCCCAGCCGCCGAACACGCCGTCGATGGTGATCAGATTCAGTTTAGGGAAACGCTTCGCATACTTGGCAGCCACTTTCGCATCGGTAGGGCGGTAGAAGTTTTTCGCCGCGATTTCCTGACCTTCAGGAGAATAGAGGTAATCCAGATACGCTTCGGCGACCTTGCGGGTGCCATGCTTGTCGACAAATTTGTCGACTACGATGACGGGCGGTTCGGCCAGGATACTCAGGGACGGGAATACCACCTCAAACTTATCTTCGACAAATTCCTTCTTGACCAGATACGCTTCGTTTTCCCAGGTGATCAGCACATCGCCGATTTCGCGTTCCGAGAAGGTGACGGTAGAACCACGCGCGCCGGAATCCAGTACAGGCACATTGCCGTACAGTTTGCTGACAAAAGCCTGTGCCTTGGCCGCGTCATTGTTGTTTTGTTTCAGACCGTAACCCCATGCGGCCAGATAATTCCAGCGTGCGCCCCCCGATGTTTTAGGGTTAGGCGTGATGACGGCGACACCGGGTTTAACCAGATCGTTCCAGTCATGGATGTTCTTCGGGTTGCCCTTACGTACCAGCAGCACGATGGTCGAAGTATAGGGCGAGCTGTTGAGTTTTAGGCGCTTTTGCCAGTCAGCCGGTACCAGATCCGCCTTGTCGTGCAGTGCGTCGATATCCGCCGCCAGTGCCAGTGTCGCGACATCGGCTTCCAATCCGTCGATGATGGAGCGCGCCTGTTTGCCGGAACCGCCGTGTGAGGCTTTAACCGTGACATTGTCGCCGGTCTTGCCCTTCCAGTATTTGGCAAAGGCGGTGTTGTACTCCTGATACAATTCGCGGGTCGGATCGTAGGATACATTGAGCAGCGTGACGTCTGCGGCGTGGCTGTTTGCAGAAACCACGGCGACAAACAGTGCGGTGGTGATCTTCGATAATTTCATGGTGTCTCCAGTGTTAAATATGAATGCCGGGAAGGTCTTGAGTGGCAGTGGTGTCATTCTGAAGTGAGCGGTGTGCGGCGTGAACCAATTAAAATTTGATTGCTTAGCTGATTTTTGAATATGGGTGAGCGAGGCCGCCAAACAAAAAGTGGAAGCCAAGAAGCAGGAAGTCAAAACCCGCTTGCAGGATCAACTTAAAAATAGTCTGAAGGGTTTGTTTAAATAATGTCCAGTTTTTCAACCAATCTTATTGCCTGGCAGCGCTGCCATGGCCGCCATGATCTGCCCTGGCAAGGGGGCGATGCTTATCGCGTGTGGCTGTCCGAGATCATGCTGCAACAGACTCAGGTCTCCACCGTGATTCCCTATTACCTTCGTTTTGTCGAGTTTTTTCCAAACGTTGTGGCGCTGGCCGAAGCCAGTGAAGAGCAGGTTTTGGCGCACTGGAGCGGGCTGGGCTATTACGCGCGCGGGCGCAATCTGCATCGTGCCGCAAGGATGATTGTGACGCAGCACGCAGGCGAATTTCCGGATCAGTTTGAACAGCTCCTGGCCTTGCCCGGTGTCGGTCGTTCAACTGCCGCCGCGATCTGTGCACAAGCCTATCATCAGCGCCACGCGATACTCGACGGCAACGTCAAGCGCGTGTTGACGCGCTACTGTGGCATTGCCGGTTCGACGGCGGTCAAGTTGGTCGAAAATCAGCTTTGGCTGCTGGCCGAGTCGTTGCTGCCTGAGCGGGATATGGCGACTTATACGCAAGCCTTGATGGATATGGGCGCGACGTTGTGTACGCGCAGCAAGCCCAAATGCGAACAGTGTCCGGTGCAAGGCGCTTGCGTGGCTTATCAGACCGGGCGGGTGGCCGAGTTGCCGACGCCGAAAGCCCGTAAGGTGGTGCCTGAGCGACAGGCGACTTTTTTGCTGGTGATGAGCGGTCGCGAAATTTTGCTGGAAAAGCGCGGGCCCTCGGGATTGTGGGGCGGTCTCTGGTGTTTGCCTCAGCGGGATGAGGGCGACAATGAATATGAGTCGGGCTGGACGATAGGCGAGCAAATCACCTGGCCGGTGTTCACCCATGTTTTTACCCATTTCAAATTGCACATCACGCCGCGTCTGGTGCGATTAGTGCACAAACCCTACCAGATTCAGCAAGCGGGCAGCGTCTGGATGGATGTGGATGAGGCTTTGAATGCCGCGATTCCGACCCCGGTGCGGCAATTGCTGGAACAGATAGGAGCATGATATGAAAATTCAAACCTTGGCTTTATTGATGGCATGTTGGAGTGCCTCCACGGCAATAGCGGGTGAGGAAGTCTCGACCGGTCAGTCCTTGTATTTGCCGGTTTATTCGCATATCTGGCACGGCGATCGAGTGGGAGATGAGAAGTCGCCCACCAAGAGCATGGTGTCGGTGCTGGTCAGCATACGCAATACCAGTCTGAAAACCCCGATACGGATTTTATCGGCGCGCTATTACAGTACGGACGGTCGTTTGCTGAGTGAATATCTGGCTAAACCGGCTACCCTCAATGCTCTGGGTACGCTGGAGTTGTTTGTCGAGCGCAAAGAGTCCGAAGGCGGTTCGGGTGCCAACTTCGTGATTCAGTGGGATGCTGCCGTTGCCACCAATCCGCCTATGGTGGAGGCTGTGCACGCCGATATCCGTGGCGGTAGTCATGCGCTGACGTTTGTCACCACGGCGCGCGCCATTAATGCCGACAGATAGATTTTAATCTATTGATTTTTTTGTTATTTTTTTGATTTATGCATCGGTTTGATGCAGGCGTTTTTCGGCTACTTCCAGTTCGTCCGGCAATCCCAGCAATACTAATACGTCGCCCGCCTGCAATATCATGTCCTCACTGGGTTGTGCGCCGTGTACGTTGTAGCGGCGCACCGCCTTGACTTCGATATTCAGTTTGTCGAGTTCGACCTCTCCCAGACGACGACCGACAAAGGGCGAATCCTCTTTGATGAGTGTGTTCAAAAAGCGCGGCTGCATATCGTCGCTGATTCTGATGTCATCTTGTGAGGGCAGGTAACCGCTGAACATCGTATAGCGGCGGGCGCGATTGGTCTGGACGTGGTGCACCACACGGTTGAGCGGCACGCCTGCCATTAGCAGCGCATGGGAGGCCAGCATCACGCTGCCCTCCAGTACCTCCGCGACGACTTCTGCAGCGCCTGCGTTTTTCAGTATTTCGACATTGGAGTCATCGTTGGCACGCACCACCACCGGCAGATCGGGGCGCAGCTCTTTGACGTGGCGCAAGATGCTCAGCGCCGAATGTTTGTCTTTGTAAGTGATCACCAGCACTTTTGCGCGCATCAGCCCCGCTGCGATCAATACTTCTCGTTTGCCGGCATCGCCATACACCACGCTTTTACGCGCGGCGGAGGCTTCCCTTACTCGATGCGAATCCAGATCCAGCGCGATAAAGTTGAGCTTCTCGTCTTCTAAGATGCTGGCTAGTTTTTGCCCGCTGCGCCCGTAGCCGCAAAGAATCACATGGCGGGTGGTGGCCATGCTTTTGATGGCGATCTGGTGCATTTGCAAGGCGCGGTTGGTCCATTCATCGGAGGAAAAACGCCGGCTGATGGCCTCTCCATATTGAATCAAAAAAGGTGCAGTCAGCATGGAGAGCAACATGGCGGCCAGTGTGATTTGAAGCATTTCGCCTTGGATTAGATTCGCCTCGTCCGCTAAGGTCAGCAGCACGAAACCGAATTCACCGGCTTGCGCCAGACCTATCCCGCTGCGCCACGCGACGCCCATGTTGCCCTCAAAGGCGCGGGCCAGCAGTGCCAGCAGCAGGATTTTGAGCAGAATGAGGGCTGCGAGGGCGATCAGTATCCAGCCGAAGTCGGCCGCCACATCCGCCAGATTGAGCTTCATGCCTATGGTGACGAAAAACAGACCCAGCAATACGTCACGGAATGGTTTGATGTCTTCTTCCACCTGATAGCGATACTCGGTTTCGGAAATCAGCATGCCAGCGACAAAAGCGCCCAGCGCCAGTGAGAGTCCAGCCGATTCCGTCAAATAGGCTAATCCCAGTGTGATAAACAGCACGTTGAGGGAAAATAGCTCTGAGGATTTTTGGCTGGCGACGATGTGAAACCAGCGGCGCATGATGCGCTGGCCGAACACCAGTAAAATCAGCAGGACGATGGCGGCTTTGAGCATCGCCAGTCCCAGTGTGGCGGATAAGTTGCCCTGATCTGAGGCTAGTGCCGGGATGATGATCAGGAGGGGGACGACGGCCAGATCCTGAAACAGCAATACGCCCATCATTTGCTGCCCATAGGGGAGATTGATTTCGGCGCGTTCGACCAGCATTTTGCTGACGATCGCGGTGGAGGACATGGCCAGCACGCCGCCTAAGGCAAGCCCTGCGCGCCAGTCCAGACCGTAAGCCCATGCCGCACTCATCACTAGCAGGATGCTGACCAGAACTTGCGCGCTGCCCAAACCAAATACCGTGCGCTTCATGGCTTTGAGCCGGGTCAGACTAAATTCCAGTCCGATGCTGAACATCAAAAACACGACACCAAATTCGGCGAGGTGGCGGGTGCTCGGTGCATCCGGTATCCAGCCAAAGGCATGCGGGCCGATCAATATGCCGACGGCGAGATAGCCCAACATCACCGGCAAACGCAGGATGCGGCAAATGACTACCACCATGACGGCGGAGGCGAGCAAAATAAGTACGGGGGATAGTGAGTTGTCCATCTGATCTGGTGCGGAATAGGCGCTCCCTGATAATGCCGTACAAACGCACAGTTTGCAAAAAAAATACGCCAAGGCAGGTAAACGCGAGTTTTATGTTAAGCAAAACCAGTCATATCGTAGTGTCGGCTTGAGGCAGAATTACGAGGCATTGCAGTCAGTACATCCACTTCCTTTTTTATACTCAGGCGCGATTGATCTGAGAGGGAGGTGGGCGATGGAAGAGCCAGGCGTGCTGTTCCGTCAATATGCGGCGAGCAAAATGTCCGAATGGCCTCAATTTCTATGGCGCGAACTGGGTATTCTGGTCATCGGGGGTTGGCGAACTGGACATGGGTTTTATTCGTGCTTGGTAGTGCTTCATTGTCGCAAGTGGTGCCGCCGTCTTCGGATTGTCAGGCTGAACGATGGTTTGACGTCGCGGCTGTCTCAGTGGCAGCCGCGTCGGTGAGGGTATCGGCCCCTTGTTTACCTTTATCGCTATGTAGGTAAACCGTATGATTTTTTCAATAAGCTGATTTTATTGGTTTTATTGAATTTCTCGACGGGTTTAAATGTGTTTATAACAGTGCTGTAAAACTCTGCCATGCGTTCAGCCTGACGACTGGCAGACCATTCTCGCGCATACTCTCGACCCAAATCGCCCAGTGAGTTGCGCGCCTCGCCATCGGTCAGCATGCGGATGATTTTGCCGGAGAAGTCGGCGAGTTCTTCTTTGGCAATCCAGACGCCTGCGCCGTTTTTTAACACATCCAGCGTGCCCAGTTCTGCGGTCGATACTACCGGTGTCCCTTGCGCCATGGCTTCCAACAAGACCAATCCCTGCGTTTCTGTTCGGGAAGCGAAGATAAAGATATCAGCCGCACGGTAACAGTCGTTGAGTTCGGTCTGTCGCTCCAGATAGCCAATGAACTGGACATTGTCATTCAGTCCCAGTATTTTTGCTTCCTGTTCGAGTGCGGTGCGAGCTGGGCCTTCGCCGGCGATAATAAACAGTATATCGGGAATTTCTTTTTTGACGCAGGCCGCAGCCTTGAGCAGAAAGCCGATATTTTTCTCATGCGCCACACGACCCAGAAACAGCAGTACCGGCCTGTCCTGAGCGATGCCCCGTTTTTCGCGAAAAGCTGCACGGTTCCCTGGGGTAAACCTTGCTGTCTCTATGCCCGTTGGAATGACCTGCATCGGTGTGGTGATGCCATAGTCTTTTAAGACTTGAAGCATGGGGTTGGATGGTACGACCATGCCATTCAGGCTGTTGCCTTGATGACGCGAGAAGCGACGTGCTGCCAGACGCATCAGTTTTCTGGGAACGAGCGGAATGTAATGATAAAGATATTCTTCAAAAAAAGTGTGATAGGTCTCAACGCAGGGGATGCCCAGTAGTCTAGCCATCTTCACGCCCAGATAATGCGCCACGAACGGCGTTTGTATGTGGATCAAGTCATAGCGCTCCTGGCGCAACCGCTTCAAATGTTGCATCGCTGCGCCATAGCGCATAAAGCGATCCTCCGGGTCCATCGGGATGTTGCGTGCCGGGATGCGTACGATGTCCGACTCATCGGCACTTGTGGTCAGGTATTCTGGAGCGATCAGATGAACAGTGTGGCCTTGTGCGCGCAACTCATGGCGAAAGGTTTGCATCGAGGTGGATACGCCGTTAACGCGCGGGAAATAGACATCCGAGATAAACAGAATTTTCATGGTGTTCTCCTTGTATTTTAAGGTCGCAGCGCGAGCGCAGTAGAAGGTTTGTTCCAGTGGATTAACTCCATGCGACCGTCCATGTGCTCAACGATGGCGGTGCAGCTGTCTACCCAGTCTCCGCAGTTGATGTAGCTCAGCCCATCGACTTCCTTGATCATCGGCCAGTGGATATGGCCACATATAGCACCATCCAATCCCAAATCTTTGGCGTGGCGGATGACGGAATCTTCAAAGTCGAAGATGAAATTGAGTGCAGTCTTGATTTTTCGTTTGGCGTAACCGGCCAGAGACCAGTAGCCGGGGCGTCGGAGCGTGCGTCTTAGCCAGGACAGGTAGATATTCAGTCGCACCAGCAGGTTGTAGGCCATATCGCCCAGGATGGCTACCCAACGATGATGCAGGGTGACCTGATCAAACTCATCGCCGTGGATTAGCAGGTAGCGACGTCCGTCGGCTGCGGTGTGGATGTGGTCAGATACCACCATGACGTTGCCGAAGGAGGTGCCGATATATTCGCGTATCGCCTCATCGTGATTGCCTGGAATGAAATAGACTTTTTTGCCGTGACGTGCGCGCCGCAGCATCTTCTGTACGAAAGTGTTTTGTTCAGGTGTCCAATATACGCTGCCACGACTCATCGCCCAAAGATCGACGATATCGCCTAGCAAAAAAACCTGTTCAGAGTCGTACGCTTTAAGAAACTCAAGAAGTTGAGCAGCCTGGCAGGCTTTTGTTCCCAGATGGATATCGGACAGGAAAATTGAGCGTACTTGTTTCGTTTCCATATCTGCGCTGCGGTCCGCAGTGTGGCCGGTAAGGAAAGAGGGTGCAGGAGCATTTTTGGATGTATTCACCATGCAGTCAGAATCTCATGCCAATATTTCCAAATGGTTACAAAATTATTGTCGTTGGATTAAATATGACGCGGTCTATAGGGATGAAACACGGATTTCGGGTACGGGATTTAATATGATTGTCATCAAGCGGGTATATATTAGCGGGAAGATAATCTCCGTATGACGCAATGAATATAAACTTTAAACGCTACTTGCCGCCCCGACTGGATTCCGCTTTGAGCGTGTTGCTCGTTGGGCTCATGATAGGGATGAGTTTTAACAGCGAATCAGGTTCATTGGCGGATACGGCTCAAGCGAAGCTGCATAATGATACGCATGTCTCAGTTAACCAATCCGGGCAGTTAAAACTGGAGGGGCGTGCTATTTCGATGGATGAATTGCCGCGTTTGCTCAAAGTGCTGAATGTGGATGGTGCGGCGGTTGTGGTTCTTGGCAGCGACAAGGAGGTCTCTCCCGAAAAGTTGACTGAAGTGCTCGATACGATCAAGTCTGCAGGGATTAACGTGGTCACGGTGGCTTTTTTGCAGTCAGACGCGGGTTAAATAAGAATCAGTCGTCGTTTTTAGCAAACAGAAAGCAGTTACCTTCGCACATGGCGTCACGGATCTCCAGATTGGCGCCATCCAATGTGCCGTATGTATGAATCATAAATATGTTGATGACGATACGCTGTGCTCTTTCCGGACCGGAAATAATCGCATGGTTTCATGTTGTTGTAGATTCCCATTGTCCTCCTGCCATGAACTGCGTTATTTTGCTGCTTATTGGCGAAAGCCGGGACTTTGGCGAAATAGCAAAAATGACCTTCCAAAATAATTCAAACAACGGCATTCCTGAATTGCCCGAATTTAAGGGCAGCAGTGCGTTCACCCACGACTACCCTTTTGATCCGTCTTATGGAATGATTTTGCAACAACTTCTGGCGATCGTACCGCCCGAACCGCCAGACGATTTCGCCGCCTTCTGGAAGCAGCGCTATGAAGCGGCGCTGACTACTGCGCCACAACCGCACATTGAGCCCAATGGCAGCAACATGGGTGGGTACGTCGTACACGACCTTAGCTACACCTCAACGGGGGGTGTTGAAATTGGCGGGTGGCTACTGATACCCGCAGACGGCAAGGTCAGTCGTGGTCTGGTAATCGGGCATGGCTATGGCGGACGTGATGCACCAGACGAACCTCTGGCCATGACTGAAACGGCAATTCTGTTCCCCTGTTTTCGGGGGATGGGACGCAGTCCGATGGGAAATGTCTCGCAGGAGCCGTATTACCATGTACTACACGATATTCAGGACAGAAATCACTATATCCTGGGTGGTTGCGTGGATGATCTTTGGCTGGCCGTGTCAGTGCTTTTGGCGCTGTTCCCGCAAGTTAGCGGTCGAGTCGGTTTTTCAGGCATCAGTTTCGCTGGCGGCATAGGGTCGCTAGCGGCAGCGTGGGACAGCCGCATTCAACGCCTGCACCTTCATGTGCCCACCTTCGGTCATCATGCACTGCGCCTGACTCTTCCCTGTGTGGGTAGCGGCGAGTCAGTGCGCGATTTTCAACGTCAGCATGATTTTAACCTGATGGAAACATTGGCCTATTATGATGCGGCTGCAGCAGCAAGTTTTTTGCGCATTCCGACGCTGGTGGCCGCAGCATTGTTTGATCCGGCAGTCCCTCCACCCGGGCAGTTCGCTATTTACAACGCGATTCCGGAAAATTTGCGGCATCTGTTTTTGCTAGAAGCCGGTCACTTCGACTACCCGCGTCAGCAACAGCAAATAGATGAAATGAATCATGAGCTTGCCAGATTCCTTATGGAGCTCTAAACAACAGGAGAAGGGCGACGACAATGCATCGTGAATATCACCGCTGGTTCAGTTCCCGCCTGGGTCGCGATATGGAATTGCTGGTATTCGGTCACGCGGGCGCCAAGGTGCTGGTTTTTCCGACCCGCGACGGTCGCTTTCACGAATACGAAGATTTGCGCATTGTTCACAGCCTAGCGGACAAAATTGAAGCTGGACAGATGCAGCTCTGGTGCCTAGATAACATGGCTATGGAGACTTTCTATTGCTTCTGGCGCCAGCCGGCGGATCGCATTCACCGGCACATTCAGTATGAAGAATACATCCTCAACGAGGTGATGCCACTGATGAGTCAGAAAAACGCTCATCCTTGCACGATCGCACACGGATGTAGCCTGGGCGCTTATCTTGCCAGTAATATGGCCTTCCGCTACCCTCAGTTTTTCCAGAAACTCGTCGCCTTTTCAGGACGTTACGACCTGACCCTGAACGTGGAATCCTTCCACGACCTGCTCAATGGCTATTACGACGAAAATGTCTATTTCCACACTCCCAGCCATTTTATGTCCAACCTGCAGTGCGAGTGGCGTCTAGAACACCTGCGTCGCATGGACATCATCATGGTGATCGGCTCGGACGACCCATTTTTGAACAATAACCTTCATTTGGGCGAAATTCTGCACGCACGGGGTGTCGCGCATCAAATTCGCGTCTGGGAGGGGCGTGCCCATCGCGGACACTACTGGCGTCGGATGGCACCGTTGTATGTATAACCGCTTGTCCAACTGGTGTCAGCTGAAATTCAGTGAACCTCGATACGCTAAAGAGCAAGCGGGTATTTTTGGCTTATGCCTCGTGCTTTTTCACATTTCTGTCACATAAAGTGTTTACGCTGCTTGGTATGCCTAAGTATGAGAACAATGAACGAATGGTCTTTTTTGACGCCGATGGTACAACCATAGACGCGTTTCATGCTATTGAGCTGGCTTTTTTACACCACGGAATGGATATTGGTGACATCGATCGCTTCCAGAAACGCCGAAAACTGTTCAAGTTTCTTGGTGGACTTCGTGAGTTTCCCAGTAATTTACGTCAGCAGTTCGGTAAGCAAAGTCGCAAACGGTTGCTGGAAACGCTGACCGGGGTATACCGAGAGGAAGCCAATTTGTATCCCGGTATTGCAGCAATGCTGCGTACGCTATTAGATGCCCCTGACATCAGAGTGGGACTGGTGACACGCAATGTAACAAACGAACCTGAAGAAACATTGCGATGTCTTTTTCTGCGTCACGACATCGATATTGACAAGTTCGATTACTTTGCCTGCATTCCGCTTGCGGAAAACAAGAGCATGCACCTGAAAAAGGCAAGGCAGTCTTTTGCCATAAACCCGGCGAGATCTTACGCTTGCGGGGACGAATACAGCGACTATCTCGCTGCCATTAATGCCGGCGCGCACCCTTTTGTTGTGTCATACGGCTTCGAGAGCAGTACGCGGCTGATCAATAAATTCTGTATTCCTGACGAACTTATTTCAACGTCGCCAGCGGAATTGATCGATCGTCTGGGAAATGCCTTGAGTCTTGATGCACAAGGTTCTGCCAGTTAGCAATTAGTGATTCAATAAATCATTGAGACAGTGTCTGCAATGAATTTTATTTTCGGGGGGCATAAAAAAGGCGCGATGAGCGCGCCATTTTTATTGTTACTTCACTATCGATTAACCAAAGCGGCCAGTGATGTATTAGCTCGGCCAATATTTGATTATTTGTTTCGCTGCTATATCGGTCAGATTAACCGAATCTGCCCGTGATGTAGTGGCTTCGACAGATGCGCTGCGCGCAAGTATCTTTGACGCTGCAAGCCAGTGGCTTGCAGTCTCCGCCGTTATATTACAGGTCGTTTAGCCGAAACGACCTGTAATATAATCTTCAGTTTCTTTGCGTTTAGGGTTGGTGAATACCGTGCTGGTATCGCCGAACTCGATCAGGTCGCCCAGATACATATAGGCAGTGTAATCGGAGACGCGTGCAGCCTGTTGCATGTTGTGCGTCACGATCACGATGGTGAAATCTTCCTTCAGTTCGTCGATCAGTTTCTCGATATGGGCGGTAGAAATCGGGTCTAGCGCAGAAGTTGGTTCATCTAGCAGCAAGACTTCGGGTTTGACGGCGATTGCGCGCGCGATACACAGACGCTGTTGCTGACCGCCGGATAAACCCATGCCGCTTTGTTTTAGCTTGTCTTTGACTTCAACCCAGAGCGCAGCCTTCTTCAATGCCCACTCGACGCGCTCATCCATGTCATTCCTAGACAGATTCTGGTACAGCTTAACGCCGAAAGCGATATTGTCGTAAATCGACATCGGGAACGGCGTAGGCTTTTGGAACACCATGCCGATCTTGGCGCGAAGTTTATTAAGATCTTGTTTTTTATCAAGAATATTGTCGCCATCTAACAGAATGGAGCCGGTCGCGGTCTGTTGCGGATAGAGCTGATACATTCGGTTGAAGGTGCGCAGCAGCGTGGACTTTCCGCAGCCGGATGGGCCGATGAATGCGGTGACCTTCTTGTCTGCGATATTCAGATTGATATCTTTGAGTGCGCGGTATTTACCGTAAAAGAAGTTCAGATCTTTAACGACAACTCTTGGATTTTCGATATTTTCAGTGTTCATTGTTAGGCCTTCTTAATGTGCAGCAGCACTTTGACGGAACAGTACACGCGCCAGGATGTTAAGCGTCAGTACACTAAAGGTAATCAGCAGGGCGCCGGCCCAAGCCAGATTTTGCCAGTCCTCATAAGGACTCATGGCAAACTGGAATATCACCACCGGTAAATTGGCCATGGGTTGATCCATGTCATCGCTCCAGAACTGGTTGTTCAGCGCCGTAAACAGCAGCGGCGCAGTCTCACCGCTGATGCGGGCAATGGCCAGCATGACACCGGTGATAATGCCGGCACGTGCAGCGCGCAGAGTGACGAAGTTGATGATTTTCCACTGCGGAGCGCCAAGGGCTGCAGCCGCTTCGCGCAAGGTGGAGGGCACCAGTCGCAGCATGTTTTCCGTGGTTCGGATGACAATCGGAATCACGATGATCGCCAGCGCAATGGTTCCCGCCCAGCCGGAGAAGTGTTTAACATTCACGACATATACTTCGTAGACAAACAGGCCGATCACGATGGAGGGGGCTGACAACAGGATGTCGTTGATGAAACGTGTGACTGGCGCTAACCAGCCGCGATTACCAAATTCAGCCAGGTAAGTGCCGGCCAGGATGCCGATCGGTGTTCCGACCAATGTGCCGATCACAGTCATCATCAGGCTGCCGAAGATGGCGTTGAACAGACCGCCTTTACTGCCCGGCGGTGGTGTCATCTGGGTGAATACGCTGCCTGTCAGTGCGGGCAGACCGTGATCCAGTAAAGTCCATAAAATCCAGCACAGCCAGAATAAGCCAAAGCCCATGGCCAGCACTGATACGGTCAATCCTGCGGAGTTGATCAGGCGTCGTCTTGTATAGAGATCAATCATGATTAGGATGCCTTTCCTTCACGTTGCCCCAACTTGTAGAGCATGTAACGTGCGAGTGATAACACCACGAAGGTGATGAAGAACAGAATCAGGCCGAGCTCAATCAGCGATGCGGTGTAAAGTTCGCCGAAAGCTTCGGTAAATTCGTTAGCCAGCGCCGAAGAAATGCTATTTCCCGGGTTCAGTAGGGACTTGGTGAGTTCGTGCGCATTACCGATTACGAAAGTCACCGCCATGGTTTCACCCAGCGCGCGACCCAATCCCAGCATGATGCCGCCTGCCACGCCGACCTTGGTGTAGGGCAGCACAATGGAGAGCATGACTTCCCAGGTCGTAGAACCCAGTCCGTAGGCTGATTCCTTGAGCAGGGTGGGTACCACGTCAAATACGTCGCGCATCACCGAGGCGATAAACGGAATCACCATGATGGCCAGAATGATGCTGGCGGTCAGGATGCCGATGCCCATAGGCGGGCCGGAGAAAAACGGGCCGATATAGGGCAGGGTGCCGACATGCTGATTCAGCCATGGTTCGACATGGTCGGCAAACAATGGCGCGAACACAAACAATCCCCACATGCCGTAGATGATGCTGGGTATGCCGGCCAAAAGTTCGATGGCAACGCCTAACGGGCGACGCAGCACGCGAGGTGAGAGTTCGGTCAGAAACAGCGCAATGCCGAAACTCACTGGAATCGCGATGACCAAGGCAATCACGGAGGTGATGAGTGTGCCGACGATAGGAATTAACGCGCCGAATTTGTCATTGACCGGGTCCCAGTCCGGGCTGGTCAGAAAGCCGAAACCGAATGCATGTATGGCAGGCATGCTGCCCATGAGTAGTGAAGCTAAGATAGCGGCCAGCAGTGCGAGTACGCCAAATGCAGCCAGGCGGGTCAGATTGCGGAACAGCGAGTCGAGGATGGATTGCCTCTTGAGGCGTGCATCGTGTAAGAACATCGGCATAGTGTGTAGTCTGGTTGGATATGTTCAAGCGAAAAATGGGAGGCCTAAGCCCCCCATAATTATAGCTCAGGGCTGTGCTTTGTCAGCCACGTACCTTTTGCTTATTTCCAGATCGCGCGGCCTTGTGCGTCTTTGAGTTGTGCTTTCCATGATGCGCGAATCAGTTTGACCACGTCGTCAGGCAGCGTTACATAGTCCAGGTCGCTGGCTAATTTATCGCCCTTTTCATAAGCCCAGTCAAAGAACTTCAGTACGGCTTCAGCAGAGACCGGCTTGTCTTGCGACTTGTGCATCAGAATGAAAGTCGCGCCGCTGATAGGCCATGTGGTTTTGCCAGGTTCGTCAGTCAGGATCTCGTAGAAACCGGGTGCGTGAGCCCAATCCGCACCGGCTGCTGCGGCCTTGAAGCTCTTTTCATCCGCCATCACATAGCTGCCGTCGTGGTTCTTCATTTGTACCGAAGACATCTTGTTTTGCAGTGCATAGGCGTATTCTACATAGCCGATAGAACCCTTGATGCGCTGTACGTAAGAAGCTACGCCTTCATTGCCCTTGCCGCCGGTGCCGGCTTTCCAGGAAACTGCTGTACCTTCGCCGACCGCTGACTTCCACTCAGCGCTGACCTTGGACAGATAGTTGGTGAAAATGAAGCTGGTGCCTGAGCCATCAGAACGGTGTACTACGGTGATGATGTCATCCGGCAGCTTCAGATCCTTGTTCAACGCGACAATCGCAGGGTCATTCCACTTGGTGATTTTACCCAGATAGATGTCGGCCAGAGTTGCGCCATCCAGCTTTAACTTGCCGTGTTCGATGCCGTTGATGTTGATGACAGGTACCACGCCGCCGATCACGGTCGGGAACTGCATCAGCCCGGCCTTATTTAGTTCTTCTGGTTTGAGCGGCATGTCGGATGCGCCGAAATCTACCGTCTTCGCGGTGATCTGCTTGATGCCACCACCGGAACCGATGGATTGATAGTTCATGTTAGTGCCGCTTTGTGCCTTGTAGGCTTCAGCCCATTTTGCATAAACCGGATACGGGAAAGTCGCGCCAGCACCGGTGATGTCGGTCGCTGAAGCTACGCTGGCGTAAGCGAAGGTCGAGGCTGCGGTTACGGCGATAATGATTTTCTTAAGCTTAAGATTCATGTTTGTTCCTTTTTTGGTTTAATCCGTTTACATTGTCATTTTTGGTTGACACACTGCGATGAGCATCATAGTAGTCAATTATGACAAGATTATTACAACCTCACTCATTTTGTGGTTTGCGACTAGTGGCGAGGCTGATTCTTGATTTTCTCAGTTCCGCGTAGCGTAATCCGATAAAGGTTAACCATCCAACGAGCACTAATCCCATGGTGAAGGCAGCGTAAGCAACCGGCCAAGGTATGCCTTGTGTCATCATCGAATATTCGGACATGCCGCCTATGCCCGCCAGCACATTGAGCGGCATGAAAACCACGCTGATGACGGTGAGTCGTTTGATGTCCTTGTTCTGGTTGATGTTGATCGAACTGTCGGTCGCATCCATCAAAAAGTTGATTTTGTTAAACAGGAACGCGGTGTGGCCATCGAGTGACTCGATGTCGCGCAAAATTTCGCGCACATTTTCATGTTGTGCCTCGGACAGGAATTTGGCGCGCATCAGAAATGACAGCGCGCGTCGAGTGTCCAGCACGTTGCGGCGGATGCGCCCGTTCAAGTCTTCCTCTTCGGCGATGGATGCCAAAATGACTGCCGCTTCATCGTCGGTGATATGCGAGCGAAGCACTTGTTTACCGACGATACCCAAATCCGCGTAGACATCCTCCAGTGCATTGGCTGAATACTCCACGTCGGCGGCGTACAAGTCGAGCAACACGTCTTTGGCCTCTGATACATAATTCGATTGTGCGCGGGCGCGCAAGCGTTGCAGACGGAATACCGGCAACTCCTCGCTACGTACCGAGAACAGCGTGCCCTGGTGCAGGATGAAGGCTACCGCCACGTTGCGCGATTCGTCTTCCCGGTCGAGCAGAAAATCGGAATGCAGGTGGACCTCGTCGCCTTCTTCTATATAGAAACGGGCGCTGGTCTCCAGGTCGGTCAGTTCTTTCGGGTTAGGTAAATCGACGCCGAACAGCTCTCTGGCCCACGCGATTTGCTCGTCATCGGGCGCCACCAGATCGATCCATATAGGGTTGGCTTTCGCCAAATCCTCGCGGCTGGAGATCGGAATCTGCCTCAATCGACCTTCGTAAAGGTCGAATACGCGTATGGTTGTGCTGCGATCCTGGGGTTGGGGTTTTGCCTCAGACACCAGTTCGGAGCGGATATCATCCGAGATCACCAGCAAAATTTCTTCTTTTCTGTCTTCTGAGATGAGTTGCCAGATGATTTCGCGATCGTTGGGGGGGACGGCTTCCAGAATTTTTGCAACAGCCTGGGCATCATGCTGTTCAAGGCGTGACTGCAATTCGGCCAGATGTTGTTTGTGCGCCAGAGTTTCAATCAGCTTGTGCTTGTGCAGTAGACGGTTTACCTGCCACAGGTTTTTTTGTGTGGCGGTATGCTCTTCATTTTTGTTATTTTCCAGCATGATCCGGCCCGTTCATAAATTTGCGCAATTTTAACCTATAAACGGGTTGTCATTCGTCAGCTGAAGCAGGCAATTTCATGCGACTAAAGTCATGCTTCATCCGTAGCTTAATTCATTTAAATCGGAATGTAGCAAGTTGCGGCGCTCAATGAATAGGCTATTGCCCGGTTTTAGTTTGGCCATTTTCATGGCGGCACTCGCTGCATCTGAGGCTTTGTGGTGAGATGAGTGTTGTTGCGGATTGATCCAGGCGGCCCCGAGCGATAGCGTGGGAAGCGGGTGATGGACGATGCGGCCTTGTCTGTCTTCGGACTTGTATCCTCCCATGCCACGATGTGCTTTGTTAAACAGTGTGGTCGATGTTTGTGCAAAAACGCTCAGCGCTCGATTGCAACGCAACTGCCAGTCGGGGCTTTGCATAATCAGGGTGAAGTGATCGCCGTGGATGTGGCCGATAAAGTCGTGTTTGGAGTGGCAAATCTTGCCGAGCAATTTGCCGGTAAACTGAATGAGTTCATCGCCCTTGTGATAACCGTATTCGTTGTTGAAGGGGCTGAAATTGTCTAGATTTGCATGGCAGATGGCGAAAGGCTTCCCGGTATGGAGGAGTTGCTTGATGCGCTCATCAACGGGTACCTTGCCGGATAATTGGGTTAGCGGGTTGGCGTAGCGTGCGGTTTCTATATGCGCACGGGTGATTTCACGCAACAAATCCTGACCTGAGCCTAAGCCGAGATAGCGGCCTTGTTCGGTAACGATAAATCCGTCAACAAAATTTTGGATATCGGATTCGCTCAGGAAACCAGCTAATTCGTGTATTGGCGTGGATTTTTCTACCAGCAGTGGGGCTATATTCATCAGTTCGAATATGGTTTTTTTGACTTCACTCTGGATGATTTGATCGAGAGGATCAAAGAGTCGCTGGCGATTGATGAGTCCGGTCGGGCGTCCCTTGATGACGATAGGAATGGCGCGCAGAGCCGGATTGCGGCAAAAGTACGTAATGAGTTCTTCAATGGCGGTGTCGGGGTGGAATGACTCGACGTAGCGGAGCAGTGTTTCAACGGTTGAACTGCGCGTTAGATTGGCGGGTTGCTCGACGATGTAATTGCTGTCGATTAGACAGCCGACTTCGGCGGGTGGATTGAGTATTGGGATAGGTGCGGGGCGGGCGATAAAATAACCTTGGCCGCAGTTGATGCCGATGTTGCGGATCACCCTCAGTTCTGCGGCCGTTTCTATTCCTTCAGCAATGACTTGGGTGCCGGAACTTAATGCGATTTGCTGGATGGATTTGACGAACTGTTGTTTGAGCGGGTCAGTGTTGATATCTTGTACAAAGTGCATGTCGATTTTGATGAATTCAGGACGCAATTCTGACCAGAGGCGTAAATTGGAGAAACCTGCGCCCATATCATCCAGGGCAATCTGAAAACCCATGCTGCGGTAATGCAGCAGCGCATTGCGCACGGCTTCATAATCGAAGGTGGGTTGATTTTCAGTAATTTCAATGATCACCCGTTTTGGGTCTATGCCGAGTTGTTCGAGATAAGCCAGTGTCCGTCCGTCTTTGAAGCTCGGGTGCAGCAGCGTTTCCGGGCTGACATTCAGGAACAGGCAGCCGGGTAGGTTTTGTTCATAAAACGATTTCAATACGATCTGTCGGCACAGCATCTCAACTTCCAGTGTCAAGCCCTGTTGTTTTGCAGCATTGAAAAGATTGACCGGCGAATGAAGCGGACTATCGGCCGGGCCGCGTATCAGTCCTTCATATCCTAGGAAACTGCCGTCGCTCAGATTCATGATGGGCTGAAAGAGTGCAGACAAGTTACGCTGGTTCAAAATTTCTTGCAGGGATTCCATTGTCAATGACCTGTGTTTGATTATGCGCGGCAGGATAATCAGTCAATGTTGCAGTTTCGTTAAGGTTTATCTGCTGTTTGTTGCGAGAATTTGTCAGATATCGAAAATTCAGGTTGAACAAACCCGATTCATTCGGTAGAATCCGCCTTCTTTGAAAAATGGTTGGAGTAGAAGCATGGCACGTGTATGTCAAGTGACGGGCAAAGGCCCGATGAGTGGGAACAATGTTTCACATGCTAACAATAGAACCAAGCGCCGCTTCTTGCCTAATCTGCAACGTCGTCGCTTCTGGGTCGAGTCTGAAAATCGCTGGGTCAGCTTGCGCTTGACCAATGCAGGGTTGCGTACCATCGACAAGAATGGTATCGAATCTGTATTGGCTGAAATGCGCGCACGCGGCGAAAAAATCTAAGGAGTATAGAAAATGCGCGAAAAAATTAAACTTGAGTCTAGTGCTGGCACCGGCCATTTCTACACGACAGACAAGAACAAACGTACCACACCGGGCAAGATCGAGATGAAGAAATACGATCCAGTGGTTCGTAAGCATGTAATGTACAAGGAAACCAAACTGAAGTAATTCAGTCAGGTTTTATTGTGTAAAGAAAAACCCGCTTCGGCGGGTTTTTCTTTTGTAAATATAAGGTTTTTTGCTGCCAATACTGTTTAACTCATAGGGCGTAACGGCTAGGCGTTGCGCCCTATCTTGCTCGACTTATGCTTGAGCCCAGACCTTTGCGGTGTCGTAATCGGTGAATACCTGTATGTCCGCGTCGACGAACAGGCGCGAGAGCAGGCTTTGCCAAGTGATCCACTGGTTGTCTGTGACTACGGCGATTTTTGAAAAATCGTGGTTGTGTTCGCGACTGAAAAATTGAATTTCTTTCCATGCGACGTCGACCGTGTAACCCAACATGGCGCGCAAATCAAACAGCAGGTTGAGCGTGCCAGAAGATTTCAGTTTGTATAAAGACTGTTCTTCGAACTCTTTGAAATCTGCGATGGTAAATTCGCCAAGGACTGCGATATTGACAAGGTTGTCAGTTTGTTCGATGGTAATCATTTTTAGCTCTCTTTGGATGATGGATGCTTTGGTGACAGGCTCAAGCTTAGCACACCGCTGGCGATAATGAACGCCATCCCTAGCCAACTTGCGGGCGGCAGGGTTTCTTTCCACAATGCGATGCCGAACAGGCTGGCAAATACGATGGTACTGTAGGCCAAACTGCTGACGACTTGTGTCTTGCCGACCCGGTAGGCGCGCGTCATGGCTAGTTGCGCCAGCGTGGCGGTGCAGGCTAATCCCAGCAGTATTAGTGAACTGTGCCAGGTGAGCGCATGGAATTGGTCGAACATGATCCATCCGCCGCTGCACAGTGAGGCAATCAGACTGAAGTAGAGTACCGTGCGCGTGTCGGGTTCTCCCAGCATGCCTAATTGTTTGACATTGAGATAGGCGACGGCGGCGAGGAGGCCGGATGTTAAGCCTGCAAGTCCGATGGTTAATTGGTCACGCGCCAGTGTCGGGTGTAACAGCAATACCACTCCGCAGAAACCGGTGATGATGGCGAAGGATAATGGCAAATGGAATTTATCCTTGTAAATCAACATGGTCAGCAATGTTAAAAACATCGGGGCGGTGTAGTTTAGGGTGATGGCAGTGGCCAGAGGAAGTCTGGTGAGGCAATAGAAAAATAAGGTCAGCGCGATGGTGCCGGACAGTCCGCGCCACAAGTGGTTGCGAAAGTGCCGTGTGGCGAGCGGGATGCGCTGTGCTCTCATGATGACAAAGACCAGCAACAGCCCGATGAAGGAACGGAAGAAAACCAGCTCAACATTGGAGAAATAGGACGCGCCAAGTTTAACGAACACGCCCATGCAGGCAAACAAAAAGCCTGCAACCAGCATCCACAACGCGCCCATCTAGTGCGTCATTCCCGCGCAGGCGGGAATCCAGCTGGAATATCCGCTACGCGGGGTGTTTTGAATAACTGGATTCCCGCCTGCGCGGGAATGACAGAAGTTATAGGTGAGGCGCAAGGTTGCGGCGCAGATACTCGTGAAAATGCAGCATGCCATCTTCGGTGGGTGACTGATAGGGGCCGTGCTCTTCAATGCCTCGCTGATACAACGATTTGCGTCCCTGATTCATGCGTACGCAGATCACGTCATCTTCAATGGCCGTTTCGTTATAGGCTTTCTGTTCCGCTTCGACGTATTCGCGCTCGAACAATACGATGTCTTCCAGATAATAGAATTCGACGATGTTGGTGCAGGCTTCCGCGCCGCGAGGAACCAAGGTGCTGATGACCAGCGTGCCGGGATACCACTCGACCATGATGTTAGGGTAGTAAGTCAGCCAGATGGCGCCATATTTTGGCAATTTTCCGCCATGGTAGCGCAGCACCTGTTCCTGCCAGTCGCCATACGCTGCGCTGCCGACTTTTTGCAGGGCATTTTTGATGCCGACGGTCTGTACGCTGTACTGCTCGCCAAATTCCCATTTCAGATCGTCGCAATCGACGAAATTGCCTAAGCCCGGATGGAACGGCACGACGTGGTAGTCTTCCAGATACACCTCGATGAAGGTTTTCCAGTTGAAGGCGTATTCATCCACCTGTACTCGGTCCAGCATATAGCCAGAAAAATCAAGATCTTGCATTACGCCAACTTTAGCCAGATCTTTTGCAATATCGCGCTCACCGGAGAACAGCAAGCCGTTCCAGTTTTGCAGCGGTGATTTGTTCAGATGCAAACAGGGATTTTCCGGGAAATGTGGTGCGCCCAGTAATTCGCCATCGGTCTTATAGGTCCAGCGATGCAGCGGACAAACAATATGTTGCGCATTGCCACGGCCTTGCAGCATGGTCGCCTGGCGGTGGCGGCAGATATTGGAGAGCAGTTCCACGCCGTTCGGGTTGCGTACCAGCATTTGCGCCTCGTCGCGTAATACCTGATAGTCGCCCATGTTGGGCACCATCAGTTCGTGACCAACGTAGTTCGGTCCTAGTTCAAACAGCATACGCTGCTCCGTCTCCAAAACCTTGGGGTCGAAATACCAGGCTAAAGGTGGTTGCACCTGAGCCGGAGTGAGTTGATTAGTGATATTGGACAAACCCAAACCATCCTTACTGTGAATATGTTTATTACGGGGAAGATCGTGATTTTCCCTTAAATCGGGGGGGAGGGCAACAAAAATTGGCTCTGACTGGTTGCGTTGGGTAAAATAGGCGTCTTTCCTATGCAGAAGAATGAAATGGTCGGAAAATCTCAAAAACCGTTGGGCTATGAAGCGGCGATGGTCGAGTTAGAGCAGATTGTCGCCGATATGGAGGCGGGCAAGCTGACGCTGGAAGATTCGCTGGCGGCTTATAAACGGGGTGCGGAGTTGCTGACATTTTGTCGCAGCCGTCTTGAGGATGCGCAGCAGCAGGTGCGCGTGCTCGAAGATGGCGTTTTGAAAGAGCTGGGCGAGGTGATTTGATGAATACTGATTTTTCCGCTTGGGCTGTCGCCCGGCAAAGTCGATTTGAAGAAGTGCTGCGCGACGTTTTGCCGCAGCCCGAGATTGCGCCGCAGCGTTTGCATCAGGCAATGCGCTACGCCGTGTTGGATGGTGGCAAGCGGGTGCGCCCCCTGCTGGCTTTCGCTGCGGGTGAATTGGCCGCTGCTGAGGTGGAGCGTGTCAATATCGTGGCGGCCGCAGTCGAGTTGATCCACGCTTATTCGCTGGTGCATGACGACATGCCTTGTATGGATGACGACGTGTTGCGCCGGGGGAAGCCGACTTGTCATGTGCAGTATGACGAAGCGACCGCCTTGTTAGTTGGCGACAGTCTGCAATCTCTGGCGTTTCAGTTGCTGGTGGAGCACCGTCTTAGTGATGGCCCGCAGCAGCAGTTGGCGATGATCAAGTTGCTGGCGGTGGCGTCCGGTTCGCGCGGTATGGCGGGCGGTCAGGCGATCGATCTGGACAGTGTTGGTAAGTCATTGAGCCTGCCTGAGCTGGAATTTATGCACATTCATAAGACCGGTGCGCTGATTCGTGCCGCCGTCTTGCTGGGTGCGCAGTGCGGTCATGTCTCGGCTGAGCAACTGGCTAAACTGGATCATTACGGTAAATGCGTGGGGCTGGCGTTTCAGGTAGTGGACGATGTCCTCGACGCTGAAGCGGATACCGCGACCTTGGGTAAGACCGCCGGTAAGGATGAAGATAACGACAAGCCGACTTATGTTAGTTTGCTGGGTGTGGTCGCCGCGCGGGAGATGGTAAAAAATCTGCACGCAGAAGCGCTGGATAGTCTGGTCGATTTCGGCGATGCCGGGCAGCGCCTGCGCGAACTGGCTGATTTCATTGTGTTGAGAAAGTTTTGATGTATTCCCTGCTCGATACCATCCAAACCCCGGAGGATTTGCGTCAGTTGACGCGCGAACAGTTACCGCAACTGGCGCGTGAGTTGCGTGAATTTTTGATCGAATCAGTCAGTAAGACTGGCGGTCATCTGTCTTCAAATCTTGGTACGGTGGAACTGACCGTCGCCCTGCATGCCATCTACAACACGCCGGAAGATAGGCTGGTATGGGATGTTGGTCATCAAACCTATGTGCATAAAATTTTGACCGGACGCCGAGAGGCGATGAAAACACTGCGTATGGCGGGTGGACTTGCCGGTTTTCCCAAGCGTGAGGAGAGTCCTTACGATACCTTTGGCACGGGACATTCCAGTACCTCGATTTCAGCCGCGCTAGGTATGGCGGTCGCCGCGCAATTATCCGGTTCCGAGCGCCGCGCCGTGGCGATCATTGGTGACGGGGCGATGACTGGGGGGATGGCGTTTGAGGCGCTCAACAATGCGGGGGCGATGAACGCCAATTTGCTGGTGATTCTCAACGACAACGATATGTCGATCTCGCGTCCGGTCGGTGCGCTGAATAATTATCTGGCGCGACTGATGTCCGGACGCTTCTACGCCGCGATGCGCCGTGGTAGTGAAAAAGTCCTGAAGGGTCTGCCACCGGTGCTGGAGTTTGCCAAACGTGCCGAAGAACATGTCAAAGGCATGGTCACGCCCAGCACCTTGTTTGAAGAATTTGGCTTTAACTATATCGGCCCGATCGACGGCCACGATCTGAACGCCTTGCTGGACACGCTGGGCAACATCCGTCAGCTCGAAGGTCCGCAGTTTTTGCATGTGGTCACGCAAAAAGGTCGTGGTTACCCGCTGGCCGAAGAAGACTGTCTGCTCTATCACGGCGTGGGTAAATTCGACCGGACCAATGGTATCGTGCAAAAGCAGGCGAGCAAACCCACTTATACCGAGGTGTTTGGTCGTTGGTTGTGCGATATGGCGGCGAAGGATGATCGCTTAGTCGGGATTACACCGGCGATGTGCGAAGGCTCCGGCATGCCGGAATTTGCAAAACAATACCCAACTCGCTATTTCGATGTAGGTATTGCCGAGCAGCACGCGTTAACCTTTGCCGCCGGACTTGCTTGTGACGGGTATAAACCGGTGGTGGCGATCTACTCGACTTTCTTGCAGCGCGCCTATGATCAGTTGATACACGACATCGCGATACAAAAACTCCCTGTTGTGCTGGCGATCGACCGGGGCGGACTGGTGGGCGCAGATGGCGCGACCCATGCGGGCAGTTTTGATCTGTCCTTCTTGCGCTGCATACCGAATATGACGGTGATGACGCCGTCCGACGAGAATGAATGCCGTCAGATGCTCTACACCGCGATGACGTTGGATACGCCGAGTGCGGTGCGCTATCCGCGCGGCATGGGGCCAGGCGTGGCTGTTGTGGATGAAATGCAGGCGCTGCCGCTGGGACGCGGCGAAGTGCGCCGAAAAGGTAAGCGCGTGGCGATTTTAGCCTTCGGTTCCATGCTGGCGCCCGCGATGCTGGCAGGTGAAGAATTGGATGCTACCGTGGTTAACATGCGCTTCGTCAAGCCACTGGATGTGGCGCTGGTGCAACGCCTGGCGGCAGAACATGAGTTGCTGGTTACAGTGGAAGAGAATACGGTGCAGGGCGGGGCGGGCAGTGCGGTGGCTGAATGTGTGACGGGTGTAACGATGCTGAATCTGGGTTTGCCGGATCGCTTTATCGAACAGGGTGAGCACGCGCAGATGCTGGCTGACTGCGGTCTGAGTGCCGCCGGTCTGATTCGTACAATAAATAGCAAATTGACCAAGTAAATTTGTCGGGATTGGTTATAATTCCCGCTATCCGAAATCTATTAGAAGGCTTACTTATGAACGCTCCAATAGCTGATGTGCAGAATCTGGCTGATTTACGACAGATTGCCATTAATCGTGTCGGCATCAAAGGCATACGCCATCCTGTAAAAGTACAAGACAAGAGTGTCGGCGTGCAGCACACCATCGCCACCTTCAATATGTATGTGCATCTGCCGCACAACTTTAAGGGCACGCATATGTCTCGCTTTGTCGAGATTTTGAATCGCCACGAACGTGAAATTTCCGTTGAGTCGTATGAGAGCATCCTGCGAGAGATGGTGAAACTGCTGGAAGCGGAGTCCGGTTACATCGAGATGAGCTTCCCGTACTTCGTCAATAAGACTGCGCCGGTATCAGGTGTACAGAGTTTGCTCGATTACGATGTGACGCTGATCGGCGAAATGAAAGATGGCAAAGCCAGCGTGACGATGAAAGTGCTGGTGCCGGTGACTAGCCTTTGCCCCTGTTCCAAGAAAATTTCCGAGCGCGGTGCGCACAATCAGCGCTCCCACGTGACCATCACGCTGCGCACCAACAGCTTCGTCTGGATCGAAGATGTGGTCGCGATCGCCGAGAAACAGGCGTCCTGCGAGTTGTACGGTTTGCTCAAACGCCCGGATGAAAAATACGTCACCGAACGCGCTTATGACAACCCTAAGTTCGTCGAAGACATGGTGCGCGATGTGGCGGCTGTGCTCAATGCCGATGATAGGGTAGATGCCTATATCGTCGAATCCGAGAATTTTGAGTCTATCCACAATCATTCGGCCTATGCGCTGATCGAAAGAGACAAAACTCAGGGTTGAGAAAATTGAATTGAGGATTGAGTGAAAGGCGGTGTGGCTTTTCCTCAATCCTTTCTCCTCACTCCTCACTCCTCACTCCTCACTCCTCACTCCTCACTCCTCACTCCTCACTCCTCACTCCTCTATGCTCCCTATCGCTATCTTTCGTCATCTGGCAATCGAAGGACCCGGTTTTCTGGCCGGGTTTCTCGATGAGAGCAACATTCCCTGGCAACTGATCGCCATCGATGCTGGACACGCTGTTCCTCAATCTGCACAAGGTTTTTCCGGTCTGGTATTTATGGGCGGGCCGATGAGCGTGAATGACGATCTGCCGTGGATAGCGCAGGAACTGGCCTTGATACGGGATGCGGTGGCGCACGATATTCCAGTGCTTGGCCACTGTCTGGGCGGACAGTTGATTTCAAAGGCGCTGGGCGGAAGTGTTGCGAAAAATCCAATCAAGGAAATCGGCTGGTGTAGCGTGGCAGTGGCTGATAATGCAATTGCGCGCAACTGGTTCGGCGCTGCACTACACTTTGATGCCTTTCACTGGCACGGTGAAACCTTTACCCTGCCGCAAGGGGCTGTTCATCTGTTGTCCAGCGAGCACTGCGCTAATCAGGCTTACGCCATCGGCCCGCATCTGGCTTTGCAATGCCATATCGAAATGACCAGGACGATGATAGAAGACTGGTGCGCAGCGGGTGAGGATGAACTCTCAGCTAGTGCCGCCAGCCCTGCGGTGCAGACGGCGCAACTCATTAAGCAGTCAATAGCGCAAAAACTTCCGCTCCTGCATGAAGTCGCTGTGCGGTTGTATACGCGCTGGCTGGCCGGTGTTCCGAGATAATGGATACGCTCTCAAAGTTGCGCAGCGGGCAACTAGCAGGCATCAAACGGCTGGACTTGTCGTGCGGCTTAACGCAGTTTCCCGTTGAAATCTTTGATCTGGCCGATACGCTTGAAATTCTCAATATCTCCGGCAATGCGCTATCGACGCTGCCGGATGAGCTACCTAGACTGCATAAACTGCGCGTGATCTTTTGTTCCGACAATCAATACACCGAAGTGCCGGAAGTCTTGGGTCGTTGTCCGAATCTCGAAATGATCGGATTTAAAGCAAATAAAATCAATCGATTGAGCGCTGCGGCTTTGCCTCTTGCTTTGCGCTGGCTAATTCTGACCGACAATCAACTCATCGAATTGCCCGCAAAGATCGGGCAATGCACCCGTTTGCAGAAACTGATGCTGGCGGGTAATCATTTGCAGCACCTGCCGGATGAAATGGCGGCGTGCCGCAATCTGGAGTTGCTGAGGATTTCCGCCAATCACTTCGAGTCTTTGCCTGAATGGCTGTTGTCTCTGCCGCACCTGGCGTGGTTAGCTTACGCCGGAAACCCTTTTGTCGATGTATTGGAAGCCGCTTCCGCCGCGAAACAGGAAATCACGCATATTCATTGGCATGGTCTTGATTTACAACAAAAATTGGGTGAAGGTGCGTCCGGCATCATTCATCAGGCTGGCTGGCAAACGCCGGAAGGTTTAACGCACGTCGCGGTTAAGTTGTTTAAGGGCGCAGTGACCAGCGACGGGCTGCCAAAAAGCGAAAAGGCAGCGTGTCTGGCCGCCGGTATACACCCCAATCTAATCCCGGTCACGGGCAAAATCAGCGGTCATCCCGAGGGCGTGGCAGGGTTGGTGATGGAGTTGATCGAAGCGCATTTCATCAATCTGGCCGGTCCTCCCAGTCTGGAATCCTGTACTCGCGACATCTATCCTGCCGGCACGACATTTTCTCTGTCTATGGTTTTAGCTATGGCGCAGGGTATCGCCTCGGCCGCAGAACAGTTGCATGCTCGCGGCATCATGCACGGAGATTTGTATGCGCACAACATATTGTGGGATGAGCAGGGCGATTGCCTGCTGGGCGACTTCGGTGCGGCGTCATTCGTTCCGCCGGATCAGGGCGTCGCGCTCGAACGTATTGAGGTGCGCGCTTTTGCTTGTTTATTGGAAGAGTTGCTTGAACGTTGCGCAGAGCAAGCAACGGGGCTGTGGGACTTACAGCGATGCTGTGCTCAAACCGATGTCGATGCCAGACCCTTGTTCGCGGAAATTAACAAGAGCCTGGGTAACTATTTGATTTAATTGGTAATTAAATTTTTTCTAATACGGCAGCGAAGAAACCATCGGTGGCGTGCAGGTTGGGGCGCAGCTCCAGATAATCACCCATCTCCATCGGGATCTTCTGTTGCTTCAATACTTCGCCCGCGGGAAGCAGCACAAAGTCGGGATGACTGGCGAGGAAAGCTGTCACGATGTTCTGGTTTTCTTCAGGCAGTATGCTGCAAGTTGCATAGACCAGACGACCGCCTTTTTTCACCAGACGACTGGCAGATGCCAAAATAGCAGTTTGTTTCTGATTGAGTTCAGCGATGCTTTGCGGTGACTGGCGGAACTTCAGATCCGGATTGCGGCGCAAGGTGCCCAGTCCGCTGCACGGTGCATCAACCAGCACGCGGTCGATCTTGCCGGACAGGCGTTTTACCTTGAGATCGTTCTCATGCGCGATCAGCATAGGCTGGATGTTGGAAGCTCCCGAGCGTTTCAGGCGCGGCTTGAGATTAGCCAGACGTTTTTCGGATACGTCCATTGCGTACAATCGACCTTGTGAATTCATCAGTGCAGAGAGCATCAGCGTCTTGCCGCCTGCACCCGCGCAGAAATCCACCACCATGTCGTTGCGTTTCGGTGCTAACAAAAATCCCAACAACTGGCTGCCCTCATCCTGTACTTCAACTTTACCCTCGGTGAACAGCGCATCCTTGTTCAGCGGAATTTTTTCCTTGAGGCGGATGCCGATCGGCGAGTAGGGCGTGGGCGTCGCATCGATATTCTGTTCTTGCAGTTGCAGCAGCACGTCTTCGCGTTTTGCCAACAGGGTGTTGACGCGGATATCCAGCGGCGCGCCCAGTTGCATAGCCTGACCCAGCGTTAAGATTTCTTCGTCCGAGTAGGAGGTGCGCATTTTTTCGATCAGCCATTCAGGCAGTTCGGCCTGGATGGACAGCGACTGGCCTTCGTATTGCATGCCTTTTGCCGTCGCCAACCATTCGGCTTCATCGCGTTTCAACACCGGTTGAATTTCGCGCATGTTATAGCCGCCAAATTTCACCAGATAGGCTAACGCCATGCGGCGCGGTGTGGCTTTTCCGTCGCAGGCGGCTTCCAGCAGCAAGCGGTGGCGCAATACGCCAAAGGAGGTTTCGGCGACGATGGCGCGCTCGTTTGAACCGATGCGCTCGTTCTTGAAGAAATAGCGCAGGGTGGTGTCAGCGGGATGTTCCAGCGGCAAAATGGTGCGCAGCGCGAGGATGACGAGGTCTAAACGGTATTCGGTAATCAGCATGACAATATTAATCTAAAGGTTCAAGTGCGGAGTTTAACAGTTAAAAACTGGGACGGGTGAAGGTGTTTTTTTCTTGAGCGACGATGGGGTGACGATATGCCGGAGCGATATTGTCGAACCCGGTTATGTCGAGGAGAGGCAAATGGTGTGAAATATTTATGAAAGTCGGGCAAATTTACGGGTTTTGTAAGGGAGGTGTAAGTTGACGTGTGTAATATGTTGCAAGGATTCCGGTGGTCAGGCAAGTGCCGTTTGCTTCGGTCAGGTTTGTGCTAATTCGGATAGTCAGCATTTTCCTGCTATTAGGTGTGTCATCGATACTTTTTTTATCTTAATTAGGGCGTACAAAAAATGGTTAAATTTAGAGTGGAGACGGTACTGGATAACGTTACCGGTTACTATTTTAAAGAAGTTTATTGCGATGAAGAAAGCACCCCTTTGGTTGCCGGGAAACCGATTTACCGCAGCCGTGAACAGGCAATAGCTGATGCCATACAAATATTAAAAAATGGAATGCATGTACAGCTAAATGCGGCTTGTCTGGCTGCGTAATGAATGTGAGATAAAGGACATAAAATACGCGCACTCGCGGGGTCCGCACTCGCGGGGTCAGTTCTCACATTCCAACATTTTCAGCAACGCACTCGCGGGGTCAGTTCTCACATTCCAACATTTTCAGCAAATAGGTGTGCAATCGAAAATTACGCTCGCGGGGTCAGTTCTCACATTCCAACATTTTCAGCAAATAGGTGTGCAATCGAAAATTATATAACTAAATGATTATATTGTATTTTTAAATTAATCTAAATCAAATCCCGGTAAACAGCAAATCCAGCGCTGCGATAATTTCGTCGCGTTGTACTTTTAGCGAGACGACTTTTTCGCCGAGTGAGCGATGAGTAACACCGGCCAGTTCAGCGCTGGACATAACAACCACGTTATTATCGACAGTGAATTTCGGATTGAGCTTGCTGGCCGACAATCCCATCGCTTCTGCCCTTACCAGCGGTACGACAACGCGGGTTGCTAACCTATCCAGCAAGTCTGCCTGAACATCCAGCAGATAAGGAATAGTCTGACTGGTTGAGCTATTCGGATTGAGATACACATCTAACTGTGCCATTAAAGTTCTCAGGTCCGCTCGCGGGGTCAGTTCTCGCGCTCGCGGGGTCAGTTCTCACATTCCAACATTTTCAGCAAATAGGTGTGCAATCGAAAATTATATAACTAAATGATTATATTGTATTTTTAAATTAATCTAAATCAAATCCCGGTAAACAGCAAATCCAGCGCTGCGATAATTTCGTCGCGTTGTACTTTTAGCGAGACGACTTTTTCGCCGAGTGAGCGATGAGTAACACCGGCCAGTTCAGCGCTGGACATAACAACCACGTTATTATCGACAGTGAATTTCGGATTGAGCTTGCTGGCCGACAATCCCATCGCTTCTGCCCTTACCAGCGGTACGACAACGCGGGTTGCTAACCTATCCAGCAAGTCTGCCTGAACATCCAGCAGATAAGGAATAGTCTGACTGGTTGAGCTATTCGGATTGAGATACACATCGAACTGTGCCATTAAAATCTTCGCAACCCGTCGCTGAATGCGCCATCTGATTCGATTCTGCGGTTGTATTCATCCAGCGCAGCCCGGTTATCTGTCAGCCACTGGCTTTGCTTCGCCTGACGGACAAGCGCGATCAATTGCAATTCCAGTGTCTGCGAAAGATTGATATTGAGCTGTTTAGCTTGCTGCAACAGATCTGCGTTGATGCTGAGATTAGCCGATTTTTTGGCAGCAGTACTGTGAAATTCTACGGCATTCATGACTATATTCTCGTGAGCAATGCGCATAATCTACGCGCATTAGTTACGCAGGTCAAACACCCCGGCGCATGACAAGTGCAAATAAAAGTATGGAGGATTAACTTTTTGAGTGACCAACCGGAGAGTTGCAAATCGCCTAGGGCGGCTTAGTTTCGTTTTCTGAACGACGAGCACAAAAATAGTTGCCAGTAAGTTGAGTCTTTTATTCTTCTGATACCCGGATTTCAGAGATCACCATTTCGCCGGCAATTGCGCCGCTGCGGTCGATTTGACGGATTTTGACAGGCAGTAATCGATACTCCAGTCCCAGCCAGATTTCCAGCCCCTCTTCACCGGGCGCGTGCACCTTGCGCAGCGGCAAGGCATGCAGTTTGCCAAGACGGGTCTGGATTTCTTCTTCTTCGCCTACGGTCAGCGCATAACGTTCCAGTTTCTTGCCGTTGCTGATGTAGATCGTCACGACGGGTTCATCCAGCGGTAATTGCGAGAGCTGATACATAAAACTCAGCATGTCCTGAGTCAGTTCAGGCAGTGTGGTCGTGCTCCCGCTGGAAAAATTCAGTTGCTTGTTTTTCCAGTCGAAATCGGCGGTTAAAGTTTGTTTCCCGCCTGAGGTGAGCTTATTTTCGCTGAATTTATCTGGGTGCAGCCCGCGTGTGCTGACCGTGCCGCTGCTTTGCTGATTTAATTCATAGGTCTTGAACAGGCTGGCGATGCCGGTGGTGTTCATGCCGACCTGCAAGGTGTAGCTGCCATCGGCTTTGATGTCCAGCCGGTGACGCGCATCGCCAACAGAGAAATTCGTGCCCTTGTAAACGACGAAGGTGAGCTGCGCCTGTTTGGGTAAGGGGTGGGCAGGTTTGCTCTCTACGACAGGTTCTTCCTGTACTGGCGGCTTCTGCTCGGGCACCTCGGAAAGCACGGGTTCTTCAGGTGGCGCGATCACTCCCGATTCAGGTAGTACGGGAGTACTGATCCCGACTGCTGCCACGGATTCGGGGAGCGGTGCTTTAGGTGCGATTTTGGGTGGAGGTTCACGTTTTGGTGCCGGATTTACGGCAGGTAGCGCTTCCAATTTCGCGGTGAGCGGCGGCAGTGTGACTTCGACGGCGGGGAGTTCGATTAACTTAGGGCCGAACAACAGGACTGCGTGTATCAGCAGCGATACGGCGAGGGCCACCATGATGCCGATTGAGGGTCGTTCCCGGGAGCTTTGCAGCAAGACATTCACGGTGTGATTATAAGCCCGCTCAATATTTGCGTGTACTGATCGCCGTTGGCTTCAGTAATGATCATCTTGCAGGGTAATTGCTGCTCTGAGCACAACCAGATTTCAGTATGGTTCTCGCCCGGTTTACCCTGGTTGTCGAGATAAACGCTGTCGAATTGACCTGCCGGCGTGTCCAGTTTTTGATGCGCACCAATGGCGTAATGATAGTTGTCCAATTTATTGCCGTTGGTCATGGCGAAGTCTAGGGCGCTTTGCCTTTCTAAGGGTACAAACATAAATTGATACATTGCGCTGAGGCGGTCCTGCGTGCCGTCGGGCAGGTCGAGCTTGGTGCGTTCTTCGAGGTGTATCAGGGTGAGTTTCGTCTCTGACCAGTTGAATTCAGCCTTGAGTTCTTTCTCAGGTTTGCCTTCCCGTTTGCTCTCGAAGCGTTGCGGACGCAATCCCAGTTTATCGACCAGGCCACTGCTGGTTAAGAAGAGCTTTTCGGGTTTAAAGGCGGCCAGCAGGCCGAGCGGTGTGGTGGTGCTGGTCAGTGTGTAGTGATCCCTGTTTCGACTGTAGTTTTCTTCGAGCAGCCCGATCTTCATGCCTCGACTGAATATTTCATAGGTGGCCTGAACGTGATCCGGCACTGCCGCAAAGGCAGGGGCGTAAAAAAATAGCCAGAACGATACAAATAGCTTCATCGTTATTCCAGTGCGGGTGATATCAGTGCCAGATTAGGCGGAGTGTGGATGCGTGACACGACACGTCCTTCGCTACTCAGTGCAACTTGATCAGCGCACAACCAGCGTATGGCTTGCGGGAAAATACGATGCTCTTCCTGTAATACTCGGGCGGACAAACCGGCTTCAGTGTCATCCGGTAAGACGGCGACAGCGGCCTGAATGATGATGGGGCCGTGATCCAAATCGGGCGTGACAAAATGCACCGTACAGCCGTGTATCTTCACGCCATCCGCCAGTGCGCGTGCGTGCGTGTTTAAGCCGGTGTAAGAGGGCAGAAGCGAGGGATGAATGTTGATTAAACGGCCGTGATAATGCGTCACGAAGCTGGCGGTGAGGATGCGCATAAAACCGGCCAGGATGACAAAGTCGGGTTGAAAACCGTCGATGACCTGTGCCAGTGCCGCATCGAAACTTGCTCGATCAGGGTGGTCGCGATGGGATACTACAGCCGTTGGAATGCCGTGCTCATTGGCAAAAGCGAGACCGCCCGCATCTGCTTTATTGCTGATGACTGCCGCGATACGTCCGTTCAGGCTGGTCGTCAGCAGGCTCTGCATATTGCTGCCGCGACCGGAGATGAGAATGACGATGTTTTTCATGTTGATAGGCGAGGTGGTAGTGCGGAACGTAAAGCGGTTCCGCCGGACCAAACGATTACTTTACTTGCGTTTGATGTTCTTCGCCACTTCTTGCACGTATCACACCGATCTTTGTGACGGCCTCACCGGCTTCTTGCAACTGGCTGATGGCTTTGTCTGCATCCGCAGCCGCCACGATCACGACCATGCCGATGCCGCAGTTGAAGGTGCGATACATTTCCTGTTCGGCGACATTGCCTTGTTCTTGTAACCATTTGAATAATTTAGGTAATTCCCATGATTTGCTGTCGATATCGGCGACAACATTGGCTGGCAGGACGCGCGGCACGTTTTCTGTGATACCGCCGCCGGTGATGTGTGCCATGCCTTTGATGGTTAGTGTTTGCATCAGTGCTAACAGCGGTTTCACGTAGATGCGGGTCGGTGCCATGATGACATCACGCAAGATGCGCTCGCCGTCGAATTTGGCGGACATATCAGGGTTGCTGCGTTCGATGATCTTGCGCACCAGCGAGTAACCGTTCGAATGTGCGCCGTTGGAGGCCATGCCCAGTACCACGTCACCCGGAGCGATATTAGCGCCGGTGATGATGTTGGCTTTTTCCACCACGCCTACAGCAAAACCGGCCAGATCGTATTCGCCGACCGGGTACATGCCAGGCATTTCAGCCGTTTCACCACCGATCAGCGCGCAACCTGCCTGTTCGCAACCGTTCGCGATGCCTTTGATGACTTCGGTAGCAGCCGCTACGTTCAGTTTGCCGCAAGCGAAATAGTCCAGGAAAAACAGAGGTTCAGCACCCTGAACCAGAATGTCGTTAACGCTCATGCCGACCAGATCGATGCCGACGGTGTCGTGAATATTCAGTTCAAAGGCCAGTTTTAGTTTGGTGCCCACGCCATCGGTGCCGGAGACGAGCACCGGTTCCTTGTACTTCTTGGAGATCTCCACTAGGCCGCCGAACCCGCCGATACCGGAGAGCACTTCGGGGCGCATGGTGCGTTTGGCGTAAGGCTTGATGTTTTCAACCAACTGGTCACCGGCGTCGATATCGACACCCGCATCGCGGTAGGAAAGACCTGCTCCTGGAGTCGGAGTGTTTGGAGTGTTCAAGTTGCGTTCTCGCTTTCGTCAGGATAAAAAATATCCCTTAAATTTTAATAAGTTATGTATTTTTTGCCGGTGTTCAGTGGCGCGATGGACAAGATTAGCGTAGCTGTCCAGGTTGCAAACAGCAGTACGCGCGCTGACATCCGTATTTGTCAGGCCAAATTATATTCTAATGGCTCAAGTATTTCCGTAATATTCGACACGGTTACCGGGTTAGTCTCTAGTATCACGTAAAATTAGTGCCGCAGCGTTAAAGTAATTTGTTGGGGATTAGGTGGCAGATTCAACGCTGAAGAGCTACTTTTGTAAGATAATTACCACGTGTAGCGTTTTTTGTAATCAGGAGTTTTCTAGTGAATGGTATGTTTAAAAAATTTGTCGCTGCGACTTGCGTGCTCGCGCTGACTTCATGCGCAGCCCTTATTCCCAAAGAACATTTAATTCCCAAGGCGCAGTTGGTCAGCACGATGCAGAAACAATTCCCGCTGCACTGGGACAAGGGGGGCGGACTATTGAGCATCACGATGGATGTTCCTCAGCTGGTATTACTTCCGGTTCCGAATCGCGTTGGTATGAATGGTCATTTTCAGGCTCATGCGGCGCTGGTTGATATTGAGGGAGATTTTACGGCTAGCAGTCAGTTGCGTTACGATCCGGCGCAACGGGCGGTTTTTTTGCAGGCAGCGAGTCTGGATGCGTTAAATTTGAGGAAAGGGAATAATTTTGCCGAGATGCTGCGTCCCTATATCAGTCGTATATTGAATGATTACGCGGCTAAACACCCCCTCTATCGCTTTAAGCCCGATGAGTTGGTGGTACTGGGTGTCAAGGTGGAAGTTGACGGTATCGTGGTCACGGCTGATGGCGTGATGTTAAAGCTGCGCACGATGCCATAGCTTACCGTTTCAATGGGGCTTGATTGTTCAGTAAAATTGACACGGCTTATGGTGTTGATGTTTGAACCTGTATACGATGGGGGACGATGGTTAAATCGAGATGATTTGGGCTGGTTTCGTGTCATCGAGTTGATCGCAATTGGGAGGCGCACGATGTTCGGTTATGATGCACAAAGCCTTAAGCATTTCCTTGAAATTTGAAGCCACCCGCAGGACTGATTGTTGTTATAGCTTGAATGAGAAAATCAATAAAGGGGCAAGTGTGTTATGCAAATCGAACAAATGAGTTGGGCAGCAAATTCAGGTTGGACGTCTAAACCAGATTTTGCGGCAGAGGCTGATCTGGTGCTGGTGTTTGCAGACAACGCCTATTTTCAGACGGAAGCGTGTTATACCCAATTGCAGGCATTATTTCCGAAGGCGCATATCGTCGGGTGTACCTCTTCAGGTAATGTGAAGGGCGTGGAAATTAGCGATGTGAATATGGTGGCGACGGTTGTTAAGCTGGAACGTTCCAAAATCCGTTTAGCTTCGGTTGATATGCAAGCCGGTGAGGACATGATACAACTGGGGCTGCGTCTGATGAATCAACTGACGGATGCCGATTTGCGCCATGCGTTTATTTTGTCTGATGGTTTGCAAGTCAATGGCAGTAAGCTTGCCATGGGGCTGAACCAGAGTGGCGTGCCGATTACCGGTGGGCTCGCCGGAGATGGACCGCGTTTCGGAAAAACCTGGGTGATGGCTGATGCGCCTGCCAGATCGGGCCGTATCGCGGCATTGGGATTTTACGGAGCTGTGAGTATCAAGAGCGGGTGCTTTGCCGGGTGGGAAGAGTTTGGCGCTGAGCGTCGTGTGACCCGATCGGCGGGTAATATCGTCTATGAAATTGACGGTGAGCCGGCGCTGGGGTTGTATAAACGCTATCTGGGAGAACAGGCCGCTCAGTTGCCTGCCAGTGGATTGCGTTTTCCGCTAAGTATTCAGGCCACTAAAGCCGATTTGGCACTGATCCGTACCCTGTTGGCGGTCGACGAAGAGGTGGGTAGCCTGACTTTTGCTGGAGATGTGCCTCAAGGGTATTTGTGTAAGCTGATGAGAACGAATCTGGATAGTTTGATCGATAGCGCAGGTCTGGCGGCAAGTGCTGCGCAACCTGCCGATCAGGATGGCACGGGCTTATGCCTGGTTGTTAGTTGCGTCGGTCGACGTATGGTGATGGGTCAGTTGACGGAAGAAGAGTTGGAGATCGTTCAGGATAAACTGGGTGATGCAACGACGATCGCTGGATTCTACTCCTATGGCGAGTTGGCTCCCTTTAGCGATGTCATGCAGTGTCAGCTGCACAATCAAACCATGACACTGACTACGCTCTATGAATAGGCGGCTTATGCATCGTTTGCTCGAACGTCAGTTACGGCGGCAACTGGGACGTGATTTTGTGCCGGATGCGGCGATGCAGTCGTTCCTGGATATCGTCGATGACTATTATCACGAAGTAGATAAAGAGCAGCGACTGCTACAAAATGCTCTGCTGACGAATGCCGCCGAGCTCAATGCGGTAAATGTGCGCATGCGTGTGCAGAACGCGGAAATGACGCACACGCTGCTCAATACCCTGAGCGATGGGGTGTATGCCACTGACTTGCTCGGCCGGTTGACGTTCATGAACGCAGCGGCCGAGAAAAAGCTGGGCTGGCAGGAGCATGAGTTAATGGGGCTGCCGGTACACGAACAGGTGCAATGCCGGTTCGCGGATGGTGAGCCGTTATCGGTGGAAAACTACCCGCATATGAAAGTGATCACCAACGGGGAGCCGGTGCAGGACAACGGAATTTTCGTCGATCGGGGTGGGCTGCGCATTCCGGTTGAATACCGCTCCAGTCCCGTTATACAGGAAGGTAAAATCAGCGGTGCATTGGTGTCATTTCAGGACACCAGTTTGCGTCTGGATGCCGCCAATAAGCTGCGTCTGGCCAACGAGCGGCAGAAAAAAATGCTCGGCGAGTTGGAGTTCCAGCAAAGGGCGCTGGATGAGCATGCAATTGTCAGCGTGGCCGACAGTCGTGGACTTATCCTCTATGCCAACAACAGATTCAGCGAGAGCAGTCAATACACGACAGAAGAATTGACCGGGCGCGATCATCGTTTGCTCAATTCCGGATATCACCCCAAGGTGTTTTTCACGAATATGTGGAAAACAATCATGGCGGGCCAGGTGTGGCATGGCGAAATCAGGAATCGTCGCAAGGACGGAACCTACTACTGGGTCGAGTCGACCATCGTGCCCTTTATGGATGCGGAAGGGAAACCTGAACGCTATATTTCCGTGCGTACCGATATCACGGTGCGTAAGGAGATGGAAGAGCAGTTGGTCGAGCAGCGTGCGTTCTATGAGCGCATCAGCGAGACGATGGGGGAAGGCTTGTATGTGCAAGACGCGGCGGGGCATTGCATTTATCTGAACTCGGAAGCGGAACACTTGTTGGGCTGGACGCGGGAAGAGTTTATCGGTCGTCAGGTACACAACACCATCCACACCTATACTGCTGAGGGCGCGGCATTGTCGGCAGAGGATTGTCCGATTATGCTCGCGGTAAAGAAGAACGGGGATTGGAGTGGTGACGATCAGATGTTCGTGCGTCGTGATGGCACCTCCTTTCCGGTTGAAGCGACTTCCCGTGCGATTGCCCGCAATGGAGAAAATGACGGTTCCGTCGTGGCGTTTTCGGATATTTCCGAGCGCAAGAAAAATGAATTATTTATCAGGCTGGCGCAAGAACGTCTCAATCTGGCGCTGGAAGGATCGGGTCTTGCGTTGTGGGATTGGGACGTCGCGCATGATCATATTTATATGAGCGACAGGTGGTCGTTGATGATGGGTGGCGTGCAGCAGGATGTGGTGCTGAGCAGTTCGCAACTGTACGGCATGGTGCATCCGGATGAGCGTCAGGGTATCGAGGATGAATTAATTGCCGTGCTCAAAGGGCAGGAAGAGTTTTATTCGGTTGAGTTTCGTGTGCGTCATCATGACGGACGCTGGGTGTGGGTGCACACTCACGGCAAGGTGGTGGATCGTGATGCGGCAGGCCACGTGACGCGGATGACCGGGACCAACGCGGATATCACCGAGCGGCGCGAGGCGGATGAGACCTTGCGATGGGCGAAGGAGACCGCAGAAGCGGCCAGTCGTGCGAAAGGCGATTTTCTGGCCAACATGAGTCATGAAATACGCACCCCGATGAACGGGATCATCGGCATGACCGAGTTGGCGCTGGATACCGAACTCAGTCATGAGCAGCGCGAGTATCTGAATATGGTGCAATCCTCGGCCAGTGTTCTGCTCACCATACTCAACGATATTCTGGATTTTTCCAAGATTGAATCCGGCAAGATGGACATCGAGTATATTGAGTTCTCACTCGAGCACATGTTGCGGGAGACGATGAAATCGCTGGCTGTGCGCGCGCACCAGAAACAGCTGGAATTGTTGCTGCATGTGGCGCCCGATGTGCCTGACCGTTTGTTGGGTGATCCCGGGCGTTTGCGTCAGGTAATCGTTAATCTGGTCGGTAATGCGATTAAATTCACCGCGACGGGTGAGATTGAAGTCGAGGTGTTGCGCATGGCGGGGGCTACGCCCGGATGTGCCCGTTTGCAGTTCTCGGTTAGGGATACCGGCATAGGGATACCGGCTGATAAATTTAAGACGATTTTTGAGTCATTCTCACAAGCCGACACCTCGACCACGAGGCGCTATGGAGGTACCGGCTTAGGATTGACGATCTCGGCGCAGTTGGTTCAACTGATGGGGGGGCAAATTGTCCTCGAGAGCAAATTGGGGAAGGGGAGTAATTTTTGCTTTACGGTGGAAATGGCGATGCTCTCGGATAGTCCTTTGGCCGATTACCAGCAGACAGGGCGCGTCGCCGGTATGACGGTACTGATTGCCGATGATAATGCGACCAATCGCCATCTTTTGCAGGAAATGCTGGGTAACTGGAAGATGTTGCCCACCGTCACCAGCAGTGCTCAGGAAGCGCTAGAAGAACTGATCCGAGCCTCGGAGGCGGGATCCCCTTACGGGTTTGTCTTGTTGGATTGGAAGATGCCGGACATGGATGGTTTTCAACTAATAGAACGGATACGTCAGCATCCGGAGTATCTCGTCAAAACCATGATGATGCTCACCTCGGAAGGTCAGCGCGGACATGCGGCACGCTGCCGTGAATTGGGTGTGTCCGCCTATTTGATGAAACCGATTGCACAGTCCGAGTTGTTCGATGCGATGATGACGGCGATGGGCGACTCGCAACATCTGGCGCCGCTGACCACCAGGCATTCGCTAAAGGAAATGCGTCGCAGCTTGAATTTGTTATTGGCAGAAGACAATGCGGTGAACCAGACACTGGCCACACGTTTGCTGGAAAAACTGGGGCACAAGGTTACGGTGGCCAATAATGGTATTGAAGCCGTCGAACACTGGAAGAACGGTCAGTTCGACGCTATTTTGATGGATGTCGATATGCCGCTGATGAACGGCTATCAGGCAACCCGAAAAATACGCGAACTGGAGGCCGGCACGGCGTCGCATGTGCACATCGTGGCGATAACGGCGCATGCGATGCAGGGTGCGCGCGAAGAAAGTCTGTCGCACGGTATGGATGGTTATCTGACTAAGCCGATCGATACGGAAGCATTATGGCATGAACTGGACAGTTTGGCTCAGCGTGCCGAAGTGGAAAGTCCTCAGCGTCAGTCGCAGCAGCTTGTTGCCGATTTTGATCAGGCCAGACGAATGATGGGGGACGATAAAGAGTTGTTCGGTGAGATCGCGGCGCTATTTCTGGTTGATGCGCCACCCTATCTGCAGTCTATCCACGATGGTCTGTTGCAGGGTGATGCTGCTAAAGTGCAGCATAGCGCGCATACGTTGAAAGGCATGGCGGGCATATTCTCAGCTGAACGCACTTTGCACGCGGCTGGGCGTGTAGAGCAAGCGGCAGGACAGCCGGAGTGCGAGTCTGCGGTGGCTGAACTGGAGATTGCGTTGTCTGAGTTAAGCGATGCGATTAAAAAATATCAATGGAAATAGATCGAAAATCAATATGATAGAAAATATAATCGACGCGCCCTTAAAAAAAAATAACCGGACCATTATTTTTATTTCGGACGGGACAGGGATTACGGCTGAAACGCTGGGGAATGGTCTGCTCTCGCAATTTCGTGATATCAACTTTCGTTATGTGCGCTTCCCGTTTACAGATAGCCCGGAAAAAGTCGAGGTTTGCTTAAAACGGATAGATGAAGTAGGACGGCAGGAGGGGGTGCGCCCTCTGGTTATCATGACCATGATGAATATGCAGATCAGCGCCTTGTTGCGTCAGGCCGATGCGCTGTTTCTGGACTTGTTCGAGGCATTCATTGCGCCGCTGGAGCAGGAGTTGGGGCAGCGATCAACGCATAGTGTGGGCTTGAGTCATGGTCAGGATAATCGCGAATACGCGAAACGGATCGCGGCGATGAATTTCGCGTTGGCGCACGACGATGGTGTTTCTGACATGGATTTGAAAAATGCCGACGTGATTCTGGTGGGCGTGTCTCGCAGCGGTAAGACGCCCACCAGTCTTTATCTGTCTCTGCAGTTTGGTCTCAAAGCTGCCAATTACCCGCTGATTCCGGAAGATTTTGATCGTGGACATTTGCCTGATACCTTGATGCCCTTTAGTGATAAGCTGTTCGGATTGACTATCGCGCCGGAACAATTGCACCGGATACGTGAAGAACGCCGCCCCAACAGCAATTATGCCTCGCTGAGTAATTGCCGTCGCGAAGTGGCCGCTGCGGAGAGCATGATGCGCCGTGCGGGGATTGCCTGGCTGGATATGACTTCTCGTTCGATCGAGGAAATTGCCGTTCATCTGGTCCAAGCGATCAACAAGAAGCATGAATCGGTTGAGTATGGGCGGAATTGATTGCTGCAGCTGCGCGCTGGGATGAGGTTGCCTGCATTTTTCAGCGCGCGGTTGATATGATCTGTATTAATAAATAAAAAAATTACTATAAATCTTTCTGCGTCATTGCAGATAATTCGGTAAGATTGCGATTGCGCGCAAATCTGGTGCGAGTTTCGTTAAGGTGATTATCCATTATGAAAATTCATGAGTATCAAGGTAAAGAAATACTGAGACAGTTCGGGGTAGCGACGCCGCTCGGAGTGGCATGCTTTAGTGTTGATGAGGCTGTTTCGGCCGCAGAGGGTTTGGGCGGTTCGGTTTGGGTCGTAAAGGCGCAAATACATGCCGGTGGACGAGGTAAGGGCGGTGGAGTTAAGGTTGCGAAGTCGCTAGAAGAAGTGCGCGCTGCGGCAAGCCAGATACTCGGCATGCACTTAGTCACCCATCAAACCGGACCTGAAGGTCAGGTGGTGCGACGCTTACTTGTTGAAGAAGGCGCGCAGATTGCCCGCGAGTTTTACTTGGGGATGGTGGTCGACCGCGACTCTCAGCGCGTGGCTTTGCTCGCCAGCAGTGAAGGCGGGATGGAAGTCGAAGAGGTTGCCAAAAATACCCCTGAAAAAATCCACACACTGCGCATTGACCCTGCGGCAGGTTTAGGTTTTGATGAGTCAGCCGAGGTGTTGCGCAAGATCGGAATTCCTGAGGCATCCGTTGCCGGGGCTGTGACGGTTTTACAGGGTTTATATCGCGCCTTCGTCGAGAAGGAAGCGATGCTCGCTGAAATCAATCCGCTGGTGTTAACTGCCGATGGTCGTGTGATTGCGCTTGATGCGAAGTTTAACTTCGACAGCAATGCGCTGTACCGTCACCCTGAAATCGTCGCTTACCGCGATCTCGATGAAGAAGATCCTGCTGAAATTGAAGCGTCCAAATTTGATTTGAGCTATATCTCGCTGGACGGTGATATCGCCTGTCTGGTCAACGGCGCAGGGCTTGCGATGGCAACCATGGATATCATCAAGTTGTATGGTGGCAATCCGGCGAATTTCCTGGATGTGGGCGGTGGTGCTACGCGTGAAAAAGTCACCGAAGCCTTCAAACTGATGCTGAAAAATCCGGATCTTAAAGCGATTCTGGTCAATATCTTTGGTGGCATCATGAAGTGCGACGTGATTGCAGAGGGAATTGTGGATGCCGTGCGTGAGGTTCAGTTGACCGTGCCTTTGGTGGTGCGACTGGAAGGAACCAACGTGGAGTTGGGCAAAAAAATTCTTGCGGATTCCGGGTTGCCGATTATTTCAGGCAACGATATGGCGGATGCCGCTCAAAAAGTTGTCGCTGCTGCAAGGGGTGCATAATGTCTATACTTATCGATAAAAATACCAGAGTCATGACTCAGGGCATGACTGGAAAAGTTGGCCAGTTTCACACCTTGGGTTGTCTGAACTATGCAAATGGCAGAAATTGCTTCGTTGCGGGTGTGACACCCAACAAGGGTGGGCAAAACTTCGAAGGTGTGCCGATCTACGACAGCGTCAAGGATGCCAAAGAACAAACTGGCGCGACCGTTTCGGTGATTTATGTGCCTCCCCCTTATGCTGCGGCGGCAATCGATGAAGCGGTCGAGGCAGATATTGATCTGGTGATTTGCATCACAGAAGGCATCCCTGTTCACGACATGATACGCACCCGTTACAAGATGCAAGGGCGTCGCACGTTGTTAATCGGGCCGAATTGTCCCGGACTGATTACTCCGGATGAAATCAAGATCGGCATCATGCCCGGGCATATCCACAAGAAGGGTCGTATCGGCGTGGTTTCGCGCTCAGGTACGCTCACATATGAAGCTGTTGGTCAGTTGAGCGCGTTAGGTTACGGTCAGTCCTCCTGCGTGGGTATCGGTGGTGATCCGATCAACGGCATGAAACATGTGGATATTCTACGTCTGTTTAACGATGATCCTGACACCGATGCGGTGGTGATGGTGGGTGAAATCGGCGGTAGCGACGAAGAAGCCTGTGCGCGTTGGATCAAAGAAAACATGACAAAACCGGTAGTCGGCTTTATCGCCGGTGTTACAGCGCCTCCTGGAAAACGGATGGGGCATGCGGGGGCGATTATCTCCGGCGGTCAGGGCGGTGCGGATACCAAACTGGCTGTGATGGAAGAGTGTGGTATACATATCACGCGCAACCCCGCTGAAATGGGACGTGTTATGCAGAAAATACTAAAAGGCTGAGGCAGGATGAGGTAAAGTGGAAGGGAGAAGGGAAACGCTTCAGTTTCCTTTCTCCTTTTTGCCTTCCGCCTTATCCGATTTTGAAAGGAATGTTTTGTTAGAAATGCTTGTGACCACTCAATTCTGGGTGGATGTATTAAAGATTATTATGATCGACGTGCTGTTGTCGGGTGACAACGCCGTGGTGATCGCTTTAGCTTGTCGTAATTTGCCTCTTGAACAGCGTAAACAAGGCATACTGTTTGGTATGGCGGGCGCGGTCGTCTTGCGTATCGTGCTGACTTTCTTTGCTGTTAGCCTGTTGGCGCTGCCGTACCTTAAACTGGTCGGCGCATTTTTACTGATCTGGATCGGCATCAAACTGATCATGCCCGAAGAGGAGCACGATGAGGGAAGTATCAAGGCGGATGCGCGCTTGTTTGGTGCGGTCAAAACGATCATCGTCGCCGATTTTGTGATGAGTCTGGATAATGTGCTGGGTGTGGCTGCCGCCGCCAAGGGCAATGTGCCACTGCTGGTGTTCGGTTTGCTGATCAGTATTCCGTTGATAGCCTGGAGCAGTCAGTTGGTGTTGAAATTGATCGATCGTTTCCCCTATATTATCTACGGTGGAGGCGCATTGTTAGGTTACGTGGCCGGTGAAATGCTGGTCAGTGAGGTACGATTTGCGCCGTTGCTGGAAACGCAACACATGCTGCACTGGTTGATTCCTGCTGCCAGTGCCGTGCTGGTGCTGGTGACCGGTAAATTGCTGGCGTTGAGTCAGGTCGCAGGAGATCGCGCGATCGACCTGCTGGACGCGTCTGTCATACCTGAAACCAGGACGAAGGAATAAAGATGAAAATACTGATTCCCATCGATGGCTCTGCCGGTTCGCAGCGGGCGGTGAACTATGTCATCAGTCATCTGGATACGTTTAAAACACCGCCTGCTGTTCTGCTGTTGAATGTACAGTGGAAAGTTGCTACGGCAAATGTAAAATTATTTATTAATCAAGATGTTATAAATGATTATTATCGGGAGCAGGGATTGTCTTCGCTACAGTCTGCCCGTGCTGCGTTGGATGAAGCGCAACTCTCCTATCAATATCATGTTAGTGTCGGTGGGCCCGCTGAAGCTATCACGCAATATGCTCGCGAACAGGCGGTGGATCAGATTGTGATGTGCAGACAAGGTGAGGGCGGTTTGCAGCTATTTTTGCTCGGCTCCGTGGTCGGAAAAGTGCTGCATTTAGCCGATTGTCCCGTGCTACTGATTAAATAAAGGTTTTCATATGAAATTGGAGCTGGCGCTGGAAATTGTTGCTCAGACGAATGCCGGGATGGTGCGCGCGCACAATGAGGATAGTATCGCCTTTGATGCCGCGTGCGGCTTGCTCGTTCTGGCCGATGGCATGGGTGGCTACAATGCCGGTGAGGTGGCGAGCGATATTGCCGTTAAGGTGATGCTGGAAGCCGTGACCGTTCCATTGAAGAAAAGCACGGCGGTAGCACTGGATCCGGCATCCGGGGATGAGCTGGCCATCGCCTTGTTAGGGCGCAGTATCCATCAGGCTAATACAGCGATTTTCGAGAAGTCAAGAAGTCATGCGCAATACGCTGGGATGGGTACCACTATTGTTTCAGCCTTGTTTTATGATAATCGTGTGGTGGTGGGGCACGTAGGGGACTCTCGTCTGTATCGCCTGCGTGGTGAGCAGCTGGAATTAATTACCCGTGATCACTCCTTGTTGCAGGAGCAGATCGATAGCGGCATGATCAGCGTCGAGAACGCGCGTCACTCGCGGAATAAAAATCTGGTTACACGTGCGGTCGGTATTGATGCGGATGTGGTCCCGGAAGTGCGTCTGTACGACGTGGAAGTAGGGGATATTTATCTGCTCTGCTCGGATGGATTGAACGATATGGTGGAGGACGACGATATTCAGTCTGTCCTCTATGCCATGCAGGGGAATTTGCCGCTGGCCGCTGAGCAGTTGATTCAAACAGCCAATGACAACGGTGGTCGGGACAATGTTTCAGTGATGTTGGTCAAAGTGAAGCAAGATTTTGCTCAGCCGCGCAGCTGGTTGTTAAGGCTGCTCGATTTGTTCAAAAAATAAAGGAGGAGCGTGATGACAACAAAATTGATACTCAGCCTGGATGGCGCGGTGATCGGAGAATACCCGCTGAACGCCCCGCGCATCACCATAGGTCGTAAACCTCACAATGACATCGTGGTCAACAACTTGGCAGTCAGCGGTGAGCACGCTGCGATCGTGACGATAGGGCATGATTCCTTTTTGGAAGATTTAAATAGCACCAATGGCGTATCGGTCAATGGCGCGCCGGTTAAAAAGTACGTGTTGCAACATAATGATGTGATTGAAATCAGTAAATATCGGCTGAAGTATTTGAACGATAGACCCGTTCAGGCAAGTAGCGATGAGTTTGAAAGAACCATGATTTTACGTGCGCCGCAGCAGACGTATGCCGTGTCTGATAAATCAGGCGATACGGGGCAGTTTAAGGCTGCGGAAGTCGTTGCGGCGCCAGTTCAGCCTGTTCCACCTGAGCAGGTCAAGTCGTCCGCACCGCCGATTTTGTTAGCGGCCATACAAGTGTTGAACGGACCGAATGCCGGCCGCGAACTGAATCTGGTAAAAGGGTTAACTACGCTGGGTAAGCCGGGCGTGCAGGTCGCGGTGTTAACCCGTCGTCCACAGGGCTTTTTTATCACGCACGTGGAAGGGGCGAACTTCCCGTCCGTCAATGGCCATGTTCTTAGTGGTCAGCCGCACCCGTTGCAGGATCACGACCTCATCGAGCTGGCGGGAATCAAGATGGAATTCTATTTGAAAGGTTAATAGGTCATGAAGCTTAGGGTGTTAGGGTGCAGCGGCGGGATAGGAGGTAGTCTGCACACCACGTCTTTTTTACTTGATCGCGACATTTTGATTGATGCGGGGACGGGTGTGGGTGAGCTTAGTCTGGCCGAGTTGAGCGCAATCGATCATGTCTTTATCACGCATTCGCATCTGGATCATATTTGCAGTCTCCCCCTGATGCTCGATAGTGCGGCTTGGCAGCGCAAAGTGCCTGTGAAGGTTTATGCGACGGAAGAAACGCTGGATATCCTTAAGCAGCATATTTTTAACTGGATGATTTGGCCGGATTTTAGTCAAATTCCAGATGCAGAACATCCCGTTATGCGCTATCAGGCGATTACGGTGGGTGAGACAGTTGATTTGCAGGGCCGCAGGATTACTGCCGTGCCCGCAAATCACACGGTGCCTGCCGTGGGTTACCATCTCGACAGCGGCGAGGGCAGTCTGGTGTTTAGTGGTGACACCTATACCAATGACAGTCTATGGGCTGCAGTTAATCGTATCCAGAATTTACGTTACCTGATTATGGAAACAGCTTTTTCCAATGGCGAAAAGGAAATCGCTTTTCTCTCTAAACACTTGTGCCCCAGTTTGTTGGCCGATGAGTTGGCTAAATTTACGGGGGATGCTGACGTGTATATCACGCATTTGAAGCCGGATGAGGTGGAATTAATCATGGGTGAAATTGCCAGTTATTCCAGTGATCGTGATATCAAAATGCTACTTAATAATCAAGTGTTTGAATTTTAACTGGCAGATGAAGAACAGGACATGGCGTGAAACAGTATTCCGGCGGAAGTCGGATGCCCTCCGTTGTTGCACGGCAAGACAGGAGCAGGAATGAGTCAAGCAGAAAAAAATGCCCGTGATGCGAGTGCTAGACTTGAGTTCACCAAGAGCCTCAATCATGTCACCAATAAGATACATGCCACCAGCAATATCGATGAGATTATGCTGGATGTCAGCAAGGATATCTGCTCGCTGTTTAATGCGGACAGGTTGACGATTTTTGTCGTGGGCGAAGACAATGTATCGTTGATCTCCAAGGTTAAGACTGGCCTGAATTCCTTTAAGGATCTGAAACTGCCGATTGCCGAGCAGAGCGTGGCAGGCTATGTGGCTGTGCATAAAAAATTGCTCAACATCAAGGATGTCTACGACGAGCAAGAACTATCTAAATACAGTACCCATTTGCGCTTTTTACAGGAAGTAGATCGGCGTACAGGTTATCGTACCAAACAAATGCTGGTGGCACCGATACTGGATGTGCACAGTGGCGATCTGGTGGGTGTGATTCAGGTCATCAACAATAAGGCGGGTACGCCTTTTTCTGCGGTGGTTGAAGAGGGTTTGCGTGAGTTGGCGCAGACTATGGCGGTGGCCTTGCGTCAGCGTCAGGAAAAGGCGACCGTCAGGACGAAATACGACTATCTGGTGACCGGAGCGGTGTTGTCCGTGGCCGAGTTCGAATTAGCCACCCGGACTGCGCGTCGCAAGGGCTTGGATATTGAAGATGTGTTGTTCGATGAATTCCAGGTGACAGCCTCCGCACTGGGTAAGGCGCTGTCCAGTTTCTTCGGGGTAAATTATGAACCGTTTAAGGCAGATCGCTTAAAGCCGGTGGAGCTGTTGCGCAATTTAAAGCGCGAGTATGTTGAGAGCAGTCACTGGTTGCCGATTGAAGAAACGCAGGAGGGTGTGGTGATACTCACCACTGATCCTGAGCGGATACAGACTTCCCGTGTTGTAAATAATATTTTCCCCAGAAACCGACTGGTCTATAAGGTTTGCTCGCAAAGAGAGTTTAAGCTCACGCTCGATTTGTTCTATGGCGGGAAGTCGGAGGGTGGATCAATAGGTGGACTGATTGCGGATGAATCATCCATGGATGATTTGCTGTTCAGCATGGGAGGCGAGGAGGAAGAACATGCCTCGATCAGCCAAGAGGACGTCAATGCGGCCGCTGACAATGAGTTAGTAAAACTGGTCAATAAAATCATCGTCGATGCCTACAAGATGGGCGCCTCTGATATTCACGTTGAACCGCAACCCGGTAAAGGCAAGACGCAAATCCGATTGCGCAAGGACGGTTCGCTGCTAAATTATATCGAGGTGCCGTCGACTTATCGAAATGCATTGGTGACACGGCTCAAGATCATGTGTGATCTAGATATTTCCGAGAAACGAAAACCGCAGGATGGCAAGATTAAGTTCAGAAACTTCGGGCCGCTGGATATAGAATTGCGCGTCGCGACGATTCCTTCGCAAGGTGGCGTGGAAGATGTGGTGATGCGGATTTTAGCGTCAGGTGAACCGTTGCCGCTGGAGAAAATGGGTTTTTCCGATCGTAATAATGACTTGATTAAGCGTACGGTCAGTAAACCTTATGGATTGTTTTTTGTCTGCGGGCCAACCGGTTCCGGTAAGACCACCACGTTGCATTCCATACTCAAATACATCAATAAGCCGGAAACCAAGATATGGACGGCGGAGGACCCGGTCGAAATTACCCAGAAGGGATTACGTCAGGTACAGATTAATAAGAAGGCAGGGCTGGACTTCCCAACCATCATGCGCGCTTTTTTACGCGCGGATCCTGACGTCATTATGGTCGGTGAAATGCGCGATAAGGAGACGGTCTCTATCGGTATTGAAGCTTCGCTGACAGGGCATCTGGTGTTAGCTACCTTGCACACCAACAGTGCGCCTGAATCGATTATTCGTTTGCTTGATATGGGGATGGATCCCTTTAACTTTTCGGATGCGCTGCTGGGTGTTCTGGCGCAGCGGTTGGCCAAACGGCTGTGCAGTGATTGTAAAAAACCGCATATTGCAACGGCCGATGAGCTCAAGTCCATGCTCTCTGAATACAGTGAGGAATTGAAGAATACGGTGACCTGGAAAATCGATCCGATGGCGGCCAGCAAGGCCTTGTATGAGCAATGGGTCAAACTTTTTGCCAACGATAAACGGCAGTTTATGATTTATACCCCGGTAGGGTGCGAAAAGTGTGCCGGTACGGGGTATCGTGGTCGGGTGGGTTTACATGAGTTGATGCTGGGCAGTGATCCGATTAAGAAGGCCATCCAGGAGCACGCTCGTGTCGCCGAATTGCTGGCCATCGCCCTTGATGAAGGGATGCATACCCTGAAACAGGACGGTATGGAAAAAGTGCTGCAGGGGATCACTGATATGCACCAGATTCGTGCGGTTTGTATCAAATAGTGCTGGTGAAACGTAAGTGGTAACTTGCAATCTTACCACTTGCAGCTTTTTCGACTACGCCAAACAATTTTGCTCACCTGAGCCGTTGGAGAAAATTGATTTAAGCAAAACTTCCGGCGTGAACTCGGATGACTTTTAGGTTAACTCGTCAGGATGGCTTGGTGAGAGTGGTAAGATAACGCAGCCAGTCAAAACAGGGGCCGGGATCGGTTTTTCGGCCTGGGGCTATGTCGCTATGTCCTGTGATGCCGCGTATGGGCAAGGCGGTGTGTAGCGCTATGGTGAGTTGATGCAACGCATCGTATTGCGCATCGGTAAAAGGTACGTTATCGCTGCCTTCGAGTTCGATGCCAACGGCAAAGTCATTGCAGCGAGACCTGCCTTGCCAGATTGATAGTCCCGCATGCCATGCGCGTTGCAAGACGGAGACAAACTGAATCAACTGGCCATCACGGCGGATGTAGAAGTGTGATGAAACGCGCCCCTCGGGTATGGTCTGATAATAGGGGTGTGCATTTCTATCCAGCGTGTTGGTGAATAATCGCTGTACACCATCGCCGCCGAATTCATCGGGCGGCAGGCTGATGTTATGGATCACGAGCAGTGAGATATCACCGGTCTCTCGTTTATCGAAATTGGGCGAAGGCAGGTGTTCGCAATCGGTAAGCCATCCTTGTTGGTCAATTTGCATCATCAGCACCTTCTGGATTTTTGATGCCCAGTCTCTCCATGCGATAGCGCATTGTGCGAAAGCTCAGTCCCAGCAGTTTGGCGGCAGCGGTGCGGTTGAAACGGGTTTGCTGCAGCGCGTTCTGTAAAGCCTCTTTTTCGACCATATCCAGATAGTCAGTCAAAGGATATTTTTCACGGATTTCATCGTTATCTGATGGCGTGTGAGAAATAGCGTGCAGATGTAAATCATCGACTGCAATGATGTCGCTTGAACGCAGCGCCAGTGCGCGCTCAATGATGTTTTCAAGCTCACGAACATTGCCTGGAAAGTCATATCGTTGTAGTGCGTGAAGCACTTTATCTGAAAATTGTACGCTTGATCCGGCGCGTAAGCGTTCCAGTGTATGTAATGCAATTTCGGGAATATCCTCACTCATTTCACGTAAGGCGGGCATCTGGATAGGGATGACATTAAGACGGTAATAGAGATCCTGTCGGAACAGTCCCCGCTTGACGCAATCAGCCAGATCGTTATGCGTTGCGCTAATCACCCTGACATCGATTGGTTCTTCCCGGGTAGCACCTATTTTTCTAACCTGTTTTTCCTGTATGGCGCGTAACAGTTTTACTTGCATTAACAGAGGTAAGTCCGCCACTTCATCGAGGAACAGCGTTCCACCATTTGCTGCCTGAAAAAATCCATCTCTATCCTTATCCGCCCCGGTAAACGCACCTTTTTTGTAGCCAAAGAATTCGCTTTCCATCAGGTTTTCAGGAATCGCGCCGCAGTTCACCGCAATAAAGGGTTGCTCGCGGCGGGCGCCACTTTGTACGATTAATCTGGCTGCTAACTCTTTGCCGCTGCCCGATTCGCCGCTGATATGAACCGGCGCCTGGCTGCGCGCTACACGCTCGATCATATCGCGCACCTTTTTCATAGCCGGTGAATGTCCTAGCAAGTGCTTTTTATCGGATGAATGCGGAGTCGGTAAGCTTAGTGCTGATTTGACCAGGGTGCGCAGTTGCGCGAGGGAAAGTGGTTTTGCCAGATAATCGAATGCGCCCGCTTTCAATACCGTGATCGCATTTTCCATATTGCCATGCGCTGTGATCACCGCCACCGGTATGTCCAGTCGTTTGGAGGTGATGAATTTGATAATGTCGAGACCGTCGCCATCCGGCATGCGCATATCGGTCAGACATAAATCATAGTGCTGTGTGGCTAATTTAGCCAAAGCCTCCTTCACCCCGTTCGCCTTGTCGATGAACAGGCCCATTTTGAGCAGGGTGATTTCCAGTAATTCAAGAATGTCCGGTTCATCATCAACCAGCAGCACGGTCTTGGACGTTGTGCCGTGTTGCAAAGTACGTTTATTGTTCTCCGTCATGTTGATGGTGCTCTCCAAAGGTAATGCTGAAGCAGGCGCCGGGTTCTGCGGTTTCGTCAGGATGATATTCTAGGCGCGCACCATTTGCTTCACATAATTCGCGTGCAATGTATAAACCCAGACCGGTTCCCTGTTCGGCGGTGGTGAAAAATGGCTCAAATAATTGGAGTTGATGTTTTGCTGTTATTCCTGGACCGTCGTCTTGCACTTCCAGGGTGACGCCACCGTTTTTTGTCCGTATGGTTAGCGTCAGGCTGTCAGTCTTGCGCTGACTGTAGTGCAGTGCATTGCTGCACAGGTTCCAGAGTACCTGATGTAAATGCCCACGGTCAAATGCAATCAGACAGTCCTGTTTTATATGCAAAGTGAGAATTCCGGGCGGCAGGCGCTCCGCCTGGTTGAACTCGTCGATAAAAACAGGTAACCAGGTCGCTAGGTCGATTTGTTCAGGCTGCGCCCTGTCGCGCCGGTTTAATTGCATGACGTCCTGAACAATCCGGTTGATGCGGAGGGTATTGTCTTGTATTAATTGTAGTAACCGAAGTTGTCTGGCGTCAATGCCTTCCTCTTGCAACAGTTCAGTCGCGTAACTGATGACGGACAAGGGGTTGCGTACCTCGTGAGCCAAATTCGCCGTGAGTCTCCCTAATGCGGCCAGTTTGATTTGTTGCGCCCCGGCTTGTATGCGTTTCATATCTTCCAGAAAAATCACCACCCCTTGCGTCGTGTCGCGTTCGATCGGGACAAAGTGTAATCGGGCTTGCAAGCCCCCATCCAGTTGCAGCGTGTCGCGCACGTTGAGTGCGTTGGATTGCCAGCGGGCATATTGCTCATGCAATAGTGGAAAGTGGTCAGCCAGTTTTCGATTAGTGGCATCAGAATTGCGCAGCAGGCGACATGCGCCCGGATTCATCTGTAGGATGGTTTCTTGTTCATCCAACACCAACACGCCGTCCTGCATGTCGCGCATCACCAAGCGATTGGCTTCTGCCATGCCGATTAAATCACGTCCTCTGCGTTGCGCAAGTTTTTGATTATAAAGTGCAAATTGTGCTAGTTTGTGCGCTAAACCCGCTACGGCGAAGTAGGACAGACAGAGCAGGGCAACTTGTACATAGAGCGTGACCGGTGCATCGTCGTGCAGTACGGCAAAAGTGTGCTCCAGCAGCGCTGCGATGCTGGCTAGGGCGGCGAAAAACAGGGTTATCTTACCGCGACTGACGATTCCGGCTACCGCTAGTGAAATCATCAGCAACAAGCCTACGCTGCTCTGTATCCCACCGCATGAGTGGGCTAATACGGTCAGTGCGATAATATCGCTGCCGATTTGTCCGGAGAGTTGCCATGCAAAGCCGCGCCAGCGCAGTCTTAAAGGAATGAAGGACAGGATGACTAAAGCCGCGTAGACGAAGCCCGTCACCAGGAATAGCTGGCCCTTCGTTGCGCCGAACAGGGCGCCGGCATCAAACACTAGGGCGATGAAGACGATAAAACAGACCAGCGCCAGTCGATAGAGATTGAAATAATTCAGTGAGCGCCAGAAGTCGGCGGGAATGATATCTTCGGTGGCAGGTTGTGCATTCAAAACGCAATAAAACTATTTCTGATAGCTGTCACGGTGGGCTTTGCTGCAAAAAACACGCTCACCGTCACGGAGGCTCTCACCGGCAGGCAAGTGGACGCCGCACTGCAAACATTTCACCATGCTTTCGGTTACATCCTGCTTTTTTTCAGGAATCTTTCGGCTGTAAGATTTAATCAACAGGTAAACCAGCGCGGCGATGGCAATCAGAAATATCAAGCGACTCATATAAACTCCGTTGCGGTAATCCTGTTGAGATGAGCTGCCATCACCGCCTAGTACTGCCGTGTGGCAGCAAAATGTGCCAACTCAACCAGGCATGTTTTGTATTTTGAGTCAGGCAGGTCTGCAATCGCCAGACAGGCAAATTCAACTTCGCGCATGGCTTGCTGTCGGGTAAATTCCAGCGCACCGGTTGCGTGAATGATCTGCAACACGTCTGTAAATTTCTCCACATCGCCCTGTTCAATTGCGCCTCTGACCACCGTAGCCTGTTCCGGCGTACCGTGCTGCATGGCATAAATCAGTGGTAGCGTAGGCTTACCTTCTGCCAAGTCATCTCCCAAATGCTTGCCTGTTTCCTGCTCGTTCGCAGAGTAGTCTAGTACATCGTCGATGAGTTGAAACGCGGTTCCCAAGTGCATGCCGTATTTGGCTGCGGCTTCCTCTTCTTCCGGGGAGGATTTTGCAATAATTGCACCCAGACGCATGGCCGCTTCAAACAGTTTGGCGGTCTTGTAGTGGATAACGCGCATATAGTTTTCAGCGTCGACATCCGCGTCGTTGCAGTTAAGCAATTGCAGTACTTCGCCTTCGGCGATTACATTAGTGGCATCCGAGAGCGTTTGCATCACGCGCATTTCGCCGACTTCAACCATCATCTGGAAGGCGCGCGAATACAGGAAATCGCCGACTAGGATGCTGGCGGCGTTGCCGAACAGGGCATTGGCGGTTTCACGACCACGGCGTAAACCGGATTCATCCACGACATCATCGTGCAACAGGGTGGCGGTATGAATGAATTCGACCACCGCTGCCAGATCGTGATGAGCTGTTCCCTGATAGGAAAAAGCGTGTGCGGACAAGACGACCAGCGCGGGACGCAGGCGTTTGCCGCCGCTGCTGACGATGTATTCCGCCACCTGATTGACGAGCACCACTTCGGAGTACAGTCGCGTGCGAATTACCCGATCGACAGCAGCCATATCGACTGCGAGCAATTGATTGAAGTTATTTAAAAACACTTTCCGTCCTAATAGTTGCGCTGCGAACTTCTGAATGGTGGCTAATTATTATGCACACTCTTTTTGAATGTAACATTGTCTCATAGAAGTGTGCTTTGCCGCACGCATCAAGCTTGCGCGAAGCTGACTAAGTGAGTGTTTCGGGGTGATATTTCTTCTCGCCACGCCATAAATACCCTCCGATCAGGATGCCGACGGTACTTAGCAGCACGACATAGTGTGCGGGGGCCATCGCATCGAGAGGCAGAAACAGACTCACCAGCACCGGTGTCAGGCCACCGAAAATGGCATAGGCGACGTTGTAGGAGAAGGATAAACCGGAAAAACGCACCGCAGGCGGGAATGCCCGGACGGCGGTGCTTGGAATGACGCCGATGACGCCTACGAAAAACCCGCACAGCGCATAAAGCTCATTGATGGATTCGGGTGAGGTGGCCATGCGACTGTAGAGCAGCATCGACGTGAAGCCCAGCATGGCGCAGCCTGCCATCATGACCCGCCCCGCGCCGAAGCGATCCGACAGCGCGCCGAATACGATACAACCCGCGCTTAAAAACAGCGTGGCAATACTATTGGCGTGCAAGGCGACACCGACCGGAATCGCATAGAGTTTTTGCAGCAGGGGCGGGGTCATCAAGATCATGACGATGATGGCCGCCGACAGCAGCCAGGTCATCAGCATGGTGAGCAAAATCGCCGGGCGGTGTTCTCTGATCACCGTTTTGAGCGGCAGTTCATCGGCGAGCGCTTGTCTTGCCTGCATCTCCTTGAATACCGGGGTTTCATGCAGATACTGACGTAACCACACCGACAACAAGCCGAACAGGCCACCCAGGATAAACGGAATACGCCATCCTTCGCTGAGCAACTCTGCCGGGGTGTAATGTTTGTTGATCGCTGTGGCGACCAGTGAGCCCAGCAAGATTCCGCCGGTCAATCCTGCGGTGAGGGTGCCACAGGCAAAACCGGTGTGGCGAGAGGTTACATGTTCCGAGACGAACACCCATGCCCCGGGTACTTCGCCGCCGATCGCGGCACCCTGCATCACGCGCAGCGCCAGCAGCAAAATGGGTGCCCAGATGCCGATTATGGCATAAGTGGGCAACAGTCCGATCGCCAGAGTGGGTAAGGACATGAGCAAAATACTCAGCATAAACATACGCTTGCGACCTAGCAAGTCGCCGAAGTGCGCCATGATGATGCCGCCTAGGGGACGTGCCAGATAGCCTGCTGCAAAGATGCCGAAAGTTTGCAGTTGTCTTAGCCAGTCCGGCATATCCGCCGGGAAAAATAATTTACCGATCACCATCGCGAAGAACACGAAGATGATGAAATCGTAGAATTCCAGTGCGCCGCCTAAGGCGGACAGGGCCAGAGTTTTGTAATCGCTGCGTTTGAGTCCGGACATGTCTAGGATGATTTTAGGTTGGACTACAGACGCTTGCGCGATAAGTGTCTCAGTTATTTTATAGGTGATTAATCCGGTGTCGCGATGTTTAAGGGCCTGGGGTGTGATCGGTGTTCGATAAACTTCTCTTGCGCCTTAACCCGGAAGATACGGACCACTTCAGGGATTTTACGCAGGTTGCGCATGATGCTGGCTAGATGCATGCGGTTGTTAACTTCCAGCGTGAAATGCAGCGCGGTGTACTCCCCTTCGTTGGCGAAGTTGATGTCTTCAATGTTAGAGTCAGCCTCGGAAATCACGCTGGCGACTTTGGCCAACACGCCGCGCTGATTGGCGACCAGGAGTTTGATGCTGACCGGGAATGTGCGGGTGATATTTTTGTCCCACTCGACATCGAGCCATTGCCCACTATTGCTCCGGCCTTTGCGCAAGGACGGGCAATCGTGCGTGTGTACCACCAATCCCTGGCCGCTCTTGATGACGCCGATGATCGGGTCGCCTAGGATAGGATGGCAACAGGTCGCAAACTGCACGGCCATGCCTTCTGTGCCCAGAATGGTAATCACCGGGTTGCTCATCGGCTCGCCGGTGAGGGTTTCGCTGCCGCAGGCCAGTTGCCTTGCAACGACCATGTTAAGGCGTCGCCCCAGTCCAATATCGGCCAGAATTTCCTGGCGCGTTTTAATCCCGGTATCCTTGAGCAATTTGTTCCAGCAGGCGTCCTTGATGTCCGTCGGTTTGATGCCCAGTGAGTGCAGTGCTTGACCCAGCAGGCGTTCGCCCAGTTCTACTGATTCACCCGATTGCATGGATTTCAGGAAGTGCCGAATGTGGCTGCGTGCCTTACTGGTGGTGACATAGGCGAGCCAGGCGGGATTGGGCTTGGCATGTGCTGCGGTGATGATTTCCACGCGATCGCCGTTGCGCAGCTCGGTGCGTAAAGGCACCAGTTCATGGTTGAGTTTGACGGCAATACAACGATTGCCGATATCTGTGTGTACGCTGTAGGCAAAATCCACTGCCGTCGCGCCGCGTGGCAGCGAGAGTATCTTCCCCTTGGGCGTAAATACATAGACAGCGTCGGGGAACAGATCTACTTTTAGATGTTCCATAAATTCGGCGGAGTTTTTGCTCTCGCTTAAACTTTCCAAGAGTTCCTGTAACCACTGGTGGGTCTTCTTGTGCAGTTCGTTGATCGACGAATGTCCGCTCTTGTACAGCCAGTGTGAGGCGACGCCGGCATCGGCAATTTTGTGCATCTCACGGGTGCGGATCTGGATTTCGATCGGCGTGCCGTAGGGACCGAACAAGGTCGTGTGCAGCGACTGGTAACCATTCATTTTCGGAATGGCGATGTAGTCCTTGAATTTGCCCGGTATCGGTTTATACAACCCATGCAAAGCGCCTATCGACAGATAGCAGGCAGGGGGGTCTTCCACCAGCACGCGAAAACCGTAGATATCCAGTACTTCTGAAAAAGCCAGCGATTTGCTCTGCATTTTCTTATAGATGCTGTAGATGTTTTTTTCGCGCCCCGACACTTCGGCTGCGATATTCTGGCTGGCCAGTTTCTGGCGGATGGCATCCAGTATCTTGCCAACGACCTCGCGGCGATTGCCTCGCGCTACCTTGAGGGCCTTGGCCAGCACAGCATAGCGATTCGGATATATATTTTTAAAGCTAAGATCTTGTAATTCCTGATATATTTCATTCAGTCCCAGACGATTTGCGATCGGCACGTAAATTTCCATGGTCTCGCGGGCGATGCGTTCACATTTGTCCGGTCGCATAGAGTCCAGCGTGCGCATATTGTGCAATCTGTCCGCCAGTTTGATGAGAATGACGCGTACATCGCGGGCCATGGCCAGCAACATCTTGCGAAAGTTCTCGGCTTGTGCGTCCTCGCGCGTCTCGAACTGAATTTTTTCCAGCTTGCTCAAACCGTCGACCAGTTCGGCGACCGGTTTGCCAAACTTCTCGGCGATCTGTTCTGTGGTGATTTCGGTGTCTTCAACCACGTCATGCAGCAGGGCTGCAATAATGGATTGGGTGTCTAGTCGTAGCGGCGTAAGGATACGCGCCACTGCAATCGGGTGGGTGACATAAGGGTCGCCGGATTGGCGGGTTTGCCCCTGATGGGCGGCGCTGCTGTATTCAAGTGCTACGCGGACGTGTTCGACATCCTGCGGTTTCAGGTAGCCTGAAACTTCTTCGATCAGCAACTCTGAATCAGTCATCGCCACGTGCGGTCAGGGGAAAAGGCCGGGGTTAAGCCTGGCCGCGATTGAGAATTTCGATGCCGACTTTGCCTTTGCTGATTTCGCGTAAGGCAACAACCGTCGGTTTGTCGCGGCTATCAGAGACCAAATGCGATGCGCCGTTGGCAATCTGGCGAGCGCGGTAAGCGGCAGCCAAGGTCAGGTCGAAGCGATTCGGGATATGAACTAAACATTCTTCTACGGTAATGCGTGCCATGATTTACTCCGGGTTTTGTAATTGGTTAATTAGCTGTTGATGCCGAGCTAGTTGTTTGTTGCTGCGATGTCTGGCGGCGGTCACGACTGCGTTGAGTTGCTGTAGTGCCTCATTCAAATCATCGTTGATAATAACATAATCGAATTCGGCGACGTGCGCGACATCGTCACGAACCGCCGCCATACGGCGCGCGATGATTTCGCTGCTATCTTTACCGCGCCCTGTTAGCCGTTGTTCAAGTGCCTCAAGCGAGGGCGGTAGAATGAAGATGCTGATGCATTCGGGGAAGACTCTTCGAACCTGGGCTGCGCCCTGCCAGTCGATTTCCAGCAAAATGTCACGGTCTTTGGCATTTTCCTGACTGATCCATGTTTGCGAGGTGCCGTAATAATTGCCGTAAACTTCTGCGCTTTCCAAAAATTCTCCGGCAGTCGCCATGGCTTCAAACCGTTCGCGGCTGATAAAATGATAGGCTACGCCATCTATTTCTCCCTCGCGCGGAGATCTGGTGGTGTAGGAGACCGACAGGTCGATCTGCGGGTTGACCTTCAGTAAGGCATGCACCAGGCTGGTTTTGCCGGCCCCTGACGGTGCGCTGACGATGAATAAGCTTCCTGACATAAAAACTCCCAACGATATTGGTACGGGATGATATCCCGTAATATTTTGATTAATAATGGTTATTCAAGGTTTTGGATTTGTTCGCGCATTTGCTCGATGAGGATTTTCATTTCCATCGCGGTGCGCGACACTTCTGCATCCACCGACTTTGAACCCAAGGTGTTGGCTTCACGGTTTAATTCCTGCATCAGAAAATCGAGTCGTTTACCGACAGCGCCGCCCTGTTTGAGGATACGGTGCATTTCGGTGAGGTGGCTGGACAGACGTGATAATTCTTCATCTACATCGATCTTGCTGGCAAACAGGGTGATTTCCTGACGAATGCGTTCGTCCTCCGCGTTTTGCATCGCGTCCCTCAGGCGATTGATCAAGCGCGTCTCGTAGGCGGCGATCGCGGCCGGAACGTGTGGCATCACATCAAGACGCAGCGCTTCTATTTTTTCCAGGCGAACCATTAAAAATTCGCGGAGTTTCTCCCCTTCACGGGCGCGGGAGGCGGAAAATTCCTTTAAGGCGGTTTGCATCAGACCGGTCAGTGTCGCGCGCATCTCATCGGCGGACGCAGTGGGCGTTTCCAGCATGCCGTTCCAGCGCAGTACATCGACGACACTCAAACAGGCGGCGTCGGGCATGGCGGCTTGCACCTCGGTATTCCAGGCGGCGAGTTGTTTGAGCAGGTTGAGGTTGAGTGTCGTCCCGCCCAATAAGTCACGCGCAGCATAATTGATCCGGCATTCGACTTTGCCGCGTTGCAGTTGCGCGCTGATCAACTCGCGCAAGCCTCCTTCGAAGCAGCGCAACTCTTCGGGCATGCGCAACTGGATGTCTAAATAACGGTGATTGACCGCGCGTAGTTCCAATGACAGGGATCCTGCGGCAAAATCTGCGCTGGTATTGGCGTAGCCGGTCATGCTTAAAATCATGGTGTAGAGGTCCGATGCGAGAAATCGTTAATAAATAGCTGTCCGTCAGGGGCGCATTATATTACGATTGCAGACTATGAATTTCTCTATCCATCAAGCTAGTCACATCGGTAACCGTAAATACAACCAGGACAGGGTCGCCTACGCCTACAACAAAGAGACTTTGTTGTTGGTGCTCGCCGACGGCATGGGCGGGCACTTGCACGGAGAAATCGCCGCCGGATTGGCGATTGACACGTTTGTTAAATCCTTTGAGCAGCAGTCGGTTGAGATCGATCCGAATGAGTTTATGAGCGTTACGATGCGTGCCGCGCACCTGCGCATCATGGATTTGCCGCAACAGCTGGATCATGCGTTTCCGGGCACGACCTGTGTGGCCGCGTTGATTCAAAACGGTATGCTGTACTTCGGGCATGCGGGTGATTCACGTTTATATTTACAGCGTGGCGGTAAAACCGTTGCCCGCACCCTCGATCATTCGCCGGTGCAATCGTGGCTGGCCTTGGGCATCATCGACGAAGACGAGGCACGCACGCATCCTAAGCGTAACCAGATCAGCAATTGTCTGGGCGGGGTCGAGGATCTGTTCGAAATTGAGCTGGGCAAACCCGTTGCGCTGCAATCGGGCGATGTGATTTTTTTGTGCAGTGATGGTTTGAGCGGCCCGTTTTCAGATAAGGAGTTGGCTGCCGCGTTCGCCTTCGCGGTGACGCCGGTCGCGACCTCGCTGGATGATCTGATTGTCCGTGCCGTGGCGCGTGAAAAGGGCAAAGCTGATAACGCCACCGGACTAGCACTGCGCTGGGGTTCCAGCGAGGCGGTTCACGATACGAATGAGATTGTCGTTCAAATACTCGATATAAGATAATTTCCAACTTCCAACTTCCAACTTCCAACTTCCAACTTTCTTCTTATATTCCTATGCGCCCAAGCTCAAGAAACGCCAATCAACTGCGTGAAATACGCATGACACGTCATTACACAAAACACGCCGAAGGTTCGGTGCTGATCGAGTGCGGTGACACCAAAGTGATCTGTACCGCCAGCGTCGAAGAACGTGTTCCGCCGCACAAAAAAGGCAGCGGTGAAGGTTGGGTGACCGCCGAATACGGGATGTTGCCGCGTTCTACCGGTAGTCGCATGAGCCGTGAAGCCGCTAAAGGTAAGCAATCCGGCCGTACTCAGGAAATTCAGCGACTGATAGGGCGCAGTCTGCGCGCGGTGGTTGATTTGAAAAAATTGGGTGAGCGCACCATCCAGATCGATTGCGATGTGATTCAGGCCGATGGCGGCACGCGTACCGCCAGCATCACCGGTAGTTTTGTGGCGCTGCACGATGCGGTCAGCGGTCTGATCGCGAAGGGCTTGTTGCAGGAGAGCCCGATCAAGAATTTTGTCGCGGCCATCTCGGTCGGCGTATATGCCGGAAATCCTGTGCTAGATCTCGATTATATTGAAGATTCTGAATGCGACACTGATATGAATGTGGTGATGCTGGGCAACGGTCATTTTGTTGAAGTGCAGGGCACGGCTGAAGGTCAGGCTTTTTCACGCAGCGAGATGGATGCTTTGCTGGAATTGGCACAGGGCGGTATCGCCGAGCTGATCGCTATGCAGCGCGCGGTTCTTGCTGTGTAATTTAGAAGAACAAAATAATACGATGAAATGAAGCGTATTCAGCGCTACCCATAGCCCCTGCGCGCCGCCGAAGATAGCTGACAAATAGCGGTGCAGTTGGGCGAGGATTGTTTGAGTACGTGGCCGCGAAGCGGATCGTGCGAGTTCCGCAGCCCCGCTATTTGTTGGCTATCAAGGGTACGCCGCCTGTCTTGGAGAAAGGCGGCGCGGCAAACCGGGGTCGCCTTTTCTTGGGTTACTTTCTTTTGGCGACGCAAAAGAAAGTAACCAGCCGCCGGGCTGCCACCGGCAATAGTAAAAACCGATTTAGAACACCCACTATAAATCACATAGAGCCCTAATTTTGAGTGTCCGCTATAAATTACATAGAACTACTTTAATAATGAATAAGCTCGTTATCGCATCTAACAATGCCGGCAAGTTACGTGAGTTCGCGCACATGCTGGCACCAATCGGCATCGAAGTGCTGACCCAGTCGCAACTCGGTATCTCCGAGGCCGAAGAGCCTCACTGCACCTTTATCGAGAACGCATTGGCCAAGGCGCGGCACGTCAGTCGCTTGAGCGGATTGCCGGCACTGGCGGACGATTCCGGTATCTGCGTCGAAGCGCTGGGTGGTGCGCCGGGTGTCTATTCCGCGCGGTTTGCAGGCGATAACCCGAAGTCCGATGCCGCCAATAACCAAAAACTGCTGGCGGATATGCAGGACTTGAGCGATCGTCGCGCGCATTACTATTGCGTTCTGGTGCTGGTGCGTCATGCGGATGACCCGCAGCCCATCATCGCCGAGGGCGAGTGGCACGGTGAGATTGCGCATGAAGAGCGCGGTGACGGTGGATTTGGCTACGACCCGATGTTCTGGTTGCCTGCATTAGGTAAGATGAGTTCTGAATTGAGCCACGAAGAAAAGCACGCCATCAGCCATCGCGGACAGGCGATGAAAGTGTTGCTGCAACGGTTGCGCTCTCTATGACGGCGTTGCATCCCGTATCGCTGAAAAGCAATACGGTCAATTTTACGGTTTTGCCGCCGCTATCGTTGTATATCCATATTCCCTGGTGCGTAAAAAAATGTCCTTATTGCGATTTCAATTCGCACGAGGCGCGCGCAGTACTTCCTGAGAAAGAATACATCGCCGCGCTGGTACGCGATCTGGAAATGGCTTTGCCGCAAATTTGGGGACGTAAAATCTATACGGTGTTCTTCGGAGGAGGTACGCCCAGTCTGTTATCGGGTGAGGGTGTTGCGGAAATTTTGCGTCAGGTACGCATGTTGCTGCCGCTGGCAGGGGACGCGGAGATCACGCTGGAAGCTAATCCGGGTACGGTGGAAGCGGCTAAATTCGCGGCCTACCGTGATGCCGGCGTCAATCGCTTGTCGATGGGGATACAGAGCTTTAACGACGGTCATCTGAAAGCTTTGGGGCGCATTCATACTGCCGATGAAGCGCGTGCCGCGATTGCCATTGCGCAGCAGCATTTCGATAACATAAATCTGGACCTGATGTATGCCTTGCCGGAGCAGACGCTGTCGCAGGCCATGCTGGATGTGAAAACCGCCTTGTCTTTTTCGCCTCAACATCTGTCTGCGTATCACTTGACGCTAGAACCCAACACGCTGTTTTATCGCAATCCGCCTAGCCTGCCTGACGATGACGCTAGTTGTGATATGCAGGAGGGAATCGGGGCGCTGCTGGCCGCGCACGGTTACCAGCACTACGAGACTTCCGCCTTTGCGCAGCCGAATCGCCGCTCCAAACACAACCTTAATTACTGGAAATTCGGCGACTACTTAGGCATCGGTGCAGGCGCGCATAGCAAACTCAGTTTTCCTAATAAAATCATCCGTCAGGCGCGCTACAAGCAGCCGCAAGCCTATATGCAGCAGGTGGCGTTAGGCAATCCCATACAAACTGAGAATGAAGTGGCGCTCGATGAACTGGGTTTTGAGTTCATGATGAACGCGTTGCGACTGAATCAGGGTTTTGACAGCAATCTGTTCGAGGAGCGCACCAGCCTGACTTTGCTGACTATGCGTCGTGAGTTGGAGACTGCGGAAAAACGCGGCTTGTTATTCAGAGACCATAAAAAAATCGCCCCGACGATACAGGGGCGACTTTTTCTAAACGATTTGCTGCAAATATTCTTGCGGGCTGAAAGCTAGGCCGCGACGATTATTTAGCTACATGGTGGTGAGGATGCGGGTTTTCTTTGCCATCAACCATGTCGTTTTCTTTATTGCAATGCTCGATGTATTCTTCTTTTTCCTTGCCTTGCAGCTTCATGCCGTCAGCGTTGGTTGAGCAATGCTGCTCTTTGTCGTGCTGTTTCATGGCGGCTACATGAGCAGGTGCGGCAAAATCATCCATGCATTTTTTCGTGAATGCTACGCGTTCAGCTGCAGGAACTTTAGCTGCTTTATCTGCGCAGTCATTGTGATCGTGAGCGAATGAAGGTGTTGCGAATGCTGCCAGCAGCAGGCAAGTCAGTGTAGCGATGTATTTCATGTTATCTCCCTAGTTTTATTGTACGATGAAAAAATGTTACAGTTTAGATTCTATCTCAAAGATTCATCTGAATCAAAGAAGCGTGTAAGGTAATGTAATAATTTTTTAATGGCCAGCAAAATTGCGGGTTATTTCCGCCGGAATACCAGATCCCATACGCCGTGACCCAGATTAATGCCGCGCTTCTCGAATTTGGTCAAAGGGCGATATTCGGGGCGCGGTGCATAGTCGGTGGCGGTATTTGCCAGCAGCGGTTCGGCGCTCAACACTTCGAGCACCTGTTCGGCGTAGTTTTCCCAATCGGTCGCGACGTGAATGTAGCCGCCGGATTTGAGTTTGGCCATCAGCTTTTCGATAAATGGCGCCTGGATCAGGCGGCGTTTGTTATGGCGCGCCTTGTGCCACGGATCGGGGAAGAATATGTGAACGCCATCTAGCGTCGCATCGCCTACCATGTCGCGTAACACCTCTACCGCATCGTGTTGAATGATGCGTATATTGGTCAGTCCTTGTTCGTCCATGACCTTGAATAAATTGCCCACGCCCGGCGTATGCACTTCCAGACAAAGGTAATCGTTTTGCGGATTCGCCTGGGCGATGGTGGCGGTGCTATCCCCCATGCCAAAGCCGATTTCCAGTATCTTGGGCGCGGTGCGGCCAAAAGCGGTGTCAAGGTTCAGTGGAGCCGCCGCATACGGGATACCGAAAACAGGTTGCAGGGTGTCTACGGCGCGCTGCTGTGCAACCGTGACGCGGCCTTGTCTGAGTACGTAACTGCGGATGTGGCGATTAACTTGAGTGCCGCGTAGCGACTCGTTTGCTTCCTCTCCCTCTAAAGGGAGAGGATTGAGGAGAGGGGGACAAGCTTGCTTGTCTTTGATGTCGTCGGCCATAGTGTTTAGCTGCGAACTGATGCGATGATGCCGGCAGTTGGCGAGCTGGGGCTGGCGCTGTAGAGCTTCTTCGGCATACGGCCTGCGAGATAAGCTTCGCGTCCGGCGGCGGTGGCCTTCTTCATGGCTGATGCCATTAATACGGGGCGTTGCGCACCTGCAATAGCGGTGTTCATCAAGACTCCGGCGCAACCCAGTTCCATGGCAATTGCCGCATCGGATGCCGTGCCCACGCCGGCATCGACGATCACAGGGACGCTGACGCGATCCATGATGAGTTGCAGATTCCAAGGATTCAAGATGCCCATGCCGGAGCCGATTAATGATGCCAAAGGCATGATAGCCACGCAACCGATGTCTTCGAGTTGTTTGGCGATGATAGGATCGTCCGAGGTGTAAACCATCACTTGAAAGCCTTCGGCGACCAGAGTTTTTGCGGCGGCAATGGTTTCAATCACGTTAGGATACAAAGATTGCGGGTCGCCTAACACTTCGAGTTTGACTAGACTGTGACCGTCCAGCAGTTCGCGAGCAAGACGTAATGTGCGCACAGCATCATCTGCGGTGTAACAGCCGGCGGTATTGGGTAAATAAGTGAACTTCGACATCGGTACGGCGTCGAGCAGGTTGGGCTCATTGGCGTTTTGGCCGAGATTGGTGCGGCGGATGGCGACGGTCACAATTTCGGCGCCGGACGCATCCAACGCTTCGCGTGTCTCGGCGAAATCCTTGTATTTGCCGGTGCCAACCAGCAGCCTAGATGAATAGCTTTTTCCTGCGATGATGAGCGGGTCGTTCATGTTGTTGTCCTTTGATTCTGTTTTATTGTTTTTTATGATGATTGGTGTGTCGGGATGAATCCCGACCTACACTTAGCCGCCGCCGACCGCGACAACGATCTCCAGCTTGTCGCCATCGGTTAGCGTTTTTTCTGCATATAGGCTGCGCGGCACGATATCTCCGTTACGCTCCAGTGCGATGCGTTTTCCGGTGTAACCCAGTTCCTCTATCATGGCAGCAATGCTGCAATTATGTGTCAGTTGGCGCGCTGCGCCGTTAATAAAGACAGTAATCACTTCAATTTACTCTTCAGTTACGCTAAAATGCGATGCTACCATGCGGGTGTAGTTCAATGGTAGAACGGCAGCTTCCCAAGCTGCATACGAGGGTTCGATCCCCTTCACCCGCTCCATCCGGCTTTAGTCTGAATAACCACACGCCCTGAAAAATATTATTGGCAATCAATAGGTTGTATTTTTTCGTGTCTTCGCGTATCAAGCGGCTGCGTCACCTGCACATAATTCAATCAGTTTGTTCGTCAATTGTGCGATGTCTATGGGTTTGCCGATGAAGCAGGTCATTCCGACAAGATTGCATTTTTCTTGCTCATCGAGCGTGACCCCAGCACTCATCGCCACGATGGGTATTTGGGTGAATCTGGCATCCTGACGAATAACACGGGTCGCTTCCAAACCGCCCATCACCGGCATCTGAATATCCATCAACACGACGTCATAGTGACTGGTCTGCAATTTTTCGATGGCTTCTTTGCCGTTATTGGCGATCTCCATCACTATACCGAGCTTTTTGAGTATGTGTTCGGCCAGTACTTGATTGAGCCGGTTGTCCTCCGCCAGCAAGACGCGTTTGCCCTGTAAATTGCCCACATTGTCCTGATATACCTGGTGACTGGCATTGAGTTCCTTGTTGTATTCGTCTATTTGCGAGGCGTCCGGCACGGTCAGGGTGATCTGGAGTTTGAAAATGCTGCCAGAGCCTAGCGTACTTTCGACGGCGATATCACCGCCCATCAGTTTAGCCAGATTGCGGCTGATGTTTAAGCCCAGTCCCGTTCCGCCAAAACGTCGGGTGATGGTATTGTCCGCCTGCATAAATGCCTGGAACAGATTCGCCGTCTGCTCTTCTGTCATGCCAATTCCGGTGTCCTGAACGCTGATGTTAAGGTCAATGCGCGCTTCGCTAAGTTGGGTGGCCTGCACCTCCAGCGTGACTTTGCCATGTTGAGTAAATTTAAGTGAGTTGCCTAACAGGTTGGTCAGTATTTGTCTTAATCTGAGCTGGTCGCCCAACAATAAGTTGGGGATTTTTTCGGCACGGATCAGGATAAATTCGAGACCTTTTTCTTGTGCGCGCAAACTGAACATCCGGTTCAGGCTGTGCAGCAGGGCGTCGAGGTTGAATACCGCGTTTTCGAATGACATTTGTCTGGCTTCAATTTTGGATAAGTCGAGTATGTCGTTGAGTATGCCGAGCAAGGATTTGGAAGAATCCTGAATCTGCCTCAGATAGCCGCGTTGCTCTTGCTGATTTTGACAATCTATGGCGAGATTGGTAAAACCGATGACAGCATTCATGGGCGTGCGAATTTCATGGGACATATTGGCCAGAAAGTCGCTTTTGGCACGGTTGGCCGATTCCGCCTTTTCTCTGGCCTGATTGAGCAACTGTTCCTGATGTTTACGCCCGGTGATGTCGTTGAAGACGACCACCGCGCCATCCAGTTTACTATGCGTGTGTATCGGCGAGGTGGCATATTCAACAGGAAAGTGGCTGCCATCCTTACACCACAGTATTTCGTCATCGATGTTGCGCGCGTGGCCATCGCGGCTGGTGGCATGCATGGGGCATGTGTCTACAGAATAGGGCGTGCCGTCAGGATGCGTGTGATGAACCCGGTCGTGCAGACGCGCACCGATCAGCTCATTGGCTTGGTAACCCAGCATCTTTGTCGCTTCCGCATTGATGAAGGTGCATATGCCGTCTGCCGTTTGTCCCCAGATGCCGCAGTTGGCTGATTCCAGTATCAGTCTCATCCGAGATTCACTCTCGTTGGTGATTTTCTTTGCATGGCCTAGGGATAAAAATGCATAGCTGATCAAAATCAACGCATCGCCGAGCAGGCTGAGCAGCAGGAAATTGCTCAGTCGTTCACGGTTCAAAGATTGAAACGTGGGCAGATCGGATTTTGCAAAAACTTTCAGGCCGTAATCGTCCAGATTGGTTGAGGCGATGACGTGAGGGGTGTTGCTAGTCCCTACGCTTTGCAAATTGCCGTGCTGCTGCCAGGGGGTAATCGTGAGTTCCGGGAAGCGGGTCCTCATGTAGAGGTCGTTTCTCGCCTTTTCACTCATCTGGTTTACGCCGGCGCTAGGGATCGACATCATCAGCATTTTCGGTGCATGCGCGAGAATGATCACTCCGTTGGTATCGACGACAAACGAATCGGTCTGTTTAGTCAGAAAAGCCAGATTCGGGATGTCTACCTTGGCGATGATGACGCCCTTAAATTTCCCGTCCTGCATGATCGGTGTGGCGAAGAATAATCCCGGTATATGGGTGATGCGGCCTACTGCATATTGTATGCTGTCTTTTCCGGTGAGTGCGTTGGCAAACCACTTCCGGTCGGTGTAGTTGGTTCCGATCAGGGGGCTTGCCTGATTCCAGTTGCTCGACGCGATGCAATCCCCGGCGGCATTGACCACGAAGATCAGATCCACGCGCAGGCTTTTTTGCACTTGATCAAGGTAGCGGCTCAGCCTGTTTAGTGTCGGGTCGGCATTCCAAAGTTGTACGGCTTCTTTTTTGGACAGGGTGGTCGGCTTTGGATCGTTGCCGAACTTGGCGATTGCCGCCTCGGTTTGTGCCGCATTTTTGAAGGTCTCGGGGACGCCTGCAATGTAGTGCAGATTAAGGCGGATGCTGTCGGCTTCCTGGTTGGCGGTGTCTTGAGTTCGGCCTAGTTCGTTCTTAATTAATACTTCAAGGTCGGAGACGAAATTTTGCTCTGAGATGCTCCAGGCAATCGCAACCCACAAGATAAGTAAACCTGAGATAGCAAGCAGAATCCGGATGGGGTTTTTCTCAAAAAATTTCAAAATATTCGACCTGGTGGTTGATAGGTACGGATTCGATATTATTTTCCAGCCTGACAGTCCTGTGCAAAATACACTTCGTTCCAACCATATCACAATTGGTTGGTTAACCATCGCTTGAAAAGATTTTTGAGTGTTATTTCTGATGCATAGTAATCCTCGCGACAAAGGCAATCGCCAGTATATTGGCCGTGATGGCGACATAACCGACTTTATCGTAACCGATGAGTTGTCCCGTTGGACTTTGTGTGGTGATAAATCCGGCCAGCATGGCCGCCAGTCCGCTGGCCAATTGCTGCATGGCTGAATTGAGCGACATGAAGGTGCCGCGCAGCTTGGGTTGTGCCGCTGAGGTGATGATCGCCATCGCGGGGATCATGCGACCCGAAACCAGTACGAAAAATACGGTGGTGCAAGAGACCCACAGCCACAGCGGGGCGGATTGAATGTGGGTTACGGCGAACAGTGGCACGGTGGCGGCGATGGCAATCATGCGATAAATTTTGATCTTGCCGCGCTTGTCTGCCCAGCGTCCAATCGCACGTGAGGTCACCAGTGTGGCAGCGCCGCCGACCAGATAGACATAGAAAATATCGTGTTGAGCGATACCGATGTTAGCGACCGCGTAAACGGTGATGTAGGGGATCACGGTAAAGCCGGAAAACAGGATCAGCATGGTAAAGCCCAGCGCGCGCAGGTGATTGGCATCGCGCAGCACTTCAAACATGGCAGAGAAGGGGTGAGCGCGTTTAGCGGCGCTCAGGTGGTGGCGCACGTCGGGCAGGTGGCGCAGCGCGACGATCATAAACAGCACGGTGGTTGCGGCGATCAGGATAAATGGCGCGCGCCACTGAAAGTGGTTCGCCAGCCAGAGCGAGAGCGGCACGCCCGCCACGGTAGACAGAGAAAATGAAGCGGAAATCACGCCGCTAGCGGTAGCGCGGCGTTCGAACGGAATTAAGTCGCCGACTAGCGTTTGCACCATTGCGCCCATCACACCGCCGAAGGCGCCTGCCAGTCCGCGTGCGATCAGCAGTGTCGTGTAGGTCGGAGAAAGCCCGCAGGCTAAGGTCGCCAGACCGAATAAGGCAAACACGGTCAGCAGCAGGCGCTTGCGTTCGAATTTATCCACAAAAGTCGCGGCGAGCAATCCGGCGAATGCGGCGCTGAAACTGTAGGAGGCGACCAGAAAACCGAATTCATGGGTGGTGATACTAAATTCGTGCATCAGGATAGGTCCTAGCGGCATCATGATCATGAAGTCGAGGATGTGGGAAAACTGCATGCCGGCTAAGGTCAGCAGCAAGTAACGCTCGCGTTTCGGGGTGAGGGTGGGATGCATGGCGTTGAGGGTGTTTGCGTAGACTTTATCTTAACAGAGTCAGGACGCTCAGAGCGGAACGGCGATGGTGATTTTCTCCACAGTTGTTGTGGGTAACTATGTGGACGGTAGTGTGGGATTAATGTGTAACTTATTGAATATAATGTATTTGTTGATGTGTGCTTGTTTTTTTTGCGAGTGGTGCCGGATGTGGGCCATGTCGAATCACATGCATTTTCTTCAAAACACAGGAATCACATGGGGTCAGTTCTGAACACATGGGGTCAGTTCTCACATTCCAACATTTTCTTTGCCTTGCGCGTCAAACATGAAAGTGTATGGGCAGTTTGTGTTGAAAAGTGAGAACTGCCCCTAATTCTCGGTGGACCCTAATCCTCCGGTGATTTTCTCCACAGTTGTTGTGGATAACTATGTGGGTGGTCCTGTTGGGTTAATATATAATTTGTTGAATATAAACTATTTATTGAAGTTTTCTTGTTTTTGTCGCGCACGACAAATAATAGGGGATGTATTGCAGCATGCCCTTTTCGCGACGCGCAGTTTATTCCCGCGTTAGAATGGCCGGCATCCGCAGATAAATTTTATTCAGAGAAACGCATGATAGAACAACGTTTAGAAAACATCGAAACCAAAATTAGCTATCAGGAAGATATGGTTGAGGAGCTCAATAAAGTGGTTTATCAGCAGCAGCAAAAGTTGAACCACCTCGAAGCGGTTTGTGCCACTTTGACCCGACATATTCAGTCTCTGGCCGAGGCGGGGCCTGAGGGTCGTGCGGTGAACGAAATGCCGCCGCACTATTAATTTGTTATTTATTCAAATACTTATCATTGCTCGCTATGTCTCTGACCGATAAAACACGTACAGCCGCCCATGAATTAATCGACTTCATCGACGCCAGTCCCAGTCCCTGGCATGCTGTGGCGAGTGCCGAGGCGCGCCTGCAGACGGCGGGTTACATCCGGCTGGAGGAGGGCGAGCGCTGGCAATTAGCAAAAGACGCTCGCTATTACGTGGTGCGTGGTGCGTCTATGGTCGCTTTCGTTTCGGGCACGCTACCCATCGCGCAAACTGGTTTTCGCATCATCGGCGCGCATACCGATTCTCCCGGCTTAAGACTCAAGCCCAAGGCGGCTCTAGGTGGCGATGGTCTCGCGCGTCTGGGTGTAGAAATTTATGGCGGGCCGATACTGGCCACGTTCACCGATCGTGATTTGAGTCTGGCTGGTCGCGTCGTGTTGAAGAATGGCGCGGGTCAGGAAACACGCTTGCTGCGTTTCGAGCGGCCATTGTTGCGCTTGCCCAATCTGGCGATCCACATGAACCGCGATGTCAATGAACAGGGGTTAAAGCTCAATAAGCAAACTGAATTGCCGCTGATACTGGGGGCGCTGGGCGAAGGAGAGGATGCGGAAATCAACTTGCGCCGTTTGCTCTCAGATGCCGTGCAATCGGCGCCATCAGAGTTGGTCAGTTGGGATCTGGCGGTTTATGACGTGCAAAAGGGCTGCTTGTGGGGTGCTGACGAGGAGTTTATCGCGGACAGTCAGTTGGATAATCTGGCGTCCAGCCATGCCGCGCTCATGGCGCTGATCGCAACGAACACGCCTGCCGCCACCTGTGTAATGGCATTGTTCGATCATGAGGAAGTGGGCAGCGAGAGCGCCAGCGGGGCGGGCGGTAGTTTCGTCGCTGACGTGCTGGCTCGTATCTGTTTGCATGCCGCGCTGGACGAGGAGGATCGGCGGCGGGCGATGGCGAAGAGTTTTTTCATCAGCGCCGACATGGCCCATGCCTATAACCCTAATTTTCCTTCGGCTTATGAACCCGCGCACAAGGTGCGGGTGAATGGCGGGCCGGTCATCAAGACCAACGTGAATCAGCGCTATGCGACCAATGCCGAAACGGCGGCGCGCTTTATCGGTTTTTGCGAGACGGCCGGTGTGCCCTACCAGCAGTATGCGCATCGCAGTGACTTGGGTTGCGGCAGCACCATCGGTCCGATTGTGGCATCGCAGTTGGGGATTGCCACGGTGGATGTGGGTTCCGCGATGTGGGCGATGCACAGTGCGCGCGAGAGCGCGGGAGCTGATGATCATGCCTATATGATTGCGGCGATGATGGCGGCTTTTGCCAGTTGAAAAAATCTGTTGTAATTGATGTCAATATATTATTAATAATCAATTTGTTGCAGTGTTGTTTTGGCGGCACGCAGAGTTTCTGCGTTTAATTAAAGCGCAATGAATGACAGATAGCCGGAAAGCGGATCGCCTGTCAGTGGTAAAATCGCCGCTGAAAATTCATAACTCCCCAGATCATGTCGCAAGCCTCCTTCGTTCACCTCCGTCTGCACAGCGAATATTCCATTACCGATGGGATGGTACGCATCGATGAGGCGGTTGCGATGGCCAAAGCCGATGGCATGCCGGCGTTGGGACTGACCGATTTGTCTAATTTTTCCGGTTTGGTGAAGTTCTACAAGACGGTACGCGGCAAGGGACTCAAGCCTGTAGCGGGTGTCGATCTGTTTATCACCAACGACGCTGATCGTGATCGCCCCTACCGTTTGCTGGTGCTCTGCCAGTCGACTGAAGGTTATCTGCGTCTGTGCCGCTTGCTGTCGCGCGCTTATCTGACCAATCAGTATCACGATCGCGCCGAGTTGCGTCGCGAGTGGCTGCACGAGGAAGGTACAGACGGTTTGATCGCCTTGTCCGGCGCACATATGGGCGATGTGGGCAGTGCGCTGATTGCGGGCAATGTTGCGCAGGCGCGTCAATTCGCGCAGGAGTGGGGCGCGCTGTTCGCCAATCGTTACTATGTCGAGGTGCAGCGCGCAGGCTTCGCAGATGAAGAGCTGTATGTTGCTGCGGCGACCCGATTAGCCGCTGAGCTCGACTTGCCGGTGGTGGCGACTCATCCGGTACAGTTTGTGAGTGCAGCGGATTTCAAGGCGCATGAGGCGCGCGTCTGTATCGCCGAAGGTTATGTAATCAATGACAAGCGCCGCGAGCGGGCGTTTACCGTACAACAGTATTTCAAGACTCAGGCCGAAATGGCTGAGCTATTTGCCGATTTGCCCGAAGCGCTGCAAAACAGTGTGGAAATTGCGCGTCGCTGCAATCTGTCGCTGGTGTTGGGCAAACCGCGCCTGCCGGATTTTCCTACGCCCAACGGCGTGAGTCTGGATGACTTCTTGCTCAGCGAGTCCGAACGGGGGCTTGCGCTGCGCATGAATTTCCTCTATCCGGATGAAGCGCTGCGTCTGGAAAAATGGCCGCAGTATCATGAGCGGCTGTTGTTCGAGATCAATACCATCATCAAGATGGGTTTTCCGGGTTACTTCTTGATCGTGGCGGACTTTATCCGCTGGGCCAAGGCCTACCGCTCGGAGGCCTTTCCCAACGGCGTGCCGGTAGGGCCGGGCCGGGGTTCGGGCGCGGGTTCGCTGGTGGCGTATTGTCTGCTGATCACCGATCTGGATCCGCTTCGCTACGAATTACTGTTCGAACGTTTCCTAAATCCTGAACGCGTCTCCATGCCCGACTTCGACGTGGACTTCTGTCAGGACGGACGCGAGCTGGTGATCGATTATGTGAAGCAAAAGTACGGCGCTGCCTGCGTCTCGCAGATCGCCACCTTCGGCACCATGGCTTCCAAGGCGGTGATCCGCGATGTGGGGCGGGTGATGGAATTCCCGTACGGGCTATGCGACCGGCTGTCTAAAGCGATTCCGATCGAGGGTGTCAAACCCGTGTCGCTCAAAAAAGCCCGCGAGATGGAACCTGAAATCAACGCCATCGCCGAGAGTGAAGAAGGTGTGCCGGAATTTCTGGAACTGGCGATGCGCCTGGAAGACTTGACGCGCAATGTCGGTATGCACGCGGGTGGGGTGGTGATCGCGCCGGGTAAACTCACCGATTTTTGCCCTTTGTATTGTGCAGATGGCGGCGCGTCCGTGATCAGTCAGTTCGACAAGGACGACGTCGAGGCCATCGGTCTGGTGAAATTCGACTTTTTGGGGCTGCGTACGCTGACCATTATCGACTGGGCGGTCCGTCACATACACAGACTGGAGAAGGGCGCTGCGACTCCCTTCAATATCGAAGCCATTCCGCTGGACGACAGGGCTAGCTACGATCTGCTGAAAAAATGTAATACCACCGCCGTGTTCCAGCTCGAATCGCGCGGCATGAAGGATCTGATCAAGCGCTTACAGCCGGATACCTTTGAAGATATCGTGGCGCTGGTAGCTCTGTTCCGCCCCGGTCCGCTGGAGTCGGGGATGGTGGACGACTTCGTCGATCGTAAACACGGCCGGGCCGAGGCGGATTATTTTCATCCGGAACTGGAAGCCTCGCTCAAGCCGACTTACGGCGTTATCGTGTATCAGGAGCAGGTGATGCAGATATCGCAGATCATCGGCGGCTATACCTTGGGCGGTGCGGACATGTTGCGCCGTGCGATGGGTAAGAAAGACCCTGCCGAGATGGCGCGTCAGCGCGATATCTTCGTCGGCGGTGCGGTGAATCGCGAGATTAACAAGGATTTGGCGACCCGCTTGTTCGACTTGATGGAAATGTTTGCCGGTTACGGCTTCAATAAGTCGCACTCGGCCGCTTACGCGCTGGTGGCTTATCAGACCGCCTACCTCAAGGCGCATCATCCGGCTGCCTTTATGGCGGCGACCTTGTCGGGCGATCTGGACAACACCGAAAAGGTGCGCACCTTTTATGCCGACACCTTGCAACAGGGCATCAAGGTGTTGTTGCCGGACGTGAATAGCTCAGGTTATGTGTTTTCCCCGACCGATGAAAAAACCATTGCCTATGGTCTGGGCGCGGTGAAGGGCACTGGAGAAGCGGCGATCGCAGGTATCGTCAAGGCGCGTGCCACTGGACCCTTCAAGGATTTATTCGATTTTTGCCGTCGCGTGGATAAACGCGTGGTCAATCGTCGCACCATCGAAACCCTGATCCGGGCCGGTGCGTTTGATTCTATCAACGACCATCGCGCTTCCCTGATGGCCAGTGTCGATGCGGCGATGGCCAGTGCGGATCAGCAATCTCGTGCCGCCAATCAGGTCAGTCTGTTCGGTGACGATGAGGCGGATGCCGTGCTGATTGAGCAAACGGCTGAGGTGCCGCGCTGGAGCTTGCGCGAACAACTGGCGCATGAGAAAACCAGTCTGGGCATCTATCTGGGCGGCCATCCGTATCAGGAGTATCAACAGGAGTTGGCGAATTTTATCAAGGTGAAGCTGGCCGATTTGACGCCGGCTTTCGTCGGTAAATCGAGCGGTGGCGGAGGTTATGGTCAGGCGGCGCGGCGCGGGGTGCAGGTCAGACTGGCGGGCATCGTTTCCGGCCTGCGCTTGCAACAGACCCGGCGCGGTCGCATGGCGGTGATCACGCTGGACGATGGCGGTGCGCAAACCGAGATGACCGTGTTCAATGAGGAATACGAAAAAAGTCGTCCCTGGATCAAAGAAGATGAGTTGCTGGTGGTCGAAGGTAAGGCCAGTCTGGATGAGTATTCCGGGAATATCAGAGTTAGCGGTGAGACGCTGTTTAACTTCGCGCAGGCGCGTTCACGCTACGCACAGCATTTATCCTTAAATTGCGATGGCAGCGTTGAGGTGGAAAAACTCGTTGAAATTCTCAAGCCGTGGTGTGAGGGTGAGTGTAAAGTTTTGATTAATTATAATAATAAAGACGCATCTTGTCAGTTAGCGCTGGGCGAGTCATGGCAGGTGACGCTGGCAGATGAGTTACTAGCTGATATGCGTGTCGCTTTACGCCCGGAAAATGTCAATATCGTCTACGCCTGAGGCATGAGCGGATTGATCCGGATATTTCAACAGATGGCGTTTAGCTGTCGGGTGTAAAAAATTAAAATAGCGTTTCGCGAACTAAGCAGGCCGGGCGCTGATTGTTGGTTGAGAGTCGGGCATAAGAGGGAGTAGAATCCAGCTCTTGTGGTTTACAAATAATCGGGGATGAACGAAATTAGCGTTTTGCCGATCGATGTGGCGGGTGGAATTATTCTGCTGTGGATAGCCTTGGGATTGATCGGGCTGGCATTGCAACGTTCTCCGTCCATGATTTGCCGTCTTGTTTTTCCACTCGGTGCCGCGCTTGCGCTACTGCTGGCCGCAACGGGACTGTGGGCGTTGGCGGAAACACCGAATATCGCCGTCTTGCCGCTAGGGTTGCCGGACTTGCCCCTGCATCTGCGCTTAGATCCGCTGTCTGCCTTTTTTCTGATCCTGTTGGGCGGCACCGCGTTCGGCGTGTCGCTGTATAGCGCTGGTTATTTTAAAACCATGGCGGGCGGGATGCTAGGGCTTTTGAGTCTTGAATATCACCTGTTTCTGGCCAGCATGGCGTTGGTGATACTGGCCGATGATGCCTATATGTTCATGGTGGCCTGGGAATCCATGGCGCTCTCGTCCTATTTTCTGGTGACTACCGATCATAAAATTCCCGATATTCGCCGTGCTGGATTCCTATATTTGCTGATTGCCCATGTCGGTGCAATCGCGATCTTACTCAGTTTCGGGGTGATGCAGGCCGGTCACGGCATTGCGGCCTACACCTTCGATGCGATGCGCGCTACGCCCTTGTCTTCTTTCTGGTCATCGGTTGCGTTCTTGCTGGCGCTGTTCGGCTTCGGCGCCAAGGCTGGGGTGTTGCCCATGCACGTGTGGTTACCCGAAGCGCACCCGGCAGCTCCTTCGCCGGTATCCGCGCTGATGAGCGGCGTGATGCTGAAAACGGCGATTTACGGATTTTTGCGCGTTACCTTCGATTTGCTCGACGTGCATCTGTGGTGGTGGGGCGTGCTGGTGCTGGCGTTGGGCTTGTTGACCGCTGTGTTCGGCGTGATATTCGCGGCGGTACAGGGTGATATGAAGCGGCTGCTTGCCTATTCTTCAATAGAAAACATAGGCTTACTGCTGGTCGGTATCGGGCTGACTATCATCTTTCACGTGTACGGCAAGAATGCGCTGGCGGCCTTGTCTTTGACGGCGACGCTGTATCACAGTTTGAATCATGCATTTTTCAAGAGTCTGTTGTTTATCGGTACGGGTTCGATCTTGCATGCCACCGGTGAGCGCAATATGGGGCGATTGGGTGGCCTGATACGGCGTATGCCGTGGGTCGCCGTGACCTTGCTGATAGGCGTGTTATCGATCGCCGGCCTGCCGCCTTTCAACGGATTCATCTCCGAATGGCTGCTGCTGCAAGCCTTTTTGCTATCGCCCGGCTTGCCCAATACGCACATCAATATGCTAATCCCGGTGGCGGCGGCGGTGATTGCGCTGGCGGCAGCCTTGGCCGCTTATGTGATGGTTAAATTCTACGGCATTATCTTTCTGGGTCAATTCCGTGAACCTGGGCTGGCGGATGCGCACGATGCGGGGTGGTGGGAGCGTTTGGGACTGGTTTGGCTGGCCTCCGCCTGCATAGTGTTGGGGCTGGCGCCGGTGTATGTGGTGCAGAAACTGGATTTTGTCACCAAAATGTTGCTGGGACAGGGCTTGGGGAATTCCACTTCGGGTTGGTTGTTTGTCGCGCCGGTGGATATCGAGCGTGCCAGTTACAGTCCGGTGTATTTTCTGCTGGCCGTGTTGGGTGTGATGTCGGTGACAGCCTGGGTGGTGCATCACTATTACCACGGCAGGGTGAGTCGAGTGCCGGCTTGGGATTGCGGCTTTCCGGCACAAACTGCGCGCATGCAGGATACTGCCGAAGGTTTTGGTCAGCCGATACGCCGCTTGTTTGAACCCTTCTTCAAGATTGAGCGGGAAATGCCCAGCCCGTTTGATGTTCATCCTCGTTACCACGGTCAGAGCGATGACAAGATCTGGTTTTTCCTGTATCTGCCGATCAAGCTGATGGTGCAGAGTCTGTCATCCTGGACTTCGTTGATACAGCACGGCCGCATTCATGTGTATCTGTTGTACACCTTTGTGACGCTGATCGTTTTGCTGGCCTTCGTGTAATGGACCATATCAATTTAGCCCTAGGGATCATATTTCAGTTGTGCCAGTCATTGCTGGTGGTGGCGTTAGCTCCCTTGCTGACGGGTTGGGTGGGCCAGTGCCGTGCCTGGTTGCAAAACCGCACCGGGCCCGGGTTGTTGCAGCCCTATCGCACGCTGCATAAATTGTTCCTCAAGGACGCGCTGCTGGCCGATAACGCCTCGCCCCTGTTCCGCGTCACGCCCTACATTTTGTTCGGTTGTATGTGGCTGGCGGCGGCCATCATCCCTATTATCGCGATCGATCTGCCCTTCTCGCAGGCGGCGGATGTGATCGCCTTAGTCGGCGTATTTGCGCTGGCTCGTGTGTTCATTGCCTTGGCTGCGATGGATATCGGCACCTCGTTCGGCTCGATGGGCGCGCGGCGTGAGATGCTGGTGTCTTTTCTGGCAGAACCTGCCTTGTTGATGGTGTTTTTCGCCTCATCGCTGATCAGTCATTCGACCCAGTTGCCGCACATCGTGGAAACCTTCTCGCATCACGCCTTCGTGTTATATCCGAGCCTCGCATTTGCCAGTATCGCCTTTTTGATGATTTTGCTGGCCGAGAATGCGCGTATCCCGGTGGATAATCCTTCCACCCATTTGGAGCTGACCATGATCCATGAGGCGATGATACTGGAGTATTCTGCGCGTCATCTGGCACTGGTGGAATGGGCTGTCAGCCTGAAGCTATTTGCTTATATCAGCATCGGTATCGCGCTATTTTTCCCCTACGGTATCGCGGAGGTGGGGAATTGGGGGGCGTTGCCGCTGGCCATCGTGGCGCTGCTGCTCAAACTGACCGCTGCGGGCGCAGGGCTGGCTGGACTTGAAACGATATTGGCCAAGATGCGTATCTTCCGTGTGCCGGAATTTCTGGGTACAGCCTTTTTGCTGGCGGTGCTGGGCTTGCTGATCCATTTTTTACTGGGTGCCTGACATGTCGCTTGCGCTCTCCACCCAAATTATCAACCTGCTGGCGGCGATTTTACTGCTGATTGCTTTTGCGATGATTTCGCAGCGCCGTATCCTGTCGTTGATCAATCTGTTTGCCCTGCAGGGTTTTATCCTGACCATGAGCACTGGGGTGGTCGCTTATTCGACGGCGCAGCACCATCTGTATTATTCCGCCGGTCTGACCTTGTTGCTTAAGGTGCTGGTACTGCCCTGGCTGCTGCACCGGCTGATCCGCAAGTTGAAAATCAAGTGGGATGTGGAAACCCTGATTAATATCCCCACCACCATGCTGGCGGGGATCGTGCTGGTTATTTTTTCGTTTGATCTGGCTGCCCCCATTTCACAATTGTCCGATAGCGTCACGCGCGGCTTGATCGGCATTGCGCTGGCCAGCGTGTTGCTGTCGCTGTTGATGATGCTCACGCGGCGCAAGGCGGTATCGCAAGTGGTCGGTTTTTTGTCACTGGAAAACGGTCTGTTCTTTGCCGCTACCAGTGCTACACACGGCATGCCGCTGGTGGTTGAATTAGGCATCGCGCTGGACGTACTGGTCGCGACCTTTATTTTCGGGATTTTCTTCTTCCAGATCCGCGAGACTTTCGACAGTCTCGACATCAGTCACATGGAGACACTCAAAGATGATTGATCTACAGCTCACCATGCTGCTGGTCACGCCGTTGTTGGGCGGTCTGCTGCTGGCGCTATTCGGTTCGCGCTCATGGGCTGCCGAACTCAATTCGGTGATGAGCTTTTGCACACTGCTTGCAGCGGCGGTTCTCACCATGCGGGTGATCGATGCCGGTCCGCAAGTGAGCTTCAATGAGCAGTTCTTCATCGATCAGTTCAACGTATTCATCGTCGCGCTGACGGCGTTTGTTGCGTTTACCACCTCGCTGTTCTCTCGCCCTTATATGCGCATTGAACAGCATCATGGCCGACTCAGCACGCCGATGCTGCATCTGTACTACAGCATGTATCAGTTGTTCACCTTCACCATGCTGCTGGGCTTAACCTCCAACAACATGGGCATCATCTGGGTGGCGATGGAGGCGGCGACCCTGACCACGGTGCTGCTGGTCAGTCTGTATCGGACCCCCGCCAGTCTGGAAGCGGCCTGGAAGTATTTTATCCTGTGCGGAGTGGGCATCGCGCTGGCGCTGTTCGGTACCGTGCTGTTGTATTTCGCGGCGGAACGTGTGCTGGGCGAGGGCGGTAATGCCTTGCTCTGGACACATCTGAATCAGGTCAAGGGCGATCTGGAACCCACGGTGCTCAAACTCGCTTTTGTTTTTCTGCTGGTGGGTTACGGCACCAAGATTGGTCTGGTGCCGCTGCACAGCTGGTTGCCCGATGCGCATGCGGAAGGACCCACGCCGGTCTCCGCCGTGTTGTCCGGTCTGTTGCTCAACGTCGCACTCAATGCGGTGATGCGCAGCAAGGTGCTGGTGGATGGCTCGCTGGGTACGCATTTCGCGGGAAATCTGATGATGGGTTTCGGCCTGCTCTCGGTGGTGGTAGCGGCTTTATTGCTGTCGCGACAAAAGGACATCAAGCGCATGTTCGCTTATTCCTCGATCGAACACATGGGCTTGATCACTTTCGCCTTTGGTATGGGCGGTCCGGTCGCGACCTTCGCCGCGATGCTGCACATGACCATGCATTCCCTGACCAAATCGGCGATCTTCTTCGCCGTGGGGCATGCGGTGCAAAAGGCCGGTACGCAGCAAATGGACAATATCCGTGGGCTGATACAACTGAGTCCCACCGTGGGTTGGGGGTTGATGTTGGGTACGCTGGCGATCCTGGGCATGCCGCCGTTCGGCGTATTCTCCAGCGAATTTTTGATTATCACCACCGCGATGCACGACTATCCCTGGACCACGCCGATACTACTGGTGGCATTAGGCATCGCGTTCGCCGGGATTTTCGGCCGTGTGCAGCCCATGGTGTTCGGCGAAACTGCGGCGGTTCGCCTGCCGCACGCGCCGGCGCTGTTGCCGGTATTTGTCCATTTGCTGCTGGTGCTGATACTGGGGCTCTATATGCCGCCCTATCTGGCTAACTGGTACCGCCAGGCGGCGGCACTGTTGGGATAAGACATGAAATATACTTGCCCGGATTTGAAGTTGCTTGAATTGAACGGTGCGATTCCTGCATGGCAGGTCGTCATCGAGGCCAGTGAATTGCAGGTGTTATGCCAAAAAGTGGCGGATGGCGGAGGTCGTCTGGTGGCGTTGTGGGCCTGCGATGAACGCGCGAGTCTATCCCGTTTCGTTTTGCATGCGGTACTGGTCAATGAGGCTGGCTTGCTCTGTTTGCATCTGCCTCTGCCACAGGAATTTCCGGTTTATCCCGATATCAGCGGCATTTTCCCCTGCGCCTGCCGGATGCAGCGCACGGTCTTCGACATGCTGGGCCTGACCGCATCAGGAAGTCAGGATATGCGGCCATGGCTGCGTCACGGCGCCTGGCCTGAGAACAGTTTTCCCTTGCGCAAGGATTTTGATGAAGCAGGCAGGCAAGAGGCTGACAATTATCCTTTCGTACAGGTTGAGGGGCAGGGCGTGCATGAAATTCCGGTCGGCCCCGTTCATGCCGGCATTATCGAGCCCGGACATTTTCGCTTCTCCATCATCGGCGAGCGCGTGTTGCGGCTGGAAGAGCGCTTAGGTTATGTGCACAAGGGTATAGAAAAGAGATTTGAAAACAATAGCTTGCTGTTTGGTGCGAAACTGGCAGGCCGCGTGAGCGGCGATACCACCGTCGCCTATGCCTGGGCGTATGCGATGGCGGCGGAGAGCATTGCGAATGTTGTGGTGCCCAAACGCGCCTTATGGCTGCGCGCCTTGTTGCTGGAACGTGAGCGCATCGCCAATCATCTGGGCGATTTGGGTTATTTGTCTAACGATGTCGCCTTCTCGTTCGGTATGTCGCAATTCTGGATACTCAAAGAACAGGTATTGCGCAATAACGCAGCGCTGTTCGGTCATCGCTATTTGATGGATAAAATTATTCCGGGTGGGGTTGGCGTCGATCTGACGGAAACGGCCACGCTATTGGCGGAGTGTGATCTGCTCGAGCACGAGGTGAAATTGTTGCACAGCATTCTGGAAGAGCATGCCGGTGTGCAGGACCGATATATCGGTACCGGTTGTGTTGCGCCTGCGCTTGCCGCACAGTTGGGTTTGTGCGGGATGGCCGGACGCGCCAGTGGTCAGTCCTGGGATGCGCGGGTGCAGCATTCCTGTGCGCCTTACGATCAACTGGACGTGCAGATGGCGACGCATCAGAACGGCGATGTGGCCGCTCGCGTGATCGTGCGTTTCGACGAGCTGTTTGAATCTCTCCGTTTGATGCGCGACATTATCGCGAAGCTCCCATCCGGCAACGTTCTGGCGATTCCTTTGGAAAAGTTGCCGGGCAACGGCTTTTGTCTCGGTATGGTGGAGGGCTGGCGGGGCGAAGTGCTGTTGGCGATACACACCGACGCTGAGGGTAATATAACTCGCGTTCATCCTCACGATCCTTCCTGGCAAAACTGGCCGGTGCTGGAACATGCTATTTTGGGAGATATCGTGCCAGATTTCCCGCTGATCAATAAATCGTTCAATCTCAGCTATTCAGGACATGACCTCTGATGTATCAAATTCTCAAACAGATCATCAAGACCGGTATCAAGACCGAGGCACCCCCGCTGGCGGATGAGTCCCTGCGAGCGGGTGAGCAGCGCCTGCAACAGAAGGTGCTGGAAGTGTTCGGTAGTGCGCTCAATATCCGGCTGGTCGATGCGGGTTCTTGCAACGGTTGCGAGTTGGAAATACACGCGGTCAATAATGCCTATTACAATCTGGAAGGTCTGGGGATAAAATTCGTCGCCAGTCCCCGTCATGCCGATTTGCTGTTGGTGACCGGTTCAGTATCTCGCCATATGGAAGTGGCGTTAAAACGCACCTATGATGCGATTCCTGAGCCGAAACTGGTGGTGGCGCTGGGCGATTGCGGCTGCAACGGCGGGATTTTTGGTGAGAGTTATGCCAGCTTAGGGCGGGTGTCTAATGTGATTCCGGTAGATGTTGTGGTGGCGGGTTGTCCACCTACGCCCGTCGAAATTATGCAAGGAATATTGACTGCGGTAAGTTGTAAGAAATAACCATTTGATTCAATATGTTGTATTTTTTCGCACAGCAAAGGCTGCGCTATTTTGATTAACTTCGTGACTAAGCTCAGATGATCAATTCCGTCTATTATGAAAAAGTTGTGGCGCTCGATTCCGGGACGCATTGCAATCTGAGATTTGATGCCGCGCTAAGAGATTTAGAGTTCGCCAGATGTTACACGGCGGTTCCGGTTGCGGCCCATGAGTTTATTTTCGCAGCGCATGAGTATCCCATTGTGTTTACGCGCGGGGAAGATGCCTTGTTACGCCCCGTGGTTTTGCTGGGGATGAGGAGCGCTGAAAATCTGTATGTGAATGCCGCCGGATTGTGGGAAGCATCGTATATTCCGGTTTTGGTGCAGCACTATCCTTTTGTCATCGATTCTGCATCCGGCGTGAGCGTAGACGAGCAGTCTGCTGCCCTGAGCTATGAAAATGGCGAATTGCTGATCGATGCCGAGGGCGTGTGGCAGCCGGCCTTGGATGCTGAGGCGCAATTTTTGCAGGAATACCAACTGCAAATCGCCGACACGGAACAGATGGTCAGGCAGTGGGATGAGCTCGGTTTGTTTGTGCCATCAGAAGCCAGTTTGAGTTTTTCAGGTGGTGGTGCCTTTGAGTTGCGCGACTTTTATGTCATCGACGAAGCGCTGTTCAATCAGCTTTCCGATGAGGTCTTGCCGTCTTTATTCAAAAGTGGCGCGTTAAGGCTGATTTATCAGCACCTCGAATCGCTCAGTCATCTACCTCGTTTGTTGAACATATCGGCTGTCCGTGAGGCGGAAAATCAGCAAAAACTCAACGCCGGCCAAAAATCTCAGATGCCAGAGGGCATATTTGCTCGTAAGTTGGAGGCGCATAAGCCGATGCTTAAGGCTAGGCCCAGTGAAGACCCGTCCGTGCAGGAAGACCAACGCAAGCAGGATGAACTAAAAAAACTAGCAGAAGAAAAGATCCGCGTGGCGCGGGAGCATAGGGAGCGTTACGCACAGGGTGAGGCTGAAATTCCGGTCGAAGTGCCGGTGATCGAACCTCAGTCGGTATTAGCTCCAGTGGAAGCGAACCCTGTGCCTGTCGAAGCACGGGACTGGAAAAAGGCCGTGCCGGTCTGGGTCTGGGGATTACTCGCCCTCGCAATATTAGTTTTGATTTGGAGTGTGCGCGGTAAGCATGACAAAGCCCCCGCTAAGGTGCAAGCGACAGCAGAAGCTTTGCCGGTAATTAAAGCGGAAGCTAAAGCTATAACAGATACGGTGGAGATGGTGCGCATCGCACAGGGTAGCTTTGAGATGGGCTCGAAGAAGGGTGATCCCGATGAAAGGCCGGTTCAGCGTGTCAAAATTGCGCATGCCTTTGAAATAGGCAAGACCGAGGTAACGCAAGGTTTGTGGAAGTCTGTGATGGGGCGTCTGCCGGAATCACTGTCTTTTAAAAGTTGTGGCGATCAGTGTCCAGTGGAAAGTGTCAGTTGGAGTGACGTTCAGGAATTTATCGGCAAACTCAACGCACAATCGGGTAAGAAATATCGTTTGCCGACAGAGGCTGAATGGGAATATGCCTGTCGTGCAGGCGGAAATAACACGTACTGCGGGAGTGATGATCCGGATAGCGTGGCCTGGTACGGTAATAATAAAATAGGCAAAACTCCGCATCCAGTTGCGACGAAAGCGCCGAATGCCTGGGGGCTGTACGATATGAGCGGCAATGTGTGGGAGTGGGTCGACGACTGCTACCAGAAACACTATCGCGGCGGCGAGAGCGATGCTAAGGCTAGTTGCGAGCGGGTGCTACGCGGCGGTTCCTGGTCCAACGAGGCAGACACGCCGCGTGCGTCGAACCGCTACAAACGGGCCGCCAATGAACGGCTAAATAACAACGGTTTTCGTCTCGCTCGCAACTTATAGTCTATTGAATATTAAGTGTTTTTAACTGTGTCGAGCTGGTGGGTGCAATCCAGTGCCGCCAGTTTGTAGCATTCGGCCAGTGTCGGATAGTTAAACACATTGCTGACCAGGTCACGCACAGTGCCGTGCAAATTCATCACGAGCTGCCCGATGTGGATCAGTTCGCTGGCTTGCTCGCCCACGATATGTACGCCCAGCAATTTTTCATCGCGCGCGTCGACAATCAGTTTCAGCAAGCCTTGCGCATCTCCGATAATCTGTCCGCGTGCGCTGTCTTTGAAATAGGCGCGTCCGACCAGATAAGGGATGTTCTCCGCTTGAACTTCCTTCTCGGTCTTGCCGACATAGGAAATTTCCGGGATGGTGTAGACGGCCATCGGCAGATTTTCCGCCGATACATGAGTTGCGCCTCCGAAAGCATACAGCACCGCCGCGCGTCCCTGCTCCATGCCGGTTGAGGCCAGTGCCGGTCTGCCGATCAGATCGCCTACCGCGAAGATATGCGGTACGCTGGTTTGGAAGTGTTCGTTGACTGCTATCCAGCCACCTTCAGCGGCAACGCCAGCGTGCGCTAAATCCAGTTTTTCGCTGTTCGGTTCACGTCCCTGCGCATAGAGCACGGCATCGGTGCGTATTTGTTTGCCGCTTTCCAGCACCGTGATCGTCTGATCCCCGTCGCGGCGAATTTCTGTCACGCGTTCCTGCATGTGGAAGGTCACGCCCATCCCTAAAAAGCTGTCGGCTAACACTTCCACGACATCTTCGCTTAAATAGGTCAGCAGTTGCGCATGGCTGTCCACCACGCAGACGCGCACGCCTAAGGCCGCGTAAATTGAAACGAATTCGCAGGCGATCACCCCGCCGCCGACGATCAGCAGGCTGTCCGGCAGATGGCGCAGGTTCAGAATAGAGGTGGAATCGAGCACCGTCTTCTTGTCGAAGGGGATGTTGGCGGGACGTCTGGGCCGGGAGCCGCAGGCGAGCAAAATTACCTCAGCCGAAATCTGCCGGGTATTGCCGGATGCATCGCTAACTTGCAGGGTGTGAGCATCGATAAAAGCGGCGTCCCCGGGGATCAGGGCCACGCCGTGCTTGAGCAGTCGTTGCAGGATCACCGATTCCTGTTGTGCGATCACCACTTCCTTGCGGCGTACCGCGCCTGCCAATAAACCGTGCCGGCTGCGTCCATCGGCAGAGATAGCTTGTCGCATACCGCCGTGTTCGGCGCGCGACACCAGATAAGCCACTTCGCGCATCGCCTTGCTCGGTATGGTGCCGGTTTGCAGTCCCGCCCCGCCGATCTTCGGCTTGCGTTCAATGATGGCTGCGCGTTTCCCCATGCGTGCGGCTTGCCATGCGGCGTGTTGTCCGGCAGGGCCTGAGCCGATGATGAGTATGTCGTAGTCCATGAACGCGTATCCTTTTGATTGTTGGCTCTATGTGATTTTGATTAGTGTTCAAAAATCGTTCTTCGTTATTGCCGGTGGCAGACCGGCGGCTGGTTACTTTTTCTTGCGTCGCCAAGAAAAAGTAACCCAAAAGAAGGCGACCCCGGTTTGCCGCGCAGCCTTTCTTTTGCAAGACAGGCTACATACCCTTGATAGCCAACAAATAGCGGGGCTGCGGAACTCGCCCAATTCGCTGCGCGACCACGTGCTCAAACAGTCCTCGCCCAACTACTCCGCTATTTGCTGGCGATCTGCGGCGGCGCACAGGGGCTAAGGGTGACGCTGAATGAGCCGTATTTCGCTATGCAACATTTCTGTATTTTGCAAATTGCCCACTGGATGTTACACAGAACCTGTTTATTTAATCCGCATGCCGGGTTGCGCGCCGTCATCCGGGCTCAAGATGAATAAGCCGGGTGTATCACTTGAGGCTGCCAGTACCATGCCTTCCGACATGCCGAACTTCATCTTGCGCGGTGCCAGATTGGCGACCATCACCGTCATGCGCCCTTTGAGCGTTTCCGGATCGTACGCCGATTTGATCCCGGCGAATACCGTGCGCAGATTTGCTTCGCCGATATCGAGTGTCAGTTTGAGCAGTTTTGCCGCGCCTTCCACGTGTTCGGCGTTGACGATCCGGGCGACTCGCAGGTCTATCTTGGCAAAGTCTTCGATGCTGATAAACGGTTCAAAATTCTTTTCCTCGGTGACTTCAGTCGCATGCTGCTGTGCTTCGGCATGGCGTTGTTCCGAGTGGGGCACCACGGCAGGAGTTGGGCTTAAAGAGGCTTGATTGGCAGCGGTCAACGCTGCGATGAGTTTGGGATCTAAGCGTGTGGCCAGATGTTGATAACTGTTGATGGGGTGACCCGCAGCGAGTGGCTGCCATGAGGCATTCCAGGCTAACGGCGGAATGTTGAGGAACGCTTCGACTTGTTCAGCAAGGACGGGCAACACGGGTTTGAGATACAGGGTCAAATCGCGGAATAGCGTCATCGCGGTGGAACAGGCGATGTGCAGTTCGGCATCGCGACCTTCCTCCTTGGCCAGCGCCCAGGGCTTTTGCTCTGCGATGTACTGATTCGCCACATCGGCCAGACGCATGATTTCGCGCAGGGCGCGACTAAATTCACGTTCTTCAAAGCAGCGAGCGATTTCGCCACCATCGAAAGCGGCTTTAAATTCACTGACCGCAGTCAGATCCGTCTCGCCCAGTTTACCGTCGAAACGCTTGGCGATGAAGCCCGCGCAGCGGCTGGCGATGTTGATGTACTTGCCGATTAGGTCGGAATTGACCTTGGCGACGAAATCGTCCAGATTCAGATCCAAGTCTTCCATTGTTCCGTTGATCTTGGCCGCGTAGTAGTAGCGCAGGTATTCGGTGTTCTTAATATTGTCGACATAGCTCTTTGCGGTGATGAAAGTGCCGCGCGACTTACTCATCTTCTCGCCGTTGACGGTCAAAAAGCCATGAGCAAACAACTTATTCGGGGTGCGGTATCCGGCATTTTTCAACATGGCCGGCCAGAACAGCGCGTGAAAATACAGGATGTCCTTGCCGATGAAATGGTACATCTCGGCAGTTGAATCCGGCTTCCAGTATTCGTTAAAATCTAGTCCTTTGATTTCGCAAAGTTTTTTGAAGCTGCCCATGTAGCCGACCGGTGCGTCTAGCCATACATAGAAATATTTGCCCGGTGCGTCGGGGATTTCGAAGCCGAAATACGGTGCGTCGCGCGAAATATCCCAGTCGGACAGCTTGCTTTCACCTTCCGCGCCCAGCCATTCCTGCATCTTGTTGGCCGCTTCCGGTTGCAAGGAGCCACTTTTTGTCCATTCGCGCAGAAATTGCTGGCAAGGCTCGGCCGAGAGTTTGAAAAAGTAGTGGTCTGAATTGCGCATCTCGGGCTTTGCACCCGACACTGCTGAATAGGGTGCTATCAGTTCAATGGGTGCATAAGCCGCGCCGCATACTTCGCAGTTGTCGCCGTATTGATCTTTGGCGTGACACTTAGGGCACTCGCCCTTGATGAAGCGATCCGGCAGGAACATATTTTTGACTGGATCGTAAAACTGTTCGATGGAGCGCACTTCGATCAGATTCGCCGCCTTCAGTTCGCGGTAAATACCTTGCGCGAATTCTTTTGTTTCATTCGAGTTGGTCGAACCGTAATGGTCAAATTGAACGTGAAACGCCGCGAAATCGTCGTAATGTTCCTGCCAGACGCGCGCGATCAGTTGTTCAGGCGTAATGCCTTCAGTTTCCGCGCGCAGCATGATGGGCGTGCCGTGGGTGTCGTCAGCGCAAACATAATGCACCTCGTGTCCCTGCATTTTCTGGAAGCGCACCCAGATATCGGTCTGAATGTATTCGACCAGGTGACCTAGATGGATGCTGCCATTGGCATAGGGGAGGGCGGAGGTGACGAGGATTTTTCGCGTAGTCATGAATTCGTGCCATATTCTAAAAGTGCGCTCATTTTAGCAAATCGCGCGCACTGGCGGCGAATTGCTTACACGCTGTTTAACACAATGGATTTCCCGATCAAGTCTACAAACCAAAGCGCTGCGCACTTTAATATCGTTGTCATAAAGGCGCTGTATAAATATTGAGCTATGAAAAAGCTCATCCTATTCCTGTTCTTGTTCATGACCAACATGGCTTGGTCGGAAACGCATTACGAGGGATTGCAGGTGGATGTCAAAAGGAACGGCAGTTTGTACACCTTAAATGCCAGTTTCGATACGCCCCTGTCCGTTTGCGCAGCCTATCGATATTTGACCGATTACGATGCCGCAAAAAATCTACCTGGCGTCGTTGATTCATCGTCCTCTCGCGAATCTTCCAACAAGGTAAAAGTTGATCGGACTGCTGATGAGCATGTCTTGTTTTTTTACGTTCGATTGCGTTCGGTCATGGAGTACACGGAAAATCCTTTTGATAGAATAACCTTTTCGCAACTGAGCGGAGATTCAAAAAGGTTTGAAGGAAGTTGGGTGGTCGAGCCGAATCACCAAGGCAGTACCATCAGGTTTCAGGGGTTGTGGGAGCCCAATACCGTGATTCCTCTGTTTATCATTGATCATTTTGCCAAAAATGGACTCGTAGACAGATTCAGCGCCATTGCCAAATTGGCGGAAAAACGCAGGGACTTACCCCCAAACAGTTGTCCAGGTTGAACCGGAGGCGCAGAGGATATGCTCGGCCGCGATTGAGTGACTTTTGTTGCCAGTTGGACGCACGGCCTGGAACCTTTGGTTTGTATCCTGCTTTTGTTGAGGAATAAGGACATTTTTAATGTTCGGGTTTAGCACAGTAAGGCGGTAACTATTCATGCGATGGGAGTCTGGCGCCAAACTCATTTCGGATGTCAATCCTGCCAAATATCGCATTATTCGAATGCCAGGCTAAGTCGTGACTGCTGGTTACGATTGGTTTCAACCGAGCGATCTTCCCAATTTTTTGCGCATCATCCCTAATAATATCAACGCGTTTTCGGTGAAATGAGCGTTTGCGTCTTTTCTGCGCCAAGCTTTTTTATGTGTATCCGTAACATCAGTTAGAATTGCGTTCTTGTATTATTTATTACCGAATTGAGGCTGTGATGAGTTTTAGCGAAGCGGATGTGCAAAGTGCATTGAAGAGTCTGATTGATCCGAACACCCATAAAGATTTTGTCTCTGGTAAGTCTTTGAAAAATATCAAGATTTTAGGAAATGAAGTCTCGCTGGATATTTTGCTGGGTTATCCGGCCAAGAGCGTCTGGGATGAAATTCGGGCTATGGTCGAGGCGCATCTGAAGGCAACATTGTCGGGTGTGGGCGCAGTGAGTGTCAATGTCAGCAGTAAAGTCGTGCCGCATGCGGTGCAACGCGGTGTGAAATTGGTCGATGGCGTGAAAAATATCATCGCGGTGGCATCAGGCAAGGGCGGGGTAGGGAAATCCACTACGGCGGTGAATCTGGCTTTGGCGCTGGCCGCAGAAGGTGCGCGTGTCGGGATACTGGATGCCGATATCTACGGCCCGTCACAACCGACCATGCTGGGTATTTCCGGTAAGCCGCAGTCACGCGATGGACAGTCCATTGAACCTTTGACTAATTACGATATTCAGTCCATGTCGATTGGTTATATGATAGAAGGCGATGATGCGCCGATGATCTGGCGCGGCCCGATGGTGACGCAGGCGCTCGATCAGTTGTTGCGTCAGACTCGCTGGGATAATCTGGACTATCTGGTGGTGGATTTGCCACCGGGTACGGGTGATATTCAACTGACCCTGTCGCAAAAAGTGCCGGTAACCGGGGCGGTGATCGTCACTACGCCGCAGGATATCGCGCTGCTGGATGCGCGTAAGGGATTGAAAATGTTCGAAAAAGTCGGTATCAAGATCATCGGTATCGTCGAGAATATGAGTACGCATATCTGTTCGCAATGTGGACATGAAGAGCATATCTTCGGCGCGGGCGGCGGTCAAAAAATGTGCGGCGATTACAATACCGAATTTTTGGGCGGATTGCCGCTGGATATGTCAATCCGTGAGCAGGCCGATTCGGGTAAACCTACGGTCGTGGCCAATCCTGATGGCAATATCGCCAAAGTGTACAAACAGATCGCACGCCGCATCGCGGTGAAGGTTGCAGAAATGGCGCAGGATCACAGCGCGGTGTTCCCGAAAATCGTGGTACAGAATACTTAAAAGGAGATAAGAGGCAAGGTGTAAGGCACAAGGTGCAAGGGGTTTCGATTCCTCCTTGCATCTTGAACCTTGTACCCTGTATCTGAATTATTATGAGCATCAAGTCAGATAAATGGATACGCCGGATGGCGGAAGAGCACGGCATGATAGAGCCGTTTTCGCCGGTTCAGGTGAAAGAAGTGGACGGCAAGCGCATCGTGTCTTACGGAACATCGAGTTACGGCTACGATATACGTTGTTCCAATGAATTTAAGCTGTTTACCAATATCAACAGCACCATCGTCGATCCGAAGAATTTCGATCCGAACTCCTTTGTCGAGGTGACGGCAGACTATTGCATCATTCCGCCTAACTCATTCGCGCTGGCACGCACGGTTGAGTATTTCCGTATTCCACGCTCTGTGTTGACGGTATGTCTGGGGAAATCTACTTACGCGCGCTGCGGCATCATCGTCAATGTGACGCCGTTTGAGCCTGAATGGGAAGGCTATGTGACGCTGGAGTTCTCCAATACCACGCCGTTGCCAGCCAAGATCTACGCCAATGAAGGTATTGCACAAGTGTTGTTCTTCGAGAGCGACGAAGTGTGCGAGACTTCCTATAAGGATAGAGGCGGAAAATATCAGGGCCAAGTTGGTGTGACACTGCCTAAGATGTAACGGCCTTGTCATGAAATAAGAGAATAATAGGGCGCGCGTCTATCCGCGATAATCCTTGTTGCAACCGTTACCAAACTGATTCGAGTTTTGCAGGCGCTATTTGTGGGTGCAGTATATGAAGTTTCGTTTTAGTTTCGGCATCGCTTTAAGCGATGCCTCACTGAACCTTCGTTTCTATTTCGCTTTATAAATTTGTATGTATTTAATGCTATTTTTCCCGTTGGGAGTTCATATATGAAATTCAGGTTTAGCTCAGGCGCAAGCTGCGCCTTCACTGAAACTCTGTTTTTTCCACGTTTAACTAGCGCGATTAATTCCAAATTTTATTGCTCGCGTTTAAGGAGTTTTACATGAAGTTTCGTTTTCCTATCGTCATCATCGATGAAGATTTTCGTTCCGAGAATGCCAGTGGCTTGGGTATTCGTGCGCTGGCCGATGCGCTGGTCAAAGAAGGCATGGAAGTGCTGGGCGTGACCAGTTACGGCGATCTGACTTCGTTTGCGCAACAGCAAAGTCGCGCATCGGCGTTTTTATTGTCGATCGACGATGAGGAGTTCGGTGGCGGCAGCAAGGAAGAGACTGAAGTGGCGCTGAAAAGTTTGCGCGCGTTCGTTGAGGAGATCCGTTTCAAGAATGCCGATATTCCGATCTATTTGTACGGAGAGACGCGCACGTCGCGCCATATACCGAATGATGTGCTGCGCGAGTTGCACGGCTTTATTCATATGCACGAGGATACGCCGGAATTCGTGGCTCGTCACATTATCCGTGAAGCTAAGGCCTATCTGGATTCACTCGCGCCGCCGTTTTTCCGCGCGCTGTTGCATTATGCACAGGATGGTTCCTATTCATGGCATTGCCCCGGGCATTCAGGTGGTGTGGCGTTTTTGAAGTCGCCGGTCGGGCAGATGTTTCACCAGTTTTTCGGTGAGAATATGCTGCGTGCCGACGTGTGCAATGCGGTGGATGAATTGGGTCAATTGCTCGATCATACCGGGCCGGTTGCGGCGTCCGAGCGCAATGCCGCGCGCATCTTTAATGCCGATCATCTGTTTTTCGTCACCAACGGCACCTCGACATCCAACAAGATTGTCTGGCACTCGACTGTGGCGTCTGATGATATCGTGGTGGTGGACCGCAATTGTCACAAGTCGATTCTGCATTCGATTATGATGACCGGTGCCGTGCCGGTGTTTTTGACGCCCACGCGCAATCACTACGGCATCATCGGGCCGATTCCTAAATCCGAGTTCGATCCGGAAAGCATACAGCGCAAGATAGATGCCAATCCTTTTATTAAAGATAAGAGCAAGAAGCCGCGCATCCTGACCATTACGCAGAGCACCTATGACGGCATTATTTACAACGTCGAGATGCTGAAGGAAATGTTGGATGGTCGCATCGATACGCTGCATTTCGATGAGGCGTGGTTGCCGCATGCGTCGTTCCACGATTTTTACAAGGATATGCACGCGATAGGCCGCGACCGTCCGCGCGCGCAGCAATCGATGATCTTCGCGACGCAATCGACGCATAAGTTGCTGGCGGGCTTGTCTCAGGCATCGCAGATTCTGGTGAGCGAACCGGAGTCCCGCAAGCTGAACAAGCACATCTTTAATGAAGCGTATTTGATGCACACCTCGACCAGTCCGCAGTACGCCATTATCGCCTCGTGCGATGTGGCGGCTGCCATGATGGAAGCGCCGGGCGGCACCGCGCTGGTGGAAGAGTCGATTGCCGAAGCGCTGGATTTCCGCCGTGCGATGCGTAAGGTGGATGAGGAGTTCGGTCTGGACTGGTGGTTCAAGGTATGGGGGCCGGATGAGATCGCCGAGGAAGGCATGGGTTCGCGCGAAGATTGGGTGCTTAAAGCCTCTGATAAGTGGCATGGTTTCGGTGATTTGGCCGATGGCTTCAATATGCTCGATCCGATCAAGGCGACCATCATCACGCCGGGTCTGGATGTGGACGGTGGTTTTGCCGACAGTGGTATTCCTGCATCCATGGTGACCAAGTATCTGGCCGAACACGGCGTGATCGTGGAGAAGTGCGGTTTGTACTCGTTCTTTATCATGTTCACCATCGGTATCACCAAGGGGCGCTGGAATACGTTGTTGACCGCGTTGCAGCAGTTCAAGGATGACTACGACAAGAATCAGCCGCTCTGGCGTATTCTGCCGGAGTTTGCTGCGAAGTATCCTCGCTATGAGCGCACCGGTTTGCGCGATCTGTGTCAGCAGATACATGATGCCTACAACCTGCACAACGTCGCGCGTATGACCACCGAGATGTATCTGTCGGACATGCAACCCGCGATGAAGCCGTCCGATGCGTTTGCCAAGATGGCACACGATGAAATCGATCGCGTGGAAATCGATGATCTGGAAGGTCGTATCACGGCCGTACTGTTGACACCTTATCCGCCCGGCATTCCGTTGCTGATACCAGGTGAAATGTTCAATAAGACTATCATCGATTATTTGAAGTTTGCGCGTGACTTCAGTCAGAAATTACCTGGCTTCGAGACGGATATTCACGGTCTGGTCGCTGAAGAAGTGGACGGCGTGAAGCGCTATTTTGTGGATTGCGTGAGATAAAGCCAGTCGTAAGTGGCTAGACGTAAGGTGTTAGTTGAGATTGTCGCTACGCCAGATGAAGCGTGTTTTTTGCTGGCGACTTACGTCTTACGTCTGTTTTTAATTATTTGCTTGATCTATTTTAAAAAACAGCGTATAAAGTCGAATTGGTGTTTGATTCAAAGTCTCTGCAATACTGGTTTTACCAAGTGCAATCTTCGATTCAGATAGTTTTGCGGGAGTTTTTCCCGTTTTTTAAAAAGGAAGTAGTCACATGGCAACTGGTATTGTTAAATGGTTCAATGATGCAAAGGGTTTCGGTTTTGTTACTCCTGATGATGGTAGCGAAGATCTGTTCGCTCACTTCTCAGCGATCAACATGAACGGTTTCAAGTCTCTTCAAGAAGGCCAAAAGGTCAGCTTTGAAGTTACTCAAGGCCCTAAGGGCAAGCAAGCATCAAACATCCAAGCTGCTTAATCGCCGTTTGAGTTGTTAGAAAAGCCCGGCACGCAAGTGTCGGGCTTTTTGCTATGGTGTTGCAAAAATGCTAGACAATAAAAAGGGCGGAAATTCCGCCCTTCATTGTCAGCTATAACTTGTCTTACTTTTCGATGCCGACGTCGCGCCACAGACGCATCAGATGGCGTGATACTTCGTGCGATGCGCGTGCAAAATCGCCGCTGGCCAAATCATCATCGGCTTCCTTAGTTTTGCCATCAAGGGCAAGTTCCAGGGTGTGGCCAGCGCATTTGTGAAAGTGTGCATGAGAGGTGACCACACTTTTAAATCCGGGATAATCACCGAATTGCGCCTGACCTTCAGCGTAGATCCATTTACCCAGCGCGCACTGATTGTCTTGTGAAACGACGCGGGGATCCAGTGCTTCTGTACCCGTGCCATCGATCACGCCTTTTAAGCGTAATTTCCATTTGATATGGGCTTCAAGCGCTGTTTTGAAATTCAGACCGCCGATTTCTTCTTTTGCATCCTCCTTAATGAAAGGAGCATTTTTTTCTTCTTCTTTGCCGCCAAAAAACGAACTCCACCAAGCCATCATTTTCTCCTGTTAATAGTAAACGCTGCAAATTATCATATATGTATTGCAATAGTATTTCATCAGTAAAACTTAATCAAATAAGCAACAGCTAATATGTCACTGCTTGTGCGGATGAAAAGTGATAGGTGTTGCTTTTAAGATGCTTTTCTTAATCTTGCCGATCACGTGCATTTCGCAGGCGCGACAGTCGAACTTGAGTGTCAGTTTTTCGCTACCGTTCACCAAAGTCATCGGGTCGGCGCGCACTTGACCCTGCACACCGATCACGCCCTTCGCCTGTTTCGGACACAAGCTCAACGAGTAACGCAGGCAGTGGCGGGTGATCATCAGTGAGACTTCGCCCTTTTCCTGATGCGTCTCATAGGCCGTAGCAATGAGTTTTACGCCGTGTTGCGCATAAAATTTCTGTGAGGCGCGGTTGTATACATTGGCCAGATAACTGATGGTCTCTTCCGGGTAAGGCGCTTCGCTGTTTGCAATCTTGCGCGGCGGACGCTCATAGGCGGTCAAGCGTGCAATTTCTAGCGCTTTCACGGCATCCCTGCGTAGTTTGTTCACCAGAGAGCTCGGCATAAACCACGGGTGTGACCAGTTGATGGTTATTTTCCGTAATTCAAAATCGCTGCCACCGAAACGCGACAGTTGCTCGCGTAAGTTCTCCTCTGCTCCTTCGGTCTGGTAGGCCGGCAGTTTGTTCTGACATGTGGTGACAGAGGCGCTAATGCCATCTTCATCCTGTAAGGCCAGTTCAAAACCTGCAGGCGTTTCGCTGAAGGTGGCATGAATGCCTATACGGCGCTCGGCAGATTTTTTGGTCAATAGCAAATCCCACGCATGGTCGCGGTTGCGGTTGATTTGAAGTCCCGCATGCAGGCCGGGTAGGGTGTGTATCGCTTCGTTAGGCCAGATGCGCCACACGCCATCAGTTTTGCGCTCGACGACATTGGCTTGCAAACCGGTGACGTCCCGTTTGTGCAGATAGTTCAGGCCGTCGCTGTTCGCGAGTGTTTCGTCTGATTCAATATCGAACCACTGGTCGCCGACCTGGGTGACGGTGCCCAGCGGCAGACCTACAAACGAAGGCGTATCGAACGCGCCAATATCAGCCTGACGGCCATTGGTAAAATAATCTGTGGCACCGCGATGAAATGTCTTGTCCGGGTCTGGGGTAAAAAGCAATCGGGTTCGTCCGCTGGAAGATGCGCGTAGGTCGCTGCGGTCGGTCAGGATCTCGTCAAGCAGGCGACGATAGTGTCCGGTGATATTTTTCACATAAGCAGCGTCTTTGTAGCGCCCTTCGATCTTGAAGCTGCGAACGCCTGCGGCGACCAGTGCGCGCAGGTTATCACTCTGGTTGTTGTCTTTGACCGATAGCAGGTGTTTATCGTAAGCGACCACGCGTCCTTGATTGTCCTGCAGGGTGTAGGGTAATCGGCAGGCTTGTGAACAATCGCCCCGGTTAGCGGAGCGTCCGGTATGTGCGTGGCTTATATAACACTGACCGGAATAGGCGACGCACAGCGCGCCGTGGATAAAGTATTCGATGACGGTGTCATCCGGCACGGCGGCGCGTATCGCAGCAATTTCCTTCAGGTTGAGTTCTCGCGCCAGCACCAACTGCGAGAAGCCGACTTCAGCGAGGAATTTTGCTTTCTGGGGGGTTTTGATGTCGCACTGGGTCGAGGCGTGCAGCGCAATGGGCGGTAGGTCGAGTTGCAAGACGCCCATGTCTTGCACAATCAGCGCGTCCACCCCGGCGTGATAACAATCTGTTGCCAGTTGCCGCGCATCATCCAGTTCAGCGTCGCTCAAAATCGTGTTGAGCGTGACGAAAATTTTAGCGTGGTAGCGGTGGGCAAAGGCAGTCAGTTCAGCGATGTCGCGGATCGAATTACCCGCGTTGTGGCGAGCGCCCAAGGCGGGGCCTCCAATATAGACGGCGTCGGCACCGTGCAAGATCGCTTCGCGCCCGATGGCAGCCGTTTTTGCCGGGGCTAATAGCTCCAGCGTGGCATTAACGTGAAACTCGCGCAGCGATTCGTTTGTCCCCTCTACCGCTTGCGGGCGAGGGTTCGGGTGAGGGAAACGGGCATGGCTTGTTTCATTGTTTAGGTTGGCATCTTCGTTATGCCGGTTAGCTTGATACATGAATCAGTTCCGTTGATAAGTGACGAAGTGATATTCCAGTGGTTGCGGGGTGTCCTGTGTACGGACTTCGCGGGAGATTTCCCGCCATGTGGACAGATCGAATTCGGTGAAGTGGGCATCTCCGTCAACGTCCTGCTGAATCTCTGTGATATATAAAATATCTGCATAATCAATAGATTGTGCATAGATGTCCGCGCCGCCGACGATAAATGCATGGTTGCCGCATAGCTTTAAGGCTTCAGGCAGCGAATGTGCGATCAAACAACCCTCGATTTTCAATGCCGGATCGCGCGTCACCACCACCGTGGTGCGCCCCGGTAGCGGGCGACCGATCGATTCGAAGGTCTTACGACCCATGATCATATGGTGTCCCATGGTCAAGGCCTTGAAGTGTTTTAAGTCTTCAGGGCAGCGCCAAGGCAGGGTATTGTTAACACCTATGGTGCGGTTCTTCGCCATGGCAACGATGATGGCAATGCGGCTCATACCGGTGCCGGGATAAGCGTTTTTCATACAGCTACTTGTCCCTTGATGGCCGGATGCGGGTCGTAGCCTGACAAGGTGAAATCTTCATACTTGAAGCTTAAAATGTCGCGCACCTCGGGGTTGAGGGTCATCACCGGTAACGGTTGGGGTTCTCGCGACAGTTGCAACTGGGTCTGTTCCATGTGGTTCAGATACAAGTGTGCATCGCCAAAGGTATGCACGAAGTCGCCGGGTTCAAGATCACACACCTGCGCCATCATCATGGTCAGCAAGGCGTAGGAGGCGATGTTGAACGGTACGCCCAGGAAAATATCTGCGCTGCGCTGGTAGAGTTGACAGGAAAGTTTGCCATCTGCCACATAAAACTGGAAAAAGGCGTGACAGGGTGCGAGCGCCATCTGTTCCAGTTCGCCCACGTTCCAGGCGGAGACGATGATGCGGCGTGAATCGGGGTTATTTTTGATTTGATCGACTGCGATTTTAATCTGGTCGATCACGCGACCATCGACGGCTTCCCAGGAGCGCCATTGTTTACCATAAACCGGGCCCAGATCACCCGTTTCGTTTGCCCACTCATCCCAGATTTTGACGCCATGCTCCTTGAGGTAGCGGATGTTGGTGTCTCCCTGTAAAAACCACAACAATTCGTGGATGATGGACTTCATATGGCATTTCTTGGTGGTCACCAGCGGAAAGCCTGCTGACAGGTCGAAACGCATCTGATAGCCGAACACGCTAGTCGTCCCGGTTCCGGTGCGATCTGATTTTTTTGTGCCATGCTGCAGCACATGCTGCATGAGATTAAGATAAGTGCGCATGGCGTTAGTGGCGGGGGTAATGCATAAAAGCTACACGGAGATTGGCAGGATCGTATTCGGATGAGCCGGAGTCGGATGAGCCGGAGTCGGATCGGGTACGATTACTCATTAACGCGGTGAGTATCCCCGTGCGTGGCAGGATGTGGATGCTGGCTAGCATTTTTTCTGCAGCCTCTTGCGAGATGTGCGACATGTGGAGATCTTTCCTGTAATCAAGCGACGACTTTGTGGCTCGGTATGGTATCAAAAAAAGCCCTGCGGTTCGCGATGTAAGTGAAATTTGACGGTGTAGTCGCGCGAGTGGCTCGCATGAATAGAAAAAAGGGGGTTTACAGCTTACTCAGGGCGGCGGCAATCAACGCGTAGCGCACAAACTTACCTGCAGCCATGTAGAGCGCTGAATGCCAGGGGTTGAGGCGCAGCCAACCCGCAGCCAGACAAAGTGCATCGCCGATCAGGGGTACCCAGGCGAGCAGCAGGGCGGGTGCGCCAAAGCGTCTGAGCTTGTCGACGTGTTTTAACTGTTGAGTCTGAGGCAGCATCCACCCCATCCAGTAGCTGATCATACCGCCTAACGTGTTACCCAATGTACCCAGACCGAGTGCAATCCAAAGTGTGTCAGGGTAGTTGTGCAGGACGCCGGCTAAGACCGCTTCAGAGCCGCCTGGTAGTAGGGTTGCACCTAATAAGCTACTGATAAATAAAGATAAAATTGCGGATGTCTCGCTCATGAATGGAATGCTTGATGAAAATAACTGCGATTATCCACGGATGTGAACGGATTTGCAGGTTTCATTCCTGCTTTGGGGAGTGGTATTATGCCGGGCTGCCGGGCGAGCTTTGAATGTTAACGCCTGATGACTCAGTGTGATTGTTTCAAATTGTGGAGTGAAAATGTAATGCATCGTAATCAAGATGAAGGGGGGACACTGGGAATTACACTCGACGGCATCGCGTTCAACTACCCGAATTTGCCTGAACGTCATTGTGGCATGCTAGCTCAACAGTTGGATTGCAATCGACTGAGTTATGCCGGTGACCGGCTTTCGATCCGTATCGATGGACGGCCTGCCGTTGTATGGAGTGCTGAACTTGAAAAAGCCGATCCTCTTGCCTATCAATTCGTAAGTCAGTTCGTCGAAGAGAATCGTCTGAAGGTTCGTTCGAGGCGAACTGCCGGCCAATTATCGGCGACTTTAAAATATCACGCGCTAAACGTCGATAGGCGTGATTTGTGCGAGTGTCGCGTTTCATGATGACCCCGTTGCGGTCGAAGACTTTGTGAATTTACTCAAATCATTAGCCACGATCAGTGGTTTGACGCTGGTGTCGCGGATTGTAGCCTTTGCTCGTGACGTGTTGATTGCACGGGTGTTCGGCGCGGGGATGGCGACGGATGCGTTTTTTGTCGCCTTCAAGTTGCCTAATTTATTGCGTCGTCTGTTCGCTGAAGGTGCATTTTCGCAGGCATTTGTACCTATTTTCGGCGAATACAAGAATCTTCGCGGTGAAGAAGAGACCAAACTGTTGGTGGATCATGTCGCCTCTATGCTGGCGATCATCTTGTTTTTTGTCACGCTGATCGGTATCGTTGCCGCGCCCTTGCTGGTCTATATTAGTGCTCCGGGGTTTGTTAAAGACGCGGAAAAATTTCAGCTCACGGTGCAATTGCTGCGTATCACCTCTCCCTATATTTTCTTTATTTCGCTGGTCGCGGTCGCGGCTGCTATCCTCAATACCTATAACAAGTTTTGGGTGCCGGCCTTTGCGCCTATCCTGCTCAACATTTGCTTTATCGGCGGGGCACTGTGGCTGGCACCCTATTGCAATCCGCCTATCATGGCGCTGGCCTGGGCGGTTTTTGTCGCCGGATTTGTGCAACTGGCTTTCCAGATTCCCTTCCTGAAGAAAATCGGCATGTTGCCCGGCTTTCGCTTCAGTTGGACGGATACCGGGATGCGCCGCGTTATCCGTCAGATGGGTCCTGCCATCTTCGGGGTGTCTATCGCTCAGATTAGCTTGATTATTAACACTATTTTTGCTTCTTTTCTGGCGGCGGGCAGCGTGTCCTGGCTGTATTATGCAGATCGTTTAATGGAGTTTCCCTCCGGTGTATTGGGCGCTGCATTGGGTACGATCTTGTTGCCCTCTCTCTCCAAATGCCACGCCAGCAAAGATACGGTGGAATACTCTAAATTACTCGACTGGGGGTTGCGCCTGACCTTTATGCTGGCCTTGCCGTCAGCGCTGGCCTTGGGCGTGATCGCTGTTCCACTGCTGTCCACCTTCTTTCAGCGAGGTGCGTTTGTGGCCAACGACGTGCTGATGACCAGTCATGCGCTGGTCGGCTACAGCGTCGGTCTGATCGGTATGATCCTGGTCAAGATACTCGCGCCCGGTTTCTATGCCCGTCAGGACATCAAGACGCCGGTCAAAATTGGCATTGCTACGCTGATCGCGACTCAGCTGATGAATGCGATGTTTATCGGTTGGATCGCCCATGCGGGACTAGCCCTGTCCATCGGCTTAGGCGCTTGTCTTAATTCGGCCATCCTCTTCTACTTTCTGCGCAAAAAAGAGATTTATCAGCCCGAGCCCGGCTGGTTGAGTTATTTTGTGAAGCTGGGCATCGCGATGCTGGCATTGACCCTGACCCTCTGGTTCGGTATGGGAACGCAGGAAAGCTGGCTGATAGGATCAGGCTGGACGCGTATCATCCGCTTGAGTGAATTGGTGGTGGGCGGGGTATTCGTTTATTTCGCGGTGTTGGCCGCATTGGGATTCAGGCCCCGGGATTTTTCACGACGTGCAGTGAGTTGATTAAAGGAAAACAGCGATGAGTGACTATTCATACAACGTAGAAGAAGCGGATTTCGATGAGTTGGTGGTGGCGCGTTCGCACCAGTTGCCGGTGCTGGTGGATATCAGCGCAGACTGGTGCGCGCCTTGCAAGGTGTTAGCACCCTTGTTGCACAAGATGGTTGCCGAATACGAGGGCCGTTTCTATCTGGGGATAGTGGATGCCGACGAAAATATGCGCATTGCCGGACGTCATAAGGTGCGAGGTTTTCCGACCGTTGTCGCTTACAGTCGCGGCGAAGAAGTCGGGCGTTTTCACAGTTCCCAAACCATTGGTTTTCTACGCGAATTTATCGATGGCGTGATCGCGAAGCATCAGCCGTAGATCAATTTAAGGTGAATTGTCAATAATCGCGTGGAAGACGTTTTAGCATACAGCTTGAAGCTGTGACGTCCATTTTCCAGCGTACCGCTAGTTTGCTTCTGTAATTTCTGAAAGGTGCATCGCCTGGGCAACGATGTCGCGGGTCAGGTGAGGGGCGAACAGTTCGATAAAGTCATAGGTATAGCCGCGCAAATATTCGTTTTTTCGCAGTGCAATCCGCGTGGTGCTGGGCTTGAACAGATGTAAGGCGTCCAGCATTCTAAGATGCGAATCGCGTTCGGGAACAAACGCCATATGCGCGAGGATGCCGATTCCCAGTCCCAGTTCGACATAAGTCTTGATCACGTCGGCATCGATCGCGGTCAGTGTAATGTCGGGCGTGATGCCCGCTTTTTCAAATGCTTCGTTGATCTTGCCGCGACCGGAAAAGGCAAAGTCATACGTGATGATGGGGTATTGCGCGATGGCTTCCAGCGTCAGTACCGGGAGATTCAGCAGGGGGTGCCCGGGCGGCGTCACCACGCAGTGATGCCATTCGTAACAGGGGAGAGTGATCAATTCGTCATAGAGGGCTAAACTCTCGGTCGCGATCCCGATATCGGCCTCGCCGCTTAAGATCTGTTCGGCGATCTGAGTCGGGCTACCCTGATGCAATCCCAGTTTGACCCCGGGGTTGCGTTCCATAAATTGTTTCACCACCGGTGGCAGGGCATATCGCGCCTGGGTGTGGGTGGTGGCGATGGTCAGATGGCCGATGCTTTGTGAGCCGAACTCTTCACCTACCTGTTTGAGATTCTCCATGTCGTGCAGCATGCGCTGGGCAATCGACAACACGGCTTTGCCAGGTTCAGTGATCGCAACGATGCGTTTACCGTTGCGCACGAAAATCTCTATCCCCAGCTCCTCTTCTAACAGTTTGATTTGTTTGCTGATACCCGGTTGTGAGGTGTACAGCGCCTCCGCTGCGCCGGAAATTTTTAATCCCTGTCGTACGATTTCATTGAGATATTTGAGTTGTTGCAGATTCACGCGGCGCTCCTTAATCGCTGTTGGTTATAAGATAGTAGCATAAAAGTATTTAGTATTATAAGGCGTGGCAACTAGAATGCGCTCCATCGGTTAATCAGGTGGGTCACATGAGCTGGATGTACACGTTGTCGGGATTTTTAGTCGGACTGATCGTAGGAATCACCGGGGTCGGTGGCGGCTCGCTGATGACGCCCTTGCTGGTCCTGCTGTTTGGCGTTTCACCCGCAACCGCCGTCGGCACGGATTTGCTGTACGCCTCGCTAACCAAATCGCTGGGCGGTTGGGTACATGCTCGTCGCGGCACGGTGGATTGGCGTGTAGTCGGTTTGCTGGCACTGGGCAGTTTACCTGCCTCGGTCGCTACCATAGTGTTGTTCAAATATCTGGCGCTGGACGAGAAGACGCTGCGTGGTTTGGTGACCAGTGTGCTGAGTGTGGCGCTGCTGTTGACGGCTACCGCGCTGCTGTTGAAAGACTGGATCAAGAAGGTGGCGCGTCGTCAGGACGGCACTGTATATGAATTGCATCATCGTTATCTACCCGCAGCGACTATCGCGACCGGTGTGGTGGTGGGCGCACTAGTGACCATTTCTTCGGTGGGTGCAGGAGTGTTGGGTACGGTAGCTTTGCTGTTCCTCTATCCGCGTATGTCGGCGGTGAAGGTGGTCGGCACCGATATCGTGCACGCGGTGCCGCTGACGGCGATAGCCGGAATGGGGCATCTGGCAATGGGGACGGTGGACTTTACGCTGTTGGGCAGTTTGCTGTTGGGTTCCTTGCCCGGGATTTACATCGGCAGTCATCTGAGCGCGAAGGTTCCAGAGAAGGTCTTGCGCCCGCTGCTTGCGATTATGTTAATGATTATTGGCACAAAAATGGTTTTGTATTAGGAGAAGAAAATGAGTCTGAACACAAGTAACTTGTCTGATCTGGAAGAGATCACCCGCTTTGAACAGGCGATCGCCACCTTTAACGATGGCGGCATCGATGCGGATCGTTTTACCGCCGTGCGTCTGCAACAAGGCGTGTATGGTCAGCGCCAGCAGGGCGTGAACATGTTGCGCATCAAGATTCCCGGCGGGCGTATCCGTGCGGAACAACTGGATGCGGTGGCTGATGTCATTGAGGCGCACGGGCAACGCGATGTGGCGCATTTCACCACCCGTCAGGCCATACAGGTGCATTTTATTCCGCTGGATAAGATGCCATCCGCGATGCGTCGTCTAGCTGAAGCCGGCATGACTACCCGCGAGGCGTGCGGTAACACCATACGCAATATGACCGCCTGCCCCTTAGCTGGTGTTTGCCCCAAGGAACATGTGGATGTCGCCAGTCATGTCGATGGCGCGACCGCACACTTTTTGCGTAACCCGTTGAATCAGCAATTGCCGCGCAAATTCAAGATCAGCTTTTCCGGTTGCGAGGCTGATTGCGCCCAAGCCATGCTGCACGATTGCGGCCTGATCGCGGTGAAAAAGGACGGGAAACACGGTTTTAGCGTGCGTGCCGGTGGCGGTCTGGGTCATAAGCCCCGTGAATCCATCGTGGTGGAAGAGTTTATTCCGGAGAGCGAGTTGTTGTTCGCCTTGGAAGCGCTGGTGACTTTGCACAATAAGTATTCGGATCGCACTAAGCGAGCCAAATCGCGTATCAAGTATCTGGTGGAGAAATTCGGCGAACAGGGTTTCATCGAAAAGTACCGCGAAGAGTTTGAGCGCACCCGTCAGGCGCTGGCCGATCAGCCTCACCCGCAAGGGCAGTGGCGTGAACAAACTGGCAGCGAGTTTCCGGGGCAGGGCGCTCCGCGCAAGATTTTTGCACAGCATCAGCCAGGTTTGTTCGTTCTGCCGGTCGCACTGCCGATCGGTGATGTGACAGCAGCCCAGTTACACGGTGTGTCGACCTTGTTGAGTGAGCATGGCTTGAGCGAAATACACAGCACGCAGGATCAGAATTTGGTCATATTGAATGTGCCGCAGGAGAAGGTGGCGGTAGTGCGCAACGGCCTGGCCGCACTCGGTTTGCAGGAACCCGCAGCCGGTGACAGCGTAGTGGCCTGCCCGGGAACGTCGACCTGCCGTCTGGGGATTACCTCCAGTACGCTGGCGGCAACCAAGTTGTCCGGCGGGGCGGCTGATTTGCGTATTCGTGTGTCCGGTTGCCACAACGGTTGCGCTCAACCTGAGACCGGCGACATCGGTATCTACGGTGAAGGCAAGCGTTTGCACGGCAAACTGGTGCCGCATTACCAGATGTATTTTGCCGGCAACGGCATGGGCGGCGGTAAGCTGGCGATTAAAGGACCATCCTTACCGGTGGCTAGGGTTGAACAGGCGATAGAACGGGTCAAACAGGCACATCTGAACAGCGGTGAGGATAATTTCTTTGCCTGGGCACGTGCTCAACCCATTGATTATTTTAAACAATCTCTGGCTGATTTGGCTGAGGTCAAAGCGGAAGAGTTGCAGTCAGTGATGCGCGACTTTGGTGAAGCGGCCGATTTCCGTGTGTTGCAACTGGGCGGTGGCGAATGCGCGGGTGCGACACAGGTAATGATAGGGGCGAATTTCTTTGAAGCGGCGCATGAACGCGAGTACCGCAACGCACTGGTGTTCCAGCGCAAATATGTGGAAGCGGCGCAGTGTAACGAGGCGATTTTGCGACTGTTGGGCGGTGGTCTTGCGCAATTGTTGGGCGGGATTCGTTCGGATGATTTGAACAAACTGGCGGTGGAGTTGCAGCGACTGGTGGAAGGCGAGATCACTCACGAATTTGCCCGAATGATCGCTGCGCTGGCGAATGTGGAAGAGATCAGTGTCGAAGAACTGGCACCGATCAGCGAAGCGGTGGATCGCTGGACGGTACTGGTGGGCAAATTTGCCACGGCTAAAGATGCACAACTGGATTTGACCGAGGCGGTCGCCGGTTTGCTAGTGTAAGAAAAATCTCGCGTAGCGATACCGATTCCTTCTCCCCAACATGTGGGGGAGAGTTAGGAGAGAGGGAAACGGGCGATGCGAGTTTTATTATATGGGGTGACGGTGTCACGCCCGTTAGGGGATACGAAATGCAACAGAAAATTGATCAGGTGGTGGAAGTCTTGCGACAGGCAGTGCGTGATTTTTCACCGGTGTGTTTCGCCAGCAGTCTGGGGGCGGAAGATATGGTGTTGACCGATCTGATCGACAAGCATGGTTTGGATATCGAGGTGTTCAGTCTGGATACAGGGCGCTTGCCGCAGGAAACCTATACGCTGATGCAGGCGGTGTCGGAACGTTATACGACGCCCCTGAAAGTCTACTTTCCGGATCCTGCTTCGGTTGAGCGTTACGTGACTGAGAACGGAGTGAATGGCTTTTACGGCAGCGTGGATGCGCGCAAGGCTTGCTGCTTCGCTCGTAAGGTTGAACCGCTGCGTCGGGCGTTGAAGGGGCGCGGCGCGTGGATCACCGGTTTGCGTCGTGATCAGGCGGTGACACGCGGATCATTGGAGGTTTCATCGTTCGACGCCGACTTTGGTTTGCAGAAATTTAACCCTTTGCTTGAATGGTCAAATAAAGAGGTGTGGGCGTACATCAGGCAGAATGACGTCCCTTATAACAAATTGCACGACCAGTTCTACCCCAGTTTAGGTTGCGCGCCATGCACCCGTTCGGTGACGCCAGGTGAAGATATCCGCGCCGGACGGTGGTGGTGGGAAAACCCCGACAGCAAAGAATGCGGACTACACGTCAGTGCGGCAAAAAGAGTCGCTCATGGCACCGGTGTTTCAGCGTAGGCTGATAGTCAAATGCGCTGTAAAAATTTTGAAAGAAAAAAGTTATGAATAATCATGTATTTACACATTTAGATGCGCTGGAGTCAGAATCCATCCACATCATGCGCGAGGTGGCTGCCGAGTGCAAAAATCCGGCGCTGCTATTTTCCGGCGGTAAGGATTCCATCGTCATGCTGCGCCTGGCTGAAAAAGCCTTCCGCCCTTGCAAATTTCCGTTTCCGCTGGTGCACATCGATACCGAGCACAACTTTCCGGAAGTGATTGCAACCCGCGATAAGCTGGCGGCAGATTTGGGCGAACGACTGATTGTGCGCTCGCTGGAAGGTTCGATTGCCCGTGGCAGCATCGTGATCAAGAATCCGGATCTGCCACGCAATCCGTTCCAGTCGGTGACGCTGCTTGAAACTATCGAGGAGTTCGGGTTTGACGCTTGCATGGGCGGAGCGCGTCGCGATGAGGAAAAGGCGCGCGCCAAGGAACGTATCTTCTCGTTCCGTGACGAGTTCGGTCAGTGGGACCCGAAGAATCAGCGCCCCGAGTTGTGGGATATCTACAACACCAGGGTGCATGCGGGCGAAAACATACGCGTATTCCCGATTTCCAACTGGACGGAACTGGATATATGGCAGTACATCGGTCGGGAAAAGCTGCATATCCCGAGCATCTACTACGCGCACGAACGTGAAGTAATCCGTCGCGGCGGTTCGGTGATTCCGGTGTCGGATCTGGTGCAACCTAAACCCGGCGAAAAAGTCGAGGTACTGTCGGTGCGTTTCCGTACCGTGGGGGATGTGACCTGCACGGCGCCGGTGGAATCAACCGCCAGCAATGTAGACGAGATCATCGCCGAAACGGCCACCACGCGCATCACCGAACGAGGTGCGACACGCATGGACGATCAGACATCTGATGCTTCCATGGAGTTGCGCAAGAAGGAAGGGTATTTCTAAATGAATGCACTCAAAACACGAAATTTCGTCGCCATACTTTGTTGCGCTCGGAAAATCTTGCTTACATAGTCCTGCCTATGCGGCGCTGCGATTTTTCTCTCGCGTCGCGTCTGGCTTAGAAATTTGAATTTTTAGAGGCATTCATTATGAGCACCAATACACAATTATTACGTTTTATCACCGCAGGCAGTGTGGACGATGGCAAGAGCACGCTGATCGGCCGATTGTTGCACGATTCTAAATCCATCTTCGAGGATCAGTTCTCTGCGATCTCTAAGACGTCCGAAAAACGCGGCATGGCGGCGGTAGATTTGTCCCTGCTGACCGATGGCTTGCAGGCTGAACGCGAGCAGGGCATCACCATCGATGTGGCTTACCGCTATTTCGCGACGCCTAAGCGCAAATTCATCATCGGCGATACACCGGGACATGAGCAATACACCCGCAACATGGTGACTGCCGCTTCTACCGCCAATCTGGTGGTGATACTGATCGATGCGCGTCGCGGGGTGCTGGTGCAGACGCGTCGTCACTCTTATCTGGCGAGTCTGGTGGGCATTCCGCATATCGTGCTCGCGGTCAATAAGATGGATATGGTGGATTATTCAGAGGCGCGATTTAACGAGATTTGCACCGAATATCTGGCTTTCGCAGCGCAACTGGGTCTGCATAACGTGACTTGCGTGCCGTTGTCGGCGCTGGTGGGCGATATGATTGTCGACAGAGGCGAAAATCTGAACTGGTATTCCGGCCCTACGCTGATGGAGTTGCTGGAAAATGTGGAAATTGATCACGATGTGAATACCACCGATTTCCGCTTCCCGGTGCAGTGGGTATGCCGTCCGCAAACCGGGGAGTATCACGATTTCCGTGGTTTCATGGGGCGCATCGAGGCGGGTTCCGTGTCGGTGGGCGATGAAGTTACCGTGTTGCCATCGGGCAGAACCAGTACCGTTAAGGAAATCGTCACCTTTGATGGCAAGCTGCAAACAGCTTATGCGCCGCAGTCGATCACTTTGAGATTGGACGATGAGATCGATATTTCGCGCGGCGATATGTTCGTGAAGGCGGATTATTTGCCGACAGTGGCAAAAGAGTTCGAGGCGATGTTGTGCTGGTTGTCTGAAACGCCGCTGGATAAGAGTCGTAAATATCTGGTGAAGCACACGACGAGAACCGCGAAATGCGTGTTTGCCAGTGTCGATTATCGCGTGGATGTGAATACGCTGGAGCAGCATGCGGAGCCGGTGATCAATATGAATGACATCGCCCATGTAAAGCTGAAAGTGCAACAACCGCTGGTCTTCGATCATTACAGTCGCAACCGTGCCAGCGGAAGCTTTATCGTGATCGATGAGGCGACCAATAATACCGTGGCGGCGGGCATGATTTCCTGACGAAAAAACCGCAAAAACCGAAAACCGCGAAAACCGAAAAACCGGGGACAGACCACGGTTTCGAAAAACCGGGGACAGACCACGGTTTAAGCCGGAAAACCGAAGAAAACCGGGGACAGACCACGGTTTTCCATACGGATGAATTGGGAATTGCGTGTTTTGGCTTAGGAAACCGTGGTCTGTCCCCTATTACCGTCCCCTATTACCCCCCTAAGGAAACCGTGGTCTGTCCCCTATTACCCCCTATTACCCGCTGAAGCTAGCAGCTTCGCGGGTTACAAGGCCACAAGCTTCCTCGAAGGAGTAGGGTTGTGGCTTTTTTACGTCAGTGGGATTGAGATGCTAAGAGCATTGAGGGAGAGGATTTGGCATTAGACTATAATATTGTCGACATATTATAAAAATATTACGCAATAGATCATAATAAGTGCTAATATTCCTCTGAATTGTCGACAATCGGAGAAGGCGCATGTTGCTCTCGGCACCAAAGCAGGGAACGCTGGCTGATATTGCCTCGCATCGTCTTGTGCACAGTATCGTAACTGGCGAATTGGTGCAAGGTCAAAAGCTCAACGAAGCCGAACTGGCAGAGCGCTTTGGTATGGGGCGCGGTCCGCTGCGTGAGGCTCTGCGGCACATGGAAGGAATGCGACTGGTCAAGCGTGTCCCCAATGCCGGCACCCGTGTCGTTATTCTCGATCAAAAAACCATGTCTGATCTGTATGCGGTGCGCGAAGCGCTCGAAGGTATGGCATGCCGCATCGCTGCGACGCAGATGACGGACGAAGAAATCGCCCATTTGAGCACTCTGCTCGACAATCACGAAAAACAAATAGAAGAACAAGGCGGCAAACTCTACGCGCAAAGCGAAGGTGATCTGGATTTTCATTACCAGATCGTGCGCGGCAGCCGCAATGAGATGTTGATGGATTTGTTGGGCAGTGAGCAGTATCAGTTGCTGCGTATGTGCCGCTACCGTACCAGTCGCAATGCACAGCGCACTCGTCCGGCGCTCTCTCAGCATAGGCAAATAGTAGAAGCATTAGCACAGCGTGACGGTGAACTGGCAGAGATGCTGATGCGCCGCCATATCCAAGGCGCGTGGCGCAGCATTAGAGAAATGATCGATAAAGAGGAGGCAGTATGAGTCAAGTCGCTAGTACACCGGGGCAGAAGTTGCGCCGGGCAGTTCAAGATAATCATCCTTTGCAAGTGGTGGGCGCTGTTACCGCTTACTGCGCCATTCTGGCGGAAAAGAGCGGCCATAAGGCGCTGTATCTGTCCGGTGGCGGAGTGGCGGCGTCATCGCTGGGTATTCCGGATTTGGGTATCACTACTTTGCACGACGTCTGTGAAGATGCGCGCCGTATCACTGCGGTGAGCGAATTGCCTCTGTTGGTCGATATCGATACCGGTTGGGGTGGTTCATTCAACATCGCTCGCGCGACACGCGAAGTAGCTCAATCTGGCGCTGCCGGTTTTCACATCGAAGATCAGGTGATGCAAAAACGTTGCGGACACCGTCCCAACAAGGCTATCGTCAGTCAGGCCGAAATGGTCGATCGCGTTAAAGCCGCTGTGGATGCACGTGTTGATGCGAGTTTTGTCATCATGGCGCGCACTGATGCGCTGGCCGTGGAAGGGATGCAATCGGCGATTGAACGCGCACAGGCTTGTGTCGAAGCCGGCGCTGACATGATCTTCCCGGAAGCGATGATCACGCTGGAGCAATATGCACAATTTACCAGCGCGGTTTCTGTGCCTGTGCTGGCTAATATCACCGAATTTGGTGCGACACCGCTCTACACCACCCAGCAACTGGCCGGCGTCGGGATCGGTCTGGTTCTGTATCCGCTTTCTGCGTTCCGCGCCATGAGTCGCGCCGCGCTCAATGTCTATCAGCATATTCTGGCTGATGGTACACAGCAGCAGGTGGTGGAACATATGCAGCCGCGTATGGAACTTTACGATTATCTGGGTTACCACGCTTATGAACAGAAACTGGATCATCTGTTCGCTGAAAAAGGCGCGGAATAATCTATCCCTACTAACAGGAGAAAAAAATGACTGAAATCAATACATTGCCTAAACCGAAAAAATCGGTTGCCTTGTCTGGTACCGTTGCGGGTAATACGGCCGTTTGTACGGTTGGGCGCACCGGTAACGACCTGCACTATCGCGGTTACGATATTCTCGATTTCGCTGAAACAGCGGAATTTGAGGAAATTGCCCATTTGCTGGTACACGGCACGCTGCCGAATGTTGAACAATTGCAATCCTACAAGGCTAAGCTCAAATCGCTGCGCGGACTGCCACAAGCGGTCAAACAGGCTTTGGAAGCGATCCCTGCTAATGCACATCCGATGGATGTGATGCGTACGGGTTGTTCGGTTTTGGGTACTTGCGAGCAGGAGCCTGAAGAACACAATGAAGTTCTCGCGCGCGATCTGATCGATCGTATGCTGGCCAGTTTCGGTTCCATGTTGATGTACTGGCATCACTTTTCGACTTCCGGTCGTCGCATCGAAGTCGAGACGGATGATGATTCCGTTGGTGGTCATATTCTGACCCTGTTGCACGGCAAGCCTGCCAAAGCATCCTGGGTACGCGCTATGCATACCTCGTTGATTCTGTACGCAGAACATGAGTTCAATGCCTCGACCTTCACCGCACGTGTGATCGCAGGTACCAATTCCGATCTGTATTCCTGTATCACAGGTGCGATCGGTGCGTTGCGCGGTCCTAAGCACGGTGGTGCAAACGAAGAAGCTTTCCGTATCCAGAGCCGTTACGCGAGTGCTGATGAAGCCGAAGCCGATATCCGCGAACGTGTAGCCCGTAAGGAAATCGTGATCGGTTTCGGTCATCCGGTTTACACCATCGCCGATCCGCGCAATGAAGTGATCAAGCGTGTTGCGAAACAACTGGCTGAAGAAGCCGGTGAAATGGTGTTGTTCGATATCGCTGCCCGTCTGGAATCTGTGATGTGGGAAACCAAGAAGATGTTCCCTAATCTTGACTGGTTCTCCGCTGTTTCGTACCACATGATGGGCGTGCCGACGGAAATGTTCACGCCGTTGTTCGTTATCTCGCGCGTTACCGGTTGGGGCGCTCACGTCATCGAGCAGCGTGCAGACGGCAAGATCATTCGTCCGAGTGCCAATTACGTCGGGCCTGAGAATCTGGCCTGGGTGCCGATCGAGAATCGTTAAAGCTTAAACCCGAACCATCCACAGAGATCACAGAGAAAGCTTGACCCCACCGTCAGAGCGCTGCATTGAAAATCTGGCTTTACCCTCTCTGTGTGCTCTGTGGCAAATAGTTTTTGAAGGACATTATGAATACCCAATACCGTAAGCTTTTAGCCGGCACTAAACTTGACTATTTCGATACCCAGGCGGCAGTGGACGCCATCGAAACCGGCGCTTATGCCAAACTGCCCTACACCTCTAAAGTGCTGGCCGAGCAACTGGTGCGCCGCTGCGAACCGGAAGCTTTGACCGATGCACTGAAACAGCTGATCGAACGCAAGCGCGACCTGGATTTCCCGTGGTATCCCGCCCGTGTTGTTTGTCACGACATCTTAGGCCAGACCGCATTGGTTGACTTGGCTGGTCTGCGTGACGCGATCGCCGATCAGGGTGGTGACCCTTCACTGGTCAACCCTGTTGTGCCGACCCAACTGATCGTGGATCACTCGCTGTCTGTGGAAGCGGCTGGTTTCGACCCGGATGCATTTAAGAAAAATCGCGATATTGAAGACCGTCGTAACGAAGACCGGTTTCACTTCATTGAGTGGACTAAGACTGCGTTTAAAAATGTAGATGTAATCCCTGCCGGTAACGGCATCATGCACCAGATCAATCTGGAAAAGATGTCTCCGGTGATTCAGGCGCGTGACGGTGTTGCTTTTCCTGATACCTGTGTTGGAACTGACTCCCACACTCCGCACGTTGACTCGCTGGGTGTACTTGCAATTGGTGTCGGCGGTCTGGAAGCCGAAACCGTCATGCTGGGTCTGCCTTCCATGATGCGTCTGCCGGACATCGCAGGCGTCAAGCTGGTGGGTCAACGTCAACCTGGCATCACTGCCACCGACATCGTGCTGGCTCTGACCGAGTTCCTGCGCCGTGAGCGTGTGGTGGGTGCCTATGTCGAATTCTTCGGACCGGGCGCTGATAGTCTCTCCATCGGCGATCGTGCAACCATTTCCAATATGTGTCCGGAATTCGGTGCGACTGCGGCGATGTTCTACATCGACGCTCAGACCATTACCTATTTGAAACTGACCGGCCGTGAACCTGAGCAAGTTGCCCTCGTGGAAAACTACGCCAAGACCACTGGTCTGTGGGCGGATCAGATGGTTGCCGCCGAATACGAGCGTGTGCTCGAGTTCGATCTGTCCACTGTGGTGCGCAACATGGCGGGTCCTTCCAATCCGCACCGCCGTCTGCCGACCTCCGCACTGCATGAGCGCGGTATTGCTGACGAAGCAAAGCTGGAAGCTGGTCGTGTCAGCGAAGCAGAAGGTCTGATGCCCGATGGCGCCGTCATCATCGCTGCCATCACGTCCTGCACCAACACATCCAATCCGCGTAACGTGGTTGCCGCCGCGCTGCTGGCGAAGAAAGCCAATGAACTGGGTCTGCTCCGCAAGCCCTGGGTCAAGACTTCTTTTGCCCCTGGCTCCAAGGTTGCCGAGTTGTACCTCAAAGAAGCAGGCCTGCTCTCGGAGCTGGAGAAGCTGGGCTTCGGTATTGTCGGATTCGCCTGCACCACCTGTAACGGCATGTCCGGCGCACTTGATCCTAAAATCCAGCAAGAAATCATAGCCCGCGACCTGTACGCTACAGCTGTACTGTCAGGCAACCGCAACTTCGACGGTCGTATCCATCCCTATGCGAAGCAAGCTTTCTTAGCTTCCCCGCCGCTGGTTGTCGCTTACGCGATCGCAGGTACTATCCGCCTCGACATCGAGCAGGATGCACTGGGTACCGACAAGTCGGGCAAGCCGGTCATGTTGAAAGACCTCTGGCCTTCTGATGAAGAGATCGACGCAGTCGTGGCCTCCTGCGTGAAGCCTGAACAGTTCCGTCAGATCTACATCCCGATGTTCGATCTGGGTGAAATTGCAACGGCGAAAAGCCCGTTGTACGACTGGCGTCCGATGTCCACCTATATCCGTCGACCACCCTATTGGGAAGGCGCACTGGCTGGCGTTCGCACCTTGAAAGGGATGCGTCCGCTTGCCGTACTGCCGGACAATATCACCACTGACCACCTGTCGCCTTCGAACGCGATCATGGCCAATTCGGCTTCCGGTGAATATCTGGCGAAAATGGGCGTGCCGGAAGAAGACTTCAACTCCTATGCGACGCACCGGGGGGATCACCTGACCGCGCAACGTGCCACCTTTGCCAACCCTCAACTGATCAATGAAATGGCTGTGGTTGATGGTGAAGTGAAGAAGGGTTCTTTAGCCCGCGTTGAGCCGGAAGGCCGTGTTATGCGTATGTGGGAAGCTATTGAGACCTACATGGATCGTAAGCAAAACCTGATTATTGTGGCTGGAGCCGACTACGGTCAGGGCTCTTCGCGTGACTGGGCGGCCAAAGGCGTGCGTCTGGCCGGTGTGGAAGCCATCGTTGCAGAAGGTTTTGAGCGTATTCACCGCACCAATCTGGTCGGTATGGGCGTGCTGCCGCTGGAGTTCAAAGCGGGCGACACACGCAAGACCTACGCGATCGACGGTACGGAAACTTATGATGTGGAAGGCGACATTGCCCCGCGCGCAGACCTGGTCGTCGTGATGACCCGTGCCAATGGTGAAACGGTGCGCATTCCGGTCACCTGCCGTCTGGATACCGCTGCCGAAGTACGTGTCTACAATGCGGGTGGTGTGCTGCAATGCTTTGCGCAGGACTTTCTCAAAGGAGCTGCATAATGGTTCCGCAAATCAAAGTCCCTGCCACTTACTTGCGAGGCGGCACCTCCAAGGGGGTGTTTTTCCGACTGGAAGATCTGCCGGAAGCAGCGCAGGTTCCGGGCCGTGCACGTGACCGGTTATTTCAGCGCGTGATCGGTAGCCCAGACCCCTATGCCGCGCATATCGATGGTATGGGGGGCGCGACCTCCAGCACCAGTAAGTGCGTGATCCTGTCGAAAAGTTCACGCCCGGGTCACGACGTGGATTACCTCTACGGTCAGATCTCTATCGATAAAGACTTTGTCGACTGGAGCGGCAACTGCGGCAATCTGTCCACCGGTGCGGGCGCTTTCGCAATTCATGCCGGATATATTGATTCTGCACGTCTTGCAGAGGATGGTGTCTGCACTGTGCGCATCTGGCAGGCTAACATCAACAAGACCATCATCGCTCACGTACCGGTCAGCAATGGTCAGGTGCAGGAGACTGGTGATTTCGAACTGGATGGCGTGACCTTCCCGGCAGCAGAAATCGTCCTGGAGTTCATGGATCCATCTGATGATAGCGAAGGCGGTAGCCTGTTCCCGACCGGCAATCTGGTCGACCAGCTCGATGTCCCCGGTGTCGGTAGTTTTCAGGCTACCATGATCACTGCCGGAATCCCGACTGTGTTTGTGAATGCGGCTGATATCGGTTACACCGGTAGCGAATTGCGTGAAGCGATCAATACCGACCCGGCAGCACTGGCGCGTTTCGAGAAAATTCGTGTGGCTGGTGCATTGCGTATGGGTTTGATCAAAACCCCTGAAGAAGCCGCAACACGCCAACATACCCCGAAGATCGCTTTTGTCGCACCTCCGGTCGACTATGTGGCATCAAGCGGCAAGATGATTAGTGCTTCTGAAGTCGATCTGCTGGTGCGCGCGCTGTCGATGGGCAAACTGCATCATGCCATGATGGGTACGGCAGCGGTTGCGATCGGCACGGCTGCAGCGATTCCCGGCACGCTGGTAAATCTGGCAGCGGGCGGTGGGGCGCGCAATGTGGTGACCTTTGGACATCCATCCGGCACATTGAAAGTTGGAGCTGCCGCAAGCGAAAATGGTGGCGACTGGATAGTTGAAAAAGTCACCATGAGCCGCAGCGCGCGCGTGCTGATGGAAGGCTGGGTACGTGTTCCCGGCGACAGTTTCTGATATTTGTTTGAGAAATGAATCCTCCTGTGAGGGGAGCAACAAGATCGAATCGTTCCGGATTCCCTTCCCTGAAAAGCGTGGGAATGGGTTTCATAATGAGAGGAGTAAAAAATGAGTTACATAGCCGAATACCAACGTTCGATGAATGATCCGGAAGGCTTCTGGCGCAACCAGGCTGAGAAGTTAGAGTGGTTCAAGTTCCCACAGAAAATATTGCAGCAGGACGCCGACGGTGTCGGTTACTGGTTTGCTGACGGAGAAATGAACACGGCTCATATGGCGCTGGATTACCATGTCATCAACGGGCGCGGCAATCAGGCGGCGCTCATCTTTGATTCGCCAGTGACCAATACCAAAAAAACTTACACCTATGCGGAGCTCACCTCCGAGGTGGCGCGCACAGCCGGTATGCTGGCTGATCTGGGTGTGGTCAAGGGCGATCGCGTGATTATCTACATGCCGATGATTCCTGAAGCGGTGATCGCGATGCTCGCGGTAGCAAGACTGGGTGCGATTCACTCGGTGGTGTTCGGTGGCTTTGCTCCGCCTGAACTGGCTGTGCGTATCGACGATGCCACACCGAAAGTCATCCTGTCCGCCTCATGCGGTGTTGAGATCAAGCGTGTGATTGAATATAAACCGCTGCTCGACCGTGCGATCGATCTGGCGACCCATAAACCTGAGAGTTGTGTCATCTATCAGCGTCCTCAAGTTGCCGCTCCCATGATAGCTGGTCGCGACCACGACTGGGCGACGCTGCTGGCTGCATCCAAAGCGGTAGGTTGTACGCCTGTTCTTGGCAGCGATCCGTTGTACATCCTCTACACGTCAGGTACCACCGGTAAGCCTAAGGGCGTGGTGCGTGAGAATGGCGGTCATGCGGTGGCGTTGAAGTACAGCATGAAGGCGCTCTACAACGTGGAACCCGGCGATGTGTTCTGGGCATCCTCCGACGTGGGTTGGGTGGTAGGTCATTCCTACATCGTATATGCACCGCTGTTACAGGGTTGTGCCACGGTGGTGTATGAGGGCAAGCCCATCATGACCCCCGATGCGGGTGCGTTCTGGCGTGTTTGTGCAGAGTATGGTGTGAAAGCCTTGTTCTCAGCTCCAACGGCGTTCCGTGCGGTCAAGAAGGAAGATCCTGAAGGTGCATTCATCAAGCAGTACGATCTGAGCAAATTGAAAGCGATTTTCTCGGCGGGCGAACGTTTGGATACGCCAACTGAATCTTGGCTGGCGGAAGTGACCGGCAAGCCGGTGATTGATCACTGGTGGCAAACTGAAACAGGTTGGGGGATTACCGGTAATCTGCAAGGCATTGAGTGTCTGCCGATCAAGCCGGGTTCATCGACTAAACCTATGCCGGGATTCAATGTGCAAATCCTGGATGAGCACGGTGAGCGTCAGCCTGCTGGCACACAGGGGTATATTGCGCTAAAGTTGCCGCTGCCACCTTCCTGTCTGAATCAGGTTTGGGGGGATGCGAATAAATTCCGCGACAGTTATTTGAGTTTCCTGCCGGGCTTTTACACCAGCGGTGATGGCGGTTACATCGACGAGGACGGTTATGTATTTGTCATGGGTCGTGTCGACGACGTGATCAATGTGGCCGGACACCGTTTATCAACCGGTGAGATCGAAGAAGTGGTTGCCGGTCATCCTGATGTCGCCGAGTGTGCGGTGATTGCCCGTGATGACGAACTCAAGGGACAGACGCCGATGGGTCTGGTGGTGCTCAAAACGGGTGCCGCCATTACCGAGGCGGAATTGCACAAGCAACTGGTTGCCCGCATCCGTGAAAATATCGGTCCTATCACCTGTTACCAAACGACGGTGGTGCTGGCTCGTTTACCTAAGACGCGTTCCGGTAAGACGTTGCGTAAGACCTTGTGCAATATGGTGAACGGACACGAATACACGGTCCCTTCCACCATCGATGACACTGCTGTGGTTCCTGAGATTGTTGAAACTTTGCGAACTAAGGGATTGATTTCTTAATAATCAAATAGTTGCAATAAAATCGGCCCGTGAAAACGGGCCTTTTTTACGCCTGTGGTTTTGCGTGACGCGCTTAGATTTTGTTAACTCGCGGTGCGGGAAACTAGCGCAATGTCCGTTCGCTGTATTTTTGAAGGGTCACTTTCGAGACATTGCGGACATAACCAAGTACTCTTGTGTCAGTCAGCTATGAGGTATGATACGGTCATTGAGTCTGTAGTAAATCAGCTGCGCTGACCGGCTTTATTGTGGGCATTGCGGTCGATGAGTCGGTGTGTAATTATGCTGGCGTGAAGGTCGCAAATCGGCTGCGGACAATCAAGTTTGCGGCCAGTTAATAGTGAATATTGTAGTAATGATATACCTGCGTCGTTACCAATCTGGAGAAAACAGAGTGAGTAGATTTGTAAGACTATTTCTTAAGGTGATTTATATCTTCTTATTAGGAGTGGGTGTTTTATCCATTCCCCTTTTCATCATAGATTTCACCGTCAATTCGCAAATGGCGGATTATCTCCTCAGCAACAAAGCACTTTTTGATAACAAAATTGGAATAAGCCTGTTTGACCTAATAGGAATTGTTTCAGTTACCTTGGCTATTTGGGATGGGCAGTTTGTGGATGATGTAAAACCAACCCATTGGAGCAGGCAGAATATGCCTAAATAGCGCACAAAAGGCAGGCATGAATACAACAACAAGCACCAATAGCACAGATCAAGCTGCATCAAAAAAAACTGTATGGCGTTATATGAGTTTTTCCAAATTTGTTTGGACAATTCAAAACAAATGCTAGGTGAGCCACGAAGAGAACCAGCAATTGATCGGGCTAAATGGATAGTAAATTACTGGAGGAATAATACATTCATTAATTGTTGGAACATGTCGGATCATGAGTCTAACGCCTTGTGGCAAATTTATTGTAAGAGTACTGATGGAGTCGTGCTTCAAACAAGTTATGAAAAACTTAACTTAATTAAAGGCCAGCATTCATTACACCAAGTTACATATCCAACACCAGGAAGTAATAAGAGAACACCTACACACACGGACCTTGTTACCAAGAAACTGCCTATGTATGCGTACGAAAATGAAGTACGAATCGTACACTTTGATGAGAATGTAGAAATGCAGACTGCTAAGGGTATGCAATTAGCAGTCGATCTTGAGCAATACATAGAGTCTATTAGAGTTCACCCACAGGCAGAGCCTGCATTTTTTTCAACCGTACGTTCAGTTGTTGAAACGTATGCACCAAATTTCAAAGGGAAGGTCATATGGTCGGATATGAAGTTAGGCCCCCCGTTTTAAGCTGTGCAAATATGGCTACTATGAGTTATCGAATTTAGTTTTCGGTTTTGGATTGAGCTTGAAGAATATTCCCCCATGCCGATTGTCGGTCTAGTTCCTTATCGCGCTCTCCGGTCAATTCTTCATTTAGATTGAAACATTCTGGCCAAAGATTGTGCTCATTAAGGCTTTGCTTCGCGTCCTTAAGGGCCATTGCCGCGTTTTCTGATTGTGTATATGCAGCGCTTTTGGCTTCTCCAATAATTCCCTGCCCAACAAAGAAACCAACAATTGCACCACCGATGGCCCCCTGCATGTTGAAAAAACTATATCCCATCGCCACAATGCCTCCGCTGAAGAATGCGGCCTTGAGCCAAGGTTGCTTTGCTGCCTGTGCTTTGGCCACGTTTACTGCTTTTCTTGCTTCCGCAATATCGTCCTCGAATGAAAGACTGTGTATCTTTTCAATCCTACGCAGAATCTTGATTAGTTTTTTCCGAGTCTCAGCATCTTGAATAGAGAAGTAAGCATTTCTTGTGTGTTTGGTATAGTGGTCTCGCTCATCAGCGAAATATTCAGCAGGCGAAACGTCTTCATCAGCTCCAATCCCCAGCGGGATAAACCTACCTTCTATCGCCCGTTCAATCGCAGCAGTAATGCCTTCCCGTTCTTCGAGTGCACGAGCCTCATTCTGAAGCTGTTCAAGTTCGAGTTCTTTCTCTAAATTCGATGTATGTGCCATCCACTGTCCCTTTTAGCTGCCGCATTCAACTACGAACCTTTCAACCTTGGTATCGCAAATAGAGCTTGACCATATGCTGGTTTTGGCCGATCAGCGACCGCAGTACATTAGCAAGCAGTCGTTCAATTTTTCACAACTCACCTACCACTGATGGCACAAAGTGAGCGCCCCGCCACTTTGATAGACACCGGATATTAAAGTGCGCGGCAAATATGCCATGTAATATTCACTTGGTTTAACAGTTGTCGTGAGGGAAGCATGAGGTCGTCTATTTCGCTCGTCATGCTCCTCAAAACTGCACCCGAAATGTTACTCTTCTCTGATCTTGAACCAGGTGGCGTATAGCGCCGGCAGGAACAAGCAGGTGAGCAGGGTGGCGACCACCAGTCCGCCCATGATGGTCACCGCCATCGGGCCCCAGAACACCTGACGGGTGAGTGGAATCATCGCCAGTATCGCTGCCGCTGCAGTCAGCATGATGGGTCTGAAGCGTCGCACCGTTGAGCTGACAACTGCTTCCCAGCGGGACTTACCCTCTTCTTCATCCTGACGAATCTGATCCACCAGGATTACCGAATTACGCATAATCATTCCGGCTAACGCGATGAAGCCCAGATTGGCGACGAAGCCGAACGGCACCTGGAAAATCAGCAGAGCGGCAGCCACGCCGATTAACCCTAAGGGTGCGGTGAGCAGCACGATGATGGTGCGGCTAATGCTTTGCAACTGTATCATCAGCAACGTGATTACACCCAGCAACATCAGCGGCATTACCGCCATGATGGCTTTTTCACCTTTTGCGGACTCCTCGATGCTGCCGCCCATTTCGATGTAATAGCCTGCGGGTAATTTAGCCCTGACTTCATTGAGTTGTATATTCAATAAGTTAGATGCAGTTGACGGCTGCGTCTTGTCATTCATGTCGGCCAGCACAGTCATGGTGGGCAGTCGATTGCGTCGCCACACGATGGCTTCTTCGAGCACCGGTACCAAGTGAGCGACCTGAGACAGCGGTACGTGCCGGCCATTTGCCAGCGGAATGTCTAAATTGGACAGATTATCCAGAGAACGAGCATCCCCCGCGCCGCGCCACACCACATCGATCAGTTGGTCGTCTTCGCGATATTGCGTGAGCGCCACGCCGTTTAGCCAGCCCTGTAAGGCCTGCGAGACGTCGCGACTGGACGTGCCCAGCGCACGCGCCTTATCCTGATCGACTTCGACGTGCACGCTTTTAACCTTTTCATTCCAGTCGTAACTGACGTCCTGTAAATGCGGATTGACGCGCATTAACGCAGAGACCTGATCGGCGATCAGACGCACTCGTTCGACATCGGGGCCGCTCACCCGGAATTGCACCGGGTAACCGACCGGCGGGCCGTTTTCCAGACGCACCACATGAGGATGGATGTGGCTGAAGCCGCCGTCAGGAGAGGTGAAAACGGTTTCCAGGCGATGCTTGAGTGCTTCGCGTGCCGTGAAATCTTTAGTCACAATCACGCATTGGGCGTAATTGTCGCTGAACAACTTTACATCCAGCGATAAGAAAAAGCGCGGTACGCTGTTGCCGACATAGCAGGCGTAATTCGCAACGGCGGTATCGTTTTTAAGCAACTGCTCGATGCGGATGGTCTCATGCTCGCTGGCTTTGAGTGATGCGCCTTGCGGCAGCCAAATGTCGATGATCAGTTCAAGGCGGCTGGAAGAGGGAAAAAACTGCTTTTGCACGCCCTTGTTAAAAGCCGCGATAGCCAGGACAAACAGCAGCAGGGTCGCGCCGATCACCTTCCAGCGATTTCGCAAACACCAGATCACCAGCGCGCGGAAGCGGCGATAGAAGGGGGTGTCGTAGATGTCTGTACCGTGTTTTTGCGCGTTGGCGATCAGTTTGGCCGGATCCAGTAGCTTATAGCCGAGATAAGGCGTGAACACGACCGCGACCAGCCAGGAGACCATCAGGGCGATGGTGACCACGGCGAAAATCGAAAAAGTGTATTCACTGGCGGCGGATTTGGAAAAACCCACCGGGGTGAAGGCGGCGGCCGTGATCAGCGTACCGGTCAACATGGGGAAGGCGGTCGAGGTGTAGGCGAAGGTTGCCGCCTGGAATCTGTCCCAGCCCTGTTCCATTTTGACCACCATCATTTCCACTGCGATGATGGCATCGTCCACCAGTAAGCCCAGTGCGATCACCAGCGCGCCCAGTGAGATGCGTTGCAAGTCGATGCCGAAAATTTTCATGGTGAAGAAGGTGATCGCCAGCACCAGCGGGATGGACAGCGCCACCACAGTGCCGGTGCGCCAACCCAGGCTCAAAAATGACACCGCCAGCACGATCAGAATCGCTTCGGCGAGTGATTCCTGAAACAGGGAGACCGATTCTTTGACGACTTCCGGTTGATTGGCGACGACATGAACCTCGATGCCGACGGGAAGAGCCGCTTTGATCTCTTTCATGGCGATGTTGATGTTTTCGCCCATGCCGATGACGTTGCCACCCTTGTCCATCACGATGCCGATACCGATGGCAGGTTGGCCGCCGACTCGCATGGTAGGGCGGGCAGGATCACTCAAGCCACGGCTCACCTTGACCAGATCGCCTAAGCGTACGTGCTTCCCGTTGATCAGCAGATCGGTGTTGCGTATCTTCTCGGTGCCGTCGAAACCGCCGCTCACGCGCAGCCAGATGCGGTCGGTGCTGGTATCGATAAATCCGGCCGGGGTTAGTGCGTTCTGTTGTTGCAACGCGGCACCGATCTGCGCCTGGGTCACGCCGAAGCTGGCCAGTCGCGCAGGTAGCGCATCCAAGTAGATTTTTTCATCCTGTACGCCGATCAGTTCGACGCGTTTGACATCCGGTACGCGCTTTAAATCGAGGGCGATTTGATCGGCATAGCGACGTAATGCGGCCAGATCAAAGCCGTCGCCGGTTAAGGCAAAAATATTGATTTGCACATCGCCAAATTCTTCATTCGGGAAAGGGCCTTGCACGCCGGCAGGCAGGGTGTGCTGGATGTCATCGAGTTTTTTTCGCACCTGACGCCAGGCTTCCGGCACTTCCTGTTTGGGGGTGTAGTCCTTGAGCACGACAAACACCATCGATTCGCCGGGCTTGGAGGCCGAGCGCAGTACATCGACCCAAACAGTTTCTTGTAACTTTTTCTCTATCTTTTCGGTCAGTTCGCGCTCGACTTCCTGAGTCGTGGCACCTGGCCAGAGGGTGCGTACCGCCATTACTTTAAAGGTAAAGTCGGGATCTTCGGCACGACCAAGATTGAAATAGGATATCACCCCTGCTGCCGTGAGGACGATGATCAGATAGAGCACCATTTGCTGGTGCGTCAGTGCCCAAGCGGAAAGGTTAGGGCCTTTCATGGTGCGGTGCCTGTTGTAACTGATTCCATAATATGGATTTTTTCGCCGGCTGATAAGCGATGTACGCCGGCGCTGACGATGCGTTCGCCGGATTTGAGCCCCTGGCGGATGACAGCCCCTTCATCTCGATAGGCTGCTACCTGCACCGCGCGTAAGCTGACGCTGTGATCAGGCGCTACGATCCAGACGGCAGATTGTGTGCCTTGCTGGTAGATGGCTGAAACGGGCACGGTGAGTTCGGCGTCTTGTTTGCTGATAAAGCGCACGCGAGCTGTCATGCCCAATGCAAGTTTTGCTGAGGCGTTTAAGGCGATACGCGCCGCATAAGTGCGACTGATAGGATCTGCTGAGGGCGAGAGTTCGCGCAGACGACCGGTTAACGTGGCACTGTTGTCGGCCAGTAGGGAGATTTCCGCCGCATCGCCCACTTTATAAAGTGTAAGGCTAGATTCGGGAATGGCGATGGCCACCTCAATTTCCCCTTCTTGTGCGAGTTTCAGTACGGGTTGTCCTGCGCTCACGACCTGTCCGGCGTCCGCCATAGTGGTCGAAATGACGCCGGCATGTTCGGCTCTCAAGGTGGTGTAATCGACCTGGTTTCGCAGCAATCCGGCTTGTGCCGCCGCTGTCTTATGGGCAGTTTCTTTGGCATCCAGTGCCGACTGACTGATAAATCCTCTGCGATTTAATTCGCGATAGCGTTTTAATTCGTCGTCAGCCAGTTGCAATTGCGCGGCCGAGGAGGACGCTTGTAAGTTGGCATCCGCCGGATCCAGTCTCGCTAATATCTGTCCTTTTTTAACCACTGAACCGGCTTCTACCAGACGTTCGACGATCTTGCCGTTCACGCGAAAGCCCATGTCAATTTCATGGCGTGCGCGGATCTCACCGCTGAGCACATTGCTGTTTTCCCCTGTCACGAGACCGACGATTTGCGTGAGTGCCGGGCGCTCAGTTTTGACCTGAGGCGGCGTCTCCTTGCTGCAGGCGATGAGGGTGCCGGCTAGGGCGATCAACAAGAGAGTAGATTTCATGGAATATCAGGAAATGCTGAAGAGGTGTGCAATGTAGTTTTCAAACGGCTGTTTGTCAAACTGATGCGGAAAGTTGGCATGAGAAAAGCCGGGTATCATGCCCGGCCTTTCTGCTTGAGTGATGGTAATTAGAACTTGTACAGCGCTTCTGCATTGGCTGTGGTGCCATTACCATTGGTCTTGCCGCCGGCAGCGTTACCTGTTGCCACCGCATAGCGATTCAATTCCATACGCAGGGCGACATCACGGTTGACGTTGTATTGCGCGCCTATGCCATAGGTTAAACCAGTGCGTGAGATGCTGGTGTTAGTCGCTGTCGGGCCGGATACGGTGGTCTTGGCATTGGCCAGTCCCAGTTTGCCGATCAGCTCTAATTTGTCTGTCAAAGGCAGCAGGCCTACCGCAGTCAGGCTCAGAGCATCCGTCTTGGTCGCATTACCGGCCACATCGGTGGATTTTCCCACTCCGCCATATTGAACTTCGGCGGCCAGATTTTTGCTGTACTGATAGCCGACAAAGCCGCCATAGATAAAGCTGGAGCTGGTGCTCATGGTCAATGCGGTTGGCGTCAGACCGGGTTTGCCGCTCCCCAGAGAGATGCCGGCGTAACCGCCTTCAGAGGCGGCAAAAGCGGGGAGGGCGATGGATAACAGGGCAAGCACTGCAATTTTTTTCATCTTCAAGTTCCTCATAACGTTATAAAATGATCAACTATTTTTCAGTTGTATAGACTACATAATAAATAATAAAAATGAAATATCATCTGAAATATAAATCAATTGAACTTTTTTGTGCCGTCATGGACTGATGCTGGCAGTGGCGCTACAAAAAAATAGCTGCCCGCCTGTATTGCCATTGTTCGGTTACCCCGTATTTCTGAAGTGGAGATGCTGTTGCGCGGGCGCCGCCAGCAACATCAAATAAGTCCAATTCGATCCGTTAGAAGAATCGTAGAATTAAGTTTATGATAAAAAAAACACCTAAAGAAGTGGTGAGAAAACTTCAATATACCGTGCATTTTTCAGGACGGGATGACGCCGATCGTGCTGAGATTGAGCGGTTTATCAGCGGAATTTTTTTTCATGCCTGCGGTGCCAAAGTTAAGGCTTTTTTACCGACCCTGATGAGTCTGCGCAATCTGGATGGTAAGCTGATCGCGGCGTGCGGGATACGCAATGCGGGTGCCGAGCGCCTGTTTCTGGAAAATTATACGGATCAACCGATAGAAAAACTGCTATCCGAGAAGATAGGGTCGACCGTGCTGCGCAGCGATATCGTTGAAGTGGGTAATTACTCGGTTGCAGAATTAGGTTTGTCCAGGACGCTAACGGGTGCCATATTTCATCAGTTGCATGCTACATCCAAACAGTGGGCGGTGTTTACCGCCATTCAACTGGTGCAGAATGCGCTGATCAGGCAAAATATCTTTCCTAAGGTGTTGTGTGACGCCGATATTAATCACCTGCCGCCTGAAGATCGTGCGGAGTGGGGTGATTATTATGAGCAAAATCCCAAGGTAATGGCCATGCGGCGTATGGAACGACGTCGTGAAATTCGATCTAAGGAGCAATAATTTGCCAAACTCTCTGATCTCGGCGCTGCGGCGGCAGTGTGAAAAAACGCCTGATGCCTGCGCGCTGACAGGCGCGCTGCACACCCTGAGTTATCAGGGGTTGGCGAGTGCCATCGAGCAAGTCGGCGTACAGTTGAGCGTTATCCCTTTCAAAACGCTAGGTCTGGCGCTGGATAATTCGCCGTTATGGGCGGTGTTGGATTTGGCCGGATTATCCTCTGGCAAGGTGGTTGTTCCATTGCCGTTCTTTTTTTCGGCGGAACAAGTTGCGCACAGCATACGGGACGCGGGTATAGGTTGCATCCTGACTGATCAGCCTGATCTTTATGAAAAGATTTTGACTGATAGTGGCATTGAAGTCGACTCGAGCTATACGCACATCATCAGCGGTCAGGAAGTGACCGAGTTTCGCCTGTTGAATGTCACGGATAAAGTCTTGCCGGAAGGGACGGTTAAGGTCACGTATACTTCAGGTACGACGGGCCACCCCAAAGGCGTGTGCCTCGGTGCCGACTCGCTGTATCTGGTCGCTCGCTCCCTGCTGACTGCCACCCTCGGCAGGCCGGGAGATCAGCACGCCAGCGTATTGCCGCTGTCTACCTTGCTGGAAAATCTGGCTGGTGTGTATGTCCCGCTGCTGGCAGGGGCGACTTGTCATTTACTGCCGCTGGCCACGGTGGGACTTTCCGGCTCCAGTGGGCTGGACGTACAAAAAATGCTGGGCACGTTGATTCAATGTCGTGCCACTACTACCATTTTAACGCCACAATTACTGCATGCACTGATTGCCGCCATGGAAGCCGGCCACCCTAAACCCGAACACTTACGCTTCGTCGCTATAGGCGGAGCCTCGGTTTCGGAGCGTTTGCTGCAACGTGCTGAAGCACTGGGTTTACCGGTGTTTGAAGGCTACGGTTTGTCAGAATGCAATTCGGTCGTCTCGCTCAATACACCCCATGCACGCCGTATCGGCAGTGTGGGCAAACCCTTGCCCCATGTCGCACTCAAATTCACTGACGAGGGTGAGATTCAGGTGTCAGGTGCCACGCTACTGGGTTATATTGGGGATGCTGTTGTGCCCTCAGGTGAGTTTTGGTCGACTGGTGACATTGGTTATCTGGACGACGAGGGCTTCTTGCATTTGTCCGGTCGCAAGAAAAACATCTTCATTACCTCATTCGGACGCAATGTGTCGCCCGAATGGGTGGAACGTGAACTGACCTTGCATCCTGCGATCGCGCAGGCGGCGGTGTTCGGCGAGGCGCGCCCCTATAATGTCGCCGTGATTGTGCCGCGCGGCAACGTGCCGGAGGCTGCCATCAATCAGGCGATTGCTGAGGCTAATCTGGTTTTACCCGACTATGCTCAGGTAAAATCATGGATTGCCGCAGCAACCCCGTTTCTGCCACAGAATGGTCAGCTTACTGCGAACGGCAGGTTGAAGCGGGACGCGATACTGGCGCAATACCAAACGGCGATAGATAAATTTTACCTATGATATTCAAATACTTATAAGAAGGAATAGCGATGACTATTTACCAGCAACTACTGAGTGCGACTGAAGCTGATAGAAATGCGTTGCAGAGTCTGCCCATCATCCGAGCCGCCGCGATGGGCGAAGTCACCCTGGAAGCTTATATCGCCTTTTTGACCGAGGCTTATCATCACGTCAAACACACGACACCCTTGTTGATGTCATGCGGCGGAAGATTGCCCGGCAAGTACGAATGGCTCAGAACCGCCGTAGCCGAATACATCGAGGAAGAAGTCGGTCATCAGGAATGGATACTGGGCGACATCAAGGCGTGTGGCGGAGACGCTGAAGCGGTACGCAACGGTACGCCCCGTGTTGCCACCGAGTTGATGGTGGCTTATGCGTACGATACGATCGCCCGCGTCAATCCGGTCGGCTTCTTCGGTATGGTGCTGGTCTTAGAAGGCACCAGTGTCGCGCTGGCTACGCATGCCGGTCATGCCATTCAGCAGAGTCTGGGGCTGGGGCCGGATTCATTCTCTTATCTGACTTCGCACGGCTCGCTGGATGTAAGTCATGTGGACTTTTATGAGTCGCTGATCAATAAAATTGAAGATCCGGCCGATCAGGCCTGCCTGATTCACTGTGCAAAGATGTTCTACAGGCTGTATGGCGACATCTTCCGCGACTTGGGCAACCGTTTCCTTCTCCCCAACCCTCTCCCGCAAGCGGGCGAGGGGGCAATTAAGGAATTAGCATGAATCTGTCCGGAAAACGCATCATTCTGACCGGCGCTGCGGGTGGTATCGGTTATCGTTTGGCCTTGTTGCTCGCTGGCAAAGGCGCACAACTGGCACTGGTTGAGCGCAATGCGCCACGATTGGCTGAAATTTGCGATGAAATCAATGCAAAAGGCGGAAAGGCGAGCGCAATTGCACTGGACTTAACCTCCGATGGTGCTGCCGAGCAGGTGATTGCAGCCGCTGTGCAAGCTATGGGCGGACTCGATATTGTGATCAATAACGCCGGCATCATGGATTTCACCTTGTATGAGCGCCAGTCGCCGGAACGCATCGCGCAAGTGATCAATGTCAATGTGACTGCACCCATGCTGCTGATCCGCGCTGCGCTGCCGCATCTGCTAGCACAGAACAGCGGGCGCATCGTCAATATCGGTTCCGCCTTCGGTTCTATCGGCTTCGCGCATTTTGCGACTTATTGTGCCAGCAAATTTGCCATGCGTGGCTTTTCCGAAGCGCTGCGTCGCGAACTGGTAGACAGTCATGTCGGGATTACCTATGTTTCACCCCGTGCGGCTAAGACGGCCCTGAACGACGAGCTCACCACGCAGATGCTGATCGAAACCCAAACCAATATGGACGAGCCGGACTATGTCGCCGAACAGATCGTTCTGGCGATTGAACGCGAGGCGAAAGAACATCTGATCGGTCAGCCGGAGTCATTCTTTTCCCGGCTTAATGGTGTATTTCCACGTCTGGTCGATGGTGGCCTCTTGAAAAACACCCGTATTGCCCGCAAATACGCCCAACTTAAAAAATAACTCAACAGGAGAACTCGATGAAGAAATACTTAACTTTGATGGCGCTTGCGCTAAGTTTTAATGTGACTGCAGCGCCGCTGGATGCGTCAATTGCCCAGCTGCAACACGGATGGGCTACCGCCAATTATCAGACGCCGGAAAAAGACCGTGAAGCCGCTTTCAAAAAACTCGTCGAAGAAGCGCATCAGGTCACTGTCAGTAACCCCAATCGTGCAGAACCCTTGATCTGGGAAGGTATCATTACCAGCACGCTGGCTAAATATCAGCCCAAGTTATCCGCCGGCAGCACGGCGAAGGCTGCACGCGATTTGCTGCTCTCTGCGGAAAAAATCGACGCGAACGCGCTGGAAGGTTCTGCGCTGACCTCGCTCGGTAGCCTTTACTATAAGGTTCCGCGTTTCATCTCCTTCGGCGATCACGACAAGGCGCGCGAGTATCTGGAGCGTTCGTTGAAAATCAGTCCGAACGGCATCGACCAGAATTATTTCTACGCTGACTTCCTGCTCGAAGAAGGCGAATACGCCAAGGCGATCGAATACTTCAAGAAGGCGCTGAAAGCCCCGGCTCGCCCCGGTCGTGAAGATGCCGATGCGGGTCGTCACGCTGATATTCAGGAAGGTATCAAGAAGGCCGAGAAAAAGCTGTAAGGCGGAAATCCCTAAGGAGCGATCCGCCTAAATAATCGCCCCTGCCGAATTGGCGGAAAGTCCTTTCAGGGCTTCCGCCCTACAATTGGTTACATGCAATGACCTATCAGACTGAACCCGCTTTTATTCACGGTACGCCAGAGAAAACCGGCATTTTGCTGGTCAATCTCGGTACGCCGAATGCCCCGACGGCTCAGGCCGTGCGTCCTTATCTGAAGCAGTTTTTGGGTGATCCGCGCGTGGTGGAGATCCCCAAGCTGGTCTGGTGGATGATCCTCAACGGCATCATTCTCAACGTGCGTCCGAAAAAGTCTGCTGCCAAATACGCCAGTGTATGGCTTAAAGAGGGTTCACCTCTGCGCGTTTATACCGAGCGTCAGGCTGCGTTGCTGCAAGGCTATCTGGGCGAGCGCACCACGACCCCCGTTGTGGTCGATTATGCGATGACCTACGGGCAACCCTCCATTCCGGACGTGCTGCGCAAGCTCAAGGCGCAAAATTGCCAACGGATTCTGGTTGTGCCGCTATTTCCACAGTATGCGGCTAGTTCTACCGCGCCGGTTTTCGATCAGGTGTTCGGTGAGTTGCAGAAGTTGCGCAACTTGCCAGCGCTTCGCACCATCAAACACTTTCACGATCACCCCGGCTATATCAAGTCGCTGGCAGCCAATATCAATGAGTACTGGGTAAAAAATGGCCGTCCGGAAAAGCTGGTGATGAGTTTTCACGGTGTACCGCAGTACACGCTCGATAAGGGAGATCCTTACCACTGCGAATGCCATAAAACCGGCAGACTGGTGGCTGAAGCGCTGGGCTTGACACGCGAACAATACACCGTGAGTTTTCAGTCGCGCTTTGGTAAGGCTGAATGGATTAAGCCCTACACAACCGCCACCTTGCTGGAATTGGGTAAACAAAAAACGCGGCGCGTGGATGTGGTCTGCCCGGGTTTTGTCGGCGACTGTCTGGAAACGCTGGAAGAAATTGCGATGGAAGGTCGGGAAGACTTTCAGCATGCGGGCGGGGGTGAATACCACTACATCCCTTGCGTCAACGACCGCAGCGACTGGATTCACGCGCTGTCGGATCTGGTAATGGATAATCTGCAAGGCTGGTTGACGACTCCGGATCAGACTGAACTGGAAAAAAGCCGCTTGCTCGCTCAGGCGATGGGGGGGAAGTAACACGGCATGCTCAGGATACAGGGTGCAAGGTTAACCTTGAACCTTGAACCTTGAACCTTGAACCTTGAACCTTGAACCTTGAACCTTGAACCTTGATCTGCTTTACTCGCTGCGTACCAGTAGCACCGGTACGGAGGCGCCGCGCACTACGCCTTCGGCGACGCTGCCGAACAACAGGTGGTTGAAGCCGGCACGGCCATGGGTGCCGATGACAATCAAATCAGCGCCCCAACTCAAGGCGTCCTTGTCGATCACCCGGGCGATACGCTCGCCATTGGCTTCCAGTAAAGCAGTTTCCACCGCGATGTTCGCCTGTTTAGCGACCTCTTCAGCGCGCGCGAGGGTGCGCACGCCGATCTGCTGAGTGAGCTCTCTCAAGGCCGCATAATCCACATAGCCCTCGGTGTCGAGGAACTGCAAATCGTCGATGACATGTACCAAGCGTAACTGCGCCGGCAGCGTGTCGATCAGCTTGATCGCTTCCTGTAATGCCCTGTCGGACGTGCTGCTGCCGTCAACCGGTACCAAAATACGTTGATACATAACGATCTCCTTTTTATGTCGGCAGACGCGCTCTGCCGCTTATAGTTTGATGAAATGCTCGCGATAGTGCTTCATCTCTTCGATGGATTCATAAATATCGGCCAGCGCCTCGTGTTTGCCGTGTTTTTTAACACCCTTCGCCATATCGGGCTTCCAGCGACGAGCCAGCTCCTTGAGCGTGCTGACATCCAGATTGCGGTAATGGAAGTAGTCTTCGAAGGCCGGCATCGAACGCGCCATGAAACGTCTGTCCTGACAAATCGAATTGCCGCACATGGGAGAGCTGCGCGGCGTGACATATTCTTTCATAAATTCAAGCATTTGTGCTTCAACGGCAGCTTCATTTAAAGTGGATGCACGAACGCGTTCGATCAATCCGGATTTGCCGTGCGTGGATTTATTCCAGGCATCCATGCCGTCCATGATTTCTTCGGATTGATGCACCACCAGCACCGGCGCTTCGGCGATGGTTTCCAGATTATTGTTGGTCACGACGATAGCCACTTCGATGATGCGGTCGGTATCCGGGTTGAGACCGGTCATTTCCATGTCTATCCAGACGAGGTAATTTTCATTTTGTGCCATAATTCGCGCGTCTCTATTGAACGGTAAGAGTCGTATTGTGTCACAACCACCGTTCGAACCACCACCAAAACTAATATCCTTTATGACAGCGACGCAATTCACCTTTATTTTCATTGAAATCCTCGCGCTTACCGCCTTGTTCAAGTTGTGGCTGGCGCGCCGCCATCTGGCTTATGTCGCAAAACATCGCGATGCCGTACCTGAGGCTTTTCGTGTACAGATCCAACTGAGCGATCATCAGAAGGCGGCCGATTACACCCGTGCGAAAACCCGTTTTTCCATGCTGGGCATACAATTTGATGCCGCGCTGCTACTGGTGCTTACCGTAGGTGGCGGGATACAGGTCATCAGCAACCTTTGTCATGGGTGGTTCAGCACGCCGCTCACTCAAGGCGCAGCCACACTGGTCGCGGTGCTGATGCTCTCGTCCTTGCTTGAGACACCATTCAACTTGTACCGAACCTTCCGTATTGAGGCGCGTTTTGGCTTTAACAACATGACGCTCAAACTCTACCTGCTTGACGCGCTAAAAGGCTTGCTGGTCGGCGCGGTGCTGGGTTTGCCGCTGCTCTTCGGCGTGTTGTGGCTGATGGCGCGCATGGGCGAATACTGGTGGTTGTATGTCTGGGGCGCCTGGGTTGTATTTAACTTATTGATTTTATTTATATATCCAACATTCATTGCGCCGCTGTTCAATAAATTCAGCCCGCTGCAGGACGAGGCAATGAAGGCGCGCATCGAGGCGTTGCTCTCCCGTTGCGGTTTTACCAGCAGCGGCCTATTTATCATGGATGGCAGCAAACGCAGCGCACACGGCAACGCCTATTTCACCGGCTTTGGAAAAACCAAACGTATCGTGTTCTTCGACACACTGCTGGCGCGCTTGAGCGGCGAAGAAGTCGAAGCGGTACTGGCGCATGAACTGGGACACTTCAAACACCGTCATGTGGTCAAACGCATCGTTTCCACCTTTGCATTGAGTCTGGTTTTTTTGTGGCTGCTGGCGATGCTGATGAAGACCGACTGGTTCTATCTGGGCCTAGGGGTTACCACGCCTTCCACCGCGCTGGCGCTATTGCTGTTCTTCCTGGTGATGCCGGTGTTCAGCTTTTTTATCGGTCCGATGATGGCAGCTTATTCGCGTAAACATGAATTTGAAGCCGATGCCTATGCCGCGAAGCAGACTTCAGCCGATGATCTGGTGAGTGCGCTGGTCAAGATGTATCAGGACAATGCGGCGACCTTGACGCCCGACCCGATGTATTCAAAATTTTATGATTCGCATCCGCCAGCCGCGATACGTATAGCCCATTTACAGACACGCTAAGGAGAACTGCATGAAATTACTCACCACCCTGTTACTGCTGACTTGCGCAACCGTGCAGGCCGCGCCTTTCCCCGAGGGAAACGAACAAACCGGTAAAGCCATTTTCGATAAATACAAATGCAACAGTTGCCACATAGAAATGCTGGGAGGCGACGGCAGTGCAATTTTCACCCGCTCCAATCACAAGGTGCACAGCGCACCTGAACTGGCTGTCCAGATCAAACAGTGTGGCGGCAATGTGGGCGCAAATTTAAGCGCACAGGAAGTGCAGCATCTGGGTGCATATCTGAACCGTTATTACAAACTCAAATAGGAGTGCATCATGGGATTCGTCTGTGATTTGAGCAACAAACATTGTAAACCTTGCGAAGGTGGTATTCCTGCGCTCACCCAAGCTGAAATCGATGATCTGATGATCACGGGCTGGCAGCAAGCGGGGCAGGCGATCGCTAAGACGTTCACCTTCAAGGACTACTATCAGGTGATCGCCTTCGTTAACGCCGTGGCGTGGATGACCCACCGCGAAGATCACCATCCTGATTTGACCGTCACCTTCAACAGTTGCCGTGTCGAATACAGTACGCATGCGATCGGCGGGTTGTCTGAAAACGATTTCGTCTGCGCTGCGAAGGTAGACGCGCTGTTTACGCTTTGAGCGGGATGCTCGATGGGCGCATTGTCGCCGCTTTTGGTCGCCAGTATCTGGTGCGCCTGGCCGATGATAGTCTGCTGCCTTGCTTGACGCGCGGCAAGAAAAGCGATGTAGTCTGCGGTGATAAGGTTGAGGTGATGCGCAGCGGCGACAACCAGGGCGTGATCGAACGTATCCTGCCGCGCACTTCCTTGCTGCATCGTTCGGATGCCTATCGCTCCAAACTGATTGCGGCTAACGTCAGTCAAATTGTCATCGTGGTCGCCGCCGAACCGTCCTTCAGCGATGAAGTGGTGACGCGCTGCCTGATTGCCGCCTTCGATCAGCGGTTGTCCGTGCTCATCGTCTTGAATAAATGCGATTTGCCGGAAGCGGCCGCCGCAGCAAGGTTGCAACTTGAACCTTATCGCGCCATCGGCTACCGGGTGCTGGAGTTGTCCGCCTTACAGGATGTGTCGAGTCTACTGCCTTTATTACTAGGTCACACCAGCGTGCTGGTTGGTCAGTCGGGTATGGGAAAATCCACTCTGATCAACGCGCTGCTGCCGGATGCAATGGCTGCAACCCGAGAGATATCTACTGTGCTGGATTCTGGCAAGCACACGACCACCCATGCCAAACTTTATAAACTGGATGAAGCGAGCAGTCTGATTGATTGTCCCGGCGTGCAGGCATTCGGTTTGCATCACCTGACTTTAGGCGAAATCGAACAAGGCTTCGTCGAATTCGCCCAGTATCTCGGACTGTGCCGCTTCCGTGATTGTCATCACTTACACGAACCGGGTTGTGCGCTGCTCGATGCAGTGGCACAAGGCAAGATCAACGCCCGCCGACTGGAATTATTTCAGCAGATCGCGGCAAACAAGGCGTAAACTTAAAAACCTTTTCTTGTCCACGAATTGGACAACTGTTTTTTCTAAGGTGAATCGTTATTTAGCCAACCCCAGTGCATCCCAGCCTTCATGTCCCAATTTCTTGAGCAGTTCGATATTGTTATCAGGAATATGGTCGGCATCCGGAAACGCATCCACCGCGCGATCCACGCTGTCTTCACGCAACAGATGCAACGTTGGGTAGGGTGAGCGGTTGGTGTAATTTTCGATGTCGTCCAGTTCTGTTCCGGCGAATTGATATTGCGGGTGCAGGCTGGCGACCTGAAATTCATCGTTGAATTCGCGCTGTGCGGTGGCGATATCCACTGTATCGAGAAAATCGTTATAGTCTAAAAAGTCCGTTAGAACATACGGATGGATCAGCAGCGTGGTGTCTAGCACGGCAGGATCGGTGTCTTGCAGGTGGCGCAATTCGACAAGCAACTCTTCGAGCAAAGCCTCCTCGGTAGTGGCGCTACTCACCACATAGCGTATCTGTTTCTTGACATGCACGGCCTTGGCGAAAGGGCAGAGATTGAGTCCGATGACGGCTTTTTCCACCCAGTCCTGCGTTCTTGCGATAATATTTTCGTTGGTCATTTTTTTAATTTTCAGATGGTTAGCAATGCAATGGGGGCTCGTTCATCAGTGCGATCTGTTCGCGCAACTCCAGTATCCGGTCCTGCCAGTAACGCTGGGTATTGAACCAGGGGAAAGCCGCCGGAAAGGCCGCGTCATCCCAGCGACGAGCGATCCAAGCCGAATAATGAATCAGACGCAGGGTGCGTAGTGCTTCGAGTAAATGCAGTTCGCGCGGGTTGAACTCGTAAAAATCTTCGTAACCGGCTAACAGGTCGCTAAATTGCCGGGTCTGCTCGCCGCGTTCACCGGAGAGCAGCATCCACAGATCCTGTATCGCCGGACCCATGCGGCTATCGTCGAAATCGACAAAGTGCGGTCCGTTATCGGTCCACAGCACATTGCCGACATGACAATCGCCGTGCAGTCGTAGCGTTTTCACGTCGCCCGCACGGTCGAAGCAGCGTCTGACACCGTCCAGTGCAAGGGCAGCCACACCGCGATAGACTTCGAGCAACTCGAAGGGAATGAAGTCGTGTGCCAGCAAATAGTCTACCGGTTCGACCCCGAAGCTTTGAATGTCCAGCGTAGGCCTATGCTGGAAATTCGACAACGCACCCACGGCATGGATGCGTCCGATAAATCGCCCCATCCATTCCAGTGTGTTTGGATTATCCAGTTCCGGTGCGCGTCCGCCGTGACGTGGGAAAATTGAAAACCGGAAACCTTTATATTCATGCAGTGTTTTATCGTTGATGACCCGTGCGGGAACAACCGGAATTTCGCGCTCGAACAACGTCTCAACAAAGCCGTGTTCCTCCAGAATCGCCGCATCCGTCCAGCGTTCCGGGCGATAAAACTTGGCGATCAACGGTGCGCCATCTTCCATACCGGCCTGATAAACGCGATTCTCGTAGCTATTGAGCGCCAGCAATCTGCCGTCACTGCGCATACCTGTACTGTCGATCGCATCCAGTACAGTGTCGGGCGTTAGCAAACTAAAGGGGTGTTGAGTCTTCATGGGCGGCATTGTACGGCAAGCGACGTAAAGAACGGACTTTTAGCTTTTGAAATTCAGTCTGTCAGCCTGCGAACCTCCGTAGCGCGTATGAGCTTTAACCGGTATGCAGAAAAATTTCCGGTGTGAAAAACTCATCGACCGAGCCCTGCAATCCGCACGCGAGGGGAAAATCACCTTACGTCAGCATTTGGTCGAGACGTCATTCGCATTCGTTGCGTATGACTATGTCATAACCGAAATGTTGCTCTTTTGATTGATCGAGCGCACTGCTAAGCAATAAATTATTCGAGCCATTGATTTTTTGATTCATGTAAATCTGCCACACTCGTGATTTTGATTTACAATGACAACGTTGTAATACAAAAAACAGGAGGTGCATTATGAGTATGATCTCTATGCGTTTGCCGGACGAGTTGAGCAATCAGCTTAATACCCTGGCTTCAGCTACAGGCCGCACAAAATCATTTTTGGCTGGGCAAGCTATTCGCGACTATATCGAACGTGAGTCTTGGCAGATTGCTGAAATCACGCAGGCAATCTCCGAGGCCGACGCAGGCGACTTTGCCAGCGAAGAGGAAGTGAATACCATCAGCGCAAAGTGGAAGCGCAATGCGGGTTAGATGGCTGCAAAATGCAATCAAGAATCTTGATGCTGAGGCTGATTACATTGCTCAGGAAAACTCAAAAGCAGCAGCAGACATGTTCGTGTACGTCAAAAATAAGGTTGACTCGCTCAGCGAGTTTCCATCTTCCGGGCGTCCTGGCAGAGTTCCAGGTACACGCGAACTGGTTGTTGACCGCTATCCATTTGTCGTTCCATACCGTGTTGTGGGCGATGATCTCCACGTTTTACGGGTTTTTCATACTCGTCGAAAGCTGCCCAAAACCTGGTAAACGTAACTGAGCGAAACGCCTGCTTTTTGCCGTGCAATAATGAAAGCTGCTGGACAAGTGTGTGCCATCAGCAGTCTGTCGAGGTTGAAAAATTTCCGCCAGAAACCTGACGTTCGCAGAATGCTGCGTCTCTCATTTTTGATTTTCTATGGCTTCGGACGCATGGGTACATAGAGTCCACCAAGCAAGACTGTTGCAAAGAATCTTGACCATCTACGGCAATGCCGTATTATCTGCGTATGCTTACTATTGCCGAAACCCAAATTTTCAGTAGACATGTTTCCGACTATTGGTCTGAAGACGAGCGAGGGGAATTTGCTGTATGGATTGCAGAACACTTTGATGCGGGTGATGTTGTGCGCGGTTCTGGTGGATGTCGCAAGGTAAGGTGGATGTCGCAAGGTAAGGTGGTCGCGTAAGGGAACGGGCAAAAGTGGTGGTGTTCGCATCATCTATTACAACATGCTTGAGGATGGCACGATCTGGTTGCTATTGATCTACGCGAAAAATGAACACGAAAATATACCTGCCCATATATTGAAGGCAGTGAAGGAGGAATTAACATGCCCATGACCGAAAATGAACTTCAAAAGAGGGATGCTGCCCGCGACCTTGGCGCTGAACTACTTGAATCTGTTCGTGAAATGAAATCTGGCCGTGCCGCGAAAATTCATAATGTTGCTATTGCGCCAGTTGTTTCTGCTCGAATGAAATCCGGCTTGTCTCAATCTGCCTTTGCAAAGCTTCTCGGTGTTTCCATACGCACCTTGCAAGATTGGGAGCAAGGTCGCAGAACGCCCAGTGGCGCCGCAAAAACGCTCATAGCAATCGCTGAACGCAGACCAGAAGTGCTTCGAGAAGCTGCTGTTTAATAATTGTGCCAATAGCAGCTTTATGGTCATCATTTGGTAAATTTGTAGGCGAACTATGTGCCATCAGCGGTCATTCATAAAGCACACATGATTTCGCCCCCCTTTAGCGCAGCATGCCGGGCAAGTGCACGGTATCGACTTCTCCGAACCTATGCTCGCCGTGTTCAAAAACAAAATCGCACAAGCCGGACATCGCAACATCGAGCTGCAATGCGGCGATGCGCAAACTCTGGCTACACGTTGTACGTCACTATAGGATCGCACTAACATGTTTAAAGTATTTGTCAGTTACTCAACGCACGACCTTAAAAACGTGACCGAACTGCAACAGTCGTTGGTCGGAACCGGAGTAGAGGTGTTTGTCGCCGCGCATTCTGTTGTTCCGAGTGAACTGCTTTCAGAAAAAATTTCTGCTGCTATTGGGAACTGCGATTTGTTTATTCTTCTCTGGAGTGCAAAAGCTAAAGTATCAGACTGGGTGCCGCAGGAAATTGGGAAAGCACATTCACTTCAAAAGACTATCTTGCCGCTGGTGCTTGATGAAGGGCTTGACCTACCAGGGTTCATAAGTGGCTTGAAATACCTAGCCATCTATCGAGATCCACAGGCTTCCATGGCACAAGTTCAGGAGTTTGTATTGAAACAATTTCAAACCAAGCGGGATGCTATTCGTTTGAAGGAACAGGAAAGTGCACGTAATTTTCTTGTGCTTGGAGGGCTAATACTATGGTTATTCAGTCAAAAATAACGCCCAACTTAACCTTATCAGCCTTTCGGTAGGTATGGAATGGCCTACTACGATATTAAGGAATAATGGTGCTTAAAATTCAGTTAAGCCAGAAATTTTCAGATATGTCCGCAGACGATTTGCTCCAGTTCTGCCGTCTTCTCTATGCTAAGGAGGGAATCCAAGCAATGTCGTACGAAGCGCTTTCTAAACAAGGCGCTTTGTACTACCACTTGTATCGGCATGGCTTGAACCAAAAGGAATTGATTGCTCGGCTAGAGCTGCAAGGGCAGTACCGTGCATACAAAGACACTATGCCGATGATGCGAAGAGGGCGTTTATCGCAGCGCTGGACTTGGGAGCGCATTCTTAAAGAGGCAAAATCTATCAAAGAAAACATGGGGGCATTACCTCCATCCAAATGGTTTCAAGATAATGGACAGGGATCGTTGGTACAGGCCGTATATTATCTGGGGCATAGCTGGGAAGACCTTCGTCAGGAACTCGACGATTTCGGGGGTAGTAGCTTTGTCCCCTCCCGGAATGGATTGCGTTGGTTAAGCCATCCTGAGGCCGCACTATCAAACTTCCTATACGCGAGGGGTATTAAACATAAACGGGGCGAAAGATATCCAGACGAATACGCGCAGCATTCGACTGCAAAGTATGCATTTTTCGATTTGCATTTTTTGAATAGTAACGAGGTATGGATTGATGTAGAAGTTTGGGGTGATAAGCCGAACGGTCATGCAGAAGCACACTATAAAATTAAACGTGAGCACAAAGAAGCATACAACGAGGGAAATCCTAATTTTCTCGGTATCCATTTTAAGGATTGTTTTAATGAAGCAACCCTAACCAGTATATTAGAACCGTATATAGGCAGCATTGAAGCATTCCAATTTGATAAGCCAACAGATCACCTTATTCATTCAACATACTGGTCGAATTCAGACGAGCTACTGGAATTTTGCCGACATCTTGTCTCCACCATGCCAGACGGTCAATTTCCCACGGAGGAGTGGCTGAGGAAACGTGGCAAATGGAAAGATCGTCCAGGAGAAGTTTATAACACTCTCTCTGTGTATATAAAAACATGGCTCGGAGGCGTTAGGAATTTACGAAAGTTACTGGGGCAAACCCATGTAAGCACAATAGAATGGAATAAAGATTCAGCCATTGCTGCATATCAAAAATTTTATGATGATCACGGCCTAACTCCAGGGCAAGTGCGGCAAAAAAGTAGGGCAGGCGGCGATATTTCCCGTGAGCTGGCTGCGAATGCGGCGCGTATTGATAATGCTGTGCTGAAATACGCAGGTGGAACTGAGGCGGTCAACGAGCTGCTGGGGGTAGTAATTGACAGGACTAGAAGGTGGACGCGAGAAGCGATTCTTGAGGGGTTTCAGTCCGTAATCGCTGAGTGGGAAATCTCACCTACGCAACTGCTTTATGATCACAAAGCAGGTAAAACGAAGTTGCCAATAGAAACGTACAAAAACACCAGCCAACTTGTCGGCGCTGTCGGGCAACAGTTTAGTGGTGGGGCGAAAGAGGTGTATGAGATTCTTGGCTTTGAGCCTCCATTACGTCCACGGAAGCGAAGAACCAAGCGAGAGATCAATGAATGAATGAAGTTAACCTCACTCTTTAAATTCCTTGTGTGCAGGGTTTTCGTAGCCGATAAATGCTCTGGCTGACCATCCGCTTCGGAGAAAATTGACCGACTGGTTTGTCTCGACACCTGCCCGTCGCGAATGTCAGGTTTCGGAGGTTGAATCTACTTATTATCGTGATCTAGCCCAGCAAGCTGGCGATGCTCAGCATGAACAGCATGACCAGCATGAATACCACCGAGCGCCAGACCAGTCGGATGGCGCATTGCAGGGCAGCCTCGCCGGTTTTCTCACCCACGCCCAGCTCGGGTCTGTCCAGCAATACGCCGTCCTGATAAATCGGTAGACCTAAACGGATGCCCGATGCACCGGCCGCGCTGGCCAGCAAAATTCCTGTTTCGCTGTCCGGCCAGTAAGCCGCCTGTGAGCGCCAGCAATAGGCGGTGTCTTCAAAGTTGCCGACGATGGCGAAGGTGCCGGCTGTCAGACGGATAGGCAACCATTCCAAACGTGCACGCATGTTAGCTGCAAACTCACTGAATTGGCTCTCTGAGAGCGCATAGACATTGGCTTCATCTGCCCAGTGAGAGTTCAAACCCTGCCCTAGGCGATACAGCAAGGCACCTGCCGCGCCACCCAGCCCTAACAGGCTGAATAGGGTAAACCAGACAATCACACCGGATAGATGACGGTGCAGGGCGACCAGCGAAGTTTCTATAGTCAGACGTGCGAGTTCTTCCGTATTCAATCCCTGTGAGGGCTGGCCGCGTAATTTGGACAACAGCGTGTGAGCAGCTTCTCTGTTTTCCGTGCGCAATGCCTGCTGGACTTCGGTGAAATAATGACTGTATTTGCCGAATCCCATGCATAGATACAATGCTAGTATATTGAATATTAATGATAATATCGGGTGGATATAAGTGAGCCCCCATTGTGTTAGCACGACCAGCAGCAATAGCGGTACCACAGCCAGCCACCAGGCGATTTTGCCGTGACGATATTCACCCGAATTGAAGAGGTGCTGAAAATAATCGACGTACACTTGTGGCCAGTCGTGCAGATACTTACGCACTGACAGCGGGTGGAGTTGCTCCAGTAAAAGGGCAACAATCAGGGCAAACAGGCTCATGGTGGCTAAGGGAGAATCAATTAGTACAAAGATAGCACAGCACCTGATCGCAGTGGAATAAAAGGCGTTCAGGTGGTATAAAATACGCTAGTTCGTATTACCAGCATGAGGAATTTATGCGCTATCTGTCCGGTATTATTGCCTTGTTCTTCTGTTTGACGGCCGGTGCCGGCAGCATGGCTGGTGGAGAAGCATATTTCCCACCGGAACAGATTATCCGGTTTGCCAAACAGGTGGAGCGGGTGTTGGCGGCCAAGGGCGCGCGCGTTGCGATCGTGGCGCGTGCCGGTCGGCCTGCTGCGGAATTGCCAGATGGTATGCATTTTACCCATGTCTCTTTCCTGTTATATTCACAAATCACCACGGCAGACGGTCGTAAGCTGCCCGGATATGCCGTCTATAACGAGTATCAGAGTAATGAGCATCCCGATACCAGTACCCTGGTACAGGATTTTCCGGTCGATTTTTTTGCCGGTGTTGCAGAGCTCGAAGCGGGCGTGATTATTCCCTCTCCACGTTTGCAAATGCGCCTGCTCGATACCATCACCTCGCCGGTTTACCGGCAACTGCACGACCCGCATTATTCGGCGATCGCCAATCCCTACACGCTGGGGCGGCAGAACTGCACCGAGCACACGCTGGATGTGATCAATGCGGCCATTTATCAAACCGGGGATATTAAGCGGATCAAGGCGGCCGAGAAGGCCTATTTCGTTGCGCAGCCGGTGAATGTCAGCGGTTTTAAACTGATGCTGGGCGCGATGTTTTCATCAGAAATTACCCTCTCGGATCAACCCGGTAGTCCGGTCACCGCAACCTTTGAAACCATCGCCCAATATCTACAAAAGTATGACGAAGGCTCGGAAATGTTTATTATCACGCCTGAGCGTTAATCGTTGCATAACTTGAAAGGAGTTAACATGAAACTGAATCATTGTTTAGTCATCGCCCTGATGATGTCATCCTCAGCCTTTGCCGCAGACCAGACACAATCGGGACAAGCTTCGGCGAATGCGGTTCAATCCGGTTCACATGCCAGCGCCAGTGCCGGACATTCGATTGCCGCTTCAGGACAGGTCACTTCAGCGGCGTCAGCCATTCCGCTGGCGATAGGCGGTCTGGTTAGCGGCACGGCTGGTGCGGTTTCAAGTCAGGCAGCGCGCGATTCTGCACGGGCGGCCACTGCGCCGATCGGTGCGCCGCTGGAAATTACAGATGAAACGATTACCGTGATGCCGCCTGATGAGGCGTTGAAAAAACCGGCTCAGCCGAAGTCGGATAAAGCCATTTAATCACCGGCGCAGAGCGCTCTGTTAAACAGGAAAATAAATGATAATCAATCGCTCATTAACAAAATTAACATTTGCAGCCATGCTGCTGGCCACCACGATTCTGCCGGTCTATGCGGTTAATGGCAGCAGTTCAGCGGCGGAAGAAATCCATTTTTCAGCGGATCAAATTATCAAGTTTGCTAAGCAGGTGGAAAAAACGCTGTCAGGAAAAGGGGCGCATGTCGCTATTTTGGCGCGCATGGGGCGTCCGGCTGCCGAATTGCCCGAGGGCATGCATTTCACCCATGTGGCTTTTGCGGTGTATTCGCAGATCACCACCGCATACGGGCGAAAGATTCCAGGATATGCGATTTATAATCTATATCAGCAGAACGATCACCCTGAAATAAGTACCCTGGTTCAGGATTTTCCGGTAGATTTCTTTGCCGGTGTGGCGGTGCTGGAGGCGGGGATTATCATTCCATCCGCGAATTTGCAACAGCGACTACTGGATGTGATCAATTCACCGACTTATGCGGCGTTGCACGATCCGCACTATTCGCTGATCGCCAATCCCTACACGTTGGGGAAACAAAATTGCACCGAACACACGCTGGATGTGATCAGCGCGGCGATTTACCAAACCAGCGATCTGAGGCGTATCAAGGCGAACGAAAAAGCCTACTTTAAGGCGCAACCGGTCAAAGTCAATCCGTTTAAGCTGGCGCTGGGTTCACTCTTCAGCGCTGAAATTGCCACCTCGGATCAGCCTGGCGATCCAGTTACCGCAACGTTCGAAACCATCGCCGCCTATTTGCAACAATACGATGCCGGTTCCGAAGTGCTGACCATTATCCCGGAAAAGTAAAATATAACTTATTGATTATATTTAATATTAATCCGATATTCCGATGCTTGTGGGCGCGTCTTCGATGCCGTAAACCTCTTTGAGGATTGCGACAAAGCGTCTGGCTTGCGGTGACAGGAATTTACCCTTGCGCATCACCAGACCGTAGCCGCGTTGAGGGAAATATTGTTTGAGCGGGATGCTGACCAACTTTTCGGTGCCGATCAGACAGATATCGGTCACGATAGAAATACCCATGCCCAGTTCCACGTATTTCTTGATCACTTCCCAACCGCCCGCTTCCAGTGTGACGGCAAAAGTCAGGTTGTGCTGCTGGAACACGTACTTGACCATACGCCAGGTCGAGAGGTGACGGGGCGGCAGGATCATGCCGTACTGGCTGATATCCTCAAGTGTGACATTCTCCATCTTGGCCAGAGGATGGTCGAGCGGCGTAATCAGCATCGGATCAAAGGTCACGACCGGTTGATAGGTGATATCGTCCGCTACATCCAGCATCGAACCCACCGCAAAATCAATCTCGTCGGCGCGTAACATCTTCAGGCCATCGCGTCCGGTCTCATTGTGTATTTTGAGTTGGATGTGCGGGTGGGCGGTGACAAAACGTTGCACTGCCTCAGGCAGGATATACAGGATGGTGGATTCGCCAGCACCAATATTCAACTCGCCCGACTCCAGTTTGTCGTGCTGGGCGATGAAGTTTTCCTGCAAACTGTCGATGCCGTCCACCAGCGGTTTAGCCAGTGTGTACAAGACTTCGCCATCCGGTGTCAGTTTCAGCACAGGCCCGCGTCGCTCGAATACCATCACACCCAATTCACGTTCCATCGCCTGAATTTGTAGCGTGACCGAAGGTTGGCTTAAAAACAGCTTTTGAGCTGCCAGGGTGACGCTGCCGGTGCGCACCACCTCACAAAAGGCGCGCATTTGCTTCAAGCGATTATTTTTATAATAACTCTGTTTGTCTGTATTCATTTATCCCCCCCCGCTAAAACCTAAACATTCCAAATATTAATAATGATAATTGAAACAATTGATTCGCGAAATGATTGTGGCTTAGTTTATTGTGCAACACATGATAATAATATTACTAATAATAAGGTTTAATAATTTTACTAATACTAAGTAAAGCGTTGATAGTCGCAGCCAAAGAGAGATGATACATCAGTTCTCAGTGCATATTTATCAGGACGGAGAAAGACATGGGAACTGTTTACAGCGTGCTCGTCACGGGAGTGTTTATGGCTTGCTTGGGAAGCATGCTTGCGTTCTTCCTCGCCATCGCCAGTAAACGCCTTTACGTGTACGAAGATCCCCGCATCGATCTAGTCGAAGAATTGCTGCCGCATTCCAATTGTGGTGCTTGTGGCACGGCCGGTTGCCGCAACTTTGCTGAAAAAACGGTCACGGGCGAAATTGAACCCGCCTCATGTACCGTCAATACCGCAGAACAAAACAAACATATTGCTGCCCTCCTCGGTGTAGCGATGGGTAACGTGGAAAAACGTGTCGCCCGTCTGGCCTGCGCGGGTGGACATCACGTCGCCAAAATGCGTGCCCATTACGGTGGTTTATCTTCCTGTCGCGCCGCGTCCGTGGCCGGTGGCGGAGGTAAAAGCTGCTCCTGGGGTTGTCTGGGGCTGGGCGATTGCGCCGATGTCTGTGATTTTGATGCGATCGTCATGGATAAACAGGGCTTGCCGGTAGTCGATCTGGCCAAGTGTACGGCGTGCGGCGACTGCGTCGATATTTGTCCTAAGAATCTATTTTCTATTCAAGGTGTTACCAAAAAGCTCTGGATGGCATGCCGCAACGAGGATGAGCCTGATGCGGCGGAGGCTACCTGCGAAGTGGCCTGTACCGCCTGCGGTCGCTGTGTAGTCGATGGCGCGCCTGGGTTGATCCGCCTGGAAAAAAATCTCGCCGTCATCGATTATGAAAAAAATGCGCTGGCACAGCGCGCAGCGATTGAACGCTGCCCGACCGGCGCGATTGTCTGGCTCGACAATGAATGTATCACCAAGGGTAAGTCTGCCAAAAAAATCATCCGTACCGAACCATTACCTGTCATCGCCTAGGGGAAATCATGTTCAACAAATTCAAACAATTCAAACTACTCGGCGCAGCGACGGATTCGGAAGCCGGTACGGTGCAGTTCAAGTACCCCGGTACGCGCGATGCGATCGACGGCAATACCGCAGTGATCATGGTGGAGCGCGAAGCCTCACAAGGGGCGGGCGCCTACCCGATTACCCCTTCTACGCAGATGGGTGAGTACTGGGCGGAAGAAGTGGCCCGTGGCCATTTAAATGCCGCCGGCAATCCATTGATTTTTGTAGAACCTGAATCCGAACACGCGGCTGCCGGTGTCACAGCGGGTCTGGCCATGACCGGTTTGCGCGCAGTGAACTTCACTTCGTCGCAAGGCTTGGCCTTTATGCACGAGTCGCTGTATACCGCTGTCGGTAAGCGTCTGCCTTATGTGCTGAATCTGGGTTGTCGCGCGATCACCAAGGCTAGCCTGAATGTGCATTGCGCGCATGATGATTACCACTGTGCGGACGATACCGGCTTCATCCAGGTGATGGCGAAGAATGCGCAGGAAGCGGCCGATCTGAACATGATCGCACGCAAGACCGCTGAGCTCTCGCTCACTCCCGCGATGGTGGGGCAAGACGGCTTCCTGACTACCCATCTGATCGAACCCATGCAAGTTCCTGAGCGTGAACTGATCGCCGAATACTTAGGTGCTGCCGACGACATTATTGATACGCCGACCCCTGCTCAAGTGATGCTGTACGGCCCTAAACGCCGCCGCGTGCCTGCGAGCTGGGATGTGGATAACCCGATGATGACCGGCGGGGTGGCGAATCAGGATGCCTATATGCAGGCTGTTGCCGCCCAACGTCCGTATTTCTTCGACCATATTGCGGAACTGGCCGACACTTGCATGGATGAATTCTATGCGCTGACCGGACGGCGCTATCAGCGTATCGATGCTTACCGCTGCGAAGACGCTGAATATGTGATTTTGGGTCAGGGCAGCATGACGGTGCAGGCTGCAGCCGTGGCTGACTGGTTGCGTGAAACCCGTAAAATTCGCGTCGGCGTGGTCAATATGACGATGTTCCGTCCCTTCCCCGGTGATCTGTTGGGTCATGTGCTCAAAGGCAAAAAGGGTGTGGCGGTGTTAGAACGTACCGATCAGCCATTGTCGGAAGATCTGCCGCTGATGCGCGAAGTGCGTTCCACCGTTTCCAAGTGTTTAGAGAATGGTCGTGAAGATTCCTATGCCGGCTACGCCACCTACAGCAATGTTAAAGATATGCCAGCTTTGTATTCCGGTTGTTACGGTTTGGGGTCACGCGATCTGCAGCCGGAAGGACTGATTGCAGCCGTGGAAAACATGCTACCTGACGCGGCGCATCGAAAATTCTACTATCTGTCGGTCGATTTCGTGCGCGACGAATCTGCTACGCCCAAGCAGGAAATCCGTCAGCAAACCTTGCAGGCCGGCTATCCTAACATCAAGGCGCTGGCGTTACGCGGTTCTGAAAATCCGAATCTGTTGCCCAAAGGCGCGATTGCCGTGCGTATGCACTCGATCGGCGGCTGGGGGGCGGTGACTACGGGTAAAAATCTGGCGATGACCCTGTTTGAATTGCTGGGTTGGGATATCAAGGCCAATCCTAAATACGGTTCCGAAAAGAAGGGGCAACCGACGACTTACTATCTGTCAGCAGCGCCTGAGCCTATCCGCATCAACTGCGAATACACTCACGTCGATGTCGTTTTATCGCCAGACCCGCAGGTTTTCCTGCACACCAATGCACTGGAAGGCCTGAAAGCGGGCGGTGTGTTTATCATCCAGAGTAATCTGGACAGCACGGACGCGGTGTGGGAGACATTCCCCGTGCACACCCAGAAATACATCGTGGACAACAAGATCCGCGTGTTCTATCTGGATGCGTTCAAAATTGCTCGCGAAGAATCTTTCAATGTCGATTTGCAACTGCGTATGCAGGGAAATGCCTTCCAGGGCGCGTTCTTCCATGCCTCGGATGTCAAGGAACGTGCGGGCCTCGGCGAAGAAACGTTGTTTACCGCCATCGAAAATCAGCTCGAATCCAAGTTCGGTAAGAAGGGCAAGCGTATCGTCTCAGACAATTTACGCGTGGTGCGTCGCGGTTACGAAGAAATCTTCGAAATCACCCCAGATCAGATGAAAGTCGGTCAGCGCGCTAAAATAACAGCCAAGGCGGCGCCTGCATTGCCGATTATGTTGAAACGGCTGCCCGAAGGCGATGGGGGTATCTCCGATATTCACCGCTTCTGGGAAGCGACTGGCAGTTTCTATATGAAGGGTCAGGGGTCGGACAATCTGGTCGATCCATTTATGGGTCTCTCGGTGATCCCGGCAGTCACCGGCGTGTATCGCGATATGACGGGTGTTCGTTTTGAGTATCCTGAATGGAATGCGGAAAACTGTACCGCCTGTGGAGAGTGTTTCACTCAATGCCCGGACAGTGCGATTCCAGGTCTGGTATCAACCGTGTCTGATGTGTTGAACAGCGTGGTGCAGAAAATTGAAACGGGCGGGCGTCCAACTCGCTTCCTGCGTAAATTCAATCGCGTGGTCGAGAAGAAGCTGCGCAACGCATTAAACAGCGATGGTCTGGATGTGCGCGGTCTGTTGGCGCATGCCATCACCGAATGTTTTGTTGAAGATCCAACCCAAGGCGAAGATCGTACCCGTCTGGAAGTCGAATTGAATCTGTTGCGCGATGGTATTGGCAGTTTTAAATTTGCCACCACTAAACCGTACTGGAATTTGAAGGAAAAGAAGGAAAAGGGCGCAGGCGGCCTGTTCTCGATTACCGTCAATCCTTATACCTGCAAGGGCTGTGCGATCTGCGTGGATGTATGCGATGACAATGCGCTGACTATGGTCACGCAAACACCTGCGAGCATAGAAACGTTGCGTGCAGACTGGAATTTCTGGTTGGATCTGCCGACTACCCCTGAGCAATACAGCCGCATCGACGATCTGGATGAAAAAATAGGTGCACTGGAAACGCTGTTGCTGGACAAGAAGAATTACAACTCGCTGGTCAGCGGTGACGGCGCATGTTTGGGTTGCGGCGAGAAATCGACCATACACCTGTTCACCAGCACCGTGACGGCACTGATGCAGCAACGTGTGAAGAAGTACCTGAGCAAACTCGATACGCTGATCGTGAATCTGGAAACCCATGTCAAAATGAAGCTCAGCGCGAGTGTCGATCTGACCAATACCGACGGTTTGAGGCAGGCGATTGCTGCGCACGCAGGGCATGATCTGACGCTGGCGAATCTCTCGGCTAGTCTGTTGCAATCACAATCCGGTCAACCGATTGATCCGGCATGGTTGCGTCGTGTTACGCAAATGCTTGAAAAGTTGAAGGATTTGCGCTGGCGCTATCTGGAAGGTCCATCCAAAAACGGCCGTGCGGAAATGGGGATTATCAACTCCACGGGTTGTACCTCGGTGTGGGCTTCCACCTTCCCGTTTAACCCGTATCCTTTCCCGTGGACATCCAATTTGTTCCAGGATTCTCCCTCTGTGGCGATGGGTGTGTTCGAAGGTCATATGGCTAAGATGGTGGAAGGCTTCAAGGCGGTGCGCATGGTCGAGATGGAGTTGGCTGGCGGCTACGATCCGGAGCAAAGCGATCTGGAATTTGCCCACTTTACCTGGGAACAACTGAGTAACGAAGAATGGCTGTTGTGTCCGCCTGTGGTTGCGATCGGCGGTGACGGGGCGATGTTCGATATCGGTTTCCAGAATCTGTCGCGTGCCCTGATGTCAGGTAAACCGATCAAGATTATGATCGTCGATACGCAGGTGTATTCCAATACCGGCGGTCAGGCCTGTACATCCGGCTTTATCGGACAGGTGGCGGATATGTCACCGTACGGTGCCAACAAACACGGTAAGACTGAAAATCGCAAGGAAATTAGTGTGATCGGTATGGCGCACCGCACCTCCTTCGTGATGCAGGGGGCGTTGTCCAGTACCACGCATTTGCTGGAGAGCTTTATCGATGGGCTGAACAGTCGCCGTCCTGCTCTGTTTAACGTGTATGCCGTCTGCCCGCCTGAACACGGCGTAGGTGACAACAGCGCGGTGGTGCAGAGCAAGATCGCGGTTGAATCGCGTGCCTTCCCGCTGTTCCGTTACAACCCGGATCTGGGCGTGACCTTCTCCGAATGCGTAAGCCTTGAAGGTAATCCTAATCTCGATGCGGATTGGGTGACCTACAATCTTGATTATGTTGATGAAGCTGGCGAGAAGAAAACACTTACCCTGCCGTTGACCTTTGCCGATTTCGCGTTGTCGGAAGGACGTTTTTCCAAGCAGTTCAAGAAGGCCCCGCCGGAAACATGGAACGACGACATGGTGTTGCTGGGCGACTTCCTCGATTTGTCTGAAGATGAACGTACGGGTAAGTTCCCCTACATCTGGACAGTGGACAAGAAGAACCGCCTGTTGCGCGTGCTGGTATCGGTTGAGATGGTGTTGTCCTGTGAGGAACGCCGGAATTTCTGGCAGCAACTCAAGGACATCGCAGGGCTTAATCGTCCCATGGTCAATGAAGAGACGATCGCCAATCGCGTGCGACAGGAGTTGATACAGCAACTCTCGGCCGGTTTGACAGGTGTAGCACCCACTATTGCGCCAAATAGCGCGTCGAACAGTGCTGCGGAAGATTTTGAGGCAGTCTATATCGATACGCCGGAATGTACAGCCTGCGACGAATGCATCAATATCAACCCGAAAATGTTTGCCTATGACGCGTCGAAAAAGGCGGTCATCATCAATCCTCGTGCAGGCAGTTTCCTCGATATCGTCAAGGCAGCAGAAAAGTGTACGGCCGGCATCATTCATCCCGGAACACCATGGAATATGAATGAAATCAATCTGGAAAAACTGAAATTGCGGGCTGAGAAGTTCCATTAACATGAGACTGCCCTTTCAAAAGCGCGTGGCAACCTTCGAACACGGCATACATCCGGAGTACCACAAGGAAACCGGAAATTTGCCGATACGCAGATTTCCGTTCGCACCTAAATTGTATGTGCCGCTGTCGCAACACATCGGAAAACCGGCGATTGCGATCGTCACGGTCGGTCAGGAAGTGTTGCGCGGTGAGGTGATTGCAAGGGCTGACGGGATGTTCTCGCTGCCGATTCATGCTCCTGCCACCGGGGTAGTCGAAGCGATTTCGCCTATTCCCTGCGATACCGGCGAAATGGAGATGGCGATCGTCATTCGCGTGTATGAGGCGGATGGTCAGGAAGTGAGGGTGCGCAACCCGCACAATCTGGACGGCCTGAACGGGGTCGAGCTGGCTATGGTCATGCAGGAGATCGGCGTGGCAGGCAAGGGCGGGGCGGTATTTCCCACTCATGCCAAACTGATCCCACCTAACGGTTGCGTCATAGACACGTTGATCGTGAACGGTTCCGAATGCGAACCTTTTCTGACCTGTGATCATCGCATCATGGTGGAAAGAGCGCAACAAATCATGGCCGGCATCGGATATGCGATGCGGGTGTGTGGTGCGCCGCGTGCGATTATCGGTGTGGAAGACAACAAGCTGGATGCGGTGGCCGCACTGGAGGCCGCGCTGCCCGCAGACGGCACGGTCACGATCAAAGTGGTGGAAACAAAATATCCGCAGGGAGCGGCAGAAACGCTGACGCATGCGCTACTGGGGCGTGAAGTGCCGGTTGGCAAACGCAGCTCCTCGATCGGCGTGGTGATGAACAACGTGATGACCTTGGCGTATGTCGGCCGATTGCTGCCGCTGGGTGAGGGTATGACCGAACGCGTGGTGACGGTCGCGGGTCCTGCGGTTGCGCGTCCGGGCAATTACATTGTGCCGCTGGGGACGCCGTTGCGCTTCTTGCTCGATTATGTGGGAGCAAAGAGCAGCGCCAGCGAAGTGATACTGGGCGGCCCGATGATGGGAAATGCCATCGCCTCACTGGATATTCCTGTCACCAAGGGCGTATGCGGTGTACTGGCGTTCGGCAAAAGGGAAGTGGCCGTGCCGCACACTTATCCTTGCATCCACTGCGGAGAGTGCGTCAATGCCTGCCCTAAAAAGCTCAATCCCACCCAGATGGGTTTACTCGCCGCAAAGCGCGAGTATGATCTGATGGCGGATAAATTCTTTTTGAGCGAATGTTTTGAGTGCGGTTGCTGCAGCTATGTGTGCCCCTCGCATATTCCGCTGGTGCAACAATTTCGTGTAGCCAAGTCTTTTCTTAAAGACAGGAAGAACTCAGCATGAGCCAAATCGAGTTACGTGCCGCCCCTCACCAGCACAGCGGCAGCAATGTGCCGACCATCATGCGCAACGTGGTGTATTCCATGTTGCCCATCTGTGCTTTTTCAGTGTGGCAATATGGCCTGTCAGCCGCGCTGCTGATCCTGGTGGTGACAATATCCTGTCTGGCGGCCGAACGCATCAATAGTACTATCTCCGGGACGGCAGATACCCTGTCTGATTGGAGTGCCGTAATCACTGGTGTGCTGCTGGCGCTGACGCTGCCGCCGTCTTTTCCCTTGTGGATGGGCGTAGTGGCAGGTTTTACTGCCATCTGGCTGGGCAAATCGCTGTTTGGCGGTCTGGGGCAGAACCCGTTTAATCCCGCATTAATCGGACGCGCCTTTGTTCAGGCGGCGTTTCCGACTGCGATCAGTACCTGGGTGCCGGCCTTTACACCCAATCGCTTTGTTGAATGCATCCCTACAACGCTGACGGCGCCGTTTATGTCGCCACCGGATATCGTTCACTGGATTAAGTTGCAAGGTATGGACGCATTTACCGGGGCGACGCCTATGGCGCGCTGGAAATTTGAGAATGTCTCCGCCTCGACGATGGATTTTTTGACCGGACAAGTGACCGCCAGTGCGGGGGAGACTTCCGCCATCCTGATTCTGGTCTGCGGTCTGTATTTGGCGTTCAAGAAATATCTGGACTGGCGTATCCCTGTGTCGGTGATGGGCAGTGCAATGCTGGTCGCAGCGGCTTTTCATCTGGTGCAACCGGATCGTTATCCTGCGCCCACCTTTGTGCTGCTCTCCGGCGGGTTGATGTTGGGTGCCTGGTTTATGGCGACCGACATGGCAACATCTCCGATTACGCCGCGCGGGGTCTGGCTGTACGGCGCACTAATCGGCATCGTGACGGTGATGATCCGTTACTTCGGGGGACTGACCGAAGGGGTGATGTATGCCATCCTGATCGCCAATGCGGCCGCGCCCTTGCTCGATCAGTTCAACCAACCCCGTATTTTGGGTGAAACACGAGGTAAGTCATGAGTGATGCCCCAGAAGTAAAAACACCCAGTTTTGCGATGGTGCGCACGCTGGGGTTGGTGTCTGTCATCTGCGGCATCATCATCGTCGGCGTCTATCAGGTCACCCTGCCTGCCGCCGAAGCCAACCGTAAGCTAGCCCTCGAACGTCAGGTATTTAAAGTCCTGCCGACGGCAAAGAGCGTGGTGACTTATTACGCGACCGAAAAAGGGATCGTCGCAGCAGCAGGGCTGGATCAGCCGCCTGCAGGTGCTGTGATTTTTTATGCAGTGTATGATGCGGCGAAGAAGTTAGCCGGTATTGCTGCCGAAGCGTCATCCGCAGGTTATGCCGATCAGGTGCGCGTGTTGTATGCCTATGACACTGAAAAGCAGGCCATCACCGGCATCGGCGTAATTTCTATGCGCGAGACGCCAGGCATCGGCGACAAGATTCTGACCGATCAGGATTTCTTGAAAAACTTTGAATCGCTGGATGTGCATTTGTCTGCCGATTTGCAAAGCCTGGCCAATGCGGTGAAGACGGTCAAACACGGCACTAAGTCCGGTGCCTGGCAGATCGATGCCATTTCCGGGGCGACGGTCACCTCCAAGGCGGTAGGACGCGGAATCAATGAATCTACGCAAATACTGCTGCCCAGACTGTTACCGCATCTTGAAAAACTGAGGAGTCCATCATGAGTGCACCTTCAAATTTCGACGAATTTCTGGACGGGATCTGGAAGCAAAATCCTATCTTTGTGATGGTTCTCGGTATGTGTCCGACGCTGGCCGTGACGGTTTCGGCGGTGAATGCCATCTCAATGGGGTTGGCCACCACCTTTGTGCTGGGCGCCTCCTGTTTGCTGGTCTCGCTGCTGCGACACTCGATCCCTAAACAGGTGCGTATCGCCAGTTATATCGTCATCATTGCGACCTTCGTCACCGTGGTGGACTATGCGATACAGGCGATTAGCCTAGATCTGTATGAAGCGCTGGGTGCTTACATCAAACTGATCGTGGCCAATTGCATTTTGCTGGGACGTGCTGAAGCGCATGCCGCCAAGAATCCGCCTATGCCGGCCATGCTTAATGCGATCGGGATGGGCTTTGGCTTTACTTTAGGGTTGTTTGCCATCGGTTGTGTGCGGGAAATTCTGGGTGCCGGCAAATTGTTCGACATCTCACTGTTCGGTCCGCACTTCCAACCCTGGGTGGTGATGGTGCTGCCGCCGGGTGGCTTCTTCGTGCTGGCTGGCTGGCTGATCGTGTTTGCCGCCTTTGATCACTATAAAACCAAGCGGACGCTGGGAGTGCAGGCATGAATAACGATACTATTGCCAATATTCTGCTGACCACCATTCTGCCGGGCAACTTTGTACTGGCGATGTTTTTGGGGATGTGCCCGTTTTTGGGCGTCTCGCAAAAACTCAGCACCGCCGTGCCGATGGGGATTGCGACCGCCTTTGTGATTCTGGTCGCCTCGGTATCGGCCTATTTTTTGAACATGCTGCTGGTGCATTTTCATCTGGAATTTTTGAGCGTGATCACCTTTATTACGGTGATCGCTTGCGCGGTGCAACTCGTTGAAATGTTTGTGAAAAAGACTTTCCCGGAATTATTTCGCCAGTTGGGAATTTATTTGCCGCTAATCACCACCAATTGCGCGGTATTAGGCGTTGCGCTGTTTCAAACCGCACGTAATTACAACTTCGCTCAATCACTCGCTTACAGCATAGGCGGGGGGATTGGCTTTACGCTGGCGCTGATCTTGATGGCCGGATTGCGTGAACGGATGCAGTTGTCCAATGTTCCGACACTGGTACAAGGCGCTGCTATCAGCGTGATTCTGGGCGGATTGCTGTCCCTGTCCTTTATGGGCTTTTCAGGTATAGGAGGTGGAGAATGATTTATTTGGTCACGATAGCACTGATGCTGGCCATGTTGCTCGGCTTTGTCGTCGTTGAATATCTGGCGCATCGTTTTGCCGAACACCATCCTGAATTTGGGCCTGCGCGCAAGCTGGGTTGCGGTGGATGCGGCAACCATTGTGAAGGACATTGCAAAACCTCAGAACATTAATGTTAATAAAGTTACAACTAGGTTCATAATCGCCGTTGTTTCGGCACACATCGCAAACGCATACAACAGGAGAAGTACATGCAACCCTACGTTATCCCCTTCCAGTCGCTCGGCATCAACGACATCCCCGAAGTGGGCGGAAAGAACGCATCGCTCGGTGAGATGATTTCCAATCTGAGCACGTCCGGCGTAAACGTACCCGGCGGTTTTGCGACCACGGCACAGGCGTATCGTGATTTTCTGGCTCACGAAGGCTTGGACAAGCGCATCGAAGCCTTACTGGAAAAACTCAACGTCGATGATGTGACCGCACTGGCTGAGGCCGGTCGCACCATACGCGGCTGGATCGTTGACGCGCCACTTCCGGCCCGACTGGATACGGAAGTGCGTACCGCATACGCCGAGATCTCGGCAGGCAGCGATGCGAGCTTCGCGGTGCGCTCCTCGGCCACCGCAGAAGACTTGCCGGATGCGTCTTTCGCCGGACAACAGGAAACTTTCCTGAACATCCACGGCATCGACCACATCCTGCACGCCATCCGTGAAGTGTTCGCCTCGTTGTATAACGACCGCGCCATCTCTTATCGCGTGCACAAGGATTTCACCCACGCCGATGTGGCGCTGTCTGCCGGTATTCAGCGTATGGTGCGCTCAGATCTGGGCGCCTCCGGTGTGATGTTCACGCTGGACACCGAATCCGGTTTTCGCGATGCGGTGTTTATCACGTCCAGCTACGGTCTGGGCGAAATGGTGGTACAGGGCGCGGTCAATCCGGATGAATTCTACGTGCATAAACCGCAACTGATGGCGGGTTTCCCGGCTATCGTGCGCCGCACCTTAGGTTCCAAGCAATTGCGCATGGTGTTCGACGAGCATCGCTCGGCCGGTCGCTCAACCCGCATTGAACCAATTCCAGTTGCTGATCAAACTCAATTCTCGCTGACAGATGAAGATGTGTTGCTGCTGGCCCGTTACGCGGTGTCTATCGAGCAACACTACGGTCGTCCGATGGACATCGAGTGGGGCAAGGATGGGATTGATGGCAAGCTGTATATCCTGCAAGCGCGTCCTGAAACCGTCAAATCCAATGCAGCCTCCAATGGCAGCACTGAAAAGTATCGTTTGCAACAACGCGGCGACGTGCTGACCGAAGGTCGCGCCATTGGTCAAAAGATCGGTGCGGGTCGTGTGCGCATCGTGCACAGCACGGCTGAAATGGATAAGGTACAGGTAGGCGACGTGCTGGTCACCGACATGACCGATCCTAACTGGGAGCCGGTGATGAAGCGCGCTTCTGCAATTATCACCAACCGTGGCGGTCGCACCTGCCATGCGGCGATCATCGCGCGTGAATTGGGTATTCCTGCCATCGTCGGTTGCGGTCATGCAACTACCTCGCTGCACGAAGGCGAGATCGTCACGGCCTCTTGCGCCGAAGGCGATACCGGTTATGTGTACCACGGCAGACTGCCTTTCGAAATCGTGGTACGCAATGAGAGTTCCTTGCCGCCGATTCCGGTCAAACTGATGCTCAACGTCGGTAATCCGAATCTGGCATTTGAATTTGCGCAACTGCCATCCGGCGGTGTGGGTCTGGCACGTCTGGAATTCATCATCAACAACCTGATCGGCATCCACCCTAAGGCTGTGTTGGAACACAACAAGCTGCCAGGCAAGCTGCACGAAGCCGTGTTGAGCCGTTCGGCAGGTTATGCTAATCCTGAAGAATTCTACGTCGAGAAGATCACCGAAGGCGTATCGACGCTGGCGGCGGCTTTTTGGCCTAAACCGGTTATCGTGCGTCTGTCCGACTTTAAGTCGAACGAATACCGCAAGTTATTGGGCGGCGAGATCTACGAGCCGATGGAAGAGAATCCGATGATCGGATTCCGTGGTGCGGGTCGTTACGTGGCACCCAACTTCTCCGACTGCTTCGAGATGGAATGTCGTGCGATGAAACGGGTACGTGAAAAATTGGGTTACACCAATGTCGAACTGATGGTGCCGTTTGTGCGTACCGTGCAGGAAGCACGCGAAGTGGTTGCTATGATGTCCAAGCACGGTCTGACACGCGGCGAGAACGGCCTGCGTCTAATCATGATGTGCGAAATTCCATCGAACGCCTTGCTGGCAGAAGAGTTCCTGGAGTTCTTCGACGGTTTCTCGATCGGTTCCAACGACCTGACGCAACTGACCTTAGGGTTGGATCGCGATTCGTCCCTGGTAGCGGATCGTTTCGACGAACGCGATGCAGCGGTCAAGATTTTGTTGAAGATGGCGATCACTACCTGCAACCGTCTGAACAAATATGTCGGCATCTGCGGTCAAGGCCCGTCCGATCACTTCGATTTCGCGCAGTGGTTGATGGAAGCTGGCATACAGACTATGTCGCTCAATCCGGACACACTGCTGGAAACCTGGCGCAAATTGGCAACAGTCGAACATAAGGATTAGTTCGTCGCTTAAACAAGTTGCCCTCCCGCCCCTCCGGAACATACGGAGGGGTTTTTTTCGTCTGAATCGGTGGATTAGGTTGAATACTGTTTCGATTTTTTATGCTGAGAGCTGTTGTCGTTCGACAAGGCAGTCGCTGTCGCCCGCTTGATAGTCGCGGCAAATAAAAGGTCGCTGTGCGTAGATGCTGCACAGCATGGTTTTTCTGTCGAGTGCGGCGCACCAGCCATCGTCGAGGCGTGACATTACCCAACCACCCCATTGATCTTGTTCTGTCAGATCTTCGGGTGGCTCATCATCGCCCATCAATATCACTTCCAAGCGGCAGCAGCAGGCTCGGCAGGTGGAGCAGGTGACGGGTTCGATCATTGGTTTGATATTTATATTCATTGGCAGGCATTCTCGCATTTTGCTGATTCAAGTGGCAATGATAGTTCGCACTGATGGTGGGATAATAGCCGCATGAAAAATAAACCCAAACTTGTCACGCCGGAGCGTGCTGCGCCCAAAGCTGGTTTACATCCGCGCAATCTGCATCGAAATCGCTACGACTTTAAACTGCTGATTGCTTCAAGTCCCGAATTGGCCTCGTTTGTGTCGGTCAATGCTTACGGGGATGAGTCAGTAGATTTTGCCAGTCCGGCTGCGGTCAGGGCGCTCAATCGCGCCTTGCTGATTCACCATTACGGCATACAGGGGTGGGATATTCCCCCTCAATACTTGTGTCCGCCTATTCCGGGCAGAGCCGATTATCTGCATTATCTGGCTGATCTTTTGGGGCCGTGTGATCAGCGTGCAGCGGATGTGCGTGTGCTCGATATCGGTACGGGTGCTAACTGTATTTATCCGCTGATCGGCCACCGAGTTTATGGCTGGCAGTTTGTCGGCAGCGATATTGATCCTGCAGCGCTCGCGAACGCACAAGGGATACTGAATACGAATCCGGGAATGAGTGAGGCGATCACATTGCGCTTGCAAACGTCGCGCAGGAAAATTTTCACGGGGGTGGTGCAAGCTGATGAATCGTTCGATCTGGTCATGTGCAATCCGCCGTTTCATGCCTCGCTGGCAGAGGCCACCGCAGGAACACAGCGTAAATGGAAAAATCTGGGCAAAAAGCCCGTTAAAGCCTTGAATTTCGGTGGCCAGGGCGCGGAACTCTGGTGTCAAGGCGGGGAAGAGATGTTTGCGTGTGACATGATTGCAGAGAGTGTGGCGTTTTGTGATCGTTGTTTTTGGTTTAGCATGCTGATCTCAAAGTCGGCCAGCCTGCCTGGAGTTTATCGTGCGCTGAAAAAAGCCGGGGTTCGGGACAGTAAAACAATAGAGATGGCGCAAGGGCAGAAGAAGAGCCGTATCGTCGCCTGGACTTTTCACCACATAGCTTAGTCATCCTTTTAGATGGATAGGCAGGAAGTCGCAGCTGAGTCGGCAGAATCCGTTATCATTGCACCATGCTCAATATACTTAACATGACTTACCTGCAGGGCGGCGAACCGCTGTTCAGCGGGGCAAATTTGCAGGCGTTTGCCAATCAGCGTATCGGGCTGGTCGGGAAAAACGGTTGCGGTAAATCCACACTATTTCGCCTGATAAGGGGTGAACTTCATCCGGAAGCGGGCGAAGTGTCGCTGCAAAGCGGCAAGACACTCGCCTACGTCGAACAGGAAATCGAAAACTCGGACCAGAGTTCGATGGAATTTGTGCTCGATGGTGACGTGAAGCTGCGTCAGTTGGAGAAAATTCTGGATAAGGCGTCACATGACGCCGCCTGGTTTGAAGCGCAGCAGCAGTTCGAAGCCATCGATGGCTATGGCGCGCCGGCACGTGCCGCGCAACTGTTGAGCGGACTGGGTTTTGATACCGACAGCTTGGAACGACAAGTCGCCAGCTTTTCCGGCGGTTGGCGCATGCGGCTGAATTTGGCGCGCGCGCTGATGCACCGGGCTGACCTCCTGCTGCTCGATGAACCGACCAACCATCTGGATCTGGAAGCGATACTCTGGCTGGAACAATATCTGGCGCGTTATCCTGGCAGTATTTTGCTGGTCTCGCACGACAGGGAATTTCTCAACGCCACGGTCAATCGCATCGCCCATGTTCATGACTGCGTGATCGATTGCTATGCCGGCGATTACGATGATTTCGAGCGCGCCCGCGCCGAGAAAATTGCTCAACAAAATCAAGCGTATGAGACGCAACAGTTAAAAATAGCCCATCTGGAAGACTTTGTGCGGCGTTTTCGCGCACAGGCCACCAAGGCTAAGCAGGCGCAAAGCCGCATTAAGGCGCTGGATCGACTCACCCGCATCGCAGCGGTGCATGTCACCGATGGTCACTTCGAACTTGAGATCGAAGCGCCTGAACGCAGTCCTGATCTGTTGATGCGCTTGGATAACATGGGCTTTTCCTATGGCGAGAAGTCGCTGTTCAAAAATATGAACATGGTGCTCAGAGCCGGTGCGCGCATCGCCTTGCTGGGGCCTAACGGGGCGGGTAAATCGACTCTGATCAAATTGCTGGTGGGTGAGTTGACGCCGACCTCGGGGCGGCTGGATGTTACCCCCGAGATCCGTATCGGTTACTTCGCGCAGCATCAACTGGAAAATCTGGACAGTACGGCGACCCCTTTGCAACATATGGAGCGGGTCGCGCCGAAAGAAACCACGCTGGCCTTGCGTACCTTTTTGGGCCGCTTCGGGCTGGCCGGGAATGCTGAGGACAGGCCGGTGGCGAGTTTCTCCGGCGGAGAAAAAAGCCGCTTGGCGTTAGCGCTGCTGGCCTGGCAAAAGCCGCATCTGCTACTGCTCGATGAGCCGACCAACCATCTGGATCTGGATATGCGCGATGCGCTGACCATCGCGCTGGAAGAGTACGCCGGTGCGGTGGTGATCGTCTCCCATGATCGCAGTCTGATCCGCGCGGTGGCGGATGAGCTGTGGCTGGTGGCGGATGGTCAGGCGGCGTTGTTTGACGGCGATCTGGAAGATTACAAGACTTGGATCGAGCAGAGACGGCCGCGTGAGACGGTGCAGGCTAAGCCTGCCAAACCGGTTCAGGCTGCGGCTCCGAAGCCCAATAAAAAGGCATTGCAATCAAAGCGTAATAAACTTGAAGTGGAATTGAATAAGGTGCAAACCGAACTGGCGGAAATCAACCGTCAGTTAGGTGATCCAACCACCTATAGCAGTTGCAGCAATGATTTCATCGCGGGATTAAATGCTAGGCGCGAAATCGTGCAGGCAAAAGTCGATGAGCTCGAAGAGGTTTGGCTGGAGCTTGAAATGGCGCTGGAAGAATAGGGTGTCTGATCGTGCGGATACCTTTTTCACCAGATAGTGCGTGTAAATCGAAGGTTATATTTCGAACGCGCTTTTGAATTTTGAATAAATACTGATCATGTTAAATTCTTTACACGAAATTCAGAGTGTTTCTGTTGCGATTCGAGACGCGGTCGCGCCCGTATTTTTGTTGACTGGCGTGGGCTCCATCTTGTCAGTTCTGGTTAACCGACTGGGGCGCGCCGTTGATCGCGCACGCGTTGTGAATTCGATGACGCAAGTGCAGCGACTCAAGGTGATCGGTGAGTTTGAAATTATCGTTCAGCGTACCGGATGGATCAGACGTTCAATCGGGCTGATTACGCTGGCCGCCTTGTGTGTTTGCATGTCGATCGTCTCCTTGTTCGTCGAAGTTAAAATGGGGCTGAATGCGCCTGACTTTGTTTCAGACACATTTATTGCTGCGATGCTGTTTCTTATTTCCGGATTGTTGTGTTTTTTGCGGGAAATTGCGTTGGCCTCGCGCGAGATTATTTTTCTCAACCGGGATTGATCAACGCGTGCGCAGCCGGAACAGTCGTTCAGCTTTCTTCTGAGAACTATCCGTTAATCCCGCGTCAGTAAAAAGTATTTCTGTTTACTCACAATATCTGTGGATAACGCTGTGGATAAAGTTGGTGATAGCCGCCTTAACTTAGTGATGCATAAGGAGTTTTCTTGCGCTGCCTGTTTTTTATCTATATGGATTTCTATTAATAAACAACAGGTTGTATAATTTTATGTGGGCGAGTAGTAAGTTTCGATGTGCAAAGGGGCGTGATCGCTGGTTTTGTGGGTAATTTGAAATTTTCAATGTTTTTACGCTTCATTATTAATATAGGTTGAGTTCGCCTAAACTCGCTTTTACATTCAAGGTGTTGAAACTGATGCCGCCATGTTGTTCAATGAATTTTGTTCAGATGAGAGGGGATGAAATGAAATATCGGCACTACAAGGGTGGAATTTACGAGATGGTTTGCGAGGCACATTTAGAAGCAGAGCCGAATGTCATGATGGTTGTCTATAAATCGGCTGATGGCACGATCTGGACGCGGCCCAAAAAAGTTTTCTTTGAAGATGTTGCTCATGAGGGATTGCTTGTGCCGCGCTTCGCGCCGATAGTCTGAGGCGAATATTTGCATTGAACGGTTGATTATGGCGCCCCATCACAACGTTTATGTCATCGAACTCGCCAAGGACGTGCTGTCCGAAGCTAAATTCAGAAAATGCAATCCGGGTTATGTGACTGGCAAGCCTTGCGTATATGTCGGCATGACCGGCTTAGATCCGGATGTGCGCTTCGATAAACATAAGGCCGGTATTCAGTCCAATCGCTATGTAAAACAATACGGGTTGCACCTGATGCCAGATCTGTACGAAGGATTTAATCCGATGGGCTATGGCGAGGCGTGCGACACCGAGGTCGAGATCGGTATCGATTTGCGCAGTGCGGGCTTTGGTGTCTGGCAGGCTTGACGCGGTAAAACTCTTCCCGCCTCAGAATTTCCCTATAAATCATCCGCTAATCCCGCGTTAATAAAAGAGTATTTCTGTTTACCCACAATATCTGTGGATAACTCTGTGGATAAGGTGGGTGATTACCTCCTTAACTTCGTGTTGCATAAGGAGTTTTCTTGCGTTGCCTATTTTTTGATTTAATAAAATATTCATTATAAACAATTGGTTAGTTAAATTTGTTGGGTTGATCTGTTAGGCTCGCAGCGCGATTGCTGGCTTTGTGGGTAATTCCGAATTGTCAATGATTTTTGAGCGAAATTTTAATCCGGTCGTGCTTCAGGTCGAACTTATCTGTGTAATCAGGCAGTTACCTTGCGTATGCGGAGTGTGTATTACGAGGTGATGGTTCATTCCTTCGTGAAAGTGGCAAAATGCAACTTGTCTGCTTTGTCATTGTTGGCGCAATGTGGTTTAATCACACCCATGAAATTTCCTTTCAAGAACGTTGCCCTCATAGGTAAGCACAAGTCCCCGGAAGTAGCTGCGCCGTTGCTGCGTTTGGCTGATTTTTTGTCCGCCCAGGGGCTCAGCGTGGCGGTGGATAGTCTGACTGCCGAGAATTTGACCGGACATCCTTATCCCGTGATGGCGCTGGCCGATATGCCGCAAGTGGCGGATCTGGCTATCGTGATGGGCGGTGACGGGACGATGCTCAATATTGCGCGCACTTTCTCCCCGCATCATGTGCCGCTGATTGGTGTGAATCAAGGGCGATTGGGTTTTTTGACGGATCTGACGCTCGACAATATGCTCGACAGTATCACCGCGATGCTGGCCGGGCAGTTTGTCACCGAGAAGCGTTTGCTGCTGTCGGCCCGGGTGATGCGCAATGAGGTTGAGGTGTTCAGCGGTTTGGCCTTCAATGAAGTGGTGGTGCACCGCAGCCATATCAGCAGCATGATCGAGTTCGAAGTGCGCATCGACGGTCAGTATCTTTATAACCAGCGCGCCGATGGATTGATTGTCGCTACGCCGACCGGATCTACGGCTTACGCGATGTCGGCGGGCGGCCCTATCCTGCATCCGGGATTGGATGTGCTGGAGTTGGTGCCTATCTGTCCGCATACCCTCAGTAATCGCCCGATCGTCGTTAACAGTGCGTCGGTGCTGGAAATTTTAATGCACCGTAGCCACGATATTCGCGTGCGTCTGGATAGTCACACCAGTTTTGAATCGCAATTGAACGACAAAATTATCGTCACCCGACATCCGGATTATGCCTGTCTGCTGCATCCGGTCGGGCACAGCTACTACCATACCCTGCGCGAAAAATTGCTTTGGAATCAGGCGCTTTAACGGGCAAATAGCTATGCTGAAATTTTTAAGCATCCGCGATTTTGTTATCGTCTCCAATCTGGAGTTGGCTTTTGGCAGCGGATTTACCGCATTGACCGGTGAGACTGGTGCCGGGAAATCGATTTTGATCGACGCCTTGCTGCTGGCGCTGGGTGAGCGCGGCGATGCGACCATGGTGCGCAGCGGGTGTGAACGTGCCGAAATTACCGCTGAATTCGAAGTGAGCGCGATGCCCGCTTTGCAGGGTTGGTTGAATGAGCAGGCGCTAACCGGGGATGAAGGCGTGTGTCTAATGCGTCGCGTATTGGAAGCTGGCGGGCGTTCGCGTGGTTTTATCAACGGGCGCAGTGCTACCTTGCAGCAGATGCGTGAGGTTGGCGAACAAGTGCTGAATGTGCATGGTCAACACGCGCATCAAACTCTGTTACAACCGGATGCGCAGCGCGATCTGCTTGACGGTTATGCAAGCCTTCAGGCGGATACGGCGCTCGTCGCAGCCAGTTATCGCGAATGGCAAACTTTAAAAGCTCGCCGCATCAGTCTGACTCAGAATACCCAGGCGGTTGCGGCCGAACGTGAATTGTTGCAGTTTCAGCGCCGCGAGCTCGAAGCCTTGGCTTTTAACTTCGTCGACTGGGAAGAATTGCAGGTCGAGTACGCGCGTCTGGCGCATGCGGCGAGTCTCTTGGAGACGGCGGCCTTCGGGCTGGAAACCTTGAGCGAGGCGGATACCGCGTGCCTGGCGCAACTCAATGCCCTGACTACGCGCTTGCGCGACGGGATGGCGCACGATGCCAGTTTAGGTGATACCTTGCGATTGCTGGAGAGCGCACAGGCGGAAATGCAGGAAGCTGTGTACAGTCTGCGTCATTATCAGCAGCGTTTGGAGGCGGATCCTCGTGAACTTGCCGTCAAAGAGCAGCGTATTCAAGAGGTGATGAGTGTCTCGCGCAAATATCGCGCAACGCCGGAACGATTGCCTGAAGTGGCGGAGCAGATTGCCGCGCGTTTATCTGTGTTGGGTGATGAAGCCGATCTGGCGGAACTTTCGAAAAAGGAAGAGGCTGCACGTCAGCGCTATCAGGACAGCGCCAAACCCTTGAGCTGTGCGCGTGGGCTGGCTGCCGTGAAATTGTCGACGGAGATTACCGAGGCGATGCAGACGCTGGCGATGCAGGGCGGTCATTTTGCGGTGGCGCTGTTACCGCTGGCTGAGGGTAATGCGCATGGACTGGAAGCGGTCGAGTTCCAGGTCGCGGCTAATCCGGGTGTGCCGATGCGCAATATGGCGAAAGTGGCTTCCGGCGGTGAGTTATCGCGCATCAGTCTGGCGATACAAGTGGCGACCAGTCAAGTCGCCTGTGTGCCCACGTTGATCTTCGACGAAGTGGATAGTGGTATCGGCGGTCGGGTGGCGGAAATTGTCGGTTTATTGCTCAAACAATTGGGGCGTGATTATCAGGTGTTGTGTGTCACTCATCTACCGCAAGTGGCGGCGACGGCTGACAGGCAGTGGCAGGTGAGTAAAGCGGTGGAGCGCGGTGTCACCTTGAGTCACATCGAGGAATTGAGTCCCGTGCGGCGTATTGAGGAAATTGCGCGCATGCTGGGCGGCGTGACGATTACCGATACCACCCGTAAACACGCTGCAGAGATGCTGGGGCTTGAGGTATCATGCGGCTGACTTTGGAAAATTAAGAGACTATCAATATGCGTTTTAAAATCATTCTGCTTTCCCTGTTGCTCGCTTCCTGCGGCAACATTTCGCTGCTCGACTCTATCCCTATGCCGACATCCTATAAAATGGACATCCGTCAGGGGAATTTCGTGACGGCAGAAATGCGTGAAAAGATCAAGTTGGGGATGTCCAAATCTCAGGTGCGTTATGTTTTGGGCACGCCCATGGTGAGCGATGTGTTTCACGCCAATCGCTGGGATTATGTCTATCGTCTGGAGCAAAAAGCACGTCTGGTCGAACAGCAACGTCTGACGTTGTATTTTGAAAACGACAATCTGACCAAAATCGACGACAGCGATCTGCATGTGAAACCTGCGCCTGTCGTAGCAGAAGATAAATAATTGTAGATTCGTCTTGCAAGGAACTATAAATGCGCAAAATTAAAATCGCCATCGCCGGCAGTAGCGGCCGTATGGGAAAGATATTGTTGGAAAACGTGGCGGCCGCCGATGATCTGGTGTTGCACGCTGCACTGGAACACGGTGCAAGTTTGATGCTGGGTCGCGATGCCGGTGAATTTAGCGGTGTGGTGACCGGGGTGAAAATCAGCGCGGATGTTGAGGCTGCGCTGGCGGGTGCAGATGTATTGATCGATTTTACCCGTCCGGAAGGCACGTTGCATCATTTGGAAATTTGCCGCAAATTGGGTGTGGCACTGGTGATCGGGACGACAGGTTTTAATGCGCAACAGAAGGCCGTGCTGGGCGCGGCTGCACAGGATGTCGGTATCGTATTTGCCCCGAATATGAGCGTCGGGGTTAATCTACTGTTCAAGTTGCTGGAAACGGCGACGCGCGTCCTGTCCGAAGGTTACGATATCGAGATCATCGAAGCGCATCATCGCCATAAGGTCGATGCGCCTTCGGGTACTGCTTTAGGTTTGGGTGAGGTGGTGGCACGCACACTGGGTCGCGATCTGGCGGAATGCGCCGTTTATGGTCGTGAAGGCGTGACTGGTGAGCGCGATCCGTCCACCATCGGTTTTGCCACCGTGCGCGGCGGTGACATCGTGGGTGATCACACCGTGCTGTATGCGGGTATTGGCGAGCGCATCGAAATCACCCACAAGGCGAGCAGTCGGGCGACTTTTGCGCTGGGTGCGTTGCGCGCAGCACGTTTTCTGAAGGCCAATCCGGCCGGAATGTACGATATGCAGGATGTGCTGAAGCTAAAGTAACGGCATTATCCGGCTGGCCGGCATAACGGGTTATTTCTTTTTACAGGCGGTTTTCCATAGTTTTTCGCCTGGGCTGTCCGGGGCTAACGTTCTCCAGTCTCCTGCGTCCTTGTTGGTGTAAACGACGTCCCCCATGCCCATCGGTTCGGAGTGGCAGGTGGTATAAAGAATACGGGATATCTTATTCTCGCAGTCGTATTCCGTCATGTCTTTCATGGACATGAATTTTTTCCCCGAGGTCTCGGTCTTGACTTCCCGGTGATCAAACAAGTCCCACATACGCACTGTGTCCTTTAGTTTCTTGATGCTGGATGGGTCGGCATAGGCGGTCAGTTTGCTGTTACGGCTTACTTCAACCCATTCTGCCATCGCGCTGCTGCTCAAGGTAATCAGACAGGCTATAAAAAAAATACGGCGCATAAAGTTGCTCCTCTTATTTAAGTTAAAAGTATTTTGATGCCCATCAGGATTAGCATGGCGCCGCCAAAAATCTCCGCTTTTGATTCCAGCCAGGTGCCACTGCGACGGCCTATCAGTACGCCGCACCAACTAAAGCAGAAGGTGATGATGCCGATGATGAGGCAGGCAAGATAAGCATTGAAGTTTATCAGAGTCAGGCTGAAACCGGCGGCCATGGCGTCGATGCTGGTGGCGATTGCAAGCAGTAGCATCATCTTGTCGGAAACATTGGCAATATCCTCTTCGATACCTTCCTGCAGGCCTTCGTATAACATTTTTGCGCCTATCAGGGTCAGCAGGGCGAAGGCGATCCAGTGGGCGTAAGATTCAACCCAGCCTAATATGCCGCGACCTGCCAGATAGCCTATGAAAGGCATGGCGGCCTGAAAACCACCGAAGAAAAGTCCTGCCTTGAGTCCCGAAATCGCGATGTTGCACCGTTTTGCGCCCAGTCCGATCGAGACGGCGAAGGCATCCATGCTCAGGGCAATGGCCAAAATAAGTATATCCAGCATGGGTGGTCTTCTGTGAACTGGACTCGCAAGCCGCTGATAAAGCGTATTGTATAACATGCGTTTTTGCGTGGGGAATACAAAGTTTGCACTTGAGTTTGATGCCGTTCCTGCAATCCGCTATAATGCTCAACAATCTTTCGCGGGATGAGCTCACGGTTCTTCCCGCTTCTTTATGTCTATCTTGGGAGTATCTGGTGACGCAAACGAATCCTGCCATTCTTGTACTAGCCGATGGGACGGTGTTTCGCGGAGTTTCCATCGGAGCCGCCGGTAGTCGTGTAGGTGAGGTGGTTTTTAATACCTCGATGTCCGGCTATCAGGAAATTCTCACTGACCCGTCTTACTGCCGTCAAATCGTCACGCTAACCTGCCCGCATATCGGCAACGTGGGGGTAAACGACGAAGATGTTGAATCCCGTCAGGTATTTGCCAGCGGTCTGGTGATACGCGATCTATCTTTGACGGTGAGCAACTGGCGCAGCACACAGTCTCTGCCCGACTATCTGAAGGATAACGATGTGGTGGCAATCGCCGGCATCGATACCCGCAAACTCACGCGCATCCTGCGGGAAAAGGGCGCGCAAAGCGGTTGTATCGCGTCCGGCGCTGATGAAGTCGCGGCGCTCGCCGCTGCTCGCGGCTTTGCGGGTCTGGCCGGTATGGATCTGGCACAAGTTGCGACCTGCGATGAATCCTACGAATGGAACGAAGGCGTCTGGGATCTGGGTTCGGTACACGGGCAGGATAAAACCACCAAAACAGCGCTTCCGAAAACCTATCATGTTGTCGCTTATGACTTCGGTGTAAAACGCAATATCCTGCGCATGCTGGCTGAGCGCGGTTGCAAGATCACTGTCGTGCCGGCTAAAACCTCTGCGGCTGATGTGTTGGCGATGAATCCTGACGGCGTGTTTCTGTCGAACGGCCCCGGCGATCCGGAGCCTTGTGACTACGCGATTGCGGCGACCCAAGCTGTGTTGGAGACAGGTATTCCTCTGTTCGGTATCTGTTTGGGGCATCAGATTCTGGGTCTGTCCATCGGTGCTAAGACCGTCAAGATGAAGTTCGGTCATCGCGGCGCCAATCATCCGGTTCAGGATCTGGACACCAAACGCGTGATGATCACCAGCCAAAATCACGGTTTTGCCGTCGATGCGGCAACCTTGCCTGCGAATGCGCGTGCAACGCACGTCTCCTTGTTTGACGGTACGCTGCAAGGCTTTGAATTAACTGATAAACCTGCGTTCTGTTTCCAGGGTCACCCTGAAGCGAGTCCCGGCCCGCACGATGTGGACGGCTTGTTCGACAAATTTGTTGCAATGATGAAAGGAGCAAGTAGCAAGTAGCAAGTAGCAAGTAGCCAACATCGCACCGTAAGGTGCGCAACGCAGCTACAAGCTACAAGCCACAAGCTACAAGCTGACACCCTATGCCAAAACGTACTGATCTAAAATCCATACTCATCATCGGCGCAGGCCCTATCGTTATCGGTCAGGCTTGCGAGTTCGACTATTCCGGCGCTCAGGCTTGTAAGGCGTTGCGCGAAGAGGGTTACCGCGTTGTGCTGGTGAACTCGAATCCGGCCACCATCATGACCGATCCGGACATGGCGGATGCGACCTATATCGAGCCGATCACCTGGCAGATCGTCGAAAAGATCATCGCAAAAGAGCGCCCCGACGCGATTTTGCCGACCATGGGCGGCCAGACTGCGTTGAATTGCGCGCTGGACTTGGCGCATCACGGTGTGCTGGAAAAATACAACGTCGAGATGATAGGCGCGTCCCGTGAAGCCATCGATATGGCGGAAGATCGTGAAAAATTTAAACAGGCGATGACCCGTATCGGTCTGGCGTCGGCTCGTTCCTTCATTGCGCACAGCATGGAAGAAGCGTTGCAAGTTCAGCAAGTACTGGGTTTTCCGACCGTGATCCGTCCGTCCTTCACCATGGGTGGTTCCGGTGGCGGTATCGCTTACAATCGTGAAGAATTTGTCGAGATCTGCGAGCGCGGTCTGGAAGCCTCGCCGACCAGCGAATTGCTGATCGAAGAGTCCTTGCTCGGTTGGAAAGAATACGAAATGGAAGTGGTGCGTGATCGCAATGACAATTGCATCATCATCTGTTCAATCGAAAATCTGGACCCGATGGGTGTGCATACCGGTGATTCGATCACCGTAGCGCCTGCGTTGACCCTGACCGATAAGGAATATCAGATTTTGCGCGATGCCTCGCTGGCCGTGTTGCGCGAAATTGGCGTGGAAACCGGCGGTTCCAACGTGCAGTTCTCCATTAATCCGGACGACGGACGCATGGTGGTGATCGAGATGAATCCGCGCGTGTCGCGTTCTTCCGCATTGGCGTCCAAGGCGACTGGTTTCCCGATCGCCAAGGTGGCAGCGAAACTGGCCGTGGGTTACACGTTGGATGAGTTGCAAAACGATATCACGGGCGGCGCGACACCGGCATCGTTTGAACCGACCATCGACTATGTCGTTACCAAGATTCCTCGTTTTGCCTTTGAAAAATTCCCGCAAGCCAATGATCGCCTGACCACGCAGATGAAGTCGGTCGGTGAGGTGATGGCGATCGGTCGCACTTTCCAGGAATCTTTCCAGAAGGCCTTGCGCGGCCTTGAAGTTGGCGTTAATGGTTTGGATACCAAATTCAGTAATCTGGATGCGGTGACGGCTGAATTGCGCAATCCCGGCCCTGATCGCATCTGGGCGGTGTCCGATGCCTTTCGTTTGGGGTTGACTGTTGAAGATGTGTTTAATATCAGCAAGATAGACCGCTGGTTTTTGGTGCAGATCGCTGATTTGATCCGTCAGGAGCAATCTTTGCTCGGACGACCTCTGGAGAGTGTGGCAGCCGATGAGATGCGCGCTTTGAAGCGCAGCGGTTTTGCCGATGCCCGTTTGGCTGATTTGCTGGAAACCGATCCTGCTGCGATCCGCGCCTATCGTCATGCAATGGGTGTGCGTCCGGTGTATAAACGCGTAGACACCTGCGCAGCAGAATTTTCCACCGATACCGCCTACATGTATTCCACTTATGAAGAGGAATGCGAAGCGGCGCCGACAAACAACAAAAAAATCATGGTGTTAGGTGGCGGACCTAATCGTATCGGTCAGGGTATCGAGTTCGACTATTGCTGCGTGCATGCTGCGCTGGCGATGCGCGAAGACGGCTACGAGACCATTATGGTCAACTGCAATCCTGAAACGGTTTCCACCGACTACGATACATCTGATCGTCTGTATTTCGAGCCGCTGACGTTAGAAGATGTGCTGGAAGTCGTGGCCATCGAGAAGCCGATCGGCGTAATCGTGCAATACGGCGGTCAGACTCCATTGAAGTTAGCGCAAGGTTTGGCCAAGAATGGCGTGCCGATCATCGGTACTACGCCTGATATGATCGACTGCGCGGAAGATCGCGAACGTTTCCAGAAGATGCTGATGGGCTTAGGCTTGAAGCAGCCGCCTAACCGGATTGCCAGCAGTGTGGCTGAAGGGCTTGCTGGTGCGGCTGAGATCGGCTATCCGCTGGTGATGAGACCGTCCAATGTGCTGGGCGGCCGCGGTATGGAAATCATCCATACTCAGCCCGATCTGGAACGCTATATGCGTGAAGCCAATGAAATGGCGCGCGTCTACCCTGAGCGCATGCCTATTCTGCTTGATCGTTTCCTGAACGATGCGATTGAAGTAGATGTGGACGCGGTATCGGATGGCGTTGAAGTGATTATCGGCGGCATCATGGAGCACATTGAGGAAGCTGGTGTGCATTCGGGAGATTCAGCCTGTTCGCTGCCACCTTTCAGTCTGTCCAAAGAGCTGCAAGACGAATTGCGTCGTCAGACCGTGGCAATGGCGCGTGCGCTGAACGTGGTTGGTCTGATGAATGTGCAGTTTGCGATTCAGGGTGAAATCGTCTACGTGCTGGAAGTCAATCCGCGCGCTTCGCGCACCGTACCTTTCGTCTCCAAGGCGACCGGTGTGCCGCTGGCTAAGATTGCTGCGCGTTGTATGGCGGGGCAAAGTCTGGCGCAACAAGGCGTGACCTGTGAGGTGATCCCACCTTATTATTCGGTTAAGGAAGCGGTATTCCCGTTCATCAAGTTCCCCGGCGTTGATGTTATCTTAGGACCTGAGATGAAATCGACTGGTGAAGTGATGGGTGTGGGCGATACCTTTGCCGAGGCTTTCGTTAAATCACAACTGGCTGCCAGTGTGAAGTTGCCGAAAGACGGCAATGTATTCATCAGTGTGCGCGATGCGGACAAGGCAGGGGCGGTAGAAATTGCCCGTTCTCTGGTTGATATCGGCTTTACCATGCTGGCGACACGCGGCACGGCGGCGGCGATCGAGGCGGCTGGTGTTGCGGTCAAGTTGGTGAATAAAGTCGGCGAAGGTCGTCCTCACATCGTTGATATGATCAAGAACGGTGAAGTTAACCTGATCATGAATACGGTCGAGAGTAAGCCTTCCGCGATGCGTGATTCCTACTCTATCCGTCATGCGGCTTTGCAGGGGCGCGTGACGTATTACACCACGTTAGCCGGTGCGCGTGCCGCCTGTGTCGGGATGCATCATCTGGCTGATTTGCAGGTGTATGACGTGCAGACACAACATCTAAGAAAAGCAGCTATTAGCTTATAGCTTGTGGTTTGTGGCTTGTAGCTTGTAGCTTGTAGCTACTCGCTACAGGCTAATAATTGTCACCTAACGATTCAGAGAGTATCAGTATGATCAAGATTCCATTGACTTTGGTTGGCGCGGAAAAAATGCGTCAAGAGTTGCACAAGTTAAAGACGGTTGAGCGCCCTTGGGTGATTAACGCGATTTCCGAAGCGCGCGCGCAAGGTGATTTGTCGGAAAATGCCGAATATGAAGCCGCCAAGGACAAGCAGGGCTTTGTCGAAGGTCGTATTATCGAGCTGGAAAGTAAATTAGGCAGCGCGCAGATCATCGATCCTAAGACACTTAACGCTAGTGGGCGATGTGTGTTTGGTTCGACGGTGATGCTGGAAGAGTCAACCAGCGGGGATGTGGTGACTTATCAGATCGTCGGTGACGATGAGGCAAATATCAAGGAACGCAAAATATCGATCAGTTCACCGATTGCGCGTGCGTTGATCGGTAAGAGCAGCGGTGATGTGGCTGAAGTCAGGACGCCGGGTGGTATCCGGGAATACGAATTGATTGAAGTACAGTACATCTAAAGCGGGTAGTAGAAAGTGGTTAGTGGGAAGTTCATTCGCCACTGAGGCACGCAGTGCCATCCCACTTCCCACTTCCTGTTTTACCTGTTGCCCAGTTGTTTCTTGGTGAGCGGTTTTTTACCCTTGTGGCGCGGCATTTGGCGAATTTCAATTTTGCCGGCATCCGGATTGGGTTTATACACCACCAGAATTTTGCCGATATGTTGTACGGGTGCGGCATCCAGTTGTGTGCAAATCTCGGTCAACATGGCTTCACGGTCATCGCGCTCTGCCATGACGCGAATTTTGATCAGTTCGTGTTGTTTTAAAGTGACCGCGATTTCTTTCAAGACTGACTCGGTCAGCCCCGCATTGCCTATCATGACGGTCGGCTTTAATTGGTGCGCACGGCCCTTAAGGGACAAGCGTTCTGTTACGGTTAGTGCTAGCATAATTTTCTCAATAATATCTCAGGTATGGATTCTAAACGATGAAGCCCTCCAAAACCAGCAAACAGTGGATGCGAGAGCATATTAATGATCCTTTTGTTCAGCAAGCGCAGAAAGATGGCTATCGTTCACGCGCAGCGTACAAACTTTTGGAGATTGATGCCAAGGATCATTTGCTCAAACCCGGGTTAGTGGTGGTCGATTTAGGCGCGACGCCGGGTGGATGGTGTCAGGTGGTCGCGAATAAGTTGGGAGAAAACGGCAAGATCATCGCGCTTGATTTGCTGCCGCTGGATCCGCTGCGCGGGGTTGAATTTATTCAGGGGGACTTTCGCGACGAGGAAATCCTTAAAAAACTGGAAAATAGTCTGCAAGGAAAACCTGTGGGGCTTGTAATTTCAGATATGGCCCCCAACTTCAGCGGGGTCGGTGCCGTCGATCAGGATAGATGTATTTATCTGGCAGAGCTGGCGATGGAGTTCGCCTTTGAACACTTGAATCCGGATGGGGCATTTCTGGTGAAAGTGTTTCAGGGTTCAGGGTTTGAGGAATATATGAAGTTGATGCGCACCCGTTTTACCAAAGTAGTAGCGCGTAAACCCAAAGCATCCCGCGATCGCAGCAGTGAAGTGTATTTGTTGGGCATAGGAAAGCTTGAGTAATCGGCAGATACATAGTCTAATGACAGTCTTGTGTCGTCTTGAAGTTCGTATAAGGAAATATCTTGAACAATTTTAAAAGTATTGCAATCTGGTTGGTCGTGGCGCTGGTTTTGATGACCGTGTTCAATCAGTTCAATTCGCGTCAGCAACAGACGGCGCAGGCGCATCTGGACTATTCGCAATTCCTGGATCAGGTCAAGAAGGGACAGATTGCCAAGGTTGTCATTGAAGGGCGCACATTGAATGCGACGACGACGGACGGCAAGCGCGTCAGCACTTTCGCGCCCAGCGATCTGTGGATGGTGTCTGATCTGCTGAAAAATGGCGTCAACATCGAGGCTAAGCCTGAAGAGGAGCAAGGCTTCTTCTCTCAAGTATTTATTTCCTGGTTCCCGATGATTTTACTGATCGGTGTCTGGATATTCTTCATGCGCCAGATGCAGGGCGGCGGTAAGGGCGGTGCTTTTTCCTTCGGCAAGAGCAAGGCGCGTCTGCTGGACGAAGCCAAGGAGCGTTTAACTTTTGCCGACGTGGCAGGTTGCGACGAAGCGAAAGAGGAAGTGTCTGAATTAGTTGACTTTTTGCGCGACCCGACCAAATTTCAGAATCTGGGTGGGCGTATTCCTCGCGGCGTGCTGATGGTGGGTAGCCCGGGTACCGGTAAAACGCTGCTGGCCAAGGCGATTGCGGGCGAAGCGAAAGTGCCGTTCTTCTCCATCTCCGGTTCTGATTTCGTGGAAATGTTTGTCGGTGTGGGCGCAGCGCGGGTACGCGATATGTTCGAACAGGCCAAGAAACAATCCCCTTGCATCATCTTTATCGATGAAATCGATGCTGTCGGTCGTCAGCGCGGTGCTGGTTTGGGTGGCGGCAACGATGAGCGTGAACAGACGCTGAATGCCTTGCTGGTTGAGATGGATGGTTTTGAAGGCGCGTCTGGTGTGATCGTGATCGCGGCAACCAATCGTCCGGATGTACTGGATGCGGCGCTGCTGCGCCCGGGACGTTTCGACCGCCAGGTCGTGGTGCCTTTGCCTGATATACGCGGCCGTGAACAAATTCTGATGGTGCATATGCGTAAAGTGCCTTGCGCACCGGATGTAGATGCCAACGTGATCGCACGCGGAACCCCCGGTATGTCAGGTGCGGATCTGGCCAATCTGGTCAACGAAGCGGCGCTGTTTGCAGCGCGCCGCACTAAACGCTTCGTCGAAATGGACGATTTTGAAGCGGCCAAGGACAAAATCTTCATGGGTGCCGAACGCCGCTCCATGGTGATGCCGGAAGAAGAACGTCGCAACACGGCTTATCACGAGTCGGGTCATGCTGTGGTCGCCAAACTGATGCCCAAGACCGATCCTGTGCATAAGGTGACGATCATCCCGCGCGGTCGCGCGCTGGGTCTGACCATGCAATTGCCTTCTGAAGACCGCTACAGTATGGATAAGGAACGCATCCTCTCCACGCTGGCGGTGTTGTTTGGCGGGCGCATCGCGGAAGAAATCTTCATGAATCAGATGACCACAGGTGCGTCGAACGATTTCGAACGCGCAACCGATATGGCGCGCAAGATGGTGACGCAATGGGGAATGTCTGATGCCTTGGGTCCCATGGTCTATGGCGAAAATGAAGGTGAAGTGTTTTTGGGTCGTTCGGTGACCACGCACAAGAATATCTCGGAAGCGACCATGCAGAAAGTGGACGTCGAGATTCGACGCATCATTGATCAGCAGTACACCTTGGCGCGTCATTTGATTGAAACGCATCGCGACAAAATCGAAGCGATGACGCACGCGCTGCTGGAGTGGGAGACGATAGACGCAGATCAGATCAACGATATCATGGACGGTAATCCACCGCGTCCTCCTAAACCTAGCCAGGCCAGACAAGCGCCCAAACCACCTGCGGATCAAGCGCCTACTGCACCGGCCACCACGCCTACGCAACCTGCGCAGGAAATCTAAATAAGGCAGGAGCGAGGAACGAGGAGTGAGGAGCGAGTAACAATACACCTCAGTCCTCAGTCCTCAGTCCTCTGTCCTCAGTCCTGATGCTCTCTTGCGGTTTATTCCAATTTAATCTCTCTCGTCCACTTGTCATGGGGATAGTCAATGTCACGCCCGATTCCTTTTCGGATGGCGGCAGGCTCGGACAAGAGGCGATTCTCCATGCGCGCCAGTTGGTCGCGGATGGCGCGGATATCCTCGATATCGGCGGTGAGTCTACCCGCCCGGGTGCGCCTTCTGTCGGTGTGCAGGAAGAGCTGGATCGTGTGCTACCCGTGATCGATGGTTTGCGAGATCTGTCTGTTCCTATGTCTATCGATACCTTTAAGCCCTCTGTGATGAAGGCGGCGATCGCCTATGGGGTGCAGATGGTCAATGACATCAATGCGCTACAGGATGTCGCTGCGCTGCAGTTAGTCGCAAACAGTCAGGTTGCCGTGTGTCTGATGCACAAACAGGGTGACCCGCAAACCATGCAGAATCAACCTGTGTATCGGGATGTAGTCGAAGAGGTGATTGAGTTTTTACGGGTGCGCATCGAGGCGGCTGTATCGGCTGGCATCGCAAGAGAGCGAATTACAATCGACCCCGGTTTCGGTTTCGGCAAGACGCTGGGACATAATATGGCGCTGTTAAGAGAATTACCTAGATTCGCGGTATTGGGTGTGCCGGTACTGGCAGGCTTATCCCGCAAATCGATGCTGGGTGAGTTGACAGGGCAGGATGCCGGGCATCGTATGCCGGCGAGCGTCGCAGCGGCGCTCATTGCCGTGCAGCGCGGTGCAAAAGTGGTGCGGGTTCACGATGTCAGGGCGACGGTGGACGCGATGAAAGTCTGGAATGCAATAAACGGAGAAGTACGATGAGCAGAAAATATTTCGGCACGGATGGGATACGTGGCAGGGTAGGTGATTTTCCGATTACACCCCAGTTTGTGATGAATTTGGGTTATGCGGCAGGCAAGGTTTTAGCAAGCGCTGAGCACACCGTGGGTGAGAGACCTGCGGTATTGATTGGCAAGGACACGCGCATCTCGGGTTATATGTTGGAATCCGCCTTGCAGGCAGGTTTAATTGCCGCCGGTGTGGATGTCTATCTGGCAGGTCCCATTCCGACACCGGCGGTGGCGTATTTGACGCGCACCTTGCGTTTGCAGGCGGGCGTGGTTATCTCAGCCTCTCATAATCCGTATGAAGATAATGGCATCAAATTTTTCTCCGCCATGGGGACCAAACTGCCCGATGAAATTGAACACGCTATCGAGGCTGGGTTGGAAGGTGATATCGTCATCGAGTCCTCGAATCACTTGGGTAAGGCCAAGCGGCTGGACGATGCTGTCGGTCGGTACATTGAATTCTGCAAGGGGACTTTCCCGTCTTCCATGAATCTACGCGGTATGAAAATCGTGGTGGATTGCGCACATGGTGCCACCTATCACATCGCCAGAAATGTGTTTCACGAACTGGGCGCTGAGGTTGTTGCCATTGGCGTGCATCCGGATGGTAAAAACATCAATCATGGTTATGGTGCCACTGCTCCGGCCAATTTGCAGAAGGCAGTTGTTGAACACAAGGCAGATCTGGGTATCGCGCTTGATGGCGATGGCGACAGATTGGTGATGGTAGATAGCGCGGGTGTGTTGTGTGACGGCGATCAATTGTTGTACGTGATTGCCCGTCAGCGTAAGGAACAAGGCCGTTTGCCAGGGGGCGTGGTGGGAACGTTGATGAGCAATCTGGCCTTTGAACATGCGCTGCAAAAGATGGATATTCCATTTATGCGCGCAAAAGTAGGCGATCGCTACGTGATGGAATTGCTGACCCAGCAAGGCTGGGAATTAGGTGGGGAGAATTCCGGCCATATCATCTGTCTGGATAAGCACAGCACCGGGGACGGTATCGTTTCCGCACTGGAGGTGTTACTTTCATTACATGTCAAAAATCAGACGCTTACTGAGGCTTTATCGGATTTGCATATGTATCCTCAGGTGCTTATAAATGTTCGCGTTGCTCGTGGTGTTGATTGCCTGAAACATGCTGAGGTGGCGGCGGCGGTCGCAGAAGTTGAGCTGGCACTCGATGGGCGTGGGCGTGTTTTACTGCGTCCTTCCGGTACAGAACCGCTGCTGCGCGTGATGGTGGAAGGTGAGGACAAGGCGTTGGTTGAACAATCCGCGCAGCGTATCGCTGATGTAGTACGCAAACTCTCCGCAGCCTGATACCCCCCCCGCCTGCCTATTGACAGGCGGAATGAAACGCCGCTTAGCGGGTTATTCTTTCAGGACAATCCGTCTTATGCGGCGACAGCTTCTTCCTCGAATTCCAGTACGACCTTTTTGTCTTTTACATCCACGGTGACATGACCACCGTGCGCCAAACGTCCAAACAGTAGTTCATCGGCCAGGGCCGACCGGATAGTGTCCTGGATCAGGCGCGCCATCGGACGTGCACCCATCAGCGGATCGAAGCCGTTCTCAGCCAGATGTTCCTTGAGATTTTCTGTGAAGACGGCATCGACTTTCTTGTCGTGTAACTGCTCTTCCAATTGCATCAGGAACTTATCTACCACGCGCAGGATGACGTCGCGATCAAGTGCTGCGAATGAGACGATGGCATCCAGACGATTGCGAAATTCGGGTGTGAACATCCGTTTGATGTCTATCATCTCGTCACCGGCAGAAGCGGTCTTGGTAAAGCCGATTTGCGTCTTGTTGAGCGCTTCCGCGCCCGCATTGGTGGTCATGATGATGACAACGTTGCGGAAATCCGCTTTTCGACCATTATTGTCGGTCAGTGTGCCGTGATCCATTACCTGCAGCAGGATGTTAAAGATATCCGGATGCGCCTTTTCGATTTCATCGAGCAGCAAGACGCAGTGTGGTTGTTTACTGATCGCTTCGGTCAACAGACCTCCCTGATCGAACCCCACATAACCTGGTGGCGCACCGATCAGACGTGATACGGCGTGGCGCTCCATATATTCGGACATATCGAAGCGATGCAGCGGCATGCCCATCGAAAAAGCCAGTTGTTTGGCGACTTCCGTCTTGCCGACCCCGGTAGGACCAGAAAACAGGAAACTGCCGATCGGCTTTTGAGGATTGCCCAGTCCGCTGCGTGACATTTTGATGGCGCGCGCCAGGGTGTCGATGGCCTTGTTTTGGCCGAATACCGTGGTTTTTAAGTCGCGATCGAGATTCTTCAACGCATTGCGGTCATCGTGCGAGACGGTGCGGGTCGGGATGCGCGCAATCTTGGCGATGATCTCCTCGATTTCATGCTTACCTATGGTTTTCTTCTGTTTGGATTTGGGCAAAATACGCTGTGCGGCACCGGCTTCATCCAGTACATCAATCGCTTTGTCCGGCAAGTGGCGGTCATTGATAAATCGTGCGGACAGCTCGGCGGCGCAGGTAATTGCGGCGGCAGTAAATTTGATGTTGTGATGATCCTCGAAGCGTGATTTTAATCCCTTTAGAATTTCGATGGTCTGCTCTACCGAGGGTTCTGGCACGTCGACTTTCTGGAAACGGCGTGACAGCGCGGTATCCTTTTCGAAGATGCTACGATATTCCTGATATGTGGTCGCGCCTATACATTTTAATGCGCCGCTGGATAAGGCCGGCTTGAGCAAGTTGGAGGCGTCCATGGTGCCTCCTGAGGCCGCGCCCGCACCAATCAGAGTATGGATCTCATCGATAAACAGAATGGCATTGGGCGCTTCCTTTAATTCTTTTAGCACGGCCTTTAATCGCTGTTCGAAGTCGCCGCGATATTTGGTGCCGGCTAACAGTGAGCCCATGTCTAACGAATAGACTTGTGCATCTTTGAGTATGTCGGGTACGTTGTCTTCGACGATGCGGCGCGCCAGTCCTTCGGCGATCGCTGTCTTGCCAACGCCCGCCTCACCGACTAGTAGCGGGTTGTTTTTGCGGCGACGGCACAGCGTCTGAATCACGCGTTCCAGTTCATCTTCGCGTCCAATCAACGGGTCTATCTTGCCCTCTAAAGCCAGCGCATTCAGATCCACTGTGTACTGTTTAAGCACGCCTTCATCGGCGGGTTCGGGTGACGTTTCGGGTGGGGTGATTGCGGGTTGCAGTTCTTTGTTGCTGCCGTGCACAATTTGATTGACCACCTCGATGCGGGTGATGTTGCGCTGGTTCAGAAAATGAACCGCGTGGGAATCCTTCTCGCCAAATAAGGCCGCCAGAATATTCGCCCCGGATACTTCCTTCTTGTTAGCCGACTGCGCATGGAGAATGGCGCGCTGAATCACGCGTTGAAATCCTAGGGTGGGCTGTGTGTCCATGTCACCCTGGCCGGAAACGACCGGCGTATTGGTGTCGATGAATTCAGTGATCGTCTGGCGTAATTCGTCGATATTCGCGCTGCAGGCTCGTAGCACCTGAGCGGCAGAGGCGTTGTCCAGCATGGCAAGCAACAAATGCTCAACCGTGATGAATTCGTGACGTTTTTGGCGGGCTTCGACAAATGCTAAATGCAAACTAACTTCTAGGTCTTGCGCGATCATTTTAATTTTCCTCCATGCCACATCGTAGGGGATGTCCCTGTTGCTGCGCGTATTCTGTTACTTGTAGCACCTTGGTTTCGGCCACATCTCGAGTAAATATGCCGCACACAGCTTTGCCTTCATTGTGTACTTTGAGCATCAACTGGAGCGCGCGTTCACGGTTGATCGCAAAAAAACGCTCCAGTATCTCAATGACAAACTCCATCGTCGTGTATTCATCGTTGTACAAAATCACTTTAAACATGCCGGGCGGCTTGGATTTCAGGCGTTCCGGTGCGAGTGCGGTGTTGCTTTCATGTTTGATAGACATTGATTCCATTCTGTCATTATATACAGCCTGTAAGCTTAACGATTAGCGATACTTTTTCAAGCCTGTTCTGTTAATTAAAATATCTGTTTGACAAATGCGGTCATTCAAGAGTTAAATACCAACTGGCGTTTGATTCAAAGTGTCTGCAGTACTGGTTTTGCCGTGTGCGGTCTTGGATTCAAACAGTTTCGCGGGGGGCCCCCGTTTTTAAATAGTAAGGAAGTAATCACATGGCAACTGGTACAGTTAAATGGTTTAACGATGCAAAAGGTTTCGGTTTCATCACGCCTGATGATGGTAGCGAAGACCTGTTTGCGCACTTCTCCGCAATCAACATGAGCGGATTCAAGTCACTCAAAGAAGGTCAAAAGGTTACTTTTGACGTGGTACAAGGCCCTAAGGGCAAGCAAGCTTCTAACATCCAGGCTCCTTAATCGGTTGTTAGTGAAAAAACCCGGCGCTGCCGGGTTTTTTTTGCCTGTCCGGTTGTTGGCGGACGGGCCATTCCCTATGCCGAAATTGCTGCCAGCGCTGCGTTTAGCGTGTTGCTGGGGCGCATCGCTTTCGAGGTCTTGTCAAAATCCGGGTGATAATAACCGCCCATATCTACCGGATTTCCCTGCGCTGCAATCAGTTCTGCATTGATCTTAGCTTCATTGTCCGTGAGCGTCTTGGCCAATTCAGTGAAACGCGCCTGTATCCCTAGATCCTTGGTTTGTGCAGCCAATGCCTGAGCCCAGTACAGCGCCAGATAGAAGTGACTGCCCCGGTTGTCAAGTTCACCCACACGGCGGGCCGGAGAGCGGTTGTTTTCCAGAATTTTTCCGTTAGCCACATCCAGCGTTACGGCTAGCACTTCAGCCTTGGCGTTGCCAAACTTCTGGCTCAAATGCTCCAGTGAAGCGCCCAGTGCCAAGAACTCACCGAGTGAATCCCAACGCAAATAGCCTTCCTGCTGGAATTGCTGCACGTGCTTGGGTGCTGAACCGCCGGCCCCTGTCTCGAACAGGCCACCGCCACTCATCAGTGGGACGATAGACAGCATTTTAGCGCTGGTGCCTAGCTCCAGTATCGGGAACAGATCAGTCAGGTAATCGCGCAACACGTTGCCGGTAACGGAGATGGTGTCCAGTCCCGCGCGGATGCGTTCGATTGAACGTTGAATCGCATCTTCAGGCGTCATGATGCTGATGTCCATGCCGCTGGTGTCGTGATCCTTCAGGTAGTGTTCTACTTTCTGAATGATCTGTGCATCGTGCGCGCGGTTTTTGTCCAGCCAGAAAATGGCCGGTGTGCCGGTGACGCGTACGCGGGATACCGCCAGTTTCACCCAGTCCTGAATCGGTGCATCCTTCACCTGGCACATGCGGAAGATATCGCCTTCTTCTACGTTTTGTTCCAGCAGGGTTGCTCCGGACGAATCGATCACGCGTACCGTGCCATTGCCCGTCATTTGGAAAGTCTTGTCGTGCGAACCATATTCCTCGGCTTGTTGCGCCATCAGGCCGACATTGGGTACGCTGCCCATGGTTTTTGGATCGTATGCGCCGTGTTTCTTGCAGTCAGCGATGACGACCTGATAGATGCGTGCGTAGCAGCGGTCTGGGATCATCGCCTTGGTGTCGTGCAGCTTGCCGTCCACACCCCACATCTTGCCTGAATCACGTATCATCGCGGGCATCGAGGCGTCGACGATTACATCGCTCGGTACATGCAAATTGGTGATGCCCTTGTCTGAATTGACCATCGCCAGTTCCGGGCGGGTCGCGTAAGTCGCCTTGATGTCGGCTTCGATTTCTGCGCGTTGTGCGTCGGGCAGTTTAGCAATCTTGGTATAAAGATCGCCTAGGCCGTTGTTGACGTTGACACCCAGTTCACGGATGACGGACGCGTGTTTTTCGAAGACATCCTTGAAATAGACGGTCACTGCGTGGCCGAACATGATGGGGTCGGAAATCTTCATCATGGTGGCTTTAAGGTGCAACGACAGCAATACGCCCTGTTTTTGAGCGTCTGCTATCTGTTCTTCGTAAAAATCACGCAAGGCGCGGCGACTCATGACGCACGCATCGATGACTTCTCCCGCCTGTAAGGTGACTTTTTCCTTCAAAACGGTCGTTTTTCCATCGTTGCCGGCAAATTCGATACGAACCGCTGTGGCATTACTCACTGTAGTTGACTTCTCACTGCCGTAAAAGTCGTTTCCGTTCATGTGCGCTACATGGGTTTGGGAGTCGCTGCTCCATGCGCCCATTTTGTGCGGATTTTTTTGTGCGAATTGTTTGACTGAAAGCGCGGCGCGACGGTCTGAATTACCTTCTCTCAATACTGGGTTTACCGCACTGCCGAGCACCTTGCTATAGCGTGTCTTGATCGCCTTCTGTTCGTCGTTTTGCACCTCTTCAGGATAATCAGGAATATTGAAGCCTTGTGACTGCAACTCTTTGATCGCGGCCTTCAATTGTGGCGGAGTGGCGCTGATGTTAGGTAATTTGATGATGTTGGCTTCCGCTTTTAGCGTCAGTTGACCAAGTTCAGTCAGTTCGTCAGCGATTTTCTGGTTTGCGGTCAGATTTTCCGGGAAATTCGCGAGGATGCGTCCTGCAAGCGAAATGTCGCGGGTTTCGACAGCAACACCAGCCGCGTGGGTGAACGCCTGGATGATGGGGAGTAGGGAGTAAGTTGCCAGTGCCGGTGCTTCATCGACCATCGTGTAAATAATCTTATTGCTTGTCATATTTTTCTCTTTAGTTAGTGATAATTCATAAACCAGCTGATACTCGCTATTACAGGCTGAAACTGCATGCATGTATTAACGCTTGATGCGGTGAGACACGGTAAAATGACTGCTTAAAAATAGAATGGAACTCCGATGGGACGCATTTTGCTGTTCAATAAACCGTTTGGCATCATTTGCCAGTTCAGTTCAGATGGCATGCATCCGACGCTGGCGGATTATATTCCTCTTCCGGAATTTTATCCTGCCGGAAGACTGGATACGGACAGTGAGGGGCTGCTGGTATTGACCGACGATGGTCAGTTGCAACACCGCATCACCGATCCCAAACATAAGTTGGCCAAGACCTATTGGGTGCAGGTAGAAGGCGTGCCGGATGCTACAGCGCTGGATAAACTTCGCACGGGTGTAGCGCTTAATGACGGAATGACTCGACCTGCCGGTGCGAATCTGATGGCTGAACCGTTGGGTTTGTGGCCGCGCAATCCGCCTGTGCGTGAACGAAAGTTGATTCCGACCAGTTGGCTGGAACTCACCATCCGGGAAGGCAAAAATCGTCAGGTGCGCCGTATGACCGCCGCAGTTGGATTTCCTACCTTGCGTCTGATTCGCTACCGTATCGGTGACTGGATGCTGGATGGTATTGAACCTGGCAAGTGGGTGATGGGGTAACGCAGGATGCAGGATGCAAGATTTGTGGGTGGCATTGCAGGCGGCTGGCTGATATGCTTACGCCTTTGCACAGGAGTTGAAGATGATAAAAACACTATGGGCGATCACGCTGGTCGCTGTTACTACTTTCGCCGGCGCCGCGGAAAATTCGGCGCCACCAGTGTCGGTCAAGGGCGAGGTGCTCGAAGTTCGCGATGTCGAGAGTTACACCTATTTGCGTTTGAAGACGCAAGAGGGTGAAACTTGGGCTGCAGTGGCTAAGGCGCCAGTCAAAAAAGGTAGTGACGTCACGATTGAAAACGTGATGGTTATGGATAACTTTGTCAGCAAAACGCTGAAAAAGACGTTCAAAACGATACTGTTCGGTAGTCTTGCTGGTGCGCAAAGTTCACCTGTTGCGCCAGGTCTAGGGATGGCAACGTCTCATGCGATCAATAAGATCAATGTGGCCGATATCCATGTGCCGCGTGCGGTAGGGGAAAATGCCAAAACGGTTGCGGAAATTGTCAGCAAGGCGGTTGAGCTTAAAGATAAGCCGGTGTTGGTGCGTGGCAAGATTGTGAAATATAACCCGGGGATTATGGGGAAAAACTGGATACATCTGCGCGACGGTTCGGCGGCGAACACGAATGGCGATATTCTGGTGACAACCACGAATGCCGCTAAGTTGGGTGATATCGTGACGGTGAAGGGGGTGGTGCGCAACGATAAAGACTTCGGTTCGGGCTATTTCTATAAGGTACTGATAGAAGACGCAGCCTTGCAACCTTGATTGAATTCACTGCCTGCCGGCGTGTTTGATATGCGCCGGTATGGCTAGAAACGAAACCCCGCCGAGGTTCTGAACATGTTATCGGTGGTGAAATTCACTTTGGGATCATAGGCTAGGGTTACGAAGTAGCGTGTCCAGTCATACGATGCCGAGAGTCCCCATTTGTGTATCTGAGTGTCTGCGACCAGCCCGGTCTTATAAAGCAGATCTATAGTGACGCGATCGCCATTATTCAGTGGTGTCCGGTAGTAAGCGTGCAGATGGCGCTGATCCGGATTCAGTCGATTGTCTCTGACTTGTTGCAAATAATAAACTTCGCCTGTCGCTTCACGCTTGCCCGCCGACATCATCCAGGAATCATTCGGGTCGAAATTAAGATTTGAATAAGGGCGCAGGTTAGTGCGACCCAATCCTGTGCCTACAAACCAGGAGTCTCCCACTTCAGCCTGAGCGCTGAACGAGGCAAAGCCCATTGAGGCAGCCTGAACCGACGGGGATAAGCGCAGGCCGCTCAGGTTGTAGGTGTGATCCCAGCCGCCGCGTAACTGCGCCTCCGCGCGCGGCCTTGATTCGTAGTAACCCGCCCAGATATTTCCAAGGGCAGAAGTATTGCGCAAGTTGATGTCGTTGCTGCCCACGCCGCCCGAATAGACGTAATGCCCCATCGTTAGCTTCATGTCGGGTTCTTCCGCCACGCAGAGCGCGGGGGCCAAGATGAGTGTCGCTAACAGGCGATGCATGTTTCAGCCAGCGATTTGATCGTCAGCAGGTGGGGTAGGCTGATCAGTTGATTCGCCCTTGGGAGCTGCTTTTTTCAGCAACTTTTCAGCCTGTTTTTTTTGCTTGGCTAATTCTTTTTGACGTTTTTCGAAGGTGTAGTTTGTCTTGGCCATGGGTGTCCTTGGTTTCGCAATGCTGTTGCAAAATAAATAAAATCAATAGGTTATATTTGTCCGGGTTCGGTAATCGAACCCGGGATGTTTCGTTATTTGCCTCGTCTTACTGCCGGACGAGGTGAAAACAGTGCGGGTTGAGGCATGGCCTGGTGGCGCGCCGCTTCAGACATGGGTTTTTGAGGTGCGGTGCGCGGCTGAGCGGGGCGTGCGGGTGCTGCTCCAGTACGTGCCTGCGCTTGATCAGCGCGTGGTTGGCCGGGACGTGCGGGACCCGTCCCCGTGCGCGGTTGTTGACTGCGGCGAGCCGCATCCGGATTGCGAGGTGCTTGTCCGTCGCGAGCCGGTTGGCCTTCACGTGGCGGACGATTGCCGCCTGTTGTGTTGCTGTGGCGTTTCTGTCCGTGCTGCGGACGAGGCGGGCGCGGCGCTTCGGCAGGAATGTTTGTCGGTGGCACGAAGCTATCGATCGCGACACGCGGTATCTGCGTCTTGATCAGGCGCTCAATGTTTTTGAGGTGATCCAACTCTTCACTGTCGACCAGTGAGATCGCGGCGCCGTTGCTACCTGCGCGCCCGGTACGACCGATACGGTGTACGTAATCTTCCGGTACGTTAGGCAGTTCAAAGTTGACCACGTGAGGCAGCATATCGATGTCGAGGCCACGGGCGGCGATATCGGTCGCAACCAGTACCGGCATGGAGCCGTCCTTGAATTGGGACAAGGCCTTGGTGCGCGCCGATTGACTCTTGTTGCCGTGGATCGCGGCGGCTGGAATGCCATCCGCATTCAGTTTTTCAGCCAGACGGTTCGCGCCGTGCTTGGTGCGGGTAAATACCAGCACCTGCTTCCAGTCGTTGTGCTTGATCAGGTGCGAGAGCAAATGGCTTTTCAGTTTTTGCGCGACCATGTGTACGCTTTGCGCAACCAGTTCTGACGTGGTGTTGCGGCGGGCGACTTCGACGAAGCCCGGATTATTCAGCAGTCCATCAGCCAGCGTCTTGATTTCTTCAGAGAAAGTTGCCGAGAACAGCAGGTTTTGACGCTTCTTGGGCAGCAATACCAGTATCTTCTTGATGTCGCGGATAAAGCCCATGTCCAGCATGCGGTCGGCTTCGTCCAGAATCAGGATTTCCACGGCGGATAAATCCAGCGTTTTTTGTCCGACGTGATCGAGCAAGCGACCCGGTGTCGACACCAAAATATCGATCTGGCCGCGCAGCGACTTGATTTGCGGATTGATATTGACGCCACCGAACATCACCATCGATTTGAGCGACAGGTATTTGCCATAGGTCTGCACAGATTCTTCGACTTGAGCGGCGAGTTCGCGCGTCGGGGTCAGAATCAGGCAGCGCGGCCGACCATTGCCGGGATTGGCAGCCGGTTTCTGGCTTAAAATATGCAAAACAGGCAGGGTGAAACCAGCGGTTTTTCCGGTTCCGGTCTGTGCGCCGGCCAGTAAGTCGCCACCTGCCAGCACCAGCGGAATAGCTTGTGCCTGTACGGGGGTAGGGTTGGTGTAACCTGAGTCGCTGATCGCGCGCATCAGAGGTTCGGCCAGATTCAGGCTGGCAAAGGTGACGGTTGAAACGGTAGTCGTGTTAGGCAAAGCTTATCTCCTGCGACGGCCTGACGCTTAAGAATAAGCGGCACCAATCGGGGCAGACGAAATAGATGATCGAAGGATCGGGAGTTGTTAAGAGACCGCTGCGCTGATTGGTTTTACGCAGGGCGGTGCCATTATACCTGTTCTGCGCCGGTGCTGGCGGTGTTAAGTGACGGAGATTAAAGAAAAATTGTAAAAATATTGTTATTCCCCCTTGAATTCGGCCGATTAAATGCCATATAGGGTCGCGTGTGCTCGGGGTATAATGCTCCCCTTTAAATTTACCCGATAGGAAAGAATTCATGCCTATTTATGCTTACGCATGTGCCGATTGCGGCCTGCAACAGGATGTGATGCAAAAAATGAGCGATGCCGCGCTGGTCACCTGCCCGGAATGCGGTAAAGAATCGTTCTCCAAACAATTGACCGCGCCCGGTTTTCAGTTGAAGGGCAATGGTTATTACGCGACCGATTTCAAGGATAAGCCCAAGGCGTCTTGCGCGCCCTGTGGCAGTGCGGGCACGTGCCCTGCGGCTAACTCCTGATCAATGAAGAAATTTCTGATTACCGGTTTGCTGGTCTGGGTGCCGCTGGGTATCACGATCTGGGTGTTGAATCTGACCATCACCACGATGGATCAGACGTTGTTATTGTTGCCACAGCATTGGCAGCCGGATTACTTGTTGCCGTTCCACATACCTGGCCTGGGAATTATCCTGACCTTCGCCGTGGTGCTCGTCACCGGCCTGTTGATCCGCAACATCTTCGGGCAGCGCCTGTGGGATGCGTCCGAGAAGGCGATGTTGCACATTCCCTTTGTCGGCAGTATCTACAAGGGGGTGAAGCAGGTCAGCGATACGCTGTTATCCGGTAACGGTAACTCGTTCCGTCAAGTTTTACTGGTGCGCTATCCGCACCCCGATGCCTGGTCGCTGGCGTTTCAGACCAACGTGCCGGGTGAAGTGATTAGCCGGCTTGATGAAGAATATGTGGCGGTGTTTATTCCCACCACGCCCAGTCCCGTCAACGGCTTTTATTTTTTCGTGCGCCGAGCCGACACTATCGCGCTGGATATGACGGTAGATGCGGCTTTGCGTTCCATTGTTTCGATGGGTGTGGTGTCCGATGTGAACACCACCCTGACCCCAAATACTATTTAAAGACTCTAAGATTATGCGTACACATTATTGCGGCACTCTCAACACCGACCAACTTGACCAGACCGTGAGTATTTGCGGTTGGGCGCATCGCCGCCGCGATCACGGCGGGGTGATTTTTATCGATCTGCGCGACCGTGAAGGTCTGGCGCAAGTGGTGTGTAATCCGGATCAGGTCGAGATGTTCAAGATCGCCGAATCGGTGCGTAACGAATTTGTACTGCGTATCACAGGTATAGTGCGTCGCCGTCCTGAAGGCGCTTCCAACAGCAATCTCGTCAGCGGCGAAATCGAGATTCTCTGTCAGGACATCGAAGTGTTGAACGCATCGGTCACGCCGCCGTTCCAGTTGGATGATGAAAATCTGTCCGAGAACGTCCGTCTGACACATCGCGTGATCGATCTGCGTCGCCCGCAGATGCAAAAGAATATGATGTTGCGTTACAAGGTGGCGATGGCGTTCCGTCGTTTCCTGGACAGTCGCGGTTTTATCGATATCGAAACACCGATGCTGACCAAGTCCACACCGGAAGGCGCGCGTGACTATCTGGTGCCATCGCGTGTGCATCCGGGTGAATTCTTTGCGTTGCCGCAATCTCCTCAATTATTCAAGCAGTTACTGATGGTGGCTGGTTTCGATCGCTATTATCAGATCACCAAATGTTTCCGCGACGAAGATCTGCGCGCCGATCGTCAGCCTGAATTCACCCAGGTTGATATTGAGACTTCATTCTTGAACGAAACACAAATCACTGCGCTCACCGAAGAGCTGATTCGTACCGTGTTCAAGGAAGCGATGGACGTGGATCTGCCGAATCCTTTCCCGCGCATGACGTACGCGGAGGCGATGGCGCGTTTCGGTTCCGATAAGCCGGACTTGCGCGTGACGCTGGAATTGACCGAAGTCACCGATGTAATGAAGGATGTGGCGTTCAAGGTGTTTGCCGGTGTGGCTAATTCGACAACCGGTCGTATCGCGGCAATGCGCATCCCAGGCGGTGCAGCCCTGACACGTGGCGAAATTGACGAGTACACCAAATTTGTCGGCATCTACGGCGCGAAGGGCCTAGCTTACATCAAGGTCAATGACATCACGCAAGCCAATGAAGCTGGCTTGCAATCGCCTATCGTGAAGAATATCCACGAAGCCGCGCTCAAAGCTGTGATCGAACGCACTGGCGCTCAAAACGGCGACATCATCTTCTTTGGCGCTGACAAGGAAAAAGTAGTTAACGATGCGTTGGGTGCCTTGCGTACCAAAATCGGTCATGAAAAAGGTCATGTCAACGGCAGCGCGTGGGAACCATTGTGGGTGGTGGACTTCCCGATGTTTGAATACGATGAAGAAGGTAAGCGCTGGAATGCCTGTCACCATCCGTTCACCGCACCAAAGGATGAGCATCTGGCGTTGCTGGAAACTAGTCCTGGCGAGTGTCTGGCCAAGGCTTACGATCTGGCGCTGAACGGATGGGAATTGGGCGGCGGTTCGGTGCGTATCCATAAGGCTGAGGTGCAGAGTCAAGTGTTCCGCGCGCTCAATATCGGTGCGGAAGAAGCGCAGCTCAAATTCGGCTTTCTGCTCGATGCGTTGCAATATGGCGCACCACCACACGGCGGTTTGGCCTTTGGTCTGGATCGCATTGTTACCATGATGACTGGTGCGGAATCGATACGCGATGTGATTGCCTTCCCCAAGACACAGCGCGCGCAGTGTCTGTTGACTCAGGCGCCATCTCCTGTGGATGAACGTCAGTTGCGCGAGTTGCACATTCGTCTGCGCCAGCCAGCACAGGCTGAGGTAGTTAAGGAATAAAAATGATGCGTTGGTTGCTGGCCGGATTGATGCTGTTGTTTTGTTTGTGCGCAGAGGCGCACGGCCATCATAATCATCATGCGGTTGGTTTGGCGAAGGTCGAGTCTGTGAGTGCGAGTCAGTTGCCATCTGAGGGGCGCGATACGCTGAGAGCGATTAAACAGGGTGGGCCTTTTGCCTATCCGCGCGATGGCGTAGTTTTTGGTAATTATGAAGGTGTATTGACTCGTCGTCCGCGCGGCTATTACCATGAATATACGGTGAAAACACCGGGTTCGCGCAATCGCGGGACTCGACGTATTATTAACGGGGCAACGGACGAGTATTATTACAGCGCTGATCACTATCAAACTTTCCAACGTATACAGGAGTAGCCATGGCCGTACCACAACTGAACAATCTGGCAGCGGCGGGCTGCCACAAGCTGGACTGTCGTGTGGACGAGCTGTCTGAAGCGGCGGATACGGCCGGATTTGCACTGCTTGAGGCGGATTTGAGTGGAACCAAGGGGAAGAAAAATCTGCTGATTGCGTTGGGCGCAGCGACCGGATTTCCCAATGAGTTTGGTGCCAATTGGGATGCGCTGGTGGATGTGTTGTGTGACTTGTCATGGCACAACGCGCCGGGTTATGTGCTGCTGCTGAATAATGTCAGTCCTACCTTGGGTTTATCTTCCAATGATCGTGAGATCGCGCAGGATATCTTCGATGATACGGTGGTGTATTGGCGGCAGCGCAATAAACCATTCTGGGTCTTCTTCGCCTGACGGGCGTTGTGAAGACACTCCCCTGAATAATGAAATCATGCCCGTTCCTCCTTTCCGTCCTTCCCCCGCCAATGAATCTTTGCGAGGGCAGGGGAAAATGTTCACTTCGTGACTCTTGTTAATATGGCCGGTACAAAACAACCTGTCTCCGTACTGGTGGTGATATACACTTCCGATCTGGACGTGTTGCTGCTGGAGCGTGCCGATCATTCCGGTTACTGGCAATCGGTGACCGGAAGCCGCGAGGGCGATGATACTTTACGGGACACTGCGATCCGTGAAGTGCAGGAGGAAACCGGGTTGGAGGCGAATCAGTATGAGCTGAACGACTGGCAGTTTCAGAATCATTATGAAATTTATCCTCACTGGCAGCACCGTTATCCGGCGGGCGTCACGCAAAATGTCGAACACGTGTTCGGTTTGCGGTTGCCGTGTCGTGTTGCAATCACCTTATCCCCTCGGGAGCATCTCAATTACCAGTGGCTGCCGTTGCAGGAAGCCGCTGATAAGGTTTTCTCGCCGAGCAACCGCGCGATGATATTGGAAATAGCGTCACGCGGAATGAGTAAAACACTAGTTAAATCGTCTTTGCGAGGAACGCTGTGACGTGGCAAACCAGATTCATTTTGTATCCACAGACTGCTACCCGCCGCACTTTTTTTGCGGTCGCCATGACAATTAGGTTGAATATTCAGCATCGTCTTAGGAAAAATCCATGAGTGAAATCGCCATACCTTATGAACATCCGGGTTGTTCCACCGCAATGGCTTGGGCCCGTGCCGATGCGATGCCCGACCCGCAACTAAAACCTGAATTGATCGCGCGGATCAAGCGTTTGTTGATTGAACAGGATGCGGTGCTGGTGGCGCATTATTACGTGCACCCTGACTTGCAGGACCTGGCGGAAGCGACCGGCGGTATCGTTTCGGATTCGCTGGATATGGCGAATTTCGGCCATCAGCACAAGGGGCGTACCATCGTCGTGGCTGGCGTGCGTTTCATGGGTGAAACAGCCAAGATACTCAACCCGGAGAAACGTGTGCTGATGCCGGATTTGGCGGCGGAGTGCTCGCTCGACCTGGGGTGTCCTGCGGATGAGTTTATTACCTTTTGTGACGCGCATCCCGATCGTACTGTGGTGGTCTATGCCAATACCAGTGCGGCGGTGAAGGCGCGTGCCGACTGGATGGTGACCAGTTCCATTGCTTTGCCGCTGGTCAAACACCTGCACGAGCAGGGTAAGAAAATCCTCTGGGCACCGGATCGTCATCTGGGCGGTTATGTGCAGGAACAGTCGGGTGCCGACATGTTACTGTGGCAGGGTTCCTGTGTGGTGCACGATGAATACAAGGCGCATGAACTCATCGCACTTAAAACTCAGTATCCCGGTTGCATGGTATTGGTGCACCCTGAATCGCCGCGTGCGGTGGTGCAACTGGCTGACGTGATCGGCTCTACCACGCAGTTGATCAACGCGGCGAAAAACTCTACCGCGCCGGTGTTTATCGTCGCAACCGACAACGGCATACTGCACAAGATGCGCACGCTCTGTCCGGATAAACTGTTCCTCGAAGCGCCAACTGCCGGCGTCGGGGCGAATTGCACCAGTTGCAGTCATTGTCCGTGGATGGCGATGAACAATCTGGCGAATTTAGCGGAGGTGCTGGAAACCGGTAAAAACGAGATCCACGTCGATCCGGCTATCATTCCTCGTGCCGTACAACCGATACACCGTATGCTGGATTTCGCGCGTCAGATAAAACTTCCGACGCGCAGTATCGGCAACGCCTGATCAGGCGGGGCGGGCCATCGCCTGAAAAACCAGGAAATTAGTGGGCAGACTCGAATTGTTAGTGTCAAGCAGCAAGAGAGTAAAAAGAATATATCGAGTCTGACCCTAATTCCTCGCTCTGACGGTTGACTCTGTCTCGGCAGCAGGAGGTGGCCAAGTAAAACCGACTATACATCAGGGCATGATCACCCGTAAGCCAGTTATAATTTGCTGCCCTTCATTTTGGAATATCTATGAAATTTCGAATTATCCCTGTTACGCCTTTTGAGCAAAACTGTACCTTGTTGTGGTGTGAGAAAACACGTGTTGCAGTCGTTGTTGACCCTGGTGGTGATGTGCAACATATACTCGCTGCTATCACTCAGGAAGGGGTTACTGTCGAAAAGTTGTTGATCACGCACGGTCACGTCGATCATATTGGTGGCGTTGCCCAATTAGCAAAAATTCTCAATGTCCCTATCGAGGGCCCGCATGTTGATGATGCTTTTTTGCTTAAAGAGCTGCCAATGAAAGCACAAAGCTATGGTTTCCCACCGGCTGAATCCTTCACTCCGAGCCGCTGGTTAAAAGGGGGCGATATTGTGCAGGTCGGTGAAGTTGTGTTGACGGTTGTGCACGCGCCGGGTCATACGCCAGGTCATGTTGTTTACTTTGATCCCATAGCCAAGCTGGCGCTCGTGGGCGATGTGCTGTTTAAAGGTTCTATCGGGCGAACAGATTTCCCACGCGGAGACCACGACACCCTGATTGCTTCGATCCGTAAAAAACTATTTCCGCTTGGTGATGAGGTGGATTTCATTCCGGGGCACGGCCCGATGTCCACCTTTGGTCATGAGCGACGCACTAATCCGTATGTGGGTGACAGGTGATAACTATTTGGCTATATTGGATAAATTAGCGAATTAAGTTAATACATAAGGCAGTAACAAAGATGAAGGTTTCAATTTATTACAACCCGAAATGCAGTAAATGCAGAGCAACCTTAACGCTGCTGCAGGAAAAAGGCATAGAGCCTCAATTGCTGCACTATCTGGAAAATGCGCCTTCCGCAGAGGAGCTGGAAATCGTGTTGAAAATGCTGGGAAAATATCCTAAGGACATCATCAGATTCAATGAAGAAATCGCACAGGAACTCGGTCTTTCCCCGGCAGACGAGCGAGCTGATTCCGAATGGCTGAAAATCATATCAGGCAACCCGAAATTGCTGGAGCGTCCGATCGTGATTATTGGCGACAGAGCGGTCGTCGGAAGGCCGCCTGAGCGTGTCCTCGATATACTGTAAACATCAGGAAGAGGGGCGTCTTATACACCTATGTTCCTTCATGCATTTTCCGGACTGAGTTAGAAAAAGATTTAGATACAGCGTATTTGGCCGACTTGGTTGATCGCCCGTCAGCGTGCAATCGTGCGCGCTTCATGTCTGTAGGGCTGTTTTTCGAGAATGCGGGATTTTGTTGGATAGAACATAATATAATCAATATTATGCAAACGCTCACCGTAGCTACCTATAATATTCACAAGGGTTTTTCCCATTTTAATCAGCGGGTGGTTTTGCACGAGTTGCGCGAGCGATTGCGCGAGCTGAATGCGGATATCGTTTTTTTGCAGGAAGTGCAGGGTGCGCACAACACGCACGGGCAAAATTTCTCTAATTATCCTGATGGCGCTCAGCATGAATTCATCGCGCACAGGCGTTGGCCGCATTCCGCTTACGGTAAAAACTGTATCTACGAGGCGGGGCATCATGGCAACGCGATCCTGAGTCTTTTTCCAATTGTTCAGATGCTCAATACAGATATCTCCGCACATCGCTTTGAGAGTCGCGGCCTGTTGCACTGCGAAGTCAAGCTAAAGGAAGGTAAAGCGGTGCATTGTCTGTGCGCGCATTTCGGCTTATTTGCCAAGGGGCGGCGTGCACAAACCCGCGCCTTGATCGAATACGTACAGCATGAGATTCCGCCTGATGCACCGGTGATCATCGCCGGCGATTTCAATGACTGGCGCAACCAGATGAGTGTTGCCGTCGCTAAAGAATTGGGTATGCACGATGCGTTTGATTTGCATGGTGGACAGGTGGCACGCAGTTTTCCGGCCAGACTGCCCCTGTTTCGTCTGGATCGTATTTATGTGCGCGGATTTAGCGTGAAACACACTGAAGTTCACATCGGCGGTGCATGGCAACGGCTATCCGATCACGCCGCATTATCTGCCGTATTAAGCCCTGATGGCTAACGTGCATCTGGTCAGTGGCAACAGACTGATGCTGCTGCAAAATGGCACGGCGTATTTTCCACAACTCATCCACGATATCGAGGCAGCACAACGCTCGATTTATCTTGAAACCTATATTTTTGCCGAAGATCAAGTCGGGCGCTTGATGGTCGACGCGTTGCAAAATGCAGCGTATCGCGGAGTGTCCGTGCATGTGTTGATGGACGGATTCGGTTCTGCACATTTTCCCATCGCGTGGCTTGTCGAGTTACGTGCGGCAGGCGTGAAAGTGCAATGGTTTCGGCGGGAAGTCTATCGATTCCGGATGCGGCGCTATCGGTTGCGCCGTCTGCATCGAAAACTGGTAGTCATTGATGGTGCCGTCGCCTTTATCGGTGGTATCAACATCAATGATGGAGCAAGCAGGGAGCTCGGTGTGGTGATTCCACGTCTTGATTTTGCCGTGCGTATCGAGGGGGGTATTGCATCAGGAATACAGTCGGTCATGCAGCGCATGTGGCTTTCGGTGACCTGGGCGAGTGCGAGTTTTCGCGGAAAACGTATCGGCCGAATAATGCTTCCTGATGTTCATGCAGTGCCGCTCAGCAATATGATGGTCTTGTTGCGCGACAACTTCCGGCATCGCCGTGAAATAGAACACGCCTATCTGAAGGCGATTGCAGGGGCGAAGCGAGAAGTGGTGATTGCCAATGCCTATTTTTTGCCTGGCAGTTTGTTTCGGCTTAGTTTGATTCATGCGGCACAGCGCGGGGTGCGTGTCGTGCTGTTGTTGCAGGGTAAGGTCGAATACCGCTTGCAACACTATGCCACGCAGGCGCTTTACGAACACTTATTGGCGGCGGGGATCGAAATCTACGAATACCAGGCTAGTTTTCTGCATGCTAAGGTTGCGGTCGTCGACGGGCACTGGGCGACGGTGGGTTCTTCCAATATTGACCCTTTCAGTCTGTTGCTGGCACGTGAAGCCAATCTCGTCGTGTCAGATGCCGGTTTTGCAGAAGAATTACGCGGCAAATTGCTGGACGCGATCGCGCAGGATGCGCACCGGATCGAGCCGCTCCACTGGAGTCATCTTGGCTGGGGTGCGCGTTTGATTGCCCGTATCAGTTATGCAGTGATCCGTATGTTGGTCGGCGTGATCGGTTACGGAAAGAATAGTGTTTAAACCGGATTGTTCATTAGCAAAAAAACACGTCATACCGGCGAAGGCCGGTGTCCAGATTATCGAATAATGCCCACGAAGTGGGATATAACCTTGGTTTTGTCCGCTTCGCGGAATGTATATCTCGCTGGATTCCCGCTTTCGCGGGATAAACAGGATCTTGGCTGGCGTCTGTAATGACGGAGCTAATGGATTCTTTGGATTTAAAGTCGCTGTCTAGGCTGATCGAATTTAATGCACTCATTTAGTGCGCTTTCATGTGTCGTTCAATAAATACCCACGCTTTTATTGATGAGCCATCGTATGTTTAGATTTTTTCCTATTGATTTTATTGAGTTTAGTGGATTCACTATTCTTCGCTATTTCGGCAGGTATGGAAATTGCTTTGATATTTAGTGACGGGAAGAGGGTGATTTCCCGTAATTTCTACTGGATAGGATAAACATGGAAATCTTGGGGCGACTTAAGCTGAGTCAACGATTCGGTATACTGACATTTTGTGTGGTCGCCGGTTTTTTACTTTATGGGATGTGGTCTTTTAAGACACTGGGTGAACTTAAAGTCAATGGTCCTATCTACCGGGAAATTGTTCAGGGTAAAGACCTCGTGGCGGATATTTTACCGCCGCCAGAATACATTATCGAATCCTATCTGGTCAGCTTGCAACTGCTGGAGGGGGACCACATCGACCAGGCTGCGCAAATCAATCTCTTGAGAGATTTGAAAGCCGAGTACGATAAACGGTATTTTTTTTGGCAGAAGGAAAGGCTGGGGGAGGATTTAAAAGTCACGCTGCTCAATCAAGCTCATATCCCTGCTATGGAATTTTATGCCGTTGCCTTTGAAGAATTTGTGCCGGCCTTGCAGCATGAAAACATGCCTGCTGCAGTGGTAGCCATGAAAAAAATGAAGTTGGCCTATGCGCTTCACCGCGAGGCGATAAACAGGGCTGTCCAGATTGCAAACAAACGCGTAGTGATAGACGAGGCGCGTGCGGCCGGTCAGATTCAATTTTCGACTTACCTGATGCTGTTCATTCTTGTGGTATCAATTGGTTTGACGGCCATACTCTCAGCGATTATTTCGCGTTCTGTGATCGTTCCGTTGTTGAGTTTACGTTCGGCGATGAAGGAAATCAAAAAGAGCGGGGATTTTTCACGCCGGTTGGATATTGTCGGCGATGATGAAGCGGGTGAAACGGCTAGGACATTTAACGAGTTGATCGAAAGCCTGCAGATTGAAAGCGTCAAAGCCGAAGCAGCCAGTCGGGCCAAGAGTGATTTTTTGGCGAATATGAGCCATGAAATACGCACGCCGATGAATGCGATTATTGGATTCTCGGAGTTGGCGATCGATAATCCATCGCCTGAGGATCAACGAGTATTCATTACCGAAATACTGAATTCGTCCAAAAATTTGCTGGGAATACTCAATGATATCCTCGATCTGTCGAGAATCGAATCGGGTCAGATGAAACTCGAAGAGGGTGTCATCGAATTGGACGAATTGTTGCGCAGTATCGAACGCCAGTTTAGATTGCGAGCCGAGGGGTGTGGGTTGATTTTCACCTTGTCGAAACACTCGGTCTTGCCTGTTGAATTATTGGGTGATCCGCTCAGACTGCGGCAGATATTGGTTAATTTGCTCGGAAATGCATTCAAGTTCACGGAGCGGGGGCAAGTTGCACTGGAGGTGCGGCAACTTCGGGCGAGCGGCTCGAAGGTTACGCTACAGTTTAGTATCCATGATTCCGGCATAGGTTTGAGCCGAGAACAGATTGTGACGTTGTTTCAACCCTTCATTCAGGTCGATAATTCATCAACACGTCGCTTTGGCGGTGTCGGACTCGGATTGGTTATCTCCCGAAACCTTGCACAGTTGATGGGTGGAAAGATTGATGTTCAAAGCCAGCTCGGTACAGGCAGTGTATTCAGCCTGACTCTGACGCTTCAAATGGCAGGGGATCTGTAGTCTGCCTGATATCATGCCGATTTCAGGGTGATACGCGGTGTGTATGGTCGGTTATGCGCTGGTGCAAAGGCTATAATCAAAACTTATTATTTCGCTCGACCATTATGCGCCATTCATCGACCTCATCTGAACACGATACGCGCGGCGGTTGGAAAACACTGCGTTCGCTGGTGCCCTATCTGAGTGAATTCAAGGGGCGCGTGATACTGGCGATGAGTTTACTGATTCTAGCCAAGCTAGCTAATGTGGCCGTGCCCTTGGTTTTTAAGCAAATAATTGATTCTTTTGATAAATCTCATGCGGTGCTGCTGGTGCCGGTGTCACTGATTTTAGGCTATGGCGCGTTGCGCTTGATGAGCACGCTGTTTGGCGAATTGCGCGATGCGGTGTTTGCCAAGGTCACGCAACGTGCCATTCGCCGCGTGGCTTTGCAAGTGTTCGAGCATTTGCATAGCCTCTCCCTGCGTTTTCACCTGGATCGGCAGACGGGCGGTGTGTCGCGTGACATCGATCGCGGCACGCGCGGCATCGGCTTTCTGCTCAATTTCATGCTGTTTAATATTCTGCCTACCCTGCTGGAAATCGCATTGGTCGCAGGGATTTTGCTTAAAAAATATAACCACTGGTTTGCGGTGATCACCTTTGTCACGCTGATTATCTATATCGGTTTTACCCTGTTCGTCACCGAGTGGCGCATGGTGATGCGGCGCACCATGAACGATCTAGACTCGAAGGCTAACAGTCGCGCCATCGACAGTCTGCTCAACTATGAAACCGTGAAGTATTTTGGTAACGAACAGTATGAGGCAGCGCGTTATGACCAGAATATGGAGCACTGGGAAAGGGCGGCGGTAAAAAATCAAACCTCGCTGGCTTTGTTGAATGCAGGCCAGAGCGTGATTATCGCCATTGGCATCACGGTGTTGATGTGGATGGCGGCCGACGAAGTGGTGCAGGGCACGATGTCGCTGGGCGATCTGGTGCTGGTCAACGTGTTTATGCTGCAACTGTATATGCCACTGCATTTTTTAGGTTTCGTGTATCGTGAAATTCGTCACGCACTGGCGGATATGGAAAAGATGTTTGGTCTGTTGCATGAAGACAGGGAAGTGGCTGATATGCCCGGCGCGCAGGCCTTATCGGCAGGGCAGGCGGAGGTTCGGTTTGAACGGGTTAGTTTCGGCTATAACCCGGATCGGAAAATACTGCATGAGGTGAATTTTACCATCCCGGCAGGACAGACCGTGGCGGTCGTGGGCTCCAGTGGTGCGGGCAAGTCGACTTTGTCGCGCTTGTTGTTCCGCTTCTACGATGTGCAAGACGGCTGTCTTTTCATCAACGGACAGGATATCCGAAATGTGACGCAGAGTAGTTTGCGCGCCGCGATCGGCATCGTGCCGCAGGATACGGTGTTGTTTAACGATACAATTTATTACAATATAGCCTACGGCAAGCCGGATGCGAGTCACGACGCGGTGATTGCGGCGGCTCAGGCCGCACACATCCATGATTTTATAGAGTCGCTGCCGCAAGGTTACGACACCAAAGTCGGTGAGCGCGGACTGAAATTGTCTGGCGGTGAGAAGCAGCGTGTGGCGATTGCACGGGCGATACTGAAAAATCCGGCGATACTTATTTTCGATGAGGCCACCTCGGCGCTAGACTCGAAATCGGAGAAGGCGATACAGGCCGAATTGCGTAGCATTGCACAGAATCGTACCACCTTGATCATCGCGCATCGCCTCTCCACGGTGGTAGATGCGGATCAGATTCTGGTGATGGATCGAGGGGAAATTATTGAGCGTGGCGCGCATGACGAATTGTTATTGCGCAATGGAATGTATGCGCAGATGTGGAATCTTCAGAAACGAGTCGAGCAGGAGGCTCCTGCGTGTTGATTTATATTGATTTAAATTAATTTTGGGGTATCCTTTTACCCCTGTGCGTGTTGTGGAGTGGGAAATGAAAAAAAGATTGCTGTTGTGTGTGTTATTGGGTCAAGCGCTGACAGTTCAGGCGGGTGAACATCATCATAAACATGTTGATGAGCATCATGCTAAGCATGCGCTTCATCACCACGTCAAACACGCAGAAAAACACACTGTAAAACATGCGTCGAGACATCACGCAAGACACCTCAGTGTAGTCAAAGATGTCGCTGAGCCGGCTGTGCAATCTGCTCATGAAGCGAAAGTGGCGGCACTCGCCGCTCCCAAGACTGATCTGATCACTCCTGTCGCTAAGGCTGAGCTCATTACGCCGGTTGTGAAGGCGGATAGCGCGGTTTCCAGTGCAGCCTTTCACCCTGCTTCCAGCCCTAAATTATTCTCGTCGATAGCACTGATCTATGATGAGCAATCGCAGACTCCGCTCTACACTAAGAATCCGGATGCAGTCGCGCCGATTGCGTCCATTACCAAACTGATGACGGCGATGGTGGTATTGGATGCCTCTCCTGATTTGAATGAAGCGATCAGTGTCGATGTGGCCGATCTGGATAGCCTGAAGGGGACTCACTCCCGTCTGGGGGTTGGGACGACTTTTATTCGTAGTGAAATGCTTAAGCTGGCGCTGATGTCCTCCGAAAATCGTGCTGCTTCTTCCCTGGCGCGTAGTTATCCAGGCGGCACGGCAGCGGCTGTTGCCGCGATGAATGCCAAGGCGAAAAAGCTGGGCATGACCAATACGATTTTTTACGATCCGACCGGTTTGAACAGCAATAACGTATCCACCGCGCGCGATCTGGTCAAGATGGTTGCTGCAGCACGTAATTACCAGTTGATCCATCAGTACACCACGACGGCCACCCATTCAGTCGAAGGCTTGCGCGGTCGAGAATTGCAATACAACAACACCAATCCGCTAGTTAAGAATGCATCGTGGGAAATCGGCGTGAGCAAGACCGGTTTTATCAATGAAGCAGGCAGATGTCTGGTGATGCAGGCGAAAATTCGTCAGCGTCCGGTAATTATTGTATTACTTGATTCTGTCGGAAAAAATACCCGTATCGGCGATGCCAATCGCATCAAGAAGTGGATAGAAAGCGCCAATGTTCAGACATCTGCAACTCGTCGGGGTTGATGGTTCTTCTGGGCTTATGTGCCTGATCAATCAAGGTGTTTGAGCTTTTTTTTCTGGTAGGCCTGGTTGCGCTGGTGGTGTGGTTGATAAGCGGTAAAAAAGCCGTTGTATTTGAAAATCCTGTTGTTATTCAAAAGGTTGGATTTTATCATGCGACGATTGCGCCGCAGTTGGTGCAATCTGAGTATTTGATCGTTGAAATAACGAGGCAATTTCTACAAAGTGATCAGTCTGATGTCGCCACGCAGTGTTTTGAGCTGCATGATGCCGGCATCTATTATTTAATGGCGGTTACCCTGCGTGCAGGTGTTTTGTACTTTCAGGTCACCGGGCATACGACAGAAGGTGTTAATGGTTTGCGCCGTTTCTCAGAGCAAGTCTTATTGCATCATCCGCTAACTTTGCCATTGAGTGAGCCGGTGGCTTTGATCGACGCTGTTCATGCGGTGGCGCGCAGTTTGAATATTGACTGTCGGAATTTGCAATAATTGAAAATACTCACGAGATGGTGGCGAAGAGTTTGTCATGATTCTGGGCGATACCGAAGAAGATGGCGCGCTTTGGGTGGCTAATCGTATTCTTCAGTATGTGGAAAATTTGCAGCTGCCGCATAAGCATTCAACCTTCGGTCATGTGCGTTTAGTTGCGGCGTGTCCAGCTTGATGCCGAGTCATGATCTCTCGGTCGAGGCTCTGCTCAAGTCTGCCGATAACGCGCTATTTCCGGCCAAAAATCAGGGAAGAAATACGGTTACCTATTTAAATTTCGGGCAAATCTAAAGGCAGGATTCGCGTTGTAACCTTGTGTTGCTTACAGTAACACAAGGTTATCTCTATGGATCATTTCTGTATCGCCACCATAGCCCAGCAAGCTAGTGATGTCCTGGCTGGCATGTCCTGCAATAGTACGCGCCTCAATCGAATTGTAGTTAATCAACCCGCGTGCGATGTCTTGACCCTGATCGTTGATGCAGGCCACCACAGAACCGCGCTGAAATTCACCGAATACCTGTTTAACGCCGATAGGAAGCAAACTCTTTCCCTCGGAGCGCAATGCCCGGAGCGCTCCCTCATCCAGTACGATTTTACCTGCGACTTGTAGATGGTCTGCCAGCCACTGTTTGCGTGCGGCGAGACTGAGTGCCGGTGCAATCAGCAAGGTACCGATGGAGATGCCTTGGAAGAGGTGCAGGAGGACATCGGGTTCATGGCCTGAGGCGATGACGGTGTGTGCGCCGCTACGGGCGGCTCGCTTCGCGGCCAGTATCTTGGTAAGCATACCGCCGCGACCGATGCTGCTGCCAGCGCCGCCAGCCATGCCCTCCAATTGTGCGTCGCCTGCCAGTCCTTCACTGACTAAGGTGGCGGTCGGATCTTTGCGAGGGTCTGCGGTGAATAAACCGTCCTGATCGGTGAGAATCACCAGCGCATCAGCATCGATCAGATTGGTTACCAGTGCTCCTAAGGTATCGTTGTCGCCGAATTTAATCTCGTCGGTGACGACGGTATCGTTTTCATTGATGATGGGGATGACGCCTAAAGAGAGCAGGGTGGTCAGCGTGGCGCGCGCATTCAGGTAGCGTTCCCGGTCGGCCAGATCGGCGTGGGTGAGTAGTACTTGAGCTGCGTGCAAATCGTGCTTGCGGAAACAAGTTTCATAGGCTTGTACCAGCCCCATTTGACCTACTGCCGCGGCGGCCTGCAATTCGTGGATGGAACTCGGACGCATCGTCCAGCCTAAGCGCTGCATGCCCTCGGCGATCGCGCCGGAGGAGACCAGCACCACCTCGTAACCGTTTTTGCTGAGCGTAGAGATCTGCCTGGCCCAGTTGCCCAGCGCATTCAAATCCAGTCCAGCTCCCTGATTGGTGACCAGAGAGCTGCCTACTTTGACGACGATGCGACGGCTGGTAGTCAATACGGTTTTCATCGTTGAATCCAATATAAAAGCTAGTAGCTAGTAGCTTGTAGCTGGTTGTTACAGTGTGCTGGCGTCCGATTCCTGAGCGCTTTCCGCAGCTTGCAGTTGATCTTGTGCTTTGACTTCCAGCAAGTGCTCCATAATGGCATAGGTCAATTCTTTACAGCCTTCGCCGCTGATCGCAGAAATAACGAATACTCGATCGTAATCGGAAAATTCCTTGAGGAAACCGGCAACGGTGCTGTCGCGATCTTCCAGCAGATCGACCTTGTTGAGCAGCAACCAACGCGGCTTCTCATACAGCGCCTGATCGTACTTTTTCAGTTCATTAAGGATCGCGACCGCTTCACCGACGGGGCTGGTGCCCTCGTAGGCGGGGGCGACATCGACCAGATGAAGTAGCAAGCTGGTGCGAGCCAGATGACGCAGGAACTGGTGGCCAAGACCCGCGCCTTCAGCCGCGCCTTCGATCAATCCCGGAATGTCGGCAATGACAAAGCTCTTCTCGTGCGAGACGCGCACTACGCCCAAGTTAGGATGCAGTGTGGTGAACGGATAATCCGCGACCTTGGGGCGTGCTGCCGAGACCGAGCGGATGAAGGTCGATTTGCCCGCGTTGGGCATACCCAGCAGACCCACATCGGCCAGTACTTTCAGTTCGAGTTGCAGTTCGCGCGTCTGACCTTCAGTGCCCGGTGTACATTGGCGAGGTGCACGGTTAGTACTTGATTTAAAGTGAATATTCCCAAGTCCGCCACGACCGCCTTCGGCCAGCATGACACGTTCGCCATCGTGAGTCAGGTCGGCGATGACTTCGCCGCTGTTGATGTCGGTGATGACGGTGCCCACTGGCATGTGCAGGATCACATCGTCCGCGCCTTTGCCGTAGCAATCCGAGCCGCGACCAGTTTCACCGTTACGCGCTTTGTGTGTTCTGGCGAAGCGAAAGTCCACCAGCGTGTTGATGTTGCGGTCAGCTTGTACATACACGCTGCCGCCTCGTCCGCCATCACCGCCGTCCGGACCGCCCTTGTCGATATATTTTTCACGGCGGAAGCTGGCGATACCATTGCCGCCATTGCCAGCGAAGACTTCGATTTTAGATTCGTCAATAAATTTCATGAGCTTATACCGGAAGAACCGGAACCAGGGGGTGAGTCGGGCGGGTTGGAATAACCTGTCCTTTGCTACAAATAAAAAAAGCCCTACCTTGCGATAGGGCTGATTTGCACCAGGCGGTACAGCTTACGCTGCAACGATGGAAACTGTTCTGCGACGTTGCGCGCCCTTGATAGCGAACACAACTTTGCCGGTGATCTTGGCAAACAGGGTGTGATCCTTGCCCATGCCGACGTTTTCGCCGCGATGGAATTCGGTACCACGTTGACGAATGATGATGCTGCCGGCTGAGATCAACTCACCGCCGTAACGCTTAACGCCAAGTCGCTTCGAGTGCGAGTCGCGTCCGTTACTGGTACTGCCGCCGCCTTTTTTTGATGCCATGTTATCTGCTCCTTAACTGAATATTACGCAGAGATACCGTCGATGCGGATTTCTGTGTAGTTTTGACGATGACCTTGATTCTTTTGGTAATGCTTACGGCGGCGCATCTTGAAGATGCGAACCTTGTCGCCACGACCGTGAGAAATGATCGTCGCTGCAACAGTGGCGCCCAACAACATAGGCTTACCGACAGAGAGCTTTTCTCCGTCAGATACCATCAACACCTTGTCCAGCACGATTGCTGAGCCGATGTCGCCGGCAAGAATTTCAACTTTTAAAGTTTCACCGGTAACAACGCGATACTGCTTACCACCGGTTTTAATGACTGCGTACATAACAACCTCGTTTGATTGCGGTTTTGCGAAAGCGAGGATTATACAGAAAAATCTCGTCCCGTCAAAAGCCTTTTGTTATAAAAATAGATTAACTGTGGTTCTAGCGACGCATGGAGTCGAAGAATTCAGCATTGTTCTTGGTTGCCTTGATCTTGCCGAGCAAAAATTCCATGGATTCGAGCTCGTCCATCGGGTAGAGCAATTTACGCAGCAGCCAGATTCTTTGCAGTACATCCGGCTTGAGCAGTAGCTCTTCCTTACGGGTGCCTGAACGATTGATATTGATTGCTGGGTAGATGCGTTTTTCGGCCATACGGCGATCCAGATGGATTTCCATATTGCCGGTACCCTTGAACTCTTCGTAGATTACATCGTCCATGCGGGAACCGGTGTCGACCAGTGCGGTTGCTATGATGGTCAAAGAGCCGCCTTCTTCGATGTTACGTGCCGCGCCGAAGAAGCGTTTAGGGCGATGCAAGGCATTGGCATCTACACCGCCGGTCAATACTTTTCCCGACGAAGGTATCACCGTGTTGTAGGCACGCGCTAGACGGGTGATCGAATCGAGCAGGATGATGACATCCTTCTTGTGTTCGACCAGACGCTTGGCTTTTTCCAGTACCATTTCAGCGACTTGCACGTGGCGACTGGCCGGTTCGTCGAAGGTTGATGCGACCACTTCGCCGCGCACGGTGCGCGTCATTTCGGTCACTTCTTCAGGACGTTCGTCGATCAGCAACACGATCAGCGTGGCATCGGGGTTGTTGGCGGAGATGGAATGCGCAATGTGTTGCAGCATGACAGTCTTGCCCGACTTGGGTGAGGCCACCAACAGGCCGCGCTGTCCCTTGCCGATGGGCGCGACGATATCGATGATGCGACCGGTGATATTTTCTTCGGCGCGGATGTCGCGCTCCAATATCAGCGGCCTGGTCGGGAATAAGGGGGTGAGATTCTCAAACAGAATCTTGTTTTTGGCATTTTCTGGCGGTTCGTCGTTGACTTTGTCTACTTTAACCAGCGCAACATAGCGTTCACCGTCCTTCGGTGTACGAATCTCACCTTCTATCGAATCGCCGGTGTGCAGATTGAAACGGCGTATCTGGCTGGGACTGACGTAAATGTCGTCCGGGCCTGCCAGATAGGATGTGTCAGGCGAGCGTAGAAAGCCGAAGCCATCCGGCAAAATTTCTAAAGTACCATCTCCGTAAATACTTTCGCCCTTTTTCGCGTGGCTTTTCAGCAAAGCGAACATCAGGTCCTGCTTGCGCATACGGTTTGCGTTCTCAATTTGATTGGCCGCAGCCATTTCAACGAGTTCGGTGATGTGTTTTAATTTAATTTCAGATAGATGCATGGCGACGCGCGAAGGATGATTGAGATTTACGTGAAGGGGTGGATAAATGATGGGAAACCCGCACTACCTGAATGTGCTCGCTGTGGCGATTTAGACTGTTCAGTAAGGCTGTGCGGGTGTGACAGTAAACGCTTTAGATGTGGCTGTCAATAAAAGCGGTTAATTGTGATTTGGACAGCGCGCCCACTTTAGTCGCTTCGATGTTGCCGTTCTTGAATAACATCAATGTCGGGATGCCGCGAACGCCGAACTTTTGGGGTGTTTGCTGGTTTTCATCGACGTTCAGTTTTGCTACAACCAGGCGACCTGCGTACTCTTTGGCTACTTCATCAAGAATCGGGGCGATCATACGGCATGGGCCACACCATTCAGCCCAGTAATCCATCAATACAGGCAGGGTTGACTGAGTCACTTCGGCCTCGAATGTGGCATCTGTCACGTAATGAATATGTTCGCTCATGATTTATTCTCGCTTTGAATTGGGGGATGGTAGAAAATGTAACGCGAAATGCGAATAGATTTTTCACTTAGATGCGCATCGTATCTAAAAAATGAGGCGTTGTGAAGTGTGGTTGTGCGCGTTTTTTAAATCCGATCAGATTCAAATCTTGATTTACGCAGATGCTTGATTGCGCTTAAGTCCCGTGCATCAGTGGATTTTGATAGACAATCCGTCGTTATAACCGTGTTTTCTAATGTGGCGGATATTTTTGTGGCCGAACAATCTTGTGAAAATGTCAGAATTTTTCTGTTCCGCCTCTGCTAAAATGCCCCATCTTTGCACAATTGGAGTCTTGCTATGACGTATGTCGTTTCGGAAAGCTGTATTAAATGTAAATTCACCGACTGTGTCGATGTGTGTCCGGTTGACTGTTTTCGTGAAGGCCCTAATTTTCTTGTCATCGATCCGGATGAATGTATCGACTGTACGTTGTGTGTAGCCGAGTGCCCGGCTGAAGCGATTTTTGCCGAAGATGATTTGCCAGAAGAACAAATCCATTTTACCGCGTTGAATGCTGAGTTGTCCAAACTGTGGCCTGCCATCGTTGAAAAGAAGGATCCTCCCGCTGATGCCGAAGAGTGGCAGGGCGTGAAAGAGAAGTTGCATCTGTTAGAGCGCTAATTCGAATAGGCGGGCAGATTGGTTTTGCAGAAAATCACTTATGCCTGACTAAATAGCTGTGGTATTATTTCACCACTGAATTTTTACAATATCTGGAGAAAACTATGGAACATACCTTACCGGCATTACCTTACGCGACGAATGCATTGCAGCCTCACATGTCTGCTGAAACATTTGAATACCACTACGCCAAGCATCATCAGGCTTACGTGACCAATCTGAACAACCTGATCAAGGGCACCGAGTACGAGGCGCTGGATCTGGAAGCGATCGTTAAGAAGGCACCTGCTGGTGGCATTTACAATAATGCGGCTCAGGTGTGGAACCACAGCTTTTTCTGGACTTGTATGAAGCCAGCAGGCGGCGGCGCACCAGTCGGTGCGTTGGCGGATGCGATCAATGCAAAATGGGGTGGTCTGGAAGAATTCAAGAAAGCCTTTCAGGCATCTGCTGTCGGTAACTTCGGTTCCGGTTGGACATGGCTGGTGAAGAAGGCGGATGGTTCTGTCGATATCGTCAATATGGGCGCTGCCGGAACTCCGTTGACCACAGGTGATACCGCTTTGTTGTGCGTCGATGTATGGGAGCACGCTTATTACATCGACTACCGCAATCTGCGCGCCAAGTTTGTCGACGTGTTTCTGAATAATTTGGTTGATTGGGATTTTGTTGCGAAAAATTTCGCATAAAAACAAATAATCAACTTAAGTTTTAAATTGTGGGGTTGGGCTCGAATTATTCTGAAAGATAATTCAAGTTCAACCCCACTTTGCATTTGATGATGCCGATTAAAACGTAAAACATAAATTATTCAGCCGGCGGGATGTGGTTGCGCACACCTCGTTACTGCGGTAATACGCGGCCGTATTTGGTGACGAAATTTGTCACTCGACTGACCAAATCGTGCTGGAATCGATAGCTGCTTGAATTGTTGTTTGGATGTTAGTAATTAATAATCAATAGGTTGTATTTTTGGCATGTCTATTGCTTGTATGAAGCTAAGGCGGGTAAGTCATCTGGTTGCCATAACTTGATAACCTGATAGAATTGCACTGGCTTTCATCGCTCGAATGGCACTTAACTATAAACAGGAGATACACATGAAAAAAGTACAACAAGGTTTTACCCTGATCGAATTGATGATCGTCGTGGCGATTATCGGTATTCTGGCTGCGGTCGCGATCCCGGCTTACAGCAACTACACCAAGAAGGCTAAGTTCACCGAAGTGGTAATGGCAACTCAGGCGCTTAAATCGGCTGTAGAACTTTGTGCTGCTGATCTGGGTACGGTTGCTGGTTGTTCATCCGCTGCGTATGGTATTCCAACTGACCTGACTGGCTCAGCTACGGCTCCTGTTGTTGGTAAATACACAGCCTCAGTTGCAACAGCAAATGGCGTAATTACCGCAACGGCCGTTGGTGTTACAGGTACGCCTAATGCAGGGTTTATTGGTGAAACTTATGTTTTATCACCGACATTTACAACAACAGGTGGTGTTCTGTGGACAGCATCCGGTTCTTGTGTTACAGCCAATATCTGCAAGTAATACAGTCAGATGTTAGGAAAAGCCCCTCTTCGAGGGGCTTTTTTGTTGGGGGTGTAAATTAATAATCAGGTAGCGACGAATGAAGGATACAAAAATAACCGCGTTGTGGCTGATATTAATAGGTGCGTTCATCGCGGCGCTGTACGGACAATTCCTGCACAACCCTTTGGTTTTCGATGATGTCCCCTTGCTTCAGGCAAATGACAAGGGATACTCGAACATTACGGCCTATATTTCACCCGCATTGAGCGATTTGCGTGCGTTGCCTTACGCCACCTTAGCCTGGTCGAAGGCTTTTGATTTAAAAGTACCTGCCTATCGAATTGTGAATTTGCTGTTGCATTGGGCTGTGGTGACTGCCTTGGGCTTCTTCATCTTGCACTTGTATCGCCGCGTGCTACCTAAAGACGAAATGGCGGGTGAAAATACCCGTATGACCACAGCGGTACTTATCGTCGTCGGCCTGTTCGCCTTGCATCCGTTGGCGGTCTATGCGGTGGCTTATCTGGTGGAGCGCACCATTGTGATGGCGACACTATTCAGTGTGCTGACGTTGTGGGCATATTTGCACGGCAGTGACAAGCAAAGTAGCCGTTGGCTGTGGGGTAGTGTGGCGCTGTATTTTTTAGCGACCCACAGCAAGGAACACGTCATTATGCTGCCCGCTCTTCTGGTTGCGATGACAGTGCTGCTGCATGAAGACTGGCGTGCGCGGCTGGTGAATTGCTGGCCGATTATGATGGCCTTTGCCGCGATTGCATTATTCACTATTGCGCAGCGGAAGGGGGTAATAGGTCATCTGTATGAAGTCTACTCAGATGAAATGCTGCAAGGCGTGTCGCGTGAAAACGCCTATGGGTTGAGCGTATTGACGCAGTGCTGGCTGTTTTTCAAATACGGTCTGCTGTGGCTGTTGCCAAATCCCGCATGGATGTCAATCGATATGCGTGAACCGTTGGCTCCTGGATTGTTTTCGGTTTACGGATTTGCCTTGCTGGCGTATATCGGATATGGGTTTATTTCGATTAAGTTGTTAATTAAAAAAGGTAAGATTGGGCTGATCGGTTTTGCTATGTTGTTCCCTTGGTTGATGTTTATGACTGAGTTTTCCACCCCGCGCGTTCAGGAACTTTTTGTCTTGTATCGTAGTTATATATGGGCATTGGGCGGCGTCATTGTTTTTCCGATGCTGTTGATGCAACTGAATGCACGCTTGACGATGCTGATCTCGGTGTTAATTGCGGCAACCTTATTTATGGTTTCGATGGAGCGATTGTCCAGTTTCTCTCATCCGATATTGCTGTGGGATGATGCGGAGAAGTTGGTCAAGGAGCGCCAGTCACTACCGGGTGTGAGTCGTATTTACTATAACCGTGGTACGGCCTGGCTCAATGAAGACAGAGTCGATCTTGCTATAAAAGACATGCGGAGAGCAGAAGCGCTGAGTCCTAAGTTTTCGCCGATTTATTTTAATCTAGGCATAGCCTATTTCAGATTCAGCCAGTTTGAACTTGCAACTCAGGCATATAGTCGTGCAATTTCGCTCGATGAGGAGCAAAAAAGACAGCCTAATTTTAGATATTATTATGGTCGAGGGATGGTTTACGAAGCACAGTATAAGTATCGCGAGGCTTCGGCTGATTATCAGGTGAGCTGTTTACTGGCAAAAAAGGGCTGCGATAAAACCAGTCTGCACTAGAATAGGTGCGGACTATCTTAACCTGATTCAACTCCCGTATAATTCTATCGCTTGACTTATGGTGTCATTAGTGGAGCCATGCCGCCATGAGTTCAGCCAAGAAAATTCTCGATCAAATGCGCAAGGAACCGACTAATGTCAGGTTCGCCCAATTGCGCAAAGTTTGCGAGTTGTTTTTTGGTGAGCCGCGTCAAAACGGTACCAGTCATCTGATCTTCAAAATGCCGTGGCCCGGAGACCCTAGAGTCAATATTCAGGAAGCGGGCGGCAAGGCTAAGCCCTATCAGGTGAGGTAGGTATTGCAAGCAATAGATAAATTGGATAACAAGAAATGAGCATTGATCATTACACCTATCGAGTTACGTGGTCTCCTGAGGATGGCGAACACGTTGGTTTGTGTCTTGAATTTCCATCATTAAGCTGGTTCGCTGAAACACCAGAAGCCGCGCTCGCCGGTGTACGTCAGGTGATTTCAGAGGTTATTGCCGATCTTCGCGCTAATAGTGAGCCTATTCCTGATCCGCTGGCTGAAAAACGCTATAGCGGTGAGTTTCGTGTTCGTATCCCGCCCGTGTTGCACCGCCAACTCGCATTGCTTGCCGCTGAGCAGGGAGTAAGCTTGAATCGACTGGCAAGCGCAAAACTGGCCGGAATGGTGTGATCACAGTAGTTGTGGCTTTGGCATAAAAATAGGGTCAGACTCCATTTAATTAAATGGAGTCTGACCCAATTTGTTTTTCTATTTGTTTTTTACCTGTGCGGTCAGCATTTCGCGCAGTTCTCGCAAGTCGGTCTCGATCGTAGATAGTTGGTAAAAGTCTCCCCCTGCACGTTTTGCCAGTTCCAGTTGCTGCATCGCCGCGCGCAGGTTGCCTTGCCAGGCAAAACTGTAGGCTTGCGCCTGATGTTGCTCGAATGGCTTATGTAACTGGTTGTAGCAGCGCGCCTGAAGATCGTACAGCCGGGTATCGGTCGGGTGATGAGAGACCTGCTCTGTGAGCAGCTTTACGGCGATTTCAGCCTGATTGCTTTGCACTAACAGATCGACATAGTCGTAAATCAGGGCGCGATACTGCGGGAATCTTTGTACCGCCGTTTGATAAAAGCTAAGCGTATCGCTGTCCTTTGCTGCATGCTTCACCTTGCCAGTCAGCGTTTCCAGCATCGGGTCATTCTGCGCTGTCTGGTTGAGTTTAGACTCTTTTTGCAATACAGCTAATTCAACACGCGCCCGTTCAATCTCCTGATTGCGCAACAGCGCCGTCACCAGTCCATATTGCTGCGCAATCGGGTTGCCGTGCTTGTGCGTGGTCAGGGCATCGGTAAAGTAACTGATGGCGTCACTGGTGGTTTTCTGTGCACCGATCAGTTTAGTACGCACCAGCTGAAAATCCAGGCTATCGGGCAGGAGTTGGTAAGGTTGTTTATTGACGCGATTCTCAATATCGGCGACCCGGTCGCTGGTCACGGGATGGGTGCGCAGGTAATTGGGTGCGTTACCGTCGATCAGGCGTGTCGCGCGCTGCATGCGCTGCAAAAATTCCGGCATGGCATGGGTATTGAAACCGGCTTTTTGCAAGGTTTCAAAGCCGATGCGATCAGCTTCCTGTTCATGCTCACGGGTAAAGTCGAGCTGCTTCTGCATGGCGCGTGCCTGAACACCCGCGATGGTAGCCTGCGATGCTTGTGCGTTGCTGCGTGCCGCAAGTATCGCAATCGCAATGGCGGCCATCGAGGCGATGGAGTCACCTTGTTGCGCCGATACCATGCGTGCCATGTGGTGCTGCGTAACGTGGGCGATTTCATGTGCCAGTACGGAGGCTAACTCTGATTCACTTTCCGTGATGAGCAACAGACCGGCATTGACACCGATAAAGCCGCCCGGCATGGCAAAGGCGTTGACGTTATAGTCATTTACGGCGAAAAATTCAAATTCTAGCGAAGGCTCATTGCAGTACTCGACCAGTTTGCCGCCAATTTGGTTGAGATAATCGTTGATTTCCGGGTCGTCCAGATACTGTTTTCCGGCACGAATCTGCACCATACTCTGCTGGCCGATTTGACGTTCCTGTATCGGATTGAGCACCGTCTGGGATATGTCGCCCAGGTCAGGCAAGCCGTCGCTGATCGCGTAGGTGGGGAAGCCCAGCAGTAGAACCAGGATTAATTTTTTCATGGGCGATATATTATCAGATTCGGGAATGAGGATTGAGGAATGAGTTAAAGGCGGTGCAGCGGGTTTCACTCAATCCTCGCTCCTCAATCCTATACTGGACTTTAGGTGGAAAAGTGCTCAGAATGTCTGCCCGCTTGAAAATTAAGCTCTTAAGGAATAATCACGTGTCAGGTTTCAAGAATATTACCGTTGCCGATCTGGTGGCGATGCAGCAAAAGAATCAGATAAAGTTAATTGATGTGCGTACCGATGCCGAAATGGCACGGGGCAAAATCCCGCAGGGCGAAGCGCTACCGTTGCATCTGCTGCCGTTGCGCATGCATGATTTGGATAAGGCTGCCACGACGGTGTTTTATTGCCAGATGGGCGGGCGTTCGGCACAGGCCGCCGCGTTTGCCGCCGGTAATGGCTTTGCTGATGTGTATAACCTGCAAGGCGGTATCACGGCGTGGGCGCATGCCGGATTGCCGTTAGCGTGATGCAGTTTGATGTTGAGCTGGATGCGCGCAAGATGGCTTGCCCCTTGCCTATCCTGCGTTGTAAAAAATCACTGTCCGAAATGAGTAGCGGTCAGGTGCTAAAAATCGTTGCAACAGATGCCGGTTCAACCCGTGACTTTGAGGTTTTTTGCAACCAGACCGGCAATGAGTTGCTATTCTCGGAACAAAAAAACGGCGAATACAGTTTCCTGATTCGCCGTCGTTAATTGCTTTTACTCCCGCCAAGGCGGGACGCAGGTTTATCCCAGTTTGACGCGCTGAGCCTGTAGTTGTATCAGCGTCGCACCAAAATCGCTCATCCGCTTCTTTTCCTGCTCGACGACAGCGGCGGGGGCTCTAGCAACAAAGCTCTCGTTGCCCAGTTTGGCTTCCGTTTTGGCGACTTCATTGGCCAGACGCGCAATTTCCTTATCCAACCTTTCGCGTTCCACGGCAACATCGATCTCGACTTTTAACATTAGCTTAAAGTTGCCAACGATGGCCACGGCCGCATCTCCGTCTGGTAAGTCCGTCACGATTTCAACTTCACTCAGTTTTGCCAGGCTGCTGATGTAGGGCGAGAGCACGGCGAGCGTGGCAGCATCACCTGCCGCAATCAACGGCACGCGGGCTGCGGGCGACAAGTTCATTTCGCTGCGCAGGCTGCGGCAGGCATTGACGATCTCCTGCAGTAAGGCAATTTGCGCGATCGCTGCCGGATCAATCTTTGCGTTATCTGCCAGCGGGTAGGCTTGCAGCATGATAGAAATCCCCTCGGCGCCCCCCTTTGCTAAAGGGGGAGTAGGGGGAGATTTACCAGCCAGTGGAGCGACCGCTTGCCACAGCTCTTCGGTGATGAACGGGATGATGGGGTGAGCCATGCGCAACATGGTTTCCAGTGTACGAACCAGTGTGCGGCGCGTAGCTCGCTGTACGGCGGGATTGCCCGAAGCAATCTGCACCTTGGTCAGTTCCACATACCAGTCACAGTAGGTATTCCAAACCAGTTCATAAATGGTGCGGGCGGCCATGTCGAAACGATAGTCGGCGAAATGCTGTGCCATCTCGGTTTCGGCTTGTTGCAGCAGGCTGATCATCCATAAATCGGCGGCCGAGTATTCCAGCGGCAGCGACTCGTCGATACCGACGTCCTGTCCATCGCAGTTCATCAGCACGAAGCGAGTGGCGTTCCACAGTTTGTTGCAGAAATTGCGATAGCCTTCGCAGCGCTGCATATCGAACTTGATGTCGCGGCCAGGGGACGCGAGCGACGAGAAGGTGAAGCGCAACGCATCGGTGCCAAAGGCGGGAATGCCGGTCGGGAACTCCTTCTTGGTGCGCTTCTCGATCTGTTCGGCTTGCTTAGGGTTCATCAGGCCTGTGGTGCGCTTTTTGATCAGCTCGTTGAGCGTAATTCCATCAATCAAATCAATAGGATCGAGCACATTACCCTTGGACTTGGACATTTTCTGTCCTTCCGCATCGCGGATCAGGCCGTGTACATATACGTCCTTGAAAGGAATCTTGCCGGTGATGTGTTTAGTCATCATCACCATGCGTGCGACCCAGAAGAAGATGATGTCGAAACCGGTGACCAGCACGGAGGACGGCAAATACTGTTTAACGAACTCGTTTTGTTCTTCGAATGATTTACCTTCGACCCAATCCAGCGTGGAGAACGGCCACAGCGCCGAAGAGAACCAGGTATCCAGTACGTCGTTGTCGCGATTGAGTTGTCCGGCATAGCCCGCCTTGTCAGCTAGTACGCGTGCCTCTGCCTCAGTGCGTGCGACAAATATTTCACCGCTCACGCCGTACCAGGCGGGAATCTGATGGCCCCACCACAATTGACGCGAGATACACCAGTCCTGGATGTTGTTGAGCCATTGGTTGTAAGTGTTCACCCAGTTTTCAGGATGGAATTTGATTTCCCCTGATGCAACACATTCCAGCGCCTGTTCGGTAATGCTTTTGCCTTCAGGGCCGGCCTTACTCATCGCTACAAACCACTGGTCGGTGAGCATAGGTTCGATCACCGCGCCGGTACGATCGCCTCTGGGCACCTTAAGTTTATGCTTCTCGGCTTTCTCAAACAGCCCGGCCATTTCCAGATGGGTGCAGATCAGCTTGCGCGCCTCGAAGCGATCAAGGCCGCGATATTTTTCGGGGGCCTGATCGTTGATCTTCGCATCCAGCGTGAGGATGCAAATCGGTTCAAAGCCGTGGCGTTGTCCGACCGCATAGTCGTTGAAGTCGTGCGCAGGGGTGACTTTCACCACGCCGGTGCCGAATTCGCGATCGACGTAGTCATCTGCAATGATGGGGATGGTGCGTGCGCAAAGCGGCAGCGCGACATGCTTGCCGATCAGGTGCGCGTAGCGCTCATCTTCAGGATGTACCATGACGGCGACATCGCCCAGCAACGTTTCAGGACGGGTGGTGGCGACGGTCAGGTGCGTCAATCCGTGCAGCGTATCCACTTCCGATAGCGGGTAGTGAATGTGGTACATGAAACCGTCTTCTTCTTCCTGTACAACTTCCAGATCGGAGACGGCAGTGTGCAGTTTCGGGTCCCAGTTCACTAGGCGCTTGCCGCGATAGATCAAGCCTTCGTTGAATAGACGCACGAAAGTTTCTGTGACCGATTGGGACAAGCCTTCATCCATGGTGAAGCGTTCGCGCTCCCAGTCAGGTGAGGTGCCCAGGCGGCGCATCTGACGGGTGATAGTGTCGCCCGAAAATTTCTTCCATTCCCATACTTTTTCGATAAAAGCTTCGCGGCCCAGATCGTGGCGCGAAATTCCCTGTCCGTCCAGTTGGCGTTCAACGACGATCTGCGTGGCGATCCCTGCGTGATCGGTGCCCGGTTGCCAGAGCGTGTTGTCGCCTTTCATGCGATGGTAGCGTGTCAGCGTGTCCATCAGTGTCTGGTTGAAGCCGTGGCCCATGTGCAAGGTGCCGGTGACATTGGGCGGTGGTAGTTGTATGCAGAACGATTCTGTCGCAGCCGGGTTTAAGCCGGCCTTGAAGAACCCTGCCTCTTCCCATTTGGGATACCAGCGAGATTCGATGTCTTTGGGGTCAAAACTTTTGGTCAATTCCATGGCGATGTAGCGAACAGCGGGGTTCGAGCTTTTATGAAGGGTGAGATTATACAGCGGGCACGTGTCCGCTAGGAAATACGGGCGTCATGCCCTAGTTTAAAACTTGCGTCTTGAGTTTTACCCGGCTTTTTCCGGATTGACATCATTCAGTGCGTCGCGCAGCAGATGCGGCAACTCAGCCTTGAACTCGCTGACCGCCAGATCAATGGCCAGTCTTTGCAGTTGTTCGAGTTGAGTGTTCAGTTTGCTGATGAACACTGTCTCCATGTGCGCCTCGAGTTTTTGCAAGACCTGTTGCATTTCTTCACGACTGAAGGTGCGGGGAAGTGCCTCCTCAACTTGTGGCTTTTCGTGCGGATTTTCAGTGGCGACTTCGGTCAGCAGGGGTAGGTCATCGAGCACGTTGATGTTGAGTGAGCCGGTTTTTGGATTTAAATCAGTCAGTTGTGTATTCATGGTTAATTAACCTTGGATAAATCAAAGTGGCGAAGTTCGTAGCCGCGATCACGATAAAATTTGTAGCGCTCCCGCCCCGATCGACTGTCTGTTTCATCCGTGCCGATGATTTCAATGGCGCGTTCAAAGCGGCTGAAAAAAGGCAGGCACTCGTTGTGCAAACTGATCAGTAAATCGTGGTGCGGAAATTGTTCGTTGTTATAGCTCAAAAATACCGGTGCAGTCACGTCCGTAGTGCTGTGCGGGATAAACGCCGTGTCAGGGTAATGCCACAGCAACTTGTCCAGCGCGTCCATGCTCGCGGCATCAGGCAGGCTGATGACCGTCTGCAATCCGTTTTGCATGGCTTTGTGACTCAACTGACAGGCGGTGCGCAGCTTGTCGGTTGAGCCGGTATAGAAATCGACCTTGGTCATTGCAATTTATTTAGCGCAACGGTTGATCAAATATTGCGCAAGCAAAGGAACGGGGCGTCCGGTCGAACCCTTGTCCTTGCCTGACTTCCACGCAGTGCCTGCGATATCCAGATGCGCCCAGCGATAGTCTTTAGTGAAGCGCGACAGGAAACAGGCAGCCGTCACGCTGCCCGCCGCGCGTCCGCCGATGTTTTGCAGGTCAGCGAAGTTGCTGTCCAGTTGGGATTGGTACTCTTCCCACAGCGGCAACTGCCAGGCTTTGTCGTTGGCGTAATCGCCTGCCGCCAGTAAGTCGCGGGCTAGTTGCTCCTGATTGCTGAATAATCCGCTGGCCACGCCGCCTAAGGCGATGACGCAGGCACCGGTGAGGGTGGCGATATCCACTACGGTGTCCGGTTCAAAACGCGCGGCATAGGTCAGGGCATCGCACAGTATCAAACGGCCTTCAGCATCCGTGTTGAGTATCTCTATGGTCAGTCCGGCCATGCTGGTGACGATATCGCCCGGCTTGCTGGCAGCGCCATCCGGCATGTTTTCGCTGCTGGGGATCACGGCGACGACGTTGATTGGCAGTTTCATCTCGGCGATGGCCAACATGGTGCCCAGCACACTAGCCGCCCCGCACATGTCGTATTTCATTTCATCCATTTCGCCGCCCGGCTTGAGCGAGATGCCGCCTGAGTCGAAGGTCAATCCCTTGCCGACCAAGACCACCGGTTTTTGTTTCTTTTCCCCGCCGCGATATTCCAGCGTGATCAATTTGGCGGGCTGGCGACTCCCTCGGGTGACGGACAGCAGAGAGTGCATGCCCAGTTTTTCCATGTCCTTTTCTTCCAGGATGGTGGCGCGGAGCTTGTGCGACTCAGCCATTTTTTGAGCCTGCTCGGCCAAATAGGTCGGCGTGCAGATATTGCCGGGCAGATTGCCCAAGTCCTTGGCCAGCTTCATGCCGTGCGCGATTGCACTGGCTTGAATCACGGCGGTTTGTGCACTATTGCCGGGTTTTTTGGTGCAGCCCAGTACAATCTTGCGTAAGGCTGGTTTGTCAGCCGGTTTGCTCTTGAGACTATCTGTGCGGTAGATCGATTCGGCGGCCAGCAGCACGATCTGGTTAATTTTCCATGTTTCATCGCGATCCTGTACGGTCAGATCAGTCAGGAATAGGGTGGCGTCCTTGCAGATGGTCTTATGCAGTGCGGCGAAGGTGGCACGCACGATATCCAAAAATTGTTTGGCATTCAATTCATCCTGTTTGCCCAAGCCCACCAGCAATACGCGTTCGGACTCAATTTTCGATAAATTATGGAGCATCACAGTGCTGCCGGTTTTTCCGGTCAAGTCGCCGCGCGTAATCAGTTTGCTCAATTGATGGGCTGCACTCTTGTCGAAAACTTGTGCAGAGGGCGTCAGAATACCACCTTCATAGACACCTAAAACGACGCAGGCGCTACGGGCTTTCTCCGGACTAGTTTGTTTTATGCTAAATTCCACGTGTTGCTCCCTCAATCATAATTTAACCACTGATGTCTGATTATCCGCAAACTGACCGTATAAAGTCAAAGTTGTTTAACGCAAAGTTGTTCCGGCGCGTGCTTGTGCGCGAAATGGCCGGCAATGGCACGCTGATTTTTGCTGTGCTTTTCGGCATCGTGGTGATTACCCAGCTGATTCGTTTTCTGGGGGATGCGGTCAGCGGCAAGCTGGCGGTGGATGGCGTGATGGCTTTGTTAGGTTTTAGCGCACTGACCTATTTGCCGGTGCTACTTTCCATGAGTTTATTCATCTCGATTTTATTGACCTTGTCGCGTTGTTATCGAGACAGTGAAATGGTGGTGTGGTTTTGCGCCGGTATCGGCTTGACGCGCTGGATACGGCCCGTGCTGTGGTATGCCACGCCGGTGGTGATGGTCATCGCGTTGCTGAGCCTGGTGTTGTCTCCCTGGGCACTGCATAAGTCCGATGAATTTAAGAGTCGTCTGGAGAGTCGCGATGATGTCGCTGCGGTGACGCCTGGTATGTTTCGTGAGTCGAATCAGGCTGATCGGGTTTATTTCGTAGAGACGCTGGATGTTAAAACCAGCCGTATCGAGAATGTTTTTGTCAGATCGGTGCAGAATTCGCGGTTGGGTACCATGGTCGCCCGTCACGGCTTTCAGGAAACGCTACCCAACGGGGATCGTTTTCTGGTATTGCTCAATGGCACGCGCTATGAGGGAACGGCGGGTCAGCAGGATTATCGCATCGTCGAGTTCGACCGTTATGCAATGCGCATGGACAGCGTGGCCGTCAAGCAGGCGTTGCCCAATCTACGTGCCTTGACGACGCCGGAGTTATGGAGAAATCCTACAACCTGGAATCTATCTGAGCTCGAATGGCGGTTAGGGTTGCCGATCAGCGCGGCGATTCTGTCGCTGCTCGCGATACCGCTGAGTTTTGTGAACCCCCGCGTCGGACGTTCGCTCAACCTGATCACGGCCATCGTGCTCTATATGTTGTACAGCAATATGATCAGTGTGACCAATGCCTGGGTAGGGCAGGGGAAAATTGCTCCAGGTATCGGTTTGTGGGGGATACATGCGCTGATGTTGTTGATTACCGTATTGTTCTTCTACCGGCGTGTGACGCTGTTATCGCTGCGCAGGGTATTCGGAAAATGAAAATATTAACTCGTTATTTGGCACGTGAAATTTACAGTAGCATCGGCTTAGTATTCGCTACACTGATTATGCTGTTTGCTTTTCTGGATTTTATTCACGAACTTAGCGTGATGGGTTACGGTCAGTACAGTCTGGGTTTTGTCGTGCTGTTTGTGGTGTTGACGATTCCCGGTCATCTGTATGAATTGTTTCCTGTAGCGGTTTTGGTAGGCACGATCTTTGCGCTGGTACAAATGGCTGCCCGTTCGGAATTGACGATTTTTCGCGCTTCCGGTGCGTCAACAGGGCAAATGTTGGGTGCGTTGGGTAAAATTGCCCTGCCGATGATCATTGCCAGTTTTATTTGCGGGGAAGTGCTGGCACCGCCCTCCGAGCGTATGGCGCAGAAATTGCGGCTCAAGGCGATGAATTCACAGATGTCTTTACAGGCTTTTCGTTCCGGGGTTTGGGTGAAAGACGGCGGTAATTTTGTGAATGTGAAAAGTGTCATGCCGGACACCAGTTTGTTAGATATTGAAATTTACAATTTCGATGAAACGTTCCATTTGAAAACGATCATCAGTGCTAAACATGCTAATTTCTTGGAACCCGGAAAGTGGCAGTTGGGAGAAGTGTCGGAGACGCGTTTTAGTAAAGGGGGCGTCGGCAGGTCAACCGTGCAGAGCCAGGAATGGCAGTCTGCCTTAACGCCGGAAATTCTGAGCGTGATGCTGGTGGTGCCGGAACAAATGTCCGCCTATGATTTATATACCTACGCTAGTCACCTGAAAGAAAACAAGCAGCAGAGTGCGCGTTATGAAATTGCCATGTGGAATAAACTGGTTTACCCGTTCGCATTGCTGGTCATGATGGTGCTGGCACTGCCTTTTGCTTCCTATCAACGTCGTGCGGGTGGTGTTAGTATATTGATTTTTATGGGAATTGTTTTGGGGATGGTGTTCCACTTCTCAGGTCGTCTGCTCGCAAGTTTAGGGGCGCTCAATTCATGGCAACCCTTGTTTAGTGCAACGGCGATGACGGGGGTGTTTTTGTTGCTCGGACTGATTCTGCTATGGAAGGTGGAGCGGCGCTGATGGAATTTGCAAGCTGTTAGTAGATATTCCCGGCAGGTTTACACCGGCCGGGAGTCTAGTGGTGTTAAGCCTGACCCTTGAGTGCAGGTGTCAGATGTGGTGCGATGATTTGCAGCAATTTCGGATGAATCTCACCGTTGCCTGTGCAGATGTGCCCGGTCGTCATGAAGGTGTCCGAACCGTGCAGGTCGCTGACCATGCCGCCCGCTTCCGTCACCAAAAGCGTACCGGCGGCGATGTCCCAGGCTTTCAAGCCGGTTTCAAAGAATCCGTCGTAACGTCCCGCTGCCATCCAGGCTAAATCCAGCGCGGCAGAACCCGGACGACGCAATCCGGAAGTCTGTTGCATCAAATCCTTGAAAATACCGATATAGGCATCCATGTGATCGAAGTTGGTGTAAGGAAATCCGGTGCCGATCAGGCTGTCTGCCAGATGGATGCGCTTGGAAACACGGATGCGCTTGTCGTTGAGGAAGGCGCCGCGTCCGCGTGTGGCGGTGAACAGCTCGTTACGGGTCGGATCATAGATCACCGCCTGAGTGATGATGCCTTTGTGCTGCAAAGCGATGGATACTGCAAATTGCGGGAAACCATGCAAAAAGTTGGTCGTGCCATCCAATGGGTCGATAATCCAGACAAAATCAGACTCACCTTGCGCGCCACTTTCCTCGGCCAGAATCGCATGATCCGGATAGGCGTCCAGCAGGGTTTGAATGATGGTTTGCTCGGCGGCGCGATCCACTTCGCTGACAAAATCCGCATGAGATTTTTTGGTGATCGTCAGGTGATCGATCTTGTCGGTACTGCGATGAATCAGATTACCGGCACGACGTGCGGCCTTCACCGCGATGTTGAGCATGGGATGCATAACGACCTTCTTTATAGTTTAATGAGCGAGAATTCAGCCGCCTATTTTAATTGGAAACAGGATTTATATAAACAAAATCATCTAAAAAAGCGAATTTGAAAATATAATTCTTATTATTCAATTGGTTGCAATTTTATTTTCCTTCGGGTGCGACTGCCCGCAAAGGGGGAGTGAGTGAGTTCTGATAATTTTGCGTTGCCCGGGGAGAATTCATTCGACCAAAACAGGGTTTTTCATTTATGATCCGTAGCTAATATACTGGGCCTACGGTCTTATGGATGGTGTTTTGGACAATCTAAAGTTATTCGATCATGTGCGTGTGGTGTTAAGCCATACTACTCATCCGGGCAATATCGGAGCTGCTGCCCGCGCGATGAAGGCGATGGGTTTGCGTCATTTGTATCTGATCAATCCGCGCCACTTTCCCGATCCTCAGGCACATGCGATGGCGGCAGGTGCGGACGATGTATTAGAGAATGCGGTAGTGTGTGCCTCAATCGATGAAGCCTTGCAGGGTGTGGTGCTGACGGTCGGTATGACGGCTAGAGTGCGCGACATTTCCAACGAAGTGAGTTCGCCGCGTGAGGCGATGCCCCAGGTTTTGCAGCAGGCTGCAACCCAGCCGGTGGCGTTGTTATTTGGCACCGAGATGTCCGGGCTGACCAACGAGGAAGTGAGCCGCTCTCAGTTGCTGGTCAATATCCCTGCAAATCCTGAATTCTCCTCACTGAATCTGGCCGCTGCGGTGCAGGTGATTTCCTATGAATTGTCGGTCGCCAGTGAGACTTGTCAGCCGGTGGTGCAACAGGCTCAGCCTGCCGCGCATCAGCAGGTAGAAGGTTTGATGACGCACTTGGAAAAAACCCTGCACGAGATCGGTTTTTTCACCACGCAGAACCCGTCGCGCATGATGCAGCGGCTGCGTCGTTTGTACGCCAGAGCCAGGCTGGAATCCGACGAAGTCAACATTCTGCGCGGCATCTTGAGTGTGACAACCGAGTACAATGCACGCCTCAAAATCCGTTTTCAGCAGGAACAGAGCAAAGATTGATGATATTTAGAAATATCAAGGAAGATATCGCCAGCGTCTTCGACCGTGATCCGGCGGCGCGCACCACGTTTGAGGTGTTGACCTGCTATCCCGGGTTGCATGCGCGGCTGCTCCATCGCTTGAGTAATAGTTTGTGGCACGCCAATATGAAATGGCCAGCGCGGTTTTTGTCCTATTTGACTCGTGGTTTCACCGGTATCGAGATCCATCCCGGAGCGACCATCGGACGTCGATTTTTTATCGATCACGGCATGGGCGTGGTGATCGGTGAGACAGCTATCATCGGCGATGATGTGACCCTGTATCACGGGGTTACGCTGGGCGGCACCTCATGGCGTCACGGCAAGCGCCATCCGACGCTGGAGGATGGTGTGGTGGTGGGTGCAGGTGCCAAGATACTCGGGCCGATCACGGTCGGTGCGGGTGCCAAAATCGGCTCGAATGCGGTGGTGGTGAAAGATGTGCCTGCCGGGGCTACGGCTGCCGGTATTCCCGCGCGCATCCTCGATGAAGAAAAGAAGAAGACGGCTGGTTTTGATGCCTACGGCATCGGCAACGATCAGAACGATCCGGTTTCAAAAGCGATACACGGATTGCTAGGCCACAGCGTCACAGTGGACCAGCGCATCGACTTTATTTTGCAACAACTTGAAAAAATGGGGGTGAGCGTGGAAGAAGAGCGCGCCACGGCAGATAAATTTGACCCTAATCATTTGAACAATATAGTTGATTAAATTATTCGGGTATTATAGTATTTGCTCCTGTGATGTTCGGCGTCAGCCGAAATGTGAATAAACCATTATGAATCGAGAGCTAACATGCGCTTAACCACCAAAGGACGTTTTGCAGTAACCGCAATGGTTGACCTGGCAACGAACGGCGGACGCGGACCAGTCACGCTGGCATCTATCAGCGAACGCCAGAAAATTTCACTTTCCTATCTGGAGCAGTTGTTTGGCAAACTGCGCCGCAACAATCTGGTTGAGAGCGTGCGCGGTCCCGGTGGCGGCTATTATCTGGCCAGAATAGCGACCAAAATCAAGGTGGTCGAAGTGGTATTGGCGGTCGATGAGCCGTTGGATGCAACCAACTGTGGCGGTCAAGGTAATTGCCAGGACGGAAAGCCGTGCATCACCCATGACTTGTGGGAAGGTCTGAATGAAAAAATTCACGAGTATCTGGAGTCGGTCAATCTGCAACAGTTAGTGGATGGGCAGAATAAATCCGCGTCGGCCATTATGCCGATTACCATGACTAAACAGGCGTTCAGATAAGTTCAGCTCTGAGATTAAGGAAAACGATAATGAAGTTACCCATCTACATGGATTATTCTGCGACGACACCGGTTGATCCGCGTGTGGCTGCAAAGATGATTCCCTATCTGACCGAGAAATTTGGTAATCCGGCAAGTCGTTCTCATGCCTTTGGCTGGGAAGCGGACGAGGCGGTTGAGCTAGCGCGCGCTCAGGTTGCATCGCTGGTGAATGCCGACCCTAAGGAAATTGTCTGGACGTCAGGGGCTACCGAGTCGAACAACCTCGCCATCAAGGGCGCTGCGCATTTCTATCAGGGCAAGGGTAAACATATCATCACCATGCGCATTGAGCACAAGGCGGTGATCGACACGGTACGTGAGTTAGAGCGCGAAGGTTTTGCGGCTACCTATCTTGATCCTGAACCCAATGGCTTGCTTGATCTGGAAAAACTCAAAGCGGCGATCCGTCCGGACACGATACTGGTATCAGTGATGCTGGTGAACAACGAGATCGGCGTGATTCAGGATATCGAAGCGATCGGTGAAATTTGTCGCGAAAAGGGTATCCTGTTTCATGTGGATGCGGCGCAGGCAACCGGTAAAGTATTGATTGATCTGCAAAAATTAAAAGTTGATCTGATGTCGTTCTCAGCGCACAAGACTTACGGCCCTAAAGGTATCGGTGCCCTGTATGTGCAGCGCAAACCGCGTGTCCGTCTGGAAGCGCAGATGCACGGTGGCGGTCATGAGCGCGGTATGCGTTCCGGCACGCTGGCGACGCACCAAATTGTCGGTATGGGCGAGGCATTCCGTATCGCGCAGGAAGAGATGGCAACCGAGAATGAGCGCGTGCGCATGTTGCGCGATCGTCTGATGGCAGGTTTAATGGATATGGAAGAAGTTCATCTGAACGGCGATCTTGAACAGCGTGTGCCACACAACCTGAACCTGAGTTTCAACTTTGTCGAAGGCGAATCGCTGATCATGGCGATCAAGGATGTTGCGGTATCTAGCGGATCAGCTTGTACATCGGCAAGTTTAGAGCCTTCTTATGTGTTGCGCGCCTTGGGTCGCAGTGATGAGTTGGCGCACAGTTCGATTCGTTTCACGGTGGGACGTTTTACCACCGTAGAAGAAGTGGATTACGTGATCGCGTTGATGAAGAGCAAGATCGATAAGTTGCGTGAATTGTCGCCGCTTTGGGAAATGTACCAGGACGGTATTGATTTGAACACCGTGCAGTGGGCTGCACATTAAAAGCAGTTGTTAGACGTAAGTCGTGAGTTGCACATCAACTTACAACTAAGCACTTACGTCTTACGTCTGCGACTGATAAGGAGCACTAAAATGGCATACAGCGAAAAATTATTGGATCATTACGAAAATCCACGCAACGTCGGTTCGTTCGGCAAGGATGACGAAGGTTTGGGTACCGGTATGGTCGGCGCACCGGCTTGCGGGGATGTGATGAAGTTGCAGATCAAGGTCGGTAAAGACGGCATCATTGAAGACGCAAAATTCAAAACTTATGGTTGCGGTTCGGCGATTGCGTCCAGTTCTCTGGTGACCGAGTGGGTCAAAGGTAAGACGGTGGAGCAGGCGCTGGAAATCAAGAATACGCATATTGCCGAAGAACTGGCCTTGCCACCGGTGAAAATCCACTGCTCGATTCTGGCGGAAGACGCTATCAAGGCGGCGGTGGCCGATTACAAGGCTAAGCAAGGTAAGAATGTTGAAACTGCAGCCTGTACCGGCAGTTGCTAAGGAGAAGAATGTGGGCGTGACATTGTCTGAGGCGGCAGCCAACCATGTGAAAAATTTCATTGCCAAGCGTGGTCGCGGTATCGGGCTGCGCATCGGGGTGCGGACCAGCGGATGTTCGGGCATGGCGTATAAGCTGGAGTTTGCTGATGCGCTGGATGCTGAAGATTTGCAATTTGACAGCTTCGGCGTGACCGTGCTGGTCGATGCCAAGAGTCTGCCCTACATCGAAGGTATGGAACTCGATTACACCCGTGAAGGATTGAACGAAGGCTTCAAGTTCAATAACCCGAATGTGAAGAACGCCTGCGGCTGCGGCGAGAGTTTTCAAGTTTAACGGGCACTATAAACAAGTCATCTTTAACCATGAAATTATCATGCCCGTTCCCCTCATCCGAACCTTGATGAAGAAACTAGCCATTCGACTTAACTGGCATACAACGCCAGTTAAGTCGCTGCTTATCCCCCGCTCGCGGGGGAAGGGACAAACGTTGCGCTACGCGAGATTTTAAGTTTAATGCAGTCATTTGATTTTTCGAAAGATTTTTTCAATCTATTTGGATTGAATCGCTGTTATCACCTGGATAGTGCCGGGCTGGAGGTTCAGTTTCGTGCTTTGCAGGCCCGGGTGCATCCCGATAAGTCAGCGCATTTGTCTGACGCTGAGCAGCGGCTCGCGATGCAGCGCTCCACGCTGGTGAATGAAGCCTATCAAACATTGAAAAGTCCGATCAGGCGGGCGCGCTATCTGTTATCGCTCCACGATGTGGATACGCAGGAAGAAACCAATACGGTGATGCCGATTGATTTTCTCATGGCGCAGATGGAATTACGCGAAGCGGTGGAAGCTGCACTGCAAGCACAGGATATCTCGGCGCTGGATGAGCAGGCTGCACACTTGACGACCGATACGCGAGCGCTCGAAGCTGAACTCGCGGAACAAATCGATACCGTACAGAATTATCAGGCTGCGGCAGGTCTAGTGCGCAAGCTGCGTTTTATGGAAAAACTGGCGGAAGAAATTGCTTCCGCTTACGACGAACTAGACAACTAAAAGACTGGATAGTGGATAGTAGGTAGTGGAGGGTATGCCGACTTCCCATTCTCCACTTCCCACTCGCTACTCCCCAATTAAGACTCACTACTTGACATGGCTTTACTACAAATTTCCGAACCCGGTTTAAGCACGGCCCCGCACCAGCACAGACTGGCGGTAGGCATCGATCTTGGCACGACTAATTCTCTGGTCGCGACGGTCCGCAACGGGATCAGCGTGGTACTCAATGATGAAAACGGTCGTGCAATGCTGCCTTCTGTGGTGCGCTATGCGACTGATGTGGTGGTCGGTGAAGCCGCACAAGCCGCGCAGAGCGATGATCCGGTCAACACGATCGTCTCGGTCAAGCGTTTTATGGGGCGCAGTTTAGCCGATATTGGCGATACCAGTCGTTTGCCTTACCGCTTCGTGGATACCGGTTCCATGTTGCAATTGCGTACCGTAGCCGGGGTCAAGAGCCCGGTAGAAGTGTCAGCCGAAATCCTCAAGGTGTTGCGCCTGCGTGCCGAAGAGTCGCTGGGCGGTGAACTGGTGGGGGCGGTGATTACTGTGCCGGCCTATTTCGACGATGCACAGCGTCAGGCGACCAAGGATGCCGCAAAGCTGGCTGGCATCAATGTGTTGCGCCTGCTCAATGAGCCGACGGCGGCAGCGATCGCCTACGGTCTGGATAACGCCTCGGAAGGCGTGTATGCGGTCTACGATCTGGGCGGCGGCACCTTCGATATTTCCATTTTGCGCCTGTCGCGCGGCGTATTCGAAGTGTTATCGGCCAACGGTGATTCCGCCTTGGGCGGTGACGATTTCGATCAGCGCATCCATTGCTGGTTGCTGGAAAAGAATCAGTTGTCCGTATTGAGTCCTCAGGATACCCGGTTGCTGTTGACGCTGGCGCGCTCCGCCAAGGAACAGCTCACCGAACATGTTGATGCGCGCATCACGGCGGTGTTGTCCAGCGGCGAGATCATCGATAACGTCATTACGCGTACCGACTTCCAAGAGATGTCGACCAATTTGATTCAGCGCACCCTGCAACTGATGCGCCGCGCCTTGCGCGATGCCAAACTGGGCGTGGATGAAGTCAAAGGTGTGGTGATGGTAGGCGGCGCTACCCGCATGCCGCAGGTACAACACGCGGTGGGGGAATTTTTCGGGCAAACGCCACTCACTAACCTCGATCCGGACAAAGTGGTGGCGCTGGGCGCGGCGATACAGGCTAATCTGCTTGCGGGTAACCGTAGCAGCGACGACTGGTTGTTGCTCGACGTGATTCCGCTCTCGTTAGGGCTGGAAACCATGGGCGGGCTGGTCGAGAAGATCATTCCGCGTAACAGTACGATACCGACCGCGCGAGCGCAGGAATTCACTACCTATAAGGACGGTCAGACCGCGATGAGTCTGCATGTGTTGCAGGGTGAACGCGAACTGGTGAGTGATTGTCGCTCGCTGGCACAATTTGAGCTGCGTGGTATTCCGCCTATGGTGGCAGGCGCGGCACGCATCCGGGTAACTTTTCAGGTTGATGCGGACGGATTACTGAATGTGGCGGCGCGCGAGATGGGAAGCGGTGTAGAAGCGGCAATCGTGGTCAAGCCTTCCTACGGTTTGTCGGACGCTGAGATCACGCGTATGTTGCAGGATTCCACGCAGCATGCACAGGATGACATGCAGGCGCGCGCACATCGCGAGCAACAGACGGAAGCGAACCAATTGCTCGATGCGGTGCAGAACGCGCTGGATCAGGATGGATCATTGCTGAGTGAGTCGCAGCGTTCGGAGATTGAAAGCCGCATGACAGCTTTGAAGGTTACACTGCCTTTGGCTGATCATCTGGCCATCAAACGTGCGGTGACCACCTTGAATGACGCGACGGTCAGCTTTGCGCAGGCACGTATGGACAAGAGCGTGAAGCGGGTATTGTCGGGCATGAATATTTCCGATCTGGAAATCAAATAACGGAATCAAAAAATGACGCAAATTATCGTATTACCGCATGAAGAACTGTGTCCCAAAGGTGCGTTGCTCAACGTGAGTCCAGGTATTTCCATTTGCGATGCACTGTTACAAAACGGTGTGGATATCGAGCACGCCTGTGAAAAGTCCTGCGCTTGTACCACTTGTCATGTGATCATCCGCGAAGGCTTGAACTCACTTAATTCCGCTGAAGAGCTGGAAGACGATATGCTGGACAAGGCGTGGGGGCTGGAGCCAAATTCCCGTTTGTCCTGTCAGGCGCTGGTGGCGAATGTCGATCTGGTGGTGGAAATTCCTAAATACAGTATCAACATGGTGAAAGAAGGCTAATATGAAATGGGTAGACGTACGCGACATCGCCATCGCGCTTAGTGAAAAATTTCCGGACATCGATCCGGCCACAATACGTTTTGTCGATCTGCACAACAAGGTGGTCGATCTGGACGGCTTTGATGACGATCACAGCCATGGCGGTGAAAAAGTGCTTGAAGCGATCCAGGCGACCTGGATCGATGAGGCTGAATAATATGTTGAATTTATTGGGGAATATTTCAAATCGTTGGCTCTATCTGGCGGGCGCATTGTATGGCTGCGGATTGATGGGTTTTGGTCTATTTCTGCAATACGTGAAACATCTCGATCCTTGTCCGCTTTGTATGGTGCAGCGTGTTTTTTTTATCGCTATTTTGGGTGTATTCGCCCTTGCTGCATTGCACAATCCGGCTCGTTTGGGTAAGAAGATTTACGCTGCCGTGATCGGTTTTCTCGCGTTGTCAGGTGTGGGCGTTGCCGCACGTCATATCTGGATACAGTCTCTGCCGCCCGATCAGGTGCCCGCCTGTGGCCCGGGTCTGGACTATATGCTGGAAACCATGCCGATGGCCAATGTGCTCAAAGAATTGTTGCACGGTTCCGGTGAGTGTGCGGTGAAAGTATGGAGTTTTCTGGGATTGGGCATACCTCAATGGTCTCTGCTCTGTTATCTTGGATTAGGCGCATGGGCAATCTTGATCGCATTAAGAAATAAATCCTGATTGCTTCAAGCTGTTTTGCGTTGTTTTACACCTCAATCCTCGATTATTTCTGTCGTAAATATTTCAGGTAAATTTTGTGACCAAGGCTAATGGCTTCCATTAGAAATTTAGCTCCAATGGAAAAGCTCGATTTGACGGTCGATGAAAATGCAGGGGGGAGTGTATGGAAGGTTTCGATGCGCAACGTTTGGCTGAGGTCGCCGAGTTGCTGGGCGACAGCGGGATGCTGATGGACTTGATACAAACCATGCGTAAGGAATTTGCCGGTGTACCCGATGAAATTCAAAATTTACTTGTTCAGGGTGATGTGATAGCAGTGAAGCAAAAGTTACATTCCCTCAAAGGGGTTGCTGGGAATCTAGGGGCTGTGAAGATACAGGAGGCAGCGATGGTGATGGAGCATAAGCTGGAGGGTGGTGCCGATATTGCCGCCGAACTAAAAATCCTGGCTCAGGTCTGGTATGCTTTCGAAAAGATAAAAATAGGCTAAAAATTAAATATATATTAAATGAATAAGCCGGCATAGCCGGCTTATTCATTACATCAGCCTTGAAATGCTTATTTTTCCGACAACCGTTCTGCGGCACGAACTGTATTGGCAACCAGCATGGTGATCGTCATCGGGCCTACACCACCCGGAACCGGGGTGATATAGCCTGCGACTTCTTTCACGCTGGCAAAGTCCACGTCGCCGCACAATTTGCCATCGGTGTTGCGATTGATACCCACGTCGATCACTACCGCACCTGGCTTAACCATGTCGCCGGTAATGAAGTTAGGCCTACCGACCGCTGCCACCAGAATATCAGCATCCAGCGTGTATTTAGCCAAATCCACGGTCTTGGAGGTGCAGATCGTCACGGTCGCGTTTTTGTGCAGCAACAGCAGCGCCATTGGTTTACCGACGATATTGCTGCGACCGACCACCACCGCGTGTTTCCCTTCGATCGCGATGCCGGTTTTTTCCAGCATTACCATCACGCCGTAAGGCGTACAAGAAGGGAAAGGTGTCTCACCCGTGACCAATGCACCAACATTCATCTGATGAAAACCATCGACATCCTTGTCAGGATTAATCGCCTCGATCACCGTATGCGAATCCAGATGTTTAGGCAGTGGCAATTGCACCAGAATGCCGTGGATCTTGGGATCGTTGTTCAGTTTTTCGACTTCGGCGAGCAACGCTGATTCCGTCGTGTCGGCAGGCAGTTCCACGTGGATGGAATACAGCCCAAGTTCCGCGCAGGCGCGTACCTTGTTGGCCACGTAGACCTTGGAGGCCGGATCGTTGCCCACGATGATGACCGCCATGCCGGGCGTAATGCCGCGTGCAATCAGGCTATCTGCACGCACCTTCCACTCGGCACGCACCTGCATAGCGATGGCTTTGCCGTCTATGATTTGCGCGGTCATTATTTTTCCGCGATGGATTTTTTGTAGGCCGCAAGACCATTAATAATTTCGGTGTGCGCAGCTTCAACGCCTTCCCAACCCCTGATCTTGACCCATTTGCCTGGCTCTAGCGCCTTGTACAGTTCAAAGAAGTGCTTGATCTGTTCCAATGTGATCTTAGGCAGGTCTTCGTAAGTCTTAATTTCGTGGTAGAGCGGGGTGAGTTTGTCGACAGGAACCGCGATGATCTTGGCATCGTCGCCACCTTCGTCACTCATTTGCAATACGCCCACTGGACGGCAGGCGATGATCGCGCCGTGTACGATAGGGAATGGGGTAATGACCAGAACGTCGACTGGATCACCATCGTCAGCGATGGTTTCAGGGATGAAGCCGTAGTTACAAGGATAGCGCATCAGGGAGCCGATGAAACGATCTACTACCAGTACGCCTGAGGCCTTATCCACTTCATATTTGACAGGATCGGCGTGTTTGGGAATCTCAATGATGACATTGCATTCATGAGGTAGTTTATTTCCGGGGCGTACGTTCAGCAAGCTCATAGTGACTCCTTAAGAAAGTTAATAATTAAAAACAGCTTTATTATAAGCGATGCCGGACGCTGTCGCTGCGCGGAATTGCGTTAAAATGATGGGACTTTACTCAAGGAGATGGCGCAATGACAACGCAAGCAAAACTTATCGGTAAAATGGTTATCGGCCAGTCAGGCGGTCCGACCGCTGTGATCAATCAGTCTTTGGTCGGCGCCATTCTGGCTGCACGCAAGCAGGCGAATATCACAGGGATTTTGGGTGCGCGCCACGGTATTGCCGGGATCATGAAGGAAGACTTCGTCGATCTGACTACGCAGAGTATTGAACAGCTCGAATTGGTTGCGACGACGCCGGCTGCTGCGTTAGGTTCTGTTCGTCTCAAACCGGGCCGTGCTGAATGTGAAAAAGTCTTTGAGGTGTTCAAGAAAAACGATGTGCGTTATTTCTTTTACATCGGCGGTAATGATTCAGCCGAAACGGCGCATATCATCGCCGAGATGGCCAAAGAAGCGAATTACGATTTCTGTACGGTACACATCCCCAAAACCATCGATAACGATTTGCGCGTGACTGATCACTGCCCGGGTTATGCATCGGCTGCGCGTTTTGTTGCGCTGGCTTTTATGGGTGACGACAGAGACAATAATGCCTTGCAGGGGATCAAGGTCAACGTGGTGATGGGGCGCAGCGCGGGTTTCCTGACCGCAGCCGCCGCATTGGCACGTCAGGCGGAAGGCGATGGCCCCCATCTGATCTATCTGCCGGAGCGTGTTTTCAACGTCGAGTCTTTCCAGCAGGATGTGCGCGATGTGATGGCGAAATACGGTCGCTGCGTGATTGCGGTTTCCGAAGGCATTACCGACAAGGACGGGAATCCGATTTCGACTAGTGGTGAACGCGACTCGCACGGCAATATCCAGTTGTCCGGCAGCGGTGCCTTGGGCGATACGCTGGCCGCGCTGGTCAAAGAAGCCTTCCCCGGTCAGAAAGTGCGCGTTCGTGCCGATACTTTTGGTTATCTGCAACGTTCGTTCCCGACCATTATCTCTCCTGTTGATTCCAGTGAGGCGCGCGCCGTGGGCGAGTATGCAGTGAATCATGCGGCAACTACCGGTGAGCCAGGATCAGTGGCGATTCGCCGTTTATCTAGCGTGCCTTATACCAGCGAATGTTTCATCACACCTTTATCGACCGTGGCACGCGTCGCGACCGAGATGGGCGATGAGTACATCAATGCCGCGGGTAACGATGTGACCCAGGCGTGGATCGATTACGTCGCACCTTTGGTGGGCGATCTGCCGAAAATCGGCCGTTTGTAAGTTTTAGTATGACCCGATCAACCGGCGCAGGCCGGTTTTTTGGTTTTATGGATTCAATTTGGAATAAATGAAATGACGCATCAGGTTTCTGTTCTGTTTGTCTGCATGGGCAATATCTGCCGGTCTCCCACGGCGGAGGCGGTGTTTCGTCACTATGTCGAGAGTGCTGGCTTAACTGACGCTATTTTTATCGATTCGGCAGGTACACACGATTATCATATCGGTCACGCACCGGATTTGCGTTCCCAGCAGGCGGCAGGACAGCGTGGCTATCAGATGAATGGTCTGCGCGGGCGACAAGTTGATAAGTCTGATTTTGAGCGTTTCGATTATGTGCTGGCGATGGATAAGGCAAACCTAGCGATATTGCAATATCTGGCGCCGCGCGGTTGCAAAAAGCACGTACAGTTGTTTCTCGACTATGCACGTCATCACAATGAAGAGGAAGTGCCCGATCCTTACTATGGCGGAGCGCTGGGCTTTGAGCATGTGCTGGATATGGTGGAAGATGCCGCGCAATCGTTGCTACAACACATCAGACAGAACGATTTGTAACTTGTGATTAATAAGTAAAAAGCCGCACAACCTTTCGGTTGTGCGGCTTTTCTTATTGCTCGAGACTTAAACCTTAGGGTTTTGTGTTTCGATTTGTACTAGTGGTTCATTTTCTACATATACCTCAAGCGGACGGGCACGGCGACGATTAACTGGCGCCGGTCTGGCTGCCGGTTCTTCGTTGATCACAGCGACTTTGCTCGCCACGGTCTCGATTTGCACTAGTTCAGATACCGGTGCAGTCGGCTTCGGGGTCTCGACGACAGGAGCCGTGGTAGTAGTAACTACTTCAACAGGAGCTGCGACTTCAACAGGGGCGGCTACAATGACTTCAACCGGTGCGGCTACTTCGGCAACAGCTTCGGCTGGTGCAGCCACTTCGACTGCCACCGCAACAGGTGCTGGAGCAGCTACCGGGGCAGCAACCGGTGCGCTTGCAACAGGCGCGATCACCTCAGCAGCACGGGTCATATTGCTGGGCATCGCCACATACTCTGTCGGCTTGCGCGGCGCTTCAACGACGGACGTACCTTCTGCTGCGCCTTCAGTCTCTTGACCTGGCACGACTTCGCGTTTTTCACGTTCGCGACGACCACCGCGACGACCGCGACGACGAGCGCTGCTCTTCTCAGTCTTTTCGGCTTCCGTTTCACCTTCACCTTCAACGGGCGCCAGAATGACTGGTGCTTCGATGACGGGTTTTTCTTCTACAGGACGCGGTTCCGCAGCTACTTTTGGCGGACGTGGTGGACGCGGAGGACGTGGCGGCCTAGGTTCAGCAGGCGTCTGTTTTTCAATTTCTGCTGGCTTTTCAGTTGCACGTTCCGGTCTGTCATTGCGATCGCGACGTTTGCGGTTGCCGCCTTCACGGTTGCCACCCTCACTGCGTTCAGTACGTTCAGGCTTGTCATTTCGACCGCGTGGAGGGCGAGCAACAACGGGGGCTACAACAGGCTTTTCAGGTGCAACCAGCGACTTGAACCAGCCGCCGATCTGACTGAGCAGGCCGGGTGCAGGCGCTGCGACAACGGCTTGTTCGGTTTTCATTGGGGCCGGTGCAACAGGCGTAATGCCCTTCACGGCAGCCTGTGCGCGTACACCCTTTTGTGGTTCCTGTTCAGCCTTATTCTCTTCCGGCTTCTCGACCAGCGTGTAACTAGGCTGTACAGTTTCGCCGCTCAACTCGTCTTGACGCAGACGGTTGATGGTGTAGTTCGGCGTTTCCAGATGCGGATTAGGAATCAGCGTGATCGGCACTTTCAGGCGTGACTCGATGCGGTGCAGATCGCTACGCTTCTCGTTGAGCAGGAAAGTGGCGACATCGACCGGCACTTGTGCGTGGATAGCGGCGCTGCTGTCCTTCATCGCCTCTTCCTGAATGATGCGCAGGATGTGCAAGGCAGAAGATTCGGTGCCACGGATATGGCCGATACCGCTGCAACGCGGACAAGTGATGTAATTGCTCTCGCCAAGCGACGGTTGCAGGCGCTGACGGGATAATTCCAGCAGGCCGAAGCGTGAAATCTTGGCAGTCTGTACGCGGGCACGGTCAAAACGCAGTGAGTCGCGCAGACGGTTTTCCACGTCGCGCTGGTTCTTGCTGTTTTCCATGTCGATAAAGTCGATCACGATCAAACCACCCAGATCGCGCAAACGCATCTGACGGGCAATTTCTTCGGCGGCTTCCAGATTGGTATTGAAGGCAGTCGCTTCGATGTCCGAACCCTTAGTTGCGCGTGCCGAGTTAATGTCGATCGCAGTCAGCGCTTCGGTATGGTCGATGACGATCGCGCCGCCCGATGGCAGACGCACTTCGCGTGAATGTGCCGATTCGATCTGATGTTCGATCTGGAAACGGGAGAACAGCGGAACATCGTCAACGTAACGCTTGATGCGATTGACGTTGTCCGGCATCACGGTGCTCATAAAGGCGTGCGCTTGTTCGTACACTTCGTCGGTATCGATCAGGATTTCGCCGATTTCCGGATTGAAGTAGTCGCGGATGGCGCGAACCACGAGCGAACTTTCCAGATAAATCAGGGAAGGCGCTTTTTCAGACTTGGCCGCATCAGCAATCGCCGTCCACAGTTGATTCAGGTAGTTCAAGTCCCATTGCAGCTCTTCTTCGTTGCGACCGATACCGGCGGTGCGAGCGATGATGCTCATGCCTTCCGGTACTTCCAGATGAGACAATACTTCGCGCAGTTCTGCGCGTTCGTCCCCTTCGATACGGCGTGAAACACCGCCACCGTTAGGATTGTTAGGCATCAGAACGATGTAGCGACCGGCCAGACTGATAAAGGTCGTCAGCGCCGCGCCCTTGTTGCCGCGTTCGTCCTTTTCTACCTGAACCAGCAGTTCCTGGCCTTCTTTCAGTGCTTCCTTAATCGAAGGGCGGCTAGGACAACCGGGTTGGTAAAACTGCGAAGAGACTTCTTTGAATGGCAAAAAGCCGTGGCGATTTCCGCCGTATTCTACAAAGCAGGCTTCGAGACTAGGCTCGATGCGGGTGATGATGGCTTTGTAGATGTTGCTCTTGCGTTGTTCTTTGCCGGCAATTTCAATGTCGAGGTCGATGAGTTTCTGACCGTCAACAATGGCGACACGGAGTTCTTCCGGTTGTGTCGCATTGAATAACATGCGTTTCATTTATATTTTCTCCCGCGCTCTGACACGGGAAAGATTCAAGCTACTGGCATTTCGGCGTAAGTGAGGAGCAATCGTGCGAACAGCGTATCAGCATATACAAACGGTTGGTCAAATAGGTTCTCTGCGAGTAGTTGGTCTTATTGTTTTGGGTCGCGTGGCATTCGTTGTGCACCGTGGGGGGAGTTCCTGGATTCTTGCGCCTCTGTGGCGGCAATCATCTGGCTCAACCAGCTATGGTGTTACAACTCGTCTGCCCCGTTACGGAATTCACAGGTGCTTTGAGCGCGTAAATCAATTACTATCACTGCTGGTTCCGGTGAGTGATATTAACCGGGCTGCGGTTGGCGGGGGAGGCGCTTGGCGCCATTGCTTTTGCCAACGATATAACTCGCTACTTCTAAAAGATTATCTGCGAAATTTACGAAATTTATAAAACAAATCAACAGCTTGCATACGTCCGTCGTTTGACGGGGAACACTGTATATGAATTTGTTTGTGTTTATTCGTGTATTTGCGAGCCGATGTTCACCGAACATCATTCCTGTCTACTGACAGGCCGACTTGCATAAACCAATTCGTGGACAACTTCTAGGTTAGTATGAACGAATCAAAAAATCTCGGCGGGAATATATCCCAAACTTACCCAATCCAAAACGCGCGAACGGCGAAGTATAAGCATAATGAATAGTTTAAGCAAAGAATCTGTCACATTCCTCACAATCGACGAGAGCGGCGAGGATCAACGCATCGATAACTTCCTGTTTCGCCACTTGAAAGGCGTGCCAAAAAGCCACGTTTATCGCATCTTGCGCGGCGAAGTCAGGGTGAATAAAAAACGTGTCGATCAGACCTATCGGTTGAAAATGGGCGACCTGCTGCGCATCCCGCCGGTGCGTGTGGCGCAAAAGGAGGAAGTGGAGCCGGTTTATATTCCGGCGCTGGAATTACCGATCATCTACGAGGACGATGCGCTGGTGGTCATCAACAAGCCCTCCGGTTTAGCGGTGCACGGCGGCAGCGGGGTGAGTTTTGGTGTGATCGAACAGATGCGTCGTGCCCGTCCTCAGGCCAAGTTTCTGGAGTTAGTGCACAGACTGGACAGAGAAACCTCTGGTGTCCTGTTGCTGGCAAAGAAGCGTTCTGCGCTGACCGCGATGCACGAGATCATGCGGGAGGGAAATAGCGACAAGCGCTATCTGACGCTGGTGCTGGGACAATGGAATAACGTCAAACAGCATGTCAAATTGCCGCTGCACAAGTTCGACACTCCGCAGGGTGAGAAGCGCGTGATGGTGAAGGAGGGCGGGCAGGCCTCGCACACGATCTTCTGTTTGCAGAAAAACTGGCCAGCCACGACGCTGCCAGCCTTCAGCCTGCTGGAGGCACATTTGAAAACCGGGCGTACTCATCAAATCCGTGTGCATCTGTCGCATCTGGGTTTTCCGATTGCAGGCGATGACAAATACGGAGACTTTGCGCGCAATCGCGAGCTGATGAAAAATGGACTGAAACGGATGTTTTTGCATGCGCACAGCATTGCGTTCAATCATCCGTTAACCGGTGAGGCAATGCAGATCAGTGCGCCGCTGCCACCTGAGTTGGCCAGTTTTGTCGCAAAGCTGGATGGCAAGCTTGGTGTAGCGCATCCTGAGTCTTGAGTTGATGAGTGATGAATACTTCGGGTAATCAGTTGGGGCAGACCCGAGCAGTCTGCCCTTGTTGTTTTAACGGTTTCGGGTTTTGCTCAAAAATACTGTGACTTCTTCTCGATCGTGGTAGAGCTGTTTGGCGACCATCTTGTAGCTGATGCCGTCCATATTCAGTTTGTTGCGGATGCCACCCAATGCCGCGTCCAGTGCCGCAACGCGTTGCTTCATCGGTAGTTTTAGATTGAAAATTGCATGTTTGCACCATCCCTGTACGAACCAATCGCCGATAAGTTCGGCGACTTTGGCCGGTTTTTCAACCATGTCGCAGATCAACCAGTCCACCGCCTTGCGGGGGGCGAATTTGAAGCCGTCCTGCATCAGATGTTCAACCAGCGGATGATTTGCCAGCACACCCTTCATCGGGCCGTTGTCCACCGCAGTCACGCGTATGCCGCGTTTAACCATCTGCCAGCTCCAGCCGCCGGGCGCGGCGCCCAGATCGACCGCAGTCATGCCTGAGCGCAACAAGCGCGTTTGTTCACTTTTATCAAGAAATACGTCGATGGCTTCCGCCAGTTTTAACGTGGAGCGGCTGGGTGCTTCTGCTGGCATGGATTGGCGGGCGATCCCCATGAGTTCGGGCGAGCTGTTGTATTGATCGCTGGTGCCGATCAATACGGAGGACTTGTCCGGGAAAAACAGGTGCAGGCGCGGCAACTGCTTATTTTCAGTGGGGCTATTTTCAGTTAGGCGTCCCTGTTCGCGCAGCGCCTCTTCCAGCAAAGGGCCAAAGCGGCGGATGAAGGCTGATAGCGTTTTTCCGTCGTTGGTGTCAGGTACCTCCAGCCAGAGAGCCGCGAAATTGCCGGGCAGTGTGGCAATGGCGGTGAGTATTGGCGTAAGACGATCGCGTTCGGGCAGCGTTTCTATGGTTTGATGCAGGCGGATTAACTGGCGGGCGAAAATCAGCTCGCGATAGTCCAGCGTTTGTTCGTTGATGGTCACCATAGCGTAACCTGCATCCAGCGCAATATCAGGTTGTTCTGCTAGTACCGGGCGTTGTGAGCGTGCATGCGCCACCGCTTCCTGCGCGCAATCGATTTCAAAACCGGCGCGGCAATAGATCAGCCAGTTGGTCGTCGGGGTATTGCCGGTGTGCACAGTAGTGCGCGGCTTCACGGACTCCTTGCGTGCAGCGGCTTGGACGGGGGCGACGTTCAAATCCAGCAGGCGGGACAGCTTGGTGCCGACCCGGCGCGGTTTTGCCGGTTCAACTTTTGCAACGGGTGCGCGTGGCCTGCTAGTTGCAGGCGCTGCGCCTCGACGCGGTTTGTTTGCGTCTGCTCTGGGAGCTGATCTATCCGATGTTGTTCTGGGAGCTGCGCGGTCGGGCGTCGTTCTGGAAGCGGTACGGTCAGGCGCAGTTCTGGACGGGCGCGCAGACTCAGGCTTGCTCGAATCGCTTCGTGATTTGGCCGCCGGCCTGTTTTCGGCGCGAGACGGTGCATCGCTTCGGCTTTCGTCGCGCGGTGAGCTATCGTTGCGTTTAACGGCGTTTTTCGCATTGGTGCGACGCGGCTTGGCTGTTTCGCTGTTCGCGTACCCGCCCTGGGCTTTCTTTTTTGATGTTTTTTGCATAACCCGTATTGTGGCACAGGTTGGGGACGAGGGCGCTAAGATGGTAACATCGCCGCTTTGACTATCCCGAAATAGCAATGAGCAAACGTTACGACTTAATAGTGTTCGACTGGGACGGCACGCTGATGGACTCCACAGCGATCATCGCAGGTTCCATACAGTCCGCCTGCCGTGATCTGGATTTGACCGTGCCCGACGATGAAACTGCGCGTCATGTGATCGGTTTAGGCTTGATGCAGGCGCTGCGTCACGCAGTGCCCGATGCACCGGACGCGATGTATGAACCGCTGATTGCACGCTACCGCCATCATTTTTTGTCGCAGGATCAGGCTATACCTTTGTTTGACGGCGCGCGCGAGACGATTGTCGAATTGCATGAAGCCGGCTACCGTCTGGGGGTTGCGACGGGTAAAAATTGCGCGGGGCTCAATCGCGCGCTCGAATCGACCGGCCTTGGACGTTACTTTCATGCGACCCGTACGGCTGAACAAACCATGTCCAAGCCTAATCCTGCCATGCTGTTTGAACTGATGGATGAATTGGCTGTCAGTGCAGAGCGCACGTTGATGGTGGGCGACACCACGCACGATCTGCAACTGGCGCTGAACGCCGGGGTGGATATGCTGGCGGTCTCCTTTGGTGCGCATCCGGCCGATCAGTTGCTGGCGTTAAAACCGCTGGGCCTGATGAACGACTTTGCGCAATTGCGTACCTGGTTAAAGGATAACGCGTAGTTTGTAATAAATTGATTATTAAGGAATAAAATGTCTGAGCAAAATTGGGAACGCGGTGTGCTGGAAAAATTGGCGATGTCGGCCATACAGGAGCAGCGTCGTGCGCGTCACTGGGGCATATTCTTCAAGGCGCTGACCTTTGGTTTTTTGTTTTTCATGCTGTTCATCATCATGGGTTGGTCCGGCAAGAGTGAAACGGCGTTGAGCACGGGCAAGCATACGGCGTTGGTCGATATGCAGGGTGTGATTGCATCGGACAGCGCGGCCAGTGCAGACAATATGATTCCAGGCCTGCAGGAGGCGTTCAAGGACAAGGGCACGCAAGGCGTGATACTGCGCATTAACAGTCCGGGCGGAAGTCCCGTGCAAGCAGGACAGATCAACGACGAGATCCGCCGTTTGCGGCTTAAGTATCCGGCGATTCCCCTGTATGTGGTGGTCGAGGATATTTGCGCGTCCGGCGGCTATTATGTGGCGGCGGCAGCGGACAAAATTTATGTCGACAAGGCTAGTCTGATCGGTTCGATCGGCGTGTTGATGGATGGCTTTGGTTTTACCGGAACGATGGAAAAACTGGGTGTGGAGCGTCGTCTGGTGACCGCAGGAACAAACAAGGGTTTTATGGATCCGTTCTCGACTATGCGTCCCGATCAACAGGCGTATGCTAAGCAGATGCTGGCACAGATTCATCAGCAGTTCATCGCTGTGGTAAGACAAGGACGCGGAAAACGTCTGAAGGAGACGCCGGATACTTTTAGCGGTCTGGTGTGGAATGGTCAGGCCGGCGTTGAGATGGGCTTGGCGGACGGTTACGGCAGCGTCGAATCGGTGGCGCGCGATGTGATCAAGGCGGAAGAGATCGTTGACTTCACCGTCAAGGAAGGTATTGCTGACCGTTTGGCGAAACGCTTCGGCGCGGGTGTGGTCAGTGCGGCAGGCTTTTCAGCCAAGAGTGCCATGACGCTGCGGTAAATCAGGATTGAGACCGCAAGGGTCTTCGCCTAAAAACATAGTCGCGCTTTGCGCTCGTTGTTTTGAGCGAAGGATTCAGCGCAGCAGGGGTTTTAGCACTTGCAGCACGTTGCGCATGATTTGCGGTTGCGAGGCGGCGGTCGGGTGCAGGTAATCAGCCTGAAATTGTTCTGCCGGGACGCCGTCGAGTAAAAAAGGTAGCAGCGGGACGCGGCGTTTTGCTGCCAGTCTGGGAAATATGCTCTGGAACTGAGTGATATAGGGTTCGCCATAGTTGGGCGGTAGCTTCATGCCGACCAGTGTGGTGCGTGCATGTATCTGATTAATTTGCATTAATATTTCGTCTAAGTTGCTTTCGATATCGGCTGTGCTGAAACCGCGCAGCCCGTCGTTGGCACCCAGCTCCAGAATGACGATCGCCGGGTGATATTGTTCCAGCAGTTTGGCGATGCGTTGCCGCCCGCCCAGCGCGGTTTCCCCGCTGATGCTGGTGTTGATGATTTTATATCCGCTGCGGGTGCGATCGAGTTCGGTTTGTAGCAGGTTCGGCCAGCTCTCCGCCACTTCGATGCCATATCCGGCTGACAGGCTGTCGCCGAATACCAGAATGTTTTTTGCGGTAGCGGGCGTCGGTGCGGCAAGAGTAACACCGGGCAATGAGCAGGTCAGCAATATCAGAGCAAGCCAAATTAAAGGTGATTTTTTCATGACAGTGATTGTGCAGGCGGTGAACCTGTCTCGGCAAGTGGTAAGTGGTGAATTACCCCTGGTGATACTCGATAAGGTGAGTTTTTCAGTGAAGGCGGGAGCGAGTCTGGCTATCGTCGGCGCTTCAGGTTCAGGCAAGTCGACTCTGCTGGGTTTGCTGGCGGGTCTCGATTTACCCAGCAGCGGCACGGTGATGCTGAACGGCAAAGATTTGTTTGCGCTGAATGAAGACGGGCGTGCACGTTTGCGCGGTGAATTGGCGGGTTTTGTGTTTCAGTCGTTTCAATTGCTGCCAGCGTTGACCGCGCTGGAAAATGTCATGCTCCCGCTGGAATTGCGCGGATCCCCTGATGCGAAGCAGCGTGCCATGGTCTCTCTGGAACAGGTTGGTCTTGCCTCTCGCGCCCATCATCTGCCCAAGCATCTCTCCGGTGGCGAGCAGCAGCGGGTCGCACTGGCCCGCGCCTTCGTCTGCCAGCCAAAAATCCTGTTTGCCGATGAGCCGACCGGTAATCTTGATGCGGCAACCGGCGCGCAGATTATAAAATTAATGTTTGAATTAAATGAGTTGCAAAAAACAACGCTGATACTGGTCACGCACGATGAAGCGCTGGCTGCGCGTTGCGGCAAACAACTGCGTCTGGCTGCCGGGCGGGTGGCTGATTAAGGTGTTCCGTTTATCTTTTAACTTGCTGCGCCGAGACTGGCGATCGGGGGAGTGGCGCGTGTTGATGCTGGCGCTGGTTCTGGCGGCGGGTAGTCTGGCCACAGTAGGTTTGTTTGCCGACCGCGTGCGTATGGCGCTGTCGCAGCAGGCCGCCAGTTTACTGGGCGCGGATTTGCGTATCACCTCAACTCGGCCTGTTTCTACCGATTATCGGGCGCAGGCGGTGGCGCGCGGCTTGCGTGTGGTGGAGAGTCGCACTTTCCCCAGTATGGTGTCGCAAGGCGGTCGGGTGTTGCTGTGCGAAATTCAGTCGGTGGAGGCGGGCTATCCATTGCGAGGCGAGATAGTTGTAGGTCGTGATTCATCCCGACACCCCTCCTTTCCCGCAAGTGGTACGGTCTGGGCGGATGAGCGATTGATGCGGCGCTTGGATTTGCGGGTGGGCGATGCAGTGGGTGTCGGTGCGCGTCAGCTTCGCGTGGCGGCGCGGGTTGTAAAAGATGTCGATCAGTCAGTCGGCTTTGCCAGTTTTGCGCCGCGTGTATTGATGAATGACGCAGATCTGGTGTCGACCGGTTTGTTGCAGGAGGGTAGTCGCATCTCCTATCGCATGATGTTCGCGGGGGATGCCGTGCAGATGGCGGCATTTCGCGTTGCGCTGCGCTTGACCGTCAATGAGAAAATGGAAGATGTGCGGGATGCTAGGCCGGAAATTCGCACGGCATTGGAACGCGCCGAACACTTTTTAGGGTTGGCTGCGTTGACTTCTGCCATTCTCGCCGGGGTGGCGATTGCGCTGGCTGCTCGCCGTTATGTGGCGCGGCATCTGGATGGTTGTGCGGTGATGCGCTGTCTGGGCGCGCAGCAGGGGCAGCTATTGCGTTTGTTCCTGTATCAATTCCTGATCGCCGGTGTGCTTGCGGTGCTGGCAGGTCTGCTGTTGGGTTATCTGGCTCAAGCTTGGTTGGTCGATCATGTGATGCCGGATGCGTTGTTGCCGGCGCCGGGTATCATGCCGGCGCTGAAGGCGGCAATCAGCGGGCTGGCGTTGTTGCTGGGTTTTGCGTTTTTGCCTTTGCTGCAATTGGGTAACGTGCCGCCCTTGCGGGTGTTGCGTCGCGAACTGGGTGCGCCCGAGGTGAGCGGATGGATACTTTACGGATTGGCCGTGCTGGTGCTGGCTGCTTTGTTTGTCTGGCAGGCGGGAGGGCTCAAATTAGGCTTGGTGGTGCTGGGTGGCTTGTTAGCCGGGTTGCTGGTTTTTGCCGGATTGGCGCGCTGGCTATTGCGCGGATTGACTCGTTTTGCCAGATGGCCGGGGGCGCGGCACGCGCTGAATAATTTGTCGCGGCAGGGAGCTGGCGTTGCGGTTCAGGTGGTGGCGCTAAGTTTAGGTGGGATGGCTTTGCTGGTGCTGACACTGGTACGCGCGGACTTGCTGGAGAGTTGGCAGGGAAAGTTGCCTATCGATGCGCCGAATCGCTTCGTGGTGAATATTCAACCGGAACAATTGGCGGACTTGAGTGGTTTTTTCGCCAACAAGAAAATACCTGTTCCTCAATGGCTGCCTATGGTGAAAGGACGTTTGCTCGCCATCAACGACAAGGCGGTTAGCGGCGATAATTACACCGAACCGCGTGCTCGCAGTCTGGTTGAACGGGAATTCAATCTGTCCTATGCCGACAAAATGCCGGAGTGGAACGAGCTGGTGCAGGGGCGGTGGTGGAAGCACTCCCTTGAAAAGGGGATAACCAGCGACTTGCCCGCTTGCGGGCTTAGTCGAATGGCTAGTTGCTCCATCAGGGATGGGGAGGAGTTTAGGGAGTTGTCTGTCGAGGAAGGGATCGCGAAAACGTTGGGTATGCATTTAGGCGACAGGCTGACTTACGATGTGGCGGGCAGTCGCTTTACTGCCACCGTCACCAGTTTACGTAAAGTTCAGTGGGACTCGATGAAGGTGAATTTCTTTGTCATCGCGCCGCCTCGTTTGCTGCAGGATGCTCCGGTCAGTTATCTCGCCAGTTTTTATTTGCCGCCAGGTCAGGCTGCAACAGGCGATGCGTTGACGTTAAAATTCCCCAACTTGCTGCTGATCGACACCGTAGAGGTGATCGCTCAGGTGCGGACAATTATCGATCAGGTCTCGCAGGCTATCAGTGTGGTGTTTTTGTTTACCCTGGCCAGCGGTCTGGCGGTGCTGTATGCCTCCTTGCTCTCCACGCAGGATGAGCGCCTGCACGAGGCGGCGATTTTGCGTACGCTGGGTGCGGATAACGCCTGGTTGCGTCGCTTGCATTTGACGGAATTTGCCGTGATCGGGTTAATGAGCGGGCTGTTTTCGGCGGCCAGTGCGGTGATGCTGGGTTGGGGGTTGGGGCGCTTCGTGCTGGAAATTCCGGTGCGACAGGATGGCTTTATCTGGCTGGTAGGCGTTGCCGGTGGAATGGTGCTGGTGATGCTCTCAGGCTGGCTAACAACGCGAAAGCTGGGTAGAATGTCGCCTATGCGCATCTTGCGTTCAGAGTAACTATTTGATTATATTGAGTTGTTTTAGATTTTGCGGATGTAGTTGGGAAAATCCGGCAACTTTGATACAATTAGCGCTGTATTTTTAATTTACAACAGGGTGGGAGTCTTAAAATGTCTATTGAACAACGTGTAAAAAAGATCGTTTCCGAACAATTGGGCGTGAATGAATCTGAAGTTAAGAACGAATCTTCTTTTGTGAACGATCTGGGTGCTGATTCACTCGATACCGTTGAACTGGTAATGGCGCTGGAAGAAGAATTCGAATGCGAAATTCCTGATGAAGACGCAGAAACCATCACTTCAGTACAACAAGCCATCGATTACGTCCTGGCTCATCAAAAGTAATATTCTAAATTATGAAACTCGCGTAGCGATTCGTTCGTCTCATCGCCCGCTTGCGGGAGAGGATTGAGGAGAAGGAACGGGTATGGCAGAGTTTCATAATCGGTTGTGGCCTTGTTGCCATGCCCGTTAGGTTTCCCCTTATTTACCGTTGGCGGAGCTAATTTGTCTAAACGTAGAGTAGTTGTAACCGGGCTGGGGATCGTCTCTCCAGTCGGTATTGGTGTCTCGCTTGCCTGGCAAAATATTGTCGCGGGCAAGTCGGGTATCGTCAAAATTTCCAGTTTCGATGCCAGTCTGTTCGCGAGTCAGATTGCCGGAGAAGTGCAGAACTTTGATGTCACGCAGTATTTGCCCGCCAAGGATGCTCGACGTATGGGCAGATTCATTCATTTCGGGCTGGTTGCCGGAATGGAAGCGTTCAAGGATGCAGGTATCGAAGTCACCGAGCAGAATGCGGAACGCATCGGCGTAAATATCGGTTCAGGCATCGGTGGTTTGCCGATGATTGAAGATACGCACAACGATTATCTGGCGAGCGGTCCGCGCAAGATTTCGCCGTTCTTCATTCCCGGCACCATCAGCAATATGATTTCAGGCAATCTGTCTGTCATGTACGGCCTGAAAGGGCCGAATTTGGCGATGGTCTCCGCTTGCACTACCGGTACGCACTGTATCGGTGAGTCGGCGCGCATGATTGAATACGGTGATGCGGATGTCATGATTGCAGGCGGTGCCGAAGCGACCACTTGCCCGTTGGCGGTGGGTGGCTTTTCAGCCGCACGTGCGCTCAGTACGCGCAACGATGACCCAGCGACGGCCTGCCGTCCGTGGGACAAAGACCGTGATGGTTTTGTCATGGGTGAAGGCTCAGGCGTGCTGGTTCTGGAAGAATACGAACACGCCAAGGCTCGCGGTGCGAAGATCTACTGCGAACTTTCCGGTTACGGCATGAGCGGTGATGCTTACCACATCACTTCTCCAAATAGTGACGGTCCGAAACGCAGTATGTTGAATGCATTGAAAAATGCTGGACTGAATCCGGATGCCGTGCAGTATGTAAATGCACACGGCACCTCGACTCCGCTGGGCGATAAGAACGAAACCGATGCGATTAAGCTGGCATTTGGCGATCACGCTTACAAGATGGCGGTTAATTCAACCAAGTCCATGACCGGCCATTTGCTGGGCGGCGCGGGCGGTATTGAGTCGCTGTTCTCGGTGCTGGCGATTCATCATCAAATTTCACCGCCGACCATCAATATCTTTGAACAAGATCCTGAATGCGATCTGGACTATGTGGCCAACACGGCGCGTGACATGAAGATAGACGTGGCGATGAACAATAACTTTGGTTTTGGCGGCACCAACGGTACGCTGGTATTTTCCAAAATCTGATCCCGTTCACTACTGATGCTGATTAATGGCGTATCCGGCGATTTAATCAGCATCCGTGATCGCGGTCTGCTCTACGGTGACGGGGTGTTTCGCACCCTGCGCTCCGCTGGAGGCCGTGCATTGCACTGGCCGCTACACTACCAAAAACTCCAACACGATTGCGCAACACTGGGCATCACCTGTCCGGATTTCGGCCGTCTGTCGGCTGAGTTGGCAAGTCTGCTGGCCGACCATCCCGATGCGGTATTAAAAATCATCGTTACGCGCGGGCAGGGTATGCGCGGCTATCTGCCGACTATCGATGCAGCACTCACTCATATCTGGGATGTATCACCTCTGCCTGTCTATCCGGCAAGCTATACGACGGACGGTGTGACGCTGGGTCTGTGCACCTTGCGCCTCTCACATCAACCGCGTCTGGCCGGTATCAAGCACCTCAATCGTTTGGAAAATGTGCTGGCAGCGGCAGAATGCACAGACGTGAATGAAGGCTTGTTGCTGGATATAGACGGCTTTGTGATCGAAGGGGTGCGCAGTAATCTGTTTCTCATCTCGCGGGGTAGGCTGATTACGCCTGAACTGTCGCGGTGCGGCGTGGCCGGTGTAGAGCGCGATCGCGTGATGAACTATGCGCGGCAGATCGATATGCCAGTTGAGGTGAGGAATGTCGAATTCGATGAGTTGCACAAGGCCGATGAGGTGTTTTTAACCAACAGTGTGTTCGGTCTGTGGCCGGTCGCTCGCATTGACAACACACGGTGGCTGAAGTTTAACGGTGCCGCAAGCTTGCGCGCGGGTCTCGAGAATGGGGATATTGATGGGTAAGTTTTTGTTGTTAATTCTAATGCTGTCCGCTGCGGGTGCTGGCTATTATGTCTACACGCCGGTATCACCGCCTAAACAGCCTTTCGATTTTGTTGTGAATCAGGGCAGCAGTTTGACCACCATCGCGCGCCAGTTCGAAAAGGAGGGTTTGCTGGATAACGCCACGCTGTTTGTTGCGCTGGGTCGCGCCATGGGGCGCGCAAGTCAGATCAAGGCTGGGGTCTATCAACTGGATCACGCGGTCTCAAAAATGGAATTGCTCGACATCATCACGCAGGGGAGTTCTGCGACCGGCCGGATGACCATCATCGAGGGCTGGAATTTCAGGCAACTGCGCGCCGCACTCAATGCCATGCCAAATCTTAAACACGACTCACAAACTCTGTCCGATGCGGAAATTATGCAGCACATTGGGGCTTTCGAGACGCATCCTGAAGGGCTGTTTTTGCCGGAAACCTACTCGGTAGCGGCGGGCAGTAGTGATCTTGCTTTACTCAAGCGCGCTTATCAGATGATGCAGCAGCGTGTACAGGATGTCTGGCAGGCCCGAAGTCCGGATACGCCGCTAGAAGCGCCTTATCAGGCTTTGATTTTGGCGTCGATCGTGGAGAAGGAAACCGGTACTGCGAAAGATCGGCCGATGATCTCCGGTGTGTTTGTCAACCGCTTGCGCAAACACATGCTGCTGCAAACCGATCCCACCGTGATTTACGGTTTAGGGGAGAGTTTCGACGGAAATCTGCGTCGCCGCGATTTGACTAGCGATACCCCTTATAACACCTATACACGTGGTGGATTGCCGCCTACTCCGATCGCCATGCCGGGGATGGCTGCGCTCAATGCCGCGCTGCACCCTGCCAAGACGGATGCCCTGTATTTCGTCGCGCGCGGTGATGGTAGTTCCAAGTTTTCCAGCAACCTGAATGAGCATAACCGGGCGGTGTATCAGTATCAAAAATAAGGTGGGAGAGTAGTTTGTGGCATAATCAATTGCACTTGACAGACAACGTGGTAAATCATGAAAATTGCCACGCTACCGGATAACGAAGCAGGCCGCCTCGCTGCGTTGAAAGATTACGCCATTCTGGATACGGAACCGGATGCGGCGTTAGATGCGATGGTGCAACTGGCTTCCTATATCTGTCATGCACCTGTCGCCGCCATCAGTCTGGTGGACGAAAATCGTCAGTGGTTCATGGCGAGCGTCGGCCTCGATGAGAAGGAAATTTCGCGAGATATTGCTTTCTGCGCACACACCATCCTTCAACAAGAGCCGCTGATCGTCGTCGATGCGCATCTGGATGAGCGATTTTTCGATAATCCGCTAGTCACATCTACCCCTAATATTTGTTTTTATGCCGGCATACCGTTGGCGGCCTGCGGTGGTCAGCATCTGGGTACGCTCTGCGTTATCGATCGTGTCCCGCGTGAATTGAACCCGGATCAACTGATGGCTCTCAGGGTGTTGGCTGACAATATCATGTCTCATTTGAATCTACGGCTGTCGCATAAGCGGGCACGTGAGCATGTCATCCAAATGCAGCAGAAAAATGTCCAGCTGGCAGCCAGTCAACGATTGGTGGCCGAACTGTCTGAGCATTTGCCGGGGATGATTTTTCAGTTCAAGGTGTTTTCCGGCGGGCGAGCCAGCTTCCCTTATTGCAGCGACGGTATTGTGGACATACTTGAACTGACAGCGGATCAAATCGCTCAGGATGCAGCTCCCGTCAAATGGTTGTTATGTGACCGTAAAGCGGTGCTCGCGACTATTGTGACATCAGCTCGCCTAGTGCAGCCATGGTCACTGGAATTTTGTGTGAATCTGCCTGCCAAGGGGTTGCGCTGGCTGGCAGGTCAGGCGAGACCGGAGAAACAGCAGGACGGTAGTGTGATCTGGCACGGTTTTATCTCGGATGTCACCGAGCGAAAGGCGGGAGAGGAAGCGCTGCGTGAAGTGCGTGAGCGACTGGAACTTGCCACTCGTGCTGGTGGTGTCGGGGTGTGGGATTGGGATGTGAAACGCAACGTAATAACCTGGGATGACCAGATGTTTGCGCTTTATGGCATCAAACGCGAGCAGTTTGGTGGTGCTTATGAAGCATGGCGATCCGGCGTATGTGCCGACGATATTGAGCTGGCTGATTTAAGTGTACAGATGGCGTTGCGTGGTGAAAAAGATTTCGATACCGAGTTTCGCGTGCAGTGGCCGGATGGCACGATACGCAATATTCGCTCCATTGGTACGGTTAAATTTGACACCGATGATAAGCCGTTGCGAATGGTAGGCACTAATTGGGATATCACCCGGCTGAAGCAGGCAGGGCAGGCCATGCAGCAGGCTCAGGTTGTGGCCGAGCAACTGGCAAACTCCAAGTCTGAATTTCTTGCGAATATGTCACACGAGATCAGAACGCCGATGAATGCCGTGATCGGGCTGTCCGAGTTGGCGCTGGAGAGTTCCGATCTGCTAGAGCGGGAAAGTTATCTGCGTCAGATCAATGAATCGTCTCGCTCCTTGATGGGGATACTCAACGACATTCTAGATTTATCAAAAATAGAAGTACGCCAATTGAGCGTAGAAAGTGCCGTGTTCGATTTGGGTGATTTGCTCGATACACTGAATCGGATGTTTGGGATGTGTGCAGAGGAGAAGGGCGTTGGTTTTTCTATCGTGCGGGAAGAGCCGATCCCGCGTTTGATCAAGGGAGATGCGCTAAGACTCAGGCAAATATTGACCAATCTGTTGGGTAATGCCTTTAAATTTACCAAACATGGCAGTGTCACGCTCGAAATAAAGTCTGTTAAAACGGCATCTGCCGATATTCAGCTGAGTTTTATCATTCGGGATAGCGGTATCGGTATGTCCGAGGCGCAAATCGAAGGCTTGTTTCAGCCTTTTTCGCAGGCAGATAGCACAATCAGTCGTCGCTTCGGCGGGACAGGGTTGGGGTTGAGCATCAGTCTTAATCTGGCTAAATTGATGGGCGGCGATATCCGCGTTGAGAGTCAACCTGGTATCGGTAGTGCCTTCTTTTTTAGTGTCACCTTGCCTGAAGTCGAACCGGCAAGTATTCAGCGCCGTGAAGCGGACCGGGCACCGTCCGAGTTTAGGGCGTTGGCCCAGATTTTACGCGGCAAGCGGGTACTGCTGACTGAGGATAATCGGATCAATCAGCTGGTGGCGAGCAAAATGCTTACCCGTATCGGTTTGCTGGTCGATATCGCGAACAATGGCGAAGAGGCAATAAAGCGTATCAATGAAACGGCTTATGACCTCGTGCTGATGGATATACAAATGCCGATCATGGATGGGCTGGAGGCGACGCGCTTGATTCGTCAGGATGCGAGGTTTATGAACTTGCCTATCATCGCGATGAGTGCGGGCGTCACGCTGGATGAAAAGTCAGCCTGTGATCAGGCAGGCATGACCGGTTTTATCGGTAAACCGATAATCTCTTCGGAACTGACGAATAAGCTGGTGGACCTGTGCTTTCCTTATATTTCTGAAGGTATTTAACAATTTGATATATTTATATCGGGCCGTAAGAAAAGTGTAGCTGTGCTAACTTCAGGTGCGTTCGATTTTGGGTGTCCTCACCACTCAAATCATTTGGACGGATCATCGCGCGACTAAGTGATTCTGCCAAATATTTTCTCTGAGGTGCTTATGGGTGATTGTTGTTCTTCATCATCAGATAGTCAGCATGGCAAACATCCTAAAAAATCTCCTTGCCCGGTCAATGGCATCGAATGTTCGGAAGTTTCCGCACGTACCATTGCTCATCATATTAAAGAAGCCTGGACGTGGGAGGCGACAGCGGTACGTTATTTTTTCTGCGATGACCCTCAGTGTGATGTTGTCTACTTCGGGGATGATGGTTCAACTATTTTAAAATCACAACTCCGCACAACGGTAGGTCTCAAAGAGCACTTTAGTCATGCTCAGCTTTGTTATTGTTTCGGTGTCAGCAAGGCTGATTATGAACGCCACCCATCGATTAAGAATTATGTGATGGCGCAAACTAAAGCCGGGCAGTGTTCTTGCGAAACCAGTAATCCATCTGGTCGATGCTGCCTCAAGGATTTTCAAAAGCAGCAACTTGAATGAATTTTTTGACTTTTTCGCAGATACTTATGCCGACTCAAGATTGAATATATGAAATGGATCGATGGCTTACGTCAACCGGGGGTGTCTGCTGTACTCATGGCAGCGCTATTGTTTGGTGCTGGTACACCCTTAGCTAAATGGCTACTCGACGTCGTTAGCCCGTGGTTCTTGGCGGGCTTGTTTTATCTGGGTTCAGGGCTTGGATTGACGCTGTATCGCATTCTGAGTCACTCGTCATTTGTTCGACTTCCACGCAATGAAGTCACTTGGTTTGCGGGGGCTATTTTGGCAGGTGGAATCGTTGCCCCAGTGTTGCTGATGATAGGTTTGACTGGCATGCCCGCATCAGGCGCCTCGCTGCTATTAAATGCCGAGGGCGTATTCACGGCACTGCTAGCGTGGTTCGTCTTTAAGGAGAATTTTGATCTTCGAATCGCACTGGGTATGGCGGCTATCCTGACAGGTGCCGTCGTTCTGAGTTGGCCGAATGATGCAAAGTTCGTCGAAACTTGGCCTATGTTAGCGATTCTTGGTGCTTGCTTCGCGTGGGGTATCGATAATAATCTGACCCGAAAAATATCGCTGACAGATGCCACCTGGATTGCCTCAGTCAAAGGATTAGTTTCAGGCACGGTCAATTTAATTATTGCCTTCTCGTTAAACGCCGCTATGCCACCACTGGCGATGTTAACGGGTGCGATGTTAGTAGGATTTCTCTCTTATGGCGTCAGCTTGGCATTATTCGTCATCGGCTTACGTCACTTGGGCACTGCACGTACCGGGGCTTATTTCTCGGTTGCACCGTTTTTCGGTGCGATACTGGCTTTGCTGATGGGCGAAGCAGTGACATATCAATTAATGTGGGCTGGTGTGCTGATGGCGCTGGGTACCTGGCTGCATCTGACGGAGCGTCATCAACATGCGCACATCCATATAGCGATGGAGCACGATCATGAGCATATTCATGACGAACATCACCTGCATCATCATGATGTTCCGGTCTCAGTTGGCATCAGGCATCGGCATCCGCACCGGCATAATCCGCTGACACATACACATACGCACTTTCCTGACTCCCACCACCGGCACAGCCATTAATTAAATCATGGCGTAGCGTGCTGTTTGGTTTGGATTCTTGTACTTCACGAATGACCGTATGCGGAAAAGTGACCTCAGCGAAAACTACGGCGAAGGTATTTTTGGCGTGTAATAACGCGCAACTGATAAAAAATAATTTCACGTGCGCGCTCACTACGAGACGATGGTATGCACACGAAATTTTGGCTAGTTCCTTTTTTGGAATATTCCTCTTTAATCGAAAGGGAGCTCTGTGGACAATACGGCTCTTTATTTTTTATAGCGTGGCTGCATCAATCAGTTGACGGGCGATACTTACCGGTTCGGGCAATATTGGCAATGCGTCGCGTAAAAACCATCCGGCAGCTTCGATTTCTAAGGGATCAGGTTGGATCGTTCCACCTGCGTAATCAGCGAAAAATGCCACCATCAAAGAGTCTGGAAAGGGCCACGGCTGGCTTCCAAAATAGCGAAGATTCGTGATTTCAATCCCCACTTCTTCGCGAACTTCACGTACAGCACATTGTTCCAATGTTTCACCTGCCTCGACAAATCCAGCCAATGCGCTGAATACGCCGGGCTTGAAGCGATGGCTACGCGCTAACAATAGCTCATCGCCACGACTAATAAGTACCATGATGGCGGGCGATATCCTGGGGTAGACAACAAGGTCGCATCCCGCGCACGACATTGCAAATGCGCCCGTTTTAACTGTGGTTGGTGCACCGCACCTGCCGCAGTAGCGGTGATTTTTTTGCCAGTCTAAAAGTTGCATGGCGCGTCCGACTAAAGAGACAGCTTCCGCACCAAGCAAATTGAACAAGCTGCGAACGGGCATCAACTCACCGGAAATACCATCGGGGATTTTGTCGATTTCAGCTGCATAGCAAGCAAGCCCCTGCCATGTACCGACAAGCAACGAATCCTTAGGACTCCCAAAATCTGAAGCGCATCCGTACGGAAATATATTGTTACCGTTCTGATCAATTGTCGTGAGCAATTGATTCCCGCTTCGAAATAGCCAATAACTCAATGCATTCATAGTGGTTTTAGGTGATGCAACTTAACCTCACGTGAGCGTGTATTCAATAATGAATCGCTGCTATGAGCTCAATCAATTGATCGGGCAATATTGCGAATGTCACTCGCGATGGGCACAATTGACCGATCCGAGCAGATGCGAACATTGTATCTTTAAAGGCAGGCTGGTGAGGTGCGGATGTTTAAAATGATCTGATCAAGGAAAAGCTGAATAAATTAGTGGTTACCTAGATCGGTGAATCATTAATATGACGGGTCGCCGACAAAAACTGGTAGCATCGGGCATGGTCGCTTGACCTGAATATTTTCTCCCTATGACTGACAATAAAAAACTCTCCGAACGCGACATCTGTACCAAGTTCATCACGCCCGCCGTTATTCGTGCGGGATGGGATTTGTTTACCCAGATACGTGAAGAAGTCAGTTTTACCAAGGGACGCATCATCGTGCGCGGCAAGTTGCACACACGTGGCGAGTTAAAGCGCGCCGACTATATCCTGTACTACAAATCCAACATCCCGCTGGCTGTCATCGAGGCGAAAGACAACAGCCATGGCGTCGGTTCCGGCATGCAGCAGGCACTCAATTACGCTGAGACGCTGGCGGTGCCGTTCGTGTTCAGCTCTAACGGCAATGGATTTCTGTTTCACGACCGTACCGGACTGGCGGATCAAACCGAGCGCGAATTGCGGCTGGACGAATTTCCCTCTCCCGCTGAGCTGTGGCAACGCTATTGTCAGTGGAAGGGCATTGCGACTGAGCAGGCGCTCAAAGCCGTAGAAATGCCGTATTACGATGATGGTTCAGGCCGTGCGCCGCGCTATTACCAGGCGAATGCCATTAACAACACGATCGAAGCCGTGGCTCGTGAGCAGCAACGCATCCTGCTGGTCATGGCGACCGGCACCGGCAAGACCTATACCGCGTTTCAGATCATCTGGCGACTGTGGAAATCCGGCACCAAGAAACGCATCCTGTTTCTGGCCGACCGCAACATTCTGGTTGATCAGACCAAGAACAACGATTTCAAGCCGTTTGGTGCTGCGATGACCAAAATCAGCAAACGGCAGATCGACAAGAGCTACGAGATTTACCTCTCCCTTTATCAGGCTGTCACGGGCAGCGAGGAAGATCAGAATATCTACAAGCAGTTCTCACCGGATTTCTTCGACCTGATCGTGATCGACGAATGTCATCGCGGCAGCGCATCGGAAGATTCAGCCTGGCGCGTAATTCTCGACTATTTTTCCTCAGTCACCCACATCGGACTGACCGCTACGCCCAAAGAAACCCGCGATGTTTCCAGTATTTATTACTTCGGCGAACCGGTTTTCAGCTACACGCTGAAGCAGGGTATCGACGACGGATTTCTGGCGCCCTATAAAGTGGTGCGTATCGACATCGACAAGGATCTGCAAGGCTGGCGTCCGAGCAAAGGTCAGGCCGACAAGAACGGTCTGATGATTGAAGACCGGATTTATAACCAGATCGACATGGATCGCACGCTGGTGCTGGAAAAGCGCACCGAGCTGGTCGCCCGTAAAATCACCGAGTATCTGGCTGCGACCGACCCCTATGCCAAGACCATCGTGTTTTGTGATGACATCGATCACGCCGAACGCATGCGTCAGGCGCTGGTCAATCTCAATCCTGAACGGGTGAAGGAAAGCCGCAAATATGTGATGCGCATTACCGGCGATGAGATCGAGGGCAAGGCCGAGCTGGATAACTTCATCAATCCGGAAGAACGCTATCCGGTGATCGCGACCACCTCAAAGCTGATGACGACCGGTGTCGATGCGCAAACCTGCAAGCTGGTGGTGCTGGATCAGCACATCAAGTCGATGACCGAGTTCAAACAGATGATCGGTCGCGGCACCCGCATCAACGAGGACTACGACAAATACTGGTTCACCATCATGGATTTCAAGAAGGCGACCGAACTGTTCGCCGACGAGGCGTTCGATGGACCTCCGATCATGATTTATGAACCGCAACCCGATCAGCCGCCCGTACCGCCTGATGAACTGCCTGCACCACTTTCCCCCTTTGAAAAAGGGGGAAGTGAAGGGGGATTTGCAAAAGGGGGGAGCGAGGGGGGATTAGGAGACGGTGACTATGAACCCGGTACTGGGCGTGTCAAATACGTGCTCGGTGATGTCACCGTGTATGTGGTATCTGAACGCGTCCAGTATTACGGTCCTGAAGGTAAGCTGATTACCGAATCGCTCAAGGACTACACCCGCACCACCGTGCGCCGCGATTATTCCTCGCTGAATGATTTTCTGTTGAGCTGGAACAAAGCAGATCGTAAGGCCGCGATTCTGAAAGAATTGGAAGAACACGGTTTGTTGCTGGAACCGCTGGCGGATGAGGTCGGCAAGGATTTCGATGCGTTCGATCTGATCTGTCACGTCGCTTTCGACCAGCCGCCATTGACGCGCCGTGAACGCGCAGAACAAGTCAAGAAGCGCAATTACTTCACCAAATATGGCGATAAGGCACGCAAAGTGCTGGAAACCCTGCTGGAAAAATATGCCGATACAGGCATACAAAATATCGAAGACATCAAGATACTCACGCTCGACCCGTTCAAAAATATGGGTACAGCCAGTGAGTTGGTGTCAGCCTTTGGTGGCAAGCCCGCCTATATGGCAGCCCTTCATGAGCTGGAAGAACATCTCTACGCCTGATTGATTTAACCTTTATCTATAAGCAGTCCTATCTATGAGTATTTCTTCAACGATTAAATCCATTCAAGACATCATGCGCAAAGACGTCGGTGTCGATGGCGATGCGCAACGCCTGAGCCAGCTGGTCTGGATGTTATTTTTAAAAATATTCGACGACCGTGAAAGCGAGTGGGAACTGTTGCAGGACAATTACCAGTCCCCGTTGCCGGAAGCTTATCGCTGGCGCAACTGGGCGGCCAACCCTGAGGGCATGACCGGCGAGGCGCTGAAACAGTTTTTGGATAACGAGATGTTTCCGGCGCTACAGACTCTGGAAGCACGTGGCGGCGATCAGCGCGCCTATGTGATTCGTTCGGTGTTCGAGGATGCCTACAACTACATGAAGTCCGGTCAGTTGATTCGTCAGGTGATCAACAAGATTCAGGAAGGTGTGGATTTCAACAAGGCGCAGGAGCGTCATCTGTTCGGCGATATGTACGAACAGTTGCTGCGCGACTTGCAGGCGGCGGGCAATGCGGGCGAGTTTTATACGCCGCGCGCCGTCACCGAATTCATGGTGCGCATGACCAATCCTCGTCTCGGTGAAAAGGTGATGGATCCGGCCTGCGGTACGGGTGGTTTTCTGTCCTGTTCGATTGAGCATATCCGCCGTCAGGATGTGAAGACTGTGGACGACGAGGTTGCGTTGCAGGCCAGTATCTTCGGTATCGAGAAGAAACCGATGCCGCATTTGCTGTGTACCACCAACATGATCCTGCACGGCATAGATGTACCGAGCAATATACGCCACGACAACACCCTGGCGCGTCCGCTGATTAGTTGGACACCGAAGGAGCGTGTCGATGTGGTCGTCACCAATCCGCCGTTTGGTGGCATGGAAGAGGACGGCATTGAAACCAACTTTCCGGCAGCCTTCCGTACCCGTGAAACCGCCGACCTGTTTCTGGTGCTAATCATGCAGTTGCTCAAGGCCGGTGGCCGTGCAGCCCTCGTTCTGCCGGATGGTTTTCTGTTCGGCGAAGGCATCAAGACCCGCATCAAGGAAAAGCTGCTGGAAGAATGCAATCTGCACACCATCGTGCGTCTGCCCAATGGCGTGTTCGCACCCTATACCGGCATCAAGACCAATCTGCTGTTCTTCAGCAAAGGTGCGCCGACGCAGCACATCTGGTTCTATGAGCATCCGTATCCGGCAGGCGTGAAGAGCTACAACAAGACCAAGCCGATGAAGATCGAGGAGTTTGATGTTGAGGCGGCATGGTGGGGTGTGGAATCCGATGGATTTGCGCATCGCGTTGAGAATGAACAGGCGTGGAAAGTCAGTCTGGCCGATATCAAAGCGCGCAACTACAACCTCGATTGCAAGAATCCGCATGTCGGCGAGCAGGAAATTCACGATCCTGATGTGCTGTTGGCGCAATACGCTGCCATGCAGAACGACATTGCCGCCCTGCGTAACCAGTTGAAATCGATACTGGGAGAGGCGCTAAATGCGTCCTCAATAAACAATGAGGGCGTTAAGGCATGAGTACGCCAGTGAATATTGAGCCTCTTTTCGATCAAGTTCGTGAGGTCATTGATCATGCGCAACAACAACTACGCCATACCGTCAACGATCTTATGGTGCAAAGTTATTGGCATATTGGGCGTCTGATTATTGAGAGTGAACAAGGAGGGGTTGCGCGTGCTGAATATGGTAAGCAAACGCTCAAGCAACTGTCGCTGCGTCTGACTGCTAAATATGGCAAGGGATATTCCTCGCAAAGTCTGTGGAACTTTCGGCAGTTTTATCTTGAATTTCCAATTCTCTCCATAGCGTGGAGAGAATTGCGCTGGTCGCATTACAAGGTGCTCATGCGTGTAAAAGATATAACCGCACGAAACTGGTATGCGAATGAAGTAATCAGCCAAGGCTGGACTGTTGCTGCGTTGGATCGGCAGATCAGCACCTTATTTTATGAACGCCTGTTATCCAGTCAGGATCAGGCGTCCGTGCGAACGGAAGCGGTCTCGCTGATTCAACAGCACGCGCCTAGTGATCCGCGCGACTTTATTCGTGACCCCTACATCCTTGAATTCATAGGCGCACAACCCGGTGCGACGCTCTATGAAAAGGAGCTGGAAACTGGATTGATTGAGCAATTGCAAACTTTTCTGTTGGAGTTGGGCAAGGGTTTTGCTTTTGTTGCGAGGCAAAAGAAACTAAGCGTTGAAGGGGATAACTTTTTCGTTGATTTGGTGTTTTACAATTATCTGCTTAAGTGCTTTTTACTGGTGGATTTGAAAGTCGGTAAGTTGACTCATCAGGATGTCGGACAAATGGATATGTATGTACGCGTGTTCGAGGAACAGTATCGTGGGGACGGTGACAATCCTACGCTGGGTCTGATTTTATGTTCGGAACGCAACGAAGCGGTCGCCAAATATTCCCTGTTAGCCGATAGCCAGCAGCTGTTTTCTAGTCGTTACCGTGCTTTTTTACCCACCGAAGCGCAATTGCAAGCCGAATTGCAACGCGATCGCGCGCTGCTGGAAAATGCCAATGCCGAGGATGAAATATGAGTGACATCAGGCAACTGCTGCTCGCTCAGCTGCAAGGCGATTCGTCGAAGTTTCCTGGATGCAATGGATTTTTCAGCTAAAAACCTTGATTTATTATGAAATTATTAATAAATACAGATAGTTGAAAAACTCCAATCGCTGATTGGAGAAATTGGCCGGGCTAAAAATCTACTGACTATGGTGTGCTGCAAGGACGCGTAGGTCAGGTTTTAACCTGACAATAATATTATCGTGAATCGTCGGGTTTAAACCCGACCTACCGGAACAGCATCATGAAAACAATAACCACCTTAATCACCGACCATATCGACATCTGGACGGCTGCGGAGACTGAGAAGAAATCCGGTCGCGGTCGTGCGTCTGGTAATGCGGGTAGCGTGTATGGCATCAAGAAACTGCGCGAGCTGATTCTGGAACTGGCGGTGCGCGGCAAGTTGGTGCCGCAGGATGCGAGCGACGAACCCGCCAGCGAGCTGCTCAAACGCATACAGGCGGAAAAGGCGAAGCTGATTGCAGAAGGAAAAATCAAGAAGGACAAACCGCTGGAGGCGATAACTGAAGATGAAAAGCCGTTTGAGTTGCCGAATGGGTGGGAGTGGGTGCGGGTTGGGCAAGTTGGACATGATTGGGGACAGAAAGAACCTGATTCTAATTTCACCTATATTGAAGTATCAGCAATCGATAGTACGCGAGGTGTTGTTTCGTCTACAGGATTGGTTATGCCTGAAGATGCGCCTTCACGGGCAAGGAAAATAGTAAAGAAAGGTACTGTCATATATTCAACTGTACGGCCTTATCTTTTGAATATAGCCGTCATAGAGGAAGATTTTTCGCCCGAACCTATTGCAAGCACGGCCTTTGCAATCGTTCATCCTTTTTGCTTAATGCCGCCAAGGTATTTCCTTAGTTTTTTCCGTAGCCCTGTATTTGTTCGTTATGTAGAGTCGGTGCAAATGGGTATAGCTTACCCCGCAATCAACGATGGCCAGTTCTTTTCCGGGTTGATTCCATTACCACCAATTGAAGAACAACACCGCATCGTCGCGAAAGTCGATGAATTGATGGCACTGTGCGACCAGTTGGAAAGCCAGCACAGCAACGCCACCGAAGCACATGAAAAACTGGTGAGCCATCTGCTCGGTACGCTCTTAATCCCCTCCCAGCCCCCCCTTTTGCAAAGGGGGGGCTGGGAG